>QQTW01000028.1_pt1 | contig 120599 bp, 115 predicted proteins | sample 1904831 | NCBI WGS metagenome assembly QQTW01 (sample SAMN09435610, study PRJNA476489) | Subsurface metagenome, whole genome shotgun sequencing project. | reverse complement strand
AATTTTATTATATTTGTTCTATGATTTTTATTTAATCAATCTATTAAAGAATGAAATTGATGTATTTTAGGTGTTTTTAACTCACCATTTAATAAATTAACTACTTTCTTTAAACCTATAACAGGTGAAACAACTAAAACGCAAGCATTATTTTGCAATTTGTATCTAATAAATCCTGAACCTATTAATTGTAATAATTTTTTTAGCTAATGGTTCATTTTTCATATTAAAAGTTATACAAAATCTTGGATTATGTTGTTTCTTTTGATTTAATTTTTGAATTCAAATATGTCCGTCACCTTCAAATAGACCAGCTAAGTAAGCCTTAAATTTATTATCTTTTATATTACTACTACAATATCTTATATTTAATCCTCTCGCGTAGCGTACGCTAGCTATTAAAGAGGCAAACCCTAGGCAGATCCCTTTTTTATTTGCCATATCGGGACCTCCTACTAGTAAAGGCAATAAAAAATTACCAAAACCTCCTATCAAAGCTGGCATAACCATAAAAAATATCATTACTATAGCATGAGCAGTAATTATACTATTATATAATTGGTTATCAGCTATATACTGTCGCCCCTTGGTGCTGCTTGATTGCATTCGCCGCGGTTTTGTGCATCGTTCGTCGCACAGGGCTCTTGATACCCTGGGTTTCGTGCAGTATCCGTGACCACGTCGACTTGCCTGTTGTTCCATGGAGTGGAAAGGCGAGGGTGTTGCATACAGGACAGCTGTATGAACCTTTGGGATGCTTATCATCACAAGCAGTATCAGAATGCCGGTAGCAACGCCGAGATACTTGAGGCAGCATTTTTGATATTTAGGCTCGCTTTTGTAAGGTACTGTATCAAACTGTGCTACTTTCGAGTCTTCAGAGGAATCATGATCGCGGAATACCTGAGAGTCGGTCAACCACGACACGGCTTGCATGAGAGGGTAATGGGGGCACTGACGAAATGATACCAGCCAACGCCAGAAGTATGCCCCAAATGCCTTGGTCCTTGACGGTGCGGCCACTGGTCATCCAACCAAGGGCGACAATGGAGCAGGTCTTCAAATGACCCACTACAGTGCTGCTGACCGGACCAGCGCCATCGACTATGTAGAATTGTGAGAGATTGATGAGACAGGCGAGTATGCCACTCTGCGGTGAGCATGTCAGACGAACTCAATGTCAGAAGCAAAGGAAAGGTGGATCTGACACACCAGTAATATCATGATCCATCTGGAAGCCTCCACTTGACAAAAGTCCGGCGCTGTGTCAACCCAGGGGATCACGTAGAGGAGTAGGGCAGCTCCAACGGGCGCCTGATTGGACAGTAGCTGCATGCTGCTCATTTCGAGTTCCTTGTGGTAATAGCCTATCCAAACGGTATACAGAGAGCTAGCGAGGACACCGGAGAGGGCAAAAAAAATGCCCGCCATGGTTGTGTGTTTGATGCTGACATCGTCAGTAGGCTGTGAGTCGTGGTAAGACACCATTGCGACACCCGCACAGGCGGGTATCAGTGGAATGATCGCGCGCCGCGGTAGGGTGGAGCCATAGAGTACATAGTTCAGGAGCGCAACGGTCGGCGTAAGGAGGATACGAGCAAGTTGATAGAAGGTAACGGAAGAGTATGCGAGCGACAGATTTGGAAGAACGACTTGGAAGCACATCGCCAGCGCCAGAGGAAGGATTGACCTGAGTGCGGTCCGCTTCGGTCTGAACATGTTGCAGAACGGGCGCGAGATGATGTAGAGAGTCAGCCCCGTCATGAGGAAGTGGAAACAAGCAAAAGACAGCTGGGTGTTGTGGAAGGACGGGTCATGAAAAATGCTATTGTTGGTGAAAACCTAGTCGTCGCGTCAGTATTTGAGTGGCAGCAATACGCAAAGGCGATGATCACTATGGCGATAGTAGCTAACGTATTGATAACCATCCACAGCACCAATTGAACACGACCTGGGCGTGTCCGTGATTGGCCATCCGTCATCGCAGCCGGTAAAGCTTCTGAGGATTTCTGCTCTCCAAAGGAAGATGCTGAGAAAGTCAAGGCTGCCACCTCGAGATCCGACCCTTCGGAGGATTCTCTCTCGATAACGAGCTGTGCTGCTTCCTCATCGTATGGCGTGTCACGCAGCATCTTTGGGGTTGATTGATAATGATATGACTCGATCATGTAGACGAGCTCTTACAGCTCGAAGCTCGTCACACATGGATCGACTTGGCTGGTAGGGTTCGGAGCGCTGTGGACAGAGCTACGGAGGATATTGTCGATTATCTGTAGGTGGGAAGGAACCTGACAAACACCTGTCGACCTGCGACAGATGAGATTCAAAGTCTTCTCCAGGGTTCGCCATTGGGGTCGATCGATTTCGGAAATGTTCCGACCTAGGAAGGCATTAGGTGGTTTCACCATGAGCACCAGGCCACCAGGAGCTTCTTACCCTTAAGCCCGCTCGTATTTCGACAAATATCTGAAACATGCCCAGGTGGTCACATTGCATCAACCCTTCCAAGGTTGTCAGTGGTAGTGCACGCCACCTCCGGCTTGGCTGCTCTCCGTACGGAGTACGGAGTTCCTAGGTACAGTATGCACGCAGATATGTGTACCCCATTGTCTACGACAATGCAGTCGGCGAAAAAGGTGCGTGCAACAGACGGATCTTTGCAGCGTCCTTCCATCCATGTGCCATCTTATCCGCTCAAACCTGTCTGTCTGATCAGACAGGCCTCTGCTCTTCGATGGTCGGATGATATGGTCGGCGTTCCGTCGGGTCTGGAGTCAAGTTTGGAAGCGACCAACAATGACGGCGGTGCTTCCAAGCCTTTTCCACAGCAAGGCCGTGGCGTTGGCACTTGCGCTGTTGCTCTTGTTGGTGCTGTAAGTGGAGGTTGGCGGCTGCTGCGAGCAACTGTTCACTAACGGTACACAGATGGCTCGCGGCGAACTTCGGCCCTTCTCGTGAAGCGGTATCTTCTGGTGTGCGCAAACATCTCCCCTCAGTCGAAGTAGGGTTCGGGTCCCATACATCGCGGTACAGCAGAAGCAAGCTTGCTGTCATTATCGAGCCTCGGCCGTTAAGCCATCTCTCCCCGCTTCTTTTGCACACTATTCAGGTCGTGCCCCCAGACTGGCGCTTCATGCTTGTCGGATCCGACGAGAGTGTCAGACACGTCAATACCAGCCTGGGTATCCAGACTCACGTCGCTTCAGGGAAGTTGGAGTATCGTAAAATGCTCCTAACAGCCAATGACGTTTCTGCGGATCAGAAAGAGACAACCTCGGCCGACATTTCTGAGATTACGAGTCGAGTCCTAACTGACGCGAGTTTCTACGGTACTGTAATTGGCCCTGCCGAGTCGCTTTTCATATTCAATTCGAACAGTGTACTTTGTGCCAACTCGAATTACACTCTGGACGACTGGCTTCAGTACGATTGGGTCACCGCCGCAAGGTCTGTACAAGCCATACCCTCATATCTGGTAGTGATTTAACTGACACGCTTCTGCTCCTTTAAGGGTATTGGATTCGCCATTTGCCGGTAATGGCGGCTTCTCACTCCGTCGAGTCTCTCTAATGCGGAAAATCCTCCGAGAGGAGATGCGCCGCACGCCCGAGCCAGAGTCGACATGGTTCACAAAGCGCATACTCGGCAATCACGCGTACGCGAAAGTAGCCAATGGTTGGGAACAAAGCGCGTTCATTGTCGAATCGACTTGGCACCCTAAGCCCATGGGCTTTCATCTGCCGGATGGCGGAGTCGAGCTGGCGCCTGAGGTGTGGAAAAGTAACGATAACTGGAGGAGCATCTATGCATATTGTCCAGAGACGAAGATTGTAATGCCGATGAAATTTGAGCGGCAAATATGTCATTCACCTGCTAGTGAATAAGGGTCATCACCGCTTGACTATCCATACCTATGGATATCTGAGTTTATTGATACACGTCGCACGGAAGAGCCTTCCTCCCGTGTTACTTCCCAAGGTCACGATTTTGATCGAGCGGGCCCAATCACGCCCTCGGACAGATAAAGAGCTTCCTTACATATTTTCTACTGCTTAAGAGGAATCTAAATGAATCCACACCTTTCCCATGCTGTTGCCTGAACAGACATCCTTGTAAGGTGGCTCCTCCCTCGGTTGATCTGTCTAATTTGTGAGAGACACAAGTCCCAGGCCAAAGAAAGCATTCCTCTCCACCCGATATACTCCAGAACTACGGAGTACTCCGTACTCCGTATCTATGTCCTAGGTACATAGGTACGGTCAAGCTGGATACCTAGGTATCTGTGTGTTACGGGACAACGCGTGGCTTAGGGAGGTAGATACCTAGGTAGGCCGGCGTGCTCCGGATTCCGCTAACGCACGGAGTCCCTTGTCTACCTACACAGGCCACGCGGGTTAAGCTCGATCCACTATCGTGGTCTTACTCCAGCTTGTAACGTGCTATCCAGCGTCATTTCTCGCATCTGCAGCCTATATCAGCCGGTGGCCAAGATTCACCTGTAACTCCTTATGGGCACCCATCGATCGCAACAGCCATTTCATGTGTTGACATGTGTTGATGGGCTTAGATGCAACGCTAGCTCGAGGAACCGGGTCCTCGTTGTTCGGCCCCAGCTTCAAGGGCTAGTAGCTTCAGCGTCCGGACTTTGCCTTAGGTGAAGGTGTTCACTGTTCTCTACTCAAACCTGCCTCTGAAAGACTCCAGCGATGGCGAAGAGCACTGGCGTCGAACGCAACCTCCTGGACCTGGAGGAGACTGAGCCGATCTACTACTCGGGACAGCCTCCCCCAACCACCGATGCGCACATGTTACAACAATATGACATTGACGACTCAGATGCGATACAAGGAAGACCATCGGTGTCTTACGACGAGTTTGTTGGTGGAAACCGAGCCAGATATGCAGAATCAGCTCCATCTGGCTTGTCGCTGGGCGATAGATCACATCTTCCCGGTGATGATGGTGAAGTAGATGACGGGTCTCTGCATTTATCACAAGGGAACCAGTATCGAAGATACTCGGATCTGGAAGACCTTCACGATGACCAAAGGTCCATGCAGGAATATTATGCGGCTGGAGGCCTCGACGACCGCACAGCACCTCCCCACACGCCTGGAGCGGCAATGGCGCGAAACCGGAATAGTATACTGAGCCTAGGAGGTGGCTTGGTGGGACGAGCAAAGAACCTCATTGGACTGGGCCCGAAGTACTCAGAAATGGATCTTCCGCTCACAGACACCGCAGACGCAAACTCCTACACCGGTGACAGAGTTCAGGATGATGCCGATAGGCGAACAAAGCGAAAGCGCCCCGACAGAAGCAGTTTCAGATTCGGCTTTGGTCGGGGGCAGCCGGATCCCACAACGTTAGGACCTCGTTTGGTGCATCTAAATAACCCACCGGCGAATTCGTCGAAGAAGTACGTGGACAACCATATATCAACGGCCAAATACAATGTTGCGACCTTCCTACCAAAATTTCTCTTTGAGCAGTTTTCAAAATACGCCAATCTCTTCTTCCTCTTCACGTCGCTTATCCAGCAAATACCAGGGATATCACCTACCAATCCGTACACGAACATTGTCCCCCTCCTAATAGTGCTGTTGGTTTCGGCGATCAAGGAGTTAGTGGAAGACTTTCGGCGTAAATCGTCCGACAAGTCACTTAATCACTCCCGTGCTCGCGTTCTCAAGGGCTCGACATTCGTGGATGTGAGGTGGGTCAATGTTGCTGTTGGCGATATCATGCGGGTGGAGTCGGAGGAACCATTCCCGGCTGATTTAGTACTTTTGGCTTCATCGGAACCGGAGGGTCTGTGCTACATCGAAACCGCAAATCTGGACGGGGAGACGAACCTCAAGATCAAGCAGGCCATTCCGGAGACGGCACATCTGGTCAGTCCGGGCGAGCTCAGCCGCTTGAGCGGCAAGATACGCTCCGAACAACCAAACAGTAGCTTGTACACTTACGAGGCCACGCTGACGATGCCAGTCGGTGGCGGAGAGAAGGATTTGCCGCTGCAGCCTGATCAACTGCTTCTTCGGGGTGCCACACTTCGTAACACGCCGTGGATACATGGCGTAGTGGTGTTCACCGGCCACGAAACGAAACTCATGAGGAATGCTACCGCGACTCCGATTAAGAGGACCGCAGTGGAAAGAATGGTCAACGTGCAGATTCTGATTCTATGTGGCATTCTCATCGCGCTCAGTCTCATCAGTTCCGTGGGCGACTTGATCGTGAGATCCACAGCCACCCAGCGCCTTTCCTATCTTTACGATGGCAGTCGTAATGCGGCGAAACAGTTCTTCGCAGGTATCCTGACCTACTGGGTGTTGTACTCCAATCTTGTGCCAATCTCGCTCTTTGTCACTATAGAGATAGTGAAGTATTCCCAGGCCTTCCTGATCGACTCAGACCTCGACATTTATTACGAGAAGACTGACACCCCTGCGAATTGTCGAACTTCATCCTTGGTGGAAGAATTGGGCCAAGTCGAATTCATCTTCTCTGACAAGACAGGGACGTTAACTTGCAATCAAATGGACTTTAGGCAATGCTCGATTGACGGCATTCAGTACGCTGATGAGATTCCCGAGGACAGAAGAGCAACAGTGCAAGATGGAGTCGAAGTAGGGATAAACGAATTTAAGACCATGATGGAGCATCGGAAAGGGCGAGACCCCGAAAAGGCGATTCACCATTTTCTAGAGCTATTGGCCATCTGCCATACCGTCATCCCGGAAAGGAACGAAGGATCACCAGGGAAAATCAAGTATCAAGCCGCGTCGCCTGATGAAGGCGCCCTCGTCGAGGGGGCCGTGATGCTTGGCTACCAGTTCGTCTCCAGGAAGCCTCGCTCTGTGACGATAGCCATCGAGGGTCAGGAATTCGAGTACGAGTTACTAGCAGTGTGCGAATTCAACTCTACCAGGAAGCGCATGTCCACAATTTTTCGCTGCCCGGATGGGAAGATAAGATGCTATTGTAAGGGAGCCGACACTGTGATTCTGGAGCGGCTGGGAAATTCAAACCGGATAGTTGAACAGACTCTTCGCCATCTCGAAGAATACGCCGTCGAAGGCCTCAGAACGCTGTGTCTAGCGATGAGGGAGGTTTCCGAACAGGAGTTCCAAGCCTGGTGGCAAGTGTTCAACAAAGCTTCCACGACGGTTAGCGGCAACCGCGCAGAGGAGATGGATAAGGCCGCTGAAATCATTGAACATGATTTTACCCTATTGGGTGCCACCGCTATCGAAGATAAGCTGCAAGATGGCGTGCCGGATACCATCCACACGCTGCAGGCTGCGGGCATCAAAGTGTGGGTCCTGACGGGAGACCGACAAGAAACGGCGATCAACATCGGGATGAGCTGCAAACTGATCAGTGAGGATATGACTCTTCTGATAGTGAACGAGGACAGCTCCGACGCTACGCGAGACAACCTGTCCAAGAAGCTGAATGTGGTCAAGGGTGAGACCGACGGTGGGCTCGAACTCGAAACACTGGCCTTAGTCATAGATGGGAAATCACTCACGTACGCCCTTGAGAGAGACATGGAGAAATTGTTCCTGGACCTTGCGATCAGATGCAAGGCCGTCATCTGCTGGTACGTTGCTGCATCATCCCTTTCCTTTGACAAGGTCACTCCTCATGCTCTCCAGTCGCGTGTCTCCACTGCAAAAAGCTCTGGTGGTCAAACTTGTCAAGAGACATCTCAAGGCAATACTTCTCGCAATTGGCGACGGAGCAAACGACGTTTCAATGATCCAGGCGGCTCACGTCGGAGTCGGCATCAGTGGTGTTGAGGGTCTTCAAGCCGCTCGGAGTGCGGACGTCTCCATTGCTCAGTTTCGCTATTTGCGGAAGCTCTTGCTGGTGCACGGCTCTTGGAGCTACCAGCGGGTGAGTAAGACGATTTTATATTCTTTCTACAAGAATGCAACGCTGTTCATGACACAATTCTGGGTGAGCTGATTCCCAACGATAATGGCCGTTCAGCGTTGTTGACCTTGCTCAGTATGCTTTCCAAAACGCCTTCTCCGGACAAGTCATATATGAGTCCTGGACCCTCTCTTTCTACAACGTATTTTTCACTGCGCTACCTCCCTTCGTCCTGGGCATTTTCGATCAGTTTGTGTCAGCGAGACTATTGGACCGCTATCCCCAACTGTATCAGCTGAGTCAGAAAGGAGTCTTCTTCAAGATGCACTCTTTCTTGTCCTGGCTCTTCAACGGGTTTTATCATTCCCTCGTCTTATACTTTGCCTCGGAATTCATATGGTGGCTGGGCCCACCTCAATCGGACGGTAAGATAGCAGGCCACTGGGTATGGGGAACGGCGCTTTACACGGCCACACTTGCCACCGTGCTGGGTAAAGCAGCACTTGTGACAAACATATGGACCAAGTACACGGTTGCCGCGATACCGGGTTCCATGGTTATCTGGATGGTCTTCCTACCGGTGTATGCGACAGTGGCGCCGAAATTAGGTTTCTCACTTGAATACCGTGGAGTGATCGAACGGCTTCTCACAAGTCCAGTCTTCTGGCTAATGGGGTTTGTTCTACCATTTTTGTGTCTGCTGAGAGACTTTGCATGGAAATAGTAAGTCGTTCACAACGTCTCGGTGAGATTTGTTATCTTGCTTGCTAACTCACAGGTATAGTGCGAAACGCATGTACTACCCTCAAGCGTACCATCATGTTCAAGAGATCCAGAAATACAACATTCAGGACTATCGACCTAGGTATGTTGCACCGTCCCAAGCCGCATTTTCGCTATGGCGTCGGGGCTTGACGGAGCCATGTTAGATGAGAAGGCTACGAGCAAATGTTTCGTCCTCGGCTGACCGCGTTCTCAGGATGGAACAATTCCAGAAGGCCATTAGAAAGGTTCGCCAAGTTCAGCGCATGCGCAAACAGCGAGGGTATGCCTTTTCACAAACCGATGAGTCGCAGGCACGGGTTTTACAGGCGTATGATACTACTCGCGAGCGGGGCCAGTACGGGGAGATGGCGAGCTCGAGACGGGGCCGGTGACACCATGTATCATGTGATAGCGTTTGGGCCGTGTTCGGTGTCTTTCGATGTTGCAACGTGCTTCCTACCAAAGAGAAGTGGAGTATGCAGGAAGAGAACTCCTTTTACAGTCAAACCTTGAAGCACATAGATGCGGGAATGCTTAATCGCACGTGCGCAAGAACGTGGGTCACGAATGATTCAGAGCCACGCAGGTGCCACAGATATAAGTCACTTCTGAGCCCAATCAAGTTGTATGAGAGTCGACCATCCACGGATGTAGCGGTCTCAATGAGCATGGCCTATCTGTGTGAGCAGTGGCAACAGCATTCCAAGCACGGTCAAAGCTGCCTCGGTCATAGATACATCAGGTGTCTTTCGAAGCGTATCAATATAAGGATTGGAATGGTGTGTGTCATGGAGATTGACCGCTGGACCCGCGACGTTGCAAGGCGGTCGTTGCATCGCATGCATAGCGACATATCTGTGAGGTGTAAGTATCAGATGCGGTTCTGCGTGAGGAATACTACGCGACCAGCGGAAAGAGGAAAACAGCGATTGGACACATACAGAAAAGTCCCCCCCGAGAACAGGAGGAGTACGCCTGTCGAGAAATTTATAGCATCTAGTCCGCTCAACCAACCAGGTCCAAGCAGATTCACAACCGCCCAAGTTGCGAGAGCACCCGCAGGGGCTGCCAGACTGAATATGATCAATTGGGTGCGGGCTGCCCGTTTAGTCAATCCCTCCTTTAGTAGAACCGACGTCAGTCCAAAGGCAGCGGGCACCTTGTGCACCATTATAGCCACAAATACGACAAGGCCCAGGTCTGTGGTAGAGGCGGAAGTGGAGGCACCGAGCGCGATACCGTCAGCTGCGGCATGTATGACGAGGCCAATGCTCGTGGAAGACTTTCGCACTTCCTTCGGCGCATAATCGAACGCAGAAGTGGGGTCGGCATCGCTGTGGGCAGAATTCGCGGCTCTGTCTCTGAGCAGGTCATTGGTGAGGTCGGACAGGGAAACATGAAGGGGCTGACTGGAAGTTCCAGGGTGGTTGTGAATGTGCTGGGGCAGCTGATCAATCAGGTACATTAGAATGAAACCCGATACGAGCGAAAGCCCAACCCAGGCATGAGGCTCTATTTTAGAGGAACTCGAAGCATCCTCATCGTGACCGTGCTGTGCGCCATATAAGACCTCAATCCCTTCTGGTATGATGACTGTCAGTGATGAGCCAACCAAGACACCAGAGCCAACGGCTGAGATGAAGCGCAGCTTGCGAGCTGACAACGCGATTGAAAGGGGCATGGAACCAGCGAGGAAAGACCTGTCAGCAATTAGCCACACAGCAGTCCTCCGAGCTAGTCTAGAATGATGTACAGACTTACGAGATTGCCATCGCGAGAGCGAGGCTGACCACCATCGATAGGCTTCCCAACATGCTGCGTCGCGAATGCTTTTATGCTTGCTCCTGGACAGTCGAGGGAAGGATAGCAGTGGGTATGTAGGTATAGGTACGCACGGAGTACCCAGGCACGTGCTACATATGCAGGTACATACCTCATTATCTAGGTAAATTCATTTTTAACTAGCGACGCTATGGCATTCTTAGCTAATATTAATAGGGGTGACTTTTAACTTCCTTACTATGTTCTTAGTGAGATTTAATTTTATCTCGTATACACGTGATAAGGAATCTACTTAGATATACTTCTCGCTATGGCCCCACGGCCCCAAAGCATGAATTTATATTGGCAGTATTACACCGCTGCTAATAAAAGCTTAGTAACCACCTATATAGGCTTAGTAAACGGTATAGCGGCGCTATAGCGTCACTAGTTAAAACTAAATTTACCTAGATAATACCGTACCGCATTAACTTAGTAAATTTATAATTAATTAGCGACGCTATCCCATAAACCGCCGGGTTGCCTTCGCTTAGGAATAGAGCCAGTGGGAGAACTGGACAATAGTGGATGTAACCAATCAATGATTTACCCGAGCTAAGCGAAGGCAACTCGGCGGTTTATGGGATAGCGCCGTCATCCTATCTACTAGGCCTATATAGGCTATCACTAAGCCTTTAAAGGTAGCGGTGTATTACTACTAGTATAAATTCATACCTCGGGGCCATGGCAAGAAATATATCTAAGTAGTTTTCTTATCACGTACGTACAGGATCGATCCCAATCTCATAATAAACTCAGTGAGGACGTCGAAAACCACCCCTGTCAATTTAGCTGAGAACGCCATGGCGTCGCTAGTTAATTATGAATTTACTGAGTTAATGCGGTAGTAGGCATGCGGACCACGGTGGGGCAGGGACTTCCGATTTTCAACCTTGGAAAGCAGCAGACCTCGAGTCTGGACGCCTACCTACCTGGTAGGTAGATATCAGGTGGGCAACGACCCTGCCTATGCGTGGCCGGGCCTAGGAGACCACCTGCACATGAAGGTGCGTATTAGGTACCCGTCTCATAGCCTCACACGCAACCAAATCAAAATCTGAGTGTTATTCTTCGTCTATCAGATGAAAGGAAATCTGCTATATAAAGAAGATGAGCTCGCTTTATCGACCTGGATCGTCGCACGACCTTGACAATAAGGCAGGGCATCCGCCCAAGATGATATATAATACAAAGCAGACGCTCACATGAGTTAGGCAAGGCATGAATTAACTGACGAAAGAGCATTCCAAGGTCACTCATATTCCTCTTCATCAAAATCATCAAAAATCCAATGCTTCTCAGCCATCATGTTCTCATCAGTATCGCTATCGTCTTCAGTCGCAAAAACATCTTTTTTCAACTTGACTGCTCGCTGCATTGCCTCATCGTATTGCTCTGCTGGGACCCAACCCTCGCTGCCAACGCCGATGGCGTCATAGCATGTGATAAGTTGCTCGTCTGCGTCCCGCTGTGCCGCGTTTTATACGCATAACTTCCTCCACATGGGCTGGATTGAAAGAGAGCGGACACGGCACTTTAGAAATCTTGCTCCAATTCTGTTGAAGCTGGGCAAGGTCAGCTTGTAGGGTGATATTATCTCCCTCCCATGGATCGCTCGCATGGTGGAATATTTTGCGTCTTAGTAGGCTCATCTCTGACATGAGTGCGAGTTGATGGACGGGATTTCGCATCGCCGTTTAATTGAAGTACTCATAATGAAGTCGTCGCTTGCGAAGAAGTGCTGCTCCCTGAAACTGTTGCCGTTCCTCCAATGACTCGAAATTGGCAGGCAGCGAAGGTGGCGTGAGCAAGTCTGAAACCGGGTCTCCGTAATTCTGGAGACTATTTGGAATGCCACAGTGGAGAAAGAGGGGCAGAATAACAGTATGCTGCCAATCGATCACACTCATGATATCAAGCATTGGGGAGACGAAGATGTTGTTTGGTTGCAGGTCTGGATGCCGGATTGTAGGCCGCACCAGGTTTTCGTCTTCGGGTATTAGATGGCGAGCAATCTGGATATACGTTTGCAAGCTCGCAATGTGAGCCTCGGGAAGTTGCTTTTCGTACTGAAAGATATCCCAACGAAGTCTATTGAAGGGATGAAGAGGTCGACCCATGGTTTGTAGATAAGCAAGCTCTTTTTCGGCACCCGCAGTGATTGCGGCCTCTGCGTCGTAGTCTAAGAGGTCGTGTTAGGTAGTCACTCTCCAACAAGAATGAAGTGAAGGACTCACAGGGTCCACGTCGACATCTTAAATTGAGCCGCTTTCCATACCATAAATGGGATGAGGTGTCTGGTCCAACACAATATTGTCCAGCCAAAGAGGGCGTGGCTGCAACATCGACGTTCATCGAAGGATCCAGATCTTGTCTAGAGTACAGACTTCCACTTGTCGCAAACCTAATGGTTAAAAGTTTGGACTCAAATTCTGCAAGTTCCTTCACGACCTTGACGCTTGCATTCTCTGGCAATGCGTGCCAGATATCGGCTAAATTGATGCCGCGAATGAATTCGAGAAATATGTACTCTGACCCGACAGGGTTTTCAGTGGTGTGAGAGTACCCATATACCTCTGGCACTGGGATTCCATTTGATCGAAGGAAATTCAGTGTTGCCACTTCGCTGGCGACGAGGAGCTGTCTTGGCTCTGTACTACAATAGGGAATTCGCGCAACGAGTTGGAATCCATCTTGCATTGAGATGAGAAAGGTTCTATTGAAGCCGCCTTCGGCAAGCTTTTCCAAAGCAGTTACCTCATGGGCACGTCGATTGGCCGATTCTGCCGCAAGCTGAACGAGCTTGAGGACATCGAAAACACGTGCCCGGCGCTTCCGCCGCTGAGAATCATTGTAACTAAGGTGATATTAGATGCTTGCACAATCCAACAAAAAGAGGACTAACATCCATCGACCAGAAGTGTATTCGAAAAGTCTGGGGTCTTGATCAGACACAGTCAGGTGCGAATGGGAAGAAGAACGGCAGAGGATGGAAAAAGCCAAAATTGGCTGATTGCGGCGGAAGTGGTGAGGAATGAGAGGATTATGATATGAAAGCCTCGACAGATGCTGCGATGCTCGCATCGCTCTATGTCCAATTGTTGATTCCCATTTCAATGCTATTATCTGTCATTGGCTCCCCAACCTTGATATGCAATGAGTAGGTTACCTATCGAGTACTCCGTTTTCTAAATACAAGCAAATGCTCGGGTTAATCCCTGGTGCGATTGCTCGTGTTGATGGTGGTAATTATGCTGCCATGGCTAATACCTTTGGAGGGATGATACGGAGGGCGACACCAAGCAAAAACTTGTAAATAATTGAAAAGCCGGTATTCAAGTTAGGATCGTGTATCTGTTGTGCAGGGTCTTTTTAGGTTAAGTATTGTTGATGTCGCTGAAACAGTTCAAAGGGATCTGTGAGTTCTTTCGAGGTTCCTTCGGAAGTAAGCTTTACAGGTTTTAGAGGAGTAGATATGTGTAGTCAGTTCTCCGTAGTCCGTACTCCATACGGAGTACTACTATGCCCACACTGCCCATTGCCCATGCATATCTAAATGCTATATATGTAGACTGCCCTAACCGCCTTCGGACTAATCAACAAATTGTACCTGCATAAATAACCTTAGGCACCCTCAACGCGCTGTTGGCGCGAGAATCGCTAGCTGCGACACCACCTTTCGATCAAGTCACCTAATCTTTTTGCCGTGAACCAGTCAGTCTTAAGGAGTTCGCCGCGGACCGCGTTGAATCTTTGATGGAGCGTCCAGAGGAATGTACGTATGCTTCTCTCAAACTTTGGAGGTTTGACAGTTGACTCATTATCTCTATCATATTAGGGTTGGCCAACGCTAATGACGCGCTCAGCATCAACCTCGTGCGGCCCAACAGTGACCGCATTTGGCCTGAGCCTTGCCATCCTCAATTCACGTACCCTATCTTTGGTGACGATGAGGTTATATTTGGCTACAGAAATTTGAACATCAGCCTGAACTTCCAAGCTCACAATCTTCGGCCATCGCTCACGGTGCGATTTGACAAGAAATGGAAGCCGGTTGGGGACGTCAGAGCTACAAATATTGAATCTACGCTCAGGCCCTTTCTCCCCGACTGTACGTGGTGTTCTTGCGTCCAGGGAGGCTGTAGTTTGGTCTCTTGGAGGGTCCGGCGGTGTTCCATAACCGGATCACCCTCTCCATTTGGCTTCTGCCGACTCACAATATCACAGATGCCCTGTCAGCGCAGCTCAAAGAAGATATCGGCGGGCGCTCCGAGGCCCATGCTGGCGCGTGGAGGCCTCCAGGTGTGTTGGTGCAAGCCTACACGATAGAGAGCAAGACCTTTGAGGTTTGGTGCGCCAGCCTTGCAGATGCCGATGCGAAGGAGATCTTGAGGGCGATGCAGATTTTTGTACCCCTCTTTATCGAAGGTGGCACATGCCAAAACCTCGACGACCAGGACTGGACTGTGGAGCGATGGAAACTCTTCTTATTGTGACCGCCCCTTGCTGACACTACCAACACGTTCTAATGCGTTCTCAAGGTATCAAGTTTCACCGTTGGATAAGCCGCCGGAAGCTTGCCCTTACGTCTTCGTCGGGTTCTCCACCTCCTACCGGCTGTGGGTTTGTCCGGGCAAAGAGAGCGCTACCAAAGCAGCTGAGGAGCTGTGCGATGCAGCTTTGACTACGACACAAGACCCTAGCATGTCGATAGGTGACCCAACAGAGTCACCGTATGCGGACTCTCTTGCCAGCAACAGCAGAGAGCGCATATCGCAATTTCTAATTCTGCCACCGTTTCGGGGCAAGTCGCATGGCACTCATCTCTACGAGGCTATGATGCAGAAGTTCCTATCCGATTCGAATGTTTTCGAAGTTACCGTTGAAGACCCCAACGAAGCGTTTGATGACCTGCGAGACTGGTGTGACCTGAACCGTCTTCGTGGGCAAGAAGCGTTCACTTCGATCGGTCTCGTGGAACGGATACCACTAGAAGCATTGAGGCCGAGTGCCCCGTTTCCGAAACACCTTCTTCTTCCGCTCCAGGTCGTCGACCGCGTTCGACAAGAGAACAAGATTGCACCGCGCCAGTTTTGGCGTCTTGTGGAGATGCAATTACTTTCTCGGATTCCCACTCTTCACAGAAACACAGCGCGCATCACGCGTAAGGCGGCCTCGGCTGATAACCATGACAGAAGCTACTACTTCTGGCGACTGCTTGTTAAGGAACGGCTTTACAGGCACAACTTGGATCAGCTTTCCCAGCTGGATCACGGCGAACGCATTAAGAAGCTCGAAGAGACTCTCAAGTCCGTTCAGCAGGATTACGAGCGGCTTTTAGATCGGGCAGAAAGCAGGCTCAATGACATTCAGCCGAGACAGCTCAACATAGAAGCCGCGGGAAGTAAGCGACGCAAGAGGGTTGTGGACGAAGACGAGGACGAAGATATAGATGAAGACGAAGATGCCGTTACAGGCGGTCGGGTCGATGTCGACATGACGAAGCGGAAAAGGACAACCTGATCAGGGAGAGATCGGGCAAAGAGCATTGCATCACCTATCTACCTACGTAGGCACATACAATGCAGGTATGGCGTGTTTACGCCACATACACTGATCCGCGTCCTTCACTCTACGGCAGAATGGTCACCAAACTCATGCTATACTGTTATGGCGGCTGTGATTGATGAGGTCAGTGAGGGCAGATCAGGTCGTAATGGGAAATTGCTCCTCTCTCCTAGCTTAGGTCAAAGAGAAGACGTCGAAGACGGCTGATCTATAAAGATTATAAACCCGACCTGATGTTGTACTGAAGAAAGATGCGAAAACTGGGTGAAAGTCTCGCAAGACATGCGCCTCAGTCCGCACTTTCCGATTACTCAATACATTTGCTTGAATAACTCCCCCTTAAGTTCTTGCTCTCGCACGGACTTCCAAAGGTTTGTTCTGGTCGTAATAGAAATTCTCCTCAGGGACCCTACCTCGCATCAGCTGTGGCTCTGAGCCACGAACATAGATGTCCTCAAACAGAATCTGAGGGGTGGGTTCTGGGGGAGGCATCCTCTCGGCTTCGGCGACCTCATGATCAACCATGGCGCGAGCGTCTTTGTCGATGGCTTTCAATTCATCCTCGCCAACCACACCCCAGTCGAGGAGCTTCTGTTTCAATCCAGCGATTGGGTCGTTGGTACTGCGCATGCGTTGGATCTCCTCTCGTGTCTAGGATCGACAAACGACATTAGCACGAATGAAGATAGGGCAGTGATGAGAGGCTATGGGAATGATAAAACTAGAGCAGCCATCTGTGTGGAGCACTGTTCACACCCCTTCGCTACTGCTTATGAAATGAGTTGAGACTCACCCTGTACGTCGTCCCAGGATCGCTCATTGAATGGCCTCCGTATCTGTACGTAACGTATTCCATCACCAATGGTCCCTTGCCGGCCTGCGTCCAATTCTTGCCATACTGGACGGCCGCCTTAACAGCAAGAACGTCCATGCCGTTGATTTTCAGACCCGGTATGTACTGCCCACGCTTATAGTAATCAGTCAGAGCTGCGGCGCGGTTGGCGGCAGTACCCATGCCGTATTTGTTGTCTGCTCCGCTGTCAGCAGGTGAATTGCGCTTGCGCTTCGCACCAACCATCTCCTTACTCTCACAACCGAAAATGACCGGCAGATTCCAAAGTTTTGCCATGTTGAATGCTTCAAATACTTGTCCCTGGTTGGATGCCCCGTCACCGTAAAGAGCAATTGTCACGTTGTCATTGCCCATGTATTGGTTGGCGAGGGCGATGCCAGCTCCGACGGGGACCTGAGCACCGACGATGCCGTTGCCGCCATAGAACCCAGGCGCAAACATATGCATGGAGCCGCCCTTACCGAATGCGATGCCTTCTCTTCGACCCAGGAGCTCTCCGATTATGGACTTGACGGTACCGCCGCGCATCAAGGCAAAGCCGTGGCACCGGTACGCAGTTATCACGTGGTCGTGTTTTGTGATTGCGTGCTCAATGCCAACAGCAACGGCTTCCTGGCCGGTCGAGAGGTGGCAGAAGCCGCGTATCTTCTTCTCCTTATACAACCTGTCTGCGGCCATCTCCATGCGACTGGGCAGATACAGGCATTCCGTAAGCCAAAGAGTAACCGACGCAACCTTGGGGAACGACGCCCTCTTACCGGATCGCAACCATGTCATAGTACATGCGTCTCAGCTCTTGCTTGGTTGTATCGAGGGTGTAGGGCGGTGGGTCGAGTTCATACGTCTCGAAGCTCTCATCCGACAGGCGCACTTCGAAAGGCTTGTCATCTTCCTGTGGAGCCAAGCGATATCAGCAGCAGCAGCAGCAGTGGCGGCCATTCTACTCAAGCATAAGAAAGATTCTGACATGAGGTACGCTGTCCTTATCCGCGTGGGACGATGCAGCGTCTGTGGTAACAGAACGCGAAGGCAGTCTGAGGACGGAATTGCACCTCAAGGGAAATGAGGCCCTACACCTCAGACCTCGTGTGAGCATTGTCCGTGATCGATTGTGACTGGGATCGAGAATGTGAGCAGAGGGGCGTCTCAACATGGCACTGGAGGCCAGCCACGGTTTTTCTTCACGTTGAGATACGGTCAGCAGTTTGGCATGTCCTCTGATTGCGCAGTGTCGAGGTACATGCTGTATGTATGAGATACCGATAGGTAGCGTACGAATCAATGGTCAGACTAGGTAGCGTATACCTATGCAATTACTCTGTACTCCGTACTCTGCGTACCTGCGTACGGAGTACGGAGTAATCCATACTACATAGTGGGTACATGGAGAGTACAGAAAGAGCCATACACGATACGTGAAGTATGGAGTACTCCGTATCTATCATGCATGTACGCGCTTTCTCGCCCTTGTCAGTTGACGATACTTCTCTCCCTCCACCTGGGCACGCTACTCTCTCTGCACCTACGATAGCAACTTGAAGTACGACACGCTACACGCCCTCTCCCGTTCATACTCCGCACGTGCGACCTTCTCCGCAATCATATCACAGTAAGCGCTTCGTCAGGCGCTGGCGGCACATATCTGTTCGCTTTCCGCTGACGTTGTAGTAGGGTTGGTTGCTATCAGACACTCAACTCTGCACGCGGAGGAGCACCCGTCAACGGCACCCGCCAGGATCTCCTTGTGACCGCCGTCTTCAATCCGAACCATTTGTGAGCCGTCTTCAATCTGAACGTCTGTGAGGCGGATGTGCTTTGCGACCCAACCGGTGTGCAACTCATCCCGTCGAGAGCAAGGGTTCTTCGGTTGGCTCGCGACCATACAAGTGGTTCGTCTCCTTATCTCCACATACACCGCCTTCTCGTCCATCCTGGGGGCCTCCCGAAGTCAAGATGGAGTTATATGGAGGATCCCGACCAGACGAGGGTGCATTCGCAGCTGCCGGTGTCGGTGCTGACGGAGATGGCGCGACGCCGCCGCCCACAATGTCCGACACGGTGCCGGTCTTCTCCCCAACAACAACTCGGCCTCAGATCAAAAGCTCGATGCAACGCTCCCAACCTCGTCCGATTCAGACATCCTCTGGGCCCGTCGGGGCCAACTTGCCACATTCACTGCTTCCGTCCGCTCCCACTTCCCCTCCTACTCCAGCTCCGAGCCCGACCCCGCATCAGAAGGCGCCTGATTGGAGCACTGCTGCCGAGCATGAGGATACCCAGGTCAGAGACGTTCGGGCACTGTTCAGCAGGATGAATGATGCGGAGAAACAGAGGCTTCTTGCGGAGCTGCTCAACATGTGCAACAGCCACCAGTTAAGTTTCGTGCATAACTTTGTGAGCCCGAGGCTGAAAAAGGATCCATTTACTAATCTCCCGAACGAATTGTGCTTGAGGGTAGGCGTTCTCCCTGCCTTCCACATGTTCGTGTCTGCGGTTGGCTCACAATTGCAGATACTCACCTTCATCGATGACCCCACCACACTGGCACGGTCCTCTCAGGTCTCAAAAAGATGGCGAGAACTCGTTAGCGATGATATGGCCTGGAAATCGCTTTGCGAGAAACACGCATACCGGAGGCTGTCGGGCGGATCACCCAGTGCACCTCACTTCCTCGCGAGTCCGCTTGGAACCCCAAGGCAATCACCTTTCCCCCCTCATGTCACAACCGGCTCCCTGGTCGCGGCTGTAGGTCCGGCTGGTGGGGCGACCGACCGGCGAGCGCAAAGCCTTGACCGCGGCGGTGACGCTCGGCCGTACAAACGGCGTACGAAAACCATGTCATACAGATCACATTTCAAGCAACGGTACATGGTCGAAACGGCGTGGCGGTGCGGGGGCAAAGCGGAGCCACGGCAAATCACACCCGATCAGGGCGTGGTGACCAGTCTCCACCTGACGAGCAAGTATATAGTTGTCGCTCTGGACAACGCTAAGATACACGTCTTTGACACGGATGGCGCGCACCAGAAAACCTTGCAGGGGCATGTCATGGGCGTTTGGGCAATGGTACCATGGGACGATGTCCTTGTCAGTGGTGGCTGCGACCGTGATGTACGGGTCTGGAACATGGCGACAGGGTAACGATCCGCTTCCCATTTTCGTGACGGTCAAAGCTCCGAGATCCTTGCTGATTATGTGCGACGACAACAGGCAGAGTCTTCACACGCTCAGAGGTCACACCTCAACAGTAAGATGTCTGAAAATGTCAAACTCTACTACTGCCATTTCCGGCTCAAGGGACACAACACTCAGAATATGGGACTTACCAAAGGGGATATGTAAACATGTTCTCGTTGGTCACCAGGCCAGTGTTCGCTGCCTGGAGATCTTTGGAGATACCATCGTATCGGGAAGCTACGACACCAGCGCAAGAATCTGGAGTATCTCCGAGGGCAAGTGCCTAAGAACTTTGACCGGACATTTCAGTCAGATATATGCTGTCGCGTTCGATGGCAAGAGGATCGCGACTGGAAGTTTAGACACCAGCGTGCGGATCTGGGACCCTAGCGACGGGTGAGCTTGTGCATTGAAGCGCATGTACAGCTGGCATTCACTGACACAGTCCGTCTTTCAGGAGGTGTTTGGCCATCTTGCAGGGTCATACTTCGTTGGTTGGCCAGCTTCAGATGCGGGGAGACATTCTTGTGACAGGCGGATCCGACGGATCTGTACGCGTATGGTCACTCACACAGTACCAGCCCATACACCGGCTTGCGGCCCATGACAATAGCGTCACCAGTCTGCAGTTCGACGAAACCCGGATCGTTAGTGGAGGAAGCGATGGCAGAGTCAAGGTTTGGGATCTCAAAAGAGGGAATCTAGTGCGGGAGTTGAGTCAGCCTGCCGAGGCGGTTTGGAGGGTTGTCTTTGAGGAGGAAAAGGCGGTCATTATGGCCAGTCGCGCGGGAAAAACCGTGATGGAGGTAGGTCATCTTTTCGACAAATCGAGCTCTCGATCGCTCACTATGCGTACTTACGGCAGGTATGGTCATTCTCCCCGCCAGAGGAGGAGCTCCTCGACGACTACCGATCTAGCAGCCCCGTCAGCATGCCTGATCACGCGATGACAGACTACCAAGAGACAGCGGAGAAGTCGGAAACTGACTGCAGGATGCTTGATGCGTTTGATGCAACAGACTTCAGGATGCCATAGGTCGAGTCCATTGGCGTTCTCGATATTGGGTCGAGACCGCTAGATGCACACCATTAAGGCATGGATCTTTCCCTCCCGGGGTCCGGTCATTAGTCGGTACCAAGGGCATCGCTACGCCTGCGATGCAGGTCGTAATTTTGAGAAGCGATTACCTGGGCAGGCTCGCAAGCAGACGTCGGAGAGCTGCTTGCACGGGGCATCCAGAGATAACCCGTCCAGAAGCGAATTCCGGGGCTCGCAGCTTTCAGCAACTGAGGAATTGATGTATCGGATGAGTCTGTACAGGGTCAGTAACGTGAATGTCGGCAAGTCTGCTGTTATTACAACAACGTAGGCGTCTAGTCAGAGATGCCAGGTACGAATTGGCTAGGTAGCTTTCGTCCGAGCGAGGATTTGGTATTACATTTATACATATTGGCCTTCTTACAGAAGGGACTTGTTAGGGACACTTCGCTGACGACCCAACTCCTGTCTCAACCTTGAGTGGTAATAAAGTTCATACTTTCAATAGCTGAGACGCGTGCTTTGTTCTCCTAACAGATGGAACCTGGCACGAGCCACGCGCTTTAATTGGCTGCTCTTGGTCTGCACCGATCCTTGCAAGTGATCAGACTTCTAGCTATATAGGTTGATAGTTCGGACGAATTCAGTCTGTTGAAGATGAGATGAATAACAGCATAGGAAGCTATCAGGAGAGAGTCCAGATGGAGCTCTCCAGAGCTTGATGTCCCCGCGCCAAGTATGTTAAACCATGAGCTCGGCCAGGCTACTTATTACTGACTAGTACTGTGATCACTGTTGTGTGCAAAAAGCCGGTCCAATAGCATCAATCATTAGGCTTATAATCTGACGATCACCGACCCAGTTCAGTCTTCTGCAGTCAACCATATCCTTGATGGAAGCCAATTGAAATAGTGTTCGTAGATGCCATTCTCAAAGAATTCTAACTCGTGGCCTATCCGTGATCCGAGGTACTCTATATTAATCTACTTGAAATAGAGGAGCCCCGAGCCCGCCATACAAGAGGCAGCTTGACTGCGTCGAATCTCTCAAAGCCAGATTGTTATGGGCCCTGAGCCGGGCTGTACAGCTAGCGACTAGTGTGCAGAAGTAAGTTTGTGTAGATTGCCAACGAGCAACGGGTTGGTAATCTGATGATAGTTTTGTTCCATCCTTCACTCCAACAGGACTCTTCCGAGCACTTAATGGGCCAGTCAGCTGTCTTCTACACCACTTGGCTGAGTATCGTGTTCGTCTGTGCTATCATTCGCTATGATGTCAGCATTCGTACCGCCGCCACCAAGTGAGATCGCATCAGAGTCTTTGACGGCAGAAATCCCCGCAGAGGTAAGGTAAAGAAAGTGAGGCATTTTGTGGTTGTCGATAGCAGAGAAGAAGGAGTGAAATCTGAGCGCATAGTTAGCAGGGAAGCCCGTTGGGTGTGATGAAGGAACGATCATAGGTAATAACGTGACACAAGACATACTGGTGCCCGTTTTCTTCTTCCCTGAAGATTCTCTCATATATCTCCTTCTGTTTGAAGTCTTCCATCTCCTGTTCATACTTGACAAATTCGATCCTCTCTCGCTTGAACTTCGCCGTGGCCCTCTGGTTGTACGTATCAAATACTGGCCGTTCCAGAAGTAAACCCAACCCGGGTGCTTTAGGAACACTGATTCTGATGTTCTCGAATGACTCATCTATACGTGAGTAAGGGCACCCACACCGGACAACTAACGCTACCATCGCTACCATTTTGCGAATCTGGTGCATCATGAAGCTTTGGCCATGTACTTTGAGGCTCACCCACTCTGTGCCATTAGTAGTGATTGGAGCCGCACCAACCATAAAACTCTTGATTAAACGCTTCGCACTGGGATCCCCAAACTTCTTTTGAATTGTGTAATTGTGGAAGTTGTGTGTTCCATGATAGCGGCATAGAGCTTCACGGATGCGGGCGAGGCGCCTTGGGTGAATTCGATAAGCCCTCTTTGCAGCAATATAGGCTGCTCTCAGTGACTTCACAGCGGCATCCAGGAGCTTATCTTTATCAGCTGATGTTTGTAAGGCGCCTGACACCGGCCCCTCTGGCGACTGCGGCAGAGTCAAGTCGTCAGTCATTACATCTTTTTGCAAATCTGACCCTTGAGATTCGCTCGGGGGATTGATATCGCTCTGATCCAAGTCAAGTCCTGAAGGACTGCCGTCAAGTCTTTCAACGTCTTCAGTCGACTGGCCCATTTCTACCTCCACTTCACAGCCGGGTTCCGAAGGTAGGGTCACTGGCCCGTCATGGTCACCATCATCCTGATACAAGGCTTTTCGAACGATCATCCGGGTCGTGGCGTCAAGCTGATCTAAGAGCGGCTTGATGTGCTTCTCTTCCGCTTCTTCCCAGAAATGAGCAACCTCTTCCTGTCGTTCCTCGTAACATGTACGATCAGCGTCCTCTCCTGCGAGCTGAGCTAGTTTCTTGCCGAGAAAGCTGTGTGGATGTGGTGGTAGGAACGAATGAGCTGGAATCAAGTATTCGTACCACCGCGAGTCACATGCTTGGTAACAACTGAAACTGCCAATTGTGCGCTCAATTCCCCATACTCGAATCTGTGACGAGAGGTGTGCGTTGATCTTTTGGACAATATCGGAATCCTCTATGATGAGTTTGAGCGATACCACGTTACCAGCCGCGTGAACCCCCTTGTCGGTTCGAGCACATCTGACGAGTCCTGATTTTTTCGGGTCATCTGCATTTGCCTTTGAAATGGCTCCGCTCTGCACGAACGCAGCAAATAGATCTCCTTCGATAGTCCGCTCGGTCCCGTTTCTGTGAAGGGGTCAGTCTTTCCTACGGCTATCAAACGATAGCTTGTTCCGTACATCTGCATGCCTTTGTAGCCGCTACCTGAATACCCAATCATGACGGCTACCTTGCGCTTCGGTTTGCGGTCTTCCAAGTTTGCACCCCCCGTAGCGTGCAGTGTTTGATTCCCCAAGACGTTTTTGTCTCCATCATGGGGCTGCATCATTTCCGGTTTCCCAGCTTCGTGCCGTGCTCTCCTATCTTGAGGTTGGCGTCTTGCTCAGTCAGTGAGGTAGATGGTTTTCTGGGAATGGTAATGTACCCCCATTCGCCACGGCCCAGATCTCTCCTCTTAGTTTTTCTGCCCTGTTGCGATCCATCGCCGCCCCACTTGCGCTTCTGCGGACTCGATGCCGGCTTGCGAGTGGCGTAGTTGCCAGTACATTGATCATCCATGACCGAAGTGCCCTCTGCGTCAGACTTTTGTGACATGGTGTGCAAATGTCGAATACCATTTCACTCCATTTACAGAGTGAAGAGTACAGGTCGCATAGCAGAAAACCACTTTCTCCTGAGGTGTAGTTGACCCGCTCGCCCGAGGTTAGGGTTCCAAGGTTGGGGTGAAATGCCGTGACCTCGCCCGCGGGATGGCCGGGTCTGCTGGAAAAATTATTCGTCCCGGGTCCCGACCTCCCCCCGGGCCAGCAAACTTGTTCACCTGTGCAGGTGGGAGCTTACTGTGCCATCCATGGATGGGGCCTAGGTAATGACTCTGATGAGAGGCCTCCAGTTGTCTGAATCCATTCACGTATAACCTAGTAGGTAGGTACATTTTACATGTGCCTGTGTATTATTTATCTCGCAGGTAGTGAACGGTTCAAAAGGTGAGCATCCTACGTAGCTTACATCTGCCTGAGAGTATCCACGGTCGGTCACCATCAGCCCGTTTATCGTCACAGTTTTGTTGATGCGCATTGGACTCTCTCCGGCTCTTCTTGAGACTTACGGCCTGGCACTGTTGTTCTTTCTCCGTGTGGTGGACATCGTGCCTTAAACACAGACTCGTGCGAGACGTACTCGAGCGGCCGAGTTCACCCGTCTCAAGCAGCGTACGCTTCTCTCCTGGGTCCCATGATGGCTCAGCTCGCTGCAGTTCTCGTACGCAGTGTCGCACGAGCATTCTACGACACTGACCACATTGTGGTTATTGATGCTCTAGTCTTTCACTCAGCGTATGCCCGGCCCTTATCGCCAGCATGTTCTGGACAACCCGAGAGTTCCCATGCTGAGATACGCACAGTCTATCGCTCAACGATCTAGCCCATGTCATGGATATGAGTAAACATAACAAAGTTGTTTCGAAGCTTTGTGGCAAGCTACGAGAAGGTGGTTTGGTATCAGTGTAAGACCGATCACTTCTAAGTTACAGGTGAGAAGCATGAATAACTGACTGGCTTCTTTCCAAGGTACTCCCGGCAGGAGATACGTGAATATGCAACAAAGCCAGTTTCAAAGGAATACTACTATATTGACTATCGTCGCGCCATCGATGCGATCAAATATCGCATACATTTGGTCGACGAGAAAATCAAGAGTTCGGGCAAAGCCGTGACAGAGCGGAAAGAACTCTTTTGTCCGAGGTGTGACGCCGAATGGACCCACATGGAGGTACTGGATAGCATTGATCCTGCTGGCAGAGGCAGTGGCTTTCTTTGCAAAAGATGCAACCATCTGTTAGAGCTACGCGCGGATGACACCAACGCTGAGCCAGAGGCCGACGACACACCTGCACTTTTCAATCAACAGTTCAGTGATATACTGTCACTGCTGCAGCAGATCGACGAGGTGGTCGTGCCAGCTGCGGACGCAGAGGCGATAGTGGCTGATGCACGTCCAGTGCAACGGCACGACACCTTCAATCCTGTGGCGAAGGCCGAAGCGGCCGATCGTCCGATTGCACGTCCTACTGCTGTGAAGGGGATAACCACCGGTCCAGAAAAGATTGAAATCTCCATCACTACAAACTCGGAAACAACGGCAGCAGAACAGGCGGCTGAAGCCGAGCGCCGAGCTCGACTTGCTGCGCAGAATCAGCTACCGAAATGGCACACCCGCTCGACTGTGACTGGCGAAGCCACAACGCTTGGTGAGCGACAAGATGCCGCACGTCAGGAGCCTGAGGTCATCCCTGTTGCTAGGTCCTCTCTTGATGAAAATGACGAGGAAAAGAAGGAGAGGGATCCAGCACTCGATGCTTACTTCGCCGCACTGCGTGCAGAGCAGGAGCGACTGGCTCAAGAGGATGAATATGACGAGGATGAAGAAGACGAGGAAGAGTTCGAAGAGGTAACTTTAGGGGACTCAAATATTCATGCTGGTGGGAAAAGACCGAGGATGGAAGACTCTGTGATCCCACCATCGGCAACCTCCTTCTCCGGCGAAATTTCAGATGCGGACGATTTTGAGGATGCGCTGTAAGGCCATGTTGTCGAGAAGCCACGGTCTCTTCGCATTGAGTGAGGTCGAAAGACCTCTATGATTCGGGCGGGACCCGCGGCGGAGTTATGGTCCACTTCTGACCATTGAATTTCTTCTGTGCACGAAGGGATACGGACTCCCCCTGTGGCGTAGAAGTTTAGGTCCACTAATTTGACTTGATAAGTAGTAGCTGGGAGAGAACCTAATGGTATCAGTTGTAAGGAGCTGCATGTTACGAAAGCCACCATACACCTGGACTCTCCTGGATACAGATCACCTGTTGTTAGAAATCATGCATGGGTGTATTAATACCATCATCCTGACTTTGGAGTTGCCTAGCCTGTTAGGTGGTATCTGATTGTCTCTGACGGACCAGAAGCGGCACTTCTAGTCCGAGCAGGGCGGAGTTTGAGGTTACTTGATAGTGCTACTTCTGAAACTTCTGAAAATGGGAGCCTTTGTGAAATAACTCCATTCGGCTCTAAGGAACAGACCAATAGACAGACAAGAGATCACAATTGCCAAGCTCTCGCCTGCCCTTATTGCAAATTACCGGGATCACAGGGCATCTTGTTTACATAGGTAATAAAAGCCGCCGCGTGCGCCTGCCTGATTGCATGATTAAGAACGCATTAAATACTCCGTTCTCCGTACCTAGGTACTATGTAATGGCTCTAAATGTCCACACCTGGCAGCGGCATACGCGGTGCGGAGTACATCGGAGTAGTATTCCGTACGTGTTGGATGAAAAATACGCCTTAAATAGGTGAAAAGGACCGGCCAAATTACCCACGGTAATTTATTAGGTATATGTTCGATCTGACAGAACCTACGATCTTCGATCTTCTATCTGTGTCCATTTTACTTTCGAGCTACGGTAACGGTACAGAATGCTCAGGCTCTGATTTCTGTCTACCTAAATGGCGAATAGACCGTGGTCATCATTGATTGCTCAAAGCGGAATCGAGGACCATGCTGAGGTGCTCAAAACTGCCAATGCGGCTCTCAAAAGATCAGGTGCAGACTTGGAAGCCCAACATGTTAGAATCGTGGCCCTGTTGAAGCTGGACCGCTTCGACGATGCTTATCATGCCTTTCAATCAAGCGGGAAGAAATTGAAAGACCGTGCCTCTTTAGAGTATGCCTATTTGCTCTATAAAACATGGCGGTTTGCGGAAGCTGAACTCGAAGCGGGTGCGAAGCCCCATTGTCGTGGCATGCGACATGTGTCGGCACAGGCAGTAGGTTCTTCACCCGATCAGCAATAGCTGCAAGTTTACAAAGCTTTAGATGTACAGATCTGAGAAATTTGAGGGGTCGGCGGCAGCGTATCGAGAGCTGATTGGGATTCCAACAGGAGTCTACAATGAATACAGCGACCTTCATGTCAACACAGCTGCCGTTGCTGCGCAAATGCTCTGGTCAGGCGACGGTCACTCAGTAACGTGCAGTTCGCCTGTAGAGGGCGGGTTCGAAGCTTTCGAGACGGCGTATAATGCGGCTTGTGGCGCTATCGCCCGGAAAGACTGGGCTCAAGCTGTTGTCTTGTTGAAGAAGTCGTCAGGTTGGCGTTCCTTTAACGGCCTTGCGACATTCGTTGACGTTGGCGTTAGAACTTTGCAATATGTCAGATGAGCTGTCGGAAACCGAAAAGAGGACCGAAACGACCTCGATCATGACTCAGCTCATATACGTCTTAATACGGAAGGGCCAGAGAGAGAAAGCCAAGCAAGAATGCGCACGCATTCGTATCGCATGGTACTACCGTTAGCCCCTCACTGGCAAGCTTGATGCTAAGAAGAGCATAGCATCTCAGATCCTGCGACAAAGAAAATAGCTCGAGTGAATGCGTTTGCCGTATCTGCCGTGCACTCTAATCCTCATGTGGCGTATCGCTTGCTTCACTCTTCACTTGAAACATCGAAGGCGGATGAACTGTTCTCTGTTCAGTCAACACTCTTCCACCGCAATTGTGTTGCCCTCGACATATTGGCAATGAAGGCACCGGGACGTACACGGTCATTCGCAGAGCCACAAACAGCTCAACATAGTATTGAATCCGTAAAAACCGCAGCCGCGATCTCAGTGCTTCATGTTGCCGCGCATGCTCGAAACCGAATAGGCAAAGGTGCTTTGGCTGCAACGCTGGCGCTCTTACGAAGCCATCCATACGATACGGGAACACTTCTTGCAGCCCTACAGATGTTGACGCACGGGAACAAGTACGCATGTGCGTTAGCACTTCTTGAATCATTTCTCGCACGAACGACCCAAACAGACGCCTCAGTCAAGAACGAAGACCTTCGCTACCCACCAGGGCTTATAGCACTCATGGTTTCATTATATGTGCGGCAGATGCAGAATGCACGAGCAAGATTCCACCTCAAAGAAGCGGCGCGATTTTGGTTGCGCAAATCAAAGAGTTTGCCGCGAGCGTCGCTCTTGAGGGCTGCCGGCACGGCTCTGCTCGCGTCTTCAGACCCTTGTGACGAGCCAGTGGCCGCAGAACTCTTTGATGCTTTGTACGAACAAAATGCTCTGGATCATACGGCAAAGATAGGGCAGTTGGCAACGAAAGCGCTAAGCGCTCATAAAGCCATTACGCAACTTCAATTGGATTCCTTGAGTCCAGTATCTCGATACATCAGCGAAATCGACGCCGGAGCGCTGGAAGGGGCAGGTGTCGTCCGGTCCCCTGCTCCGCTATCTACGTCAATCAGCGCGAAGCGCAAGAAGCGATTGAAGCCCGGCACTGACAGTGACGATACTGATTCGAAGAGGATGCGCGTCCGCGCGTCACGATTGCCCAAAGATCGCGACCCAAAGCGGACTCCAGATCCAGAGCGTTGGTTGCCATTGCGGGACCGGTCCTCTTATCGACCCAGAGGGAAGAAAGGAAAGACCAAGATGGCTGGGCTGACTCAAGGGGGACCCAGCACAGGATCTGAGGAAAGACTGAATCCTACGAAGGATGGAAGGGATATGCAACCGGCTCTAGTTGGGGCCGGCGGAGGACTCAAGAGGAAGAAGAAAGGCAAATCAGGGAAATGGTAAAGGTCTTATACTCTCAGGGTTCAACCCAAAGCGATACAGTGAGTGGGCTGCTAGCCGGACAATAAGGTTTCACTGTGTAAATGCATGATCACATCTAGTCCCAGCTTGGCCGAGCTCATAGGCAGATGATCATGTACCTGGTGCTAACGTGACAGGAACCTGGCGCACCCGCTGCATGGCAGTGTACTGGTGACTCTCCAGCACCCAATTGCAAGTAGAATCACGATTGTTATAGCCGTTTAAAGGAGGCCTGCTGAAGAGCTTCAGAACGGGCATGACCTGTCTCCACGTATAGATACACAGTGCCTATGTTTGTATATGCCTAGAATCCACCAAAAGAGCACGCTGAGAGGTGACATTTAGCCCTTTCTTACCAGTAGATATAGGTAGTTGTGGCCTGGGCTGCCTCGCTGCCTCGCTGCCTCGGATGAATGAATTTCCATGAGCTGACTCCCGACTGCCGAGCTCGGGAGGGCCGGCTGCCTAGGGCTGGGCTGCAGGGCAGGTAGGTGCTGTGCGCTTAAATGTGAGTTCTATAGTGTAAACGCGCGTAAAGTTTATCTGCGCGTTTATTCAGAACATCGTGTCACTTCTTTGTACAGACGGCTCTTGAGCTGTTCCTGTGAAAGGACTTCGTGCCGCCTTTGAATATGAATATAAGTCACTTCAACGCGCTGGCGTTTGCTGCCTGCATCCTGTAGCGAGCCTGTGACACCCCTACCTAAGCAAAGCTGCCAGCTTAGGAAAACGGTGGACTCAGAGATATCGCTGAAGCTTTCCTTACCATCCGATCACGACTTCTTCTTTGCGGTCGAAAGTTCAGCGAAGTCTCCTTTCTTGCATTTCCTGCGTGCTCTGTGCCTCGACCTCCTCTATCAGCATTCCGTAAGAGTGAAACCTGCAACCCACTAATGGATGAACCTTTTGGGATGGAAGCTGTTCGAATTTCACGCGCACTCAGTTCAGAGCCACTTCCTCGACGCGACTCAATGGAAGATGCTGATACTTCTCTGATGAGGAAGAGGCCCCGCCTTGACAACGGCGGCCGCGCTGCAAGAAGCATGTCCGTCGACGGAATATCTCGTTCACCGAGCGAAAGCAAGAGCGCCGATGTCATTCTAGTACCTCAGATCCCAATCGACCGCGAGGTTGAGGAAGTACAGATAGAACGTTCTGAGCTCCTTCAAAAGAACACTTCCAGCAGGATCGCCATTAACATCCGTCCCCAGCCGATTTCTCCCGAGGCGAGCTATCTGCAGACCCAGGATAGAAGCGAGGAACAGCTGCAATCTGAAGTTCAGAAGTCGGATCCATCAGAATGTGAATCGACGCATGTCGTAGCAGTACAGGATGCCGAGCCGGAATGCGGCCCGGAAGTCGTGGCAAAGTCACCCGAGTCTTCGACGCGGACCATTGACATCGAGATCGAGGCCATTGAAGCTGAAGATGTGGCAGAGGATCAAGAAAGCCAAATTATTCAGATTGATGCTCAACCCGAATCATTGGCCGAATACTTTCTTGAGAAGTTTCCTTTTGCTGACCGTTTGTCGCTCATTGGCGCGGCGCGGACGATAAGAGATCACTTTGAGAAAGGTACGCACATTCTATCAGCCCCTTACTAAAGTCATATGCCTAACTTAATCAGATATCCCGATACAAGCTGGAGTGGTCACTTTGTTGACTAGTTGGTTCGACGATCAACTGCACCACTTTCAGAAACGAAGGTATGTACTTTATACTGAACAGAGTGATTTCTGGGACGAGGTTGGCTCGATGATGCTGAAATTTGTCTTGAGGCGGTATGGGATAAGCTCACCTTCTCTCCCGTGTTTATTTTGACGATTCCTAGGACAACTTTTGGCGAAGAATTTGCCATGGACCCCAACGAGGACGAAGAAACGGCCGTCGTGCGCTTCTTGAGCAGCTACGTACAAGTCTGCTGCCGCCTGGTACAGGTTGATGCGGATAGATTACAACAAAACTCCATCGACAATAACACGCTACCACATCTGTCATGTTCTAAGGCCTTGAAGGCATTGAGCACTATTCTGAGATTCTCATATGAAGTGCCCATATGGAATCTCCTTCGCAGGTTGTATCATTCCGACGTCGAAGCAGTTTGGCTAGCCATCATGCATGCCTTTAGTGTGCCCTCCGCGAACGGCATGCGTCATTTGACACGCCTATCAGACGCAGCAGCCAAACGCATGGGCCAGTTTCCCGCACTCAACATGCTCATACTGCAGTGTTTGCGAATTGCAGAACAGGCCAGCTCGCTAATCACCAGATCGTATTCGAGAGTCAGCACTTCGGGTAGTCTCTCGCCCTTGTGGTTCCGCCTGCGTCGCGAAGCTCTTCTTTTATTTCAAACCATTCAGAGAGATTTGGAGGAATCTGCGAGCATACAGACATCTTCTGTCTCTTTAGAGTTCAGCAGGGAACTCGTCTTGCTGCCAGGGTCACTTTTGTCGTCTGTTTCACAAATCCCGGACGACACGACCGTGGAGCTTGCAAATGAGTTTCTTGAGTCGGTTGAAGGGATCGACATCGACATCTATCCTGCACTCATCAGCAATTCTTGGAAATTCCAACTCTTGAAGCGCTACATTTCAAAAGGTCGCATGGAACTTCGAGTCTTCGGCATCGAGACCATGAATAACGAGTTGGTCAACGCATGGAAGCACTACAATACCTCACCGGCTGGTCACGCACATCCAGTCATGCAATACCTGGCGCAATTTCTCCTGAATGAGAAAGTCATAGACTACATAATCAGTGCGGACTCCCACCCGCAACTTATCTCTCGGAGTGGGAATATCGTCGGTTTCCTTATCGTTACCCACAGATATACCCAAAAAGAAACGGATACGATTTGGTCAACAGTGTCGCGAAGTCAAGACCCGCGCGTTGTAGCTGCCACTCTCTCTATGCTCTCAAGTATAGTCAACCTCATGCAGATGCCTGAGCTGCTTTACTTTTGTCAGAAGCTGTCTCAACTGCCTGTTGACGCCTTTGACATAGAAGTGCTAAGATTCATGCGGGAGGTCTTGGAGAGGATATCATACAAGCCGCAAGATTGGTCTCGATCTGAGTCTAAAATGAGTCCTTTCAAGCTATGCCTCCGTCTCGTCGGCGAAACGTCTCCTACGGAGATGCCCACCGGCGGCATGAGTTTGGTGTATGCCGAGAGTTCCCGCGAACTCATTCACCTAGCGCGCTTCGCTGCAAATTCGACTGACCGGATGGAGGTATATCAGATTTGTGCCAACAGCATGGGTATCTCAGCAGAATGTGGTGCGAGCAGTATGCATGCAATGTACTTGATACTAAAGAGCAACCCAGTTCAAGACGACTTGGATACGCTGATCGAAGAATTCAGTCTGACCAAGCTGGCCGTTGAGGAATTCTGTTCTTTTGTGCGAGCGTCACAGATGGAGGCAACAAGTCTGGCGAGCTCGACTGCTCTCGGAGCTGCTCTGAACTCTCGGCTAGACATCCTCTTTTATCTCATCCATCATCGTCCGCGATCATTGCCAACGGAGTCAGAACACGCCCTTTGGGATCATCTCGTAGCTCAGAGTGCCCTGGGGACCGCTGCGCGGAACTCGGCTTGGGGTCGACTAGCTGAGCTAGCGAAAGAGCAGCACTCGGAGCATCCTTTTCTAAACCGGTGCATTCATCGCTACTTTGCGGAGCTCAAACCCGACTTCATCACGTCCGGCTCCCTAGACTTTGCACACGAATCTGCGGAATATGAACTGCGCGTCAGAACCTCAACAAATTTCTCTGAAGGACAAACTTTGAATGTTCCCGGGGCGGACATGCTCTGGCGCATCGTGTTATGCGCTGCCGGCGACACGGTCGAGCAAGCCGCCGCTAGACTCCTTGCATCGCTCTACACGGAAAGCTCGTTGATCAAGCGGGCTCCTTTGTCATGCATTGAAGCAACTCATGTTGCTATAGTGGATACATCAATGAAGAATCTGATTGCGACCCCAGCTCATCCGGTTGCAGACCCACAAGAGAAAAGCTGCGGTGGACCTCAAAGCATCGGAATACACAACGATGCTCTTCTGACGGAAGAATATCAGCTTCGCTCCATCCGAACTTTGATGTTCTTAGGAGTACTTGTGCAATTAGTTCGCCTGAAACCGGAGCTGATCTCGTCAATCAAGGAAGACCTCGATTCTAAACTGGCAGAACCGATTTCCATAAAGGGAGACTCAATCACAATCTACTATCAAGCCTTTAATGGAGTTCAGACCGACATGCGAACCCTGAGATTAGGCGATCTGGAAACAATCGCAGACTTACGAGGTCGGCTGGTGCATCTGACCGGCTTTACTAACTTCATGGTCATATCGGGTGGTCAAGTAGTCGACCTCAGCCAGAGTTTGCATGAAACGATTCGCGAATCGGCAGTCGGCAAGAAAGGCGCGCTTCTCCTGAAAAAGGTATCGGGCTCACAACTTGAGGAACGGGAACCGCATCTGCGTTGCTCTGCGATTGAAAGGGAGATCCTGAGGTACTTTGACCAGCTGTATAGACTGATGGTCTCGGAGGACGATCTCAGCAGAGCGGTTCGTCCATAGAGTCTGAAGCAGGATCTTACCAAGCTGATAGTTTTGGCAGACCTACGACTTCCTGTACATGTTTTCCGGCTCCGAACAGGCCCGTCAATTGGTGGTGTCGGAAAGTTTATCTGCAACAGAGTTATTTCCAGCGGGCCAGCCGTTCAAGGCAGGCTACTCCGTCCTGTCCTTGAATGCGCATTTGAGGCGTCTACTGAATACGGTACGTTGACAGCAACTACCCCTGAGTGCGGTAGGCTTATTTTTCGAAGGGTAGTATGGATGAAAAATTCCTTCTGCGAGGCGTCCAGCTTCTGGATTCAGGTCTCACCGATGCCCAACTGATACAGCTGCCCCTCGCAAACCGCAATTCAATATGGCTGGCGACCATCATAGCTGAGTGTCTGTTGAGCTTCCTGAGAGGTCAGTGCAAAGCAAGAGACTTGTTCTGCGGTCTCCGTTAACAGAAGCAGAGCGTCCCATGCAAAATATAGCCGCATCATATTTCCCTTCCCCACAATACTTCATTGATCGTATTGTTGACTTGATTCGCTCGGCACTCTCAGTTTCTGAATCCGAAGGTTGCGGTCTAAGTGCCATCTGTTACACGGTCATGCTTGAGGCTTGTTTGCATAGCCACGAGGTGTGGAATTATCTCACATCTAGGGATGATATCACTGAGCTGCACGTGATACTGTTCACAGATCCCAGGGAGGCACTCCGCCATAACGTCGTATTAGCGATCAAAAGCATTCTGGGAGGATTGCCTTCGTGAGTGGTTCTGAATTACCATTTTTCGCTGCAATGTGGACACACATATTGACATTGCACTAGGTCATGTCCGGTCAGCCCTAGCAGCCTCTCGTCATGGTTCTGGCGAATGATCGTCGCAGCTATCCCGAACTGCATTCAGAAGCCGAAATTTTGCAGCCAACTTTTTTCGATCGCGATATTCGTCTTGAGATCCGATACGGCCTCAGGTCGAGATGAATTCACTCTGCGATCTTACCTATCGACATGGAGCTCCTTATTGTTGCAACATGATCATAACGAAGTACAATCCCAATTAGTATGTGGCAACAACCGCTAATGTTTTCAGTTCGTCGGGCGTGATGAAGTGGACGATATCGTCTTCGGCCTCACAAAGCTACTCTGTTGCTGCGTGCAGATTCTCAAGTCGTTCAAGAAACCTTTAAACTGCGGGTAAGCGACCGTGTGCGTTCCATAACAGCATCATGTCATCCAGGCTCACGCTTTAGGCACCTTATGGACAAGATTTTCACTACATTCCTATTTCCCCCCCTTTTGCGCAACTCTGGCGGGGCAGGGCATGCAACAAGGCACTTGATGCCTGTGCTCGATGGCGAGTCACGAAAGGAGCTGTACAATCTCACTCACGCCTTATGTGAAGACTTCAGCTCTTACGGCAGGCTGATCAAACTGACGTTAGATGTGATCCCACACGGTAGGACATTGTGTCTTGCATTCTGAACTGCGCTGACAATACATAGACTGTGATCCCAAAGCATTTGGCTACGATCGCTCGCGGGAAATTCGCGCGGCTCATGGTTATCTTGGAATCCGGAATCTATCCAATACCTGCTACATGAATTCGCTGCTGACCCAATTGTTCATGAATGTCCCTTTCCGAAAATTCTTGCTTACTGCTGACCTCACGGATGAACATGGCTCGCAGAAACTACTGGCCGAGACGCAAAGGCTCTTCGCCTATATGCAGGAGAGTTTTGATAAAGCAGCAATCGCCAAGGATTTTGCCGCTTCGATGCGTACCATCGACAACCAGCCAATCGACGTAACCGTCCAGATGGATGTTGATGAATTTTATAACTTGCTGTTCGACCAATGGGAGAGTCAAATTCCATCAGAGGAAGCAAAGCAGACGTTCCGTTCGTTCTATGGGGGAAAGACTGTCAACCAGGTCAAGTCACAACAATGCGATCACGTTTCAGAAAGAGTCGAGAGCTTTTTCGCCATTCCGTGCGTTGTGAAGGGCAAAAGCACTCTACAAGATAGCCTCAAATCATTCGTAGAAGGAGATGTCATGGAAGGAGGTGAGAAATCGCTTTGGCCTCTCGTCCTTCAAATGTTGACCAAAAGGACCAGACAACAAGTACAAGTGCGAATCCTGTGGCGGCAGATTCGTCAATGCAGTAAAGCGGTAAGGTTGAAGACATCACTCCTTACTCGGCTGACTGTATGCTAGCACATGCTTGAAAGATGTTCCGGATAACCTAATCATCCACCTGAAGCGGTTTGATTTTGATTTGGTAACCATGCAACGGAACAAGATTAACGACTGCTTCGAATTTCCAATGCAACTGGATGTAAGCCCTTACAAAGTCGAAAGTCTTGACGACTCGAGTGCTGTGATTGCAGAAGATATGTTCGACCTCGTTGGGATTCTCGTCCATATGGGTACGGCGGAATCGGGTCACTATTTCTCATACATCAAGATTGCCCCAGAGCGTCCCGGCGTGGCAGCACGGTGGCTCGAGTTCAACGATGCCGATGTCATCGAATTTGATCCCAGTAGGATCGCAGACTTGTGCTTTGGCGGCTGGACGGACATTGAACAGCTTGGAGCAGAGTGTCCTGCCGGCGTCTTGCCGAAACCATGGAACGCTTACATGTTGTTTTATCAGCGGCTGAGCTCACTCGGGACATGTCAAGCTGACAACCTCGACGCGACTCATGCTAAGGTTGAGCTACCCGGCGACCTTCAAGACGAGATCGCCAGCGACAACGAGGTCAGGCTCCGCGAGTTTTCTCTGTTCGACCAGCATCACACATATTTCGTCCGCAACCTTCTTCAGCAACTACGTACATTGGGCAACGGTATATGCTCAGACGATCACCAAGTCGAAAGAGATGCCATTTACCTTGCGCTGGAACATACTCATTATGTGGTTTCACGGACCAAGGACATTTCCGAGCTTGAGGCGCTAATGGCTCTGCTCAGACGAACCACAAAGACTTGCGCTAATTGTGTTCATCTTGCCCTCGGTTGGATCGCATCTCACCCATTCGCAGTACGCAACCAGCTGTTGAGGTCGCCCAACCCAAAAGTTCGAAGCGAAATCGGTCAGTTCATCGTACAGTCACTTCTTACGCTTCGAAGCGAAGACCCCGTTCTGTACGGATTCGATGTCAATGAACCAGAGTTTGAGAGTGTGACAGTTGCAGCGGCGGACTCTGGTGCATTGCCTGCCATCATCGAGACTCTGACTCAGCTCATCGGTCAGCTCGCCATCAATGCCAAGCCGTGGGACGATTACTTCGGGCTCCTGTGCGAGATATCGAGTTTCGGAATCCACGAAGCCACATACATTCTGCACAAAGGCTTTCTGCTTGACTGTCTCGAGATCCTCGTCGTCCACGGCGAACCGGACATCAGACAAAAGCACGCACAATTGTGGCGATGCATAGACAAACGCAAGCCATCCCACAACAAGCTGATCGAGCTGGTGCACGTTCTGTTGGCGAGGATAGACCTTGGAGCGTCGGCGACAGGCGAGCCCGAAAAGCGCATCGAGCCTTCCAGCAAATCTACCAATCAGTATGCTTTACTGGAGGCTGAGAAAGCAATGATCATGCTTTGGGATCCAAGAGAAAAACACAACGTCATTTTAGCAAGGATGCTTGATATATGGGAGATGAACAGCAGCGATCGTTTCGTACCGGGCGAAGTACTGGCTCGTCTATTGACCGCAGAACCCGGACTTGGTTTGCTGGCGGACCTTTTCACAACCATTCACGACGGCATCGAAACGCTTTTTCCGCAATATGTTGAGCCGTATCTCAAGGCTGCCATATACTTCTGTGCCAATTGTCCCCGCAGCACCGAAGCTGTCAAGGTCGTTATGGCTGCGATCAGGAGCCCTTCCCAGGTTGAAAACCACCTTGGACAAGCCCACGTTGACTTCTTCCGCAGCATCGTCTCCGTCGAAAACGATCACATCGCGGCGGCTGAAGGCCATTTTTTCTTCTATTATTTGGTGCTCGAGCACGTAACAGAATGGGCGCCCCCGCTCCTACTATTCGAGGAGAGCGAGGTGCAAATCGCCGCTGCAGACCTACTCTTCTCTTTCCTCTTTCAAAATTCCCCTCACTCTTCCTCGTCAACGATTGGAGAAGCGAAACGAAGCGTGGCTGTGCGTCGACTGCTAGCAGAATGCATAGAGAGGATCAAGCTTGCTTGCGATGCGAACGTCAACCGACACCGTATTCGCATGATGCTTGAGATCCTCCGTAGTGGTACCCGTTGGCTGGAGATGCTGGCACACAGCGATAGACCTGAAGAAGCCAGGCAAGAAAGAACTCATGACGCTGAATTGGCAAGGAAATGTCGCGGTATGCACACGCACAGATAGCTATGGTGAAAATACGGTGCCGTTGACTAACTATGCTTGCAGAGGCTCTGGCAAGTGCAGAGCATTGGCCAGTACAAGAAGACGAATTTGCCGCTTCTGGTAGGTTGACCTCCATTTTAGTGTTTGTGATTCGATGCTGTCTCTAACAGTTAATGATCTAGAGGAGTGGGCATCGGATTATGGCAGTGAATCCGATGATGTGGGTGACATTTGCTGAGTAATTCTCACTTGGAGCGACCCACTTCACGGACTATCGGAAGACTTCCGCAAAGAAGTCGGATTTGGTTATAGAGAGGGGCGTCCCGTTTAGACGAAGGAAGGGGTTTCGCATCGAGGCTGTCTCAAAGGAAGCCGGAACTAGCATGGCGATGGAGATTGGCGTTGACTGAAAGACTCCAGTAAGACCTCAAAGAAGGCGTTGAGCGGGCAATCTGTGAGATTCTGCGCAACTCCGGACCCGCATTACGCCTCTGCATTCCGTCATGCATAGGAGAGAGCGTGCGACTTGACGCGGTTGTGCAAGCCCTACCATACTATATCTGTACTGCACTGCTGACCCCTCACGAAGGGAGTCACGATTGCAATGTAAGATACTCCTACCGAGCAATCAGGTTGCATCCATGTCGCTCTAACGGCTGGTGACCAAGCACCGGCTACACCGCTACACTCAGATATCGACAGTAGCACCACCGGCCCTTTGGCAAAGATTCAGTGACTTGTTTGCCCCTTTTGCGTTCTTTTGATTCTGTCCTCTGCCGCTCTTGCTCTTCTTTCTCTCTCCAGGCGGGTCCTCATATCTTGCGTCATGCCCCTCGCTTCCTCCTCCAGTCCCTTACCTGAGTGCCCTGCTGCAGTGGCGATCACCCTGGCCTTTCCCGCTGCTATCTGTGACTGACCCATATCACCTTCCGAAGGATCCTTCTCTAGTCTCTCTAAATCCTCTTTCCGTCGCCGGCTCTCTCTGGCTAGCTCATCCCGCCTCTCTTTCTCAGCTCTGAAGTCGCACTCTTCTTTGGTCAACGGACCCGTCACACGTGCGGCATCCCAATCCCAAGCGTCCTCGCCGAGTTCACTCCGCGCAACCCGAAATGCGTCGCGCGTGGCTCTGTCCCCGGCAATCTCGAATGAGGTCCTGCCCTCAGCATTACGAGTGGTAGGATCAGCACGTCCCTTGGTTAACAGAGCGAGCACGACGGGAGGACTGTTCACTGCTGCTGCGAAATGAAGTAGGGTAGGTGCATGGTGTTGTTGGGCGATTGCAGGGTGGAATGTGAAGTCCGGAGTAAGGTTGTTAGAGCTCATGTACGAAAGGACGGCAGGAGCCTTAGATCGCCGAATCAATGAATGTAGCTGGGAGCCATGATGAAGCAACAACCCTTCCCTTTCCTCTCCTTCCTTCACGCGTGTTGTGACATGCTCGGCCGCCGAGTGACGTGGTGTGTTCTCGGCGGACTTGGCATCGCCTACCGCGGCGGAGACCACGTTGTCGGTGCGAGTAATTTTCGCACGAGTGAGCTCAACAAAGGATCGCATGAGCTCCGCATGAGTGGCGCGACGAGTGGTGAAGGGAAAGCCCCTAAGGCGTGGATCACCCTGGTGCAGGACTTGCCCCTCGTAAGGCCCAAAGAGTGCTCGACGGTTTGTAGAGCCTGTGGCTCGAACAAAGAGAAGTTGAGCGCTCTCGATCAGATCGCTCCAACTGGTCAGCAATGCACGAACCTCATTCACGAGTGCCGTCTCGTTGTAACGGCGAAGAGACGAACCGGCAGAATGGGCGGAACCCTTTGCGGAGTCATTTGCAGATTGAGAGCCACCTTGTTTCCGCCGAGTGGTGTATCTGTGGAACGTCTTATGCACCAGCACTGTTGCTTGCCGCTCCCCCGCGTGTTTTGTGTGCACCGTTTGCGCCAGCGATATCACCATTCCAGCAAAATGGCCGCCACCGATCATGCACATAAACATGTGAGCATTACGAGCTGCATTTGAAGGGACAGCTACATCGCTAGGCCCACATCGAACTTGCCTCGGCTGGATTTCTCGGATATCTCGGTTTTCTCGATGTTCTCGAGCTATTTGTTTCCGGCGGATAACGTCCACGATGTCTTTTTCCCCACTTAACTCCGCATTCGTAAACATGGCTTTGTAGATTCCAAGAGAGATCCCAGCCGGTAACGCAGACGATGCAAACCATATCAACGGCAGTCGTCTGGGAACATTGCTCGGATTTGCCAGCGCGAGCTCATCGTCCCTGGGGGCGGCCACATCACCTTGCTGCTTCATAAGCGCATCAAGTGTGCTCGACTTCGATTTGAGCTGATCTGACTTCTTCTCGTCCAGGTCGCTGTCGGTATCTGACGAAGCAGAGCCAGATAAACTCTCGTCAAGCTCTGGACATTGTCAGCTAGCGCTACCTTCACCACAACATGCACAAGCAGACCATCGACGAGCCGCTCAAACTCAGCTTCCCTCACCGTCTCAAGGCCCTTTATCCTCCGTTTGAGATTAAAGCCATGTAGGTCCGAGCGAACGTGACTTCGTTGCTCTTGTAGGCCAACAAAGTTGAGACCGCATAATGCGCAGGATGTGGCAGAAGAGGCTGGCCCATCGTGCCGAGTAGCAGTAAGCTCACGTTGTTGGCTCGTTTCCACGGTATACAGTTGCTCGTGGGACTGATCCTCCTGTTTCTGGGGTGTGAGCGTTGCCAACACATCTTCCGGAAGCTCAAACACTATATACAGTCAGTCCCACACTATGAAATATCACATAAGATTTAGAGTGACAAACCGTATAGCGGATGCTGTAGCAAGGTATCCACCCGTTGTGTCATAGTGTTCGGAGTGAAGCACGCAGATGAATGTTTTATCTTATGGCCGGAGTTTGAGTTGCTAGGGGAGATCAAGTACTTCAACCACGATCTTGGGGAAATATGGCCGTACTCGGATGGTGTGATCCTTACTCGCTTTCCATGTTGTGAGATGAGTTACCGGAACTGTCTAGAGGGTACTGGGGAGTTCTACAACCGTTCGTGCACGAAAGTCTGAGGCTTTAATCATCGCTAGAGGAGCTGAGGAGACGTACCCCGTAAATACCTAGGTATATGCCGCTGGTGCCAGTGTTGTAGTGTTGGATCAAAGGGTAACCTACTACGTACTTATTATTAACCCCACTGTAGCTTAACCCCACGTTACAACAACGATATGAGGGAGGGATGCTGAATACAAAGGTGCCTATCACAGTAATACATAAAACACATGGAAACTGCCTGATCTTGGATTGCTATTGTAGCGCTATCGCCATGTTAGCATAGCTTGGTTTCTACGGCCCGGTGCGCTATAGTACACGGCTGATGCCCATTCCATTACACGAAAGCGTAGAGGCCAGCTCTTTCTACTGTGATATAAACCTGGATAGAGAATTCACCCGACAGCCAGATCACTGACGTGTGAGCACGCAATGTGTCCTGTGTAACGCGTTGGGGCTCTCCACCTGGTATCCATAGGTATTTCTGAAAGCATTCCTCCGTGAGTACCGATGTATGGTTGGGAAAAGAGCTAGTGTCTCCCCCCAATGGTCGTGACGGCATGAAAAAGTCATGCCATCGCTGAAACTGCCATAGTCGTGAGAGCGTGAACCACCTGCAGCTGGCTGGGTTGGACTACGGTCTGAGGACCGCGATTTCGTCATATGTGCCCAGTAGTTGAGATACCAGAAGTGCTCGATTTTCGCGATGGGGCGCCTAATTGTGTGGGAAAGAAGTGGCGCGCTCCATCCAGCACTGCTCTCTGGGCGAAACTTGACCTTCGTGAGTCAAGACCACCAGCGGACTCTAGCCCAGCACTGTCCAGAGGTGAGCCGAACATATTTACGGCTGCGCCAGCGTCGGCGGTTCCTACGGAAACCGATCCTCGGGACCCCGGGTCAGGCAGGATACCGGTGGAGAACAGCCCGGCGCCCCGACTGCCACCGAGGGCGTTGTGTAACATCTCTTTCATACGCACAAACTGATACTTGGTACGTGTAGGGACGAATAACTTGGTGGCGAGTGGCTGCGGCCTAGCTCGGGAGATCGCACTCATCACAGCATCCTTCTCTTCTTCCGAGTCAACTGGCCCGGATCCTGTATCGAAATCGTCGTGGATGGGAGCGTTGGCGTCGATGGCAGCACCTACAGCACCAGGAGGTTAGAGTGAAAAGACGCCTGTACGGTTGTGAATGACTCACGCTGCTGCTTGGCTTGATTTTGTTTCTGGTATGCGGCAAGGAGCATATCATAAGGCTTGCTTCGCCCAGGCACGGCTCGTTTCGCTCCCATTGAGTGGCTCTTACAGGTCAATGATCGCGCGCACTGCTGGTTGTTGGTAAGCAGTACACCACATTGCCTTTCCACATCCACCGGTCCTTTCGGCTTCGGCACCTTGGCCTTGGCCTCATCCTTCTTCTTTTTCGCTTTGGGAGCCTTCTCTGCATCACCCTCAGCCTTACGTTTCTTCCCCTTCTTCGCCCCTAAATCATCCGTTGACTCCCTCAATGCATTCTTTCTGGCACCAGTCGCCTTGTCCTGGCTCTCTCCTTCGTCAGGGCACGCATCGTTCGCCTTCTCACCCCGTTCTCGCCGTGCCGCTGCATCCTTTGCCTCCTTGGCCTCTTTCTTTCGCTTGAGTTTCTCTTGTTTCTTGTCCAAGCACGATCTGATGTGCGTCGCAGCAGCCAGGCGATCGACTGGCCTTCTGCAATGCTTGCACTGCACGAGATCGGGTCTGTCCTCGAGGGGTCGACCTGTAGGAAAAGTAGCCGCGGTTGCATCATCAAGCGGATTAATCAGAGGTGATTTTGAGTCGCGGCTTGTCTGTCCGGACTTGCTACTGTCTGTGGTACGAGTCAGAGATGAAGAAGCAAACGGTGCTATGATCGAGTTGAAGACATACCGACAGCATCACCCTCTTTGCCGCTGGCCGGCTTCAAAGGCTTCACATTTGATTTCTTCAGCTTGACCCGTACTGCTTTCCTCTCTGACTTGCTGAACAGTTCGGCTATGATCGATGAGTCGACAAGGCCAACGCCACGCATGGGCTCTAAAGGCGCGCTTGAACCCATCGGAGCTGAGATAATCCGTTGACGCTCTAAGAGAACTGTTCTGTGTTATCGCGAGGTCGTCACCTTTACCGGTCTCAGCGATAGCCATATAGAATCTGGAGCCGTCGTGAAACTGAAAGCTTGGGACAAAGGAGTAGCGGGGTCGGGTGATATAAATGCCTACCTAGGGCTACCGTGGTGGGTTTTTACGGCAAAGGTGGAGTGTCGGAGGTGCAGATGTTGCGTCAGGTACTCCGTAAAGTGCTCCCGTACCTAGGTACTCTTCTTACTTCGTTTCAGGGCGGTCAACGGATGTACATGTACATATGTACCTACGGCGATACGTTCTCACGTGGGACTCTGTATTATTTTCGCAGCGCGCCGATCCGCACCAATGTGCTTCAAGGCATGATGACAATGAAGATATACGTAGATTGCGCATGATCTTGCGGTTCTTAACGTGCTAATAGGCACTGTGGCAAGTATTATTTCTTGGTTGGCGACTCAGGCTTATGAGAGCAGCCACAAGCCCAATACCATCGGGATGGAAACCCATGGCACTATCATAGTGATCATGGCACACTGCCGGAGGCTTGATGAAGATGATATGAACACTCGGTTCGCAAGAGCCAAGAACATCCGCACCTGCACACCAACCTATCCATCGTGGCTTCCATATCGCTGTCTTGTCCAGTCTTGCTAGATATGCGATAGCGATTAGTGCTGTCAGGTGATATCCCCCTTGGTTGATCGCAGTTCATTTCCTCTCAGCAAGGCCTTGCCTTGTTAAGGGCTTCCCGGTCTTACCCAGAGGGACCTTGGCTGTCTTGGCTCCAACAGATGCTTTCTGGGTTTTCTTTGACTTGGGTTGATCGACATGTAAATGGCCCTGTGAGTCGAGAGCATAAGTGTTTCGATAGGCCAGACACGGATGCCTCATCGCATCCAGATCCACGTAAGTTTTGTTGCGAGTGGACACCCGTGTGAAATGCTCGTCCCCTCCAGCCTTTTGCTCTTTGGACTCCGCCAGATGCTCCTGCATCTTGCTCATGTACTTAACGATCGTCTCCCGCCACGCCTGAAGCTCCTTTCGTAACACTCTCTCTCTTTGACCCCTCTCGTCGAGCCATTCAATCAACATATCAATAGAGGTAGAATCGTCGTAATACCCCCACTGTCGCGCATCTTGAAGCCTTGTCGAACCCTCCTCAAGCGACCTTTGTTCCGACAGGGTCAGATCGCTTGAGCTTTGTTGCTCCAGCTCGTCTGGACCTTGGACCCACAGTCTGCCATTCGCATAACCTGCTCTGGCTCCCGAGCTTGACGGCAGCCCGGCAAACGGCATGCCGTTCCGCTCGAACCAATAATATCGGTTGAAGAAGCGGTCGCGCCCCAGCGATATTGTGCGCTGACAGTTGGTCTCCCTGAGATCGTTCTCTAGATCTGCAATTTGCGCCTCGCACTCTTTGATCTTGTCCTTTTTCTTCTGAATCTTTTGAAGGATCTTGGCAAGTCGTGCTGATTGTTTGGCCACTTTCAAACCCTCGGCTTTCTGTTTTCTGTCCTTCTCCTTGCGGGCTAACTCCTCTTCCCTCTTCCTCTTACGCTCGTTCGCACGATCGGCCCCCCGTCGGAGGTTCAATCCGTTCGTCTGTTCCTCATCTTCTGTGTTTTCCGCTGTGTTGATTTCGACTTCGTCGCTTGTTGGCTCCACGCTGATCTTGGAACTGTCCGGGACCTCCGCTGAAGGTGTGATGGAAGGACTTTCCGGGAGAAGCGCCTTTCTCTGCTCATCTAGTTCGCGCAGCTCTTCCACTCTGCGACAGAATTCAGTATGGCACGATGACGCTGGCAGGAACCGTACTTACAAAGGTTTTTTCTTTCGCTGCCACTCGATTTTCTCCTTGCGTAGCTCTGTCATCCACTCATTGCATTGCTCGAGGAAGCTGCGAATTGCCCTGGTCTGGACGGCAAGCATGCATATCATCTGCAGGGCCGCGATTCGTAGATTAGAAGTCAGAGTCAAGTATTGCTGCCTTGCAACCTCTTGCGTAGGACTGTGGTCGACCGGAGCGAGGTGGGCGAGAATCTGTTCGCATATTTCCCTCTGCCGAGCGCTCATTGAGACCTGATGGAGCAGACCAACCACGATGATTTGCCAACCGCCGTGCTTAAAGTCTCGTTGTGCGAGCCGCTCAACCCAAGAACGACCGGCAAGCATTTCCGCCGCACGATGTTCGCGACGTCCGTGGAGCATGTTTGACGCTTGACCCTCCTCCGTCACCATCTCAGCTTTCTGGACGCTGCTTCGGGTCGCCCTCCTGTATCTCTTGATTTCCGGTTCCGGAGTGGGTAGGGAAGTCACGCTGCCTTCGGTGTTGGCATCCGAGTCAGGGTCCTTTGCGCTCGATGGCAGTTCCGGAAGGCTGATCTGCAACCCACCTTCTTCACTTACGAGCAACTTCAAGGCGGCACAATGAATTTCGACGAAGAGCTCGCAATCCACCTCGGACGATGAGAACAGCATGGCATCCACAAAGTCGTCAAAGGTGAATGAGTCCAGCAGGAACACTTCCAGATGAACGTTGAGCGTGTTCCAAACCTCCAACAGCAACCCGACAGACTCCCTGGAGATGTGACTATTGTCCAATCCGCCCTTACTGGACGCTTCCGTTTGCCTCTCGAAGAATTGTAACTTGGGCCTCTGGAGTCCATGCCGCCTCGGTCGGATGTCCATATCCTCGATGGGGTATTTAGGTGGTGGCGGTGGTGCTGGTGGCGGCGGCGTTTGGACTGACCGTACCGGTTGTGCTTTTGCCGCGATTGGCTGCAAGAGGGCATACTGGTGAAACTGGTACGGTGAAGGAACGCTCGCGCGCTTGTTCGACCCCGGAGACGCAACAAATCCGGGCATACGTCCCTCCAGTGCCTGAGCGTTGGCCGCAGGATGCTGTGCCTGCTTTGAAACTTCTTGTCGTGAGTTTCTGTTCCTATTTTGTTTACCTGCCGGCTTCTCCTCACCAGGCCTTCGCTGGCTGGCTAAGTAGTTGAAAAAGGTACCACCTTGCTCTCCTTTTCTCGAAGACATGTTCGTCTTCTTTTCGCTGAGCCGCGCACCAAGGTGCAATTCCGGAGGGATTGTCGTATCGATATGGTAGGCCTGCGCAACCTTTTCCTTGACCAGCCAAGGCGCACCAAACCAAGCCGCTCTCGTCAAGGAGTTCCGGAGGAATGATCGCAGTATCTGCTTTGTAAAAATTCTGCGGTCCCGAACGAGCTGGTCGTCCCTGGCTTGGATTTCGTCTTGGCTTTCCACCAACGTTACAGAGTAGCGAGAAAACCTTGTGCGCTCGATACTGCCATCCGACCTTTTCAATTCCGGAAATATGACTTTCTCGCGAATGAAGCCTTCCATTTTATCTCCGGAGCCTGTAATGACCGTGACGCGCTCGCGAGGGAAATAATCATTCTTAAACTCGGCGAACACGAGACTCACTGGCGGACAGATTGATCAGTAACGCGTCCTGAAAGCAAGGATTCCACGAACTGACCCAGATCGTCTATGCGGGAAATCGTGGAGAATTGGGCCTTACGCAAGACCGGTTCTCGCAATGGCTCCGGGAAAGTGCTGTCGAGTTCCTTCGAGCCCTCCATCTACCATCGATCATTAACCACCTTCCGGGCAGAGTCGCCAGCGATCGGCTCATACCTCGCTCTCCATTGCCTCGAAGAAAGTAAGACCGGAGTGACCGGTGATCTCACAGGTGAACCTCTTCTGGCTATGGTATTAGCCAAGGCGATGGTGCAGAGTGGCCGAACATGGAATGAGCTCTGCGAGGAAACTGACCTGTTGATAGAAGTCATGTCTGAAACATGTCAGCGTCTTCAGTGCTCCAGATTGGCCGATCGGCACTTTACCTTCGGAGAAAACTCTCATAGCTCGTGAAAACCTCCTCAGTCTTTGGGATGACCCAGACCTAACCGAAGGATCAGTATGACCGTCTTCGCACAACTGAACATTGTTTCCAAGAACCTCTGCGTTGTCATCGAGAGCTGCAGGCGGCGAGATGTACTGGACCGGTTTCCGTTTGAAATGGACCTGCCATGTCAGGATTCCTGACGAATCATTCGATGGACGACTATACCATGACGGCCCCTTCAACACCGGTTTGCTCCTGGACGCTCGACGTTGGTTGTGCAACTATCTCGGCTCAATGGCGGTGATGTCGCTGGAATCGTACTGGCGTCTATCGGACAGTCGCAACGCATGAGGGGAGTTTCAAACCTCTTGATAGCGGCACGAGGAGAGACACACAGCCGACTTTTGGCTATGACGGTGATCACCGCGAGATATTGGAACAGCTGCAAGGGCCGCAGGGTGACGGATGCCAGCAGGCACAATAGGGAATATGTGCAGGCAATACCAGGAGGGCTCATGCGAGCACAAAACGCGTCTCTTGCCTAGTACGAGACGTGTTGCGGACGTGTTTTCTGTGCATCCGTTCCTTCGATCGTCAAGGGGGCTGCTGGCAAAAGGCAGCAGGACATCGACCGGCTTTGAGTGCCATCCACAAAGAGGTTCAATGACATGGCGTAAGCGGGATGCGCATGCAATACACGCCTACGCCTACTGAGAAAGTACTGGTCTTGAGTGTTCCTGTGAGGACTCCGGCCAACCGCCCTTTACCCCATGCGGATACGCGCCTCGGCTGTTGTAGGCACGGTCTGTTACCCTGCTGGATGTACCCGTTTGAGTTCCAGCGCTCGCAGCAACTTTATCGCTCGGGATGGACCGCACGACTCCGCTCTTATGAGGGAGGAGCTGTGAGACGTCAGGTCCCATAGACGCGCAATTCTCACCGGCTATACCTATGGAATGTCGCATGATGCCGCTGATGGCAGGTAACAATTATGAAGTGATGAAAACTACTAGAGAGCCTATCCAGCTGCCGACAACACCAAGCGCCGAATAGGAGCTGATGAACATCAGCGGTATGAACTCGTACCTCAGCCCAAAAATGAACCGATGGAGCAGAGAGCAGTATATGATAAGGGGTATCGCAACCATGACATATGCCAGCGTCAGGCGATCTAAGAGGAACACCCTCGGTTGCGGTGACCTGTGGAGAAGTCAGTCTCGTCAACACAGAGACGGAGAAGTCTTACACCGGTGCCACTCGATCAAATGCGGATAGGAACATGATCAGCCAGAAGATTGTGTAGGCGGTTTTGATGGGGAATTCAGCCGTGGTGAAGAGAAGTGGGAAGAGCGATACATGCCCGGCAACGGCAAGAGGTCTAAAAGCGCTGAGGTACCGCCTGTTCCGGACCGCGAGGAGGCTGAAAGGTATTATCACGAGCAGGATGGCCTTCTCGTGCACATGCCATCCGAACAGGAAAGACGCGTATCCACAAAGCGTGACTGCGCCGATGAAACTCTCCCAGTCCGGACGAGCAAACAATCGGATAAGGCAGACCTGGATAGTCGTCAGTGCCTAAGCATATGCTGATGAGATGTTACAGACCACTTGGAAGGATAGGGTCAGGAGGAAGGTGGCACGCGGCGAGACATCCGGTAAAACAGCAAAGACGGTGTCGCCGACCAGGCCTCTCGTCACAGCATGCTTGGCAGCAGTGTTCGCCGAGAGCCCGAGACGAGGCGAAACTGATGACCATGTCAGCCGAAGCGGCCACCGTTGAGTAGAGATGAGGCATACGGTGCAGGAGCATCCTATCTGCGATCGAGTAAAGTGCCCACACGTTCGGTGCCCAGTATGCGTGGCACAAGCCCCTCGAGAATGGGAAGAGCCTGCTCTTCAGCTGACTCAGTTGACCCCAATAGATGAAGGGACCCAGCACAACGGTGAAGATGATGGCGATTCCGAAGCCAAGTCGTAAAGCATTACCAAAACGAATGGTCAGCACAGAGCCGGGCGCCAAGCAATACGCTCGAAGCAGGTAAACGAAGTAGGCCGGTGCCAGGTAGAGGTGAATGTGCTTGAGACACAGGAGCATCGCGAATACGAGGCCACTATACAGCAAAGTCGACTGTCTGCGAGCAAGAACCAGAGACAATATCAGAATGCCGTAGAGGAATCCATTGTACTGGAAGTGAATGTGATCGATGATGAGCAGTCCTGGCGACAGAAGAATTGACAAGCTGGCTGCATGCGCGCCTGCCTTGTTGGACGAGCCCTTGACGAAGCTTGTCTCGATGCGTCAGCCTCGAGGGACATGGAGCAGGGGAGGAAAGGAGTGCTGCACAGATGGAGGCCGTATATCAGAATGAGCTCAGAAGCCACCACAGTGGAACGTTGAAAGAAAACCGTTCGCCAACTGTCGTAACCGAGCGCCTGCACGTTGAGCATGGCCGGTTCCACGAGACGGGCGAGCTGCGACAGAAGCCATTCGAAGCACGCAAACAGCGGCGGGTAATCGAGCGTCCATGGCGACGTACGCTGTGTGAACATGAGCGGCGGCACCCGAGCGTCGAAAGCGGCATCTGAGGTTACCTCCAAATACCACTCCCAGACAGGAAGCGAGTTTGTGATAGCGAGCCAGTTTCTATGGACCTCAAAGTCCGTGGACTTGCTGGAAGCAACTGGTCAACCGTGGCAGCGGACCCACAGCGCAACTCAGTGAAGACATACTATGCGGGGAATAGCAACACCTTGAGAGCCGCGGCGACCACTGCGACTTGCGTTATGGAGGGATACAGATGCGCCATGAGCACCACGGCTGGGGTTGAAGACTCATGGGTGGTGCGACGAGGAAAGACCAGAAAGCACTCGAGTTCCAGCTTTAGTATTTTAGAACTTCCTCAGGGCAGATGCCACCGGGCACTTGAATAATGTTTGAGGGCTGGGCACACTTCGGAGATAATAGCGCGCACGTTAAGCTCTTTTCAGCCGGAGCGCTAACCTCCTTTTCGCCTGGTTGCATGCTCATTTTAATCTCTCTGCGCTGAGCGACTGGGATCGGCCGTTTTCTTTCCGGCTGTAATTTACGGCCTGGTACCTCACTGCCGGGCTGTACCTGTCTCCTGCCGGCAAATGCGTGCCATGTGCTAGGTATATCGGCGCCATGTGCTACTCTTTACGCAGTATCTGACGCGCATCAATCTCTCCACTCTGCCTCCGTGACACGCCAGATTTTCTTTTCCGTTTCTTACAAAGGTAGGTATTCCCGTCCTTCTTCTCTCCCCTTGCACTACTCACTCCTCCCAATCATCCCCTCTTTCTTCCACTCATTCACAACTTTCTTTCCTTCTCTCGACCTTTTTCTTTCTCTTTCATTCTGTATCTGCTGGCTGCCAATCTTCCTTCAGCTTCACCTTCCCTACGCTCGCTAATCCAGTTTGGTTCTCTTCTCTTCCATCATCTTTCCCTAATATCACTCTTTCTTGTGGCGTTCTTCTGATCGCACCGCTCACCCTACCTACTCAGGTGGGTATCGGCCCGCTCGTCCGCTCTTTGTACGGGTCTGGAAAACACCAGAATTATTCCTAATATTGTCGGTCTGCCTCTTTGCTGAGCCTGGCCATATTGAACGCGTGACCTCCACCGCTGGAGTCTCACATCGTCCACGTCTGCGTCCGCGTCGGTGTTGGCCATCTCATCGACTGGAGCAAACTGCATCACTCGCGCGGCCGTACGAGTAACGGCACGCGATTGATCTTCAGGACCTCATCGCAGGCGCGCGTAGGTGAGTCTCTGCGCAACCACTCGCCGTCACTCTGTTCGCGCAACCAAGTGGATGCTGCTTCATCTCCCTCTTACTGTGTGGTACGGACGTTAACTCGCTGATGCGCAGGAACAACCACTTCCGATCTCCCTTCCCCTCTGCAGATCATCACCAGCGAAAGCTCTGTCGGCTGTTGAACGGCAACTGAGTTCGGCTTACCGTAGGCCGGGCTACTCACTCCCTCCATCACGGCTGTTCTATCTTACAGTCCGCCGGGCGGTGTAGCTGTCCCCGGTCCGCGAGCTGTCACGATGCAACCCACAGACTCTGCCCCGATGGGCCCCAACGGGAGCCGTCTGTCACAAGCGTTTCCCAAGCCGGCGATGAATGGGGCCCAAACCGGCTTCTCTCATGGAGCATTTCATTCGAACCAGTCCTCGGTCGGTGGTTACGCCGACCGTCATCCTCAACGTACAAACATACCATCGCTCAACACCGGCAGAATGATTCAGAGTCACCCGAACAATGATATGCAGACCCCTGGAACTGCCCTGGAGATGAACTTTACACCTTTGTTGCCTTCGCAGTTGCTGCTCGGCAGCCCCTTTCAACCTGGTTCTCCTTCTGCTTTCGCATCTCCACATTTTCAGAATTTCTCCTCCCTGTCGCACCAACACTCGGCAAACCAGCAACAGGTCTCTCAGGGTCACATGGGCGGCGGCCTCCATTCTCAGCAACCTCCGCTCTCCCCGCAACTGTATCACAATCTCGTATCGCCCACTGCGATTGCTGGGGCGTCTTTCTTCGGCGGACCGCAGTCTCCGACAACGGGATACCCTTCCTTGGCGGGTCAAGGCATGGGAGGACTTGGCACGACAGTGCAGATGGCGCCGGGGCTCTTGTCCGGCACGAGCCGGACGGTGTACCTCGGAAACATTCCCCCAGAGACCTCCGCCGAAGAGATCCTTGGCCACGTCAGAAGCGGCCAGATTGAATCGGTCAGACTGTTGCCCGACAAGAACTGTGCATTTGTCTCCTTCCTGGATGGCAGCTCCGCAACGCACTTCCACTCCGACGCGATCTTGAAGAAGCTGTCGATCAGGGGTCAGGACATCAAGGTTGGTTGGGGCAAGCCTTCTCAGGTACCGGCATCCGTCGCGCTGGCAGTGCAGCAATCGGGAGCCTCGCGCAACGTCTATCTCGGCAACCTGCCAGAGGAAGTCACCGAGGAAGAATTGCGCGAGGATCTGGGCAAGTTTGGTCCCATCGACACGGTCAAGATTGTTCGTGAGAAATCTATCGGCTTCGTTCATTTCTTGTCCATCGGCAATGCCATCAAGGCAGTGACTCAGTTGCCTCAAGAACCGAAGTGGCAAGCTCCACGTCGGGTATATTACGGCAAAGATCGCTGTGCTTACGTCTCCAAAACCCAGCAGCAGAATGCCGCGCAGTATCTGGGTATCGCACCCGGTTACGCTCACGTGTTGAATGGCGCCGACAGAGACCTGATATCCAATGCCCTAGCGCAACAATCTGTGGCTGCGGCGGCAGTGGCGACCTCTGCTGGTGGAGTTAATAATCTAGGGAACAGGACCGTGTACCTGGGCAACATTCACCCGGAAACCACCATCGAGGAGATCTGCAACGTCGTCAGAGGAGGGCTTCTGCACCATATCCGATATATTCCTGACAAGCATATTTGCTTCGTGACATTCATCGACCCCACGTCGGCGGCGTCGTTCTACGCGTTGAGCAACCTCCAGGGTCTGATGATCCATAACCGCCGACTCAAGATCGGCTGGGGCAAACACTCCGGGGCTCTGCCTCCTGCTATAGCTCTGGCTGTGAGTGGCGGTGCTTCGCGCAACGTGTATATCGGCAACCTCGATGAGTCCTGGAGCGAGGAGCGCTTGAGACAAGACTTCTCCGAGTATGGCGAGATCGAGCTAGTGAACGCCTTGAGGGAGAAGAGTTGCGCCTTCGTCAACTTCACCAACATTGCCAACGCTATCAAGGCGATAGAGGCTGTAAGGGGACGAGAGGAATACAAGCGATTCAAGGTCAATTTTGGCAAAGATCGTTGCGGCAATCCACCGCGTCAGATGAACAGCAACACCAGTCACCTACACCACGGTCAGGCCGGTGTCAGCCAGGAGAATCTCGCTTCTCCCTCTCCGGTTAACGGAGTTCATCCAAGCCGAAGTCAAACCGGCTCCACCGTGTCTCCCACAGGCCCTGCGGCTAACGGTTCGAACGGCGTGAATGGACAGTATCAACATTTCCAGGGCCCTGCGACGTCTAATATATTGAACTCAGGAAGCGCCAATCCCTTGATGCTGTATCTGCAGCAGACGCAGAACCATCAACATGGCACTGATTTGAACGGACCCATGCCTGCCCAACATGAGCAGGCGCAGCAGCAGCATCAATATCAGCATCAGGCGCAACAACATGTCTTCGGCTCCCAGCCGGCCGATTTGTACGGACTCGAAGGCTCTACTCAATTGCAGCAGCCGCAACAGTTCCATTCAAATCACAACCCTAGCCGCAGCTTCAACATCGCGAATGGCATCTCCATGTCAACAACGCCACCAACCATTGGAGGCCTGCTCGCTCCGTCTAATCTCAGTGCTCGCGCTCAGCACGCTCGTGCTGTCAGCCTGCCGGTCTTTTCTCAGGGACCCTTTACTCAGGCTCCTCAGGCCACCCACGCCGCTCAGCAGGCGCAACAGCCACAGGCAAATTTTGGTAGTCTCAGCTCCGGTCTTGGAGGCTTCGGCGGTGGAAGCGGCTACGGACTCGCTCTCCAAAGCGAGAATTCGCTACCAGGCTGGGCAGAAGAGGAAGTCGGTGTGCAGTAGGCGCTCTGCCCATCTCCTTCTTCCGGAGACTCTTCTTCGATGTGTTTAATTATATTTACCGCCTGTGGCTTCTCGCATACATGTCTAATGTTCTGTGATCCGTTTCCTCCAATCCCCTAATAATCTCTGCTACTTTTTTTGATCTCTACTTTTGTTGAATTTGTTTGGTTGATTATCTGATTGGAAATTCGTTGGATTCCCTTTGATTACATACGATGTCCTCGCGCCATTCTTTCTTTGCAGTCGACACCGGGGGCGAATGAAGTCGTTTCAGGTATAGGTTAGGCTTTCATGCTCGCAGACGAGTTGGCGAGGATGGATCTTCTGTAGCGAAGCGTTGTGGCTTGCTGCTGGTTGATTGCTCGCGCCAGCCGTGTATCATTAGATATCAACGTAAGAGGAGATCGAGGGTGTTGAGAGTTACCGTTCACTGTCTGATATCTCCAATTGCCAGAAACCCCGTAGAGCGGACTGAGATGATCTGAAAACAGCCTACTCAGCTCTTAGTGGACTTGAGTATCTACCTACGCACACAATGTTTACCTGTAGAATTGTTCATATCAAACCTGGTATTCCCCTGAAAACACCCCTTCCACCATGCTAGCTCAGACAGACACGACTGCCAATCGGATGCCTAGGATTCTGTGCCGGCAGCATCGAATGTCGCTTTGATGGGCATTGCATGATTAGCCGACATGCAGCTTACACTGGGTCTGGGAACGTGGTTGGCAATGTTGCTTGCATTATCGACACGCAAAAAGGCACGAAAGTCGGAGAAACTTAATGAAAAAAGAACGCTACGCATTCTCATGGATTGGCTCTTGCAGCGGGCAAAGATCTATACGCACACACACACACACATGGCTCCGTAGCGCGTCATGTAATGTCCTGCCGGTGATGGCTTGGGTGATGATGCTGGATGTGAGGCGAGAATATGGAAGGACCGCAAGCCGAAACTGAGATTTTCAAGTATTGGAGTTGCGCAATCCCTTGCTTGTTCCATCCATGCAGGTTGCTAATAAGCACATGTACGTAAAGAAATCCGGTGCATGAAAGCGACCCAACACACTCACCACCAATTTGATGACTTGTGAAAGACAACAGCATTACATTTGACGACTCTCTCTACGGTCTGACACGCTGCGAAGGCAATTTCGCCGACCTTCGGATCAGACCGGCGGCAGTGGTGTACACGTATAATCCATACACGGTCTGTACGGGATATTAGAAGGTGCAAAGAGAGGGTGCTGGCTGAAGCCAATGCGTCTGATGTAACTGATGGCATGGGGGGCTTTGTTGACAGGTCCTCGAGGCACAGATCGAAGCCGAAGATATAGGCGTTTACTGGTAGACCCTCAACCCCTAATTCCTGAGCAATATTGCCACACTGACCGAAGCAACAGAAGCTCCTACCAGTCACCCAGTTCAATAGAAGCTCGACCCGTTCCTGCGACGTTGTTACACGAACATGTCAGTATATACCGTACATGAATAGATACATTTATACATGCGTCGTTGGCATCAGATGTATCGAAGTTGAATGTAGGAGGTTCTTGCACCTTGCTGTTACGTTTTGATGTGTTAGATACAACGAGTACACCACCCCTTCCAACGATGGTGATTCCGGATCTGGAGACTGACGCTGCGTTGGTTCAATCTAGCAATTGAGTCTTCCCTTGGAGTTGCGAAGGTCGCAAATGAGAAACCGTATCGAATTCTTGACGACAGAAGAAGAGACACATGGAAGCGGGCAGCTGTGAAAATGGAGCCTAGCCCCCTAAGACATTACTGCGAATATAACCTGGACGCGACCATTAATGTTGGTAATTATGTCTGAAGAGTGGAACCGGAAGCAAGGCAAGTTGTCAAAGAAGCGTGTATTACCAGCGAGGAGGGTGACTTACTCATTACATTCAGATAAACCGTGAGAATATTCTCTTCTCCTGGCATGGATGGATCGGGCTTTCATCTGTTGTCCGATGCATCTCATCTGGAAGGCATTGCGAAAAAGAAAAAGAAAGCTCACGTCGCACTCATATCGTGCTCTCAGCCATAAGCAGATACTCGAGTCGGATAATTGTGCAGTAGTATGCATCTTTGGTAATTCTTCGACTGGATTCTTCAAAGCTGAGCCAAAGAACCGCGGGACTGAGCAGTGTGGGCTCTGCGGCTAGGGGAGTATCAGCAACGGCTTGTGTGACGTTGAAAATATGCACAACAAGTCCCCACACCGTTAAGAGGCTTATGTGTTGTGTAGACTTGAGACTGGTTGGTCGTTAGCAATTGTGAGCAGTCATTTTTCTGCCACCAACGTGCAACCAGAGAAATGGAAGATGTGTCTCTCAACACCACTAGTGGCAGACGCCTGTTGCAGGAAAGGAATAGTAGGACGATAAACCATACGCACTGCTCCCACATTGCATGGACGACCAGCACCCGTCTCCGATTCCTTACTTCAAGCAAGCTTTGCAACTTCACTGTCGGCTCCTCTTTTGTCGGATTCTATCTCTCCACTCATACTTTCTCACGGCGAACAATCGTTCCGTTTCCCTCTCATTGGATTGGTCGGGTTGTGCGCACTTAGGCGCAAAGTCCCTTTTCCAGTTAACGATTCCACACAACCAAGATCAGGTGTTCACATACGAATGAAATCCGATTGCCAGTCATGAGTACCACCAAAAGTCCGCTGACGCCGCCTGAAAGTCCTCGAAGCCCCGACGACCGGCCATTCGCCGACGGTGAAAGCTCATTGTGGCGCAGGAGCAAGATGTCGATTGGTTTCGTGCTGGACACCGAAGAAGGGAACAAGATTCATCGGACGGGTCCCAAGACGGCTTCGTTCACCACCTCAGCAGCAGAGGGTACAGTTGGTACGCGAGGGCCTTACCCTTACTCCGCGTATACTGGCCAACACGGCGTCGCGACCACCTCAAGACATCGGGAGATGCCTCCAACGCTGTCTCAGCTGTCTCCACCGCGAGCTGATACTGACCAGGAAACTCGGAAAGCCGACACATACGGCGGAACGCCAGCACTGACTTGGGGAGCTGCTGGCAACCCAATGGGCGCTTCTAGGGCAGCGGTCTTCAGCCTGGAATGGGTGGGCTCCTCATCGACGCAAAACCTTTGTCAAGAGGCGCAGCCGCTACCTGACAACGAGAGAACCCCGTACGACTGCGAAGAGCAGATGGCGATCATGTTTCTTCGGATCGTCTTGGATTTGAAATGGGGTTCCGACGGCGGAGTTCTGGCAAAGTTTCATGAGCTATTCCCGCCGGGACAGCTCCGCCGATCGCCGGCCACTGTCCGGGGAAAAGGTGCCCAACCGAACTCATTCCGCGCCATAAAAGCCGCTTACAGCATGCGGAGTGAGGATGGAATGACCTCGAAATACTATCGTGCGCGTGAGAATTTCGGACTATGGAAAGTGCGGAGGTGCGAGAAAGTACAAGTCAACCACTCTGACGAGGAAAAGTCCGTTGTTCTGGCCAGGTTGGATGAGTACCAGTACCGGCACATCCGAGAAAGGTTGCTCGCGTTACGTGACGATTGTCTCGATCAACAAGCTTTGAATGACGCCCGGCTTTGAGGGACGTTGGAGGTGATGTCGTTCGGGTGGAGATTGCACTCATTGAACTGCATTCGGCGGGTCAGTGAGCGACTTTGTGTTACTGCGATGTCTTGGGCGTGGTGCGGTGAGGAATGCCGCAGCAAAAGATCTCGCATACGTTGGCCTAGTGGTTACTTGTTGTAGCTCAGGGTCATGTTTCCTTGATACCATCAGTCACAACGACAATCTTGACGATCAGCGGTCAAGGGTGATGCGCTCCATACAAGCATATACCTAGGTATCTGCTATACAGGTGAGGGTCGCCACGTTTTGCCAGGGGCTGGTGCATTGTTGCGCAACGTGTTCGATCCTGTTGAAGAAGCCTGCACATAGAAACCGTTCGACTAGAGCACCTCCTCTTCCTCGTCAGCTTCAGAGTCGCTAGACTTGGCATCCCTCCCAGTGTTCTGCCATGGGTGGCGCTTCCATGGATATCGTAGATCAGTCTCTTCATCGCTCCAGGCAGGCGTATCCGAGTCGAACTCTTCCTCGTCCGAAGGGCGCACACGGTACTTGTACGCCTCCACGTCACGCTCATCGCCAGAGGCCAGCTCGTCTTCGGGGTAGTCGGCTCCATAGTAGTCTTCAGCTGCGAGACAGTCAGCAGGCGCAGGCGGGCCCGGGGTGGGTGTGCGACCGGCCTACCATTCTCGTCCTCGTCGTCAGTGTTCCACTCCTTTGCAGCCTCTTCTTCGCACATGAATGCCTCCCAGATTGGCTGGTCCTCTTCCTCGATGACGATGAATCCGAAGTTACCGTTCGGCACCTCCCTGCCACTACCGGAGGTAGCCAAAGACGAAGTGTGGAAACTAACATAGGTGTCATATACAAATTCACTTTCCTCCTTGCATGCCAAGTCCATGTCATCGCTGTCAGAGTTGTGAGACGGATCGTTTCCGTGAGGACTTGGGAGCTTGTTTGGTGGGACGTTTGGCTTTTGTTTCGACTCCGTGCTCAGCCGCCGCTGGTCAACGCCCTGCTGTTCAGCTTGGTTCTCGATCTCTTCGGCGTACTTCTGGAGCTCAGCAATGAGCTGAGGTGACACTGTTTCCTCGTCCCGGTTATCTTGTGCAGAGACAGGCCGCCGCTGGTTCCAGTGTTTGGACCTCCACATCCTCTCAGCTTTGCTCGCCCCTGGGCGCTTGAGGGGCGCCTCCGCCATATTCGTATCCAGATCCCGGCTATTGCGCTGCGGATCACAGCTGCGTTCCGTACGTTCGCGTGCGCTTTCCATCCTTGCTCTGGAGCCTTTGCCGTAACGCGTTCTCTTCTCTACCAAGACCGGACCGCCCCAGGAGCTGTCTGCTTTTCTATCGCGGAGAGTGTGAGCTGGTCGGTCTGGAAGGGCTGTGGACACCACTTTTGAGAGATGAAAGCGACGGGGAAAGACTGCGTATTTGCCGTTCGGCGATCTGTCCGGTCCTGCCGCCTGATCTGTCGCCCGCTGTGACGGCTTTGTTGGAGCTGCCTGTGCTTGTAACGCTCCGTTTGAATGAACTGTGGGTTGTCCATGCTGCGGAAGGTTCTCCTCTCCGGGAGCAGTGGCTCTGACAATGGGCACCCTGGCATCGAACTGCGAGCTTGCGAATCGAGGATGTCCCTGGTGCGGGAGTTGCGCACCGGTAGCTGCAGTTGCCTCTGGACAAAGACGTCGAAAGACCAGCGCACATTCTGTTACGCGCCGTTTCCTGTCACGATGCTCATTCTCCACATCTGTATCTAATGTTAGTGAGGGGTCACATCCGCGTCGTAGGAACACACTGACAGAGCAAATCGACGGGCTCGTCGACCTTCTTCCGCTTCACGCGTATGATTTGCTTCGGAGTTGGTACCCCTAACATGATCCGTTATGCCTTTGTTATCTCACTGCTGAGCTAGGAGTGTTCTAGATCTTTATGCAGCATAACAAGGTGTTAGTGCTGGGTTGTGTTGCCAGAAGATGATGGAGGGTGAAACAGAAGTACAGAGTACCTATGTACTTGTGCGCACTGACAAGAGCGATCTATGAGCGGGGGTGGGCGTGAAGCATTTAATTCTTGTTATCAACGACTTTATAGTCCTAGGTTTCTGATCATGTTGTTCTTTGCAGTATGGCACTTTATCTAAAACCTTCTTTCAATAAGATGTGAGTTCCACACCTTCCAACACAAAATCTGCGCCTGAAGCAATCGTGTTTTGCTTTTAGTATTTCTACTTGCATTCCCAAGCCTTCAACAAGGACAAATAGACAAGAAGCTGACTGAACAGTCATTTTTTCGGGCGCTTGAAAGGATGGGCTTCAGTGTTACTTTGGCGGGAGTCAGTGCACGCGTATTCATGGATGCTCAGAAGACTTTCTCACTTACAACACATATTCATCCAAGCTCACCACGTCTGGATCACTGAAAATCAGGTAGAAATATTTGAGCGTCTCCGCCGTCCAAAATGACTCCATGTGGTTGGTCTTCTCCGGCTCACGGTCGGTGACGTCGGCGATTGCTGAGAAAGCAATGTCGGTCCTGGTATGCTCGACTACCGACTCAAACATCTTCCAGGCCTTTTCCTGCAATCGCGTGTCCCCGGTGATGCGGTAGAGCACAAAGACTGACTCGATGGCCTCCGGCCTGGACCCGAAAGTCAATAGAGGGGACGACGAAGGAGAAGTCGGTATGCTCACCGAAGTAGGTACCTAGGATCCTCAATCTCGGTGAAACCGGGAGCCAGATTGTGGGTCCGAATGTAGGCTTCGCTGCCTTCGCTTGACGCCAGGCTTTGCCGGTTGGCGACGCCACTGAGCCACTTGTCGTGACTCCATTGGCATTCGTCGGCGCGGGCACAAGGCACGACATGGAATGACTCCGGCATGATCCCGGTCGGCATGGACTCGTACGCCCAGATGCAGCCATCGACGAGCTTCCGGGCAACGTCCATCTCGTCCAGTCGGCCGAAGATCTTGGCGGCGATGCCGACCGTTCCGCCAGCGAAGCAAGCCAGGTGTTGCCCTTGAGGCTCGAGCCTGAGATGGTTGGCCGAATTCCGCCGTACAGTGCCAGAGACGAGAATGTCTTGGTTCCCCGGGTTCAGAGGTCGGAAGAAGATGTGTTCTTTAGCTGCTTCGATCGCACCTGCGTACATGTCCCGGTATTGCTGAGTGAGGCCCCCAAGCATCATGTGTTGCTATGTGAAATTGGTGGTACGCCCAAGAGATTGTCAGGGGCCAACTCACCTTGGGGAAATATTCTACGAGCGAGTCAACATTGCCGCCCAGAGTAAACGTCCTGTCGGCCGAGAAGGACACGACGTTCGCATTGGCTCTCATCGGCCACAGACCGGGAATCCTCGTGTCATTCTGGTGCTCCTCGAACTTGTCGGAGATGCGCTGAACAGCGTCGTAATACTTGAGGTTTCCGGATAACTGCGATAGGCGGGTGAACTCAAGAGTAAGGCTCCCCATCTCTGCAACAACGACGGTGCGGGGAGCCTCCTGGGCATGCCCCAGCGCTCCACTGAGTAAAGTGTGAGCGTGTAAGACGAAACTCTTCCGCATCGGACAACGTACTTCTTCCAGGCCCAGCGAATGATTGGCATTCTGTTGGGCGTATCGAAAGCACAGTACAGCATGTCGCCCAGCTCGACGGCCTTGTCGAGCAGGATCGGGAACTTGCCCTCGCTGAGGTCGTACGCGCTCAGAAGGCCTCCGAGATAGCGGATGGTCGACTCGAAGACGTTCAGAGTGTCTTCCTGGGACGCCGCAAAATCAATGTGCTCGAGTGCGGCAAGCGCATCGGCGAAGTCATTGTCCAGGCCCATGATCAGCAGCGTGTCGAGCGTATCGACCATGGTCGCTCCCCAGCCGCCGTAACCGTTGTGGTGACCTCCCGTCAAGGGTGCGACCTCGTCCTGCATCCAAGCGTGCTTTTTGTAGCCATTCCAGGTGTGGACGAAGCTGTCCTTGACGATCCGCAACCGCCTCCTCCGTTCGATGCGGTGCTCGTCCGTTTCGGGTGCGAAGTCGTGCTGAACCTGTGGTATGTCCGCTGGCGTGCCTGAGGGGAGAGGGATCATGGAGGGGACGGGGTATTTCTGTTGCAGGTCCCTCCAAACAACCCTTGGCATGGAGTTTTTGCGTGCATCATGGAATGGCCGCGAGCTCGGGACCGTTGTATAGTTCCGGGGGCTCAGGTAGAAGATGTGACGAATGATGAGAATGAAAGATATCGCGACGCAGAAAACAAGAAGCCGACGGAGCAGGAAGACTGCCATGACCAGCACAGCGTCTGAGACGAAAGTCCGAGAGACGAAAGAGAAGACAGGGCCATGAACGTAAGCCAGGCAAGCTTGATTGGGTCAATTGGATGCGCAAAACCCGAGGACAAGAATGAGACTCTGTATGAAAGCGAAGGATGCGAAGCGTGGTGAGAAACTTCAGAAGCCAGATTAAAGAGTAAAGACAGTAGAGGAGTCGACGCGAGTAGGATTGGCAGAATGAAAAGCCATGAACTTGTGATGCGAAAGAGGAACTTCTACGATTGGAGGCTGCGTGATTGCCCCTATGCGATACATAAGGGTAACGCGATGGCAGGAAAAGATGGGGCTACTGCAGGTACATACAGCCATGGAGCCCCTGAGCGGGATTTACGTCATTGGCTATGAATCTCGCATCTTCAAATGGTGAGAAATGAGTTGGCCCGTGTCTGGATTGCAGGTAAAACTCGTTGTAGTGTTTTCCGTACGGTGGTGTTGATCCGACCAATTGCTCTGGAGTTGCGCGGGCACCATCCCTGGGTGGACATTCCGCAATCTCAGTTCGCCTCATAACTCCGTTATGCGCAATGGAAGGTGTTGAAAGATCAATGATTGGATGTGGTGTATTTTTAGCATCAAGTTCTTCTGGATCGACTCGCTGACCTCGGGTATGTATGTGAAATGTCTCTAATGGTGAATGGCGGGGACAGCCGAAGGTTCTAAGGTTGTGAGGTTCTTTGATCTATGGAACGCATGCTGGAAGCTAATAAACTCTGTGTCGGAATAGCTATTTGGTTCGAGCCCTAAGCTTCCATGGCCGTGATCCAAACGCACCAGTTCCCGCGAACATCTCGTAACTGCCATCGTTTCTCTCATAAACTCCGATAGCCCGAATCCGAGGGTCCTTCTCTCTCCCACAAATCTCACTCACCATATCTCTGAATCGAAAGGCGAGCATGGCCGTCACCGGGTATGATGTGATGTTTGCTCTTCGGACCCCTTCCTCCCTCGTTTTCAGCTGTATGTTCGGACATCACATTGACTAACTCGGCCTCTTTCTGTCTGACCAGCATCTTCGTGCTGCCGGACCCACACCCTCCAGTCTCGGTGCAGGCCCTGGCGGAGCGACTGGTTCGCAAGTACGGCGTCGGGACCGTCCCGGTGGGCCGGTGGACGCTCGACCACCGCCTGCTGCGGTCGACGCCGGCGACGGTCGAGGACAAGACTCGTCCCCGCTTCGTCCAGCTGCTGACCGTCTCGTCGCTGCGGGCGGGCAGCACCTTTGTCAGCGTCTCCGCGCTGCGGCAGTCGCAGCACCAGCAGCAATCACAACAAAAGGGGACAGCCCAGGATTCTGATGCGCAGCCCATGGTGATTGCGATTCCGACCCAGCAGACAGAGGCCTACTACGGACTGCTGGCGGCCAAGTTCGGGGCGCTGTGGACGGCGCGGCCCGGTCTGCATGTCCTCAACGGGGTGACATACAACGTGGGCGAGTTCGTCGTGCGGCTGGGAGAGCTGCGGCAGCCCGGGACCGGTCAGACGGGAGTCAGGGGCATCGTCGTGTCGGTGGAGGTTGCGGAGTCACCGGAGACGCAGCGAGAGGCCGCGGGACGGGGGATGAAGGGGGAAGCGCCGGGTGAGGGCGAGAACTCGGGGGCCAGCGGCTCACGGAACGAGGTGGAAGAGAGGGATGCGGGAGCGCTCCATGCTGACGGCGAAGGGGGAAAGAGCGATTACGAGGAGAGGCTGGAGGAATCACGCAAGGCCATCCGCGACGTGTGGAACTTGTTCGAAGTCGAGGGCGCCAGGGAAGCGTGGAGTGGAAGCTCGGCGAGTACGGGGTGGGAGAGGACGGTCGAGCAGGTCAGGACGTGGTGCGAGGCGCTCAGGTTCAGGGTTTGATATCTCTAGGTCTCTAGGATTGGACTCTAGTCAACACCTACTCACGAGCAAGCAGTCGGCCTGGCCTACGCGTTTCGCCAACGGTGGAAGCCACGAAGCGCACTGTGGCATTCCTATACCGACCTTTGACCGCACCGTATCATACGGCGCATAGTGTTGAGCGCTGGAGTTGGAGCTCGGGCAGTTGTTGAGCGGTACGTGGGTACGTGGGTACTGGACCGAAGAAGCGATGGGATTCGAGCGGGAATCCCGTCCGTGAAATGTGGGTGGGCAATCTGTGCAAGTACCTGCTACCTCGGCTTCCGCATCAACGACGTCTAGCGTGCAGGTCTCCGGCACCTGCGTCATTTGGGCATCCACACAGTACGGAGTACAGTAGGTATGTATCCGCCAATGCGTCTCCCGTGCGTCATAGCTCCTTGGGGGTTTGTATGGACATCAATACATGAAGCTGTTGCAGCCAGGACGGATGATAAGCCAATACGATATGGCAACATTTGAAGAGCCAGGTTGGCCTATGCAGAGCTTGGTAGATGCTACGTGACTGTGAATGAGGATACCAACGTCGCGACCTTGAGAGCATCTTATTTGAATGGCATCTCAGCGAAATACATGATGAGCTTGGTACGACGTGTATGCCCCGGATTCCTGCTAAGAATAGGCAAGAACAGCCGTTTTGCATGGCACAACAACTAGTAGCTTTGCCACGGCTCGTCCGTATCTCCCATATAAAAAATAAAAAATAAACCGTGGATCCGACCGATGGCCCATGGCTCAACTGCGGAGCTGTGCCGACCACCACCGCCATTAGCATATTACATCTTCGCGCTTCATCTGCTTTGCCATCATCTTCACCAGCATCATCCTCCTCGCCTGCACTTTTGCTCCTCGTCAGTAGCTGCCAGAGAGTGCTCGGAACCGGGCAAGTTTGATGACTTCCACCAACCGCTCTCGACGTCTTCCTTACACAACCCGACTTCGATAACCCGACTCCCCCGCCCCAGCATCTTCTCCTCAACCCTCAACCATCAGCTCCACCTCACTCCTTATTACCTGTCCTCAGCATAGCGGGTTACATTCTCAACCTTCACTATCACAACACCGCAGTGAGTCTCTGTTGATGTTCCCCTCCTGTGCAAGTATTTCAGACTGACCCGGCGCTCTTAGCCACCAAGCGCGCATTACTCCCGTAGAAGGCCTCAGGCTCTGACACCTACCCACACCACCTTACCCACACTCTATCCACCACACAGTCGCAATGGCCTCCTCCAACAACCGCTCTTCCCGTCATGTCAGGATCACCTACTCGCACCCGGGCACTCAACCGCCCGTCTACGTCGCCACCTCGCTCTCGTCGCCGCCATGGCAGCCTCTTGAGATGCGGTGCGGTGACCAGCGCACCAACGATGGCGAGCTCATCTTCCACAGAGACTTCGAAAACGTCGATGCCGGCTCGTACCAGTACAAGTTCCGCCTTGGACCCGGGGACTGGTGGGTGCTGGATGAGACGGCAGCAACAGGTGAGAATGGCGACCCGACTCGCAAGCCCTGCCTATTGGACTGACGGGCCGCCGCAGTGACGGATGACATGGGCAACAGAAATAACCTCTTGACGGTCGGACCGGACGAAGCCAACGTTTCTACTGCTTTACCGGAGCACCGAGAGTCGGAGAAAGCTATGTCCGCCGATGTGGCAGCGTCGCGAGAGAATGAGACCGCCGCAACGGAGTCGGGAGCTTCTCAGGGTCCCATTGAATCGGTGCTGACGCCATCCACGGCAGCCGGAGAGGTTTCGGATCGGGAGCCATCGGTGTCCCACAGGGTCGACCTGTCTTCCGAAATTCCCTCCACCTTACCTCACCCAAAGAGCGACGGGGATGATGTGACCAATCCTACTGAGGCAGATCCCGTCCCTGCCGTGCCGGCAATACCCACGGTTGTGGTGGAATCGAGTGATGAGCCACCCTCAATCGACGACGACATTGGCCCTCTCGCGAGTCCACCCGAACAGCATGCCGCGGATGCTGATTCCAACGAGGCAGCGGTTTCTCCAATAGCCGATGGAGACAGAGCGAACGGCATGAAGCACGCTTTTGAAGGTAGACTCGAGTTTGCGCCTCCTACCGGCTTAGGATGGGCCGGACTGAAGGAAGAGAGCACCTTTGATTCGCCCAGAGTGGAGCATGCCCCTCTCTTCGCCCACGAATGCTTGTTTGTCGAAGCCGACGATCAAAAGCTCGACCCGCAGCTCAAGCCACACCCTAAAAAGCCCCGGTCGACTCTGCGTGAGATCGAGGTCGCGGACGACTTCAACGACCCGGCCATCGAACCTTTCCCCTCGGAGCGGGACCACATCCTCGAACATATTCTCACGACGGAGCATCGTCTAGACGAAGATGAGACCAAGATAATCGGCACACCTCCCTCCCCAATGCGGCCGAATCTGTCACACGCGAGTATATCGAGCAATGCCTCGTGCTCGTCCGACGAGCCGGGTACTTCGTTGCAATCCATCAAGGAGGAGGATTCGGATGGATTCTTTGGTGACATGTCTCCTCCTACCGAGGAGCCGTCCAAACCTTTGCTCGAGGCCACCGAGGCGGACAAGGAAGGGCCACGACAGTCGAGAGCCGAAGCCAAAGAGGTGGGCGAGGCCACGGACAAAGACATGAACGACCCTGACGGGCACACTTCGCGTAAGACGAGCGATGACGATCACTTGTCGGACGGATCTGAAGAGATGCAGCCTAGGAAACTGGTCGGCGACCATTCAACCACTAAGCCACAGTCTAGGTGGCATTGGCTGATGAGATGTTATGGAGAAAAGCGACGGGAGACGTAAGAATTCACCCAGTGATGTCATTGTTCCATCATGATGCTGACTTGACTTTCGGCGTTCAGGCTTGTCGCACTCACAGCCAGCATGGCGGCAGCGTTTGCGATATACACCTTCATGACCACTGGACACCAGCATGGGTGAACCCTGGATTGATACAGACGAGATGCACTGCAGTCGGATTCCGAAACAAGTTCGTAACCGGGTTTTCTCACCTCACCATTCCGCAGCCAACACTACGGCGAAATGAAACAACAGGCTTTGCTCATGACACCTTCGCCAACGGCTCTTTCACCAGTAATGACTGATCAAGTCGAGCGCAGAGTCGGGCGTTGTACACTCAGGAGGCTGAATTGGAGATTGCAAACATATCGTTACCGGGCCCACTTCTCTCAGGCATTGCCCTTACGTGCGTTCTTCAATGATCGGGAACCTGGGCCTGTCCGCTGGATGATGTGTGAGACGCGCAAAGCAACCGCTGGCGCACAGTGATCACTCAGGTTCTTTGGTCGTCTTCTCTATTTCCACAGTCACGTTTTCTCTTCCATGCCGAAAGATGGCCATAAAATGGGTGTCATCGTGTGCTAGCGGGCATCGAAACAGTATGCGTTACGGTACTGGGCTTCTTCAATGTTACAAGAGAAATACTCAGATACGAATTTGAGTATAAGCTTGCTGCTTGCATGCATTTCTCGTAGTCATGCACATGCAAGTGAGTGTTGAGCCGCGCAAATATAGCGGAGTTATGCCACCAGCTACCGCCTTTGTAGATGATGGCATCAGCTGCCTGCGAGAAGGAGCCAGGAGTATTTGGTACATGAAGCGTGGATACGAAGAGCCAGAACCCAAAAAGCCTGCAAGAGTGGAAATGGCAACTGGTCGCTATTTTTGGCCGGACCGCGCGAAGCGTCCGGGACCGACGGAGACGAACCATGGGAGAGGGCAAGCCGCGACGGGACATTCAATCCCACCTCGCCGCCTCCCGCTCGCTCTCCACCCGCCGCGCCCTCGCCTCGTCGTTCTCTTCGTCCTCGTACTTGTAACTCATCCTCCGCCTGCCACTGCTTCCACCGCCACCAGGTCTCCTCCCACCCGACCCGGATCCTCCATCGGCACGATCCGACGGGCCGCCGCCCCTCACCCTCCCCTTGGCTCTGCCGCCCGCGCCGGCATCCCCGCCCCCGTCGTCGTCGCTGCCTCGGTGGATCTTGCGCCGACTGTTGCGGTGCGCGCTCGGCTCCGTCGGCGGAGCGAAGGGTCGCTCGGAGGATGCGGCGACCAGGTCTGGCCCGGCTCCGTGGCCCGGCCCGCCTCGGCCGTCGACGGCGCTGTGCGGCCTCTTGCGATCCGACCCGGCGCCACCGCCGGCGCCGGGGTATTGCAGCGACTGTCGGCGCTGCTGCTCTTTGAGAAGCCGCTCCCGATTGCGGGCCTCGCGTTCCTGGGTGTGGGGGTCCGATGCCGCCGGTGCTGCCTGCGCGGCGGGGGCGGAAGGGGGCAGTCTACGCTGGTTGTGGGGAGACGTCGAGTGGGACTGTGATAGCGAGTGGGAGGGGCGGCGTGTGGAGGAAGGGCCTTTGGGCGGTTCGCGGACGAAGGTGGTTGAGGTGGGTGGCTCGCGGGACGAAGGCCCTGCGGGCTTCTGGCCTGTGGTTTTGGACCGGTCCTTGATCTTGAACTCGAGCTCCGGAGACGACGTGTCCACGCCTCTCTGCTTTGCGCTCTCTGGCCGAATGCGTTCCCGCTCTTGAGCGTCTGGCCTGTATCGGCCCTTGGGCTCTCTTTCGTCTCCGCGATCCCTGTCTCGACGACTGCGGCGCGAAGAGCGCTGGTATCTGTCGTCGCCGCTCTCGTCCGGATCGTTCTCGTCTCTGTCCCGCCGTGAGCGCTTGCGGTCGCGATTGTGATCGCGGTTCTTGTCCTGATCCCTGTCTCGGTCTTTTGCTCTGTCTCGCTCCCTGTCTCTAGCTCTTTCACGCTCTCTATCTTTCTCTCGAGCTCTCTCATGTTCCCGATCGTGATCGTGATCACGGTCTCGGTCTTTATCTCTATCTCTGTCAATGTGCCTCTCTCTGTCCCGTTCTCTATAGCCTTCGATCTTGCTGCTTCGTCGACCACTTTCCGAACTGTGCACTTCTAGTCCGTCAGCCGTTGGGCCGCCGTTCTGTGCTCTGGGAGCCGCAGGAGACCGCGAGCGTGAGCGCGACCGCCGCTGTGAGCGAAATCCAGGGCTTTGATGCCGATGCGGACGTGGTGGTCGGGCTCTCTCTGCGTCTTGCCGGCTGCTGTACCGCCTAGAGGATTTGACGGACGAGCTTCGGGAGTGTCCTCCCTCTCGATAGATCTGGTTGCCAACTCCCACATCAGGCCCATTCACACCGTTGGCCACATGATCGCGCTCGCCGAGACCTTCCGCCCGCGACGACCGATGGCTGTCATGTTCACCGCAAGGGTGCGTGTCCGAGGCAAGCCTGGAATAGCTACGAGACCGCTGACGTCTCTGATTGCGATGTTCACGTGTTGGCGATCTGGAATGTCTAGAGTCTGCACGCGAGCGAGAGCGGGATTTCGAGCGTAGTCGTTGACGTTCAGGAGTTTCACTAAGAACAAGAGACAGGTCAACACGCTGATGTACGCAATGAGCTGTTTGCGGCCTATACCTCTGCCATTGAGACTGCCCATTGCCCGAAGCCGATCCCGTCGGCGCCACGACTCCTCGTCCAGGTGGTGCGCCGTGGAAGGAGCCTCTGCCTCTGAACCCTGTGCTCGGATGGCCTTCCCTCATCGCTTTTGGCCCCGTCGGTGCGCCTTGCACACCCTGACCCTTGGGCTCTGCCGGCGTAACTACAGTGTAATCTCCACCTTGCTGGACGGGAGACGCATTGCCGCCGGAGCCGAATCCTTGCACACCGCGGCCACGGAACCCGCCTCTGAATTCTGCAAAGCCACCACGACCACCGCGCGAGTATGGCCCACCCCTACCGCGTGGGTGGAACTCAGTACCAGCTCCGTTCTGTGACAGGGAATATGACGAAGCAGGTCCCGCTGGAACGTAGGGTGATTCGGATGGACTCATCGCAGTAGGAATGGCGTTGCCGTGCGTCATCCCATAGTCAGACATCTCGACGGAAGCAATGGGCTGCATGTGTGACGTCGTGGCATGATTGAATTGACTCTGTTGTGCACCCGAGCTCTGATCGTCTGCGTATGTCAATCGTTCAGTATCCGCGTTAGTGTCTCTGCTCTCATCTAGCGCTTTGTCCGCGAAATCTACGTTACCTGAGGCTTCATGGTTAGGCTTGGTGATGGGAGTACTGTCGCTTTGACTAACGCCAGCGTCGGCATTGTTGGCAGGGACGTCTTCCGTCTGCTTCAGGCCCGATTCGGCGTCGGCAGGTACGGCTGGAACAGGTTCGTTACCGCTCTTCTGCTGCGACGGACGTCGCTCTTGGAGTCCGGCTGGAAGTTGGTGGAAAAAGGCATCTTCCTCCTCCGCTTGGGCGGCGTGGTTCTGATTCTCCGCAGCTTGACGCCGGCCTGCGACTCTGCCGTGGCCACGACCGTAACCGTCGGCTGGTCCGCGGCCTCCTCCGAAGACTCCGTGGGAACCATGAGCAGAGTGTCTGTGAGACGCTGCAGCGCCTGAACCACCCTGACGGGCTTGTCTCTGGTTCTGGAAATTATTACTTTGGAACTGCTGTTGCGGGTGATGCATCTGATGAGGGTATGAACCCTGGAGCGATTGTTGATTATATCCACCACCGGGATAGTAGCCAGCATGTGCGCCAAAGTCACCATTCATTCCTGCGGCCTGATGTCCAGTCCATCCGCCGAACCCGCCGCTGTAGTCCATGCCGCCCATGTTGCCCGCGTTCATGCCGGCGGCCATGCCACTCATGCCATTCATCCCGCTCATCCCGCTCATGTCCATGCCCTGCCCTCCGTAACCTCCGAACATCCCTTGAGACATAGCTACTGGGTCCATGCCCATGCCGGCCATACCTGAGGGTCTGTCAGCTACATGTCGTGTGCGATTTCGCAAGAGCTCGAACTTACCCATCATGTTTGGGAAGTTGTTCCAGTTCCCGCTCTGCATCTGCATCATAGGGTTGAAGCCGCCAGCATTCGTCCAGTCCGTTCCGTTGTAACCCATCTGATTCGTGTGGTAGCCGTAGCCCTCGGGATATGTTTGATTGTGTTTGTTGGTGTCCCACGCCGCGTGCTCCCCTTGGGGCTGCTCCTGCTGTACAGCTTGAGCTTCATCTTGACTATGCTGCTTCGCTCCTTCGACTGTATGAACATTCGGTTCAATGGTCCCGTTCGCGCCCTCCTTTGAATTGGTGTCGTGATCCATTTCCAGCGCGGAAGAAAGGTTTGGCTTTGATGTATCGGCACCCTGCTGCAAGGTCAGACGGCAGACACTTGATGAAGAAGTCCCACTCTCACTTCGATAGCCTGGTTGACACCCTTGACTGGGTCAGCCGCTGCGACGAGATTGCCGTGCTTGGCTTGCTCTTGTGAGGAAGCGGCCGGGGCCCCGACGTTCACTTCTGCGTCCTGAGCGGAGCTGTCTTCCGCGACAACTGTTTGTTCTGTCGAGACTGCAACGCTACTCTCTGCAGGCGCTTGAGGAGCGCTTGGCGCACTGCTAACTGCATTTCCTCCTGCCCGTCCCTTGTCCCTCTTTTTCTCCTCTGACTTTAAGAAAGCCTTCACGGTCAAACGGAGGGCTTTATTCGGCTTGCAATCCTCTGCTGAAAGAGGGCTGTGCTCACACACGGGACACGACTCAGGGAGTGACGATTGACCTTTTGATCATCAGCCTTGCTCAGTTGTGGTTGCATGATGAGCCGAAGTTGAGGAATCATTTGTCACATACATGTCTCACATATCGATTGATCGCAGCAGGGAAGACGGAAAGCGTTGAGGACCAGCTTGTTGCAGATTGCGCATCGGAGCTTGATTGGAATTTCACTCAGTTGCAGCGAGCTGCCAGATCTCAATTAGTGAGGTCCAAGAGTGACTGTGCTCTGCTGACCTTGCTAGTTCTGCGACCGCCTGTGAGGATGCCATATCGTTACGCTTGCAACGAAAGATGATGTCTCGAGGTCTTCCGGTGGAGCATGAAGCGTTTATTTGAATATAGTTACAAACGTCCAGGACATGTTGAGGAAGAAGGAAGTGTTAAGAAAGCCGACACGATCTTGATAAAGGAGATTGAAATGTAAATGTGGTCCTATTGACTCTGACACAATATGCTGATTGTCAATTAGAGCTCAATAGGCATCACCACCGAGCCGGCCTCTTTTGTATTCAGCAAGATGGAGCTTCGCTTCACTGGGGAGCAAAGAAAAGAGTCGCGATCTATCACGTGATAATCTCGCGCTTAGCGCTAGCGCTAGCGTTAGCGTGCATCTCACAGCCGATCTCCGCGCCGCTTTCCGCTTTTTCGCTTTGGCTTCTGTGATGCAACAACAGAAGCCTTCTCTCTTTCCCGGCGATCTTCCATCAGTCAACCGTCGCGGCTTAGGAAATCGCATACAGTCTGGTATACGGTCGTAGAGCATCGCCTCGACCCTTTTGCCATCCATCTCCTCCCGTTGCTGCGATCCGACTTCATTCATCCCTGGCAGCTTTCTCTTGGTACAGACGCCGGACGAGCTCATGACGGACTACAACAAACTCACAGTCGCGAACCTTAGATCACTGCTCAAGGAACGCGGCATTGCCTCGACGGGTCTGACGCGAAAGCAGCAGATAGTCGAACGACTCACCGCTGCGGATGCGGCAATCGCTGCGACTGTCCCCAATGTCGAGACCGGAGATGAAGCCACCGCTCCAGCTCCAGCAGCTGCTGAAGTAGTGGGATCACAGGATGCTCAGTCTACAGAGCCGACTCAGGCGGATAGCTTGCCTCGTGATGGAGAGGCACAGGTTCCAGAGCCGGAAGCATCGCAGCACGTGGAGCAGAACCCTCGCGCAAGCCCGGGCGAGGACGCTCACGCTGAGCAACCATTCTCAACGACTTCAAGTGTCACACTTCCTGCTGAAGACTCAGAGCGCCTGTCAACACCAGTAGTCGTTGCAGCATCTACCTCCCAAACGCCTGTTCCCTCCCGCGAAGCTCCGTTGGAAACGTCCACGGGTGCTCCCAGCACAGAAGGAGAACCCATCGGGCAGGCATCGCTCCCGGACTCCTCCAGGCTGAACTCAGAGGACGTCTCCGAGGACCGTCGGAAGCGAAAGCGGCGAAGTCAAACACCTCCTGTTGACTCTACAGAGGCAGCGTTCAAGAAGTCTAGGATAGATGAAGCCAGCGACGTCCGGTCAAACGAAGAGGAGACTTCTATGGCCATGACTACTGGCGGCAAGAGTGAGGGTGGACTGCCAGAAAGTAGCGCAAGGGAGGAAGTGCGGAAGTCGGAGCAGATTCCGCTAGCACCGGGTGAAGCCAAAAGCCGCCCGGAAGACAGCTTGCATGCTCAGGGAGACAGTTCAGAGAATTTGCCGCAAACTTCTTCTTTGGCCCAGCACTCTTTTCAACCGAGCGAAGAGGTCGGGGAAGGCATCCCAGCCGGTCAAGAACAGACTCTCCAAGAGCAGACTACGGACCTAGTACAACCTCTTCCAGGGTCATCCGAAAGTGCTCCGACAGAGGAACCTTCGCTCGCTATCAAGCCATCGTCGCCCGAAAGTACTCCCCGAGCTAGCCAACCGCAGAAGGGGAATCGTTACAAGGACCTCTTCGGTTCCACGTCAGACCCGGCCCGCACCGTCTCTGATCCGTCGTCCAAACTACCTCCGGATGATGATGAGCGAGACATAGAGCCAGCATTACATTCAGCTACTGCAGCGCTCTACATTCGCGACTTCATGCGACCACTTCAGCCAACCTCCGTGAGAGATCATCTTATTGAGCTTGCTGCTCCTCCGGGCCAAGCTCCTTCTGCCGATGTTCTTTTGGATTTTCATCTCGATGCTATCCGCACGCATTGCTTTGCTCGATTCTCTAATGTCTCGGCTGCTTCCCGCGTGCGCTCAGCTCTGCACAACCGCGTTTGGCCGGACGAGCGAACCCGGAAGCCACTTTGGGCTGACTTCGTGCCAGAAGAGAGAGTCAGTGAATGGATCGAAGCAGAACAGAACAGCGGCAGTGGAAGACCTTCTGGAAACAGACGTTGGCAGGTCGTCTACGAAGACAATTCCAACGGTGGTATGCAAGCTATATTCCAAGAGGTCGGCAAAGGTGGTTCGGACTTTGGGCGAGGCCACGCTCAGGCCTCCGTTGGCGCTGGCCTTGGGGTTCCTAACGCGCCCTCAGGACCGAGACTGGGGTTGCAACCTCGGGTACAGCGTGATGCGCGGGAAAAGACTGACGGGGATCGGCCGTCGGCACCAGGCTCAAAGCCTAAACCCACAACGGAAAGCTTCATGGCTTTGGACTCCTTGTTCAAGTCAACAACCACCAAGCCAAAGCTTTACTTTCTTCCCGTGTCCAAAACTCTTGCTGACAGACGTCTCGCGGAATTGGACAGATCAACGAAGCGTGGATACAGTTTGAAGGACGTCGGTCGCTGGGAAGAGTTCCACAAATACACCTTCGATGAGGAAGACCTCTTGGTGGATTGCGGGCCAATGCGACCCTCGCCCAGAGACGCTGCGCCGAGGGGACGGGGCCGACCAGGAGGTTACGGAGGATATGCACCGCACCCAACTCGAGGGGGCTGGAGAGGGAGGTACGATTGAAGTCTGCGACCCTCATGGCCCTGATGGGCGGCTTTGGAGAGAGGCTTACGCAGCCTAATTTTTGTAAGATACTAAAATGTGGTCCCTGTACAACACAAATGTTCTCTTCTAGACAACCCCGATAGCATTTAGTGTACTAGGTTTTATATCAGTCTATGCTCGTAAAGCAGTTGCCTCTTTAGTAGTTCAAGAAATGCCTGCAGAGATAAGGATTATGCGGTGCAGTGGATCGGAATCGCCATTATTAGGTGACATTGGACACGCTACGACTATAATCACGCTCACGATGCAGCATGCGACGGAGAGAATAGAAACGCACCGGTGCAGAACATTGCACAAAATGAGCTGATTGGACGCACTTTCTCGAGGACATTGGCATGAGTCAAACGCTGAGCGCGAAAAGTTGAGATGCTCTTTACCTCTCATTGATTCCCAGACAAACAACTAAAGCTTGCCTTCCTGCCTGAGGCCCTCGTATAGTGCCCATGCTGCCAGGGCCTTGGCGTCTCGGCCTGCTTCCTTCCACAAGTTCTTCAAAGGCACCAGCTTTAGTGTGATCTTCTCACCATGATCCCGCAGACCCGTCAGTTTGCCCTGCCACTCCTGAAGAGTCCGTCGCGGCACTCTCCTCTGATGCAAGAATATTGGGAGGAACTCATCGGATCCGCCCGGACTGGGATAAGTAGCCTTTTGCAGCGACTCACCGGAGCTGGTCTCCGAGTCAGGCAAGGCCAGCTTTGTCATATCGATCAGCTGGTCCTCGGGAACTTTCAAGCCCGTCTCCTCTTCAATCTCCTTTGCAGCGCCGCCGACGAAGGTTCCAGAATCGTCCAGCATCCCTGCCGGTAGCTCCGCAAATGAGAGCGAGCCGGCCGGGATGCGAGGCTGAAGTGTCACTATCACCTGCTTCTCATCCTCCGAATGCTCCGGAACATCTTGTGGCTGGAGGATGATCTAAGTACTTATAGTGAGCACAGGATCTCCCGGTCATGGATGTTTTGCACATTTACCATCATCGCGACGCTGCCTCCTCGCAAGAAGACGGAGCCCGGCAGCTTCTCACCCTTGTCGTTGACCAGTTCAGACTTGAGCTTGATGAAGCCCAGTCGATCCTTCCCAAAGTAGTCAACAGCTTGGACATCGATCTTGCGGAGCTGGTAGGGCGCATCTCGGAATGGATGATCTTTGTTCGCCTGTAAAGACAGAGACTTTTGCAGGGTCGACACCCAACTGCTGAAGGCTGAGAACGAAAGCAGCTGCGCTTCCGTGAGACCGTCCGGTAAGCTGACAGTGCATTCCGGCGATGAGTTAGAGAGAACGAAAGTAGACATCGCAGCTCTTGATGTATGAGAGGGGAGGAGATGTAGTGTAGACTTCAACCGAAGCAGCATCTCCAGCCGTCACCGGCTATACACAATAGAGTTCCTGAGTGAAGTCCACGAACACACTCGTCAAGCAGGACAGCAATGACGTATTAGCAGTAAGAACGCGTGACGCGCCCGAGGAGCGACCGCCCTCACTGACCGGTTTCCCAATCGGATATCGGCCTTTCGGCATCATGTTCATCCGTACCGACTGCCGGCAGTATCTAGCTTCTCCTGGCCAGTGTGTGTTAGCCCTGGAGTGTTTATCTTTCACCTGCATGCTCTCTTCCCTACTCTTCTCTTTGTTAACTCCTTTCCTCCTTGTGAGCCTGTTTTACAAAGAACCAAGATCCACTTCTGTAATAGCAGATCATAGCGATGGCCGACCAACAAACAGCGGGAGAACAGCCTCATGAGGCAGGACAACTCCAACAGGGAGTCCAAGCCGACCAGGCAGCCCAAGACCCGCAAGGAGTTCAAGTCGAGCGCACAGTCCAAGACCAGCAGGAAGATCAAGACCAGCAGGAAGTTCAAGACCAGCAGGAAGTTCAAGCCGAGCACACAGTCCAAGACCAGCAGGCAGCCCAAGACCAGCAGGAAGATCAAGACCAGCAGGCAGTCCAAGACCAGCAGGAAGATCAAGACCAGCAGGCAGCCCAAGACCAGCAGGAAGTTCATGACCAACAAGAAGTTCAAGACCAGCAGGTAGCTCATGACCGGCAAATCGTTCTGTTTGAACCCTCGCAGCCCTGTAATCACAAGCTTCCCACTGGGTGTACGGCGACCCACGTCCAGTGTTGTGCTTGCGTGGACAGACGTCCACACGCTCTAACATACACTGTCGTGATGGAAGGTCAGGAGACCGAAGTGACCCTGAGGTGGTATCAATATTGCCAGAGTTGTAAGGGTAGGTCAACTCACCAAAGTGTGATAGGTTCAGCTTTGGGTTAGGTAGGCTGACATAGCATGCTTTCGGCTTAGCTTTTTGGGAAACCCGCCTTGCGGCCGAAAGGCCCCCTGTGCCGCCGTCCGAGTCTCGCATCCCAGAGTACCCAGATCAAACTGACTTCTTGGCCATCTGGGAGACGATCCATCGTGGTGTTGCCCAAGTTCCGGACTCGTTTGGCGTCGTTCACAGCGTTAACATCCCGAACAACCTCCTCCGTCACGTCCCTCCCGGCCAGCTTCCACATCCCGAGATGGCGCACATCCCGCCTGGCTGGACCGTCTTCAGGGACATGGTTCGCGAGGTCACAATGGACATGGCGGCCTTCGGTAGCAGCATCCGAGAGTTCACTGCCCGCGTTAGAGCTTCTCAGCAGGTGCTCAACACGCTGACCACCGAACTGCTGCCGCAGCACCTGCAGTACGGCGGTGTCGCTCTTCCTCTGAACCGCGGCAACGGCGGACTCATCACCGGAGTCACGAGTCTGGTCAGGTCTGACCTCGCGCAGGCGTCTGCGCAGCTGAGCCGAATCGATATGCAGGCAAGTGGCCTGGACCGGTCGCTGGGGAGGTTGTATGCCGCCGCCGCGAGGCGAGCGGAGCGTAAGCTTGCACTTTCTGCTCTCGGTACGGTGGATCTGTTAACTGACGCTCTATCTGTGTTACCAGCCGGACATCGCGCCCTACGCACGGCGTACATCGGCAGCCGGGACGATCCGGTGCCCCTCCATGCCCGCCTGATGTGGGTCAACATGGCCTGCCGCTGGTGCTCCGCCCAGGTCGCGGACAATGTCAAGGTGCCCTGCGGGCACATGGGAATGTGCGCTCACTGTACGTACCGGTGGGTTGAGGAGGCGCGGAATAGCCGCAAAGTGTTGGTCTGCCCCTTCTGCCGCGAGGAGGTGGAGGATATCGTAAGTGACAAGTGCTACCAGAGTAACCTCCCATTACTGCGGTTGCTAACCTCATTATTTCAGGTCCGAGTCCGTTTCTGAGGTCAGCACTCCCAGCTCCTCGCCAGAGCCTCGCTCTCCGCATCAGGAGAAAAAAGTTTACTTCGAGCGCGGCGCTTCCGACGTCGGTTGATTTTTTGTCATAACACCCAGCGAGAGAATAAAAGCAGCATTATTTAATTTGGAGCTCTTGACGCTGAGAACGTGTGATTGTCTGCATACGTCATTGACGTAGGGAAATTTGCTTGAAGCCACGAGATATCGGAATGATGACGATATCTTGGTGATGATATCCGATCCGGACTCAACAACGGGCAAAACCGTCGGACCAGCCTATCCAAGCGCCAGCGAGTTAAAGAAAAACCTCTCGGTCAAATTGTGTAGTCCCTCTTCCATGCGCATAGCAGTGGTCTCTCCACCCAAATGCTGACGAGCTCCATGAGTTTGCTAACCTCTGCCCTCGGCACGTGAAACGCGCAAGCTAACTGCATGGTTGAAATGACACTGATCAAATACCAAGTCTACGAATTGAAGAGAAAATGCACGCTTACTGTGGGTTTATGTAGCATCTGCGAACACCTCTCCTTACCCGAACAACGTAATACACACACGTTAGGTGCACCAGGCTATGACATCGATCCAATCCTGGCTTTTAGACGTCTCCCAGAGGACGCTCATTGATTTCAAAGAGACGGGAAGGGTCACCACGTATCTTGCTTGTAACGCCCGCATTTCTCCATATTCAGGAGGTAGGCTTCGGCCTCCTCTCGATCCTTGTTACCTTCATGCTGGAAGGCTTCTAGGATGGCTTCTCTTACAGCCTGTGGCATTCTCCCGGAAGAGCTGTGCCGTCATTAGCTCAACCTTGGCTTACAGTTATGACGACTGTTGTACATGTAACAAGACTCACCCGCAAACGTAGACCATACCGGAGTTTGAGCACAGTATGTCATGCACCAAGCGCGATTGATGGCGAAGCAAATCCTGAACATACACCTTTTGCTTCTGCAAGGGGAGTTATCAGTCGTGCCACAAGTGGCATGTGATGGTGATGACGAACCTGATCTCTGGAGAAGGCGACGAAGACACCGAGTTGTCCTGTATGGGCCAGCTGCTGCCATTCGTCGTGGAAGAAGTAGTCCGCCGCCTGATTGCGGCATCCGAAGAAGAGGGAATCTCCAGCCGGATCATTCAAAGAACTGGCTTGGTCTGCACCAGAGCGTGCATTCCGCAAGGCAAGCTTCTCATAGATCAGCGACCGCATCGGTGCAACCCCGGTGCCTGGACCAATCAGTACCGAAGGCCGACGCAGATCTGCGTCGGTGATGTCCAAGCCACCTCTGTGGAGCACCACGTCAATCTTGTCTCCTGGGGAGAGAGATGCGACATAACGGGTACAAAGGCCATGTCTGATCCTTTTTATGACGGTGCGATACTTGACTATTGCCACGAGGAGCTCAAAGCGAGTCCCTCCGTGATCTGCAGACTTGAGCCGGCCGCCACTCGCGATGCTGAATTGCCTTGGCCGGATGATCGGGAGGGCATGGACGGCCCATTGCCACGGAAGCTTGACACTGTCGAATTCTTGCAGCACCTCGAGGACGCTGCGTCTGGGTCGTGTAGTGTAGTCATAGAGCTCATCGAGATACCGAGGATCCGTGAATTCAAGAAGCCGTGCTTTCTGGTAGCTATCCGAGGCAAAATTCGCCGCCAAGGCAAAGAATGAGCGCCGAGGAACGGACATTATATCTACGCAACGCGTAAGTAGGCTTCTCACAGTCATGTCCGGGAGAGCCATAAGACGTTGAGGTAGAGGCGGACGAGAAAGCCTCGGGCTCCTGGATCGTAATGCTTGAACGAAGCGAACTGGTCTGTCGGCGATGGGGGACCATCCCATGAGCGAGACAAATTGTTCGACGTCGTCAGGGAAATTATTAGGACGAAGTGCAAGTACATCTCCTGGACCATATCGAACTGTGTCTTCTGTGGTCAAGTGAAGGTGGCGAACATCTTGCCAATGCGTTTCTGGTGTTGTACGACGATTCTCCGTCACGGTGACCATTATTTCTCCTGGTTCCAGATAATCCGTTGAAGCTTGTGAGCGTGATGGTATTACGCTCCGCCCGACTTCACTACCTTTCGGCCGCAGACTCTCGGTGCGGCGCAGCACTTCTTGGGTTCCCATACCATGGGCAGCATCGTTGGGGATTTCCTTCTCCTGCTCAGCCGTTGCTTCTAAATTCACAAGTTCCAGAATCCATTGCGGCTGAGGCACCACCGAGTCTGGATATGGTACCACGCCGGGCGCCAGAGGAAACCTTTCCAGCAGAGTTTCTCGGAGGGTCAACGACCACGGGACAAAAGCTCCATCAACCCTTGATTTTCGTAAGCCGACTAGTATCAACGGAGGATTGAAACCATATCAGAGTCCATGTCTTTACCCTTCGGGATGTTGTTCATCCCCTTCACCTGAGTCACATATACAATCGGCGCCTAATTGCAATATGCGATTCCGAAGCTTGCGGTGGGCCCAATTAAATCTGGCAAGTCAGCTCCCAACGCAATCCGGCCCAGGCACGCATACCTAGGGTATGAACTATCTCCCAGCCCGAAGCTGCCGAGATGCAGCGACTGGAGACATCCAGGGCGCAAGCGGACACTCCTTAATGATTTCCAGAATGTGCGCGCATTCAGCGGTAGATCACCTTGACCTGTGGTCGAGATTACCACAATGGTCACGGTGAAGCGGAGTAATTCGGGCTGCGGTGGGGAATTAGCACTGTCACCAATGGTGAGAGCCACCTATACAATCGATCGTAAACAGACGTACCAGGGTCACAGAGTTGAGCTCCGTCACACATGACTCGAAGTGGAGCCTCTCCACAAGTCGCCCAATCTCTTCGGCCAGGTTCTGAGCATTGCCCGTTTCGGATCCGTATAGTACCAGTGCCGTCCTGGGCGCCGTATCGTCACTAGAGCCCGTCGTTGGCACACTCTGCATGATATTTCCAAAGGCTCACCACATACCTCATCCTGGATCCTGCTCAAGATGAGCAACGCTCTGCACGCTAGACGAGGGCGTGACGTATGCACACCTGGACATAGCGAACTGGCTGTGAGTCTAGTCCTGCATGATGACCAGTATCGAGTCCACGGCTGCCATGACCCCACTGCCACTCGTCAGACTGCCGTGAGTCCGTTCCAAGGTTCCCGAGGTCGCTTCCATGGACGAGCCTTCGGGAGGACGTCGGGAAGCCCCAGCAGTCGGATCATCCCCATCCCGGTGGTAGCCGGCCTCAGACCGGAATATCATGAGCCCGCCCGGACAACCCTGTCCGCGCTAAGCAGTCGGCAACATATTTTTTTCCCTCTCGCTCCTTCTTCTCTCCCTTCCTTTCATCATCAAGTCAAATAGCGAAGCACATTCACATCACCTCGTTTTCAACCACCAACAACTTCGGGCACGTAGCTTCCCACCAGCCAACTCCCTCTCCTCAACCAGTTTCCTTCATTCACGGCGGGTTTTCGACAAACACCCCACACATATCTTCCAGGCAGAGCTTCTTTGTTCTCCCGGGACACCCATAGTTTCCATCAACATCTACACGTGCAAGATCGTGCTTCGATTCATTCGGAGCCCATCGTCAAAGCCAAAATCCTCACCGTGTCGTCAAAATAAAAAAAACTTCAATCAACATGTCCTCTACTGCCGTCGACAGTGTTGCCGCCCAAATGGCAAACACTACCCTCACCGAGCCAAACAACACGGCCGAAGGCGCCAGTGTCGGAGCTGGAGGCGATCAGCCGATCAACGCCTCTCAGAACGATGCTGTGATTGCCAGTGCCGCAGAGGGTAGAAGACTCTATATTGGAAACCTCGCGTACGCGACTACCGAGGGGGAGTTGAAAGAATTCTTCACGGATTACCTGGTGTATGTGCTGCGCTCCCACATATAGATCGGCCATCTGCGTTGGTTCGTTCTTGTGCTGATACGCTTGGCCAGCGAGTCAACCTCTATTCCGACCAACCCAAGGACCACGCGTCCCGTCGGCTACGCGTTTGTCGATCTGTCCACCCCGTCCGAGGCCGAACGCGCCATTGCCGAGCTCAACGGCAAGCCCATCCTCGATCGCAAAGTCTCCGTTCAGCTTGCTCGCAAGCCCGATGGTACCGCAGAAGGCGCTGGCAGCGGCGGCGAAGCCCACAGTGGCAACGAGACTCGTCGCCGCAGCTCAACCCGTGGCCGAGGACGGGGCAGAGGTCGTGGCGGTCGTGCTGCTCGCGGCGGTCGTGGCGTAAGTGATTGAATATATTTATATATGACCCATTCTTCACCTGGGACGCGTTGAGACTGACTCGGTAATCAGGGACGCAAGGGGCCCGGTGACGGAGCAGAAGGTGCGGCGGACGAGGTCGCCGACGGTGCCAATGGTCCCACCAATGTGCCAGGCCAGGTCGATCCTTTGACTGAGACCACCAACGAGTCTCTCACGGCGCAACAGGGAGAGGATGGAACCACGGCGGTTGATCCGGCCAAGACGGGCAAACCCCGCGTGCCAAGGGAGCGCAAACAGCGTGGTCCCCCTGAAGACGGAATCCCCTCCAAGATCAAAGTCATGGTGGCAAACCTGCCTTACGATCTTCGCGAAGAGAAGGTATGCATGTCTCGCTCGTGGGTCGATGCTGAACAGATGCTGACTCTCTCCTCTCACTGCTGCCAGCTTCTCGAAATCTTCAAGGAGTACCAGCCATCCTCAGCTAAGATCGCTCTTCGTCCGATCCCTCGCTTCATGGTCAAGAAGCTGCAAGCACGCGGCGAGCCTCGCAAGGGTCGTGGGTTCGGATTCATCACTCTCGCCTCGGAGGAGATGCAGCAGAAGGCCTGCGCCGAGATGAACGGTAAGGAGATCGAGGGCCGTGAGATTGCCGTCAAGGTTGCCATCGACAGTCCAGGCAAGGAGGACGAAGATCCCAACGCTCCGATTGAGGAAGGGACTGGCCAGGAAAATGGGGTGCCGTCTACTGCCGAAGGATCTGCTGACACGGCCGCTGCTGTTGCTTCCACCTAAGGTGTCCGTGTAGGTTATAAAGGGCTTCAGACAGCTGACCCTAACTTCACGGATTGATCAGTCATTCTCTGGACACGTCACTCCTTATAATCAATCAAGGATGATTTCCTCACAATAGTTCACCTCCTTTCTTATTTACCCTCGACCTATCACGGTTTCCACGGCTGGATCTCCATTCCGACATGCGGACCGATTGCCTTCCTTTCTTTCTTTCCATCTTCTCCTTACTTGATTCGAGAGGGCAGTTTGTGGTTCTGCATCAGCCACAATGCCTCTCGTTATAAGCAGGATTACTTCCACAACTTCTTGCCATGTCCTTTGTAGTCCTTTAGATGACCCCGAAATGTATACTAGTAAAAAATGGCAGGCAAATGGAACAAGCGTTATCAGGGCAATGTTTCCGTAGTGTCGTTAGGCAAGCTTTTCTCCACGAGCCCAACCTGAATATAAGGCTTCGTATACCTAAGTATGCACGATGCATGCGCTCTTCGTATGGTGATGATCTGCATTTCAAGTGTTGGTCATTACAACCTCAAGATGATGTGCAGGTTCCAGATTCGAAACTGTTTTCTGTAGGCGCAACGTAACCGGTGCGGTAACCGCCCAAATAAGAAAGATAGCGACTCATTGAAGACCAGTGCTGATCATCCTTAAATTATAAACATCACCTCCGCCCATTGGTCAAATCATAACTACATATGTACCTATCCATTGTCAAGATTTTGTACCGCATCCACCAGCTCCACTCACTCCTGATCGCCTTCTAGAAGACATCTGAGGACGATCGCCGCGGCCAGGAGCATAGGACGAGGTCGCGAGGGGCAAGCGCTATGTGGGAGGTTGATCCCGAGACGAGAAGCAAGGTAACGATCTCGCCTTACCAAATGGCCTCAACAAAGTTCACGCCTGTCCTTAGTTGCGACTGACTCTCGTGTGCGCAGCTCTTGGAGATACAGAAGCAGAACGGCAACAACAGATGCGTAGATTGTAATGCGCCGAGCCCACAATGGGTGAGAAAGCCCCCTCTACTCAGAAGGCAATCCCGGCTGACACTTTGGAAAACCCTCATTAGGCATCCCCCAAATTTGGCATCTTCATGTGCCTGAACTGCAGCGGCGTGCACCGGGGCCTCGGGGTGCACATCTCGTTCGTGCGGAGCATCACCATGGACGCGTTCAAGCCGGCGGAGCTGGTGCGGATGAAGCACGGGGGCAACGGGCCTTGGAAGGCCTTCTTCGATGCCCACGAGGTCAACCAGCTCGTTGGCCGCACGTTTGACGACTGCACTATCTCCGACCGGTACGACAGCGAGGTCGGCGAGGAGTGGAAGGAGCGGCTGACGGCAAAGGTCGAGGGCAGGGAGTACGTGCCCGGTGAGAAGCAGAGCGGTGCGAACCGGTCCGCTGAGAAAAAGAAGAAGAAGAAGGACCCGGTTGCGGCAGCGGCTTCTGGCGGTGGCGGCAGTCGCTCCAACACGCCGCTCGGCCGAGTCCGCTCCGCAGAGGCGTCCGGTGAGGCGCCTAGGCGGAGTGGAGGTGGCGGCGGTACCAACAGCGGAAGAGGATCACCGAGCTTGGGCACGGCGAGCTTGAACCCGCAGGCTTCAGCGCGGAAGGAGCAGAACGAAGCTTACTTTGCGCGGATGGGGTCGGAGAACGCATCGCGGCCAGACGACCTCCCGCCGAGCCAGGGCGGGAAGTTTTCTGGGTTCGGCAGCGACCCCACGGCAGGAATGCCGTCGGGTCAGAGAAGCAATGGAGTAGTGCCGGGGGTGGACGAGTTTCAGCGAGATCCGGTCGCTGCCCTGACCAAGGGGTTCGGCTGGCTCAGCAGCACCGTCGGACAGAGTGCGAAGACTGGGTACGAGGGCTGGTTGAAGCCTGGGATGCAGAAGGTAAGAAATCAGCTATGAATTTATTCTGCCTCTGGAATATTGTCTTATGGCTGTCTACATCTGTTCCTTTTGATAATTACGTCTACTCGCTCCATGTTTATCTCTGCTCCTGTCATTGAAATGGATCGCTTTAGGCCGATCAGCACTCTCTTTCCATGCATGAGACAAGATTCCGCTGACTGTAGTTGACAAAACCTACAGCTCGCAGAGTCCGACCTCGCCCACCAACTCGGCCAGAACATTCAAACTGGCACCAAGACGGCCAGCGAGACCTTTGCCCGTTTCGTCGAGGGTGGCGATGGTAACCCCACCAACAGCAGCAGTAGTGCACGAGGACCCGAGCCGGAAAAGCGCGACTTCTGGGATAGCTTCAACGAAGCGGCTGAAGGAAGGCCCGGTGGTGGAGGTACGGCCAGCAACAGCGGGCCCGAGAGGAAAGACTTCTGGGACGATTTTGCGGCAGCGGGTGAGACGAAGATGAGCGGAACTGCCGCTGCGAGTGCGGTGAAGGCGAAGCCGACGAGCATTGGGACCGCGGCGATGAGGAAGGGCGGTGGGGCGGGAGCACAGAATAAAGAAAAGGATGATGCATGGGCGGATTGGTGAAGCATGTCTGTCGATTTTGTGGTAGGGGCGTCTGGAGAGGATTTCTGACGGGGTTGGGAATATCAAATCATGTTATATGTACATCGACGGAGATCAGGTCATTCATAGAGACCAGATATCTTATCTAGCATCCAATGTGGTTGGTGATCGACATCATCACTGCGATCCATGGATATTGTTCGCAATTGCGTCGTGACAATACGTTGTAGCTTTGAGCTGCATGGCAGAGAAAAGTAGGTTTCTTCGCTGGCCAAGTACTCCACCGATAATGCTATTCATGGATGTGGAGCGAAAATACTCACTTGACTTCTCTGAGATGTGCAGATGCAGATCACAGAAAACGCCCGAATCTATATCAAAACAACCGCCCTGATTGGTGAGATACTACAGCGCCCCCAGCTCCTTCAGCTTGCCCACAAATCCATCTACATCCGCGACCTTAACACCGCCTTTCCTCGGGGGTGGCTCCTCAACCTTTACCGTGCGCAAGCGGGAACGAAGATCGATGCCGAGCTCGTCGAGTGTGCGCTTGACGAACGGCTTCTTCTTCGCCTTCATGATGTTAGGCAGGCTGGCGTAGCGGGGTTCGTTGAGGCGCAGGTCGGTGGTGATTACCATGGGCAGCGGGGCGCGCAGCGTCTCGACGCCGCCGTCCACTTCCCGGATCACCTGTGCCGAATATTTGGACGAAGGGGATGAGTCGCCGCTCGACACCTCCACCTTCGACGCCTGCGTCGCCTGCGGCCAACCCAGCAGCCCCGCCAGCATCGAGCCCGTCTGACCCGCATCGTCGTCGATGGCCTGCTTCCCCAGAATCACCAGGTCGACCTTCTCGTCCCGGGCCAGGCGCGCAAGCATCTTCGCCACGACAAGCGGCTCCAGCCCTGCCGCATCCTTATCCTCGACGACGACGTGCACGGCGCGGTCGGCGCCAATCGCGAGCGCGGTGCGCAGTACATCGGCGCACTTTGCGGGGCCGGCCGAGACGGCGACGATGTCGGCGACGGGGACGGAGGTCTTGCCGGCAGCCGCGCGCTCGCGCAGTCGCACGGCTTCTTCGATCGACAGCTCGTCGAACGGGTTCATGCTGTGCTTGACGCCGGCGGTTTCGATGCCCGTTTGCGTCTTGTTGACGCGCGGTTTGACCTGTAGAGAGCTTGTCGTAAGTACGTGAGGTTTACAGGCTCGTGAGAGATTGACTGAAGGGAGTGATAGAACGGAATTGCTCAGACGCCAACGTAGCAGAGTGACCATAAGGTGCTTAATTGATTGACCAGGTGAAATCGAGAAAAGCGATGGTTTGAAATGAAATGAAGTTCAAGGAAGCAGTCTACTCACAGCATAGTCAATTACCCGCTTTACAGGAACCAGTATGCGCAGGCCCGACATGACTTCCTCAACGTTGGCCTCGCCAACCACGAGAATATAACGCGGGCGCAGATCAGAGCAGTGGGCAGGTGGCGAGCATCTCGAACTTTCAAGGTTGCAGGTTTGACCACCTCGACATCAGAGGCGGAACGAGCGGTCTTGGCGCAACATGTGATAGGATCAGATATGATGTTTACAAATGGAGGGTCAATGTCTGTGATGCGATTGTGGGCGATTGCGTAGCATCGCACCTAAGTTATTGAAGCGCTACTACGGTTTTCAGATGGATAATCTCTCATCAGGTGTTTTCAAGTAGGCATTTTGCCTTTCGCAAAAAATCTTCGCCACCGTGGATCTCCAAACTCTGGACGACGTCCATCTCGGTACTGCCAAAGACGACTAAAGTCCTTCATTTTCAACTTCTCCTCCTCCAGATGGATACTGCTGATCAATTCCACTTGTGTGCCAGAAAGCCCGCTGACTCTGATGACATCTCTCATCTTCGCACTTGCAGATGATCCGGTACTAGCGCCTTGTCGATCGTCTGCTATAACTGCCATATTCATGATTTTTGCGCACTGCTCGGAAACAAAGGCCCCGGGCCCGGGACCGTCCAGCGGCAGGCACTGAGCAAGGTAGTGTTGGTTGAGAAAATGGCCGTCTTGTGGGATTCGAAAGACTGGCCCCAAGAAAGCATTTCCTTTGTCAACGGCGTTGAGCACACCAAAACGGGCCAAAATGTCTCCCTGGTTTGCATAGTGCTCCACATGGCCCAACATTCGCTCGGGCGCAGAATCGACGGGACCGTTGAGACCTTCAGCACATACTAACTGGTTGCCGAAATGATTGGCCACGTTTCCGAAAGTATAAACCTCTATTCGCTCCAAATAGTCCTGGGGTACGTCGTTCACCAGTCGGTCAATGATAAGACTACATTTGAGGACCCCCAGACCGTGTGCAATGATGACGACTTTGTCAACGTCTTTCCTTAGCATGGCTTTTCGTACGTGCTGATAAGCTATTCGAGTATCATGTGAGCCATACTGAAGGTTTCGTCGGATCTGCTGGATTAGCAAGCATCACGAGACCCGAGCATACTAAACGTACAAAACATTTGACAAGATCAAACACGATACCGGATGTCGGGGTATTCAATCCAACCACGCGTCGACGGAAAGTCTGAGAGATTCTGTCAACGTTTGCTTGCAGCCACTCCTTCCTACGGGACGTGGTTAGCAGGACGTAGTCTGTGTGAAGGATATTACTTGCCCGGAGAATCCACCACCGATGTATACCCAGTGCTCGTTCTCCGTTTTTTGAGCGAGCAGGATACTTTTGTTCGACCAAAGAGTCTCGCTTCCTCCATTGAGGGAACGACAGAGCACTTTATTAGTAACGATGAATGCAGCTGTGAGACCGCCGCCGAATATACAGGTTGCAGGTAGTGTGACGACTAGTATGGGTACTATGATCAAGAAAGAGAGCTGTGATATGAGGAGAATGAAGTGCGTAAGGACAATTTTGATGTTCATTGCAATGGGGTATAATTCATGTAGAGGATGCAAAGCGGAAGGATCAAACGAGAAAAATGAGCGGTAGAGATCCGGAAGGCAATTTACAAATAATGCCATGTCGTTCCAAATCATTCCCAAGGGGTCATCCAGCAGGGGCAAGCCTGTCCATTCGAAAAGGGCCGAGGGAGACGAGGAGGAACCACCGGACTCCACTTTTGGGGAATAGGAAGACGGGATAAGACCAACGGCCCCCGCATCTGGTATTTCAACGGGTGCGGTATCAGACTTGTCTCTTTCCAGCTCCTGCATCTTTAGTTCCACTTGGTGCATTAAAGGGAAGTCCTGAACTCGTTTTGCGCTTCGAAGGAGATCTTTCAGACACCTGATTGAGGCGTTTCTCGGCTTGTGGGAAGAGCGCATGAGTATATCCGCCAACCTCCATTCCAGAAATGGTCTTCCACAATGCACCATCTCTTGGTCAGGGTCTAGTATCTCGTTCAACTTTCGTGCAAGCTTGTGACAGGATTCAGTCTCCCCTGCAAGCATGTCACCCCACAAAAGGCTACATCGAGTGTATGCATTGAGTGCGAGAATCTTGGCCAAGAGTTTCGGGTAATCAATCTCCTCCCCCTCTTGGACATGTATCGTATCCAGAAGAACACGATCACTGCTCTGAAGAAGCGTCTGCAGTGGAGTCGCGTCGACACGGTTGAGAAGGATGCTGCGCAGCATTGGTAGTGCACACGTCTCGGGACGTACGCGCCCCAAGTCGGTCGCCAAACGCATGATTCTTTGCGCTTCCCATGTTAGATCGCCCGATGCCAGAGCAATGCACCATAGCAGGATATCATCTTCGACCTCGTCGACGGCAGAATCCCGAGTCGCAAGGCCCGGTTCGGCGTCAGAGTCTACAAGCTGAGCTGGAGTGATGAGAAAGATCGCGAGATACAATTCTCGTTTCCAAATCTGCTGGCACTTAGCCCTGCATACCAACATGCGCGTGATGGAGACGAGACCTCGGAGCAGCTCATGTCGCTGATGTCACGGACCTCTCCTCTCATCAGTTTGACCGCTTCGGAGGCTTGATTGATGACATCCTGAAATCTGAAGACACGCTCTTTGTACTCATAGAGTCGACAGCCTGCTAAAACCCCAAATAAACGCAGCAAGTGTGTCTCTTCGTGGGTGAACCTCTCCGCCTTCAATATCTTGTCGACAAATGCCTTCAAGGCAGTAAAGTCTCCATTTAGGAGCAGAGACTCGGCACGCTCGACAACGACCATAATTTGGTCTTCATGACGGCTCAATACATCTGTGTAGATTCTCTCGGCATCTAGGAAGTGTCCACATCGAGTGAGGCGTACGAAATCGATCAACTCGCCCGCGAGGTCCTCGTTCACCACGAAGCTGCTGCTTGCAGCGGCATCTTCTTCCCGTAGATTGACGATCAAATCGTCTTGACAGGCACTGTAAGCCGCATCTTGGTAAGATTGATCCGACATTAGGACAAAGGATGAGACAGCTTTTGGACAGAGGGAGTACGTCTCGCAGAGCTTCTCGACGGTGCCAACGATATCTGGAAGAGGTCGATACCTACACAATAGATGGGAACGATCAATCTAAGAAAGCTTGAGTTACTTCGTACCTCAAACACTGACGGGTCAAGCAGCTCCTCACCTTGGCTGTGGGATGATGTCCAGACCTCCCACAATTTCTGATGACTTGGCTATCTACCTAGGTAGGTAATGACAAAGTCATCCATGGCCCCGGGACTACATACATGGTGGGCGGGATGTTTTGAGTTCGGGAGGAAGTGGAAACTGTTCCAAGGTTTCACTTCCGAGAACGCCACGGATACCCACTCTTGACTTCACTTTTCGCATATTCACGCTACCGCTGGTGTAGTTCCGTATATTTGGAGTGCTACAACCATGGCAACGCGACATTCAGAAAAGAGCCTAATAGATACAATGCTCAAGCTGAAGCTCATAAACTGTCGACTGGCTCCGCACATATGCTTTGCCAGCTTGCTCGCATTAAGCTACTCTCCTTGCACGGTCACACAGGCCGGCGGTCCGGAAAAGCGATATGCAACGACACACCAGCAATTCTTTAGGGCCACGGAGATGCCTTCAGTGGCTGCGCAACATAATCGGCCGCGGACGCCGTGCTACCAGCCCTTCATGGCAGTATATCCACAATTCAGAGCACTCCGGCCTATATCGACTGCCGCTCGAGTTGCTTCTCCTCATATCGGAGCACTGCAGCCAAAGTGGCAAATTAGCTCTAGCACATGCAGGGCGTAGTCTCTACATCATGCTGGGACGAGGAGAAAAACTTTCAAGTACAGAGGAAATGAGAGCCTTCAAAGCTATGATGGACAAGGACGACTATTATCGAAAGTGCCAAGCTGAACGAGCCTCGCCAAAACAAAGAGAACATATTCTATGTTACCCTTGTCGAATTGTGCACCCAAAATCATGTTTCACAGAGGAACAAATCCGCGAGCAGGCAGAGCGTCGCATGTGTATCGGGGCCATGTCAAGCATACCGATATGCAAACACCATACCTTCACGTTCGCCGAGCTGAAGGAGCTCTCTGGGGATTTCGTGTGCGCTGATTGTGCTCATAAAGCTCGAGAGCTGGTCCGAAATGAGTATTCATTCTGGCAAGAGGAATATCAAACGCGATGCGTGCCAAGCTCGAAGCGGATTTGCGTGGACTCTTGCTATCCATTATTGGACACCTCCCGCGAAGTGTCTAAGGACGCGCTGCACAAGGCGCTCGTCGCTTTGGACGTCATGATCTGCCCGCATTTACGCACTGGAGATTTTCGAGTCATAGAGCATTTCGCAAAATCCAGACTTTTCGGAGAACCTGCAGCCCGTTTCGATTCGTTTCGTCTCGGATCTTGCAGACCCTGTTGGCGACGTTGGTCCTCGGTCCACTTCAATCTCCTGACCTGGCCACTGTCAACTCAAGTCGTAGCTTTACGCATTAGACGAGAAATCCGCTGGATTTCAGTGATGCCAAACGGCTGGCAGGCCGGTGAACGCTCATTATTTCGGGGTCCCTTAATATCTGATCCATGGACAGATACGTCGAATGACCTATTGCCTGATTGAGGAAGGGTATGCTCAGCGTGCCATCCCCAGGCTGACGCCAGATAACGGCAAGGCCTAGAAGCAGAATAAGCGCAGGAACCGCTGGCTGGCGCAGGTTGAACTTCACAAAAATGCTTCGGATTTGGGATAGCAGAAAGCCACGAACAAGTCGCATGTGAGTTTAACACAAGAGTCCCAGTTTTTGTTGCAGCTTGGCCATTGTCCCTGGAGCTCCGCGTAGCACTGATCCGGGCGACTACCTGCTAAGGTGTACGAAGTTATTCGTGAAATTTGTGACCAACTTTCTGGCATGTCTTGATCCAAGCGCTTGCGCTTCCTTTCTCACAGCTATGAGCGGTGCATTCTTTTGATTCTTCCTTAGCTGGTTCGTAACAGCACTGTATATTAGCCGCTCCTCGACAATGGCCAGCCTCAGACACGCCGCCCTTGCTAGAACAAGCACTAGTGGAAATACAAGTGCCGCTCTCTCCGCTCTTCACCTTGCATGTCTTCAGGGTGATGGGATCCGCCGGTGAAGAGGGAGCTGTCTTGGCGTAACACTGAGAGTAGGTTAGCAGCCTCGACCTCGACTGGGCGGAACCAAATGGTGAACCTAAATATTTGAAGCGCCAGGGCAGTGACCGGCTTCGGATTTGCCGCCTTCTTTCCTACATTGGTCTGTGCCTTTGCAGACTCCTGCAGCACCACTATTGTGCTTGTAAGCCGTTTTAGTGGGCTGAGGCGTGGGTGCATTTGCGACGCTACACTAAATGGTGTGTCAGTAATACTAACTGATTATTTCGAGCATCCGAGCTGACCTAGATGTCTTTAGAGCCGGGATAGTGTCCCGCTTCGGACAATCCACCTGTCTCTGAGCATTTTGCGGTAGAGATGCAGACCCGTACAGCACCGCTATCGTGCTTGCAAGTTGTTTTAGTGGGGGTGGGCGTGGAAGCCTTGTCGACGTAGCACTAAGTGGCGGGTCAATAATGCTAACTTACGTTCCCAGCATAGGGACTTATCTGGATATCTTTAGAGCCTAGACAGTGTCCCGCCCCAGATAGTCCACCTGTGGTAGAGCATTTAGCGGTAGAGATACATGTCCCGCTAGACCCGTTGTTGTGCTTATAAGTTTCCAGCGCAGCAGGAGTGGAAGACGTAACGTAGTACTAAACGAAGATTAGAGAAGTAATAATACAAAATCGGGTGACAAAATCTAGTGGATGAATTATATCGCCTTGGCGAATATTCAAAGGTTGTCTGTAGTTCAGCCGGGAAAGCTTGTCGACCACGGATACCTACACGCACCCGTCACCTCAATCAATCGTCTCGTCCTTCTTATGTTGGAAGAGGTGAAACAAGCAAGCGGCGAGTCCTATTTGCCACAGCTGTAGCCTTGTACTGTGGTATTGATGCCACTGTCTCTCAAACGACCCTCCTTCTCAGTTTCAACAGCGGACTCTTATTACATGTGTCGCGTTCCTCGTTTCTGCTTCACTCGATCATCAGCTTGCCATGCATTCATTGATAACCTTCTCCGGATTCACCTGCGCTTTAGCCGGCTTAGCAGTCGCCAATGCGAATGTTGACACCTCTATGCCGGACATGACAGTCAACGCCATTTTTGCCATTGACGCTGTCAAGAATACCGACCCGAGTTTCATCTCCTTCGGCCTGATAGATGAGAGCTCCTCGCCGGATGCTTTTTTAACCTCCTGTAGTCACTCATGGCCATCTCAAGGCGGCTTTCCGACCGACTATGTATGTGCTCGATCCTTTCTCTACATGTTCTAGACGACGAGTACTCAGGCCTTTGCAGATTGAATGCGATAATCCGCGATACCGGTTCAAGTTCCCAACCGGCGGGTTCGTTACGTCGAACGACTTCACGCTGGATATTGAATGCTCTTCTACGGTCACGGCAGCCTCCAAACGAGTCAGCCTGCGTTATGCGCCCAAAGACTTCAACTGCGACTCTGTGCTGAGCGCTTTGGGAGAGACGCATAGCGTGGAATGCCAACTCAAGGAGAGGCAGACAGAATACCGCCACATGGATTTCATGGGACAGAAGAAATTGGAGCTTAAGAGATGACCAACAATGTCAAACACCACAGAAGAATCATCACACCGCATTGATTGATGGAATTGGCTTCTGAGATTGATTCTGAACGGGACGAGTCATGGAATAGTCTGAAAGACTAAAAGTTAGATTCAATCCTCAAAAGCCGTGGCGAGTCCATGGGGCGTGAAATAGCTACGTGCGCCTAAGCCTATGAACCGAGATTGGTCAAATCCCTTTGGGACGTAGCGATTTAAGGGGTGGTAAGTCCATAAAACCTCAAGCCGGTCATTAGGACGAGTCTTCTTAACATTAGCAATATCTTATAAGTGTTCTTTCCTAATTTTCTGCCTTTATATGTTTGGAGCGTGTCACTGGATTGCTTGCTCTAGGTTACTAAAATGACCACCCTCTTGGGCAACGCCGGCCCGCTAACCACGACATATATACCACCGGCTTCGTGCTGGACCATTTTTTACGACTTTTACGACTTCCAGGGTGCCCACTGGGGCAATTCGTGCTAATCCTGAGCGCGAGTCCGTCAAGACATCACATCCTTTTACCCGCCCAGCTTTGTTTCCGTACGCTCGAGCGTCGGGACCAGTTCCATTGACTACCACTTACTAGGTCTTGCTTATCCGGCTAGCTTTGTGTCTGCTTGCACCTTTGTCCGACCACAAGATTGCGGATCAGTGCGTAAACTGACGCGCCTATCAGCAACTCACATCGTACGCATGCGGGACGACAGACGGCAGCATCTACGCATCAGATGAGGGGCAGCCCGTTGCCAACCACACTAGGGTATATGTGGGGGGAAGAACTCGTAAGCTTTCGACATGGTGAAACCGTAATAGGATGTTATCTGACGTTAGTAGACCTTTCTTTCGCCGTTCCTCGAGAATATACTATACGCGAATTTTTCCATACCTAGTAGTTATTCCTATGACCCTAATTCGCCTCTCTCTCCGACTATATTTAAACTATCACCAGCGGTCATACCATTACGGCAACGGAGTGCGTTAGTTCTAGTAGCGGCATGGTATCCGCGACTTGGACATATACCATTAAAACCAGCGCCTTAGCCCTCACCCGTCCTGCTGGTCCGGCCGGGCTCTGAACCTCCTATAACACAAACCGCCGCTCTTATTCCCTTGACAGGCGTACCTGAATAATTAACCACTAGGAATGTAGGTGCGGGCGGGAATAGAAACTCTACTAATAGCGGCTCTTCGGGCCTTTCGCGAAGTAGGAGCATCGCGGTAGGGCTCTACGTACCCCTTACTACCTTACTCTAAGCAGTAGCTGCGCTATTTCTTAGATGTCGTTCTAACCACTAGTAAAAGATTATAGACGGAACTAATTTTGATCCGGCTTAAGGAGGACATCATGCTAGGGTAGCTAAATAGAAGGTAGAGTTGGACGGCGTGATATATGAACTGGGATGGGAAGTGACTATAGTAGTAGTACTCTGTACACGGAGGCTAGACTAATATATGTTCTGGCCCATATGCTAATATACGCCATATGCTAAGGCCGCTGATATTGGCACACCCCCCCAATTTGTTAGAGGCACGCCCCCCTCCCCCCTTAAGTAACTATCCACCGGGACCCGTACTCTTACAGTACTAAAATAAGTATATTATACCTTAGAAATACGGGGTACGTAGAGTCTTCCTTAACCCTAACCACGGAACTAAAATATATTCCAGAGACTAGCCCCAACCGCTAGCCCTAATCCTAGGCCTAACCCCCCAACTCTAGCGGCTGAGGTAAGTTCTCGCTTCTTTTCTCCAGTTCACCCCATCAACACCTGGGCATGTCCCTGATGAAGAGTTTCAGTCGCCGGATGAGGCAGATCGTTCCGCTCCTTGGTTTCTGGATCAATGGCAGGATTCAAAGTAAAGGCGACATGTAGCCGACCTCGAGCGAGAGACCAGGCGAACACTATCATGATCGCGGCACAAATTCTGTTCTCAAGGCTGCATTTGCCCCCAGAACGAGAGCGGGAGTGCCCTCACCGCGGCAGATCTGCCGCTCGGAAGCCGAACCGTCCGAAAACTTGGAGGAACACGGCATACATTTCTGATGACGCAGTAGAGCAGGTGCACCCAGCGAGCAGACACAGCCAGCTGACCTCCGGGAGCCAACCCGGAGTGATGCCAATCACATAAGGTGGATTGAGCGAGCGGACCTTTAAAGATAGACTCTGAAGAAGCGGACCCGGAGCAGAGATGCATAATAAAGCAAGTGGATTCAAAAAGCGTACTTAGAGAAAGCGGGCCGTGAGGGAGTGATTCTTCAGGGAGCGGTTATGAGCGAGCATCTCTCCAACGAGCATCTCTCCAACGAGCATCTCTCCAACGAGAATCTCTCAAACGAGCCGATCCTGAGCGAATGGACCATGGCCAACGGACCTGGCGAACGGGCTCTAAGCGAGCGACTTTGACTATTGAGTGGACTGGATGAGCGGAAGCTGCCTGAGCTAGTGGAGTTCAACTGAGTGAGCGGGACTTTGGACCGGGCGGGGACTTTGACTGAGCGGACTTTGACTGAGCGGACTTTGACCGAGCGGACTTTGACCGAGCGGACTTTGACTGAGCGGACTTTGACCGAGCGGACTTTGCCTGAGCCAGACGACCTCGACTGAGTGGACCGAGCGGAGTTGACTCGGTGAGTGGGCCTCAAGTGGGCGAGCGAGCTCTGAGCGAAGAGACACAACGAATGTATCCAGCAAGCGTACTGAGGAAGCCATGAGAGAGTGGGGATTCCAGCCATGGGGATTTGTCGCCGCTGGACTCGGATGGATGCTGCTATGTCCCGAGAGCTGACCGGTATCTCGCTCGAATCCGGAAATAGAACTGATTTTGAAGAAGGTTCGTCTTGGTTTCACCCGCTGCGCGGGTCATGGGCTTGACAACCGCGTGGATGCTGGGCCCATGGCTGCCGATTTGCCCAGCCTCTCTCCCGCATCTTCATGCCCGTGTCGCTGCGACGTCTTTGAGTTTGCAATTAAGAGAAGGCGCAGTTGCATAGAGGTAGAATTTATTCTTCAAGAAATTCATACTTCAGACCCCAGGTAAGGGCCTTGTTGGATGCCACGGATGCCTACCGAAAGAGAGATACACACTTACCAGTTGACATGTGTAGCATCTAATCAATCATAAGTGGGTAAACTCTGATTCTTCAGTCCATCGGAAATATAAAAGAACTCCGGACCCGGGTAGCCATGGACGGGGTATCTTCTGTACGTCTTTACCAAGGTGGGTAAGGGGAGTTCCATATGGCTGTTGGAACAAACCTCGTCGCCAGATGGTGACCCAAGCGATAGGGAAGAAGACATTAGCGTAGAGCTCAAGGTTCGCACGTCCACGGTTGTTCCCGACTTCTTACCTGGAACATTGAACTTGTCTTTTCAGCCTAGGCGGATTCAGCGGTCGGCCAAACTTTTCTGATGCTGTCTAACCTTGGTATTAGTGCTAGACATTAGGAAAGTTTTGGAAGGCAGGGACACCTGGTGACGGCAGGAGATGTGCTGGGAAGCTGCAGTGCATAGCCAGTTTCTTAGTTCCATTGCCTCTCGTTGTCTTCATGACTCTCTGTTTCTGGAAATTAAGAAAATTTGGACGAAATCTCAACTCTTCTACTCCTCTCTACCTCGAGGTTGTTGATGAGCTCGGTGTCCGATGTGGATATGCGTTCATCTTGCTGAATGATCTATCACCAGTTCATGGGCGAGTTTTTGTATGTTAAAGACTCCGAAGGGCTTGCCGGTGATATTTGTATTAGTTTGATAGCATCTTTGTAAGGTCTGAACTGTTAGTCTATACAAGTTAGTATAAGTTATGATCACAACCGCAGCTTACCTGTGACCTCTGGCACGTAGGCATATAAGAAAGAACTCTATCACCACCATTACTCTTTGTGTGACGTCGTGAGAGCTATCCCCGTGACCCTGAGCTGGGACGCTAGCGGCACTCGGGAGGATGATCATCCGAAAGGGATTTTTCACCTGAGGTCAGTAGATCAAACTCACACCTGGACAGAAGATAAACAACAAAGCACGCAACACCTGCCCAGGGCCACAGTGCCCTGGGCAGGCACCACGCCACCGCGATCGGGACTCAAAGCATCGTATGATCAGGATGTGATTGCTCTAGCTATACGCTTTTCGTGACGGCGAATCGTCACTCAGTGTCCCAAACCTCTTGACGCATCGCCGTGATCTCGACACGCCAGCAACAGATCGGACAGGACATTCCGTTTCGCGGAATCAGACGCGAGTCTCATGACAGGTATGATATACAGGAATCGAAGGAAAGTACATTAGGGGTTGCGCAGTATGCTTCTCAGCCCTTGAAAAGCATCCTGGCGAACAACAGTCGCCGATCAGAGCATCGGAACTGAAAGATGGGCGGATGAGATCTGAAGAGTCGCGCATGGCTGGTTGCTCAACATGGATCTGGCTTTCGACACTGATCTCAGGGCTAGGAGGGAGGGAAGATGGAAGAGCTGCTTTCGATGCGGCCGAGACCGCCGACAACACTCTTTCGCTGCGTCATTCGGTGGCCGTGTCATTTTATTGAATCCTCTGAACCAAAGCCGCCAAGTATTTCTCACAACAGCACCAAAACGCCAGTGCCACAGGATGCAGAGGTATCGCGCAAAACAAACAAGTTCAATCGAGTCGGTACGGTCGTGACAGCGAGCGGCCTTACTCGGCAGCCTCAGGAGGGTCAGGGTTCCTCACCTGAGAACGACGTCAGACACAGCAAACAGCGCACGCCGAGCGCTTGAGGAGTCGAGGATTTGAGAGGGGTCAACTTACATTGAGCGTGCGGGTGTAGTCTCGGTTGTCCTGAATCGTGAGGATGCTGACGTGGCTGCCGTTGTCGTTCTCCATGAGCAAGGCCGGATTGAGGCGCTGGTCGAAGATGAGTGGTCGACTGTTCCGCCTCTCGCTCATGGGGGTGATGGTGTCTGCGTCGTCGAAGCCGTACGTGCTGTTGCGCCTCCCGCCAGCGTACACTCTGTCTGGACTGCTGAGCAGACCAGTGCGACTGAGGACGCTCGTGTTTCTACGTGGGTTCAAACCATTTTCGGGGTCCGCACCCATGCCAACTTGACGCCGGCGACGGAGGTACCAGAAAAGCCCGCCAACGACGCCGGCCAGGCCTATGAGGGCACCGACAACGGCTCCCGCTATGAGTCCACCCGACGTGCTCGGACCTTGGGCTCCGGCCGCCTCTGCATCGGACGTGGGAAGAGTGGTTACCGTTTGAGTCACGACGGAGCCACTCAGTGTGATGATCTGAATGGTGGTGACAGGCGTGGCGGAAGACGATGGGCGCACAGACGCAGAAGAAGACGTGGAGGTCGATTCGGTGGTCGATGTTGTCTGCTCCGGAGCCTAAAGAGGAAGGTCAGAAAGTCGGGCACGGTCAAAAATTGCGCCCCGCGAGCAAGAATGAAAGACGGTCATACTGCAGTAACGAGAGAGATCATGGCCGACAACGACTTGGTGACCGTGTGAAGGACGGTCAGAGTGTTGGTCTCGGCCTTGACGGTAGAAGAGGAAATTGGCGGAGCTGAAGGACTCTGCGCGAAACTCGTCAAACCTGAAATTTTTTCCGAAGAAGTTGACGACAGCGCAACTAAAGAGAGAAGAGACATCGACTTCGAAGAGATAGTCACCGCTTGCAAGCTCGTAGGGACGACCAAAGAAACGATCGCTGGTGGCGGGGAGGACTGAGTCCACGGTAACGGTCGCGTCTTGGATGGAGACGTGGACCGTTCCGCCGCCGGAGGAAATAGCAGGGACGCAGGCGCAGAAGTTACGGTCGAAGATTGCATACTAACCGCAGTTGTTTCAGACTGATCGGTCTCAGTCGGGGCTGCAGCGGGGTCGTCGAGCGTGCCTTCAGGCTCTTTGGATAAGGGGATGTATCCGAAGAGACCTTCCGACGAAGAGCCACACTGCTCGATAGGGAAGCCAGGGCATTTCTCGTTGCAGGGCTCGGCGGTATCCTCGGCCTGGGCGGGTGTGAAGTTGGAGCACCAGCAGGAGCTGCCCTGGACGACGGCGAAGGCGTAGTCTGCCCTGCACCGGTCGGCGCACCGTCCTTGAGACTGATAGATGCTGTTCGCTGTCGAGGAGAAGCTTCGCGTCAGTCATTGGCAGACAATGGATGGAATCGACTGTGGTGGAGATCGATTGCCGTTGAACACGGATAAGAAAATACATCGAAACGGTGAAGATCGAGGGAATGAAGAAGAGGAAAGTTGGAATCACCTCTGGCATAGTCAGCGCCGGTATTGTAGCTGGCACAGTATTGCTGCTGCAGCCCGCTTGCCGTGATTGCAAACAAGGACAGAAGAAGGGCGAGAATGAAGGTCATGGCGGAAGTGTTCTTGAAGCTGTATGGTGCCATGGTCGTGACGACAAAGCGCGACGCTGGGCACAGCTGGATCGCTGCGAAGAGCAACGACTGATGAGAGCCGTTGAAGCTGGAGGATCGAGAGCAGATCGGCCTAAGGGCTACTAGACATGAGGACAGCGAGCATCAGCATGTCGCCCTCCGGACCCTGGACGGACGAGGTCGGAGGAAAGCGAGGAGGAGGGATCTCGAGCGAGAGTAAGGCCGCCCGGCGGCGACTCCTTCGTAGAACGAGTGCAGAAGGAGGAGCAGTTTGGTCTGCTCTTCCAAAAGAATGGCGGGGAAGGAAAGCAGATATTCAGAGGTCCTCCTACAGGGAGGAAACAAAGAGAGAGATGGAGAGGGGAGAAAAGGTGCCACGGGGGTGGATCTCGGGCGGAGGTGGATGCAGCAAGAGAGTCAAGATACAGAAGATGGTGGTGCGTGTTTCTCTGCTCGGGTACGGAGGACTCCATACCTACACTTCAAGAACAGGAGGGGACAGGGACTCGATGGCAGCGTACCTGAGACTTGCCAAGTGCTGTGCGATTGCCAAGAGTACGAGCTTATGATCTGGCTGTTGGAACTCGCTTCTTCTCCAGGGCTGTCACCGGTGGTGCTGTGAGGATGCGACGGTGAGGTTGGTGGAGAAAGAGAAAAGAAGTGTGTGAAAGTCGAGACGGCTGCTATGCTACAATAATCACAACCGCCGTCCTCGCCGCTTTCGTCTGATTATTCTGCTCGGCGAAAACTCACGATACCATCAATTCTAGCATGAGCTCTGAGTTCCGTTCACGTGCGTGGACGATCAACCTTGTCAGTGTCAAGGTACCGGTACGTCGACTCTCGGTAGTGAGTACGGGACAGCGCGGTGACGGTTTCTCGATACATTACAGACCCATTACATACCATACGCACCCATGGGATCGTGGTACGGACTCTCCCATGAAATGCAACCGCCGATCAGCCGAGAGCTTCCAAGCTCGTCACCCTTTCAGCAGATCCGGAAGCTCCTCCTCCCGGCCAACTTGTACATAGTCTATGTTGTATCGCCCAGGCTCCCACGGTCAGTATTCTCGTGAAAGTCAAGTGGTAGTGTGCTGTCTCTGTTGCTGCAACCACCGTTGCTACACTATTTTCATTCGACTGTTCATCAGTCATCTAGTCATGGTGACGTTCTCCACACGCCGGACTGGAAACGCGCATTCCTTGCTGGTGCGAATTCAAAAACATTGAACAAGCCGGCAGCACGGGCCAGCCCTGGGCAGCGCCGGTCCGACACAGAACAATTGCGAAACGAGGTATGGAGCGTCGTGAGATGAGATGACCAAGTCTCCATGCCTGATATCGGCAACCTTTAACCACAATGTGTTGTCGGGCTGTATACCTCACTTCTGAAGGCTCCACTTGATAATGACCAAAACCTCGATATCCATCCATCCACAACTGTATGGCGGAAGGTAAAGCGTTTTGCTGGAGTTCTCTGTGAGCGATTACATAACACTGCATAATCGTGCATGCATCTTTGCCGTGCTGGAAAAATCCCCGACTGGCTTGCAAGCCCGTCGGTGGCATCACCAGGATCAATTTGCTTCAGAAGTTCACGAGTCCATGTGATGATCAGATCAGATCCCGCAAACCATTGCACGCAATCGCCCAACCCTTCACGATGCTCTTTCTGTCTTCCTGACACTTTCCTTCGGCTCATCGTGCCAAGTCAGGCAATTGCCTTGACAAAACGTCATGACCCAATACTCCCCTGGCCTCAGGCTACATACATGCTACAGTATGCGTGTAATGGTGATAGAAATTTTGTCTTCATTGCTCCTCCACCTGGGAGCATCACGGTTGAACACAATCAGCTGGATGGTGGCGGCGGCCCCACGAAGACAATAGTTCCAGGGCCGAATCGTCTAGGCGAAAATGCCCCATCCAGGTAAACCACCGACTTGTTCACTGGCCAGACCACCCCTCCATGCAGGCGTACATGCAGAGGCCGACAACGACGAATCCACGACGTCGATGAAGATGCCTCATGCAGTCACAGACTCTGGACTGCAGGCTGTCGTGCCTAAAACCAGTTGCATTCGGACCACTCGTGCCCACAAACACATGTTCGCCGATGAATCCTGCGACAGCACTTACTGCACCTCCCAGCTCTGGTCAGCATCAGAGTTCTTACTCTAAACGCCCTTCTCTGTCGAGCGGTGTCAGCCAACGATACTTTGCAGAACTCGCATCGAAAGGCGCTTACCATCACGCAGTCGGTGGGTCGACCTTTGTAGCGCCGGCCGCCAAGCTATCCTTATCACATGTGTGAGAAACTGTGCAGAGCTTATCGTTCGAATAAAAAACTGACCAGGTCCACCCGTAACGGTAGCTTGTTCTGTAATTCTAGTTTCAAGACACCGTCCGTTTCGTCAACCGCCGAACTCGGGTGGCATTGGCCTGCTGCCGGCTCTGGATACGAGGCTGACGTCCGCGTATTACCAGCACGGCCAGAAACAAAGGCCAGGCGGAGAGAACAATCTCCTCCCCACGTTTGCCAGAACGAAGATTTGGAAAAGGAGTTCCTGAGCAAACCGGACCGGCGCCACTTTCCTCTTCAAGCAGACCGCCTTGGCCGCCTGGGCCGCTTTACCAACGGTTGTGGCGTTCTGACGTCTCCTTCAGGAGAATTTGCATTGCGGGAGCAGCGCCAGGCAATCTTAGAGCCCCGGATTGGGAATGCTTGCCTGAATATAGCGTCAATCACTGCTATTTCGCGCTGCAATGACTCTGGTCTTTAGGTAACTCAGGAGAGAGACCAAGATATCTTGCTCCCCTGACAGTGTCTGTACAGCACGCTAAGCTAGCGGCCTGCCTTGGTGGCCTCGTCTCCCTAACGACCGAGCCGAACATTCCGACGGATGGCGACCGTCGATGACAGAACCACGGCCGTTACCGAGATTGGCTTCTCCCCATGATATCATCAGCAAAAGGATGGAAGCAACAAAGCGTGGGAGAACGCTAGACGTTGTCAGATGTCAGAAGCGCGTTGCCGGTGTTGACGGGATCGTCAGGAGAACATTCCTCTTTGAAACGGCGTGAAATGAAACCTCCCACCGGCCGGCAGATGGAGATGGACCGCGATCCTTGCCCCGGACGGGCAAAGAGAAGAAAATGCAACAGTGTGTTTCACGCACGAAGCGTTCCTTGTCACCGACGCCGTGCCTGCATATGTAAACAATGGCCGCACATCAAAACCGGGGTTGCGCGTCACGGACCTCAATGACGCGCAATCGGCAGTTGTTCTATCAAAATACATATGTCCTCGGTGTTTTCGGTAAAGTTGTGATCACAATTCACTATTCCTGTCACCAGGGCCTTCATCAATCATAATTTGGGTCCCTGTTTGGTCCCTTTGACGCCCGACACCGGACGGCCGGAGAGAAGAAAGTCGGGATACTTCCAGTTCCCGCCAGGGGTGGATCCATGAGTTCGCCATGCGCCTCCGTCAACTGTCACAGTCCGGATCAGCCTAGCCATCTCCAATGCTGGTCTTCTCTGAGTTGCTGGGGAGATTGTAGGGAGTGAGAAAGAGGGAGAGGAATGCAAGTGGTGCACTAGATCACACGACAGCAAAAGTCAGACTCACCAACCAGCACCTCTCCATTGACGTAGTTGCCCGCATCCGAGAACAAGAACACGGTCGCGTCCGCAATCTCCTTGACCGTGCCCCACCTGCCGACCGGTATGGCCGCCGTGGCCTCCCTGAGCGCGCGCTCGTCGTTCGAGCTCGCCAACCGCTCCATGCCCTCGGTGCCTGCGATCGGGCCCGGCGCGATGCAGTTCGACGTGAGGCCGCGAGGGCCCTGCTCGATGGCGACGGCGTGCGCGAGCGAGTCGACGCCCGCCTTTGCGACCGAGACGTGCGTCTGCATCGGCGCGCCCGTGTAGTGGATCGTGGCGCTCACGAAGATGATGCGGCCGCCGGTGCCGTTGGCGGGGGCTGTGGAATGTCAGTTCACATTCTTCGTCTTCCGTTGTCCGAGTGAATCAAGGCGTGGCAGACTCACGGCTCTTGCCATCCGTCCTGCATTTACCGGCGGACTCGACCAGGTAGGGGAGCGTCGCCTTGACCGTGTTGTAAGAGCCCAGTACGTCGATGTCCATGACCGACTTGAATGCATTCGTCGATAGCTGGTCCATCGGCGCAAGGAAGTTGCCTGCCGCTCCGGCTCTGTCCGGATCGCATCGTCAGCCCCATCCTGTGAGGAACAGCCCAGGAGGAAACGACGACAGTCTCCCGGCTGTCTTATATAGGCTCCTTGATTGCCGATTCTCCAGCCCACTCACATCACAAAGTCGATCCCACCGAGCTCGCGAGCGCATCGGTCCGCGGCCTGCTTCAAGTCCTCCGGGTTCCTGACATCAACAGCTCCCAGACCCAAGACTCTTGCCCCTCTCCGCGCCGTCTCAATGTCCTTCGCTACGCGCTGTGTCTTGTCCACGTTGCGGCCGATGATGCAAGCGTTGGCGCCGAGGTAGACCATTGCTCGCACCTGAGCGCTGCAGATGGTTCCAGCTCCGCCGGTGCAGAAGATGACCTTGTTCGCTGCGGCAGCATTGCTTCGTCAGCCGTCTGCGGTGGATAATTGGGTCGAGAGTCGGTCTTACCGAAAATGCCATCCTTCCAGACCTCGCTGATGAATTCGGATTTCGGCACCGGCATGATTAAGGACGGACTTGTGATGAGTACTCGAGACACTCGATACTCGAAGTGGAGCCGTCACTAGGGGACTTTCAGGGTAGAGTATCGTGGATGCAATGCTGTGAGAACCGCACCCAGGCCTTGCCCAGGTGGATATCTCCGCATCGCGCAGGAGGAGCTCGGGCATATGCCGAGGTAGTTTTCTGGCAGCTCCGGATTGGCTGCAGTAAGGATCCGTATTTCTGCGCCCTTATTGGTCGAATTAAAGCCATTGATGTCTACCGTGGAGTTGCGCTACAAAGATGAGACGATAGAATGATTGACAACTGTGGAAGCATCGGGGCATGCAATCAAACGATCAGCCCTGGGGCTCGCCATAACCTGGCGGCCAATGAGACTAGCTCTTGCGCAATTGGTAATATTTAGGCCATCCGAGGTTTACCCGGCTCAAGATGCTTTTCACAACGTCAAACAACAAAAGATACTTGCCGCCTGGTTAGCGACGTAAATCCACTCACGAACCACCGGATCACCAACAGACAGTGCTCGTCCTCCGTTTAAACACAGCTTCTCTCGAGATGGCAAAGTCCTCAGTCTCAATACCCAAGTTCGTCGGCACCGTCACCCTCGGCCTTCTCACCGTACGCACACCACCCCATCCCGCCATCCCGCTTCAAACTAACTGCTCCTCCCTCCACAGGGCGTATCCTACACCCTCTCAACCATAACCCTCCCCTCCCTCCTCGCCCTCCCCACAGCCGCCACCGCCCGCCGCGCCTTTGTCGACCTGCGGACACGCGCAAAGTTCCACCTGCGCCTGCTCACCGGCATCGCGGCGACGTCGCTGACGCTCGCGTACGCGCTGTCCCCCGCAAGGGCCCGGCACCCGTACCTGCTCTGGACCGCGCTCACCGGCGCGCTCGGTGGCGGCGTCGACTACGTGCTGCGCACGCAGGGCGAGGGAGCGGCCGCCGGGAGGAAGCTGCAAGGGGCGGACGGGATCGATGATGGGTTTGAGGATGATGGCGTGAATGGGGAGGAGGTGCGTAGCGCTGTCGAAAACTTTCAGGTCACGCAGGGTGTGCGGGCGGGTGTTTCGGCGGTCGCGTTGGCGATGGGTGTCGTGGGTATATGGGGAGATGGGTATTGAGGCTGGCGAGGCCAGCAACGGCTTCGGGGTTTGGGCATTATGAAGGGAACATGAAAAGCGACATTGGAATGCTCTTGTCGACCTATGCCCACGGTAGGACAAACTGCAGCACAACCAAGGCACCCTGAGGAACCCTGGTAAGGGCAAATGAGCATTTTCATGAAGGAAGCCCGTGATCTTTCGCCGCATATTCATCTCTGCTCAATCGACATATCAAGGCTTTGTATCTTTTCTCGACTCCAATCATTACCTGCTATGAGCAAGCAGATTCTGCATTTTGCTAATGGATTCACCACGGCAGCCTGAGAGGTCCAAGATAACGGGTCACCATAGCTTGTACACTTCGTGTTTCTCACTATCATCTTCTTACGAGCTGATGTTTGGAAATGTCTCTCGAGCGCTTGTAGATACACTGATATTTCTGAGGCTACTATACATTCAACGCTGCAGAGCTGTCCCTCTCCCTAGGCAAGCCTTCCACTTCCGGGTCAGGCCCACGGCCTGTCCCAGGTTGTGTGCAGCCGCAGATCAACGCATCAAGCAATGAGGAACAGCTGCTGGCATATCCTTCGAGAACCCTAGATGCGTTTCTGGTATCATACCTTCCCTAACCAAAACCTCATTCAGATGAGCTCATGGCAGTGGGAGCACCCAGCAAAGTAGAAGTAACGCCCTGATCGCCGCATGTCTGATCAAGACATGAGAGCCGCTAAGTCGTAGACAGAGAATGGTATATTAAGCGGAAACTTGCTGTTGTTGGTGACTTCGCCAAGACGTGTTCACAGATTGCATCTACTCGGAGTCTTCCGAGTCTGGCGGTTCCGACAATGGCGAGTCCGAGTCTCTTGCGGCATTCGCATCAGCTTGCTTTGTCGCTGTTTTGCCGGCTTTGTTCTTCTGATGACCGTGATTCACGCCATTGGCCTTCTTTGCGTTTCTTGCCTTGACTGGTTTTGCGTCTGGCTCCTCACTTTCCATGCTCTCGTCGTCATCCTCCACGGATTGCCGTCGCCGATCCTCCTCATCTCCGTCCTGGCCCGCTTGATCCCACATCTCCATGTCGGCGTCGTCCTGAGAGTCGTCTTGCTCGGCATAGCTTTTGGACGCGGCATGACGGCCACTGCGCCTTCGCTCGCTCGATGGTATCGGATCTTCCTCGCGTCCGTCCCTCCTGACCTTTGGTGTTCGAGCCTGCTTTGGAGCCTTACGGACCGGCAGACTATCGTCGGCAATCGAAGACTTTCGACGTTTTGCCGCTCGCCGATCGGGGTTAACGTCAGATTTGCGCTACCGGTCTCATCAGTAAAGTCTCAGAGGAGTAGAGAGTGATGTCACTGACCTTTTTGGGTTTGAGGTTCACCTTGACAAGATCATCCAGCTCGTCCAATAGTTCCGGAGGCACGTATTGCTTTGTGGCAATCCCTTGAGCGGCCGCGTGACTCGTCAGAGGCGAGAACAAAGTTGCAGAAAGCCTTATCTTGCCGGGCCAAGCCTGCATAGACCAGCCATGTAGCTCCTCGAACCTGCGAATTACAGCCTGGGAGAGGTCGGACAGGCAGTAAAGATTAGCACTTTTCTCTGGGTCGATAGCGTCCTGAACCGATTTCACTCGCTGTGCGACGTGATATATCAGCCCCAGGTTCTGCTCCGTGGCGACTGCTTTGAGGTAGAAGACAATGTAGGGAACGATGTCTTTCGAACCCTCATAACTTGTGTCGAAATCAGGATGATGCGCTAGCAGGCTGAGCAAACGCGAGAAGAGCGTCTCCATTGTTGTATCCTTCTGTTTCGCTAGCATTGCAGCTCGCGATCGTATCCATGTGAGCGCACTTTCCAGGATATCGTGTCTCGGCTCAAACGCGAGCAGGAAGATTATGGTGTAGAACCGGAGTGGAAGCTTGCCTTGGCCCAGGTACTTCATTATCTTTGATATGAATGCCGCACGGATTGGTGGCAACGGGTCCTGGACGACAATGGCCAACGTGTTGAAGTCTTTAGGGGTCATGAGGCTGTCCAGACGCTTAAAGGAGCACAGCTTCAGAAACGACTGTGCCGCCAAGAGACGCAGGCGCGATTTATGAGCTGCGGGTGTATCTTGACTTTTCGAGAGTTCACCTTTCTGCTCTATAAGCGTATTCAGAAGACTGAATACGCGTTGAGCGAGTTCATCGGGGATTTTCTCCCCAAAAGACCGAAGATGGTTGACGAGGATTTTCAGGGCCCACATCTTGGCCGCGCAGTCGTCATCCGGAGTCTCTTGCCACTCCGTCTCGCCAGCTTCACTTGGGCTTCTCACTTGCAGCAAGACCTTGTCAATCGCTATCTCAACGATAGAGTCCGTCTCGTCGTCAATAAAGTTCGAGGCCAGAAGCATGAGCTGACTCAATGCCGCCAGCCTGGTCAGAAAACCGTCGGAGCCATACTTGAAGTCCTTCAGGCATTGCTGGACCAGGTCCTTTGCGTAAATCTCCTTTCTATCCGCGCTCGCCATCAGCACCGAAACCGCGTGCTTTGCCGCAGTGGGCGGAGACCCATGCAGCGCGAAGCTCATCATCGATTGATGGAATTTGCGATCCTGCGGTATCTCCTGTGGAAACCTCCTTGCAAATGCGGCGCACGCTTTGAGGTCGTCAACCGCACCGCTTGCATTGGGCTTGTTCGCAGTAGGGACTTCACTTTCGAGCGCTCTGCATAGCTCCTTGACATGCGCTCGGAAGATCTCCGGACTATGCGTGGATATCTCCTTTAGAACTTCATGCGCAGTACTGCTGAGTCCGCCCTCATCCGTCCGTGAGAATCCAATGACAGGCGGTACGTGGCTCTTGTTGTACAATATCACGCTTGCACGATATAGTAGCGGGGTCAGAGTCTCCATGACTGTCGAAGCGGAGTTGGAGGATTCTTCCATGCGTTTCGTGAGCTCCCTCTACATGGTAATTGATTAGCGCAGGGCAACCATATGGAGACATGGCTTTGAAAAACTTACCATCGACCTCTGTACTTTCTTATATTCGCTATCTGGGGAGACACAAAACCTGATGAGCTGATAGCTTCGGCGGCCGTGCATTCGTGCAAACTTCCACAAGTCGTCGACAACTCGAGCCTTGTCGGGTAGAGTTGTAGAATAGTACTCAATGAGGCGAGTGAGCTGCTGCTTGATTTCCTTTTCCCCCTTTTCGACAACGCCTCCCTTGATACCGTCAACATTTAGACATGTCAGTAACATCGGAGGAACATACGTTGTACTCTTCGCATCGCCTGAGGAATGCGTCCATGTACTTTGCCCCAGCGGCCTGATGACCTTGCCGCGCAAAGAAAACTTTCTTCGCCCTCGCTTCAAGATCCCTCACAAGTAGCAGGAAACGTTCGGTGCGCAGCTTGTCAAGGTCCGGTTCGGTCCGATCCTTCTCCTTGTCACTTTGACTGTCCAATACCCGTTGCGACGCTCCGTTGGTGGAACGCTGTCCCTTGTTCTTAATAGGTGGATAATTCAATGGGAGCAACATCTCGAACAACACATGGTCCACCGATGCGTTGATCTCCTGGTCGTTGATGTAACAGGTCTCGAAGATTCGGGAAGGGATGAGCCCTAGCAAGTCGGCGACGCGCTGATTGCCCTCACCAATGGCCCCGGACGCCACGCCCCAGATCTTCCCTAGCAGCTTCATCGCTTCTGTACGAATGGTACTTTTGCGATCTTTCATGCGGTCGGCCAGGTTGCACAAGACTGATCTGGGTTCGCTGACGCTTCCGGTGCTGCCCAACTTCTGAACGATATCTTTGAACTGAAACCGCTCGATGGCTCTGACTGCAGCAAGGCGAACTTTTTCATCTACGTCAATGAGCACGTCGGAGAAGTATTCGATCAGCTTCCGCTCATCATCAGGATCCAAGCCTACACCACCAGCTGAAGTCGTGAGGATTCGTCCTATACTAGTGACCCAAGCGCTCCGGATCGTGGGAGATTTGTCCTTCCTCCGGCTAATGAACCCCTCATAGGCTTGAGTGTGTAATGAAGGGAAAGAGTGAGGCGAGTTGGGGGTTGTGAGGAAGTTGTAGACTTGTGTTCCGTGGGGACCGTCATCAAGACTCTGGGACGGATAAGCTGATGGATTCAGCACTGAAGGCGGAGGAGGGCCAGCGGCCCCAATGCCGGCGATCATGTCTCCCAATGTCTCGGTCGCGAGTAGTCGCAAATGTACGTCTTCAGCTGATAACTCGGCTTCCAGCTGAGGGATCACGTTCTGTACAAGCGCGGGTGTCGACCTCCAAAGCTCTCGCAGTAGCCTGTGGGCTTTTCTTGTTTCGTGCAGCTCCTCTTCCGTGTGGCTCCGCGTAACCTCGCCGTCTGATCCGTCGGGATCGCCGCCGTCCTTTTTGTGGGCTCGTTGCTTGGGCCCATGCGCCCCATTTATGGACGAAATGTCAACGATGACGGAACTGAAGTAGAGGCTCACGTATCTCGCCATTTTGTCCGCGCATGAGTTGCACACATTTTTCGCCATGTTGTAAGCCGGCGGTGCTTCTTTCAACAGCAATGTCGTCTGCTTGTCATCGGCCTGTCCCTCTTTTTTATTCTTCGGTCCTGTCACAGTTGCGAGCTTTGGGTCCGCACGAAGAAATTGGGCAAGGATGACGTCGACAACCTCACTGGGCAAGGACTGCGACTCGTCGACAAGAACGGCCAGCATTGTCGTCATGCGATACTCAACATTCTTACTGAGTTCTTCGCCAACGTCGGCTTTCGAGGAGCCTGACAGCACGTCGAAACATGCAGTGAACAGTTTGTGGATGAGGTTGGTAGCGGACGGTATGTCCGCGAGTAGGACTATGCTCTTGACTTCCCCCAAAGACTGAACAACGTAAAGATGCTGCCCATTGAATGGACTGGAGGGATCCGCCAAGGCCGGTATTACTCTCGAAACGACCAGAGCGAAGATGTCCTACCTATGGATCAGAGACGGGCTGGCAGCAGTAGGAGCGGCTGGCACTCACCCTCAACTGGGACGCTGTGTAAGGCGCATCTGGCGCGCAAAGGCGGAACATGTCGACAATGCAACACGCGGTCCAAGCCCGAACGCCGCCATCCTTATGATTGACCAGATTTTGGGCAGCCAGCTCTTTCGCTACCGGTAGAAGCGTTTCTCTGGCTTCATCATCTTGCTCCATACCACGCAGTTCTCGCGACAGAGCCTGTAGCCTCCGGAGCAGTTCTCCAACCGGTATTGCCCTTCCGGCACGCCATGTCAAGCTCTCGTTGAACTTCAGTCGCGTCGAGGGCGCATCGTGCGCCTCATGCTCCTCCTGCCCTTGCTCTTCCTCGTCTTGCGCAATCTCAGTGGCGTCGACTGGGCGTCTCCGTGAGAGTGTCATGTGCGCGCCGGAGTAGATTGACAATTGTTCTTGAGCTCCACAGAGCTGTGAAAGAGACGCGGCTTGGAGATTTACAATGCGCGGAGTTATAGTGGGGTTTCTGACGAAAGGAGTTCCGAGTGGTCGCGCGTTCTCAGGAAAGCTGCGGGACGCGACGTGATAATGTGCAGTGGCTCTCCGCACTCCGCACTCCGTAGTGCGACTCTAACTAGTCTTCGATCAGTAAAAGGTGAAATCCTCTGCGGTGTAAAGACTTCAACGCTCGCTTCTTGTATTCATTTTCTTCAAAGATAAATTCGCTTTAACCTTCTCTACTATGCAATAATGTCGCCGCGTCAATGACAAATTCACTATGGAAGGGCGCGTTACGCTATTCCAAAAGGTCAGTGGCTTTACCTTTTACGAATACCCGCCTTCTGATATTTCCAGTTAAAACCCCAGTGCGTACTGCTAAGCCAGGCCGCCCTGGGCTTCTCCGCTCGCCGGCGAACAGGCAAAGATGTCGTCGACGCTCTTGAGCAGCTTCTGAAAGTGCTGCGAACAAACTCTGTCACGCTCAACGCTCTGGATGAAAAAATCGCCGAATATGTGTTCTTTCCGCTATCACATGTTCTGCGGGAAAGTGAAAAGCTCCCTGTCAGGGCCTCAGAACTGTCACTACTCTGCCTCGAAATTCTGCTCAGGAGAGGCTGGCGTTCCCATGTCAATCCAGCCCTTAGCCTTCAGCTCCTCATTCTGCTCGCCTTCATGGCTGGTGGTCGCCTGAAGAGCCAAAGACGAGTTGAGATTACTGAAGAGCTTCAAATTGCTGCGTTCGCCTGCCTATCTACGCTGTTCGTCTGTGTGAGTGGATCCCCCAAGGGTTGGGAATCCCTCACAGACGCTGCAAACATCCCTGCCATCGGCCATGCGGTGTCTGTCATGCTAGACGGAGCGGCAGAAGGGCCGTCCCTTGAAGTTCAGCTCTCCGCACTCACTGCATTGCAGGCTTTCTGCTCTGGCTTATCGGACCGAGAAGCACTAGCAAATCTTTTGCCGGGTATAGTTTCGTCACTTACAAGGATACTTACACCGAGTTCAAGCACAAGACGATCACACAAGATTGCAGTACTCGGTTTCCAGGTTCTATCACTTGTGTTGCAGCGCGTTCTCAATGACGAGATTACACGCCACCTCGCAGAGGAAGCGCAGACAGCAATTCAGGGGCCATCTGAATCGAAGTCTCCTCTGAACGCATCTTGGCTTACGGCCACTGCAGCGCAGGTTAAGATTGCCTTTGCGAACGTGATCAGACTGAGAGTGCATGATAAGCTCGAAGTTCGGCGCGCTCTTTTTTCACTGTGTGCGCTTGTCTTGGAAGAGTGTCGAAATTCACTATCGGCGTCTGTCCCAATGATGGTTGAGACTATGGTCATGATTGCCACTGCCGAGGATGACACCCTTTCGAAGAACAAGCTGGAGGCCTTAATTGGTTCAGCCCCACCCTTGGCGGAGTCCTTGAGATCCATCCTACACAGTTGGGTTACATCTTTACCTTGGGTAATGGAGTCTTCTGAAGTTAATACGAAGCAAGAAGCCGTAAGGCGCATATCGTTGGCTTTTCGCCTTCTCGATGATCAGGATATCGATCTGCGTATCATTGAGCAGATGATTGCTGCAAATCTCAGAGACAGCGTTGCTATTGTGATAAAGCCGACAACGAACAGTAAAGACATCTCAGAACTCGACTTTAGGGGAGCTACTCCTGGCGATTCACTGGTCTCGTCCGAAGGACCACAAACTAGGTTCAGCTCAGTCTTCACAGGTTCGAAGTCTCAGCAGGACATGGTTGCAAGTCTACAAAATCTCGCTCAGCAAATGGGCGAAACCCGCTCATCTCGGAATCTTAGCAAGGACCTACTGCACATGGTACGAACCAGCAACGGCGGCACTCGCCTGTCTAGCTTCTGGCTGGCACTGCATATGTTTCGTTCTGGTTTACATTCCCGCCTGATGGTGGATAACCTTGTCGATTTGGGCTCCTCTTTCGACTCGATTGATGCTCGACTCTTGGACGAAATATACTCAATTTCCCTGAACATCCTAGATGAGGACCGATCAGACGAAGACTGGCGTGTGCAAGGTCTTGCCTTGGAAGCGATTGCCCTTCAGGCCGAGTACCGGAGAGAAGCATTCCAGGTTGACCTTGTCGATGCGTTGTATCCAATAATCCACGTTGTTGGATCGTCTGTTCCCAATCTTCGTCGTCATGCGATTGTGTGTCTCAATGTTGTCGCAGCTTCCTGCGGTTACACGAGTGCTCGAGACATTATCGTTTCAAATGTGGATTACCTCGTCAACGCGGTTGCTCTCAAGCTCAATACCTTTAATATATCGCCACAGGCACCGCAAGTTTTGCTCATGATGGTGAAGCTATCGGGGCCATCTTTGCTACCATATCTCGATGACGTGGTCAGCAACATCTTCGCCGCACTGGAAATGTTTCACGGGTACCCCAAGCTTGTACAAGCACTATTTTCAGTGTTAAAAGCTATTGCGGAGGAAGGTACTGGATCCCCTCAACTCAAATTGCCGAGTGGAAGCCCCAGCCCGCATTTGAAGCCTGCACTAAGGGCACTCCCTGTGAGCGCCGTTATGGATCATCTCACAAAATTGCAACGAGGGTTCAACCATGACATCGGCGACAAAGATGTTATTGCGACAAGCCGGAGTCCATTGCTCCAACAACCATGGAAAGAAGACATTGGATCTAGCGGGCAGGACTTGGCTGCGCCTGAGAATCAAACTGAAAACGAAGGCGCCATGCCAGAGTCCAAGGCTCATGAGGCTCCTGTTCCACCAAAAAGCTACGATCTCCTACTCCGGATCTCTCGCTTGACGGAGCATTACCTCCCGTCCTCATCTCCTCTACTGCGCGGCGACCTACTTTCACTCATCCATGACGCGATCCCAGCGCTTGCAGCGTACGAGGACCACTTTTTGCCCCTTATTAATACTTTGTGGCCTGTTCTTATTGCGCGGTTGGATAACAAAGAAGCACATATAATCGCCAAAACCCTGGATGTCATTGGTGAACTGTGTGTATATGCGGGCGACTTCATGAGAGGACGGATCGAGGATATCTGGGAGAGAATGAAGACGCTGGCTTATTCTGGAAAAGAGAAGACTGCATCTGCACGATCGTCGATGGGGATAAGGCCTGCGGTCCGGATTACCTTCAATGGCCTCGAGAACGATAGAGCCGTGACAACAGTCGAGGAGAAGACGGTTTCGCAGGAGAGTCACTACGTGGAAACGGGGACGCGTCTGGTCTGGGCAAGCTTAAGCGGAATGATGGTCAAGATACTGGAGCACGTGAGTGTCGATGAAGATGTGTTTGATGACATGCTGGAGTTGCTTCAGCCGGTCTTGACCGAGCGCGCGGATGTCATGCAAGCTCTAGCGGCGCGTAACCCGGACGCAGTGTGGCTGGTCATGCTGAAGTTGCAGCGCAAAGATGCAGATGACAAGCGCCAGAACAAAGCAGGTGTCTTTGGCGTTGCCAAGCCACCGAGCGTGGGAAGATGGGTATTTGCTGACCTGCCCGACTGAACGACCATGAAGGCCCAACAATCTCAAATGGGTTATGGAGCAAGGACGGACATTGGCCTTGGAAAAACTGGCCATGTCGGCGAAGCACGTTGAGCGCAGCAAAGTTTGCTCGACCCATGTTTGCTACCAGCTTGGTCAGTGTCACCATGACAATCTGGTGTATTTGCTGCCACTGAACTGAAACCAAACAACTAAATCACCATCAATCGCGCAGAAAGACGCGCTAGAGGATGATGTGATCAGAACGATAACTAAAAGAGGTCATGATCTTACACACAACGCGTTTATATACGCATTTTCCTGCTACAGTTGCAGAGAATTGCATCCTCGAGTGTCACTCTCTTTCTTCGTTGTGCTTTTCTTCCTGAGAGCATCGAGCGTGCTTCAAGTCTTTACGAGCAATTCCCTTCCCACGGGCCGGAAGCCGTCCTATCATCTGGTATAAGGGCAACAGACAGGGCGCCACCGCGATCAACTCACGTATCCTCGATCACGATATTACGCAAACACGAAATTTCTCCCGATCCAGAGACCTCAAGAGTTTGGGTGCGGCTCGAGCAGACTCTTCGGCTTCAATGGTGCGGGATTGAAAGTGTGGTGCACCATCGCCTCCGTCTCGTTCAGCCTGACGTTTCTCCAAATCGGTTATGCCTTGGAATGTGCTCTCACACGTACACACGTTTCGAGCGGTGCCGTTGCATCGCGATTCACACTCATCAGTGCTTTCGATGTACCAACACGTTTCTGATCATATTCTGCGAGTCTTACTTCACAATACGGAGCGTTCAACCGGGAGCATGTCCCAACCATGAGGGACTCATTGCGGCTACGGACAGCGACATTTGCGGCTATTTGGAGTTCCTGAAGTTCGATCTGGAAGTTTGAGTAGTGGAACAGAGTAATTGTTGGTGATACGGGCACATATATATGGCTTGCAAGTGCAGAGGGCGTACGACCGAGTTGAGGAGAGTACATCGTGGATAACCATGTTGCACAAGCTTTCCAATATGTGGATTCTCTTCAGAACCTCTCCTCTTGGTCAAACAGTTGACTATTTGCATCCTTCGCGGCGACCGGAACGGCGAAGGGTCTGCATTCCTTCTCTGCGAACGAATTCATCCAGACATGCCAATGGCGGGTTTCTGCCACCATATCAAAGCCAATGAGCAGTGAACCCAGTTATGCTCTCAGATATCAGTTTGGTATAAGGCGTCCACCCAAACTCATACTCCTTGCAATGCTGCCCCAGCGCCACCCCTGATTATTTAAGGTGACAAGTTCCAGCCTCAGGAGATGAAGGGAATGCCAATGGTAGTACGGGCCCTGTACTTGACGTACTCATCACCGAAAAACGACACAAGAAACTGCTCCTCCTCTGCGTGAATTGAAAATGTCAGTCACTATAACAAGCGTAACTAGCTCTTTGATCACTTACTTCGAGTTCGCCGGTAGAAAAAGTTCCATAGCACGGTCGTATATGCGGCAAAGCAGACTGCATTTCCGAGAACGAGTTGTGTCCCTAACGCCCACCAAAAAAAACCGAAATAAGCTGGGTGCCTAAGCCACGCGTATATGCCGCTGGTGACGAGCATGTGCCCATCATTCCGCCGTGTCTGCACCTGATGATTGAAATTTGTACCCGCCTGCGCCATGGCCGCGCTCCTGACTAATTGGCCGCCTAGCACAAGCGCAAGCCCAGTGACAACGATAATGGGTGTGGCCAGCCGAGCCTGCCATTCCGGCCAGAGCAGCGATGCCGCCATGCATTCGATGAGAGCGGCAGCGTTGGCGGCGTTGTAGCTGTGGCCATTAGTGGAAAGGAGGAATGCAGAGATCGTGGCGACGGGCGGATTATACGCCGCAGTCACGTAGAATTCAAGAAAATGAAACAGGGCCAAAGTGGAGCAAAAGAACGGGACGCGCCAAAGGGGCAAGACACTGGGGCTTTGAGATGGCACGATGAGCGGCCATAGGGAGAGTAGACAGATGCAGAGCCCGAAAGCAACACCAAGGAGGTAGCCACGCAGAGAGATGCCAGCTAGAGAACGGGAGCCGGACGGCAAGATTTCAGGGTCGAGGGACGGTTTTGCATGCTGAATGGTGGACTGCTCACGCGCTCGGAGGTTCCGATCTTGATGAGGATTCCAGACACCGCGTTGGGAAGGCCGATTCAAGGGCCAGGATATCGAAGGACCGTCAGAGGAAGCCATCGATCTTTGCCGTGAAGGAGAGGATCGGAAAACGGTGAGCAGGTCAAGTCGAGTTTGAGGAAGACGGGAGGGAGAGAAAGCGACTGTATATTATTTCATGCATCTGGACAGCCCTCGGTGAAAGGAAAGACTTTACATCGAAGCGCCGTGGGTGTTTGCTATGAAGTCTCAACAATATGAAGCGGCTGTGGTTTGTTGTTCGGCTGTTTGCGGCTGTAACTGGTGATAAAAGAAGCTGAAGCGAGGGCGGAATTATAAAGCCTTGGCACGGCGGAGTGGAGCGGAGTTGGCGGAATCTAAACCCTGGACAATCCGTGCTCCCACCCCACGCAGCACAAACTCCGGCCTACGACCCCAACGAACCTCCAGGTATTTCTATAATGCCTTCTTAGATTGCTGTCTTGACAACACTTTGTTTCGCTCTTTCATGGCCAGTACATGACTAATCTCAAAAGAATAATGTCATCTTCCAATGCTTCCCCTGCAGGAGCGGTCTCCGAAAACAAGCGGAGAATGCTTGCCGGAGAGCTTTATTACGCCTTTGATCCAGAGTTGATAGAGGCTAGAGCCCGTTGTAAGCATGCTTGCAATCGTTACAATAATGCCGACAACGTGACCCGCCGGCGCCTGGTTGAGCTATGGAGAGAGTGAGTGAGACATGAATTAGGCAATCCGAAATAAAAACCCTATCAATAAGCCGCGACACGCTGATGAGCACTGTCTTCTTATTTTAGCATAATTGACGACAAGACACCTCTGCCCTCGGTAGCACCGACACAGGAGGAAGATGACGCTCTGTTTGAGTCCGACCCCTGGATCGAGCCACCTATCCGTATCGATCACGGCACAAATACGTTCATTGGGCCAGGCGTTTTCATGAACTTCAACTGCACCATTCTCGACACATGTCGAGTGACAATAGGAGCCCGTACCTTGATTGGCCCCAACGTATCATTTTATGCGGCCACTCATCCGCTCGATCCCGGCCTTCGGGACGGGACTAGAGGCCCGGAAATGGGGAAAGAGATCACCGTCGGGGAAGATTGCTGGATTGGGGGCAACGCAACTATTTTGCCTGGCGTTAATCTAGGCCGGGGTAGCATAGTTGGAGCGGCCAGTGTTGTAACAAGAGTAAGTGGATTGCCGCTGTTCACCTCTGGTGATGGCCTCAGGCCTTCAACGCACTAAAGCTCTTTGATCTTTCTAAAATGAGGCAGGACGTTCCTCCGTATTGTATAGTAGCAGGCAATCCAGCTAAAGTGGTTCGAAAGCTCGAGGCCAGCGAGATGTCGGCGCCGCATGGATCGAAAGTCTCAGAAACATAACGCTCGACGGAGCCGGACCGGTTATGGCAATGATTATAGAGGGAGTAGCGCATTACTTCATTGGTGCTTGTCATGAATTCATCGGTACGGGGCTGGTCCACTACTCTCTGACCTCGATTGATCATGAATTAAAGGTCATATCTCACGCTGTACAATCGTAGAGGTGGAGACCTAAAGAGGCATCGCAAAATGAAACACGACGCTTGTGAGGTCGATTCCGTGCAAAAAGCGTGCATGGGCTCCATCCTAGTTTGCCGTGTACAAAAGAAAAGTCATCACAAACACATACCCCATCTTGTGCTGCCATAACCACGTCGATGCAGGAACAATGAAGGGCAAGTCGACTCTGGGGGCATCAGGCCGGACGCTGTCTGGCCAGGAGCTGAGCTGCATCGTGCTCCATGTCCTCAAGACGCATCGCCACGACGTTCATCGTGGCAAGAACACGGTCGCTTGTGTTCAAGACACTGGAGGCTATATTGGTTCAGTAACCTTCTGCTTGAATTGAGCATAGATTGGATCTAGTGAGAACACACCGTTTTCCTGCCACGGCGCATTGCGCCCCATCGCGGTCGCTAGCGCGGTCTTCTCTGCTTCCAGGCAACGGCGAGAGTCGTTATGGTAGGTGCGGTGTTGGCTGATAAGCTAGGATGAAGGTCAGCCTCCAGTATGGGCAGTGCATGAACTATCAGACAAGCCGTGAGGCATTCGGGAGGACAGATGTACCAGCGGTAGGCTCAGGTAAAGGATTGCTTACGTTGTAGCTTTCAGCCAACACCGCTCTAACCGCTCCCTCTTTTTCCTCCAGCAATCGCTGACGAGCCATGAGCTGGTTCTCACGAGCTATAACATCAAGCTCGCGAGTGTCCAGCTCACTTTGGCGGGCGTAATCACGCCCGGACGCTTGTGCGTTCAGGGCTCCGCCACTGCTGGAGGCTCGAGGGACTATGATATCTGTGTCTCAAATGTTAGACAGTGACGAGAAAAGGGAGTTTGATTTGCTTCACACTGGTTTGCATGTGCTGACTTGGGCACCCTGAGTGGGATAGAGAATATCTGACGCAAGTGCAAGTGGCTCAGAGGGAGGAGAGTGAGGATAGGGGCCTAGGAGGTTGCGAAAAGAATTGAGATTGGGTTAAAAATTTACTTCGGGCGCCAGCGGGCGCTGGAGCGACCACTCCTGTGTAATAGTGCGTAAAGTGACACTCCTGGTCCGTTTTTGAGCACCGCCGTGCATTATACCAGTACCAGCACGTCACTGGCTGGGCGTGGTCTTTCGGTCGCACGCGGTGATTTATATAGTGTGCGGTACCCTGTGCAGTGACATGGGAGTGAAGCGCTGCGACCTCCGGTAGGCTGTTTTCAATGGCTATACCGCTGCGGTCTGGCTCTCCGTCAGCATCAGGGAAAAATGAAAACGCTAACAGGCTGTTGTGTGCAGTTGCATGAGACAAAATCGAAATCGCCAGAACGAATGCAAGATATGGGTATATCGTCCTGTGGAAAAGGGTTATTACCGGACAAGGGGTTCTGCCCAGCATAAAGCTGGAAACCACGAGAAGTGTCCGCATTAGCGAGCAGATTCTGGCCAGTGGTGGTGTCGCCGGGTAAATTCGCTTCTTCAAGAGATGTTACTTGCTCCCTTACGTCACCCAGGAGACTGAAAGGCTCATTGTCCAAGGCCGTTGGGTTTTCCGTCAGTGCTCGGAACCTTTGTTCATCAGAGGAGGGCCTGGAGACATTGGTATAATATTAGCATACATGAGGATTTCAGACGATGCAAGTTGCTAAGAGTCACTCCGAGATGAAGACCCATGAGGCGTCAATCACTGATCAATACATGACTCGACGAAGGCCAAAAATGTCATAAATCCGGGCGAGGAAACTCACAACAGGGGTGGATCGGCACTCGGGTGGCAACATGGACACCCTGGAATGCTACATGGGCAGCCAGACGGGCCGCACGCACAATTCGATGGGATGTTTTTGGTCGTGATAACTGCATCGGAAGTTCCGTCAAGGTTGGATGACATAACGCAGGGTGAGGAAGAAGGTCAAAGGAGGTTTATGTCTGCTTCAAGTAGCGCGAAAGTGTTACTTGGTTGAGAAATTAGGAGAAGCTGATCGGTTGGAAGAACTGACACGAGGGGAAATAAACATGGCTGTGTGAGAATAAATGTCCGAAGTGCTTGTGCTGAATGAAGCGTGCAATATCTTTCATCCATACTACCTTGATTATGGCAGACGCCATGCTTTGGGACTTCTATAGTACGCGCAAGTATCCTGTGCAAGAGTTCGCAATACAAGTCCCCTCCCTCCATGGGCTGTGGCATGAAAATCAACATTGGCGTGATAGAATTGGCATCACCACATGTAAACCATAACTCCGCAAGAGGAAAGATGCTGCGTGACTTGCAGTAGCAATGGCACTCTCACCGCGAGCCAGCTCGACAAGGAGATATATGAATTAAGCAAGACGACCCATGTGACAGTATGGAGAGGACGATGCAAGTGACTCTTGCCGTGGAGTCTGAGCGCAAGATGATGTGGCGTTACGGTGAGCACTTGCGAGGTATGTCCATTTGCTACAACAGTGCTCGATGATGAGCATGCATATGAGAGCTTTGACC
>QQTW01000027.1_pt1 | contig 130188 bp, 124 predicted proteins | sample 1904831 | NCBI WGS metagenome assembly QQTW01 (sample SAMN09435610, study PRJNA476489) | Subsurface metagenome, whole genome shotgun sequencing project. | reverse complement strand
GTGCCACGCTGGAATTGCCGGGGGCTTCGAACGCCACCGTGTTGTTCCAGAGCTCGACAGGAACGCTGAAGCTCGACAATTCCGCGAGCTTTAACGGCACCGTCGCCGGCATGATGGGTTCGGACGCGATCGATTTCGCGAACATCAGTTTTGCGAATGTTCACACGCCGACCTTCAGCGGAAACACCACGCGAGGAACGCTCACGGTGACGGACGGCACCGTCACGGCAAGTGTTGCGCTGCTGGGCAACTACATGGCCTCGACATTCACGGCCTCGAGTGATGGCCATGGCGGCACCCTGGTTGTCGATCCGCCGGCGACGCAGGTCAGTCAGCTGGCGCAGCCACAGCACGCGTGAAGGTTTGAAGGATAGGCATGCGGGGCCGCCACCAAGGTAGGTGGTTCCGCCCGTCGGCAGAGACAAAAGGCCCACCACTCGGTGGGCCTTTTCGTTTCATGTTCGTCTCATGCCGTGCTTCCGGGGTACGCACCGTGCCCGGCGGCGCGCGGCTCACCGTTCGATCACAGCGGCGAGCTGGCCGCCTCCGTTGCCACGTCGTCGGCGTTCGGGTCGGCGGCCGCGGTCGCCCAGGCCAGTTCCACCAGCGTCACGATCCGCCTTCCGGCGCCGTCGAGCTGGCAGACGATCAGGCCCTGCTCTTCGATATAGGTCAGAAGATGCCGCGCGCGGCGCAGCGAGTGCGTGCCGTAGGCGCGGGCGATCGCGGCATCGCTCGGGCAGGGCCAGCCTTCCTTCGCAGCGCGCGCGATCATCATGAAGACGCCCTGCATGTCCTCGGGCAGGATCGCGGCGCGCAGCTGCACATCCTGCCAGGCGTCGTCTTCCGCCATCTCGGTGCCAAGTCCGGCGCGGGCGCGCGTCAGCATGCGGCGGAAATCGGTCAGCTCCGGCACCACGGCTCCGAGACCCTCGATCCGGCAGCGCACCACGAACTCCTGATAGAGCACGCCGATGGCGCGGAAGCCGGCATCGGGCTCGGCGAGAATGGCGCGCAGGATACGATCCAGCCGCTCACGCCGCTCGGCCAGTTGCTCGGCGCTCGGCGACGGCTCCGCGGCCTCGGGATCGAACTCCGGCACCGCCGGCCTGGCGGCCATCAGCTGGCTGAGCAGGTCGGGTGCCGGCGCCCGGCGCGGCGGCCTGGCGGTCGTTTCGGGCGGCGGGGCCGCGAGGATGATGGCGCGCGCGTCCTCCAGTGTCGCTTCAGGCAGCGGCATCAGGCGCGGGGCCGCATTGCGCGGCTGTGTGTCGGTCGGACCGATGCGCAGGCCGAGCGGTCGGCGCGAAAGCGCCGGTCCCAGCGCCATGAATTGTCCGCGCTCGAGATCGCGGAAGGCTTCCGCCTGCCGCCGCTCCATGCCGAGCAGATCGGCGGCGCGCGCCATGTCGATATCCAGGAAGGTCCGGCCCATCAGGAAGTTCGAGGCCTCGGCCGCGACGTTCTTGGCGAGCTTCGCCAGCCGCTGGGTCGCGATGATCCCGGCAAGCCCGCGCTTGCGGCCGCGGCACATCAAATTGGTCATCGCACCAAGCGACAGCTTGCGCGCCTCGTCGGACACCTCGCCTGCGATCGCGGGCGCGAACAGCTGCGCCTCGTCCACCACCACGAGCATCGGATACCAGTGGTCGCGGGCAACGTCGAACAAGCCGCCGAGGAAGGCCGCAGCGCGCCGCATCTGATTCTCGGCGTCGAGCCCCTCGAGATTGAGTACCGTGGAGACGCGATGGATGCGTACCCGTTCGCCGGCGACCTGCAGGCTGCGCTCGGTGTGATCCTCGGCGTCGATCACGAGGTGACCGAATCGCTCAGCCAGGGTCACGAAGTCGCCCTCGGGATCGATGATGGTCTGCTGCACCCAGGGCGCGCTCTGCTCCAGCAGACGGCGCAACAGATGGGACTTGCCGGAACCCGAATTGCCCTGCACCAGCAGGCGCGTGGCCAATAGCTCCTCGAGGTCGATGGCCGCCGCGGCGCCGGCCGTCGTTTGTCCCATCTCGATCGCTACGGTCATGTCCTCGACTCAAATCATCCTTGCGAAGACGCGACTTAACAAGCCGATCGCGCCCCGTCGAGCACCCGCTCGCAACGCCGTCCCCAGGCACGACCAGGACGTTGGTGGCGTAAGGGTTGCTCGGTGCAAGGCTTGCCGGGGCCGGTCAGACCGCGAGCTTGATCCTGCGGTTCTGGCGGCCCTTGTTGTCGATCTTGACGATACGCGCAGGGCGCGATTGCCCGGTCGAGGCCAGATGGGTGCCGCCGCAGGCCTGCCGGTCGAGACCGAGGATCTCGACGATCCGGACGAGGCCGTCTTCGCCGACCGGCGGCGCGACGGCCTTGCTGCGGAACAATCCGGGGATGGCTTGCGCCTCGGTATGCGCCATGAAGGCGGCACTGACCGGAAGGTCCTGCCGGATGATGTCGTTCAGCGGCGCCTCGAGCGCCCGCAGGCCTTCATTGTCGGCGCCGGGCAGGTCGAAATCGACCCGGAAGGTGCCGTCGGCATTGAGTTGCGCCCCGGTCAGAAGCGCGCCGCCGAACCGCGTGTAGACCAGCGCGTTGATGACATGGGCGAGCGTGTGCAGCTCGCACATCAACGCGCGAAATGTCGGCTCGATCTCGAGCATGACCTTGCCGAAGATCAGGCGATCATCCTCCACCATGTGCCAGAGGCCGCGTTCGTCACGCGCGAGCCCGGTCACCAACAGCTCGCCGCCCGACCATCTCAGAACCCGCGGTCGGCGAGTTGGCCGCCACCGCCCGGAAAGAACGGCGAGTGTTCGACCAGGATTGCGCCGGGCCGTGCGTCGAGCACGTCGGCTTCGAGTTGCAGGATGTCGGGATGGTCGTGAACAAAGGCGCGGGACATCCCACCACTCTAGCGCATCGAGAGCGCCGCTGGCCACCCGCGCCGGCCTTGAGAGGCCTGCCGGCTATTCCGCCGGATTTGCGGCCGCCGGCGCCTGCGCAGCCACTTGCTTCTTCGCGGGCGCCTTGTCGACCTTCTTCGACCAGGAGCGGTAATAAGCGAGCACGGTCATCAGCACGATGCCGACAATGCTCACCACGATCTGCATCCAGAGGCTGCCGGACACCTCGACCAGCACCACATGCGCGACCACCGCGAGGAAGACGCCGGTGCAGAACACTTCGAGCGACTGCTGACCGCATTTGATGATCGGCTGCATGATCGGCCATTCGTAGCCCGGCCATTCGCGCGGCAGGAAGCGCGTGACGAAGAAGGCGAGCACCACGAAGTGCAGCACGCGATAGGGGGCGAGGTTGGTCTTGTCGTTCGGGTTGAACGCATCATAGAGCCAGGGCGGCATCGCCTGGCCGAGTTCGGGGAAGCGGCCCGCCAGGGTCATGACCAGTGCGAACAGCAGATAGGCGCCGCCGAGCCACAGGAAGGCGCGCGAGCGGATGAAATTGATCGATTCGCTGGCGCCGCCGAGCGCGAACCAGCCGCCGAACACGAACAGGAACTGCCAGCAGAACGGGTTGAAGTACCATGTGCCGGACGGATAGGCCGGCAGGTTCCAGCCGAAATGGCGTGCGGCGAGATAGAGCAGGAACGAGGCTGCCAGCGTCAGATTGAGCTTCCGCAGCATTGCCCACAGCACCAGCGGATAGACCAGCATCAGCGCGATATAGAGCGGCAGCACGTCCATGTTGACCGGCTTGAACGCCAGGATCAGGCCCTGATAGAGCGTCTCGGCCGGATTCTGCATGAAGCCCGCGACGTTGAATTCGTTCTCCAGATTGGGGTCGTGGTAGCGCTGCGCGAGGTAGCCGATCTCGGCGATGTAGATCACGAACAGCAGGACGTGCGCGACATAGATCTGCCAGGCCCGCTTGATCAGTCGGGTGGCGCCGATCACCGTCCCGCGTTCGAGCATCATGCGCGCGTAGACGAAGGATGCGGTGTAGCCGGAGATGAACACGAACAGATCGGCCGCGTCGCTGAAGCCGAAGTTCTTCTGCGTGATCCAGTTCACCGCGTTGTTCGGGATGTGATCGAGATAGATCGCCCAATTGGCGAAGCCGCGCAGAAGATCGAGCCGATAGTCGCGGCCTCGCGGCGGCAGAACAGCCTTGACGTCCATCGGTTCGCTCCCATCCCCGGTGCCCGCGCGTCCGGCCGCGGGGCGTCGCCGTGTCACACTAGAACATGATCGGCAAGACTGTGTAACGATTTTCTGCAACGATCGCTTGTACCAAACCGTCGTCATTTGCACGGCCGGCGCGTCGAGGGCACGCCTAAAGCATGACCCGGAAAAGTGCGAAGCGGTTTTCCGAAAAGATCATGCTCAAGCAACGAACCAAAGCGCGATGACGATTCAACCCAACCTCTCGCGCTTTAGTGCTGAACGAACCCGTTGTGCAGGGTGGTGAACAGCGTCCCGCCCTTCTTCACCAGGTCGTATTTGCGGCCGTGATGCGAAGCTGCTCGACCGGGTCGCCGCCCTTCACCAGCAGCGGCTCGGTCTTCTGATACAGCGCTTCGTAATTGCCTTCGGGCACGTCGAGCACCAGCGCGCGCTTGTCCTCGAAATAGTCGTAGATGCTGGAGAGCGGTACTTTCGCCACCCCAGCGACGTCGGTGAGCGAGGTGCCGTCGATACCCCACTGGCCGAACAGCTTGGTCGCCGAGATGCAGATGGAACTGGGGCGCCGGCATTGAACGTCTTCCGCTGCTGACGTACAGCAGGCGTACGGCTTCACCCCAACGCGTGTGCTCTCATGCCTCTCTGGACCTGCGAACAATGCGGCGCCCAATTTCCCGAAACCGCGGCGCCGCCGCCGTGCTGCCCGATCTGCGAGGACGAGCGGCAATATGTCAACTGGAACGGGCAGGCGTGGCTGACTCGCGAGCAGCTCGCAGGCCGGCACAAGCTCGTCTGGCGCGACGATCTCGGCCTCGTCGGGTTGGCGCTCGAGCCGTCATTTGCGATCGGGCAGCGCGCGCTGCTGGTGCCGGATCGCGGCGGCTGCGTGATGTGGGACTGCGTGCCGCTGGCGACAGCCGAGGCGATCGCACATGTCAGATCGCTCGGCGGGCTGAAGGCGATCGCGATCTCGCATCCGCATTATTATGGTGCGGTCGCCGACTGGAGCGCCGCGTTCGACGACGCGCCGGTCTATCTGCACGGCGACGACGCGCAATGGGTGACGCGGCCCTATCGGTCGATCGTACCGTGGCAGGGTGACAGCCATCGCATCTCCGACGACATCGTGCTGGTGCGGGCCGGGGGGCATTTCGCCGGCGCCACCATGCTGCATTGGCGCAGGGGCGCCGACGGGCGCGGTGCGCTGCTCACCGGCGACATTGCGATGGTGGCGATGGACCGCCGCTCGGTCAGTTTCATGTATTCCTATCCGAACTACATCCCGCTCAATGCGTCAGCGGTCCGCCGCGTCGCGCGCGCGGTCGAGCTGTTGGCGTATGATCGCATCTACGGCGCCTGGTGGGGCAAGAACATCGCCTCCGATGCCAAGGCAGCGTTCGACCGATCGGTGCAGCGCTATCTCTCCGCGATATCGGATTGACGGTTCCCTCGGCTCGCAAATCTTGCCACGGGGCGCGATCGCGCTATATCAGGGCTTTCCGCCACCTCACGTTTGTCCGAGTTTCCCGCATGACCACAACTGCCGCCGCTGAATCCCAGCCGTTCCAGGCCGAGGTTGCCGAATTGCTGCACCTGATGGTGCATTCGGTCTATTCCGAGACCGACATCTTCCTGCGCGAATTGATCTCGAACGCGTCTGATGCCTGCGACAAGCTGCGCTATGAGGCGATTGCCAATCCCGGCCTGATCACCGATGGCACGCCGCCGGAGATCAGGATCATCCCGAACAAGGCGGCCGACACGCTGTCCGTGGTCGATACCGGCATCGGCATGGAGCGGGCGGAGCTGATCGACAATCTCGGTACCATCGCGCGCTCCGGCACCAAATCGTTCCTGTCGAAGCTGACCGAAGCCAAGGACGGCGCCAATCTGATCGGCCAGTTCGGCGTCGGCTTCTATGCCGCCTTCATGGTCGCCGACAAAATCATCGTCACCAGCCGCCGCGCCGGCTCCGACGAGGTCTGGGTGTGGACGTCGGAAGGCGGCAGCGGTTTCGAGATCGCGCCGGCCAGCGAGGAGGCAGCCCAGCGCGTCGCGCGCGGCACCGAGATCGTGCTGCATCTGAAGAAGGACGCCGCCAAATATCTCGAGGCTTACGAGATCGAGCGCATCGTCCGCGAATATTCCGACAACATCCAGTTTCCGATCCTGCTGGTGCCGGAGGAGGGCGAGCCGCGCCAGATCAATTCGGCGAGCGCGCTGTGGCAGCGCTCGAAATCCGAGCTGAAGCCGGAGGATTATGCGCAGGCCTACAAGCAGATCGCGGGCGCGTTCGACGAGCCGGCGATGACGCTGCATTACCGCGCCGAGGGCCGCCAGTCCTACGCGGTGCTGCTGTTCGCGCCGTCGCAAAAGCCGTTCGACCTGTTCCAGGTCGAGCGCAAGGGCAAGGTCAAGCTCTATGTCCGCCGCGTCTTCATCGCCGACGACGCCGAGCTGCTGCCGGCCTACCTGCGCTTCATCCGCGGCGTGATCGACAGCGAGGATCTGCCGCTCAACATCTCGCGCGAGATGCTGCAGAACAATCCGCAACTCGCGCAGATCCGCAAGGCGGTCACCAGCCGCGTCGTCGGCGAGCTGGAGACGCTCAGCGAGAAGGAGCCCGAGAGCTTCGGCAAGATCTGGGATGCGTTCGGCCCTGTCATCAAGGAAGGCCTGTGGGAGGATTTCGAGCGCCGCGAGAAGCTGCTGGCGCTTTCGCGCTTCACCACGACGTCGGGCGAGAACCGCTCGCTGAAGCAGATTGTCGACGACTTCAAGCCGAACCAGACTGAGATCTATTACCTGGTCGGCGACAGCGTCGAGCGGCTGAAATCGAACCCGAAGCTGGAATCGGCGCGCGCCCGCGGCATCGAAGTGCTGCTGCTGACCGATCCCGTCGATGCGTTCTGGACCTCGGCGCCGATCGATTTCGGCGGCAAGCCGCTGAAGTCGCTGAGCCAGGGCGATGTCGATTTCGGCCTGATTCCGCTCGCCGACGACAAGCAGGACAAGACGGACGAGCCCGCGGCCGATGCCGCGACCACGATCGCCGTGATCAAGGATGCGCTCGGCGAGCGCGTCTCTGACGTGCGCGCCTCGCAGCGGCTGACTGCGAGCGCGTCGTGCCTCGTCGCCGGTGGCGATGCGCGCGACCGCGCGCTCGAGCGGCTGCTGGCGCAGCAAAACCGCGGCGAGATCACCAAACCGATCCTCGAGATCAATCTGCGCCACCCGCTGGTCGCAGCGCTCGCGACCGACACGGCACAGGCAAAGGACCTCGCGCTGTTGCTGTTCGAGCAGGCGCAGATCCTCGACGGTGAGATGCCTGCCGACCCCGCCGCGTTCGCCAGCCGTATGAACCAGCTAGTGCTGCGCGGCTTGGGGAAGGGGTAGCCCTGTTCAGCCGATCGTGGTTGCGTCCGGCTGCGGATTGCCGAGATCGTCGGTCGGTACCAACTGCTGGGTGAAGGCGGAGAAATAGGCCGCCCATTCCGGCTCGCCGAGATCGACCATGACGGCGCCGTCCTGCCAGATGTCGTTGTGGTCGTTGGAGTCATCGCCCGGGCGATGGATGAAACCCTTGCTCGAGCCCTGGTTGAGATGGACGTCGTGCAGGCCGTCGCCCTGCGCGTAGAAGCGGCCGAAGATGTAGACGTCGCGGCTCTCCCGATGCGCGCGCGACAGCAGCCGCTTCAGCGTCGCCGCCGGCTCGGTGTCGTCGGAGCCGTCCATCACGTCGCTGTCGCGCCATTTGCCGGTGTTGTCGAGCAGGTTGCTGCGCAGGAAATCGAGCGCCGGCAATTTCCTTTGCCCGGTTAGATCCTGCGAACCGCCGGCCGCAGCCGCAAGCGTCTGGATGACCGGATGGCGGAAGTCGAACACCAGCTTGTATTTCAGCAGATCGTCCGCGTCATTGGTGCCGACATTGATTGCAACGTCCCATTGCTCGCCGTCGACATCGAGATTGCAGTGCAGGTGATATTGCGTCTCGTGCCCGTGGCGTGACGGCTTCAGCGTGGGCTCGGAGGTCACCTTGGTCTTGACGAATCCGTAGGCGAGGGTCACGGCGTGTTCCTTTCGGGTTCAGGCGGGCATTCTTCCAAACCTACAACCTGAGATGAGACGCGCGCGTGAAGCGGCCCACATTTGAGTGGATGCTTTTCGCGACGGGGCCGGTGCGCGCATTCGACAAGCCGCCGTCTCCGCTGAAGGCAGCTTCCATCTTGACAAGGCCGTGGACTATTGTTGTTATGTTATAACATTACATCTAGTGAATGCCGCATGTCCCGCCGCCGCCTGTCCCTCCAGCAACTGTTTGATCTCGATGCAAAAACTCCCCGTCACCATCTTGTCCGGCTTCCTCGGGGCTGGAAAGACCACTTTGCTGAACCACGTCCTGAACAACCGCCGCGGCCTGAAGGTTGCGGTGATTGTGAACGACATGAGCGAGGTGAACATCGACGCCGACCTCGTTCGCGATGGCGGTGCGAACCTGTCCCGGACTGACGAGAAACTGGTCGAGATGAGCAACGGCTGCATCTGCTGCACCCTGCGCGACGATCTCCTGAAGGAGGTGCGCGCGCTCGCCGAGAGCGGCCGGTTCGACTATCTGCTGATCGAGTCCACCGGGATCTCCGAGCCGCTGCCGGTCGCTGCGACCTTCGAGTTTCGCGACGAGGATGGGCAGAGCCTGTCCGACGTCGCGCGGCTCGACACCATGGTCACGGTGGTCGACGCCGCCAACCTGCTGAAGGACTATGCCTCGACCGATTTCCTCAGCCAGCGCGGCGAGGCGCTCGACGGCGACAAGCGCACGCTGGTCGACCTGCTGGTCGAGCAGATCGAGTTCGCCGACGTCATCGTGCTGAACAAGATCGATGCGGCAACCCCGGCGCAGCGCGAGGCCGCGGCTACGATCGTGCGCGCGCTCAACCCGGATGCCGACATTGTCGAGGCGAGCTTCGCGAACATCCCGTTCGACCGTGTGCTCGACACCGGCCGCTTCGACCATGAGCGCGCGCAGCAGCACCCGCTCTGGCACAAGGAGCTTTATGGGTTCGCCGGGCATGTGCCGGAGACCGAGGAATACGGCATCACAAGCTTCGTCTATCGCGCGCGGCGGCCGTTCGATCCGGTGCGTTTCCATGCCTTCCTGCGCGAAAGCTGGCAGGGCGTGATCCGCGCCAAGGGCCATTTCTGGATCGCGACCCGCCCGGACTGGTGCGGCGAGATGAGCCAGGCCGGCGCGATCGTGCGTACCGAAGGCCTCGGCTCGTGGTGGGCCGCGATCCCGCGCGAGCGCTGGCCGGATCAGCCGGATTGGCGGCTGATGATGCAGCGGAGCTGGAACGATCTCTATGGCGACCGCCGCCAGGAGCTGGTCTTCATCGGCTCCGGGATGAGCGAAGACGACATTCGCCGCCGGCTCGATGCCTGCCTCGTCACCGGCAAGCCCGGCATGGACCCGCAGGCATGGCAGAAGCTGCGCGATCCGTTTCCGCCGTGGCGGCGGGCGGGCGAGGCGGCGTGACGCCACCAAATTCATCGACATGGTCGGATGCCTTGTCCCGCGGATGGTGCAAGTCCCGTCATCCTGAGGCGCGAGCCTTGCGGGCACTTGCGCCGCTGGACGAGCCTCGAAGGATGAATCGGCCCGGCTGGTGGCTGTCGATCCTTCGAGACGCCGCTTCGCGGCTCCTCCAGCGACAAAGGCGAAGCCTTTGCGCGGGGATGACGGGACCGGGCTACGCGGCAAAACCCCGCCCCAATTCCCCGCGTATCTGCTAGAGAGTCTGCTCTGGGCAAGGAAACAACACGGCGTTGCGATGGCGGGCGGCAGCGAGGTCTTCTACAGCGGCATTCCGGTGTTTCGCGGCTTCGCGCGCCTGATGGATCCGGCGCTGTATGCGCCGCTGCCCGGTGACTGGACGGTCGGCGTCGCCGACATCGTGGAATCGACCAAGGCGATCGCAGCGCAGCGCTACAAGGCGGTCAACATGGCCGGTGCCGCGGTGGTCGCTTCCGTCACCAATGCGCTGGAGGGTCGCGATTTTCCGTTCGTGTTCGGTGGCGACGGTGCGAGCTTCGCGGTTGCGCCCGCCGATCTCGAGCGAGCGCGCGAAGCGCTGGCCGCGACCGCGCGCTGGGTGCGCGACGACCTCGACCTGGTGCTGCGGGTGGCGCTGGTGCCGATGTCCGCGATCCGCGCCGCGGGCTTCGATGTGCGCGTCGCGCGGTTCGGGCCGTCGGCCAATCTCTCCTATGCGATGTTCTCCGGCGGCGGTCTGGCTTACGCCGATGCCGCGATGAAGCGCGGTGAGTTCGCGGTCGATCCGGCGCCGCCCGGTACGCAGCCCGATCTGTCGGGCCTGTCCTGCCGTTTCGAGGTGATGCCCTCGGCGCGTGGTGTCATCCTCTCGGTACTGGTGCTGCCGGCGAAGGGTGCCGATCCGGATTCCTTCCGCAGGGTGATCGAGGACATCGTCGGGCGCGTCGAGAAAAGTCCCGATGCCGGACGGCCGGTGCCCGCCAATGGCCCGCCGCTGCGCTGGCCGCCGCAAGGGCTGGAATACGAAGCGCGTGCGCGGCGCGGTGGCTCGCTCGCGCTGCGGCGTGCGGTCGTGCTCGCTTTCACGCTGTGGGCGTACACGTTGATGCGGTTCAACATCCCGGTCGGCAAATTTGTGCCGAAGGCCTATGTGCGGCAGCTGGTCGAGAATTCCGACTTCCGCAAGTTTGACGACGGCCTGCGCATGATCCTGGACTGCACGGCGGAGCTCGCCGCGGAGCTCGAGCAGCGCCTCGTCGCCGCAGCCGCGCAGGGCGTCGTGCGCTACGGCCTGCACGAACAGGATGCGGCGATGATGACCTGCTTTACGCCGTCGGTGATGCGCGCCGACCACGTTCACTTCATCGACGGCGCCCGCGGCGGTTATGCCTCCGCCGCTACCGTGCTGAAGGCACGCGCGATTTAGTTTCGATTGATGCCGCAAACTCGACGCACCTCCCCCGCAAGCGGGAGAGGGAGCGCACCTTCTTCGCGGTCCTAGCCAGAAATCACCGTCCCACCCGCGTCCAGGTCTCGCCGCCGCACAGGGCCCCGACGCAGCCTTCGACGCGCAGCGTGCTCTCGCTGGTGACCGAGACGCTGCTCGCATAGGTGCCGCCATCGTCGGCATTGTAGATCTGGCCGGACCATTTGCCCGCGGCGACCGGCTGCATGGCGGAGAACAACGACAGTCCGATGATCGGCCGGTTGGCCAGCGACGGGTTGGGATTCTTGTTGTCGACCTGCGGCTTGCCGGTCATCGGATCGATCGGGTCACGCAGGCTCACCACCACGCCGCAGATGCCGCCGCCGCATTTGCTGATCTTGACGCGGGCGTCGCCCGCCTGGGTCTGCCAGACGCCGAAAGGTTCAGGCGCGCCCTGTGCATGCGCGACAGGTACGGCAAGCGCCGTTGCGATGATTGCGATCACGAATCCGAGTTTGCAGGTCATGGCAATTCCCCAAAAGGTCGGCCTGCATAACAAGTCGAAAGATTTCTGCAATGTCATATTCGCGCGATCAGGCGCGTATGATCCAAAAAATTCTGTAGATAGTTTCCGCGGCCGCCATGCTCAGGTAAGGCGATGCTATTCCCAGCGGGTTAGCCGAATCGATATGATGGTAGCGAGGCCGAATGCCATCATCGCCGCCCCGACCAGCGCAAACAGCGTCCAAGCCGGGGCGCTCGCGGTTGCGAGCCACCAGCCGCCGATGCCGACCATGAACAGACGGATGGTGCCGGCCAGCACGGGCCCGCCGACCTTGGCCGCGCCTTGTGAGGAGAAATAAAGACAAACGCCGACGCCGAAGAAGCCGAAGCCCGGTCCGGCCAGCGCGAAGTACGACGAAGCCGCGGCCGTCACGCCGGGATCGGTGGTGAACAGCGCGATCCACAGCGTCGGCTTGAGGGCGACCACAAGCCCGACCAATCCGACGACAAGTCCGGCGACCGTGCCGGCGGTCCACGCCACCTTGCGGGCCCGCGTGACAAGTCCGGCGCCGATCGCCATGCCGACCATCGGCACGGAGGCGACGCCGACCGCGAATGCGATCGGGATCAACAGAAATTCAAGCCGGGAGCCCATGCCGTATCCGGCCAGCGTCTCGGTGCCGAAGCCCGCCAGGATCTTGGTGAAGATCAGGATGGTCAGCACGCTCTGCAGCGGCGACAGACAGGAGATCGCGCCGACCTTGAGGATGTCGAGAAACATCGCGCGCTGGAATCTGAAGGCGGCGATGTCGAGCTTCAGGCGGCTGCGGCCAGAGGCGAGATACCAGGCCAGGAAGATCGCGCCACACGTGAAGGCGGTGAGCTGGCCGGCAGCGACGCCGCGCATACCGAAGCTCGGCACGCCGAACAGCCCGAGCCCGAGCACACCGCCGACCGCGATCTGGACCATCGAAACCGTGATCAGCGTCATCGAGGGAATTCGCATGTCGCCGGTGCCGCGTACGACGGAGGCCAGCGTGTTGACCAGCCAGATCGAGATCGCGCCGGAGAACAGCACCTGCGAGTAATGCAAGGACTGTTCGAGCACGCCGCCGCGTCCGCCGAGCAGCGCGTAGAAGTTGCTGCCGAAGCCCAGCATCATCACGGTGAAGAACAGGCCGAGGCCAACCCCGATGATCGCCGCATGCAGCGCCAGGTCGGCCGCGCGGTCACGGTCGCCGGCGCCGAGCGCGCGGCTGATCGCCGAGGAGACGCCGCCGCCCATCGCGCCTGCCGACATCATCTGGTTCAGCATCGCGAACGGAAACACCAGCGCGATGCCGGCCAGCGGCTCGGTGCCGAGCCGGCCGATATAGGAGGTCTCGGCGACCGCAACCAGCGTCGAGCCGAACATCGCGATGGTGTTGGGGACCGCGAGCCTTAGAAGCGTCGGCAGGATCGGTGCGGTGAGCAGGTGATCGACCGCTACCGCAGGCGCGGCCGCGGCGGAACGTGCATCGTCGATCGAGGCTTCAATGGTCATGCGTCGGCGACCCGCGGGAGAGGGGGCATGTTGCCGATGCGGGCGCTGTTCGACGTCAATCGATCATCTCGGAATCAATAAATGATGATCGACATGTTACGGTGCGCGGCCTCCGCGAACCACCCGCGCGCGTGCAGGGGTCACCACGGCAGGCCGCATAGGTCGATCCTGCCCTGGCGCGGGGCGCGGACGATGTCGTTGACGAACGGCGCCATTGCCTCGAACCGAATCTGCCCAGAGGGCTGTTCGCAAGTGACTTCGCCGCTGAAGGGATGCCAGCCGCGCGCCTCGTAGAACGCGAAATTGTGCGGCTCGCAGAATAAGATTGCAAATTTCACCGCGTCATTGGCACGAATGGTGTGTACGGCGGCGTCGAGCGCGAGCGACGCATAGCCGCGTCGTCGGCAGTCCTCGCGGGTCGCAACTCCGCCGATGCCGCCGACATGCACCTTGTGGCCATTCCAGGTGATGGTCCGGAAATAGATACCGACATGGCAGGCCAGCCCGCTGTCGTCGGGCGCATCGAGCAGCACGCGCAAATCCGCGTGAGCCCATCTGATATCGGCCCAGCTCTTATTCCGCATGACTTCCGGGCTCCAGACCGCCCGAAGCAGCGGCTCGGCGCGCTGCCATGACGCATCTCCGTTGAGAATGTCGATTTCGATGCTCATCGTCGCCGTCCTGGGTGTGGTCTCGGGCTCTGCCGGCCAGTCATACACGATCTGAAAATGCGGTGTTTCTCCGCCGTGGAACCTTCTATAAGGGGGACCCGTTAAGTGTAGTCTCCCACCCTCTGTTGGACATTACCCCATGACCTTCACGCTACCCGATCTGCCCTACGCCCACGACGCCCTTGCGCCCTACATGTCCAAGGAAACGCTGGAGTTTCACCACGACAAGCATCACCAGGCCTACGTCACCAACGGCAACAACGCGATCAAGGGGACCGAATTCGAAGGCAAGTCCCTCGAGGAGATCGTGAAGGGCTCGTTCGGCAAGAACGCGGCCGTCTTCAACAATGCCGGTCAGCACTACAACCACATCCATTTCTGGAAGTGGATGAAGCCGAATGGCGGCGGCAGCAAGCTGCCCGGCCGGCTCGAGAAGAAGATCAACGAAGACCTCGGCGGCTTCGAGAAGTTCAAGACCGACTTCGCCGCCGCCGGCGTCGGCCAGTTCGGCTCCGGCTGGGCCTGGCTGCAGGTCAAGGGCGGCAAGCTCGAGATCGCCAAGACCCCGAACGGCGAGAACCCGCTGGTCCACGGCGCGGTGCCGATCCTCGGCGTCGACGTCTGGGAGCACTCCTACTACATCGACTACCGCAACCGCCGTCCGGACTATCTGAAGGCGTTCGTCGACAGCCTCGTCAACTGGGACTACGTCGACGAGCTGTTCGGCAAGGCCGGCTAAACACATCGGCTGTCATTCCGGGTTCGGTCCTGCGGACCGCCCTCAGGTGCGCAATTGCGCACCGGGGAATGACGACGAGATTTTTTGGAAGAGGGCGGCATCATCGATTGCCGCCCTTTTTGTTTTCTTGCGACATCGGCCGCCATGCGGCACAAAGCCCTCATGGGGCAACTGACAAGCTATCTCCTCGTCTTCTTCGGCGGCGGTCTCGGCGCGACGTTGCGTCATCTGGTCAACGTCACCTGTGCGCGCTCCATCGGCACCGCATTTCCTTGGGGCACCTTCATCATCAACATCACCGGCTCGACCGTGATGGGCCTGATCGCCGGCTATCTCGCCTTCAGGGGCGAGGCCTCGCAGCCCTGGCGGCTGTTCCTGATGACCGGCATCCTCGGCGGCTACACCACCTTCTCCGCCTTCTCGCTCGACACCGCACTGCTCTATGAGCGCGGCGAGCTGGGGCTGGCGGCGCTGTATGTCGTGGGCTCGGTGGCGCTGTCGATCATGGGGCTGTTTGCCGGATTGGCGATTGTGCGGCATTTGACCTGAGCCGAGGTTAGCGAGGCGATCACCATTCCGTCGTCGTTCCGGGGCTTGCGAAGCGAGAGCCCGGAATCGATCAGGCGGCGCATCGGATGGATGAATGGATTCCGGGACACCGGTGGTGTGGCAGTGGGATCGCGACCATTCCACCACCGTCGTCCTGGCGAAAGCCAGGACCCATTACCCAAATCTCAATTGCTGCGCGATGCCGGGTCCACGATCCCGTCCGTTACCGAATGCGGTGGTTATGGGTCCTGGCTTTCGCCAGGACGACGGGGAGCCACCCCGCCACCCGGCGGCAAACCGTTCATCCCGGGAACTCGCCAACGCCCTCCGCCGGCGGCGTTTCCCGCCTCCAAATTTCCCTTTGGTAACCTCGCCTTAACCATGATTAGCGTCTGGTTAGGGTCGGAATGACGCGTGAAAAGCCCTCGTTTTGACATGTTGGCAGGGGAAGCAAGGCCCGGCTTTGGACGGGCCCCCCATGCGACAGATGTAAGAGGCTCTCGCGCAGTTTTGCCGCGCCGGGCGCGTGGCCGTGGAAGGGGCGCCGATTGGCGGCCCGCCGAATTGGGACACTTGCGTTGAGAGGATATTGCCGATGAATCCCGCCGATGTGGCTCAGTCAACTCTGCCACTGGCATCGAGCGATGTGTCGCTCATCGCGTTGTTTTGGCAGGCCCATTGGGTCGTCAAATGCGTGATGCTGGGACTTCTGTCCTGCTCGGTGTGGGTTTGGGCGATCGCGATCGACAAGATCCTGCTCTACGCCCGCACCAAGCGGGCGATGGACAAGTTCGAGCAGGCGTTCTGGTCCGGCCAGTCGATCGAGGAACTCTACCGGGCGCTCTCGGCCAAGCCGACCCAGTCGATGGCGGCCTGTTTCGTGGCCGCAATGCGCGAATGGAAGCGCTCCTTCGAGAGCCAGTCGCGGTCGTTTGCCGGCCTGCAGGCCAGAATCGAGAAGGTCATGAACGTCTCGATCGCCCGCGAGGTGGAGCGGCTGGAACGCCGGCTCCTGGTGCTCGCTACCGTCGGCTCGGCCGGCCCCTTCGTTGGCCTGTTCGGCACCGTCTGGGGCATCATGTCGAGCTTCCAGTCGATCGCGGCCTCGAAAAATACCTCTTTGGCGGTGGTGGCGCCCGGCATCGCCGAGGCGCTGTTTGCGACCGCAATCGGCCTGATTGCCGCAATTCCGGCGACTATTTTCTACAATAAGTTCACCTCGGAGGTGAACCGGCAGGCCGCGCGCCTGGAGGGGTTCGCCGACGAGTTCTCGGCCATCCTGTCGCGTCAGATCGACGAGCGGGGCTGAGACCAATGATGGTCACTGTTGTGAGCGCACGATCATGGCGATGAGCATGGCAGGGTCCGGCGGTGGCGGCAGGCGCCGCCGCGGGCGCAAGCCGGTGATGGCCGAGATCAACGTCACGCCGATGGTCGACGTGATGCTGGTGCTCTTGATCATCTTCATGGTGGCGGCGCCGCTGATGACGTCGAACATCGACATCGACCTGCCGGTCGCGAGCGGCGGCAAGTCGATCTCGTCGAACCAGCCGCCGCTGACATTGTCGGTCAAGCGGACCGGCGGCGGCTGCAACTCGAATGTCGAGCTGTATCTCGGCGACGCGCCGGTCACGGCAGTCGATTTCCCGGCCAAGATCAAGGCGATCGGAGACGCCCGGTCGGACGCTGAAAAAGTGGTCTATCTGCGCGGCGACAAGGACGTCTGTTACACGGATATGATGAAACTGCTCGGGGAAGTCCGGGCCGCGGGATTCAAGGCGAACATCGTCATCATCCCGGAAGGCGGATAACCACCATGTGCGACAAGGCACGGGGAAGCCTGATTTGAAGGTCAAGGTCGACAAGACTCTGGCGGCATCGATTGTCCTGCACGTCCTCGTGATCGGGTGGGGCTTGGTGTCGTTTTCGACCAGGGCCTTCGTCATGCCGGAAGAGGACGCGGTCGCGGTCGACGTGATCGACGCCAGCCAGCTCTCCAAAGCCATGGCCGGCCAAAAGGACGGCAAGAAGGAAAATCCCAAGCCGTTGGTCGAGAAGGTCGCCGAAGCCAAGCCGGTTGACGATGCCGTCGGCAAGATCGAGGACAAGAAGCCGCCGGTGGTGACCGATATGGCCCCGGCGCCGACACCGAAGGTGGAGAAGCCGGAAGACAGGAAGCCGGATCCGCCGAAGAAGGTCGAGAACAAGCCGAAGGAAGAGCCGAAGCCGGTCGAGAAGAAGCCCGATCCGGTGAAGCCAGATCCGATCGCGGAAGCGATCAAGAAGGAAGAGAAGAAGCCGCCGCCTAAGCCGGTCCAGCAGGCCGCCAAGCCGCCACAGGAGCAGAAGCCGAAGGATCGCGTGTTCGACCAGAGCAAGATCGCGGCTCTACTCGACAAGCGCGATCCGACACGCGCGTCGATCACCGGTGACACAATGAACGCCAACGCGGCGCTCGGTACGGCAAAGGGCAAGTCCGCCGACAATTCCGCCAGCTGGGGCGCGATGTTCAGGCAGCAGGTCGAACGCTGCTGGAAAAACAAACCTTACGGCAGTCTCGAGGAGCAGCGGACCCAGGTGGTGTTCGATATCGATCTGAAGCGCGACGGCACGCTCGCACGCATGCCGGTAGCAGTAGACACGCCGGCGACGCCCTATATGCGCGTTTATCAGGAAAGCGCCATGCGCGCGATTATCGCCTGCCAGCCGTACAATCTGCCCGCGGGCTGGTACGACGAATGGAAGGCATTCGCACCAGTGTTCAAAGAGAATAATACGTGAGATTAGCGGCGATGCTTTTGCCAACATCAACCAAAGTCTACCGACGATGACAGACAAGAATAATTGGTGCGCGATGAGAGATCGCCTCAACCGCCGACAGATGATTTCCGGCATGGCCGCGCTTGGAGCGCTGGCTGGCGGCCCCTTCCGTCAAGCCATCGGACAGGAGGGTGGGCGCAAGCAGATTCAGATTCCAGGAGGCGAGTTTGCCCCGGTGCCGATCGCAATTCCGAATTTCGCTGCCGGCACGCCCGGCGATGCCGAAGTCGGCGTCGGCGTCACGCAGGTGATCACCAACAATCTGAAACGCAGCGGATTGTTCGCGCCGATCGATCAGGCCGCCTATCTCGAGAAGCAGATCAACATCGACGCGGCGCCGAACTTCAACAATTGGAAGAGCATCAACGCGCAGGCGCTGGTGACCGGCCGGATGACGCGCCAGGGCAGCGGCCGCGTGAAGGCGGAATTCCGGCTCTGGGACGTCAACACCGGCCAGCAGCTGGCCGGCCAGCAGTATGACACCTCGGCCGAATACTGGCGCCGCATCGCGCACATCATCTCCGACCAGATCTACGAGCGCATGACCGGCGAGAAGGGTTATTTCGATACCCGCGTCGTGTTCGTCGACGAGAGCGGCGCGGCGGATCGCCGCGTCAAGCGGCTCGCGCTGATGGACCAGGACGGCGCCAATGTGCGCTATCTCACTCGCGGCTCGGATCTCGTGCTGACGCCGCGCTTCTCGCCGTCGACCCAGGAAATCACCTATATGGAGTTCGGGCAGGGCGACCCGCGCGTCTATCTGCTCAACATCGAGACCGGCCAGCGCGAGATCGTCGGCAACTTCCCGGGCATGTCGTTCTCGCCGCGCTTCTCGCCCGACGGCCAGCGCGTCATCATGAGCCTGCAGCAGGGCGGCAACTCCAATTTGTTCGTGATGGATCTGCGCTCGAAGTCGATGACGCGGCTGACCGACACGCCGGCGATCGACACTTCGCCGTCCTACGCACCCGACGGCACCCGGCTGTGCTTCGAGTCCGATCGCGGCGGCAAGCCGCAGATCTATGTGATGGCGGCAACCGGCGGCCAGGCGCAGCGCATCTCGTTCGGCGACGGCACCTATTCGACGCCGGTGTGGTCGCCGCGCGGCGACTACATCGCCTTCACCAAGCAGGGCGGCGGGCAGTTCGCGATCGGCATCATGAAGCCGGACGGCTCGGGCGAGCGCATCCTGACCTCGGGCTTCCACAATGAGGGTCCGACGTTTGCGCCGAACGGGCGCGTCGTGATGTTCTTCCGCGATCCGGGCGGTAACAGCGGACCGTCGCTGTTCACCATCGACGTCTCCGGGCGCAACGAGCTGCGGGTGCCGACCCCGGGTTTTGCCTCCGATCCCGCCTGGTCGCCGCTGTTGTCATGAGCTTTCGTCGACGGCCACGGGGAACCACGGTAGCCGTCGGCGCTTATCATCTAGCGCACTGAATTTAATGGTGTATTCCGGCCTTTGGCGGTCCATTGCAAGGACTCGCTAACGATATTCCCTCAGAAAGACTTCACCAGCGACCAGTAAGAGTGCGAGCTGAAAAGGACATGCGCTCTCACAATGCAGTTTGCAAGTCAGACGGGAGAACCGGACCAGTCGATGTCGCCGACGATCTCCGCGGCGCTGGTCGATTCCCTGTTCATGAACCCTGCGCCCATGATCTTCGGCGCTTTCGGCCCTGCGATCGCGGGCGCCGTGATTGCGTTCGTCACCGGAAATCTGTTGTCCTGGCTGTGCGTGCCGCTGTTCATCGTGGTCGGTCTGGCGCGCGCGTGGCAGATGTACCGCTACCAGCAGCGCAATTCCCGGCTCACCGTCGAAGAATCCGTGACGTGGGAGAAGCGCTACCGGATCGGCAGCCTCGCCTACGGCATTGCGCTCGGCCTGTGGGGCGCTGCCGTCTTGGTCACTACCAACGATGCCGCAGCCCATATGCTCTGCGTGACCACGGTGGTCGCTTATACCTCGGCGGGGGTCGGACGGACCTTCGGCCGGCCGCAGATTTTCCATCTGCATCTGTTGATGTCGATCGGTCCCCTGATCGCCGCGCTGATGTATGTCGGCGGTCCCTATCACATCGCGCTTGCGCTGCTCAGCCTGGTATTCTTCAGCGCCATCCGCCACCTCACCACGAGCCTGCAGCGCATCTACGTCAATGCCTGGATCGCCAAGGAGCGCGAGGCGGCGCTGGCGCATCAATTTGATACCGCGCTGAACAACATGCCGCACGGCTTGTGCATGTTCCGCGCCGACGGACGCCTTGCGGTGATGAACCACCGCTTCATCGAGATGATGGAGCTGTCCGACGACTTCGTGCAGCGCGGCGCCAGCGCAACCGACATCTGCAATGCGTGCGTGCTGTCCGGCGTGATCTCGGTCGCGGCCGCGCAACAGATTCTCTACGAGATCGAGAGTTCGCAGCGCGGCGACATCGTCACCAGCGATCCCGATCCGGCCCAGAACCGCTCGCTCGACTGGACGTTCCAGCCGATGGTCGGCGGCGGCATGGTGGTGCTGGTCGAGGACATCACCGAGCGCAAGGACGCCGAGGCGAGGATCAGCCACCTCGCACGTTACGACGAACTGACTGCGCTGCCCAACCGCGTCAATTTCCGCGACGAGATCGGCCGGCTGCTCGCCATGCAGCGCGGCGACCACCGCTCCGCCTTGCTGTTCGTCGACCTCGACCAGTTCAAGCAGGTCAACGATACGCTCGGCCATCCCTGCGGCGACCAGCTGCTCTGCGCGGTCGCCGAGCGGCTGCGCGAGATGCTGCGTCCGGAGGATTTCGTGGCGCGGTTCGGCGGCGACGAGTTCGTCGTGTTCCAGCAGAACATCCAATCGCACGAGGACGCCGCCGCACTGGCGCGGCGCATCGTCGACCGCCTCAGCGAGCGCTACAAGATCGACAACCACCTGGTCGAGATCGGCGCCAGCGTCGGCATCGCGATGACTGCGCCTGGTGTCAGCGCCGACACGTTGCTGAAGAACGCCGACATGGCGCTCTACCGCGCCAAGGCCGACGGCCGCGGCACCTTCTGCTTCTTCCGCGACGAGATGGCGCAAACCGTCGAGGCCCGCCGCATCCTCGAGCTCGACCTGCGCAAGGCGCTGGCCAACGAGGAATTCGAGCTGTTTTATCAGCCGCTGATCAATCTGAAGTCCGGCAAGGTGAGCACCTGCGAGGCGCTGCTGCGCTGGAACCATCCAGCGCGCGGCACCGTCTCTCCGGTCGACATCATTCCGGTCGCTGAGGACATGGGCCTGATCGTCGATCTCGGCCGCTGGATCCTGCGCAAGGCCTGCATGGAATGCATGAAGTGGCCGGAGGCGGTCAGCGTCGCGGTCAATTTCTCGCCGCAGCAGTTCCACCAGCGCGACGTGCTGAGCGAGGTTCGCTACGCGCTCGAGGTCTCCGGCCTGCCGGCGCACCGGCTCGAGATCGAGATCACCGAATCCTCGCTGCTGCACAACACCGAGCTGACCCACGACGTGCTGTCGCAACTGCGCTCGCTCGGCGTGCGGATTTCGCTGGACGATTTCGGCACCGGCTACTCGTCGCTCAGCTACCTGCACAATTTCCCGTTGCAGAAGGTCAAGATCGACCGTTCCTTCCTCGAAGGCATCGACAGCGATCGGCCGCTGACCCTGCTGCGCGGCGTGGCGCGGCTGTCGGCGGACCTCGGCATGTCGGTCGTGGTCGAGGGCATCGAGACCAACGAGCAGCTCGAACTGATCAGCGCCGACGGCGCGGTGACCGAAGCCCAGGGATACCTGTTCAGCCGGCCGGTTCCCGCGGTCCGCATCCGCCAGCTGCTCAATGCGTCGCATGGCCGGCGGACCGATGAGCAGCTGCAAGTGGTTCCCTCGCGCTCAATTGCTTGATCCAGCGCAATAGGCTCAATCGATAGTTGTGGGAACATTCGACCGCACGATTTGAAATGCAGCCTTGCGGTCGGAAGTTAACCGTATTGCCTCGATTGCTTTGACGAAAATTAAGAAGCTGTTAATCTTTTTGGCACGCGCGTTGAAGTTGTTGGGTTGTTAGGGGAGTACCGCATGAGGTCCGCGGCCGAAGCCATTAAGCCCGCGACAGGAAGGCTTGCGGACCCTCTCGATCAAGTCGACTACCGCCTCGCTCAGACCCCGGAACAGAAAGACGAGATCTACCGGCTGCGTTACCGCGCCTATCTGCGCGAGGGCGCGATCCGGCCCTCGGCAGATGAGCGTGTGGTCGATGCGTTCGATGATGCGCCGAATGCCTGGGTGTTCGGCGTCTATCTGCAAGGTGAGCTCTGCAGTTCGATCCGCATCACGGTGGTGACACCGGAGTGGCGCTCCTCGCCGACGCTCGACGTGTTCGGCGATGTGCTGCTGCCGAAACTCGATCAGGGGCTGGTCTTCATCGATTCGACGCGCTTCGTCGCGGACCCCGAGAAGGCGCGGAACAATCCGGAACTGCCCTATGTCACGGTGCGGCTCGGCTCGACCGCGGGCGTGCATTTCAATGCCGATTACGGCCTGGCGCCGGTCCGGCCCGAGCACATGGCGTTCTACCGGCGCGTGTTCCTGCACGAGACCTGGTCGGAGCCGCGCCTCTACCCGGGGCTCGTGAAGCCGGTCGGGTTAATGGCGTCGCATCTGCCGACGGTGCGGGAACGCGTGCTGGCCCGCTATCCGTTCCTGCGCTCGAGTGCCTTCGAGCGCCGGATGCTGTTCGATCGGGAAGGCCAATTGCAGCCCGATGGTATGGTCCGGCCGTTCGAGCGCGCGTCGATCGTGCCGAATCCCTGAGAAAACCGGCATTCGCATCGATCTGACGTTGGCCGGCTGTTGCCCGCGGACCAAATTGTCTTGCAAAAGCGGCCGGTTCCCGCGAACCTTGCCTTCCCTTCACCATCGCGCCACATTTGCCACCCATTAACCATCGGGGGCGCTTTCCGGCATTGCCTGGCATTTGATGGGGTCCAGCAAGGTCTCGTCAAGGTTGACGGAACGTTCGCTTAACCATCGCCCTGTAGACCGATTGGGTAGTACGAAGAGCGTGAGCGTGGAGGCTCCGGGAATGAAATATCTCCAGGGTATGAAGCTGGTTGCGGTTCTGGCGGTGGCGCTGTCGATGGGTGCCTGCGCCAACAAGAACCCGTTGGACGCCAATGGTGCGATTGGGGGCGCCGCGACCCCGGGCAGCCAGCAGGACTTCGTGGTCAATGTCGGCGACCGCGTGTTCTTCGAGAGCGATCAGACCGATCTCAGCCCGCAGGCGACCGCGACCCTCGACAAGCAGGCGCAGTGGCTGCAGACCTACAACCGCTATTCCTTCACCATCGAAGGCCATGCCGACGAGCGCGGCACGCGCGAGTACAACATCGCGCTCGGTGCGCGCCGCGCGCAGTCGGTTCGCGCCTATCTCGCCTCGCGCGGTATCGATCCGAGCCGCATGCGCACCATCTCCTACGGCAAGGAGCGGCCGGTCGCGGTCTGCAACGACATTTCCTGCTGGTCGCAGAACCGTCGCGCCGTCACCGTGCTGAACGCCAGCTCCTGACGCGATCCTGGATGGGTTTTCCAAGCCGGCGCCTTCGGGCGCCGGTTTTGTTTTGGCCGCGCGAAGGCACAAACCGGCTTTCATCAAGATGGACGAGGCTGCGTGCAATTGGCCGCTTGCTTGTTCCAGCGTCCGTACTAAACCGGTGTCAGCGACGCTGTCTTGAGACGCTATCCCGGATTTGAACTGCCAGTCACAATTCCGGCGTACTCCGTCCCTCAATGTCGCTCGCTTTTCACGTCGATCTCGTCGTCAGGGCAAAATGTCATCCAGGTTTCATTTTCTTTCCTCCGCCGCGGCGATCGCGGCGCTGTTCGCCGTTTCTGCACCAGTGTTTGCCCAATCCGACGATTCCGATGCCGAGATGCGGATCGAGCGGCTTGAAAACCAGCTGCGGCAGCTGACCGGTCAGAACGAGGAGTTGCAGTACCGCAACCGCCAGCTCGAGGAGCGGCTGCGCCAGCTCGGCGGCCAGCCGGGCGGCGCTCCTGGACAGGCTCCGGCCGGCCAACCCAATGTCGCGGCGGTGCCTCCGGCACAGCAGCCGCAGGCTTACCCGCAAGTCCAGCCGGGCTACGCCCAGCCGCAACAGGGATACGGGCAGCCCCAGCAAGGCTATGGCCGGCAACCGCAAGGTGGCTATGACCAGCAGCAGATCGCTGCGCCCCAGCCGATCGTACAGGAGCCGCCACCGGCAGCGGCTCCAGGCCGCCGTGGACGCGGCGACGCCTTCGATCCGACCCAGAACCCGAATGCCCCCGGCGCCCCGCGTGTGCTCGGTGGCGGCGGCCAGATGCCGATGCAGAATGAGGCGGCGGTCGGTGCGCCCGGCGGCCGCGGGGCCGGCGAGCCGCTCGAGCTTGGCAACACCAGCCCGCAGCGCGCCCCCGGCGCGAGCGCGGCGCTGACCACCTTGCCGCCGTCGGCGACACCGAAGGACGAATTCGACCTCGGCATCGGCTACATGCAGCGCAAGGACTACGCGCTCGCCGAAGAGACGATGAAGAACTTCGCCGTGAAATATCCGACCGATCCACTGGTGGCCGACTCGCAATACTGGCTCGGCGAGAGCTATTTCCAGCGCCAGCAATATCGCGACGCTGCGGAAACCTTCCTCGGCGTGACCACCAAGTTCGACAAGTCCGCGAAGGCGCCCGACGCGCTGTTGCGGCTCGGCCAGTCGCTGGCGGCGCTGAAGGAAAAGGAAGCCGCCTGCGCCGCGTTCGGCGAGATCGCCCGGAAGTACCCGCGCGCCTCCGGCGGGGTCAAGGCTGCGGTTGACCGCGAGCAGAAGCGCGTGAAGTGCTAAACCAGCAGGGAGGCCGCTTCCGGCCTTCCCGCGATCCGCTGGTTCTGCGATGCCTGACGACCAATCCGCCATCCCGGCAAGGGACGCCAAGCGCCTGTTCGCAGGCCTCGTGCGCGCGCCGGCGATCGTGCTCGCGGTGTCGGGCGGTCCCGATTCAGTCGCGCTGATGTGGCTCGCCGCGCGCTGGCGCCGCGCTCTCGCGCAAGGACCGCGGCTGGTGGCGGTCACCGTCGATCATGGTCTGCGTCCTGAAGCGGCCCGCGAGGCGCGCGACGTCAAGCGGCTGGCGCGAAGCCTGGACCTGCCGCATCAGACGCTGCGCTGGAGCGGACCGAAACCCGGGGCCGGCGTGCCGGCAGCCGCGCGCGCGGCCCGCTACCGCCTGCTCGCGCAAGCCGCGCGCAAGTACGGCGCCACCCATATCCTGACCGCGCACACCCGTGACGATCAAGCCGAGACGCTGTTGATGCGGATGCTGCGCGGCAGCGGCGTCGCGGGCCTCTCGGCGATGGCGCGCGAGACCGAGCGCGACGGCATTCGACTGATCCGACCGCTGCTCGATATTTCCAAGGCACAGCTGATCGCGACGCTGCAGAAGGCGCGCATCGGCTTTGCCGACGATCCGACCAATCGCGATCCGTCCTTCACGCGCCCACGGCTGCGCGCGCTGATGCCGCTGCTGGCCGAGGAAGGCGGCGACGCGCGGAACCTGGCGCGGCTCGCCGCGCGGATCGCGCGCGCCAACGCCGCGCTGGAGGTGCTGGTCGATGGCGCCGAGCGCTATCTTGCGTTGAAAAGCGAGGATAACCCCGACGCGGGCTTCGACGCCGCATTGTTCGCAGTGATGCCGGACGAGATCCGCCTCCGTCTGCTCAAGCGCGCCATCGACCGCGCGGGACACGAAGGGCCGGCCGAACTCGGCAAGGTCGAAGCCCTGCTCGCCGCGGTCGATCAGGCCCTGGATGGGGCCTTGGGACCACGCGAATCCAAGCTGAAACAGACGCTTGCCGGAGCCGTGATCAGCGTCGCTTCCGGCCGCATCAGGATCAGCCCGGCGCCGCCCCGCCGGGCACGTTCCCGCTGAGCCGGGTTCGATTGTTTCAACCGTTGTCATAATCCGGCAAGGCGGCTTAACCACCCCGGAAAAACACCGGATTCTGCGTCATTTTTTGACCGGGAATCGCGCTAGGATGCGGTAAATAGTCGTGCGTGGTTCCCTTGGCATCGACCCCAGCGGCACCTAGATTGTAGGGCATCGACGGGATGGATTCCCTGGGGATTCCCACAGACCCTGCCCAAGGATAGAGAGAGGCCGCGATCCGCGCGACCACCGAAGGAAGACCATGAACGCCAATCTGCGGAATTTCGCCCTCTGGGTCATTATTGTCCTGCTGTTGCTGGCGTTGTTCACGCTTTTCCAGAATCCTGGCCAACGCTCGTCGTCATCGGACATCTCCTTCTCGCAGCTTCTCACTGAGGTCGATCAGGGCCATGTCCGCGACGTCGTGATTCAGGGGCCCGAGATTCACGGCACCTTCAACAACGGCACGAGCTTCCAGACCTACGCGCCGAGCGATCCGACGCTCGTGAAGCGGCTCTATGACGCCAAGGTGCAGATCACCGCGAAGGCGCCCGGCGACAACGTGCCGTGGTTCGTCTCGCTGCTGGTCTCCTGGTTGCCGTTCATCGCGCTGATCGGCGTCTGGATCTTCCTGTCGCGGCAGATGCAGGGCGGCGCCGGCAAGGCGATGGGCTTCGGCAAGTCGCGCGCCAAGATGCTGACCGAGGCGCACGGCCGCGTCACTTTCGAGGACGTTGCCGGCGTCGACGAAGCCAAGCTCGATCTGCAGGAGATCGTCGAATTCCTCCGCGACCCCGGCAAATTCCAGCGGCTCGGCGGACGCATTCCGCGCGGCGTGCTGCTGGTCGGCCCTCCCGGCACCGGCAAGACGCTGATCGCGCGTGCGGTCGCGGGCGAAGCCAATGTGCCATTCTTCACTATCTCCGGTTCGGACTTCGTTGAAATGTTCGTCGGCGTCGGCGCAAGCCGCGTCCGCGACATGTTCGAGCAGGCCAAGAAGAATGCGCCGTGCATCATCTTCATCGACGAAATCGACGCGGTCGGCCGTCATCGCGGCGCCGGTCTCGGCGGTGGCAATGACGAGCGCGAGCAGACGCTGAACCAGTTGCTGGTCGAGATGGACGGCTTCGAGGCCAATGAAGGCGTGATCCTGATCGCAGCGACCAACCGTCCCGACGTGCTCGATCCCGCGCTGCTGCGTCCCGGCCGCTTCGACCGTCAGGTCGTGGTGCCGAACCCGGATGTCGGTGGTCGCGAGCAGATACTGAAGGTTCACGTCCGCAAGGTGCCGCTGGCACCGGATATCAACCTCAAGACCATCGCGCGCGGCACCCCGGGCTTCTCCGGCGCCGACCTGATGAACCTCGTCAACGAGGCGGCGCTGACTGCCGCGCGTCGCAACAAGCGGATGGTGACGCAGGCCGAGTTCGAAGAGGCCAAGGACAAGGTGATGATGGGTGCCGAGCGCAAGTCGCTCGTCATGAGTGAGGAAGAGAAGATGCTCACGGCCTATCATGAGGCCGGTCATGCGATCGTCGGCCTCAACGTCCCGGCCGGCATTCCGGTCCACAAGGCGACGATCATTCCTCGCGGCCGTGCGATGGGCATGGTCAAGTTCCTGCCTGAGGGTGATCGTTATTCGATGAAGTACAAGGAGTTCACCTCCCAGCTCGCGGTCGCCATGGGCGGGCGCGTCGCCGAGGAGATTACCTTCGGCAAGGACAACATCACGTCCGGCGCGTCGAGCGATATCCAGCAGGCGACCAAGATGGCCAAGGCCATGGTCACGCAGCTCGGTTACTCCGACCAACTCGGTACCGTCGCCTATGGCGACAATCAGGAAGAGGTGTTCCTCGGCATGTCGATGGGACGCCAGCAGAGTATCTCGGAAGCGACGGCTCAGAAGATCGATGCCGAAGTCAGGCGTCTGGTTGAAGAAGGCTACGAGACTGCGCGGCGTATCCTGACGGAGAAGAAGGTCGATTTCGAAACCTTGGCAAAGGCGTTGCTGGAGTTCGAAACGCTGTCCGGCGATGAAATCAAGGACCTGCTGAACGGCAAGAAGCCGAGCCGCGAGTCGGTCCTGGAGCCGATCGGTCCGCGCGCGTCCGCGGTGCCGCCGGCCGGCAAGCCGCGTCCGCGTCCCGATCCGGACACCGGGATGGAACCGCAGCCGCAGGCATAAGCCTCGCCATGGCCGGCACGTCCGGCAAACCGATTGTGCAAAAGCTCGGCCTCAAGCCGGGCTTTTGCATTTTTGTCGACGGGCTGTCCGTTCCTTACCGCGACATCGTCGGCGAGCTGCCGGCCGACCTGCGGATCGCGAAGACCGCGCGGGCGCCACTCGATGCCGTGCATCTTTTCGCTGCCGAGGCCAGGGGGCTCTCGGCCAGGCTGCGGCGCTACCGGGAGGCGATCGCGCCTGACGGCATGATCTGGGTGTCGTGGCCGAAGAAGAGCTCAGGCGTCGCGACCGATCTCACCGATGTGGTGGTTCGCGAAACCGGGCTTGCGAGCGGCTTGATCGACGTCAAGGTCTGCGCCGTCGACGCGGTCTGGTCGGGCCTGAAATTCGTGATCCCGGTCAAGGAACGCGGCCAGCGCTGAGATCGCCGCGGCGAATGTGCTTGGCCTCCATTGGGGCGCCGTGGCATCTTCATGCCAAGTCGTCAAACGGCACGGCCGCGTCGTCCGAGAAGCGCGGCAAGGAAGAGGGGGAGGCCGATGCGCAAGGCATTCGGCGCGCTTGGCGCCATTTCGTTCCTGCTGCTGCCTGCCGTTTCATTCCCCGCTGAGATGCGTGGCATCACATCAACCGAAATCAGGATCGGCCAGACCATGCCCTATAGCGGGCCGGTGTCTGCGTTCGGCGCGCTGGGCAAGGGCGAGGCCGGCTATTTCAGGATGCTCAACGAGCACGGCGGCATCAACGGCCGCAAGATCAACTTCATCTCGCTGGACGATTCCTATGCTCCGCCGAAGACGGTGGAGCAGACGCGCCGCCTCGTCGAGAGCGACGAGGTCGCGCTGATCTTCTCTTCGATCGGAACCGCGCACAACACGGCGATCGCAAAGTATCTGCAGGGCAAGAACATCCCGCAGCTGTTCTTGGCCTCCGGCGCCTCGAAGTTCGGCGACATTGCGCAATTCCCGCAGGCGACGATGGGCGTGCAGGCGCCGTTCCGCTACGAAGCGCGGCTCTACGCGCGCTATGCGCTGGCGAAGAATCCGAACGCGCGATTTGCGGTGATCTCGCAGAACGACGATTACGGCCGCGACTATCTTGCAGGTATCAAGGATGTGCTAGGCGACAAGTATGATTCTCTCGTCACCGTTGCGACCTATGAGATATCGGACCCGACGATCGACTCGCAGATCGTCAAGCTGAAGGCCACCAATGCCGACGTCTTTGTGATCGCGGCGACGCCGAAATTCGCCGCGCAGTCGATCCGCAAAGCCTTCGAGATCGGCTGGCGGCCGATGACTTTCCTGTCCAACACTGCGGTATGGATCTCGACCGTGATGCAGCCGGCTGGCGTCGAAGCCGGCACCGGCATCATCTCAACGGCTTATGTGAAGGATCCGGACGATCCGGTCTGGAAGGATGATCCCGGCATGAAGGGCTGGCGCGACTTCATGACCAGATACCTGCCTGAAGGCGATCAGCACGACACCAACTACGTCAACGCTTATAACAGCGCGATGGCGTTGGAGGCGGTGCTGAAGGCCTGCGGCGACGATCTCTCGACCGAGAACATTCTGCGGCAGGCGTTCGCGATCAGGGATCTGGAATTGCCGATGCTGCTGCCGGGCATCAAGGTCAACACGTCCTCGGTCGACCATGTGCCGGTCGACCAGATGCAGCTGATGCGCTTCAACGGCAAGACCTGGGATCGCTTCGGGGAGCTTCAGACGGGGAACTGAGAGGCCCGCCGCTCGTCTCTCGGCGTCATTGCGGGGAGCGAAGCGACGAAGCAATCCATCGTTCCGCGTATGCGGTCCGATGGATTGCTTCGCTTAGCTCGCAATGACGGAAGAATGACATGGCGCGCGCGCCTTCTATCATCAGTCTAGTTCGAGCTCCCGGCCGCCGGCGCCGCGGCGGCCTTGTCGTCCGACCGCACATGGATGACGGCGACGTCGTCCTTGTAGAGCCGCTTCCAGCCCTTGAGGTGGTCGAGCACGTTTCCGGCCGGAGAGCCCGAGCTCAGCAGCGTGGCGTCGATCCGGTATCTGTCGAGCAGGTCCAGCAGCTGGCCGGTGTCGCGGGCGTCGAGCGCGGCGTAATAGTCGAGCACGAATTGCTCGCCATACAACTCGGCGCGACCGTCGATGAACACCTTGATGTCGCGGCTCACCAGATAGCCGCCGAACGGCGCGGTATTGAACACGCGCTGCGCCTTGTGCTGCTGGAGCACGTCGACCGCCGCAGCGGGCCAGAATGCCGGAAGGAATTTGAACTCATGCTGCGCGACGAAAGTCGTCGTCGTCACCCACGCCCCGATCACCATCGCGACGGCAGCCAGCATCGTGACGACGGGGAGGGAGCGGCGTTCCTCGAAGCGGGCGGCGGTGACGACCGCCATCCCCCATTGTTCTGACATCGGCTTCGCGAGCACCAGCGGCGCGATGAACGCGAACACCTCGATGTTGCGGATATGGCTCAGCGCCATCCAGACCAGCCCGAGCAGCAGCAGGATCCGCGGCACCGACAGGGTCAGCCCGCGATAGCAGATGAGGCCGATCAGGCCGAGCAGGGTGGCTTCGAAGAAGCTCGGCTTGCTGAAATCCGCGGGCATCCATTCGCCGATCAGCGTCAGCAGCTTGCCGAGGCTGAGGATCTTGGTCGCGCCGAGCAGGCTGTTCCAGCCGTAGGGCGTCACGCAGCTCGCGGCCAGCGCGGCGATGCCGAACAATCCCCATCGCACGACGAGCTGACGGCGGCGGCCGGGCTCCGCGCTCCACACCGCCTCAAGTCCGATCGGACCGATCAGCGTCAGGCCGAGAACGAAGCCGCCATGCAGATTGGCCCACAGCGTCATCAGCGGCAGCAGCCACCATGATGGATAAGTGCGGCGATCCGCTGACGCCATCAAGCCACCGATGAACGCCAGCAACACCGGCAGCGCCAACACATGCGGCCGCGCGAAGAAGTGGATCGTCGATAGAACCAGCGCCAGCGCCGCGATCAGGAATGCGCGCGCGGGATCGAAATACGGGCTGAGCAGATGCAGGAAGATCGCAACCGTCGCGCCGATCGCGATCGAGGTCAGGATCACCGCCCCGGCCCAATCGCCGCCATAGACGAGGGCGTACGCCACCTGCGACAGCCACGAGCTCGAGATCCATGGCTCGCCGAAACGAGTGAAGGAGAACACGTCCGATGTCGGCAGCGCGCCGTGTTCGAGGATCCACTGTCCGACCTTGATCTGCCACTCCGTGTCGGAATCGCGCAGCAGGATTTCGCCTGCGGACAGATAGAACAGATAGGCCCCCACGGCGGCACACAGCGGCACTAATCCTCGCGCGGCGCTACGGCTGCTCGCGTTGCTGGTGACGGACAGTGACATGCGCTTTCTTGGCTCGGCCGGGGACATCAAGGCAACGCCACAGGCGACGTTCGGCGCACTCGACCACGGCTTCCGATAAATTCCGGTAAATGCCGCCCCATCTCGCGGCTCCGGGCGAGACCAGATGTCTCGATTGCGAGCGACCACGTTAGCTCGCCATTGACCATCGGAAGGCCCGATCGGAACGCGTGAGATGCCGGCAGCTGGCGAGATGTCACCGAATTCCGCTCCGCCCCACGCGTCCATGGGCCGGAGCAGCCGCCGCGCAACCGAGGTGGCATCCGGCTGTCGCAAAATCCTTACAATTCCAGCTTGTCATTCGGTCTGAATAGTTGTTCACTTCTTCAGGCGATTGCGGGATCAATCGTTCAAAACATTGAAGACGCGTGTGTTCTGCCGGTGGGCGCCGGGCCCGGGCACACGGTGGGGGACGGAACGCCATGGTCTACCGGCGAACACATCAGGTCGTGAAACGGCTGGCTGCCCGGCGCAGCGCCATCCTGTCGGCAGCGCGCGATGCTGCGGCGGCGGGCGGCATGGCGGCGGTCCAGATCGCACCCGTCGCGGTGCGGGCCAATGTCGCGGCCGGCACTGTCTATCGCTATTTCCCGTCCAAGGCCGAGCTGATCTCGGAATTGATCACGGAAGTCTCGCGTGACGAGCTGTCCGCAATCCGGCGTGCCGCCGACGCAGCGCCTGGACCATCCTCGGCGCTCGCTGCCGCGGTGACGACGATTGCGGTCCATGTATTGTCGCAGCGCAAGCTCGCCTGGGGCATCCTCGCCGAGCCGGTCGATGTCGACGTCACGGCGTCTCGCCTCGCCAGCCGCCGCGATATTTCCGGCGAGCTCGCCATGCGCATCGATGCGGCCGTGCGCGCCGGCCATCTGCCGGCGCAGGACACGGCGCTGGCCGCCACTGCCTTGCTCGGCGCGCTGCACGAGGCGCTGGTCGGCCCGCTGGCGCCAAGCAATCTCGACGATCCGATCAAGCTGCGTGATGCGGTGCAGACCGTGACGCTGCTCGCGCTGCGCGCGGTCGGCGTGATGGATGCGCGCGCCCGTGGTCTTGTGGTGCAGGCGACGACGCCGGCGAAGGCGCTGGTCGGCGCTTAACGTCCGAGCGCGGCGAACACTTCCGTCGCATTGGCGTTGTAGGCTCGTGGCCCGGTTCAACCAAGCTCAGGGAGCAACGCATGACGACGACCCATGGTTCGGCCAAATGGCAGGGCGGCATCAAGGACGGCAAGGGCGCGATTTCGACCAAGAGCGGCGCGCTCGCCGATTACCCCTACGGCTTCGCCAGCCGCTTCGAGGGCAAACCTGGCTCGAACCCCGAAGAACTGATCGGCGCGGCGCATGCCGCCTGCTTCACGATGGCGCTGTCGCTGATCCTCGGCGAAGCCAAGCTTACCGCCGAGCATATGGAAACCAGGGCCGACGTGACGCTTGAGAAGGTCGCCGACGGCTTTGCCATCACCGCGGTGCACCTGACGCTGTCAGCCAAGATCCCGGGCGCCGACAACGCGACGTTCCAGGAACTGGCGGGCAAGGCCAAGGCCGGATGCCCGGTGTCGAAGCTGCTCAACACCAAGATCACGCTCGAGGCATCGTTGCAGGGCTGATCGCGAAGACGCCTGTTACAGCTGCGCGTCGCCGTTCGGCCCGACCGAGGCGATGCGCAGCATGTTGGTGGTGCCGGGGGCGCGGAGCGGCACGCCAGCGACGATGATGACGCGCTGGCCGGCCTTGGCAAAACCGTCGCGGAATGCGATCGAGCCGGCGCGGTCGACCATGTCGTCGAGATCGTGCGCATCCTCGGCGACCACGCAATGCACGCCCCACACCACCGACAGCTTGCGGCCGGTGACGAGGTTCGGCGTGATCGCGACCACCGGCACCTTGGGCCGCTCGCGCGCCACGCGGATGCCGGTCGAACCTGAGGAGGTCCAGCAGATGATCGCCGACAGGTCGAGCGTCTCGGCGATCTGCCGCGCGGCATCGGCAATGGCGTCGCCCACCGTCGCCTCGGGATCGACGCGCTGCGCATTGATCACGCTGCGATAGGTCGGATCGCGCTCCACCTCTTCGCCGATGCGGTTCATGGTCGAGACCGCTTCGACCGGGAATTTGCCGGCGGCGGACTCCGCCGACAGCATGATGGCGTCGGCGCCTTCGTAGACCGCGGTGGCGACGTCGGAGACTTCGGCGCGGGTCGGCACCGGCGCCTGGATCATCGACTCCAGCATCTGGGTTGCGACCACCACCGGCCTGCCGGCGCGGCGTGCCATCCGGATCATCTGCTTCTGCAGGCTCGGCACCCGTTCCAGCGGCAGCTCGACGCCGAGATCGCCGCGCGCCACCATCAGCGCGTCCGCCGCATCGATGATGTCGGCGAGCCGGTCGATCGCCTGAGGCTTCTCGATCTTGGCCATCACGGCAGCGCGGCCGCGGATCATCTTCTTGGCCTCGATCACGTCCTCGGCCCGCTGTACGAAGGACAGCGCCACCCAGTCGATTCCCTCCGGCAGCGCAGCTTCGAGGTCGGCACGGTCCTTCGGCGTCATCGCGGACACGGGAAGATCGGTGTCGGGCAGGCTGACGCCTTTGCGGTCCGACATCTTGCCGCCGATCACGACGCGCGTCACGGCGCGCTCGGGCGAGGTCTCCTCGGCGATCAGCCGCACCTTGCCGTCGTCGAGCAGCAGCGCGTGGCCGGGGCGGAGCGCGGCGAGGATTTCCGGATGCGGAAGCTGGACGCGGCTGTTGTCGCCCGGCGTCTTGTCGGAATCCAGGATGAAGCTCTGGCCGTTCTTGAGCTGGGTCGATCCTTCCGCGAACGAGCCGAGCCGCAGCTTCGGCCCCTGCAGGTCGACCAGGATGCCGATCGGCCGGCCGTAGCTCGATTCGACGTTGCGGATGGTCTTCACCAGCTCCCGCATCTTGTCATGCGGGGTATGGCTCATGTTGATGCGGAACACGTCGGCGCCCGCCTCGAACAGCTTGCGGATCATCGCGCTGTCTGAGGAGGCCGGGCCGAGCGTTGCGAGGATCTTGATTCGACGCAGTCGTCTCATTGTTTGTTTCCGGGCGGCGTTGCGGCTGGCGGCAGACCCGGCGCGCCCGGCGGCGTTGCGCCCGGCGGCGGGTTTGGCAGGCCCGGCATCGCCCCGGGGCTTCCCGGGGCCACGCCGCCCGGCATTCCCGGTACTTTCTGCGGCTGTTGTTCGTTGGCTTCGGTCAGCTGGACGGTCCATGCACGCTGCTCGCCGGTGTCGACCTCGAAGAAGCCGGTGCGGTCAAAGCCCCGCGCCAGGCAATTCTCGGTCCCCTTGATGGTGAATTCCTTGTCGCGCGAGCACATGAAGGCCTGGCCGGACCATTCGCCGCCGCGATCGTAGTCGAGAGCGTAGATGTAGTAGTAGCGCGCTACAAGATTGCCGCGGAGCAAGGTCTCGCAGGTCCGCGACGATACGTTCCACCAGCCTTCGGTGGTCCAGCCCTCGGCATCCTTGTAGCCGAGCGCGATCCCGACGCGGCTTGAGGTGTTGTTGCAGAGCCGGAAATCGGCGGCCGCCGGGCTCGTCCACAGGCAGGCCGCGACAAGCCCCAGCACCGGCGGGAGACCGGCCATGATCAGGCGGATGATGCGGGGAGCTGAGGCGAGAGAATCTGTTGGGCTCATGCGGCGAAGCTATATCAAATCATTGAGGATTTCGCGTGCCCGGCAGGCACTGTCAACGGGCGGGTGCCCGTCTCCCGCGCTGTGGGATCGCGGCAAGTGTGGCCGGACAGGTCCGTATTGCGCGTCGATGTGGCAAAATCTGTGACAATTCCCACCTGATATCAATATGGTGAGCGTCACACACCGGGATCACGATCATGAGCATTGACGACAAAACGAGAACGGAACTTGAGGCTGCGGTGTTTCGGCGTCTCGTCAGTCATCTGCGCAACCGGACCGACGTGCAGAACATCGACCTGATGAACCTTGCCGGCTTCTGCCGCAATTGCCTGTCCAACTGGATGAAGGAAGAGGCCGACGCCAAGGGCCTTGCGGTGAGCAAGGACGAGAGCCGTGAGGCGGTCTACGGCATGCCCTATGAGGAGTGGAAGGCGAAGTATCAGGGCAGCGCGACGCCGGACCAGCTCGCGGCGATGAAGAAGGCCCAAAGCGGGCACTAATTCCCGATCTGTGTGACGTCAGTTCCATCGGCGCTCGCATCTCTTGTGGGCGCGCTGTGGATGAGCGCGATGTTTCCTTGACGGAGCCGGCTCCAAAATCGAGGGTCGCCCGCAGCAAGCGGTGCGCGTGGCGCGTATTCGCGCGACATTTCATTGCCATTTCAGGAGTACGCGATGGCCACCACGTCTGCCGCCGTTCAGGAAGAGCCCGCAACGCGATTTGCCAAGGACCAGCTCAGGTCCATCATCGAGCGCATCGAGCGGCTGGAAGAGGAAAAGAAGACCATTTCGGACGACATCCGCGACGTCTACGCCGAGGCCAAGGGCAACGGCTTCGACGTCAAGGCGCTGCGGACCATCGTGCGTCTGCGCAAGCAGGATGCCAACGAGCGCCAGGAGCAGGAGACCATCCTGGAGACCTATATGCAGGCGCTCGGGATGCTCTGAGGCGGCCGGCGGGGCGGCCTGACGCCGTCAGGCCGCCCCGCCAAGGTACTCCCGATGGCTCCAGCGGAGCCGCTGCGGCGGCTCGGGCGACGTCGTGGGATTTGCTGGGTGCCAGTGAGGCAACCGGGCAGATCGTTCGGATGGACGTGCCAGGACCAGTACGCCGGCTCGCTGCGATCCTCGCCGCCGACATGGTCGGCTTCAGCCGCCTCATCAAGACCACTGGCGACGACATGCTGGAAGACCACTGGCGACGACATGCTGGTCGAGTTTCATGGCGTCGTCGATGCGGCGCTGTGCGCAGCCGTGGTCCGATGCAAGCCGAGAAAGTCCGCCTGGCTTGATCTGGCGCAATGAACGGCAGCGAAAGTGCGCGTCAGATGATGCGCATCCTTGCAGGCCGAACACGCATGTCCTTCAGGCTGGATCGTGTCCCTGGGCTGCGTTGGACGAAGCGCGGTCCTTGACGAATCGCCCGTCAGCAGGTCCGCCCTTTCTTGGCTAACCCTAATGCCGAAGACTGGGATTGATATGAGAAAAGACTATTCCAACATCTGCAAGCATATTTCCGGCAATCTCGGCGATCTGCGCCGCGATATTCCTGAGGCCATGCGAGCTTTCTCGGCCCTAGCGCAGGCGGCAACGAAAAGCGGTGCCCTGGACACCAGGACCAAGGAATTGATCGCGCTTGCTCTCGGCGTCGCCGCCCGCTGCGACGGCTGTATCGGTTTCCATGTTGAGGCGCTGGTCAAGCTCGGCGTTGATCGCCGGGCGGTCGCGGAGGCCCTTGGCATGGCCATCTACATGGGCGGTGGACCTTCCTTGATGTATGCCGCCGACGCGCTGGAGGCATACGACCAATTCCAGCAACGCGCTGTGGTCTCCGAGCCGGCGATGGACTGATCTGCATGGCTTGTGGGCCCGTGCTGCTGCGGGATAGCTATCAATTCGGAGGTTGTCGTGAAGCGCTCGGAACATACGAAGCGGCGTCGGTCGAAGCGATGCGGGCGCGAGGCTGCTGCGGACCCACAGCCGTCGGGCAAACCGGCGGAGGAGGCCGCCGGGGCAGTGCAAAGGAAACCGCCCGTCAGAGGGCCGCAGGACGACGCGGCCTACTGGGAGTCCCGCGCCGAGCGGACGAGGCGTCAGGCGGGACGATATCAGGATCAGGCCACTCGCGAGCACTTCATGAAGATCGCGGCCGGATATGAGGCGTTGGCGGCGTCCGCTCGCAGCGTGGGGCGAGGAGCGGAGTAGGCGCTGATAACGGACGAATCGGGGCACCGCCGCAGGCCTGATCTGGCGGCGGCATGATGCGCCGCGCCCGCGTGTGCCGACTCAAAACGTTGTGCGCTCGCGTTCTCACGAGGTCGCATCTTGCTTCAGCGCGTGCGGCTGTTGCCAGCCTGAAACCTCGGCCAGTTCAGCTTCGGGCCGGCGCGTGACGATGTCGCCGCGGCCCAGATAAACGCAGCCCTCGTTGGCATCAACCGTGACCCAGTCGCCTGCTGCAATGACGGCTTGTCCGATCTGCGCGCGCTGGGCGCCGGTGTCGATGCGAAGCTCACGGCACCCGACCAGGCACGGCTTGCCCATCTGGCGTGCAACCAGCGAGGCATGCGCGGTGCGGCCGCCAGCCGCCGTCACGATGCCGGCCGCGGCAGCGAAGCCGGCAATATCGGCGGTGCTGGTGTCGGGCCGCATCAAGATGACGGGATCGCCGGTGGCAGCGAGGCGTTGTGCCGTACCGGAGTCGAAGGTCGCTCGTCCAACGGCAATTCCGCCGGAAGCACCGATCCCCGCCGTGATGGCGGGTTGTGCTGGAAGCAGCGATGTTTCGACGAGCGTAGCGAGATCGATGCCTGCGATCGTCTCCCGCGCCTGTTCGCGGGTGATCAGTCCCTCGTGCACGAGATCAATCGCGATTCGCAACGCCGCGCGGGGCGTCCGCTTGGCCGAGCGGGTCTGAAGGATCCACAGTTTACCGTTCTCGATGGTGAATTCGACGTCCTGCACCTCACGGAACTCCTGTTCCAGCCGTTTCAGGATGGAACGAAGTTCGTCCGCGATGGCGGGAAGCACGCGAGCCAGTGCAGCCTCCGTATCGGGGGTACGACGGCCCGACACGACGTCCTCGCCCTGGGCGTCAAACAGCACATCGATCACGGCTGCTGGCGCGCCGGTCGAAGGATCGCGCGAGAATGCCACGCCGGCACCCGACGACGGACTGCCATTGCCGAATACCATCGCCTGCACGGTAACGGCGGTTCCATGGAGGTGCCCCAGTCGTTCGAGCTGGCGGTAGGTCTGCGCCCGCTCGCTCATCCATGAGCGATAGACGGCGCGGGCCGAACGCTCGAGCTGAGTGCCGGCATCCTCGAGCCAGCCATCATCGTCGTCTTCCAGCACCTTTCGTTCATCAGACGCCAGTCGCTCCAGCGCTTCGCTGTCGAGATCGCGGTCGCTCTCGACGCCCTCCGCGGCGATCAATTCGTTCAGCCGGGCCTCGAACGGAGCAGGGTCGAGCCCTGCCACCGTTTCGGCATAGCACTCCAAGAAGCGTCGGCGGCAATCCCACGCAAGGTGAGGCCGACCGGTCCCACGGATCAAGCCGCGCACGGCTGTCGATGTGCAGCCGACGTTCAGCACGGTGTCCAGCATGCCCGGCATCGACCGTGCGGCCCCGGATCGCACCGAGACCAGCAATGGCTTGCGGGAATCTCCGAACGACTTTCCGGTCGCCTGCTCGAGGAAAGCGATGCCTTCCGCCAATCCGTCGCGCAGATTGCGGGTCGCATGGGCCTTGCCGGCAACGACGTCCGCGCAAAGCCTGACGGGTAGCACGAAGGCGGGTGGGACCGGCAGGCCGAGCGCCGCCATACGTGCGAGGTTTGTCGCCTTCGCGCCGACTTCTTCCGCAGACGGCAGCTCACGCGATTGACCGCCAATTCTTACGATCTTCATGGCAGTTCGTCCTCAGATCGAGAGATCATTCATCGTGTAGCGCCGCAGGATGTGTGCGAAGCTCGCGAGCCGATCGGTGGATCGTTCGATGGCGCGGGCCAACTCCAGTGCGGCAAGCGACGCGGCCACGTCGAGACCGCCGGCAAGGACGCGCGCGGTAATGTCACGCTCCTGGGCATCGGCCGCATGCTCGGCGTCGATCAGGCGGGCCACTGCAGCAAGCGCATCATCGGAATCGGCGCGCCGGCCTTCCTGCACCTCCGCTGCTGCGGCAAGTCCGGACGCCGCCACCTCGGTCGCAGTCACCGAGATCGACGACAGCGCGACCAGCGCCGATTGCAGCGCGGTGTCGGCGGCTTCCCGTGTCAGCGAGGCGATGAAAGGCAGCCTGCTCGAGCTCGTCGATGGCTTGCTCGACGCAATCGACCAGCTCGCCAATGAGTGGCCGGGCATTGAGGCGCGCGATCTCTCCGCGCGCCTCAATCGCAATCCGGTCGGCCTTCTGTTCAATTCGACCGGCCCGGAGAGCAAGCTGCTTTCCGGCGTGCGTATCGGCCTTCGTATCGCCGATGTGGCGCGACACGGCGACGGCAAGGTCCTGGGCCAATCCGATCTGGCGCAGCACCACCGCGAGCAGCGTGCGGTCGACACGCTCGAGATGCTGGACGACTTCCGCGCCGACACGGTCGCGCGCCAGTCTGAAGGATTGCCCGGCGAGCAGCACGTCGGCCGAAACCCGCAACGTCGCCTTCAGCAGGTCGATCGCCGCATCTCGACCGAGCACCTGGTCCAGTCGCTCGCCGAAGCCTATCCGGGCTGGGGCCGCGTTGCGTACGGCGGCGCCGAGCAGCTCACCGCCGCCGAGCTCCAGGAACGCGCGGTGGCCGATCCTGTGCCGGGCGGCCCATTCGAGTATGCGGGCAGCATCATCCCTCGAGACCCAGTTGCGCAGCAGCTTTCGCGCCTTGTTCCAGTCGATCAAGAAGACCAGCGACCCGCCAATCGCTGTCAGGAAGGCGTCGCGATCCGCTGCAGAGGGTGCTTCAAGCAGCCCGGTGACCAGGAAGAACGCGCTCTCCTCCTCCAGACCTGCGGCGGAGTGCCGGTCCAGACCGCTCCATTTGAGCGAAAACCCGTCGAACAGCGACACGAAGAACTTGGCGCGCGACCGGTGCACGTCGGTGTAGGTGACCGTCACCGCATTGCCCCTGATCGCGATGACGACAACATGTGCGTCAGTGGTGCCGATGTCATTCTGGATCACAAGGCGATCGCCCGAGCGGACCGCTGTGGCCTCGAGGCCGGGGTGGTTGAACTTCAGGGCACGGGTCTCATTGACGCCGCGCATGAAGCTTTCGACCGGTGCACGATCCTCCTTCTGGAGCCCGAAGACACGGGCGCCCGCTACGATCTCCTCGGAGCGACTTGCGGCGAGCTGGTTCAGGGCCTTATGCAGGTCCATGACGAGCCGATGAAGGCCGTCCGCGTCGTCCTGCGTGACGCCGGTAAGGCGCCCGATGCGGGCAATTTCGATTTCGGTCGACGCTTCGAGATGACCGGCCGCTCGAATGGTGCCGAGCCGTATCCTGAACTTCTCGCCCTCGGTCGGATCACCGGCGGTGACCGCGCGGATCATGGTTTCTGCGTCGCCTTCGATGCTCTTGAGCAACGGCGCGAGGCCGGGAGCGACAATCTTGCTGCCCCCTGCCAGATGAGCGCCGCCGATCAGCGTTGCCAGCATGGCTGGCGCAAGTCCCGCTGCCCGGCTTTCGATCGTGAGATCGGCGACGGCGCGATGTGGAGCCCTGGCATGCTGAACGGCAGCCTGAAGGGCACTCAAGCGGAGCTTGATGCGATCGTTCGCGGCCAGCCCTTCCGCAACCAGCGACGGCAACAGAATGTCGGGCTGTCCGAGTTCTCTGACGATTGTTGCTTTCATGGTGGCGCATTCTAGGCAGGCACGAGCCGGATATCCTTGCGCTAGATCATTCATGAGATCGTCATATGAACGGTGCGGTCCACGCAGGTGCCGACACATCGACGACGCCAGATCGATCTCGATGGTTGTGACGGCCGCACTGTGCAATTGACCATGATCAAGGCAGCGCGTTGGAGCGTGTTCAGTATGCGGCCGGAACGAGGAGGCACATTGCCATGACACCTAATGTCGGACGCATTGATCAGTATTTCCGGATCATCATCGGTTTGGCTTTGATCGCCTATATCGTGAAGGACGGCGCGCTTGGGGCAGGTTGGCTGGTCGCCGGGTCCCTCGCGCTCGTCCTGACTGCTACGTCATTCTTCTCGTACCGCCCGCTCTATACATTGTTGGGCATAGGCACCCTTCAGAAGTCCAGCGCAGTCTGAAGATGCGGCGGCGCTGATGGGCGTAGACCTTACTCTTGCCGAGTTGCGATCACGGCTCAACCGCCTCGGCGCGGGCGCCATTCTGAGGATCTCCGAGTCCGATTATGAACGGTTGTTTGGAATCAACGAGGTGGCTGCTGCCGCCGTCGCGGAGTTTGCAAAGAGATATCATTGCGTGAGCATCCCAGGAGCGGACGCGCTGTATTTCCGGAAATGGGACGCGAACAGGCACCATTCGACAGAGCTGTCTCAAGACGACAGCACAATGTCCTGCTGAGGCAAAATCCGATCGACGGACTTCAGTCCAGCGTGACGATGGTCAGAAGCAGTCGGAGTATCTCCCAGCCGGCTGCCAGCAGCAACGTGCTGACAATCAGCAGGCGGCCGTACCAGGAGACGGTTGGGCCGTCTCGGTGGCGTGGGCGCGGCGCGGGATGTTCGAGGGTCTGCATCGATGATGCGATCGTCATGGCGGGAGCACCGGTGCCGCCCATCTTGTCGAACGTCGGTCCGTTTCGTTGCCGCGATCGGTCCATCTGTCGTCACCATGCACCAAGCCACGCTAGGATCGCATTCGGGTGGATGGTCGAGCTTGATTCGGATCAACCCGCGATCGGGGCGCCGCGCGTAGTCCACCTTACCGCCCGCCGCTATCGCGGATTATCCCTTAACTCGGTCTCGTTCAGCTTCTGCTTCCAGCTCCAATCGCAGAATATGCGCCCGCAAGGTAGCGAAGGTCTCTTCGGCGGCGTCACTGAAGAGCGGATCGCTATGATCGGTCAGGGCCGAGCTAACCTCCTCCCAATCCTGCGGCAATAGAGCCTTTACGGCTGCGGGGAAGAAATCGCGCTCCTCCATCATCATGTGCTGCCGCTCGCGCACGATAAAATCTCGCACGATGTTGCCGACCTCCTGTCGAGGAATCTCACGACCTGCAAGCACGCTGTCGATTGCCCGGGCGAAGCGATGCAAGCGGTCGGCCCCATCCGTGTGCTCACGTGCGAGATCACCGACCTTTGCGGCCGCATCCGGATCGCGAAGCCTTAGCTTGGAGAAGATCAGGTCTTCCTGGGGATGATGGTATACCTCGGGGTAGACTTCGAAATAGCTGATGATCGCCCGAATAACCTCATAATTGGGGCGATGCCCGCGCTCAAAAAGCGCCAGTTCACGCTCGAGGACGGTGAGGAGCAGATCAATGTTGCGGTGTTCACGGCGCAGAAGATCGATGATCACGGCGGCGCCTCTCCTCGGAGGAAGTATCCAGGATAGAGCCGAAGGCCGTCTTGCTGCTTGCGCGAGATCAAATCTGAACCGCCGCGCGGCGTTCCAAGCCACGAGGCGTCAGCGCTTGAGCCGGGCGTGTCGCTCCGAGTCCCGCCGGGACGGCCTGCGACACCCTTAGCCCACCAATATCCGATTGCAGGTCGCGCGCCTGCGCAGTTCGACCCGGCGCGAGGTCGGAAGGGAAATTGCGCCGTTCTGCTCGAGTTGCGTAAAGGTGCGCGATACCGTTTCGATCGTCAGACCTAGATAGTCGGCAATGTCCTGCCGCGACATCGGAAGCTCGATGGCGGCATTCTTGACAGTGCGGCGCGCCATCTCGTGCAGGAACCCCACGACCCGCTCCTCGGCACTGCAGATCAGGAGCATCAGGTGCTCCTGAAACCGGCGCAATTCCTGGGCCGTCGCGTCCCAAAGCTGGCGTGCCAGATCCTTTTCGTGGTCGGCACGGACCATGAGCGCGGAGCGCTTGACCACGATGACCCGCGTCTCGCAGATCGCCTCGGCCGAGGAGATATGGGTTTCGCCGGCCTCGAAGCCGAAGATATCACCGGGCAGATAGAACGCGCCGATCTGGCGACGTCCGTCGTCAAGAATCTTGTAGGTCCGGACGGCGCCGGAAACGACCTGATAAAGATATTCCGCGGCCTCGTCCTCGCCGTAGATCTCGCTATTGCGGGTAAACCGCATCGGTGTCCCGATCATCCCGAACGGCCCTTCGGCACGTGACCGCCGGTCAAGGATGTTGCTCGGGTGGCGGCTGATATCGGAAGAAACGGCGGTCTGGGTCTGCACGGCGACGCTCCATTGGGAAGATCGATGGAGCCACATTGACCGCATCCAACAGGCGGGGAAATTTGGATGTTTCACCTAAGTAGAAACCACTTACGTATTTGTACGTAGGGCCTGACCATTGGAAGCAAGCAAGATCCCGCGCGCCGCTCGACGTCAGTCCTGCGGCGCGCTTGTTGGGACGGATCAGGCGATGTGCTTGCCAGGAAAAGAGGCGCGTATGCTGGATCGATCCTCGTCCTTCTCCAGACGCTGCCAGCGCGTCGTGCTGTGATCGGCCAAGGCGAGCACTAGCGCAAAAGACGAGAAGACGAGGCCGACGACCGAGACGACCAACAGCGTATCCATGGCCATGTTAGTCTCCTCAGATCCGATCAGCTGGCCGCCTTGATGTCCTCCGGCGATTCGACGTAGTAGCCGGAGTAGCCGTCGACGAAGCAGAGATGATCGTGAACTTCCTTGACGCCCGAGGTGTTTTCCGCGAGCACGATCGCGGCCTGGCGGGCACGCTCGTCGAAGATCAGGCCATGCAGGTGTACGGCGCCGTTGCGGACCCAGACCTGGAAGCCGGCCGGTCGCCAGCCGGTCGCGTTGATCTCGCGCAGGATCCGTTCACGGATGTGAGCATCATCGGCCGTTGGGTCCGGAACCTCGCGGGCCAGCGACGCGACCGCCTGCAAGATGTCTGCCCGGGTGACGATTCCGACCATGGTCTTTCCGTTCACAACCGGCACCCGCTTCACGCCATGCTTGTGCATCAGGTGGACGATCTCATCGAGCGGCGTCTGCTCTTCGACGGTGATCGGGTTCGTGGTCATGACGTCCTCGACCTTGCGGCCGCGCTCGTGCACGAAATCGGTCGCGGCGCCACCGACGCCCGTGAACAGTTCCAGCCAGGTCGATCGCTTGTGACCTGTTCCGATCTCGACACGCCGCAGGAAATCTCCCTCCGACACCATCCCCTTGAGCGTGCCATCTTCGTCCATGACCGGCAGGCCGCTGAGGTGGCATCGCAGCATGATGTTGGCAGCATCTATGATCTTCGTATGCGGGCTGACCGCGATGATATGCTTGGTCATGACCTGATGCGCGCGCATGTGGACCTCCAGGTTGAAAGTTGAATTCTAAGACCTTTGCTCGCAGGTCATGTTGACCTGCCTCAACGGTTGGCCGCACCGGACTCCAGCGATTTCAGGAACAGGATGAAGTCGTTGACTTGGTCCGGTTCGAAGCTGAACTCGGGCATGGTCGGATGCCCGGTCACGATTCCCTCCGCCAGCGCTTCCTGCAGCATCTCGACCGGATATCGCTCGTGCAGGGTTCGGAACGGCGGCGCAATCTTCAGCGGGCTTGGGCTGACCCGGTCGATTGCGTGGCACCGGGCGCAGTAGAGCTGAGCAAGGCGCCGACCCTGCGCCTGATCGGCTACGGCCGGAGCCGGCAGGGCGCAGATCGTGCTGATGGCGACGACGCCGCTACCGACGAAATGGAGCAGTGTCCTGGCACGATGTCTCACGGGGCCGACTCGCGTTCAATGGGACATCAGGACCGGAATGGTCATCGCGCGAAGCATGTCGCGCGTCACACCGCCGAGCAGGCTCTCCTGCAGCCGGGAGTGGCCGTATCCACCCATCACCAGAAGGTCGAGGCTCTCATCTGCCGCGATCGACAGCAGGACCGACTGGATTTCGGTTCGGGATGCGGGCAGCGACGTGACCTTGGCCGGGAGACTTGCCTTGGCGAGGTATCGCACCAGATGGTTCGTGGAACTCTCCGCGGGCATCGGGTCTGGACCGTCGATGGTGACGATGGTGAGGGCGTCAGCCTTGTGCAGCAGCGGCATCGCGTCATGCAACGCCCGGGCGGCAAGCCGGCTGCCATCCCAGCAGATTCCGATGCGCTTGGCGGAGAATGCGCCGTGGAATGTGTAGGGCATGAACAGGACGGGCCCTCCGGCTTCAAACAGGAGCTCCCGCGGGATGACGTTGTCGTAGCTGTCGTGCTGATGCTGCGGCTGGGCTACCACAGTCAGGTCATGTAGTCGCGCGCTCGCACAGACGATCTCGCGAGCATCGATCGGAACGGCAGCCGCGGCGCGTGTCGTGTATGAAATTCCGGCATTCCGGGCCTCTATGTCGAAGACGCGCAGCGCTGCCTCGGCGCGTTCGAGCGCCTGGGCATGCTCCACCTCGAAGAGGGAGGCGACGGCCACACCGCCTTCGATGACGAACGGGACGTTGGCGGTCTCGTATCCGATCGCAACTGCATCGAGATGCGCGCCCGTACTGAGCGCAAGCGAAACCGATCCGTCGACCGCGGGACGCGGCGACAGTTCCGTGGGAATGTGGACCAGGATGTTCCTGAACATGGGTCGTTCTCCTGAAGCGTGGAAGAGACAAACCCATCAAAGCACAGGCCCGCGTAGCACAATTTGATCTGCCTCATACATGCGAGTTGTCGTCGTTTGAGCGAGATCAATCCGCGGGATGCGAATTTCGCCCATTTGTCCTGCCGAGAGATTGGAGAAGCAGGCATGGCACGCGTCGCATTGGTAACGGGCGGAAGTCGGGGAATCGGCGCCGCGATTTCGCGGGCTCTCGCCGGGGCGGGGTATCAGGTGGCGGCCAGCTATGCAGGGAATACCGAGGCCGCGCGCCGGTTTCACGACCAGACCGGAATCGGCGTCTTCCAGTGGGATGTCGCGAACTTCGAAGCCTGCGCGGCCGGTGTCCGCAAGGTGGAAGCGGCGGTTGGGCCGATCGACATCCTGGTCAACAACGCCGGTATCGTGCGCGACGCCACGCTGCATCGAATGACCAAGCCGCAATGGGACGCGGTGATCCGCACCGATCTCGATTCGTTGTTCAATATGTGCAGGCCGCTCATCGAGGGCATGCGGGCTCGCAAGTTCGGGCGGATCATCAACATTTCGTCCATCAACGGACAGAAGGGCCAGATCGGGCAGACGAATTATGCCGCGGCGAAAGCCGCCGAGCTCGGCTTCACCCGTGCTCTCGCCCTCGAAAGTGCGCGGTCGGGGATTACCGTCAACGCGATCTGCCCGGGCTACATCAACACCGAGATGCTGGCTGCCGTGCCGACGGACGTCATGCAGAGCGCGATCCTTCCGCAGATCCCGGTCGGGCGGCTGGGCGAGCCGGAGGAGATCGCCCGAGCCGTGATCTTTCTTGCCGCAGATGAGGCGGGTTTCATCACCGGATCGACGCTGTCGATCAATGGCGGCCAGCATATGAGCTGAATGGGAGGAGCGACAATGCTTGCAACCGATGTGATGCGCAGTTCGTTCGCGACGATCAAGCCGACTGCCAACGTGCTCGATGCCGTCCAGCTGTTGCTCGAAACCGATCAGCGCGGGCTGCCGGTCATCAACGATGACGGCGATCTCGTCGGCATGATTTCGGAGGGCGATTTCCTTCACCGCGACGAGCTCGGCGTCAACCCACCGTTCGGAAACTGGTTGGAATCGCTGCTGGGAATCGCGGAGAACACGCCGGAACGCGAACGTATGCGCTCGTTGCGTGTCGCGACGCTCATGAGTTCTGCACCGATCACCGTCGATGTAGAGGCCTCGATCGGTGACGTTGTCGCGCAGATGGATGTTTACGACGTGTCACAGGTTCCGGTGATCTGCGCCGGAGCTGTCGTCGGTATCGTCAGCCGCAGGGAGCTGCTTGCGGCTCTGGCATTGCGATTGAGAGAGAATGCAGAAAAAGCAGGCACTGGAGATCATTCATGAGCGAGATCACGGTTCAACCGCATGCACGCGCGGTCGTCTGGATCGATCATTTCGTGGCGAAGATATTCGGTGTTGGGCTGACGGGTGTCAGCGCGGCCGCCGTCCATGCTCACTTGCCGTCCCAGCATCTTCACCACAAGGCGAATACGATCGGCGACGGTCGCGTCCAGGGCGACCCGACCTTTCTCGCCAGGGTCGGAGAAGCCTTAAGCAGTTGCACCGATCTGCTGGTCATCGGCCCGGGCATCGAGAAGACGGAGTTGGTGCACTATCTGAAAGCGGAACGGCCCGATCTCAATCTGCATGTCGAGGCGAGCGATCATCCGACCGATCGTGAGATCGTGGCCTTGGGTCGGCAGCGGTTCCAGCTCGACTGAGCGGGCGGCATTTGGTGCCGAGCAGCATGAGGCTCGTGCTCGTCGGGCGCGGGCAAGGAGGCGAGCGGTGACAGTCAATGCAATTCTCGACCAAGCAGCGTCCCCTGCCAATGACGATTCGGTTGCGGCCGGAGCGCCTGCTCCTGTGCCGTCTGAACGGGAGGCATTGAGCGGCGCCGAATCGATGGACCATCTGGTCCACGCGGCGATTGCGCAGTGGACCGGCGGGCTCTCACCCGCGGGCCTTGCGCTTGCCTTCGCCGATTGGCAGCTGCATCTCGCCGCGTCGCCCGGCAAGCGGCTTGAGCTTGCCCTGAAGGCATTGGGCGACGGTTCACGTTTCGCGCGCATGGTATTGACGCCGCATGCTGCCTGGCAGCCCTGGTTCATGGTCAAGCCGCAACCTAGCGACCACCGATTCTCAGGCGCGGATTGGACGTTGCCGGCCTTCAATATCGTGGCCCAGGCGTTTCTGCTCGGCGAGCAGTGGTGGCATTCGGCGGCAAGCGGATTGCATGGCGTTTCGAAGGGAAATGCCGCGATCGTGGATTTCGTGATCCGACAATGCCTCGACGCCGCAGCTCCGTCCAACTTCGCGCTCAGCAACCCCGAAGTTCTGCGCCAGATGATGGATTCGGGCGGCGGCAACTTCGTTTCGGGCTGGCACAATTGGCTGGATGATTGCAGAAAGCGGTTCGGAAGCCAGTCATCCGAGCCTGCCCGGTTCGTGGTCGGCAAGGACGTTGCGGCGACCGAGGGTAAGGTCGTCTACCGCAACGAGCTGATCGAGCTGATCCAATACGCGCCCGTGACCGCGGATGTCTGCCCGGAGCCGTTGCTGATCATACCGGCCTGGATCATGAAATATTACATTCTCGATCTCTCCCCGCAGAATTCCCTGATCCGCTTCCTGGTTGAACGCGGCTTCACTGTGTTTGCGATCTCATGGCGCAACCCGGGGCCGGCCGACCGTGATCTTGGCCTCGATCATTATCGCAGGCTCGGGGTCGAAGCCGCAATCGACGCGATCAATCAGATCGCTCCCGGACGCGCGATCCACGCCACGGGCTACTGCCTCGGCGGTACATTGCTCGCGATCGCCGCGGCCCGTCTGCAGAAGGAGCGGCCCGGTTGCCTGCGATCGGTGACGCTGCTGGCGGCCCAGGTCGATTTCACCGAGGCGGGTGAGCTGACCCTGTTCATCAACGAGAGCCAGGTTGCGTTTCTCGAAGATATGATGTGGCGGCGCGGCGTGCTCGATGCGCCGCAGATGGCCGGTGCGTTCCAGCTGCTACGATCGAACGACTTGATCTGGTCGCGTCTGGTGCGCGACTATCTGATCGGCCAACGGGACGCTCCAAGCGATCTGATGTCGTGGAATGCCGACGCCACGCGGATGCCTTACCGGATGCATGCGGATTATCTGCGCAAGCTGTTTCTCGACAATGACCTCGCCGAGGGCCGGTACGTGGTGGACGGGCAGCCGGTCGCGCTGTCCGACCTCCGTGTTCCGATGTTCGTCGTCGGCACAATGCGTGACCATGTGGCGCCGTGGCGGTCGGTACACAAGATCCATCTGCTCGCTGAGGCCGATATTACGTTCGCGCTGGCGAGCGGCGGTCACAATGCCGGCATAGTGGCCCCGCCTTCGGAGGACGGTCACACCTATCAGGTGCTGGAGAAGAAGAAGGATCAACCCTATGTCGGACCCGACGAGTGGCTGCAGAAGGCGCCGCATCGCGAGGGATCCTGGTGGCTGGAGTGGGTTCGCTTCCTCACGGCGCATTCAGATGCCTGGGTAGCGGCGCAGCCGTCGCTTCATACGCCCGAGGGTGGACCGCCGCTCGAGGATGCACCTGGGCAGTATGTTCTGGAGCATTGATCCGGCAAGGTGCGCCGCGGGCGGAGTTGATCCGTCGCAATTGCTCGCTGGCGAGAACCACTACGGTATTACGAGATGGGCTTGCAGCGTCATGGTTGTCGGCGCCAGGCCCTTGCGGCTCCAGGAGGAAGTCATGAGCCTGATCCTTCGTATCTTCCTTGCCATAGCGGGATTCATCACCGCGTTGTTTGTCGCTCGTGACTCCCTGAAGTTCGACATCATGCAAATGTTCGTGGTTATCTTGCTCGTGACCGGGGTCTTGCTCGTCGGCAGTCTCTGGAGCCTGTGGCGGCGACAAGCCTGACAACCCACGGCTTCGGGAGGCCTGGCTGATGCGCCGTTCACCATGGCGGACGGCGGATGGAGGCCTCGCATTGCACGAGTAGCTTTCGCGACGATCCAACGGCCGAAGGCCGGCTCTAAGCCGGCCTTCGGAGAGTCGATTGCGAATGCCGAGAACGCTTCGAAAGGAATCGTCTAGCGTCCCTCGAGCTTGTTTGGGCGCTTGGTGACGTTCATTAACATCAGTGCTACTGCACATGACGCAGCGACAAATGCCGCGGTCCACCTGACCGTGGATACGGCAAAAGCCGCGTCAAGCCGCCAGCCATGGGGCGCCGGCTCGGTCGTGGCAAGCGGCACCACGTCCGGGAAGTACCAGTTGCAGAACAAAGCGAGTGCGACCGCGAGGATCGCGCTACCGACGAAGATAAAGCTCAATCGGCGTTTCATGGAGGTCCTCCTGTTGGCGGAGGGATGGTGCCAGACCCGACAGCATCAACCAATTCAGGAGTTTCCCTTAAGGTGATCTACCGCCTGCGAAGCCGTTCGCAGACAAGATGTGCTGCGTTCAAGCGTGATCGCCGGTGTGCCGGACGCGTCTACGACGCTCCAACCAATCGTTCCGGTCTCGATGTTCTCCTGAAGCCGGACCACGTCGGCGGTCGCATCCGACGCGTCGTGTCGCCGCGATGCCACGCGATGCAGCCGCATTGCGCGATCTGCGGTCAGGAAGATGCCGCGAAATTCAACTCGGGCGCTCCGGGCGATGACCTCTGCGGCATCGCGCTCGGTCAATCTCAGGAATGCCGCATCGAGTGTCACCGAGACCCCCTGGGCCAGGGTTCGCGCGGCTTGCTCCAGCATTGCCTGATAGACGCGATCGGAAGCCTTCAGGGTATACGCCGCTGCGGGCAGGGCCGTGTGCTCGCTCATGTTATGAAGTCGCTTGCGAATGACGTCTGATCGCAGGATCAGCGCGCCGGGTGGCGGTCCGATCAAGGGAGCGATGTCACGGGCCAGCACACTTTTGCCAGTACCTGATTTTCCGCCGATCGCAAGAAGGATGGGGTGCTCGGGGGTGATCAGCCGCAGTGCGAGGTCGAAGTATCTGTTCGCAATCGTGGCGATCGTTCGATCGTGCGGATGTTGCCGCTGTTTAGTGAACAGCACGTTGGCGCGAATTGCCGCGCGAACAGAGAGAAACAGCGGCAGCAGGCAGAGCGCAGCCGACTGTTCGGCCCAGGCGGCCTGCATGTAGCTGTTGAATAGTCTGTTGGCGACGGCATCGCTTCCAAACGCCAACAGATCCATCAGAGGGAACGCGAAATCGTACAGCACATCCGTTGTCGCGATATCAGGATCAAATTCGATCGCGTCGAACAGGACCGGCTTGCCGTCAATCATGACGATGTTGCCGAGGTGTGCGTCGCCGTGGCAGTGCCGCACCTGCCCCGACGCAGCGCGGGCACGCAGGAGCTCGCGATTTCGTGCTATTTCGCGATGGCTCAACTGGTGCAGTTTGTCGATCCGGTCGCGGGCAAGGTCTGGTATGCTGCGAAACTGTTCCGTGTTGCGACCTACGATCACGGGTAGCGAGGCAAGCCAGTTCGATCCCTCGCTGATGACAGCAACCCGATGAGAATCGAGCAGGACGGCGGCCAAATCGTCGCCAAGTTCTGGTTCAAGGACGCCCGATGCAAGGCGGTCGAGAGTCTCGCTTTCGTCGAAGCGAACCATTTCAACGGCCCACTCAACGACGGGGCCGACGCCTCCGATCGCCAAGCCGTCGCGTTCACGCGTGATCGGGACCACCCCACGATAGATTGAAGGCGCATGGCGCTTGTTGACGGTGATCTCATCTTCACAAGCACGACGGCGCTTCTCCAATGTCGAGAAGTCCAGATATGGGAGCTTGACCGCGCGCTTGACTTTCAAGGCGCGCGATGGCTCGAGGAAAATGATCGAACAATGGGTGTCGATCCGTTGTACGGCCAAGTTCGGCCGACCTCCAGCCAGGAACGACAACACGGCGGTCTGGCTGACGTCACCCGCGCTCGCGTCGGTTGATGACGCCGGCGTCGTCATGGCTTCAGAACGGCTGCGCCGACAAGCCTGCCGTCACGCAGGCGAGAGAGCGCTTCGTTCGCCTGATCGAGCGGGAAAACCGTGACACGTGTTCGAACGCCGGCCTTCGCTGCACTCTTGAGAAAATCATTGCCGTCCTGTCGCGTGAGATTGGCGACCGACACGAGCTGTCGCTCGCCCCAGAGAATGTTGTAGGGAAAGCTTGGAATGTCCGACATGTGGATGCCGGCACAGACCACGCGTCCGCCCTTACGCAATGCGCGCAGGGCAAGCGGGACAAGAGGCCCGGCCGGCGCGTAGATGATTGCGGCGTCAAGCTCGGCGGGCGGCCTGTCCTCGGAGGCTCCAGCCCAGCATGCGCCGAGCGACAATGCCAAACGTTGAGCCTCGACGTCACCTGGGCGAGTGAAGGCGTAGACATCCCGTCCTTGCCAGCGAGCCATCTGCGCTGCGATGTGTCCCGCCGCGCCGAAGCCGTAAATGCCGAGCTTGCGGCCGTGACCGGCCATCACAAGCGAGCGCCAGCCGATCAGGCCTGCGCACAGCAGGGGCGCCAGTTCGACATCCTCGCCGTGCTCGCCGAGTGGAAAGCAGTAGCGCGCGTCCGCTACCAGGTGGGTGGCAAAGCCGCCGTCCCGCGTGTATCCGGTGAAAACGGGATTGTCGCAGAGATTTTCCTTGCCCTCCCGGCAGTATGGACAGTGCCCGCAGGTTGAGCCGAGCCAGGGAACGCCGACGCGCGCACCGAGAAGCCCGGCGCTTACGCCGCGACCCAAGGCATCGATGCGACCGACCACCTCGTGGCCGGGAACGATCGGATAGATGATGTTTGGCAGTTCCCCATCGACCACATGAAGGTCGGTGCGGCAAACGCCACAAGCGCTGATCCTGACGCGCACTTCGCCGGGGCCGGGAACAGGATCCGGCCGTTCCACATACTGCAGCCTTGCGCCGCGTGCGGGCAGGGTCATCGCGTGCATGACGGGATTCTCTGAGGTTCGTAACCTCTCTTTGATCACGTGACATCAGCCCTGTTTTGATCCTGGTCAACGCCGATCGGCCGTTCCTGATTAGGTTCGCCCGGTATCGCGGACGCGCTGTTCGTCTGGCCGCCAAGCGCCCACGGACAGCCGCCCACCCGAAGGGATCAACCATGTACGAATTCCTGCAGGAGACCGTTGCGAACAACATGACGAGGTCAGTGCGAAGCGTCGCTCCCGAAATGACCGTGGGTGACCTGTATCGGCTGTTCGCAAAGGAAGATCATGATGCCTACCCCGTCTTGCGTGACGATACCGTGGTCGGGTTCGTCACCAAGCTCGATGCGCTAAAGGTGTTCACCTGCACGACTGATCACATACTGCCGCATTACGACGATCGTATGGGAACCACGGTCGACGAGATCATGTCGTGCGACGTGATTTCAGTCCAACCGGACACCAACCTCCAGCGCGTTCTGCAGCTGATGGTGACCCATCGGCTCAAAAGTCTTCCCGTGATTGACAAGTATCACCACCTGCTCGGCATTATTGCTCGCGAGGATGTCATGCGAGCCCTGGCGCGCTGCACGAAGCGGCAGACGCCTCCGCTCGTTCCCTGCGAGACTGTCCGATGTCTACGTTTGGTCTAGAGCGGGTTTTCTCGCCTCGGACTGTCGCGGTGGTTGGTGGCAGTTCGCGTCCATCGTCACTTGGCTTGGCTGTTCTGATGAACCTCAAGGCGAGTGGCTTCGCCGGCCGAATCGCGGTGGTCAATCCAAATTACGCCGTGGTCGACGGCGCGGAGACCGTTCCAAACCTGAAGTCGCTCCCGTTCGTTCCGGATCTTGTCGTCATCACGGCGCCTGCTGTTGCGATCCCCGGGATCATCGCGGATGCCGCCGCGGTTGGCGTTGCCGGCGCGGTGATCCTGTCGGCCGGTCTCGGCCACGGCGCGGGCTCGCTTGCCGAGACGGCCGCGCGGACCGCGCGCATGCACGGGATACGTCTGATCGGACCCAATTGCATCGGCGTGATGATACCCCGCGCCAATCTCAATGCGAGCTTTGCTGCGCACCGCCCATCCGATGGACGCGTGGCGCTGATCTCGCAATCCGGCGCTATTGCGGCGGCGATGATCGAGTGGGCGGCCGAACGGCGGCTTGGCTTTTCGGGCATCGTATCGGTCGGCGACCAGCTCGATGTCGACGTTGCCGACTTGCTCGACTATTTCGCGCAGGACGACCATACCAACGCAATCCTGCTCTACATCGAGAGCGTCACGGATGCCCGCAAGTTCATGTCGGCGGCGCGCGCCGCTGCGCGACTGAAGCCGGTGATCGTCGTCAAATCGGGGCGAATGGCGGTGGGTGCCAAGGCGGCGGCCACCCACACCGGCGCGCTGGCCGGATCGGATGCTGTCTATGACGCCGCCTTTCGTCGCGCCGGCATGCTTCGCGTGTACGACTTGCGTCAGTTGTTCGATTGTGCCGAGCTCCTCGGCCGCGGCTTTGTCCCGCGCGGCAACCGCCTCGCGCTTCTGACCAATGGCGGCGGGATCGGCGTCCTTGCGATCGACCGGCTCGCGGAATTGGGCGGTGCGGCCGCCAACTTGTCCGCCGATACGGTCGCGTCGCTCGACAAGGTTCTGCCGCCCAATTGGTCGCATGGCAATCCCGTCGACATTTCCGGCGATGCGGATGCTGCACGTTACATATCCGCACTTGACGCCCTGCTCGAGGACGCCAATAGCGACGCTGTTCTGGTTATGAATGTGGAAACGGCCGTGGCGCCGGCTGAGGGCATCGCCGAAGCCGTGGCACGGCGTGTCGGCGACTTCCGCGCCAAAAGGAGTGTGGTAGCTCCGCTGGTGCTTGCAGCGTGGGCGGGCACTGACGAACGCACGAGTGCGACCTTCGAGGCCGCCGGCATCCCGCATTTTCCGACTGAGGACGACGCGGTGCGCGCCTTTATGTACCTGGTACGGTATCGCGAGGCGTCGCTCGCGCTTTCCGCCACTCCGCCAAGCATCGCCTCGACGTTTACGCCCGAGATTACGGCGGCGCGGCGCGTGATCGCGCAGGTGCTATCGGAGGAGCGCCAGTGGCTCGATCCGGTCGAGATCGTCGCGCTGTTCGAGGCCTATGGCATCCCGGTTGTTCCGACGGTCGCCGCCCGCGACGCCGACGATGCCGCAGACAAGGCTGGGCCGTTCCTGACCAAGGGGCTCGCGGTCGCCGTCAAGCTGTTCTCGCGCGACATCACGCACAAGTCGGATGTCGGCGGGGTCATCCTCGGTCTGCGGACCCGCGAAAGCGTCGCCGAGGCAGCGAGGACGGTGTTGGCGCGCGCCCGGAGCGCTCGCCCGGATGCCTGCCTGCAGGGGGTGACGATCCAGCCGATGATCGTGCGGCGTGCTGCTCGGGAACTGATCGTCGGAATTGCCGATGATCCGACCTTCGGCCCGGTGATCGTGTTCGGTCGCGGCGGGACGGCGGTCGAGGTGATCAACGACAAGGCGCTGGCGCTGCCGCCGCTCGACATGAATCTGGCCCGTGACCTGGTCGGGCGCACGCGGGTCTCGCGATTGCTTGCAGCCTACCGCGATGTGCCGGCAGTTCCTGCCGACGTCGTGCCGCTTACGCTCGTCAAGCTGGCGCAGATGGCGGCCGATATTCCCGAAATCGCCGAGCTCGACATCAATCCGCTGTTGGCGGACGAAACCGGCGTGCTGGCGCTCGACGCGCGCGTGGCGGTCCGCAAGCCGGCGCGGCTGTTTGCCGGTCAGACCCGGCTCGCCGTGCGGCCCTACCCATCGCAATGGGAAGGTCAGCTCAGCTTGCGAGATGGTTTCCGGGTCGCGGTCCGGCCGATGCGGCCGGAAGACGAGCCCATGGTCGAGGCCTTCTTCAAACGCGTGACCATCGAGGACCTCAGGCTGCGCTTCTTCCACGCGGTGAAGCAGTTCTCTCACTCGTTCATCGCGCGCCTGACCCAGCTCGACTATGCCCGCGCGATGGCCTTCGTCGCGCTGGATCCGCAGACCGGCGAGATCCTGGGTGCAGTCCAGCTTCACTCGGATTCACTCTACCAGACCGCGGAGTACGCCATCCTGCTACAGTCCGACCTCAAGGGAAAAGGCCTTGGATGGGCGTTGATGCAGCTCCTGATCCGCTACGCGAGGTCGGAGGGACTGAAACGCCTGTCCGGCGAGGTGTTGATCGAGAACACAACCATGCTGAGCATGTGTCATGAGCTCGGATTCACCGCCACGAAAGAACCGACCGACCACCGGGTCGTCAATGTCGTCCTCGACCTTTCCCTTCCGGTGGCGGATGCCGTAGGGACCGACATCCTGATCAGACCGGAACCGATCAAAGCGGTGTGACGGCGACGACGCGATAGGGATGCATGCCGTCCGCTTCGCGGACAGAGACATATTCGCCGAGCGTGAAGCGCTCGTCCCCGAAATGATGCCCGGCCTCGTCGGCGGCCGTGCCGGCCACGTCATAATGGAAACGCCAGCTGCCGCCCGGACCATGTACGAGGTGGCCGAGCTGATCGTCCTCGGCGGGCCGCTGGCGAACGACGCGGCAGGCCTCGCGATGGGTCTTCCAGGTTTCGACATCGATCCGCGACGCTGCGTCTAGCGGAGCAACAATGATATAGCCGATCGCAGGTGCGCCCTCGGGGTGGTCATGTTCGCGAGCGCGTCCGAGGCGGATCACCCTGAACGAGTGCGGCAACGCTGTATTCTGCAGAGGCCTGAAGGCTGGACGGTTCATTGAAATCTCCCTAACGGGCCCTTGCTGCCGGGCCAATCCGCCAGAACGTAATCTTCTGGCTCGCCAAGCGGTTGATTTTCGTCAAGAACAGCTCCAAGCCGTGAACCAGTTGCGTTGGGTCAAACACTGCCGACCTCGGCTTCCTATACTTGGCTTTCCAAGTTGGAGTCGGCCTATTGCTCAACTCTCCGGTCCTGAAAGCGAATGAGGACGATCCGCGCGTGCTTGCGGCAGGCGGGGCGTGGAACGTTGCGAACGTCGAGGTGTTGGAACGGCTATGCGAGCGCGCGGCGGACGCGGATATCGGAGCGATCGATCTACGCTGCGTCACTACGCTCGACACCGTCGGGGCCTGGCTGCTTGAAAGATTGGCCCGTGGCGGTCCAACCAGAGCGGCGCTGACCGGCGTGGACGGCCCGTATGGCGATTTGTTGGAAGAAGTGCGGGGGCTGAACCGTGCCGAGCGCGGTGAACGCAAATCCATAAACCCCCTGCTGGAGAAACTCGACCAGGTCGGTCGTGGCAGCAGGCGGCTGGTATCCGATTCCGGGGCCTTCCTGCATATGCTCGGCGCTTTCAGCGCAGCGCTGTTCGCGGTGCTCAGGCATCCGCGGTCGTTTCGGCTGACGTCGACCTTCTATCAGCTCGGCCGGGTGGGCTGGCAAGCGGTGCCGATCATGGCGCTGATTACCTTCTTGATCGGGGCCATCATCGCTCAGCAGGGGATCTTCCATTTCCGTCGCTTCGGCGCCGAGTCCTATGTCGTCGACATGGTCGGCATCCTTGTGCTGCGCGAGATCGGCGTGCTGATCGTCGCCATCATGGTGGCTGGACGATCGGGCAGTGCCTATACGGCCGAGATCGGTGCCATGAAGATGCGCGAGGAGATCGACGCGCTCAGTACCATGGGGCTCGATCCGGTCGCGGTGCTGATCTTGCCGCGGGTGCTGGCGCTCGTGGTGGCGCTGCCGATCCTTGCCTTTCTCGGATCGCTCGCCGCGCTCTATGGCGGCGGGCTAATCGCCTGGCTCTATGGTGGCATGAGTCCGGCAATCTTCATCGCGCGCCTGCATGACGCGGTCTCCATCACGCATTTTGAAGTCGGTATCATCAAGGCGCCATTCATGGCGCTCGTGATCGGACTTGTCGCCGCGGTGGAGGGACTGAGTGTCAAAGGCAGCGCAGAGTCGTTGGGACAGCAGACGACTGCGTCGGTCGTGAAATCGATCTTCCTGGTCATCGTGCTCGACGGACTGTTCGCCGTCTTCTTCGCCTCGATTGGGATGTAGCATGGGCTCGACGGCTATCCATATCCGCAATCTGGTGGTTGGCTTCGGCAGCAAGACGATCCTCAACCATCTCAATCTTGACGTGAGGCAGGGCGAGATCCTAGGTCTCGTCGGTGCGTCAGGCGGCGGAAAATCAGTGCTGATGCGAGCCTTGGTCGGCCTGCTGCCGAAACGTGGCGGGCAAATCGACTATGTCGACCACGGGAAAGGTGAGCGGAACTGGGGTATCCTGTTCCAACAAGGCGCGCTGTTCTCGGCTTTGACGGCGCGGCAGAATGTTCAATTTCCGCTCCGCGAGAATGCGCATCTCTCGCCGCGGCTCCTCGATGAGATCGCGGATGCCAAGCTGGAGATGGTGGGTCTCTCCCGCGCGGACGGCGACAAGTTTCCTTCCGAGCTCTCGGGCGGCATGACCAAGCGGGTCGCGCTGGCCCGCGCACTCGCATTGGATCCCGCCCTGCTGTTTCTGGACGAGCCGACCTCCGGCCTCGATCCGATCGCGGCGGGCGAGTTTGATGCCCTGATCAGAACGCTGCACCGGACGCTTCGCTTCACAGTGTTCATGGTGACGCACGACCTCAACAGCTTGCAGGCGATTTGCGACCGGGTCGCCGCACTCGCCGAGGGGCGAATCGTAACGGTGGGGCCGCTGTCATCCGTGCTCGAATCCGACCATCCCTGGGTCAAGGCTTACTTTCACGGTGCGCGGGCCCAGACGCTTGGTTTTGGCACCTAGGCAGGGGAGATGGATATGGAAATTCGCGCGCCCTATGTTGTCGTCGGTGCATTCGTATTGTCGGCGATCGTCGCCGTGTTCGGCTTTGTCTACTGGCTGGACAATGTCGGCGGCATCGGCAAGCGAGAGAGCTACCAACTCGTGTTCACGGATCCCGTGCCGGGGCTCCTCGTTGGTGCGGGCGTGCTCTTCAACGGCATTCGCGTCGGCGAGGTGACCGCGCTCGAACTGGTGCCGGAGCGCCCTCGCGAGGTTCACGCCACGATCGCCGTCGCCGAGCGCACGCCGGTGCATAGCGACACGCGTGTCGGCGTTGATTTCCAGGGCCTGACCGGCGTCCCGGTGATCGCGCTAGAGGGGGGCGATGATCCCGCAGCGCCGCCGGCGCGCGCGCCGCTGGTCGCCGAAAAGGGCGCCGGGCGGAGCCTGACGCAAGCTGCCCGCGATGCGCTGCGCAGGGTCGATGCCGTCCTGTCGGAGAATTCCGCGCCGCTGCACAGCACGATTGAGAACCTCGGCACCTTTGCCGAGGGGCTGGCACGCAACACGCCGAAGCTCGACGGCATCGTGGCGGGGCTGGAGCGCATGACGGGTGGAGCTCCTGCGCCCCGCAAGGTTGTCTACGATCTTCACGCCGTTGCGGAATTCGGCCCGCAGCACGGCGGATCGTTGCCTTCCCCCATGGTGATGGCGGAGCCGACCGCGATCGCGCGTCTGCAAACGCAGCGTTTCCTGTTTACGCCTGACGAGGACGTCGCCGGCTTCGCGGACGCACAATGGGGCGACAGCTTGCCGGTGCTGCTGCAAGCGCGCCTTCAGCAGAGCTTTGAAAACTATGACATTTCTCACGCGCCGTTGCGTGCCGACAGCTCCGTTGAGGGCGTCCCGCGCCTGCTGATCGATTTGCGGCGCTTCGAGATCGCGCTTGGGCCGCAGCCGAAGGCGGTCATGGCGCTGTCGGCGAAGATCGTGGGCTCCGATGGGCAGATCAAGGCTGCACAATTGTTCGAGGAAACTGCCCCCCTCGCGGCTCTCTCGCCCGACAATGCCGCAACCGCCTTCGACAATGCCTTCGGTGCATTGGCGCGCAAGCTCGTCACGTGGACATCATCGGGGGCATGAGTGCCGAGGTCCTGAGCGGGAACTAAGTACTTCCCCTTAAGTGATTGACGCATTCGGCTGCGCTACGCAGGCGCCAGCGCCGGTGCATCGCGATGGCACTTGCCGGCGGCCGATAGCCGGGACGCTCCGGCCCGATTTTGCCGAGGGGAGCAATGGCACAGAATGACCGGGACAATCTGAGACAAGTTAACGAGCAAATCCAACTGCGGGAGCAGATCGCGGACATCCTTGAAACTTTCTCGGTCGACGAGCTTCGCCAGCTCCTCGCCGAGATTGAACGCATCATGCAGGAATCCGGAATCTGAGTGAGCGGAAGCCGGCGGACGTGGCGGCGCGGCGGCAAGCCGGGAGCGAGGCTAGGGGCCAGCAACGAGCAATCGGCGGCAGTGTCGAGCAATACTCATCTCCTCGTTGGTCGGAACGACCAACACGTCCACCAGGCTGCCTGGAGCTGCAATGCGCGCCGCCCCCTTCGCATTTGCCGCCGGATCGAGCCGGACACCGAGCCAGGCAAGCCGGTCGCAGATTTGCTGCCTGATTTCGGCGGCATGCTCGCCGATGCCGCCGGTGAATATCAAGCCGTCGAGGCCGGCCATCGTGTTCGCCATCACGGCGACTTCAGCGGCAACGCGGAAAGTGAAGAGCTCGATGGCTTCGCGCGCGGCAGGCTCGCGGCTTGTCAGCAGGGTGCGCATGTCGGCTGACACGCCGGAGACACCGAGCAGGCCCGAACCGTCGTACAACAGGTGCTGCACCTCGTCGACCGTCATCTTCTCTTCCTGCATCAGATAAAGCAGAATCCCAGGATCAATCGTCCCACAGCGCGTCCCCATCACAAGGCCGTCGAGTGGAGTCAGACCCATTGTGGTGTCGGCGCTCTTGCCGTTCTGCAGGGCGCAGAGGCTGGCGCCGTTGCCGAGATGCGCGATCACCATACGTGTCTGCGTCGGGGCGAGCGTTGTGAGGCGGTCTGCGACATATTCGAAGGAAAGTCCGTGGAATCCGTAGCGGCGGATACCGCGCTCTTCAAGGCTCCGGGGAATGGCGAACCGGCTGGCAGGCGGCGTCAGGCCGTGATGAAAGGCGGTGTCAAAGCAGGCGATTTGCGCTAGTCCGGGCCGCAGCGATTGCACTGCCCGGACCGGGGCGAGACAGCGTGGCTGATGCAGCGGCGCCAGCGGCGTCAGCGCGTCGAGCGCCGTGATGGTTCGTTCATCAAGCGCGATGGGGCTGGAAAAGTCCCGTCCGCCGTGGACGACACGATGGCCAACCGCGACGAGCGGGTCGGCCTCGAGATAATCGTCGACCCAGCTGAAGATATCGGCGAGCAGACCGTGATCGGTCGTTTCGTCGCAGGAGCGGCGTTTCTCGAACAGCTGCTTGCCCGATGGGTCGGTCACCACGATGCGCGGCGCCTTCTCCTGTTCGTCGAGCACGCCCTTGCATCTCAGCTCCGGCTCGGCCGGTCCGATGTCGAACAGGCCGAACTTGATGCTGGAAGAACCGGCGTTGAGCACCAGGACATTGTCCGACATTGGCGGCTTCCCCGCTCAGAGCGATTTGACGCCATCTGCGCGGTCGCGCCAAGCCCAGTCGCGGATTTCCGGCATGTCCTCGCCGTGCTCGCGCACGTAGCGAGAGTGCTCGATGAGCTTGTCTCGGAATTGTTGCTTGATGTGAGCGGCAGCGATGTCGAGGCCCGGCACGCGCTCGATCGCTTCGACCGCGAGATGGAAACGATCAAGCTGATTTAGGACGACCATGTCGAACGGCGTCGTGGTGGTGCCCTCCTCGGCGAAACCACGCACATGCAGGCCGGCATGGTTGGTGCGGTTGTAGGTCAGGCGATGGATCAGATAGGGATAGCCGTGATAGGCGAAAATCACCGGTTTGTCCCGCGTGAACAGGCTGTCGAAGTCGCGGTCGGACAGGCCGTGAGGGTGCTGCTCCCTTGGCTGCAGCGTCATCAGGTCAACGACATTGACCACGCGGATTTTGAGATCCGGCAACGCCTCACGCAAGAGATCGACAGCGGCGAGCGTTTCCAGTGTCGGAACGTCGCCGGCGCAGGCCATCACCACGTCGGGCTCGCCATTCGGCGCCTCGGTGCCGGCCCACTTCCAGATCCCGATGCCCGCCTCGCAATGGGTGATCGCCTCGCGCATCGGCAGCCATTGCGGAGCAGGCTGCTTGCCGGCGACGATTACATTGATGCGGTCATAGGTGCGTAGGCAGTGATCGGCCACCCAAAGCAGAGTATTGGCATCTGGCGGGAAGTAGACGCGCACGATGTCGGCTTTCTTGTTGATGACGAGATCGACGAAGCCGGGATCCTGATGGCTGAAACCGTTGTGATCCTGGCGCCAGACATGCGAGGTGAGGAGATAGTTCAGCGAGGCGATCGGGCGCCGCCATGGCAGCGCGCGCGAGACCTTCAGCCATTTGGCGTGCTGGTTGAACATCGAATCCACGATGTGGATGAAGGCTTCGTAGCAGGAGAAGAAGCCGTGGCGGCCGGTGAGCAGATAGCCTTCGAGCCAGCCCTGGCAAAGGTGCTCGCTCAATACCTCCATTACGCGGCCGTCACGGGCGAGGTGGACGTCGTAGGGCTCGATGCCTTCCATCCAGACCCGGTCGGTGACCTCGAACACCGCGTCGAGCCGGTTGGATGCGGTCTCGTCTGGCCCCATGATGCGGAAATTGCGCGCGACTGCGTTGAGCTTGACGACCTCGCGCAAGAACTTGCCGAGCTCGCGGGTGGCTTCGGCGACGACACCGCCGGGACGAGGGATGTCGACGGCATAGGCGCGGAAATCCGGCAGTTTGAGCTCGCGCTTGAGCAGCCCGCCATTGGCGTGCGGATTGGCTCCCATCCGGCGATCGCCCCGCGGCGCGAGTTGCTGCAACTCCGCTACAAGCCGCCCGTCGGCGTCGAATAATTTGTCGGGCTCGTAGCTCTTCATCCAGTGTTCGAGCAGTTTCAAGTGTTCGGGAATTCCACGCGGATTGGCGATCGGCACCTGGTGGGCCCGCCAGAATCCCTCGACCTTCAATCCGTCCACTTCTTTCGGTCCGGTCCATCCCTTCGGGCTTCGCAGCACGATCACCGGCCATACCGGTCGCTTGAAACCCGACGCCTGCTGGCGCGCGCCTTGCTGGATGGAGCGGATACTCGCGAGCGCGGTGTCGAGCGTGTCGGCCATCAGCCGGTGCATCGTGCGCGGATCGTCGCCTTCGACAAACAAGGCCTCGTAGCCATAGCCTGCGAAGAGATGGCGGACTTCCTCGTCCGTCATCCGGCCCAGCACCGTTGGATTGGCGATCTTGTAGCCGTTGAGGTGGAGGATCGGCAGCACCGCGCCGTCATGCGCCGGATTGAGGAACTTGTTGGAATGCCAGGACGCGGCCAGCGGGCCGGTCTCAGCCTCGCCGTCGCCGACCACGCAAGCGACAACCAGGTCGGGATTGTCGAGCGCCGCGCCGTAAGCGTGGACGAGTGCATAGCCGAGCTCGCCGCCTTCGTGGATCGACCCGGGCGTTTCCGGCGCCGCATGGCTCGGAATGCCGCCGGGGAAGGAAAACTGGCGGAACAGCTTTCGCAAGCCTTCAGCGTCGCGCGTCACCTCGGGATAGATTTCCGTGTAGGTGCCCTCGAGATAGGTGTTGGCGACCATGCCGGGGCCGCCATGGCCGGGGCCGCAGATGTAGATGACGTCGAGATCGGAGGTGCGGATCACACGATTGAGGTGCGCATAGATGAAGTTGAGGCCCGGCGTGGTGCCCCAATGCCCAAGCAGCCGAGGCTTGATGTGCTCGGGCTTCAGCGGTTCTCTCAGGAGCGGGTTCGCGAGCAGGTAGATCTGACCAACGGAAAGGTAGTTGGCGGCTCGCCAGTAGCGATCGAGCAACTCGAGATGATCCGTACGTGCTTGTTCGTTTGAAGTCGTCGTCAATTGCATGTCGTTCTCCCGAAGCAGGATTCAGGGATGATCTCGAACGCGTCCATCGGTTCCATGTTAGAGGGCCAATATGACCGGAATGGCTTGAGCCAGCGCAAACATGCGTGTCAATCCGCGCCACCGGGCTAGATTGCCTCGAAGTGGAACCTGATACTGCGAGACCCCGGTCGCGGCCACTTCCCGGAAGGGCACGTCGTGTCATGCCTGCGAATTGACGATGCTCAATGCACCGGTGCGGGTCATTGCAGATGTTGGCAGGTGTTCTCTCATTCTGACGAGCGTTGCCATGACCCACCCGGTGAAACTCCCTATCGTGCAGCCAGCGTCACGCCACGAGGACACCGCGAATGTCCGTTGCGAAGATTCCGCCGATCGCCGATGGTTCCTGGATGTTGTTGAAGACGATGATGTTCGCGAAGCCCTGGGGATACGAGCTGCACGCGCTTCTCACGCCACAACACGGAGCGGAGCTCGGGCGAAGAGCAGGACATAAGGGTACCGCGAAGCCGTCACCCATCGGCCGCCAGACCCGCAGAGGGTGTACCCACGTTCGGCCGTAGCAGCTACATGGTTGCGGGAAACATTGCTTCCCGATGGCTCCGGCGCCGCTCTTGCGCCAACTCGCGCGGAGGCAAAAAAGAGCCGGCCGAAGCGGCCGGGCATTGAGTATCGAGACAACCTCCAGGGAGAATGAGCTGCTCGTGCCAGTGAGGTCTTCAAGCATGTCACGCTTCGCCGCGATCTGAGCCAGCGCAACTTCTTCGCCGGAAATCTGTCGATCGTCCTGGAGCGTGGTCAGACAGCCCGGCTGTGAGTTGCTACCGAACGCGCGAGGTGGGCGTCGAATGCGGCGGCGACGCTGCGAACCAGGAATTCCGCTCCGTGGCTTACGAAGACCCGGCCGTCGTCCACGGTTATCGCGCCGTCTGCGATCAAGCTCTCGAGCCGTCGTCGATCGACGATCGCGGTCTGCGGATCCCGGCCGTGAGACAGGGCGATTTGCGAGAGGTCGACAGCCATGTCGCACATGACCCGCTCGATGATGTCGGCTCTGAAGCGGTCGTCATCGGTGAATGCATAGCCCTTCACGATTGCGAGTCGGTCTTCGGCGACGCAGGCCAGATAATCGCGGATCGCGACGGCGTTCTGCACGAACCCATGCGGCGTGCGTCCGATGGCGCTGGCGCCGAGGCCAATCAGCGTTTCCGCGCAATCGTCCGTGTAACCCTGGAAGTTCCGGCGCAGCCGGCCGTCCTGTTTCGCCACCGCGAGACCATCCTCCGGCAGAGCGAAGTGATCGAAGCCGATGCGCACGTAGCCGGCGCCGACGAGGGCATCTGCAATCGCTTCCGATTGCAGATGGCGGTCTGCGCTGCCGGGAAGCATGCTTTCATCGATCGCACGCTGGTGCTTCTTGAACGACGGAATGTGCGCGTAGCCGAACACCGAGAAGCGGTCGGGACGGAGCTCGATGCATTTGGCGACCGTATCCAGGCACGAATCCACGGTCTGGAGCGGCAGCCCATAGAGGAGATCGAAGTTGAGCTTGTCGATGCCGGCCCGCCGCAAACGTTCGACGCATGTTGCCGTCTGCTCGAAACTCTGCATGCGGTTGATGGCGCGTTGGACATCGGGATCGAAGCTCTGTACGCCGAGGCTTGTGCGGTTGACGCCGCTGAAGCCGAGAGCCTCGGCCATCGGCTCCGTGAGGGTGCGCGGATCGATCTCGACCGCGATCTCAGCATCAGGCAGCACGAAGTAGGAATAGCGCAGCGCGCCGACGAGGTCGGCGAACGCCTCCGGCGCCATGATCGTCGGCGTACCGCCGCCGAAGTGGATGTGTGAGACCGGGAGGCGCTGGCCGATGGTTTCGGCGACAAGATGCGCCTCGGTGCGCAAGCCAGAGGTGTAAAGGGCAATTGGTTCGTCTCGCCTCATCACCGAGGTGTGGCAGCCGCAGTACCAGCACATGGATCGGCAGAAAGGTACATGCAGGTAGATCGAGGCGGGGCGCCGTGTGGGAATGGATCTGAGCCATCTCCGATAATCTGCAACACCGATCGCGGGGCCGAAGTGCGGCGCAGTCGGATAGCTCGTATAGCGGGGAAGCCGATCCTGTCCGTATTGTCGTGCGAGATCCGAGCGCATGTCTGCCCTTTCTTTCCATGGAAAATGCAGGATCCAGCGTGTGCGAACCTTGCGTCAGGTCAATTCGACTTGACGGGATACCGCCGGCGGCGAAACCTCGTCATGCGGACGTGTTTCGCGCGAACAAGTCGTCCGTGTCAGCTCGCGACCCGCCGAGGCTCCTGCTCCAGGTCGTGTGGCACCATGCCGTAGGTCCTCAGCACCATGGTTCTGGTTTCTGGATGGCCGGTACGGACAATCGCGGCAGCCCCGGCATGACCGAATGTCTTCCACAAGTGCTTGGCGTGCTCTATCGCCGAACTGGGGTTAGCGCATTTGATCTGCTGACCTGAAACGAGCTCACGGTCGGCCCGGTCATATGGCACTGCAATGAAATGCGTGATCTCTTCCATCGATCCCTCCCTCGGATCCACTGCTCCGGTAATAGCGTGCGTTTCCTCGTATTGGCGTTCTTGATGTCGCGGCCCGGTGAGACCGGGACGCTGTGCATCAGTGCATGACACCGCAGCTGCTCCTTTGATCTAGCTCATCTGCAACGGGACGTTCGTTTTGACCTGGATCAATGCGGACTTTCTGCTTCCAGACAAAATGTCTGGTTCAAGGGAGGGGATGCCAGAATGCATTCTTCCCCCATCGTTGGATTGGAGATGGTAGTGGGAAAAGTTGTACGCTTTCCGGGATCAAGCCAGCAGCAGCATTGGGAGAGGCGGCCAGCCATGGACGCTTACCACTCCATCCAAAAGATCATGCGGATGCTCGAGCTGCAGATCGTTCAGGTCGGCGAACTCGTCGCTGCGTGCCCGGCGGGATGTGCCCGTGCGACGCTGAAGCAGCAGCATGATCAACTGCTCAAGCAGTTTGCCGTCGCGCAGGAACACTGCTTGATGATCGAGGTCGGTTCGATACCGCTCCCGACCAACGCTTGTCACCGGCCGCCGACCGGTCATCCGTCGTCCGGTTGGTGATAGCCCGGATTTGGATGCGGCTTCTTGCCGTGTCCAATCAATAAATTATCGGTCCGTTGCTGAATTCCGATAGTGCGCTTTACGTGAACTAAGTAGTGCGGCTCAATAGTCCTCATCAGTTCGGACGGGCCTTTGGCTGGTGACAAGAAAATGAAACTCAGAATCTCTCTGGCGCAGCGCATCTACGCAATCATCGGGCTCAGCCTTTGCGGACTTACCGGCCTTGCCGTTGTGCAGACGAGCTCTCTCGCAGACGCCTTGCGCGGCCAGCGGCAGAGCGAGCTGAGGCACCTTATTCAATTGGCTCTGAACATCGCGCAGGAGGAGCACGCTGCTGTCGCGGGCAGGGGAGTTGCCGACGAAACTGCTCGCCGCAATGCAGCGGCCAGGATCGGCGCGCTACGGTTCGGGAACGGAGACTATTTCTGGATAAACGATCTAGGACCCACGATGATCAAGCATCCGATCAAGCCGGAGCTCGACGGCACGGATTTGCGTGACATCAAGGATCCGACAGGCAAGCGGCTGTTTGTCGAATTTGCCGAGATCGTGAAACGGCAAGGCGAGGGGTTTGTCGACTATCAATGGCCAAAGCCGGGGCTGGATGCGCCGCAGCCGAAGCTGTCGTTTGTCGCAGGCTTTCGACCGTGGAATTGGGTGATCGGAACGGGCGTGTACATCGACGATCTTCAGGCCCAGCTCTGGGAGCAGGCCAGAAGCGTCATCATGGTCGCTGCGGCGATCGTGCTGTCCGTTGGACTGACAACCCTGCTGCTTGCCCGGCGGGTATCCGCGTCCCTTGCCACCATGACGGGCGCCCTCAACCGTTTGAGTAGGGGGGATTTCGACATGGTGCTCCCGGGACTCGAGCGGCGCGACGAGCTGGGCGACATGGCCCGCTCGATCGAACGGTTCAGGATCAAGGCTGCCGAAAAGGTGCGCGACGAGGCGAAGCAGGACGAAGAGAGGCGGCGCGCGGCCGAGGAAGCCAGGGCATCGGCGCTGCGGAAGATGGCCGAGAACGTCGAGAATGCCACCAAAGCCGCTGTCGGCGAGGTTGCGTCCGGTACGGATCGGATGGCCAGAAACGCGTCGATGATGAAGGATACGGCGCTCACGCTGGAGAGGAACAGCAGCAGTGTCGCGGCCGCAGCCGAAGAGGCGCTCACCAACGCGCAGACCGTCGCAAAGGCATCCTCACAGCTCGCCGCATCGATCTCGCGGATCGCCGATCAGGTGGGGACATCGCGTTCGTTGACGCTGGAGGCCGTGACGGCATCGACGCAAGCCCAGGCCACGATCGCCAAGCTGTCGGAAGCTGCCTCGAAAGTGGGAACGGTAACGAGCCTGATCAGCGAAATTGCCGGCCAGACAAACCTCCTGGCATTGAACGCCACGATCGAGGCCGCGCGTGCCGGAACTGCCGGCCGCGGTTTCGCGGTCGTTGCGGCTGAAGTGAAGTCGCTCGCCGAACAGACGGCGAAGGCAACGAGTGAGATTGCTCAGCAGATCGCGGAGATCCAGGAGGCGACGCATGCCTCGGTTGCATCCATGACCACCATTGGCGAGATGATCCGCAGCGTCGAATCCGTGTCGGCTGCGATCTCCGTCGCGGTCGAAGAGCAAAACATGGTCACGGCCGATATCTCGCGGACGGTCGAAGAGACCTCGCACGCTGCCCGCGAGGTCGCATCCCAGATTGCATCGGTCTCGGCAGAAGCGGTGGAAACCGGACGGCGGGCATCGGAAATACACGACGGATCGGCGGCAATCGCGGAGAATGTAACCGAGCTGCGCACGACGCTTATTCGTGTCATCCGTACCTCGACGACAGATGTCGACCGCCGGGCCGGGTCGCGTGTTGTCTTCCAGCGGGCCGGCACGCTGGCGCGTCGCGGCGAGACGAGGCGCATTGAAGTTCGTGATGTGTCGTTGGGGGCGGTGTCGATTGAGTGCGAACTGCCGGACGCAATGATCGGCGAGCCTGTCGAACTGGCGATCGACGGACTTTCATTCCGGCTTGGCGGTGTCGTGGCGCGTATGGATCGTGGCTCGGTGTTGATCAGTTTGAATCTGACAGCCGAGATCGAGCAGGAACTGACTGCGATACTCGCGGCTGAGCGAGCTCGGCCCGCCGCCGCCTAGCGGCGGCACCTCGATGTGCGAGGCTGCTCGCAAAGCCGTGCTTGCCTTGCGACCGATCTCTACAGCCCAGCTGCGATCGCGATCCGCATGAGTTCCGACATGCTGCGGACACTGGTCTTGGCCATCAGGTTTGCGCGGTAGACTTCGACCGTCCGCGGACTAATGCCGAGGTCGTGGGCGATCACCTTGTTGATCTTTCCCGCCAACAGGCCTCTCAGAACGTCGCGCTCGCGGGGTGTCAGGTCCGCGAGACGTGTCTCCGCCTGGCGCTTGGCGGTGTCGTCTGCCGGTTTGGCTGGCTGCGAGTCCAGGGCATCGCGGATTGCGTGCAGAAGCACCTCGTCCTCGAACGGCTTTTCGATAAAGTCGATCGCACCTGCCTTCATGGCCTCGACGGCGAGTGCGACATCGCCATGTCCTGTCATCAGGATGACCGGACATGCCACTGCATCGGCCTTAAGCTTGCGGACCAGGTCGAGGCCGGTCATGCCGGGCATGCGGATATCGGATACGACGCAATCGACGTTGCTTCTCCCGAAATGATCGAGGAAATCGGCGGCTGTCTCATGAGTCGTTACGGAAAAGCCGTTGACATCGAGCAGAAAGGCGAGCGAATCCCGCATCGCGGGGTCATCGTCGATAACAAGGATCGTGCGGCGCGTCGTCATGCTTCTTCTCCGTCCTCCGCAAACGGGAGGGTAAATTGAAAAACCGTACCTCCGCCGGCGTTTGGCAACGCAACGATGCGCCCACCATGGGATTCGACGATCGTCCTGCAGATCGAGAGGCCCACGCCCATCCCGTTTTCTTTCGTCGTGATGAAGGGTTGGAACAAGCGGTCAGCAACATCGGGGCTGATCCCGGGCCCGGTGTCGGCCACAATGAATGTCGCCACGCCATCCGTCTTGGTGACTCCCACCGTCAGTTCGCGGCGCGGACTGGAAGCCATCGCCTCGATCGCATTACGAACCAGGTTCAGCACCACCTGCTGGATCTGGATCTTGTCGACGATGATCGAGGGTATGTCGCGGTCGCTGCGGATCGCCACCCGAACCCCTTGCTCCTTGGCACCGAGCAGCGCCAGCGCGACGGCCTCCTCGAGCAGCGTGACCGGGCTCTCCACGGAGTGCTGGGTTTCGCCCTTGGCAACGAACTCGCGCAGGCGCTTGATGATGTTGCCGGCCCGCAATGCTTGCTGCGCGGCACGCTCGAGCGCGTCTCGAATGCGCATCGCGTCCGGCATCTCCGGGACCAACAGTGCCTTCGCGCCGCGCATGTAGTTGGTGATGGCCGATAGCGGCTGGTTGATCTCATGGGCGATGGACGATGCCATTTCGCCCATTGCGGTCAATCGGGACACATGGACCAGCTCCGATTGCAGTTCCTGAAGCCGCCGCTCCTGCGCACGACGTTCGGTGAGATCCCGGATAAAGCCGGTGAAGAAGCGCTCACCGCGTACCTTGGCTTCGCCGACGGCAAGCTCCATCGGAAAGGTCGAGCCGTCACTCCGCTCTCCGACCACGATGCGGCCGATGCCGATGATGCGTCGCTCGCCAGTTGTGAGATAGCGTTCGAGATACCGGTCGTGCTCGCCGCGATAAGGTTGCGGCATCAGGCTCGAAATGTTCTTTCCGATGACCTGGTCCGTTTTCCAGCCAAACAGGCGCTCGGCCGCCGCGCTGAACGAACGAATGCTGCCATGGTCGTCGATCACGATCATCGCGTCCGGGACGGTATCCAGGATCGACTGCAGATGGGCCTGGCGATTTCGGGCTTGATCGCTCTCCCTCAGCAGGCGGTCACCCATGAAGCCAAGGATCGGACCAAGGATCGTAAAGCACCCGATATCGATCAGATTTCCGGGCTCAGTGACCAGACTTCTGCCCAGGAACTTGGCGCTGATGAGAAGACAAAGAAGCGTGGTAAGGATCGCCGGACCGCGGCCACCGGCGAAAGCGGCAAACAGCACGGCGGGAACATAGATGATCGTGAAGGAGCGATCCTCGAAATAGTTGTCCATGCCCGCGCGCACTGCAAATACGAGGGCGACCGCTGCCGCGGCAGTGCCATAGCGGTACCAGATGCTGTCGGACATATTCCCCCGGGCAAAGCCCTCGAACCATCCAACATTACAACGTTCGAGCGCTGGAAGCCACTGGCCGCCTAATGCGGCAGGTGACGTAACCTACTTGGCCCAAGAGCGCCAGTGCGTCGGCTGCACCACGATACGCTCGACGGTCCCTGACTTCACCCAGCCACCTAGAGTCCGACGGCAGGGAAAGACGAGCTTGTGAATGGCGTTACCTTCGATGACGGCGAGCTCGAGGTCTCGATCGAAGGGGGCGGTGGCGACCCCCTCCCATGTCTCGCTGGCGCGGGCCTCCGGGCGCTCTGGAGCATCGTGTGCTGGCACGTCAGGCAGCCTCCTGAGCCGCCCGGTCGGCGCCACCGGTCCGTCGCCCAAACAGGTTGAGCTCGATGAAACCGAGCGAGCGCGCGATCTCGATCGCGTACGTTGCATCCTGCGCGGTGCGCGCCGTGACGCCCTTGGTCCAGTCCTGCAGAGCGGTGATCTTCTCTGCCACGGAGGCAGTGGAGTTGAACTTGCGGAACAGCTCCCAGGCTTCGTTTGATTCGATCTGGATCTGCTCGAACCAATGCTGATTCGCCTCGATCAGCTTCTCCGAAAATTCCGATTGTACGGCCATCGCCCGTTTCGCGGTGCTCTGGATGGCGTCGGCGATGGGAGGGGTTTCGCTGCGGTCTGTCATGTTCGACATCCTTCGTTGAGGGAGGTTCTGCTTCCCATGCTGACGGCGCTTGTATGTTGATATGTGTCAACTCGATGGCATCCGGCCCGTAGCGGCTGGCCGACAACCTAAGCGCGTTCAGACCCGATAACCGCACCGGTTCTCAGGTTGATGAAATGGACGCCGTCGCACGCTGCGCAGGAAATCGTATGCAAATCGTCTGCCACAGGTTCGGATGTGTCGCCGGGAAGCAAGCCCTGAACTCGATCACCGGTATTTGGACACAAGAATAGAATGGGGCGCCAAGCCCTTACGTCTGCCATTTGCACGATCCCGACGGATGACAACTTTCTAGCGGCGGCGCACAGCTCCGCATTGACGCAGGTCAAAGATTTCGCATGAGCGAACCAATCGGCGCGCGCGGGCTAAAGCGGTCCGCGGTTGGCAGGTTGCCAGTTCCTGCAGGCTGCCTGAGTAAGGGACGCCCTGCCGACAGGAGGATCCGGGCCAGGATCACGACAGCGATCGCGAGAACTCCGATCGAGGCGAGCAGGTTCTGCAGCGTGGTTCTCTTCTCTCGACGGGACGCCCGTATCTCCGATCAGGGGCTGCCGCGCCTCGATCCCCGTCAACAGCGGACGTTGAGAAAGATCAAAGCGAATAGACCGATTTGATGTGAGGGTTTGCTGCCAAGCCTTGAAGGGAGAACGGCAGTGCGCGCACATCAGATCATGGCGGGACATGTCATCACGGTCGGAACCGAGGCCTCCATTCTCGATGCCGCCAAGTTGATGTTGGATCATCACATCAGCGGCTTGCCGGTGGTCGATGCGGCCGGAAGGTTGGTCGGCATCCTGTCGGAAAGCGATTTCTTGCGCCGAAGCGAGATCGGCACGCAGCGCCGCCGCCCTCGCTGGCTTCGATTCCTTCTCGGCTCGGGCAGCGCGGCGACGGACTTCGTCCACGAGCGCGGACGGAGGGTCGGAGAGATCATGTCGTATGATCCCGTCACCGTGACCGAAGAAGCGCCTTTGTCAGAGCTGGTTGGGCTGATGGAGAAGAAGAGCATCAAGCGGCTGCCGGTGATGCGCGACGGGCGGCTCGTAGGCATTGTTACACGATCCGATCTGTTGCGGGCAGTAGCGTCCATCGCTCACGAGATTCCCGACCCCACGGCGGACGACAAGCACATCTACGACCGCATCGTGCGCGCGCTCGATTCTGCGAATTGGTGTCCGCTCGGTCTGCAGGTCTCGGTCCACAACGGCGTGGTGCACCTCCGGGGCGTCATCATGGACGAACGGGCCAGGCAGGCCGCTATCGTCGCCGCGGAGAATACTGCCGGCGTCAAGGAAGTGCACGATCATCTGTGCTACGTCGACACCTATTCCGGGTTCTATATCCAGTCCGCGGAAGACGAGCGGGTGGCTGCCGCCCGAGCAACGCACGGGATGGCAGGTTGACCGTCCGACTCGCAAACATGCTGATTCCATTGGCTGTGATCGCGACGATCGGTGCGGATACCTTGGGGGTGGCTGCAACACTGCTGATAATCTGCGCGATCGTGGGCTTTGCAGTCGCAGCGTCGGCATGGACCGTGAGCGGTGGCGCGGCGTCGCCACCGTCGACCCGAGCGCCGTCCCCGGACGAGGAGTCTCTCCGCAAGTAGAGCGATCTGGCCTTCGTGCCCGTCGATCTTGCCCGCCTCCATCGCATTGCAGCTGTCGTGGCGCATATGGACGGAAGCTCGCGGCGGAAGGCGCATGATTTCGATGCGTCTCTCACGATACGAAATCTGCATTTGGATCGCATTCCGTTGCGGCAGATCAAAGCGGGATACTCACTTCGATAGCAGCATCGGCAACCAAAGAATCAGCCCACATGCGAGGGTGCCATGCCGTCCTTTGATATTCGTTTCATCAAGACCGTTTGCGACGACACCGGCCACGAACACCGTGCCTGTCAGGCGGCGTTCAAGGTCGATGCCACCACGCTCTCCGCCGCCGCGCAGCTCGCCGAGGCCGACTTCTGCAGACAGAAGGGCGTTCGCGACTGGACGATCTTTGCGGATTCGATGGAGCTTCGAATGCCGTCGGCGTTGCCGTCCGCATGGGGTGGGTAGTGACCTCGGGTAGCATTCAAAGCTCAGCGAGCGTGATGGCGCGTGGTTGACTCACATCAAATCGGAATCCGAGCCATCCGCTAAGGCTGGAACGAAGGGGTGCAAAAAATGGCCGATCGACCAGTTAGCAATAGCTCGCCGCAATTCGAGAGTCTCGTCGCGCGCTTGCGAGCATTTCTCGCCCGCCGCCACGAATTCGATCTGATGACCGCTCGGGAGGTCGATGAGATTGCCCACGAGCTCAATCTTCCGGCATCGGATCTTCGAGCCTTGGCGCGCGGCCGTGGCTCGCCGGAATTGCTGTACAAGCGCCTCAAGCATGCAGGCCTGTCAGAACAAGCGCTCGCTTCGTCTCATAGTGATGTGCTGCGCGATCTGCAGCGTGTTTGTGGGCTGTGCCGTGAGACGGCGCGCTGTGCCGGCGACCTAGCGCGGGAGAGGCGCGCCAGTCCGGCAAAGTATTGTCCGAACGAATTCACCCTGACCGCGCTGAGCCGCGTTGCCAGTGCAGAGCGGCGTAGCGTCGGAATTGATGCCGATCAAGCGGATGCCGGCGAGATTGTGGTTCCCATGACGTCATCGCAGCCAAGGAAAGCCTCCACATGACCAGTCCGTCTTCTGTTGCAAAGTCGATGACGATGGGCGAAGCCGGCTTGGTATCGGGGCTGGCAGTTTTTGCGTTTGCTTGTCTCCTCGGTGCGGCGATGGGGCACGATGCAGCGTTCAGCTTTCACGCGGCGCTTGGCTGCGCTGCCAGCCTGATATCCGTGATCGTGATCGGCAACCGCTACCTTGATCGTCCGGCCGAACCGCCGCCGGCTGAGATCGGTGGGCGCCCCAATTACAATCTCGGGCCGATCAAGTTTGCTTCCGCGATGGCGATGTTCTGGGGGATCGCGGGCTTCACTGTGGGTCTGATCATCGCGATGCAGCTGGCGTGGCCGGCGCTTAATCTCGATCTGCCCTGGACGACATTCGGCCGATTGCGGCCGCTGCATACGTCTGCCGTGATCTTCGCATTCGGCGGCAATGTCCTGATCGCAACGTCTTTCTATGTCGTGCAGAAGACCTGCCGCACGCGCCTTGCCGGCGACCTGTCGCCCTGGTTCGTCGTGGTCGGCTACAACTTCTTCATCTTGATCGCCGGCACGGGCTACCTGCTCGGCGTGACTCAGTCGAAGGAATATGCCGAGCCGGAATGGTATGCCGATCTTTGGCTGACGATCGTCTGGGTGACCTATCTGCTCGTGTTCCTGATGACGCTGGTGAAGCGCAAGGAGCCGCACATCTTCGTCGCGAACTGGTTCTACCTTGCGTTCATCATCACGATTGCGGTGCTCCATCTCGGAAACAATCCCGCATTGCCGGTCTCCTTCCTCGGCTCGAAATCCTACATCGCCTGGGGCGGCGTGCAGGATGCGATGTTCCAGTGGTGGTACGGCCACAACGCGGTCGGCTTCTTTCTGACCGCCGGCTTCCTCGCGATCATGTACTACTTCATCCCGAAGCGGGCGGAGCGTCCGGTCTATTCCTACCGGCTGTCGATCATCCATTTCTGGGCGCTGATCTTCCTCTACATCTGGGCCGGTCCGCATCACCTGCACTACACGGCGCTACCGGACTGGGCGCAGACGCTCGGCATGACCTTCTCGATCATGCTCTGGATGCCGTCCTGGGGCGGCATGATCAACGGCCTGATGACGCTGTCGGGAGCCTGGGACAAGCTGCGTACCGATCCCGTGCTGCGTATGATGGTGGTGTCGGTCGCGTTCTACGGCATGTCGACCTTCGAAGGTCCGATGATGTCGATCAAGGTGGTCAACTCGCTGAGCCACTACACCGACTGGACGATCGGGCACGTGCATTCGGGTGCGCTTGGTTGGGTCGGCTTCGTCTCGTTCGGCGCGCTCTACTGCCTGGTGCCCTGGCTGTGGAACCGCCAGCTCTACAGCCTGAAGCTCGTCAACTGGCATTTCTGGATCTCGACCATCGGCATCGTGCTTTACATCTCCGCGATGTGGGTGTCGGGGATCCTGCAGGGCCTGATGTGGCGCGCCTATACGTCGCTTGGCTTCCTCGAATATTCCTTCATCGAATCCGTCGAGGCCATGCACCCCTTCTACATCATCCGTGCCGCCGGCGGCGCGCTGTTCCTGGTGGGCGCCCTGATCATGGCTTTCAATCTCTGGATGACGGTCAATGCCGGCCAAGCCAGCGAAACCGAGGGGGCCGGTGCCCTCCAGCCCGCCGAATAGGTCGCGCAATGTCTCTCTGGAACCGACACAAGATCTTTGAGAAGAACTCGATCATCCTGATCGCCGGCATTCTCGCCGTCATTGCCATCGGCGGGCTCGTCGAGATCGCGCCGCTGTTCTACCTGAAGAGCACGATCGAGGTAGTTGACGGCGTGCGCCCCTATACGCCGCTCGAGCTCGCCGGTCGCAACATCTATGTCCGCGAGGGCTGCTATCTCTGTCACTCGCAGATGATCCGGCCGCTGCGCGACGAGGTCGAGCGTTACGGCCACTATTCGCTCGCTGCGGAAAGCATGTACGACCATCCGTTCCAGTGGGGCTCCAAGCGAACCGGGCCGGACCTCGCACGCGTCGGCGGCAAGTATTCTGACGATTGGCACGTCACGCATCTGATCAATCCGCGGTCGATCGTCCCGCAATCGGTGATGCCCGGATATCCTTCGCTCGCAAGGACGGAACTCGATCTGTCCGACATCGCGGCCCATCTGCGGACGAGCCGCGCGATCGGCGTACCCTATACCGAAGAGCAGATCGCCAATGCGGCCGCCGATCTGAAGGCGCAGACCGATCCCGACGGCCCGGGCTCCGACGCGTTCCAGAAGCGTTATCCGAAGGCCCTGGTCCGCAACTTCGACGGCAAGGCCGGCAATCCGACCGAACTCGACGCGCTGATCGCCTATCTGCAGATGCTCGGCACGCTCGTCGACTTCAAGCTCTACAACGAAAAAGCCAACCTGCGCTGAGGGGCGAGCATGAAAGCGATCATTCAAATCGAGAGCCTGGCGTCGAACCTGATCAGCACGCTTTGGACGCCCGTCTTCGTTGGAATCTTCATCGCCATCGTCGCCTACGCGCTTTGGCCCCGCAACAAGGCCCAATTCGACGCCGCAGCCCGCATGCCGCTGCGTGAGGACTGACCGATCATGAGCGAGCACGACGAGATTGACCGCGTTTCCGGCCGCAGCACCACCGGTCATGAATGGGATGGCATCAAGGAGCTCAATACGCCGCTGCCGCGGTGGTGGGTCCTGACATTCTATGCGACGATCATCTGGGCGATCGGCTACTGGATCGTCTACCCGGCCTGGCCGCTGGTCTCGGGCTACACCACGGGGCTGTTCCAGTATTCGACGCGCGCGAGTGTCGCGACCGACCTTGCCGATCTGGAGAAACTGCGCGGCGAGAAGATGGCGGTTCTCGGCAGCGCGTCGCTCGCCGACATCGAGAAGGATCCGGCCCTGCTGGCGCTGGCTCGTGCACGCGGCAAGACCGTGTTTGCCGACAACTGCGCGCCTTGCCATGGCAGCGGGGGTGCCGGTGCAAAGGGATATCCCAACCTGAACGACGACGACTGGCTGTGGGGCGGCACGCTCGATCAGATCATGCAGACGATCCAGTTCGGCGCACGCTCGGGGAACCCCAAGGCGCATGAGGGGCAGATGCTCGCGTTTGGCCGCGACGGGGTTCTCAAGAAGGACGAAATCGTCACGGTGGCCAACTACGTGCGTTCGCTGTCCGGCCTTTCCACGGCGCCCAAGTTCGACGCGGCGGCGGGCAAGAAGATCTTCGCCGAGAACTGCACGAGCTGCCACGGTGAAGACGGCAAAGGCAACCAGGAGGTCGGCGCGCCGAACTTGACCGACAAGATCTGGCTCTACGGCTCCGACGAGGACACGCTGGTCGAAACCATCACCAACGGCCGTGCCGGCGTCATGCCAGCCTGGGTGGGTCGTCTGGACCCGGTCACCGTCAAAGCGATGGCGGTCTACGTGCACTCCCTGGGTGGCGGCAAGTAGCCGCCTCCCGCGCCGATCCGGGGGCCGTTGATCGAGGTCAATTGGCACCCGGCGCAGGAATGTAGGCTGCAATCGAAGCCTCGTTCGAGCAGACCGATGAACAAGCCCGTGTCGCCTGATGAACTCATAACCGACGAAGACGGGCCGCTCTACGCGCCCCGCAAGAAAGTGTACCCGCAGAGCGTGTCGGGCCGGTTCCGCTCGATCAAATGGCGGCTGATGGCCGTCTGTCTCGGCATTTACTACCTGCTGCCTTTCGTACGCTGGAATCGAGGCCTCGGCGCGCCTGACCAGGCGGTGTTGATCGATTTTCCAAACCGCCGTTTCTATTTCTTCTTCATCGAGCTGTGGCCGCAGGAGGTTTACTACTTCACCGGCCTGTTGGTGCTGGCTGCGCTGACCCTGTTCTTGATGAATGCCCTGGGCGGTCGAATCTGGTGCGGTTATCTGTGTCCGCAGACGGTCTGGACCGATCTGTTCTATGCGGTCGAGCGCCTGGTCGAAGGCGACCGTCGCGCGCAGATGAAGGCCGATTCCGGACCGATGACCGCGCGTCGCGCCGGTCGCCGGGTGCTGAAGCACGCGATCTGGCTGATGATCGCCTGGTGGACCGGCGGCGCCTGGGTGCTCTATTTCGACGATGCGCCGACGCTGGTGCGCAATCTGGCGACGTTTCAGGCTCCGGCGATTGCCTATGTCTGGATCGCGATCCTGACTGCATCGACCTATTTGCTGGCGGGCTACATGCGCGAGCAGGTCTGCGTCTATATGTGCCCGTGGCCGCGCATTCAGGCCGCCCTGACCGACGAATGGGCGCTCAACGTCACCTACAAGTATGATCGCGGCGAGCCGCGCTGCTCGGTGAAGAAGGCGTTCGACATCCGTGCGCTCGGCGACAAGGCAGGCGATTGCATCGATTGCAACCAGTGCGTTGCCGTATGTCCGACCGGCATCGATATCCGTGATGGCGCACAGCTGGGCTGCATCCAGTGCGGCCTGTGCATCGATGCCTGCGACGCCGTCATGACCAAGGTGAGCCGCAAGACCGGCCTGATCGGATACGACAACGACATCAATGTGCAGCGCCGTATCGGCGGCATGCAGGAGGTGTTCAAGCCGGTGCGGGCGCGAACCGTCGTTTACGCCGGCCTGATCACCGTGGTCTGCGCCGTCATGCTCTACGCCTTGATGTCGCGGACGCTGCTCGACGTCAACGTGCTGCACGACCGCAATCCGATCGCCGTGCGGCTCAGCGATGGGGCGACCCGCAACGGTTACACCTTGCGGTTCCTCAACAAGCGCGGTTTCGATCGCGTGATCGCGATCGATGTCGACGGCCCGGCCGAGGCCAAGCTTCACGTCATCGGCGCAGATTCCGTCACGCCAGACCGGCCGATGATCATCCTCGGCCGCGACGCCACCACCGAACTCCGTGTGCTGGTGACGGCGCCGTTCGATGAAAAGGCCGAAAAGTCCGTGCCGGTCACCTTCCGCGTCACAGATATCGGTCTTGGAGAAGTGGCGTCCGCAACCGACCATTTCGTTCTCCCATAACGGCGGAATTCAATCATGGCAGCCACAAGCTCAACCGCGCGACCCATCACCGGACGCTTCGTCCTGATCACGACGGTCGCGTTCTTCGCAGTCGTCATCAGCGTCAACATGGTCATGATGCGGTTCGCCATCACGACGCTGCCGGGCACCGAGGTCGACAGCGCCTACAGCGCCAGCCTCGCCTATCAGCGCGAGATCTTGGCAGCGCGGCAGCAGAACGAGCGCGGCTGGCAAGTCCAGGCGCATATCGAGCGGCGGCCCGACGGCGCTGCCGCAGTCGCAATCGAAGCGCGCGACCATGCCGGCGCGCCACTGGCTGGACTGAACTTTCTCGCCCGTCTCCAACGCCCTACCGATCGGCGTGCTGACCGGGCGATCGAGGTCACCGAAGCGGGCTCGGGAAGTTTTCATGGCCGCGCAGAAGGCATCAGCGCGGGGCAGTGGGACCTCGTGATCGAGGGCGATGCCGAAGGCCGGCGCATGTTCCTGTCGAAGAACCGCGTCGTCCTGAATTGAGGGTGGCCCCATGCAGGCGGAGATCGATTTTTCACATTACCTGAAGAGCGCGGGCGGCGGGCTCATTCATCTCGATCTCGCGGTCGAAGGCATCAACTGCGCGGGCTGCATGGCCAAGATCGAGCGCAACCTGTCGACCATTCCGGACGTCACTTCCGCCCGCGTCAACCTGACCGACAGTCGTCTGGCGCTGGAATGGAAAGCGGGCGCGCTCGATCCGGCACTGTTCGTGAACAGGCTCGCCGAACTCGGCTACAAGGCCTATCCGTTCCAACGCGATGATGCCGAAACATTGGAAGCGCAGCGCGCGCAGGGCTTGTTGCGCCGGTTGGGTGTCGCCGCCTTCGCGGCAATGAACGTGATGATGCTGTCGATCCCGGTGTGGTCCGGCAACGTTTCGGACATGTTGCCGGAGCAGCGCGACTTCTTCCACTGGCTGTCGGCGCTGATCGTGCTGCCGGCGGTGGCCTATTCGGCTCAGCCCTTTTTCACCTCGGCACTGTCAGCGCTGCGGGCGCGCGGCGTCAACATGGACGTGCCGATCAGCATCGGCATCGTATTGGCGTTGGCGACCTCGGTGATCGAGACCATCAATCATGCCGAGCATGCCTACTTCGATGCGGCGATCATGCTGGTCGCGTTCCTGCTCGCCGGTCGCTATCTCGATCAGAACATGCGGCGGCGCACTCGCGCGTTTGCCGGTAACCTCGCGGCCTTGAAGGCGGAGACGGCGACGAAGTTCATCAGCCCAACCGAAATCAGCACGGTTCCGGCGGCCGCGATCCGGCCGGGCGACATCGTGCTGTTGCGGCCCGGCGAGCGCTGCGCGGTCGACGGTAATGTGATCGAAGGGCGATCGGAGGTCGATCAGAGCCTGATTACGGGCGAAACCTTGCCGTCAATGGTCGCGCCCGGCAGCGCGGTGTTCGCTGGTACGCTGATCCGCTCCGGCACGTTGCGCGTCCGGGCGTCCGCGGCCTCCGGCGGCACGCTGCTCGATGAAATATCCCGGCTGCTCGATCGCGCGCTGCAGGCGCGTTCGCGCTATCTGCGGCTCGCGGAGCGGGCATCGAGGCTGTATGCCCCCGTCGTGCACGCGACCGCATTGCTCACGATGCTGGGTTGGCTGGCCTACGGCGCGAGCTTTCATGACTCGATCGTGACGGCGATCGCAGTCCTGATCATCACCTGTCCTTGCGCGCTGGGCCTTGCCATTCCGACGGTGCAGACCGTTGCGTCAGGCGCGCTGTTTGGTTCCGGGGTGCTGCTCAATGCCGGCGATGCGATCGAGCGCATCGCCGAGATCGACCGGGTGATCTTCGACAAGACCGGAACCCTGACCCTGCCGGAGCTCGATGTTGCCAATCTCGCTGAGATTCCCGAGGACGTCGTGCGGCTCGCTGGACGTCTGGCGCTGTCGAGCCGCCACCCCGTTGCCGCCGCAGTCGCGCGCCACGCCGGAGCGGCGGCGCCGCTGCCGGACATCCAGGAAGAGCCGGGCCAGGGTGTTCACGGCCTTCATGACGGACGTCCGATCCGGCTGGGTCGTCCGTCATTCTGTGGCGCCGGCGAACTCGCCAACGAGATTCTGTGCAACGACCCGGAAGCCTCAGTCGTCGCGTTCAGCTATGGCGAGAGCAGATACGCCTTCGCGGTTCGACAACGGCTGCGGCCAGACGCGGCCGAGGTCGTGGCTGGGTTGGTCCGCATGGGCATCGCCGTTGAGATCGTGTCAGGGGACCGCGAGCCTGCGGTCCAGCTCGCGGCCAAGATGCTCGGCGTGCACGAATGGCGTGCCGGGGTCTCCCCGGTCGACAAGATCAGTCGGATCGAGCAGTTGGTGGGTCAGGGCTGTAGGGTGCTGATGGTCGGCGACGGTCTGAACGATGCGCCGGCATTGGCTGCGGCACACGCCTCGATGTCGCCGGTTACGGCCACGCATATGAGCCAGGCGGTGGCTGATGCGGTGTTTCTCGGCGATCGTCTCGCGCCGGTGCTGGCGGCGGTCAAGGTGTCTCGCAGGGCGCTCCGGTTGATGCGACAGAACCTCTCGCTTGCCGTCGTCTACAACGTTCTGGCGGTACCGATCGCGATCGCCGGGCTGGTCACACCTCTGATCGCCGCGGCGGCGATGTCGGGCTCGTCGGTCATCGTGATGCTCAATGCGCTGAGGGCGCGTGCGAGGGAGGTGGTCTGATGGAAGTTCTGATTATCCTGGTGCCGCTTGCTCTTGCGTTGGGCTTTGTCGGCCTGCTCGGCTTCCTCTGGTCGCTGAAGAGCGGACAGTATGACGACCTTGACGGCGCGGCCTGGCGAGCCATCGCTGACGACGAGCCGGCGAGCGATCACGGCCGATCCAGATAGTGAAAATACACCAGTGAGGCTGCAGCTGCGATGGTCAGCGCCGTGCAGGCGAGCGCCAGCAGCAGCGTCCAGTTGGTCCGTCGACCGGATTGTGCGGCTCGTTGCCGCAAGAGCAGAACGGAAGCCAACCTGCCGATGGAGGCGAGCCGGGCCACGGTCAGCAACAGCACATCGGCAGCACGTCGGCCTGCCAATAGCGCCAGTGCGTCGGCGACGTCGACACGGCCTGCATTGTGCTTAGATTGAACAATCCGTCCACGCGCCGGATGCAGGGGAAGCCCAACGGATGTCGCTTGTCGTCGATCACGGCGAGCTCGATCACGCAGTCGAACGGGGCGGACGCAATGTCCTGCCATCCCAAAACACTGAACCAGCGTTGGACCGAGCTGAAGAGGTGCTGCATGTCCCGGGCTTCCTCTGAACAACAACCCGAACTTTGGCATGACTGATCATCCGGGGCGTTGATCTGGCGCAATCCGGATGGCGGCGCTTGACGCGGCTCAATTCCTCTCCCGGTGCGGCAAGCTATAGAAGCAGCGAAAGCTGGGAGCAGGCATGCAGCGTGTACGACGACGTGCCGACAGGCTAGGGATCATCGACGCAAGCAGGCCGAAGTTGCCCGCGCGGCGTGGCACTATCGCAAACCTGTCCGACGTCCTCCAGTCTGGCCGCGCGCGCCTCAAGGCCCATCCGCTGGCGCGGCTGGGTCCGGGGCTGATCACCGGCGTCGCTGACGACGATCCCAGCGGTATCGCCACCTACTCCCAGGCGGGAGCGCAATTCGGCACGGGCATGCTGTGGACGATGCCGCTGGCGTTTCCGCTCATGGCGGCGATTCAATCCATGTGCGGGCGGATCGGCAGGGTCACGGGCCGGGGCCTGGCCGCAAACATCAAGGCCGAGTTCCCGCCGGTCGTTCTCAAGGGCGTCGTTCTCCTTCTATTGATCGCAAACACCATCAATATCGGGGCCGACGTCGCGGCCATGGGCGAGGTCGGCGAGCTCGTGAGCGGGCTCAATGCGCATGCGATGGCCGTGGCCTTTGTCGTCACGACACTCCTGCTTCAGGTCTTCGTTCCGTATCATCGCTACGTCTTCTTCCTGAAATGGCTAACCCTTTCGCTCCTTGCCTATGCGGGCGTTCTGCTCACCGTTCACGTGCCCTGGGGACAGGTGCTCCGAGATACCGTATGGCCGAGGTTGCCATTCACGGCGGACAGCGCGGCTGTCGTCGTCGGCGTCTTCGGGACGACCATCAGTCCGTACCTGTTCTTCTGGCAGGCTTCCGAGGAAGTGGAAGATATGCTGGCGCAAGGCAAGGCGGGGCTCGTGTCCGATTCTTCTGCTGCATCGAAAGAGTTACGGCGCATCCAGTGGGACACCTGGAGCGGCATGTTCTATTCCGACATCACCGCTTACTTCATCATTCTGGCGACCGCCGTGACGCTGCATGTGGCGGGAATCACGAACATCGAGACCGCGGCGCAGGCGGCGAGCGCGTTGCGGCCGCTGGCCGGAGATTTCGCCTTCATCCTGTTCGCAATGGGCATCGTCGGCGTCGGCCTGATCGGCGTGCCGGTCCTTGCAGGATCTTCGGCATACGCGCTCGCGGAAGCGATGGGGTGGAATGAAGGCCTCGAGAAGGAGGTGCGGGACGCGCGGGCCTTCTACGGCGTGATCGCGTTCAGCGTCATCGCCGGATTGCTCATTCAGTATTCGCCGGTCAGCCCGATGAAAGCGTTGTTCTGGAGCGCCGTGATTAACGGTGTTGTCGCCGTGCCGCTGATGGCCGTCATCATCCTGTTGGCATCGAAGCGTTCGGTGATGGGACCGTATGTCTCAGGTTGGGTAACGGTGCTGCTCGGCTGGATCGCAACCGTCGTGATGGGGGTGGCGGCCGTCCTGATGTTCGTGCTCCGTTGATCGAACCGATGGCCGCTATCGCATCGTCGATCTATCCGGCGGTGGGGCCGCTCGGTGATCGCCGGTCGCCTCCGCTGCCGCTCGTGGCGGCACCGCATCAGATATCGCCGAGTCTACACCAGGCGAGGTCGATCAAGGTGCTTACCCGCGCAGATTGGGATTGCAGCTTTTCCCGGCTCTCTTCGTCCTCGATCTTCTCGATCATGATCGACGTTCGCGCGTGGCTTATCTGAAGGGCAAAAATTGCTTCCTGAAGCGCTTCCCGCGCCTTCTGTCGCCGGGCACTCCAGAGCTCGGATGCGTCGACAGGCTTTGCGCAGTGCGTCAGTGGTCGTTCGGGCAGCTGCCGCTTGCGTCGATCAAGTCTCACGATGTCCGGCATTTGGGTTTCTCCCCTGGCACGCATTCGGTGCTGACCTCGTTGCAGGGGGATATTGAGCGAGCTGTCTTAATCGGCCAATCAATCAGATTATCGGAATCCGGCAAGATCATGGAATCTTGTGCTTAACCATTTAAAAACGGCATATGCATATAAATTCAAGGTATATGCCTATAAAAGGATTCTTGATGACGCACGACATCTCGCCGACGCCTGAGGAACTCGCCGCTGTCGGCAGTTGTTGCGCCGCATTCAATGTCCGGAAGGCGAGCCGTGTGATCACCCGGCTCTATGCCGAGGCCTTCGCGCCGGTCGGGCTGGAGCCGACGCAATTCATGCTGCTCGTAGCCTGTGCGCGGCAGGCGACCGTGACCATGGGGGCTCTTGCGGGGAGGATGTCGATGGATCCGAGCGCGCTCGCTCGCAACGTCACGATCCTCGAGCGCCGCGGTCTGGTCAGGATCGTGCCGGGAGCAGACCGCCGCGTGCGCGACATCTCGATCTCAGCCAAGGGCCGGAAAACCTTGTCCCGCGCGCTGCCGCGCTGGAGGGATGTGCAGGCGAAACTGGCCGGACAGGTCGGCGAGGACAGCTTCCGGTCGGCGGTCGAACTGATGAAGGGAATTGTACGCTCGAGCGAGGCGTTGCTCGACCACCCGATTTCGTAGGAGCCCACGATGCCTGTCCGTTGGATCGATCCTTCGCCGGTGCTGCGTGTCGAACGCTTCAACAGCTTCGATGAGTTTCGTCCCAATGATGTCATCGGCGGAATGAGAAGCACGCCGCTGGATTCGTCGCCTATCTCGGCTTCGCGGAGTATCCTTGCGCTTCCTGACTGCCTTCTCGTGCTGCAGCGATCGTTCGCCCGGCGGATGGAGGGAGATCTCGGAGCAAATCGCGGGGTTGGGCTCGTCATTCCTCTCGCCTTCCATGCAACGATGAACGGCAACGCGGTTGGCGATTCCACGATCGGGGTCATCCGTGGTCGGGTGCCCGTCGACGTCGTCGAACGGCATGCGAACACCTATCTCATGCTGCGATTCGGTTCCGACATGAGCAATCGCGGATGGGCCGAGTTCGATGGGGGAATCGAGCTGTTCAGGCTGGCGCCGGCGAAGATGCTGGCGCTGCGATCGGCGATCCTGGACATGTTTTGCCTGGCTTCCGGCTGCAGGGATCTCAGGGAATTCGAGTTGTTGAGCGGGCAACTGCAGGAAACGCTCATCGCCGGGCTCGACAACGCCTTGGTCCAGGATAGCGTCAAGCGGGTGCTTCCCGGTTCGTTCGACCGGCATCGGAAGCTCGTCGAGCGCCTGGATGAACTGGTGGCGGCTGTCGGGGAAGCCGACCTCTACAGCACCGGTCTCGCACAGACGCTCGGCGTTTCCGTTCGGACGCTCCAGACTGCCGTGCAGCACATTTGCGGCGTCAGCCTGCATCAGCACCTTCGGTCGAAGCGGATGTGGTCGGTCCGCAAGCTCCTCGTCAAAGGAAGTCCGCTCCTGACCGTGACCGCGGCCGCGCGTGCCAACGGCTTCTGGCATCTGAGCGACTTCGCCAGATGTTATAGCCGCGCATATGGCGAGATGCCCTCGGAAACCCTCACACGGGCGCGCGGGGCCTGAGGCGGCAGGCGGGCGGGCCTGACGCCGTCAGGCCGCTCGTCCAAGGTACTCCCGATGGCATCTGCGGAGCCGCTATGGCGGCTTGGGCGACATCCCCTGATTTGCTAGACTGGCGGTAAGGCAACCGGGCAGATCGTTCAGATGGACGTGCCAGGACCAGAGCGCCGGCTCGCTGCGGTCCTCGCCGCCGACATGGTCGGCTTTAGCCGCTTCATGGAGGCTGACGAGACGGGCACCCTTGCGCGCCTGAAGACCCATCGAATCGAGCTGATCGATCCGGCCATCGCCAAGAATCGCGGCCGCATCATCAAGACCACCGGCGACGGCATGCTGGTCGAATTTCACAGCGTCGTCGATGCGGTGCTGTGCGCGGTCGAGGTGCAGCGCCGGATGGCCAAACGCAATACCGACGTCGCGCCGGCGCGGTGGATGCAGTTTCGCATCGGCATCAATCTCGGCGATGTGATCGTCGACGGCGCATCACGCGGCCCGACCACACCCATCACGCGTTCCTCGCCGCAACCCTGGCGCAGATGGGCAACTCGGTGGCGGCGACAGCCCATGCGGCCGAGGTGATGAAGCGCGAGCCCGACCGGGCGCGCTACGAGGCCGGCCTGCGTAAGGCAGGATTACCGGCTTGATCAAACGGCTTTCGGGATGAGCTAAAGCATGATCCGGAAAAGTGCGAAGCGGTTTTCCGAAAAGATCATGCTCAAACAAAGGTCAAAAGCGCGATGATGATTCAACCAAATCTTATCGCGCTTTAGCGCAGCGAGGCGGTGCGCAGCACGAAGGACTGGGTGGTCAGGGGGGTGGTCGCGGAGCCCGAGAAGTGATCGCAGGTCATACCCATCATCGGATCTTCCGAGAAAGTCATGGCGACGGTGGCCTGCGGCTTCACGAAGTGAGCCCGCATCGTGCTCATGTCGGTGTCGCCAAGCACCGTGGTCAGCATGGCATTGCTCGCGCTCGGCGCCAGCATCACCACGCGCATCCAGACATCGTTACCCTTGGCGGCCGAGATCCGCGCCGACGTTGTGATGACGCCCTGGCCGGGCGCGCCCTTCGCGACGACGGTGTTGATTTCGGTGCTAGGCGCCGCAGCATTGCGTGCCGGACGCACGTTGCGTGGGATCGGTGCGGTCGCTGCGACGATGTTGGCGCGATCGACCGGCGACGACGTGGCGGGCGCATAGGCGAGCGCCTTGTTGAAGTTCTCGGTCGCGCTGGCCGTGGTCTGCGGATCGGCGCCGCCGACCGCCTCACGGGCCTTCAGCGCGGCGATCTGTGCGGCCGACGCCTGCTTCGGCGCGGCCGTTTCGTCGCCCCAGAAGCCGCGGGCATTGATGATGTCGGCGGGCGATTGCGGCGCGGTGTTCTCGGCGGTCTGCACCACCTGCATCGCCGGCTTGGCCTTTGGCGTCGGAACGAGCTGCGCGTCGGCGGCGGCGAGCTGGATCGCGGCGGCGAATTGCGGCTTGGCGCGCGGCAGCGGAATCGGATCGGCGGATTTGGTATCCGCAGGCTTGGCGGGAGCCGCGGCCGCAACCACCGTGTTGGCGGCGGGCTTGTCGTTCACGCTGGCCCCGCCTTCGTCCTCATCGTCACCCGACTTGCCGCCCCCGAACAGCTTTGCGAACAGGGTCGGCTTGCTGATGATGGCGGCATCGTCGCCATTGCCACGGCGTTCGATGTCAGCCTTGGCGAGCTCGTAGCCCTTCAGCGGCGTGCCGTCGGTCGGGACATGGACGGTGCGGCCGTCGGGGAACACCTTGACCAGCTGCTCGCGGGTCATTCGCGGCCAGTGGCGGATGCCGCCGGTGTCGAGATGCACGAACGGCGAGCCGGAGGTCGGGTAGAAGCCGACGCCGCCGCGCTGCAGGCGCAGGCCGGCGTAGCGGATCTGCTCCAGCGGCACGCCCGGAATGAAGAAGTCCATCGCGTGCCCCAGCATGTGCTGGCTGTGCCGCGCGACGCCCGAGGAGCGGCGGCGCAGCATGGCGTTGGTGGCAGGGGCGCGATAGGCCGAGATGATCTGGATCGGCTGCTTGCCGCCGACGTCGCCGTAGACTTCCCAGAGGATGTCGAACAGATGACGGTCCATCACCGTCTCATCCTGGGAGCGCCAGTCGCGCAGGAAGTGATTGAGCTGCTTCAGCGCGGCTTCGTCGTAGCGGCCGTCGCGCTTGAAGGTGACGGTGAGGTCTTCGCCGGAATGGGTGTGGTGGAACGAGAGCGTGCGGGTCTGGTTCAGCGCCGTCGCGTCGTGCACCGATCCCGCGCCGGCCAAAAGCAACAGCGCGGTCAGGCCAGCTTGGTACCCGGCCTTAGGCAGCAACAGCGGTTTGAAGCGGCGTGCGAAGACAGCCAGCACTATGAGCCCACCCAGTCGACGAGCGTTCGCTCGGCATCCTCGCAGACCCCCTGCGGAAGACGGTGAACGCTTTCTTAAAGCGGGAGGGTTAACCGAGGTTTACCGACCCGCCCCCAAGTTAGGCTTAACTAACTGGGCGAGTGTGGCAAAAGATAGCCCAGTTCCCCGGCCGACACCGGAAATGGTTAACGTAAACGATCTCGTTTTTTGAACGAGATCGTTGATTTTGCAGCAATATTTATCCGAATCGCGCCGGTGCTCGGATCAGCGGGTGATCACCCGGCGCTGCTGCTGGGCCTGACCGCGGCGGGCCGGCTGCGGCTCCGGCTGTCCGAAGCCGCCGAACAGGCGCTCGAAGAAGTTCGGTCCGGAGGAGCCGAACCCGCTGTTGTCGCCGGCGACGTTGACGCCTGCGGGCAGGCTGCTGCTCGGCGGCCGCGCGTAGCTCGGCTGGGCGTGCGCCACCACCGTTTCAAGATCCTTGCCGCGGCTGTTCTTGAGCAGCGACAGCATGGTGGCGTCGCGGCCGTAGATGTCCCGGCGGATTTGCAGCTTGCCGGCATCGTCCACGAAGGCGGTCTGGTAGGTGATGTTGACCGGGATCGGCGTCGGGAATTTCAGATCGACTTCGCTCGAGCCGTACATGCTGCGGATCCGCTCCGGCGTGTAGTGCTGGTTCGGCTCGGTGATGTTGAGCAGCACGGATGCGTACTGATCCGGGTTCTGCACGCGCATGCAGCCATGGCTGAAGGCGCGCTCGTCCTTCGCGAACAGGTACTTGTCCGGCGTGTCGTGCTGATAGACCAGGAACTTGTTCGGGAAGTTGAAGCGGATGCGGCCGAGCGCATTGGCTTCACCGGGCGGCTGCGAGACATGGATCGAGCCGTCGCGGTTGCGCTCGAGCTTCAGGCCCATGCGCTGCAGCACCGTCGGGTCCTGCTGCAGGGCCGGCAGATATTCGTTGTAGATGATCGACGGCGGCACATTCCAGGTCGGGTTGACCGTGATGTACTTCATCGTCTCGGTCAGCAGCGGCGTGGCATGCTGGCCGGGCTTGCCGGTCACCACGCGCGTGGTCCAGACCTGCGCGCCGTTCTGCATCACCTTCAGCGTATAGTCCGGGATGTTGAGGATCACATAGGCATTGCCGACATTGGCGGCGCCGAGCTGGCGCGGCAGCCAGCGCCAGCGTTCCATGTTGACGAGCACGGTGTCGATCTGACGGTCGCGCTTCGGATTGTTCAGCGCCTTCACCGTGCGCTCGTCGAGCACGCCGGTCGCCTTGAGATCAACGCTGCTCTGGAACTTCTCGACCGCTTTCGCGACCTGCGCGTCATACTTCGTGCTGTCGGCATTCTCGGTGATGCCGAGCTTGCCCCGCAGGTCCGGCACGCGCGGATCGTCCATCTCGACCGCGGCCTGCTTCTTGCGCGCCGGCACATATCTCAACGCCGGACCGTCCGCGATCGTGATGACCGGGCCGTCGCCCTGGCCGCGCAGCTCGGCGAGCTTCTTCTTCAGCTCCTTGTAGAGCTTCTGCGGCGGGTTGTAGCTGTCGAGTGCGGCCGAGGCGTCCTTGGCCGAGGTCACATTGGCGAACACTTCCGCCGGATCGATCGGGTGCTCCGGATAGAGGATGTCAGCCGACACCTGCGACCAATGCATGCGGCCGCTCTGGGCCTGGCGCGCATAGTCCAGCATGCTGGCCGCGAGCTTCAGCTCGGCGTCGGCCAGCGCATCGGGGGTCGACGCTGCGGCGAAATCCGGCACCGGATAATCTGCTGCATCGAGGCCGTCGGCAGCCGCGTCTTTCAGGCGGGCGATGACGCCCTTGCCGGCGTCGGTCAGCTGGCCGGCCTTAGTGAAGACAGGCGCATAGTCGCGGGCCGAATAGAATTTCTCTGCGGCCGCGCGCTCGTTCTTGCGATCGAAGGTGCGCAGAGTCTTGCTGGCGAGCAGTTCGCGCACCTTGCCGGCGACCGGTTGATCCTCGACGGCAACATTGCTCGCGGCCTTCGCCGGTTCAATCGCAGGGGCCGCGGCCGTCGCGGGAGCCGGAGCTGCGGCGGGCGCCGTTGCGGTGGCAGGCGCGGGTGCCGCTGCAGGCGGCGCAACAGCGGTGTCGGTCTTCGGTGCATCGGCCTTCGGCGCGTCAGCGGGCTCCACGGCCTTTGCGGTCGCGCTCGGCTCCGCCGGCTTTGCGTCAACCGGTTTGGCTTCGGTGGCCTGCACATCGGTGGGCTTCGCGTCGGCCGGCTTGGCCGCGTCGGGCAGCGCGGCGGTGGTGTCGGCCTTGAAATCGCTCGCGGTGGGCGGCGGGACGTTGGCCGGTTCGGGGCGCGGGATCGCGGCGTCGATCGCAAGTTCCGAGGCGCTCGAGCGGGGCGTGTCTTGTGCGAAAGCCGTGGTCGCGGACACCGTGAGGAAGGTTGCCGCGACGGCCATCAAGACGCGGTCAAATCCTCGACGGTTGTTCGAACAGTCACGCATTTTCGCACCCCCTGGGTGGAACTGCTCCCAGATTCTGGAACAGTTCAAATCAGTATTGGTTTCATAGCTTGCGCGAAAGCGCCGGCCTCTTGATCGACTCGTATGCCTGCACGCAACAAACGCAGACGATACATTTGCCCCTCTTGTGCAGCCAGCGCCATGCGGGGCAACTCACGACAAACTGACCTCGAAGCGGCTGATTTCGCTCGGGCTGTGCGTTTTTGCCACGCGGCACAGCCTTTGTCTGTCACCGGAGGGACACGGTTCAAAAGGTTCCCTGGTATCGCCTCATCGGCCTCGGGGCTTAGCCGGCGTCGTTGCTGCGCGCGCCGGCCGCGGCTTCGTCGAGCTTGCGGTAGAGGGTCGAGCGGCCGATCTTGAGGCGGCGCGCGACCTCCGACATCTGGCCGCGATAATGCGAAATCGCAAAGCGGATGATCTCGTTCTCGAGATCTTCTAGCGGGCGCACCTCGCCCGCAGCAGTGAGCATCGAGAGGCCGCCGGCAGTGGGGAGGGCAGTCGACGTCGGTATTTCATTACCGGGAATCATGGCGGGCGCGGTGGAGGGCGACACCACCAGCGGCTCGCCCTGAAAGGACTTTCCTTCCGGCGCCGGATGCGCCGAGCTTTGCGGGAAGTCGGCGAGCCCGAGCTGGTCGCCGTCGCTCATGACAACGGCGCGATACACCGTGTTCTCGAGCTGACGGATGTTGCCGGGCCAATCGAGCTGCGCCAGATGCGCCATCGCATCACCGCTGATGCCGGTGATGTTGCGGTTCTCCTCGGCGCAGAACCGCGCCAGGAAATGCCGCAGCAGATGCGGGATGTCCTCGCGCCGCTGCCGCAGCGCCGGAATGGTCAGCGGCAGCACGTGCAGGCGGTAGAACAGGTCCTCGCGGAACTCGCCGGCCTTCACGAGGTCGAGCAGCTTGCGGTTGGTCGCCGAGATGATGCGGACGTCGACCTTGACCGGCTTGCGTCCGCCCACCGCCTCGACGGTACCTTCCTGCAGCGCGCGCAGCAGCTTGACCTGCGTCGCCAGCGGCAATTCGCCGACCTCGTCGAGGAACAGGGTGCCGCCATGAGCCTCGACGAACTTGCCCTGGTGGCGTTCGGTGGCGCCGGTGAAGGCGCCCTTCTCATGGCCGAACAGGATCGATTCGACGAGATTGTCCGGAATCGCGCCGCAGTTCACCGCGACGAACGGCTTGGCCTTGCGCTCGCTGCTGCCGTGGATGGCGCGCGCGAACAGTTCCTTGCCGACGCCGGATTCGCCCTCGATCAGCACGGGAATCGTCGAGGATGCGGCTTTCTGCGCCGTGCGCAGCACCCCGGCCATCGCCTCGCTGCGGGTGATGATGTCGGAGAAGGTCAGCCGGCCCTCGCGGCTGTGGCGGATGCGCTGCAATTCGCCTTTCAGCGCCGACGCGTTGAGGGCGTTGCGCAGGGAGACCTGCAACCGCTCGAAGCCGACCGGCTTGACGACGAAGTCCTGGGCACCGGCGCGCATCGCCGACACCACATTGTCGATGCCGCCATGCGCGGTCTGCACGATGACCGGGACGTTCAAACCAGCTTCACGAATCTTTGCGAGGACTCCGAGGCCGTCGAGGCCCGGCATCACGAGGTCGAGCACGACGGCATCGATCGCCTGCGTCTCGGATGCGGTCAGGGCCGCAATCGCCGCATCGCCACTGTCGACGACGAGGGGCTCATAGCCGCACTTCTGCACCATGTTTTCAACCAAACGACGCTGTACTGCGTCGTCATCGGCGATCAAAATGGTGGCAGCCATGGTTTTCCCCGCACGCTACGATTATTTGTCTCGAATCGGGGCAATGTCGCCGATGCCGATTAACGCACTCTTAAACGTTGCAAACCCGCCCTTATTCCGCCGCCGCCGACATCTTTCCGATTGAACTAAGGTTTCGAACAAGATGACCTCGCGCTCCAAAACTGCCCCGAACAAGTCTGCTCCCAGCAAGGCCGCTCTCCGCAAGGAAGCCGCCATGCGCAAGACCGGCGCCCAACGCAAACCCTCCGCAGGCGGACCGGCGGCAAAAACGGCCGCCGGCAAGACCGGCAAGCTTCCGGAATGGAATCTGGCGGATCTCTACTCCGGTATCGACGCGCCGGAAGTCGGGCGCGACCTGCAGAAAATGGATGCAGATTGCGTCGCGTTTGAGACCGACTACAAGGGTAAGCTTGCTGAAAATACCGCTCGCGAAGGCGGCGGAAAGTGGCTCGCCGAGGCGGTCAGGCGTTACGAGGCGATCGACGACCTGGCCGGTCGTCTCGGCTCCTATGCCGGCCTGGTCCATGCCGGCGACAGCGTCGACCCGGCGATCTCGAAATTCTATGGCGATGTCTCCGAACGGTTGACGGCGGCGTCGGTGCATCTCTTGTTCTTCTCGCTCGAGCTCAATCGCGTCGACGATGACGTGATCGAGCGCGCGATGGCCGAACCGGCGCTCGGCCATTACCGGCCGTGGATCGAGGATCTGCGCAAGGACAAGCCGTACCAGCTCGAGGATCGCGTCGAGCAGCTGTTCCACGAAAAGGCGCAAAGCGGCTATGCCGCCTGGAACCGGCTGTTCGACCAGACCATCTCCGGCCTGCGCTTCAAGGTCTCGGGCAAGGAGCTTGCCATCGAGCCGACGCTGAACCTGTTGCAGGACAAGGCCGGCGACAAGCGCAAGGCGGCGGCACAGGCGCTCGCCAAGACCTTCAAGGACAATGAGCGCACTTTCGCGCTGATCACCAACACGCTCGCCAAGGACAAGGAAATCTCCGACCGCTGGCGCGGCTTCCAGGACGTCGCCGACTCCCGCCATCTCAACAACCGCGTCGAGCGCGAAGTGGTCGATGCGCTGGTCGCCTCGGTGCGCGCGGCCTATCCGAAGCTGTCGCATCGCTACTACGCGTTGAAGGCCGGCTGGTTCAAGAAGAAGAAGCTCCCGCATTGGGACCGCAACGCGCCGCTGCCGTTCGCGGCGACCGGCACCATCGCCTGGCCCGAGGCGCGCAACATGGTGCTGTCGGCCTATAACGGTTTCTCGCCGAGGATGGCCGAGATCGCGGAGCGCTTCTTCGACGATCGCTGGATCGATGCGCCGGTCCGTCCCGGCAAGGCGCCGGGCGCGTTCTCGCATCCGACCACGCCGTCGGCGCATCCTTACGTGCTGATGAATTACCAGGGCAAGCCGCGTGACGTGATGACGCTGGCGCATGAGCTCGGTCATGGCGTGCATCAGGTGCTGGCGGCGAAGAACGGCGCGCTGATGGCGCCGACGCCGTTGACGCTGGCGGAAACCGCGAGCGTGTTCGGCGAGATGCTGACCTTCAAGCGGCTGCTCTCCCAGACCAGGAACGCCAAGCAGCGCCAGGCGCTGCTCGCGGGCAAGGTCGAGGACATGATCAACACCGTGGTGCGGCAGATCGCGTTCTATTCATTCGAGCGCGCGGTTCACACCGAGCGCAAGAACGGTGAGCTCACCGCCGAGCGGATCGGCCAGCTCTGGCTCAGCGTGCAGGGCGAGAGCCTCGGGCCTGCGATCGAGATCAAGCCGGGCTACGAGACGTTCTGGATGTACATCCCGCATTTCATCCACTCGCCGTTCTACGTCTACGCCTACGCGTTCGGCGACTGCCTGGTGAACTCGCTCTATGCGGTCTACGAGCATGCGTCCGAGGGTTTCGCCGAGCGCTATCTCGACATGCTCGCCGCCGGCGGCACCAAGCATTACTCCGAACTGCTGCGGCCGTTCGGCCTCGACGCCAAGGACCCGAAATTCTGGGACGGCGGCCTGTCCGTGATCGCCGGCATGATCGACGAGCTGGAGGCGATGGGCTGAGGCCCATCAGCCTTCCGGCCCGTCCGGATCAGATTCGTTCGGCGCTTTTTGCGCCTCGCGGCATGACCATCCCATGACACCTGCGTTCGGCAGATCGATCCTGCCCGAGCGGCGGCCGCAAGGCCGGCACTTAAGGGGTGAATCGGGGACGATTTGCGCTCCAAATCACCCGATAGGGAGCGCGCCGTTGCCCTGCCAATCCGTTTGCGGTAATGGCTCGCAGAACGCGAATTTCTGACTGGGGACAGCAATGGCAGACCATAGCGAAGTGGCCTATACGACCGCCGACGGCAATGACTACGTGGCACATGAGCAGACCTATGAAGGGTTTCTCATGCTGGTCAAATGGGGCACGATCAGCGTCGCCATCCTCCTCGCTCTGATGGCCTATTTCCTGGTCTGATCCTTACGGTCGGCTAGCGGCATCGCCGTCCCGCGGCGGTGCCGGCATTCCTGTTCAACCCGGCTGTAAAAACCGGGGTATCCAATCTGGCGAAAATAACGCTAGTTTTAAGACGCGTGCGCCGCTCGCGCCGCCGGAGGGCCCATGAAGATCGCCGTTGCCAAGGAAATCGATCCGTCCGAGCCGCGGGTTGCGGTTTCGCCGGACACCATCAAGAAGTTCAAGGCGCTCGGTGCCGAGGTCGCGGTCGAGCCGGGCGCGGGTGTCAAGTCGGGCCTGCCTGATTCGGAGCTCACCGCGGCGGGCGCCACCGTCAGCGCCGATGCGCTCAAGGATGCCGACATCATCATCAAAGTGAAGCGGCCCGAGGCCTCCGAACTCTCCAAATACAAGCGCGGTGCGCTGGTCATCGCGATCATGGACCCCTACGGCAACGAGGCCGCGCTGAAGACGATGGCCGATGCCGGCGTGTCGGCGTTTGCGATGGAATTGATGCCGCGCATCACCCGCGCCCAGGTGATGGACGTGCTGTCGTCGCAGGCCAATCTGGCCGGCTACCGCGCCGTGATCGAGGGCGCCGAAGCGTTCGGCCGCGCCTTCCCGATGATGATGACCGCCGCCGGCACCGTTCCGGCGGCCAAGGTGTTCGTGATGGGCGTCGGCGTCGCCGGCCTGCAGGCGATCGCGACCGCGCGGCGGCTGGGTGCCGTCGTCACCGCGACCGACGTGCGGCCCGCCACCAAGGAGCAGGTGGAATCCCTCGGTGCGAAATTCCTCGCGGTCGAGGACGAGGAGTTCAAGAACGCGCAGACCGCCGGCGGCTACGCCAAGGAGATGTCCAAGGAGTACCAGGCCAAGCAGGCCGCGCTGACCGCCGAGCACATCAAGAAGCAGGACATCGTGATCACGACCGCGCTGATTCCGGGCCGTCCGGCGCCGAAACTCGTCTCCGGCGAGATGGTGAAGTCGATGAAGCCCGGCTCGGTGCTGGTCGATCTCGCCGTCGAGCGCGGCGGCAATGTCGAGGGCGCCAGGCCCGGCGAGGTCGTCGAGACCGACGGCGTCAAGATCGTCGGCTACACCAATGTCGCCGGCCGCGTCGCCGCTTCGGCCTCCAGCCTCTATGCGCGCAACCTGTTCTCGTTCATCGAGACGATGGTCGACAAGGCCAACAAGGCACTCGCGGTCAATTGGGACGACGAACTGGTGAAGGCCACCGCGCTGACCAAGGACGGCGCCGTCATCCATCCCAACTTCCAGCCGAAGTAAGGAGAGAAGCCATGGAGCATCTCGCGCAGGCCGTTGATCCCTTCGTGTTCCGGCTGTCGATTTTCGTCCTCGCCGTGTTCGTCGGCTATTTCGTGGTGTGGTCGGTGACCCCCGCGCTGCACACGCCGCTGATGAGCGTGACCAACGCGATCTCCTCGGTGATCGTGGTCGGTGCGCTGCTCGCGGTCGGCGTCGGCATGGTGTCGAGCGGCTCGGGCTGGGCCCGCGGCTTCGGCTTCGTCGCGCTGATCTTCGCCTGCGTGAACATCTTCGGCGGCTTCCTGGTCACCCAGCGCATGCTGGCGATGTACAAGAAGAAAGCCAAGTAACGGCAACCACCTCGGGGTGAGTTAAGAATTTGGGGGGACCTGAGATGAGCGCCAATCTCTCTGCACTGTTGTACCTCGTGGCGGGGGTGCTGTTCATCCTGTCGCTGCGCGGCCTGTCGAGCCCGGCGTCGTCGCGCCAGGGCAACATGTTCGGCATGATCGGCATGGCGATCGCGGTCGCCACCACGCTGGCGAGCCATCCGCCGGCCGACGGCGTGGCCTGGCTGCTGGTGATTGTCGCGGTCGCGATCGGCGGCGGCATCGGCGCCGTGATCGCACGCCGGGTGCCGATGACCTCGATGCCCGAGCTGGTCGCCGCGTTCCACTCGCTGGTCGGCATGGCCGCGGTGCTGGTCGCCGCCGGCGCGTTCTACGCGCCCGAGGCCTTCGATATCGGTACGCCCGGCAACATCCATCCGCAGAGCCTGGTCGAGATGTCGCTCGGCGTCGCGATCGGCGCGCTGACCTTCACCGGCTCGGTGATCGCGTTCCTGAAGCTGTCGGCGCGGATGAGCGGCGCGCCGATCATCCTGCCGTTCCGCCACGTCATCAACATCGTGCTGGCGCTGGCGCTGGTGTTCTTCATCGTCGGCCTCGTGCTTTCGGGCAGCGCGTTCGACTTCTGGATGATCACGATCCTGGCGCTGGCGCTCGGCGTCTTGATGATCATCCCGATCGGCGGCGCCGACATGCCGGTCGTGATCTCGATGCTGAACTCCTATTCCGGCTGGGCCGCGGCCGGCATCGGCTTCACGCTCGGCAATTCGGCGCTGATCATCACCGGCGCGCTGGTCGGCTCGTCGGGCGCGATCCTGTCCTACATCATGTGCCACGCGATGAACCGCTCGTTCATTTCGGTGATCCTCGGCGGCTTCGGCGGTGAGACCGCGGCGGCCGGCGGCGGCTCGGGCGAGCAGAAGCCCGCCAAGCTCGGCTCGGCTGACGATGCCGCCTTCATCATGAAGAACGCCTCCAAGGTCATCATCGTACCGGGCTACGGCATGGCGGTGGCGCAGGCCCAGCACGCGCTGCGCGAGATGGCCGACCTCCTGAAGAAGGAAGGCGTCGAGGTGAAATACGCCATCCACCCGGTGGCGGGCCGCATGCCCGGCCACATGAACGTGCTGCTCGCCGAAGCCAACGTGCCCTATGACGAGGTGTTCGAGCTCGAGGACATCAACTCGGAGTTCGCCCAGGCCGACATCGCCTTCGTGATCGGCGCCAACGACGTCACCAACCCGGCGGCGGAGGAGGACAAGACCTCGCCGATCTACGGCATGCCGGTGCTGCAGGTCTGGAAGGCCGGCACCGTGATGTTCATCAAGCGCTCGCTGGCGTCAGGCTATGCCGGCATCGACAATCCGCTGTTCTACCGCGACAACACCATGATGCTGCTCGGCGACGCCAAGAAGGTCACCGAGAACATCGTCAAGGCGATGTAGGCGGGCGGCGAGTGGCACTGAACCGGGAGTGGCATCGAGACCATCGCATGCCGCCCCGGGCGACGCGCGAGCAGCGCATCAGGTGGCATGTGGCGCATGCGAATGTTTGCGCGTGCCGGCCCGTTCCGGACAGCGTCAGGCTCGAGGTCGAAAAGCTGCTCGTTTCCAGGCGCAGGCCTGTCTCGCCGACCACCAAGAATCAGGGGCGGGACGAAAAACCGCGAAAACAACCCCATGCAAAGTAGCGATGGGGGCTCGCATCATCCGACACACCAAATCTAGAGCGGCAGGCGGGATTTGCGCGTGGTGCTGACGATCATGAAATGGCTGCTGATCGTCGCCGCGGTCGTCTATCTCGGGGGCCTTGCGGTGCTGTACGTCAAGCAGCGCGAGATGCTGTTTCCGATTCCGCCGGTGGGACGGACGGCGCCCGCGGCCGCCGGCCTTCCCGAGGCCGAAGAGCATGTCCTGACCACGGATGACGGCGAGAAGGTCATCGTCTGGCACGTGGCGGCGAAGCCCGGCCGGCCCGTCGTGCTCTTCTTTCCTGGCAATGGCGATTTCCTTGCCGGGCGGGTCGCGCGCTTCAAGGCGATCACCGCCGACGGCACCGGGCTGGTGGCGCTGTCCTATCGCGGCTATGCCGGCTCGAGCGGATCTCCGAGCGAGCAGGGCCTGCTGCGTGACGCTGCGGCAGCCTACGCGTTCACCACTGCGCGCTACCGTCCCGCTGAGATCGTGGCCTGGGGATTCTCGCTCGGCACCGGCGTTGCGGTCGCGCTTGCCGCCGAGCATCCGGTCGGCCGGCTGATCCTGGAAGCGCCCTACACGTCGACGGCCGACGTCGCCGGCGCGATTTTCTGGTTTGTGCCGGTCAGCCTGCTGATGCGGGATCAATTCCATTCAGACCAGCGAATCACTGGGGTCACGGTGCCGCTCCTGATCATGCATGGCACCGACGACCCGGCGATCCCGATCCGTTTCGGCGAGCGCCTGTTCGGCCTCGCTCACGAGCCCAAGCAGTTCGTGCGGCTGCCCGGCGGCGGGCACGACAATCTCGACGAATTCGGTGCGATGGGGACGGTGAGGCCGTTCATCGACGCCGCAAGAGGCTGACGGCGGCGCTTGTCTATCGCATAATCGCGGCAGTCGAATTGAGAGGTCTGACGATATGAGCGCACACGGACCGATGCCACGGTCGGCCTGGCTGTATCCCGTTCTGGCGGTGCTGTTGTTTGCCGCGGTCTCGGCCACCGGCTACAGTTTCGCGCCGTCGGCGGCCGGCTGGGTGTTCGCGGCCGTGCTGCTGGTGATCCTGTTCGGCACCGTGTTCGCGGCCGTGCATCACGCCGAGATGATCGCCGAGCGGATCGGCGAGCCGTTCGGCACGCTGCTCCTGACGCTGGCCGTGACCATCATCGAGGTGGCGCTGATCTCGACCATCATGCTCGGCGATACGCCGGCCCCGACGCTGGCGCGCGACACCGTGTTTGCGGTGGTGATGATCGTCTGCAACGGCCTGGTCGGGCTCTGCATCTTCATCGGCGGCATCCGCTACCGCGAGCAGGATTTCCAGATCACCGGCGCGAATCTTTACCTCAGCGTGCTGTTCGTGCTCGCGACCATCACGCTGGACATGCCGAATTTCACGCTGACCGCGCCCGGCCCGATCTATTCCACGGCCCAGCTCGCCGTGATCAGCGTCGTGACCCTGCTGCTCTATGCGGTGTTCCTCTACACCCAGACCATCCGCCACCGCGATTACTTCGTCAGCGGCGCCAACGAGGCGGCGGCGCATGGCGAGGTGATGTCGGACCGTGAGACCGCGATCAGCGTCGTCCTGCTGCTGGTGTCGCTGCTGGCGGTGGTGCTGCTGGCCAAGAAATTCTCGCTGGTGGTCGATGTCGTCACCGTCAAGATCGGTGCGCCGCCGGCCTTTGCCGGCCTGGTGGTGGCGGCCCTGATCCTGCTGCCGGAGAGCGTCGCCGCCGTGGCGGCGGCGCGCAAGAACGACCTGCAGAAGAGCATCAACCTCGCGCTCGGCTCCTCGATCGCGACGATCGGGCTCACGGTTCCCGCGGTGGCCCTCGCCGCCTATGTGCTCGACAAGCAGCTGGTGCTCGGGCTCAGCAACCAGCATATGCTGATCCTGCTGCTGACCTTCATGGTCAGCATGCTGACCTTCGGAACCGGCCGCACCAACATCCTGTTCGGGCTCGTTCACATGGTGGTGTTCGCGGTGTTCGTGTTCATGGTTTTCGTGCCGTAGGGCATGATTCGCTCAAGCAAGAAACTCGGAGAAAATGACGATGCTCAGCGCCAAATCGGAGGTGCAGGTGGATACGGCGGAGGTTCGCGTCACCGAATGGCGGCTCGCGCCGGGCAGCGCCACCGGCCACCACACCCATGAGATGGACTACGTCATCGTACCGATCACGGCCGGGGAGATGACCATCGTGGCGCCGAATGGCGAGCGCTCGAAGGCGCAGCTTGGGGCCGGCAAGTCCTACTTCCGCAAGGCCGGGGTTCAGCACGACGTGCTGAACGAGACGGCCAGCGAGATCGTGTTCCTGGAGGTTGAACTCAAGCCCTGACGCCGTGCTTAACCCTGCGCGCGCCGAATGGCAGGTCCGAGCCGGCGCGGCTGTGGAAATTCATAACCCGTTAACGGCTGCACGATGAATTGAGAGGTGGATGCGGCCTACGCAGGGGGCGCCTCCGCTGAAACCAAAGTGACACCAAAGGTGACGTCGGAACGGGGGTTTGCCACCGATCCGTCGCAGTTGATCCCTGAATGTGCCTCAAAGTTCCAGCATGAAATAACGGGGTGGGGAGTGGCAGGTCATGCTGAGTTACCTGAAGAAATTCGTGATGGACATCTTACCCTCGGTGGCAGCGACCATCATCGGGGCGTACATCGTCAATCACTACATCGTGTCCAAGCCGGAGGCGCCCGCCGCCGCAGCCGTGACCACGGCCGTCGATCCGAAAGCCGCCGCCAAGCCCGCCACCGTGGTCAGCAGCCTTCCCGAAGCCGGTGTGAAGGCCAAGGGCATGTCCGAGCGCACGCTGATCGAGCGGTCGGCGTCCGAGAAGGCGACCGTCACCGAGAAATCCGCCGACCAGAAGCCTGACGCGCCGGCTGATACCGCCAGCATTCCCGCCGACGCCCGTCATCATCCGGCTGCGCCGAAGGCGGTCGCAAAGGTGACGCCCGCCGCGCCGCAGCCGGCCGCGCCTGCTACCACGGCTGCACCGGTCGAGGCCGCCGCCACGCCGGAGGAAAACCGCGACGCCAACGATCTGGCGCGCGCTGCCATCGAGCGGCTGCGCAAGGAACGCCCGCAGGAAGCGGCGCGCTCCCAGGACGCCGCGCGCTCCCAGGATGCGCCGCGCACCGATCTTGCCCGTCTGCCTGACGCGCAGCGCCCCACTGCTTCGTCGGCGATCCGGCCGTTGCCGCCGCCGATCATGGTGTCGAACCCGTCCAGCGACAATGCCGATCAATCCTCGCAGCCGCGTCCGCCCTACGCCGCCAGCGCGCAGGATTCGAACCGGCTGACCCCGCCGGCCGACATTCCGGTCCCGGTGATCCAGGCGCCGCTCGACCTGCGGGCCGACGCGACGATGGCTGCGCCGAAGAATGAGCACAGCTCGGTGACCGACGACATGTTCTCCGGCATGAGGTCGATGTTCCACGCCGTCCTGCCGAAGTAAGCGTCCTGCCGAAAGCAGCCTGAGACTAAAGCGAGTTTGATTGAATCGGCTTTGCGCGGTCTTGGTTCACCTCTCCCCGCCGGGGAGAGGTCGGATTGCGCCTGGTGATGCGAAGCATCGTCCAGTGCAATCCGGGTGAGGGCTCTTGCTCTCTCGATCGACCGTCACCCCTCACCCGATTTGCTGCGCAAATCGACCTCTCCCAAGGGAGAGGTGAACTTTCGACGCCGTTACAGCTCAACCGAATCTCATCAGGCCTTATCCGCCCGTGCGCACCAGCCCGCTGCGCGCGTTGCCGTCGCCGGGCCGTAGCGCCAGCGCGCGGTTGTAGGACGCTGCCGCCTTGGCCTTGTCGCCGAGCCGCTCATAGGCTTGGCCGCGGGCGCTCCACGCCGCAACATTGTTGGGATCGGCCTGCACCGCCTCATCGAGGTCGGTGGCGGCCTGCTTGGCCTTGTCGAGCGCAAGGTAACTGGTGGCGCGGCCGACCAGGGGTTCGGCCCTCTGCGGCGACAGCCCGCTGGCCGCCGTGAAATCGTCGATCGCCTGCTGATGCTGTCCGCGGCCCTGGTAGATCAGGCCACGGCCGTACAGCGCCTGGATGTTGTAGGGGTCGGCGGTCAGCGCTTGCTCGAACTCCGCCTGCGCCTCGTCGATCTTGCCGGAACGCGCCAGCACCTGGCCGCGCGTGACGTGATCCCTGGCGCTGCTGATGTCCTGTGGCGTGATGGTGTCGGCAGCCGGCTTGCCGGCGGCGGCAGCAGCCGGTTTCGGCTTGTCGTCCAAGCCCCATGAGCCGAGGTCGAAAGAGCAGCCCCCGAGCGGCAGGCCGAGAACCATTGCGATGATGATGGATTGCGCCGCGCGACTGCGGTCGAATGGTGCGGGAAAGCCAGTGCGGGGTGCCCGAGCATCCGTCATGCAAAATGCTCTTGCCGGTAATCTTGCATGGGTGCCCCGGAACGCGGCTTTGCATCAAAACGACAACGCGGGCCCATGGCCCGCGCTGTTAGACTTCCAGATCGGCAAAACGGTTCAGCGGGGGCCGCGGCCAGCGCCAGCGCCACCGGGACGGCCGCCGCGGTCGCCACCGGGACCAGCGCCGAACACCGGCTTCGGCTTCATTGGCAGCAGGCCTTCGCGCTGCAGCTTCTTGCGCGCCAGCTTGCGAGCGCGGCGCACGGCTTCGGCCTTTTCGCGGGCCTTCTTCTCAGAGGGCTTTTCGTAGTGACCGCGGAGCTTCATCTCGCGGAAAATGCCCTCGCGCTGCATCTTCTTCTTCAGCGCCTTCAGGGCTTGGTCGACATTGTTATCGCGGACGAGAACCTGCACGCGGCATCCTCTTTTGAATTGATCGGTTCGGAATTCTGGCGGGGTAAAGGGGCGGCAAAAGGCCTGCTTCTTAACCCTAGGCGCGCGCATGTATCAGACAAACGCGCAGATGTCCACCGGTCGAGTGACTTTCGGGCCTAGTAAAGCCACGAAATGGGGCGAAAATGCCTTTGTGCGGCCCTGATTTGGGTGGTTTGGCGCCAGGATCGAGGCCGTTCCCGGAGTTTTGGATAACCCGGACATTGGAAATAGGGGAGATGCCACATGGATATGAAGAAATACGCGGCCGAGCTGATCGGTACGTTCTGGCTCACATTCGCTGGCTGCGGCAGCGCTGTCATTGCGGCCGGCTTTCCGCAGGTCGGGATCGGCCTGGTCGGCGTGTCATTGGCCTTCGGGTTGAGCGTGGTGACCATGGCGTACGCGATCGGCCACATCTCCGGTTGCCACCTCAATCCGGCGGTGACGGTCGGGCTCGCCGCAGGCGGGCGTTTCCCCGGCGGCCAGGTGCTGCCCTACATCATCGCGCAGGTCATCGGCGCGATCGTCGCGGCCTGGCTGCTCTATGTGATCGCCAGCGGTGCGCCCGGCTTCGATGTCAGCAAGGGCTTCGCCTCCAACGGCTATGACGCGCATTCACCCGGCCAGTACAGCATGGTGGTCTGCTTCATCATGGAGGTCGTGATGACCATGATGTTCCTGTTCATCATCATGGGATCGACCCACGGCAAGGCGCCTGCCGGCTTCGCGCCGCTCGCCATCGGCCTCGCGCTGGTGATGATCCATCTCGTCAGCATTCCCGTCACCAACACCTCGGTGAACCCGGCGCGCAGCACCGGTCCGGCATTGTTCGTCGGCGGCTGGGCGCTGGGGCAGCTCTGGCTGTTCTGGGTCGCGCCTTTGATCGGCGGTGCGCTCGGCGGCGTGATCTATCGCTGGCTCAGCGACGAGCCGACCGGCGTCGTCGCCGGCGTCAAGACTGCGTGATGTGATTGGCGAATGGGATCGTGAGCCTCACGATCCCATTTTCGTGCAGAGCGTGATGCGATTAGGTTGGTGTAGAGCGGCAGCCGAGTCCACCTCTCCCTTGGGAGAGGTCGGCGCGTAGCGCCGGGTGAGGGATTACGGTCTCTCGTTAGAGCTGCGGCCCCTCACCCGATTTGCTGCGCAAATCGACCTCTCCCCGTCGGGGAGAGGTGAACCGCAGCCGTGGTCAAACCAGTTCAACTTAAATGATGCGAACGTGGGATTCGGGACACCAGCAGGTCTCAATCGGCTATGACTTGCGCGGCGGCGTCACTTCGGTGACGTGGCCCATCTTGCGTCCCGGGCGCGGCGTGCCTTTGCCGTACAGATGCACGGTCGCGCCGGGAACGGTGAGCCACTGCTCGTAGCTCAGAATGTCGTCGCCGATCAGGTTGGTCATGGTGACCTCCCCATGGCGCACCGGCTTGCCGAGCGGCCAGCCCGCGATCGCGCGGATGTGCTGCTCGAATTGTGAAATCGAGGCGCCGTCGAGCGTCCAGTGGCCGGAATTGTGCACGCGCGGCGCGATCTCGTTGACCAGCACCGTCGCTTTGCTGCCATTGCCGGGCACCACGAACAATTCCACCGCAAGCACGCCGACATAGTCGAGTGCGGATGCGATCTTTTCGGCGATCGCGCGCGCCTGCGCGGCAAGCTCCTCGGGGATCGCGGCCGGCACCCGTGAAAATTTCAGAATGTGATCGCGATGCTCGTTCTCGGTGACGTCGAAGCACTCGACCTCGCCGGACGCGGAGCGGGCCGCGATCACCGAGATCTCGCGCTCGAACGGCACGAAGGCTTCGAGAATGGCCGACTTGGTGCCGAGGTCGTCCCAGACCTGTTCGATGTCGTCGCCGGCGCGGATGATGGCCTGGCCCTTGCCATCATAGCCGAAGCGGCGGGTCTTGATCACGGCCGGCAGGCCGATCCGCTCGATCGCGGCGCGCAGCGTGGCGACAGAGGAGACGTCGGCATAATCGGCGGTGCCAATGCCGAGCTTGCTGACGAAATCCTTCTCGATAAGGCGGTCCTGCGTGGTCTCGAGGATCTTGTATGCCGGCAGCACCGGGCGGCGCGCGGCAAGCACCATTGCGGTCGCGGCCGGCACGTTCTCGAATTCATAGGTGACGACGTCGACGTCGTTGGCGAACAGCTCGAGCGCCTCGACGTCGGCATATTCCGCGCAGGTGGCGTGCTGCACCACGTCGAAGGCCGGCGAGTCCGGATCCGGCGAGAACACCTGGCAGCGCAGCCCGAGGCGCGCTGCGGCCATCGCCAGCATGCGGCCCAATTGTCCGCCGCCGAGGATTCCGATGGTGTCGCCCGGCTTCAGCTTCACAGGGTTCGAAGCCGTCACGCCGAGGCCTCCGGGTGTTCCTTGACCGCATCGGTCTGCGCCTTGCGCCATACTGCAAGGCGGGCCGCGAGTGCAGGATCATTGAGCGCGAGCACGCTCGCCGCGAGCAGCGCGGCATTGATCGCACCCGCCTTGCCGATTGCCAGCGTCCCGACCGGGATGCCGGCCGGCATCTGCACGATCGAGTACAGCGAATCGACGCCGGACAGCGCTTTCGACTCCACGGGAACCCCGAACACCGGAAGCTCCGTCAGCGCGGCCGTCATGCCCGGCAGGTGGGCGGCGCCGCCGGCGCCGGCAATGATCACCTTGTGACCGGCCGCCTTGGCGCCCTTGGCAAAGGCAAAGAGCCGATCCGGGGTGCGGTGCGCCGAAACGATGCGCGTTTCGCAGGCAACACCCAGCGCGGCCAGGGTCTCGGCGGCATGGCGCATGGTTTCCCAGTCGGACTGGCTTCCCATGATGATGGCGATCGGAGCGGTCATCTCTTCAATTCTGTGCAGGAATCCAAAAGCATAGGCCGATTATAGGGACGGCCCGGTTCTCATCCAAGGCGTGGCAAGGGAGTCAGAATGGACTATCCTGTCTTGGTGAATCCCGGCAAGCCTTCATAAGCAGGCCTCAACAAGGATGCGCATGAAGAAAAAGACCACGGCGGCCGCCTCAGGGGCCGCAAAGCGACGAAAAAGCGCGCCCGCCGCGCGCAACCCGGGGCCGGGCAGAACTGGAACCAAGGCGACTGGAACCAAGGCGGCTGGAACCGAAGCCTCCACGCGAGGCGCGGTGGCCTCCAGCGATAAATCCACCATCCGCAGGTTGCGGACGCAGCTGGCGCGGGCCCAGGCCCGGATCGAGGAGCTGCAGACCTCGGCCGAGACCGACTTCCTGCTCGACATCTTCAATCGTCGCGGCTTCGAGCGCGAGCTCGCCCGGTCGCTCTCCTTCATCAAGCGCTATCAGGCGTCCGGCGCGCTGATCGTGCTCGACGTCGACCGCCTCAAGCCGATCAACGATGCCTTCGGGCACGCGGCCGGCGACGAGGTGCTGAAGACGATCGTTGCCGCGATATCGGACCAGATACGTGCCTCCGACGTGATCGGCCGCCTCGGCGGCGACGAGTTCGCGGTGCTGCTGTGGAATCTCAGTGAGACTGACGCGCGTGCCAAGGCGGCTGCGCTGGAAGACGCGATCGATCGCCTGAGCTTCGTGTTCCGTGGCAGCCGCGTCTCCGCGGGCGCCTCCGCAGGCGTTGCGATCATCACCGCGCATTCCGATGTCGACCGCGTTCTCGATGAGGCCGACCGTGCGATGTATGTCCGCAAGGCGCAGCGGCGCCATGAGTCCTAAGAGAATCCCAGAGCAGGATGAGTTTTGGTTGAATCGGCCTGGCGCGGTCTCGGTTCACCTCGACCTCTCCCAAGGGAGAGGTGAACTCTCGAGGCCGTCATCCCCAGCGGTTACAGCGCGCTGAGATCTTCAGGCACGTTGCCGTAGGCGCGCAGCAGCTTGGCATCGCCGAATTCGCCGATCGCGGGATCGCCGGTGCGGCTGAACGCGACGGCGCCGATGCTGCCGGGCATCCGCGACATCGTTTCCGCCCGGCGCATGGCGATCGCCGAACTCTGGCATTCCTCGCCGCTGCCGGCGACCGGCGTGCCGTCCTCGTCCTGCATGAAGGGCAGTGCCACGTAATAGGTCACGTCAGCCATTGCCGTACTCCCGGAGATCAGGCGGCGTCGCTTGCCGCGTCGCTCGCCAACTGGGTTCGCGCCGGCACGCAGCCGGCCGTGATCGCGGCCTGCAATTCCTCGAGCTCGGCTTCCAGATATTCGTTGGCCATGATCAGCGCCTTGATGGTGCTGCGCAGGTTGCCGTCGCACATCGCGATCGCCTGGTCGCAGGCCTTCTCGTAGTGGGTGTGCTCGGGCAGGGAAGGCGGTGCGGACATGGCGAAACTCCCTCTGATGGCTGGCTGGAGGCTGCGTCAGTATGTTCTTATTTTGTTCTTTTGGAGTCAAGCGCCGAAAACCGCGCCCGCGTCCGTTGCCGCGAACGTGAAGCCGGCCGGGTGCTGTGGATGACGGGGAAAACCCCCGACCGACCTGAACCGGCGGGCCGCCGAACCCGGCTGGCGCGCCTCAGGCGATGATGTCGGGCGTGATCTGGTCTTCGATGAAGGCGATGCGGTCGCGCAATTGCAGCTTCCGCTTCTTCAAGCGCTGCAGCATCAGGAGATCCGGCGCTGGCGACTGATGCAGCGCGTCGATCGCGGCATCGAGGTCGCGGTGCTCTTGTTGCAGACGCGCAAGCTCGGAGAGGAGTTCGCGCTCATCCTGATCGTTCATGGTTGCGTATTGACTGGTAAGCACGACGAGGTTGTTGCGGCCGAAGCAGCCGCTCGCCGGAATATCCTCCCTGCGGGCGCGCTGCGCAAGCCGGACCGGTTCCATAGTCACGATTGGTTACAGATAAACCGAAATGCGTGCGTGCGGCATTTCGCGTCCCCCATCGACAGCGCCGCCCACTTGTGTACACTCAGGAGTCCGGATCGAACCTGAGGTTTAACGCACCGAGGAGTGTTCGCAATGGCAATACAGGCCCATCTCGTTGAGCTGGAGCGTAAGCACAAAATACTCGAGAACGAACTGCACGAAGCGCTCGTTCACCCCTCCGTAGACGACCTGCACATTTGCGAGCTGAAGCGCCGCAAGCTCATGGTCAAGGACCAGATCGAACGGTTGAGACTCTCCACCGACGACACGGTCCACTAAGTCACCGTCCCCGCAAACTAGCGAATAATCTGGCCTTTCACCGAGGGATGAGCGCGGAAGCGCGTCTCCCTCGGGAGGGTTTGCTGCATTTGCTCAGAGCCCTGCCAGCTCGCCGACGTGGTCGGCGACCGCGAGCGACGACGTCAGCCCGGGCGATTCAATCCCAAACAGGTTGATCAGGCCGGCGACGCCGTGATCGGTCGGCCCCTGGATCAGGAAATCCTGGGTCGCCACCGCCGGCGGCACGATCTTGGGCCGGATTCCCGAATAGCTCGGCATCAGCGCGCCATCCGGCAGGGTCGGCCAGTATTTTCGGATCGCCGGATAGAACCGCTCGGCGCGAGCCGGGTCGACCGCATAATCGATGCGATCGATCCACTCGACGTCGGGGCCGAACCGTGCCTGTCCGGCCATGTCGAGCGTCAGGTGCACGCCGAGCCCGCCGGGCTCCGGCACCGGATAGATCAGGTGCGAGAACGGCGCCCTGGCGCTGCAACTGAAATAATTGCCCTTGGCCAGATAAGCCGTTGGAATCAAATCGATCGGCATGCCCTCGACATTGCGCGCGATCGCCGTCGCGCCGAGGCCGGCGGCATTGACCAGGAGATCGCAGGCGAGCGTCATCGGCGCTGCGCCGCCGGCTTCGACCTCGAACCCGTTGGCCGTCGCCCGCGCGTGCAGCAGCGGGGTATGGAAGGCGAACGCCGCCCCGGCCGCCTCGGCGTCGCCGCGCAGCGCCAGCATGTAAGCATGGCTGTCGATAATCCCGGTCGAGGGCGACAGCAGCGCCGCGTCGCAATTCAGCGCCGGCTCCAGCTCACGCGCCGCCGCGCCGGACAACAGCTGCATGTCGTCGACCCCGTTGGCCGCGGCATGAGCCCGGATCGATTGCAATTTCTCGGTCTCCGCCGCTGTTGTGGCGACGATCAGCTTGCCGCAATTCTTGTGCGGGATGCCGTGCTCGGCGCAGTAGCGGTACAGCGCCCGCTTGCCGCTGACGCACATCCGCGCCATCAGGCTGCCGGCCTTGTAGTAGATGCCGGCGTGGATCACCTCGCTGTTGCGCGACGAGGTCACCGTGCCGATCGCTTCGGCCTCCTCGATCACAATCACTTCGCGGCCGGCCTGTGCCAGCCGGCGCGCCACCGCGAGGCCGATCACCCCCGCACCGACGATCACGCAATCAACCCTGTCCATCTTGTCCTTCAGGTCCGAATATTTCCGCGCAGCCATGCCCTGGCCGTTGCCGCCAACATCGTTCTGCCGATCCGATCGCATTCGGCAAGTGTTTGCGCCATCTCAATTAGTTGGGGAGCCATGCCCTGTTAGTGGAGCATTAATCATGTCAGGGCAATTGCCGTATATTAAGCGGCATTTCCCGGTTGCAGCCCTACGCGTTTACCCGATCCAAACCGCCGGAACCGGACACTCGCCCCGGAAATCCGCGGGTGATCGATGGCTGGCAGGAAGTGGCAGGCGGGCGGGAAGAATTGGATTCCGGCAAGGGCCGTCCTTTGCCTGGTCGCCGCCGTCGTGCCGTTCGGTGCAGCCCGGGCCGCCTCCGCCGCCTTTGCGCCCTCGACCTATCTCGGTGACCTCGATCCCGGCGTGGTCTGGGAGCTCCTGATCGGCAGCGTGGTGGTTGCCTCGTTCCTCGGTGCGATCGGGCTCTGGGTGCTCTCCGCCCTGCGCAAGGCCAAGCGCGCGCAATTGCGGCGCAACGCCTTTGTCTCGTCGGCCCTCAACCATCTGAACCAGGGCGTGGTGATGACCGATGCGCGAGAGCGGATCGTGTTCTGCAACGACCGCTATCTCGATATCTACGGCCTGTCGCGGGCCGACATCCGGCGCCACATGACCGGCACCGAACTGCTGGAGCTGCGCCGCGACCGCGGCGTGCTCGACGTCAGCGCCGAGGATTTCTTTGCGCGGGCCGCGACGCCCGAGGGGATGGTCACCGAGCTGCCCGGCGGCCGATCGGTGCTGGTGCGATATTTTCCGCTGCCGAACGGCGGCTCGGTCGCGACCCATCTCGACTGCACCGACCAGCGCAAGCTGTCGCGCAAGCTCGCCTCGACCACCCAGTTCCTCGAATCCGTGCTCGACAACGTGCCGGTCTGCGTCGCGGCCAAGAACATCGAGGACGGCCGCTACATCTTCGCCAACCGCGCGTTCGAGCGCTTCTCGCGCTTCTCGCGCGATCACATCGTGGGCAAGCGCGCCGACGAGATCTTCCGCCCCGAGACCGCCGTCAGCATCGACACGGCCGACCGCGCGGCGCTGAACGCACCGGAAGGCTATCATCGCAGCGAGTTCTCCGTCGAACGCGGTGCGGAGAAGCGCATCCTGGCGTCGAACCGGGTGATCGCCCGCAACGAAGCCGGCGAGCCGGAGTTCTTGATCGCGCTGTTCGAGGACGTCACCGACCGCCGCTCGCTGTCGCGCGAGCTCGAGAACAACAAGAAATTCCTCGAGCTCGTGGTCGACAACATCCCGGTCTCGCTGATCGTGCAGCGGGTCAGCGACGGCCGCTACCTCTTGGCCAACCGCAGCGCCGAAACGATCCTCAACCGCCGCCGCGAGGATGCCGCGGGCCTCACCGCGTCCGACATCTTCAACGCGCGCGAAGCCAAGCTGATCGTCGCCCGTGACGAGGCCGCGATCAGGAAGCGCAGCATGATCGCCGAGGAGCACCCGATCTCGACCAAGGACGGCCTGCGGCTGTTCCTGACCCGCCGCATGACCGTGCTCGATGATAGCGGCGAGCCGCAATATCTGATCAAGACCCACGAGGACGTCACCGACCGGCGCCAGACCGAGTCGCGGATGGCGCACATGGCCTATCATGACGGCCTGACCGATCTGCCGAACCGCTCAGCCTTCCTGCAGGCGCTGACCCAGATGATCGAGGCCTGCGACGGCACCGACGAGGAGTTCGCCGTGCTCTGCGTCGATCTCGACGGGCTGAAGGAGATCAACGACGTCTACGGCCATGCGATGGGCGACAAGGTGCTGATCGAGGTCGCGCAGCGTTTGCAGGCCGTGGCACGCGGCGGCGTGGTCGCGCGGCTGTCCGGCGACGAATTCGGCCTCATCATCGACGGCCGGCAGCCGGTCGCCGGCATCGCGCTGGCCGAGCAGGCCGGCGAGGCGCTCGGGCAGGATTTCCTGATCGACGGCAAATCGGTGCGCACCGGGCTCACCACCGGCATCGCTGTGTTCCCGCACAATGGATCCGACGCCGCCTCGCTGCTGGCCAATTCGGGCGCGGCGCTGTTCCGCGCCAAGGCGAAGTCGCGCGGCACGATCTCGATCTTCGAGCCCGAGATGGACCAGCAGATCCGCGATCGCCGGGTGCTGCATCAGGAATTGTCGGTCGCGATCAAGAACGGCGAGTTGTCGCTCTACTACCAGCCGCAGGCGGTCGCTGGCGCGAGCGTTGCGGGCAGCCAGATCATCGGTTTCGAGGCGCTGGCGCGCTGGCACCATCCGGTGCGCGGCTTCGTGCCGCCCAGTGACTTCATCCCGCTCGCGGAGGAGAGCGGCCTGATCGTCGAGATGGGCGAATGGATCCTTCGCGAAGCCTGCCGCGAGGCGGCCTCCTGGACGGTTCCGATGCAGGTCGCGGTGAACCTGTCGCCGGCGCAATTCACCCATGGCGACCTCGTCGGCTTGGTCCATTCGATCCTGCTCGAGACCGGGCTGACGCCCGATCGCCTCGAGCTCGAAATCACCGAGGGTGTGCTGATCGAGGATTTCGACCGCGGCCTGTCGCTGCTGCGCCGGCTGAAGGCGCTCGGCGTGCGCATCTCGATGGATGATTTCGGCAGCGGCTATTCCTCGCTGAGCTATCTGCAGGCGTTTCCGTTCGACAAGATCAAGATCGACCGCGCCTTCGTCATCAATCTCGGCCGCAATCCGCAATCGGCCGCGATCGTGCGCGCGGTGATCGATCTCGGCCACGGCCTTGAAATGTCGATCGTCGCCGAAGGCGTCGAGACCGAGGCCCAACTCGCCTTCCTTGCCGAGGAAGGCTGCGACGCGGTGCAGGGCTATCTGATCGGCCGGCCGGCTCCGATCGGTCAATTTGCCGCGCTGGTCGGCGGCGACCGGTTGGCCGAAACCGTGCGCAAAGCCGGGTAAATCCGCCTGACCCGTCAGGCCGGCCCCGCCGGCTGCGCTTGCCATCGGTTGCGCGTCCGGATAAATCTCGGCGCACCACAACTTTTTTGCCGAGAAAGGAGGGCTGCGTCGTGGCGAGATTCACTGATCCCCACCTCAAGCGTGGCCCCGTCAACGCCCTGCAGATGCGTTTGCAGGGCTGACCGGAAACTCGACTAAAATCTCTTCCTGGTCTGCCCTTCGTGGCCGTGCGGCGTCGAACTTGAGAGTTCGTGTCGCATTTGAATTCCTCGCCGCGCTCCGACACGCACATCCGATGGCTGGATGCCCGGATGCCGTGTTCGCCGGCAAGACCAGAGAATTGACCGTGTCCCTCATCAACATACGCAATCTCGGCGTGACGCTGAACGCGCCGCTGTTCTCCGAACTGAATTTCGCCGTCAATGCCGGCGACCGGATCGGCCTCGTGGCCGCCAACGGCCGGGGCAAATCCACGCTGCTGCGCTGTATCGCAGGCGCGATGGAGCCCAATGAAGGCGACATCACCCGCGCGCGCGGCCTGACCGTCGGCCACGTCGAGCAGGATGCGCCACTGAGCCTGCTGGACAGGGCGTTCCATGCCGCCGTCCTCGACGCGCTGCTCGCCGAGCAACGCGGCAGCGAAGGCTGGCGGGTCGACGTCGCCCTGCAATCGCTCGAGGTGCCCGAGGAACTGTGGGCAAGACCGCTCAAGCAATTGAGCGGCGGCTGGCTGCGCTTCGCCATGCTGGCGCGCACGCTGGTGACCGAGCCGGACCTGCTGCTGCTCGACGAACCGACCAACCATCTCGACCTCGCCAAGATTGGCCGGCTCGAGAGTTGGCTGAACACGCTGCCGCGTGAAATGCCGGTGGTGATCGCAAGCCACGATCGCGCTTTTCTCGATGCGACCACCAACCGGACGCTGTTCCTGCGTCCGGAGCGGTCGCAGCTGTTCTCGTTGCCCTACACCGCGGCGCGCGCTGCGCTCGACGAATTCGATGCCTCCGACGAGCGGCGCTATCAGCGCGACATGAAGGCGGTCCGGCAGCTTCGGCAGCAGGCCGCGAAGCTCAACAATCTCGGCATCAATTCCGGCAGCGACCTTCTGTTGTCGAAGACCAAGCAATTGAAGCAGCGCGCCGAGAAATTGGAGGAGACGGCGAAGCCGGCGCATATGGAGCGATCCGCTGGGACGATCCGGCTCGCCAACCGCGACACCCATGCCAAGGTTCTGATCAGGCTGAACAACGCTGAAGTCGCCACTCCCGACGGCAGGCCGCTGTTCAGGACCGGCCAGCAGTTCATCTGCAGGGGCGACCGGATCGCGCTGCTCGGGCCGAACGGCGCCGGCAAGACCCGGTTCGTCGCGGCGCTGCGGCTCGCGATCGGGACCCCCGAGGCGGCCGTCGCGGCGATCCGGGCCACCGAGTCCTTGGTGCTGGGCTATTGCGACCAGGGGCTGGCCGATCTCAGGGATGGCGACACGCCGATGCGCATGCTGACGCGGCGCTTCGAGGTCGGCGATCAGCGGGCCCGCGGCCTGCTCGCCGGCGCAGGCCTCTCGATCGAGATGCAGGGCCGTCCGATCGGGCGGTTGTCGGGCGGGCAGAAGGCGCGTCTCGGCATGCTGGTGCTGCGGCTGACCCAGCCGAACTTCTATCTGCTCGACGAGCCGACCAACCACCTCGATATCGAGGGCCAGGAGGCGCTGGAGGAGGAACTGATGGAGTGGCAGGCCAGCTGCCTCCTGGTGTCGCACGACCGCCAGTTCGTGCGGACGGTGGCCAACCGGTTCTGGGTGATCGAAGGCAAGAAGCTGATCGAGGTCGATGGGCCGGAACAGTTCTTTGCTTCGATTGGGGCTGCGCCGTGACGCATTTTTTGTGCGAACACGTATTTCGTTCGCATTGAAATGCGATAGCCGTTGGCATGGCGGACTATGACGTCGCGATCATCGGCGGTGGCCTGAACGGCACGAGCGTGGCTCGTGATGCGGCCGGCCGCGGCCTGCGCGTGATCCTGCTGGAGCAGGGCGATCTCGGCTCCGGCGCGTCGCAGGCCTCGCCGCGGCTGGTCCACGGCGACCTGGCCGGCCTGGAACGGCGGGAGTTCTTCCGCGTCCGGCGCGCGCTGAGGGAACGTGACGTCTTGCTGCGGATCGCGCCGCATCTGGTGCGGCCGGCGCGCTTCGTGATCCCGGCGCATGCCGAGGAACGGCCGCCCTGGCAATTGCGGTCGTTGCTGCTGCTCTACGAGCGGCTGGCTTCGCGCAGCGGCCTGCCGCGCTCGACAACCCTCGACGTCACCCACCATCCGGTCGGCCATGCGCTGAAACGGCCGTTCGGAACTGCGTTCGAATATTCCGACTGCGTCGCCGACGATTCCCGGCTGGTGGTGCTCACCGCCGTCGACGCGGCGGCGCGCGGCGCCGAGATCCGCACCGGTGCGCGCGTGACCCGGGCCGAGCGCGGCGAGACCTGGCGGCTGGTCGCGATCGATCGCGGCTATCGGCGGGTGATCACGGCGCGATCGCTGGTCAACGCCACCGGCGCATGGACCGCCTCCGTTGCCGACACCGTGCTGCGCGTGCCGGCGCCGCCGCTCGCGACCGTCCAGATCAGCCAGATCGTGGTGCGCCGCCTGTTCGATTGCGACAATGTCTATGCGTTCCAGAACCCCGACGGGCAGCTGATTTTCGCCAGTCCCTATGAGCGCGACTTCACCCTGATCGGTAGCATCACGCATGCCTTCAAGGGCGATCCCGCCATTGTCGCGATGGGCGTGCGGGAAGTGGCCTATCTCTGCGACGCCGCCAATCGTTATTTTCGCGAGCAGATCGCCCCGGTCGATGTGCTGCGGACGATCTCCGCCGCCAATTCCGTTATTGCGCCCGCGCGCCGGCACAGAAGCGATGGCGCTGCGTCGCTCGATTTCGGGCGCGGCAAGGCGCCGCTGCTCACGATGTTCGGCGGCGACGTGACAACCGCGCGGTGGCGTGCCGAGCGGGCGGTGTCGAAGTTCACGCGGTTCCATCCGATGACGCCGCGCTGGACCGCGACCGCGCCATTGCCGGGCGGCGAATTCGCCTGGCAACGGTTCGAGACCGAGGTCGACATCGCGCGCGACCACTGGCGCTTCCTCAGCGAGGCGCAGGCGCGCCGGCTGGTGGCCGCCTATGGGTTGAACGTGAAGGACGTTTTGGGGGACGCCAAAGCGAAGGCCGATCTTGGTCCCGCCTTTGGTGCTGAACTGACCGGTGCCGAGGTGCGTTACCTCATGCAGAAGGAATGGGCCCGCTTTCCCGATGATATACTGTGGCGCCGCTCCAAGCTCGGGTTGACCATGCCGCAAGCCGACCGCGACGCGCTCGCCGCGTTCATGACGAAGCCGGATTGAGGATCGGCTATTGCCTCGCGGCCTCCTGCGACCAGGCGAGGTCGCGCCGGGACGGACGGCGATGTAGCCGGTTCGAGATCAGCCTCGCCGCCTGCCGGCCCTGGCCGGCGCGCAGGCATGCGACGATGAAGGTGTCCTCCCACAATTCGCGTTGCGCGTGGCTGCCGCCGATCCGCACCAGTTCGGGCATCAGCGGCGCCAGGATGCGCACGGCTTTGTCATGGTCGCCGGCCGCGAAGGCCGCAACGCCCCGGCCGAGCCCGATCGCGGCGGGGCCGGGCGCCAGCTTGCCGTCGGCATCGCGCGCCGCCATCTCGGAGAGCCGCGCCTCGAGCGCATCCTTGTTGGTCGTGGCTGCGACCAGCGCGTGATGCACGTCGGCGAAATGCGCGCCGGCCTTCGGGAAATAGCCGTCGCCATAGGCGGCGACATCCTTCCAATGCGGTTCGAGGCCGGTCTTGCCGGCGACCGTGAGCCGCCACAGCAGCGAGGCCGTGTCGGTATAGATATTGAGCGGCGGATAGGGCCGGCCCGCCGGCTTGATGTGCTGCTCGTAGATGGCAAGCGCACTGTCGGCGTCGCCTTCCTCGATAGCGATCAAGGCGAGGTGCCAGGCGAGGTGGCCTTGCAGGAAGCTGGCGCGGTCGTTCGCCGGCAGCCAGGCGGAGAGGAAGCTGCGGCCTTCGGCGCCGTCACCCTGCTCGAACAGCGCATGCGCGAGCGCGTGCGCGGCACCGGCGTTCTCCGGCTTTAGCGCATAGCCGCGCTCGGTGATGGCGCGGCCCGAGACGACATCGCCGGCCTCGGTCTTCGACCAGCCGAGATAGGTGAGGAACCACCAATCGTCGCCATAGTCCTTCGCGTAACGTTCGGTGATCGCGAGCCGCGCCGCGTCATGGTCGGGCCGGCCGGAAAAAGCATAGAGGCCGAACGCGCCGAGCAGCAGCGAGAGTATCTGCGCATCGCGCGGATAGTCGCTGAGATGCTGTTCGGCCGCCGTCGTCGCCATCTTGCCCTGGCCCTCGATCACGGATGCGATGATCTCGATGTGTTGGCGCTCGCGTGGGGTGGCAGCCGCCACGAGCTGCCGGGCGTCGGCAGCCTTGGCGCGGGCCGCGGCACCCTCCATGTTGAGCTGGTGGACGCGGGCACGGCCGAGATGGGCCAACGCAAAGTCGGGATCCTCGGCGATCGCCGCCTCGAACGCTGCGTCGGCGCCGTGCAGTGCCGCCAGCATCCGATCGACGCCGTCGACATAATACGCGGCGGCGCGGTCCGAGGTGGTCGTCAGCGGCAGGCCGTAGCGGTCGCAAATCATCGGTTGTCCTCCCGCGTTTGGCCGTGAAGTTTAGGGCATGTCCTCATAAAGGCAACGAGCCGCTTCGGGGTTTACGCCTGCTTGGCCCTCAACAGCATCGCAAAAGCTGATATCGCTGGATGGTCCGAGCTGGGCCAACAGGAGACGTCCTATGAGAACGCGTTGGCGGGACTCCAAAAGAAAATACTTCAATAAGCGTTCCGCCAAGCTTCCGTTAATGAGTATTGTGCTGCGATCAGATCAAGCTCGCAGCGCGTGGGATCCAATGTATATCCGCCAGATCGTTTTCGCCGTCGTGCTGGTCGGCACTCTGGTTCGGTTCGGGCCTGCCACAGCTGGAGATGGCTTTCCAGCAGCGGAGTGGGAGCGCGTCACCCCTGCAGAATTGGGCTGGTCAGAGACCGAATTGGCCCAAGCGCGATCCTTTTCGGATCAGATTCGCTCGAGCGCGGTTGTGATCGTTCAGCACGGAAAGGTCGTGGCCGAGTGGGGCAATACGACGAAGCCAATGGAGCTCGCTTCCATCCGCAAGAGCGTGCTCAGCGCCCTGATCGGCATCGCCGTGTCGGATCACCTGATCAACCCCAACAGCACCCTTGGCGAACTCGGCATCGACGATAATCCGCCTGGTTTAACGGAAATCGAGAAGGGCGCGACGGTGCGCGAGCTCCTCGAAGCGCGTTCCGGGGTCTACCACCCGGCGCTCTATGAGACGCCGGACATGGCCAGGAGGAGACCGCCGCGCGGCAGCCACCCGCCCGGTACCTTCTGGTTTTACAACAATTGGGACTTCAACGCGCTAGGCACGATCTACGAGCACGCAACCGGCACCGGCCTCTTCGAGGCACTCGACCAGAGGATCGCAAAGCCGATCGGCATGCAAGACTACCGCCCACAGGACGGCAGCTACGTTCGCGGCGAAGCGTCCATCCACCCTGCCTATGAGACCCGCATGAGTGCACGGGACCTGGCGCGCTTTGCCCTACTCTATCTGCGCAAAGGCAATTGGGCCGGTCACCAAGTCGTGCCGCAGACGTGGGTGGAAGATAGCACGCGCAGCTATTCGAGAGCGGATCTCGGGATGGGCTATGGCTATCTCTGGTGGATCGGTTTTATGGGCGGTGACGTTGCGCCCACGGTGATTTTGCCCGCGGGCAGCTATTTGGCCCAAGGCCAGGGTGGCCAATACGCCCTAATCGTGCCCGCGCTCGACCTCGTCGTGGTGCATCGTGTCGACCGCGACGCGCCGTACGTCGAACCTTCTTTCCGGAGTATGGCCAGGCTCTTCTGGCTGATCTTGAAGGCCTCGGGCTATGATCCGGGGCCCGATGCCTCGCTCACCGCGGCAAGCGGCGAAAGACCGACAGGTGAGACCCTGGCCGCAAAATTCAAGGGCAAGACGATCAGCTTTGGTCCGAAGCTCAAGAATGGTCCGTTATCTATGCGATTCGAGCCCGACGGCAGGATGACTTATCCGCACTGGGACGAGTCCTTTGGACCTGCAACCGGGACATGGGCAGTTGCGGAGGATAAGCTCTGTATCTTGATCTCGTCTGCTAGACGTCGTTGCTACATTCCAGTGCTGAACGGTGAGCAGATTGAGTTGTTCGACCAGCTTGGCGTCATGCAAATCGACGGGGTGGCGCTGCCTCAGTGATCTGCATGCAGCAATCGGCGCGCGATGCCGTTCAGGGTCACAAGCAGTAAGGTTCGGACTGTGCAATGCCTTCCGGTTTGTGCCTCAAAGCCGACGCAACGCATTGAGAGCCCGCCCCTGCAGAGGCGCAGACGCCGACAATATTGCGGGAGATGTCCGTGAGGCGGTTGAGCCGGTGGCGATCCGCCGCTAGCTTGCCGCCAGGATTGGACCTTATGGGGAATCGGGGCTGACGGACGTGATAGCAGGCGAAGCGACTGCGGAGGCGGCGAGGCCGTTGCCTGAACCGGCCGTCCCGGACATGCCGCTGCTGCGGATCGAGGGCGTCGCCAAGTCGTTCGGGAATTTCCGCGCGGTCGACCAGCTCTCGCTCGACATCCGCGCCGGCGAGTTCTTCGCGCTGCTCGGGCCGAGCGGCTGCGGCAAGACCACGCTGCTGCGCATGCTCGCCGGCTTCGAGACGCCGGATGAGGGCCGCATCCTGCTCGGCGGCAGCGACATCGCCCAGGTGCTGCCGCACGAGCGCCCCGTCAACATGATGTTCCAAAACTACGCGCTGTTTCCGCATCTCGCGGTGCGCGACAACATCGCATTCGGCTTGAAGCGCGCCGGCATGACGCGCAAGGATATCGCCACCCGCGTTGCGGAGATGGTGGCGCTGGTCAAGCTCGAAGGGCTCGAGAAGCGCAAGCCGGATCAGCTCTCCGGCGGACAGCGGCAGCGCGTTGCGCTGGCGCGCTCGCTGGCGCGCCGGCCGCAGGTGCTGCTGCTCGACGAGCCGCTCGCCGCGCTCGACAAGAAGCTGCGCGAGAGCACGCAAGGCGAGCTGATGGAGCTGCAGCGCCGGCTCGGTATGACCTTCATCATCGTCACCCACGACCAGGAGGAGGCGATGACGATGGCCGGCCGGATCGGCGTGATGGATGCCGGCCGGCTGGTGCAGGTCGCGACCCCGCGCAATCTCTACGAGGCGCCGGCCTCGCGCTGGATCGCCGAATTCGTCGGCGACATCAATCTGTTCAACGGCCAGGTTGCCGGCCGCGACCACGGCCGCCTGACGGTTTCGACCGCGGAAGCGGGCACGCTCGCGGTCAGCGAGTTGTGGCCGCCGGTGACCAAGGAGGTCGTCAGTGTCGCGATCCGCCCCGAGAAGGTGAAGCTGTCGCGTCGTGCGCCGGCCTTGGATGACGGCGGCTCGCATGTGATCAACCGGCTGGAGGGCGTCGTTGCCGACGTCAATTATCTCGGCGGCGTGACCAGCTACCGTGTCAAGCTGGAAACCGGCGCGGTGCTGCGCGCGTCGATGGCCAACACCGCGCGGCTCGATGTCGACGCCTACCTCGCCGGCCAGCGGGTGGTGGCGTGGTTCACCGCCGACGATTGCCTGGTGCTGGAGCAATGAGCGCGCGCCGCATCTTCGCCCGCCCGGCACGGCTCGCCGCGATCGCGCCCTATCTCTGGATGGTGCTGTTCTTCCTGGTGCCGTTCGGTTTCGTGCTGAAGATCAGCCTGTCGCAGACCGCGATCGCGCAGCCGCCCTATACGCCGGTGTTCGACTTCGCCGAGGGCCGGGCGGCATTGGCTGCCGCGTTTGCGCAGCTGTCGTTCGACAATTTCCGCCTGCTGCTGCAGGACAATCTCTACATCCTGTCCTATCTGCGCAGCCTCGTCGTGGCGGTGACCTCGACCTTGATCCTGCTGCTGATCGGCTATCCCATTGCCTACGGCATGGCACGGCTGCCGCAGCGCTGGCGGGGTGTGGCGATGATGCTGGTAATCGTGCCGTTCTGGACCTCGTTTTTGATCCGCATCTATGCCTGGATCAACATCCTGCAGCATGACGGCCTGCTCAACCAGGTGCTGCTCGCGCTGCACATTGTTTCCGCGCGGGTGGTCTGGCTGTCGACCGACAGCGCGATGTATCTCGGCATCGTCTATTCCTATCTGCCCTTCATGATCCTGCCGCTCTATGCGACGCTGTCGAAGATGGATTCCTCGCTGCTCGAGGCGGCGGGCGATCTCGGCGCCTCGCCACGGCAGGCGTTCTGGCTGGTGACGTTCCCGCTGTCGCTGCCCGGCGTCGGTGCCGGCGCGCTGCTCTGCTTCATTCCGATCGTCGGCGAGTTCGTGATCCCCGACCTGCTCGCCGGCTCCAACTCGCTGATGATCGGGCAGACGCTGTGGCTCGAATTCTTCACCAACAAGGATTGGCCGGTGGCGTCGGCCGCAGCGGTCGCGCTGTTGCTGCTGCTGGTGCCGCCGCTCGTGCTCTATGACCGCCTGCAACGTCGCCAACTCGAGGCTGGCAGCTGATGGCGCGGGCTGCGACCAGACTGACACGCTTCAACATGACCTCGCTGGCGCTTGGGATGGCGTTCCTCTATCTGCCGATCGTCATCCTGGTGATCTACTCGTTCAACGCCTCGCGGCTGGTGACGGTGTGGGGCGGCTGGTCGCTGCGCTGGTACCGAGAGTTCTTCAATGACCGCGCCATGCTGGAGGCGGCGTGGATGAGCCTGTCGGTTGCGGCGGTCTCGGCGACGCTGGCGACCCTGCTGGGCACGCTGGCGGCGGTCGGGCTGGCGCGGGGCGAGCGGTTCCGCGGGCGGGCGCTGTTCTCCGGCATGCTGTATTCGCCGCTGGTCATGCCCGAGGTGATCTCCGGCCTGTCGCTGCTGCTGCTGTTCGTGGCGCTCAATGCCGAGCGCGGCTTCTGGACGGTGACGATCGCGCACACCACGCTGACGATGTGCTTCGTCACCGTCGTGGTGCAGTCGCGCCTCTCGGCGCTCGACCGCAGCCTGGAGGAGGCCGCCATGGACCTCGGCTGCGATCCGGTGCGCGCGTTCGTTTTGGTGACGCTGCCGTTGATCGTGCCTGCGATCGTGGCGGGGTGGATGCTCGCCTTCACGCTGTCGCTCGACGACGTCGTGATCGCGAGCTTCACCACCGGCCCCGGCTCGGCGACCTTGCCGATCCGGATCTACTCGGAAGTGCGGCTCGGCGTGAAGCCCGAGATCAACGCGATCTGCACGCTGGTGATCGCGCTGATCGCCGCGATCATCGTACTCGCCTCGTTCGCCTCGAAACTGTCGAGCGCGCGCGGCGAGAGCGCCGCGCCGCTTTGAGGGATTACGACTTGGGCCTCAGGACTTGACCGCTCCTGCCGTCAGCCCGCCGACCATGTAGCGCTTGAAGGCGTAATAGACCGCGGCCGGCGGCAATGCGTAGATGAAGCCGGTGGTCATCAAGAGCTCCCACGGCGAATCGTCGGCGGCGAGGAAGTTGCCGAGCGCGACCGGCAGCGTGATGTCGGTGTCCTTCGAGAGCAGCAGAAACGCGTAGAGATATTCGTTCCAGGCGAGCAGGATCGCATAGGTGCCGACCGCGACCAGCGAGGGCATCATCAGCGGCACATAGACCAGGCGGAACAGCTGCAGCGTGGTGGCGCCGTCCATCGTCGCGGCTTCATCCAGTTCGACCGGCAGCTTGTCGGAGGCCTGCTTCAGCACCCAGATCGCGTAGGGCGCGGCGATCGTCACCATCGCCAGGATCAGCGACCAGTGATTGTTCAAGAGGCCATAGGTGCCCATGGTGCGGTACATCGGCACGGCAAGGAATGCCGCCGGGATGAAGTAGGTGAACAGCGCCATGTTCATCACGGCGCGGCCGCCCGGCACCCGCAGCCGCGAGATCGAGAACGCGGCTGCGGTCGCGACGAACAGCGTCAGCGCGCCGACCGCGAGCGCGATCACGGTCGAATTCCAGAACTGGATCCAGAAGTCGCGCAGGAAGTAATGCTGCTGGTGGAACACGATCGAGAAATTATGCAGCGTCGGATGATCAGGCCACAGCTTGCCGGTGAACGCGTCCTCCTTCGGCGAGATCGCGAACACGAACATGTGGTAGATCGGGATCATGGTCCAGATGAAGACCGGGATGCCGATCAGCAGCAGCTTGGCCTCGGTGCCGACTTCGCGGAGGGTGGGCAGCTTCATCGCGACAACCGTTTCATCATGTAATAGACCAGCGGCAGCACGAACGGCATGGCGCAGACGATCGAGGCCATCGCCAGCGACAGCTGGTCGAGCCTGAGATAGCGGATGCCGAGCGTCGACAGCACATGGGTGAGGTCGGCCGGCCCGCCGCCGGTGAGCAGATAGACGCTGTTGAAGTCGCCGAGCGTCCAGATCATCGAGAGCAGCGTGCAGGTGATGTAGAGCGTCTGCATCGACGGCCAGGTGATGTAGCGGAATTTCTGCCACCAATTGGCGCCGTCGACGTCGGAGGCCTCATACAGGTCGTGCGAGATGGCGAGCCGCCCGGTCAAAAGGATCAACGTCCAGAACGGCAGCGACTTCCAGATGTGGACGCCGATCGCCATCGCCAGCGCGACCGCAGGATCGTTCAGCCAGTTTGGACCGTCGTCGCCGGTGAATTTGAAGATCAGCTGGTTGACCACGCCCCATTCCGGATTGAGCATGAAGCGTACCGAGAGAATGGTCGGGATCGACGGCACCGCCCAGGGCAGGATGAAGATCACCGACAGCCACCTGATCCACGGCCGCTGCTGGGCGAAGAAGCCGGACAGGAACAGCGCGATCAGCATCTTGATGTTGATGCCGATGACCAGGAAGATCAGCGTGTTGACCGCGGCGCGGGCGAAGATCGGGTCATGATACAGCGCGACGTAGCTCGACGGATGCCGTGCCAGCCACAGGCCGTAGCCGACCGGATAAACCACGAAGGCGAGGAAGACGAGAAGATAGGGCGCGAGCAGCGCGATGCCCCAGACCTGCGGCGGCGACAGCCGCGCCGACAGCGGCGGCGAGGGGGCATCGGATGCGGAGAGTGTGATCGCCATTCGGTTACTCTTGGAGCAGGATGCCGCCTACGTCGTCCCGGCGAAGGCCGGGACCCATCACCACCGGCCGTCGTTGTTGCACGAAAGCCGATGACCAACTCGCTCTCAAATGACTGCCGCGGCGTATGGGTCCCGGCTTTCGCCGGGACGACGCGGAGCAAGTATCGGCAGTGCTGGTCATCGTTTGCATCATCCCGCCACTTGCTTGATGCGGGCGATCAGTTCGTCGACGGCCTTGTCCACCGGCACCTTCTCGCTGACGACGCGGTTCATGGCCTTGGCCCAGACGTTCTCGTTGTTCAGGATGGTGAACTTCCAGTTCTTGGTGAAGTCGAACGGCGTGGTGCCGCCGGTGAACTGGTTCCACACCGCCTTGCGGTGCCGGTCGGCCTGCCAGAACGGGCTCGCCTGGCTCGCCTTGGTTACCGGGAACCAGCGGCCGAGCGCGCCCTCGACATAGGGCCGCACATTGTCTTCCTGCATCAGGAAGGCGATGAACTGCTTGCCTTCGGCCTTGTTCTTGGCGTTGGCGAAGATCAGCCCGGTCTTGACGTCGGAACGGTACTTGATGGTCGAGCCGTCCGGCGCCTTGGGGAAGGACGCCGTGATGATGTCCTGCTCATAGGCCTGCTTGCCTGCGGCGCGCTGCGCGTCGGTCAGCGCCGGGTTGGTGGAATCCTCGAACCACTTCGCCGCGATCGAGATCGTGAAATTGTGGGTCATCACGATCGTCTTGTTGTGGAAGGCGACGTTGTTGTCCGGATCCTTCCAGGTCGTCGAGGACGGCGGCGTGCAGCCCTTGATGTAGGTGTCGGTGTAGTCCTTCAGCGCGTGGATCAAGCCGTCGCGCACCTTGGGATCGTCGACCAGGAGCTTGCCGTCGTCGTCGACCAGCTTGACGTGGTAGGCGTCCATGAAGGTGTAGAACGACTGGAACGAGTCGGTGGATTCCACGCCCATCGGCTGGCCGACGCCGTAGATGCGCTGGCCGGTCGCCTTGCGGATCGCCGGCTGCACCTTGTCGCACCAGAACGTCCAGTAATCTTCCCACTTGGTCGGGATGTCGGCGGCCTTGAAGCCGGCTTTCTCCAGCATGTCGCCCCAGATCTGGACGTGCATGCTCTGCTGCTTCAGCGGGAAGCCGTAATAGGACTTCTTCTTGGCGACGTCGTTGTAGAGCAGCGCCGCTTCCAGCGTGTTCGGCGCGAAGGCGTCCTTCATCGGCAGCATGATGTCGGAGAGATCCTCGAGCTTGCCCTCATAGGCCCACTTGCCCTGGGCCTGCACGTCGTAGGTGTCGGAATAGGCGACGTCGGGCACGGTGCCGGAATCCAGCGCGGCGACCGTCTTCGGAATCATGTCCTGGATCGCGTATTGCGACAGTTCGACCTTGATGCCGGTCTTGGCTTCGAATTTCTTGATCGTCTCGAGCAGCGCGTCGTCTTCGGATTTGTAAAATCCCTTGCCCCACCAGACGGTGATCGTATTGCCCTGGGCCAGAGCGGGTGCAGTTGCGGCAAACAGGCCGACCGCAGCGACCGCAATCGATAGCGCACCGATAACCTTGGATCTCACGTTGTTCTCCCTCTTGCGGCCGGTTTTTTTAACCGGTTGGAGAAAACACTAGCGCATGCCCGTGACCCGATAAAGATGCCGGATCGACGACTTCTGTAGGGGTGCACGATGAAGGCTAAGGATCAGTCCCGGTGCATCCATGCGGAAAGTGAATGGATCGATCAGTTCGGCTTCTCAGTTCGGCCAGTCAGTTCGACTTGGCGTTCTCGGCCGCCGTCGCCGCTCCGTTGCCGGGCGCGCCGGCAGCCGCATCGGGCGCGGCGGCGGGCCGCGCGGCTCCGCCGGTGAAGCGCTCGATCACGGAGCGCACCGCATCGCGCGTCTTGCGATCCTTGACCGCGTCGAGCAGCGGGGCGGATGCCGGCGAGCGGCGGATCAGGCTTTCCGGATCGGGGAAGATCAAGGGATCGTCCCATGGGCCCTGGATCACGAAGGGCAGATCGAACGCATTGCCGCCGGCTGCCGCCGAGGTCAGGCTGGCGACGCCCTTGAGATCGTACTCGCGCGACGGCACCGAGGCGGTGCCGGTCAGCGTGATCTTCGCCGCGGGACTCTCGACATGGATGTCGTCGGCGGTGGCAACGCCGTCGGCGAATTTCACCGAGATGTTGAGATTGTCGTAGGGCGTCGAGCCGGAGCGGAAATTGCCGCCGCCGGACAGCGGGCGCTTCTCCAGCCGCCGCAACAGCTGCTCGACATTGAAGCCCGCGATCGCGCCGTCATGCCCGTTCAGCGTGGCGGTGCCGTCCAGCGACGATGCGAGCCCGAACGGGCTGGAGCCCGAGGCCGTCAGCGAGACGTTGAGGTTGCCGCGTCCGGAGAGCTTGCTGATGCCGAACAGCTCGCTGGCGCAGGCCTGCAAATCGACATCAGTGAACTGGAATTGCGCCCTGACGTCGGCGACCGCATCGGAGCGCGCGATCGCGAACGAACCCTTGGCGATGCCGCCATACATCTGCGCCTCGCCGACGCTGAGCGCGAGCGCGCCGCCGCGCAGATTGGCGCCGAACGCGGTGCGGCCGAGCTTCGACGGGCCGACCGTGACCTTGGCCGCCGACAGGCGCATGTCGAGATCGGTCGACGACAGCGAGGACAGGTCGAACAGCTGCCTGTTCCAGTCGCGCTGACCGCTGGCGAGCAGGCGGAAGGTCGAGATGTAGGGCGTGAAATCGAGATTGCCGGCGGCAAGCGTCGCCTGCAGCGTCTGCCGGCCGTTATTGGCGTAGGTCATCACGCCCTCGGCGACATTGCCGTCGAGCTCGACGTTGACGTTGGTGAGCGCGACCGAGCCGCCGACCACGTTGGCGCGGGCCTTCAGCGCGAAGCGGCCGAAGCCGCCACCGCCGCCGGGCGGCGCCTGTCCCATCCAGCGCAGCGCGTTGCGCAGCGACGGTGAGTCCATGGTGGCGGTGCCTTCCATCATCAGGCTGGTGCGGTTGGCGACGGTTCCGTCGAACGCAACCTTGAGCGGCGCGCTGGCCAGCCGGGCCTTGAGGCCGGAACGGTCGCCCGACAGCAGCGCGACGAAATCGCTGGCGCTGATCGAGCCGTCGACGCGCTCGCCGCGCCAGTCGAACTGGCCGGTTGCGGCAAAGGAGCGCGAGATCGACGGCCAGGCCAGCGACAGGTCGATATCGCCGAGCTGTTCGGAGATGCTGTTGGTGCCGTCCTCGTAATTCAGCTCGCCGTCCTGGATCCGGATTTCCGAGAATGACACCTGGTTTTCGGCCCCTGGTGTCATCGCCTTGGCGATGGTCTCGACGAAGGGGGTCCAGTTGCTGTCGCCGGCCGCGTCGCGGACCACACGGATATGCGGGCGGAGCATCATGACGTCGGCGATTTCGAACCGCCGCAGCAACAGCGGCAGCAGCCGCAGATTGGCGGTCAGCACGTCGACCTGCAAAGCGGGACCGGCGGTATCGGCGCCCTTCAGCCCGACATTGTGAAAGGAGACGTAGCTGCCCGGAAACACCGAAACATCGATCGGCCCGTTGACGACGAGCTCGAGCCCGGTCACGGCACGAATCTGCGCCTCGACCGCGCGCTGCAGCGCGTCCCGGTTGAGGAACCACGACGTTCCGACCAGCCCGACCAGCGCCAGGCCGAGAAGCGCCGCGATCGGCATCCCCAGGCGCTTAATTCCTTGGGCCATCGTCAATGACATATCCGGGTCGGGTTGAGGTTTGTCGGGTCGTTGTCGAACACAGCGGGCGCTCGCCGGAGGCCCCTGCCAACCCACGCAACTTGAAGGGTTTTCTTGACGCTTTCAAGGCCATGTTGCCGCCGCAGGCTGCCGCCCGTCGCCGCACGGGGCCGTGATTGACGCATTGCGAAGATTTCGCCTAATAATCCGCTTTGCCAAAGCCGTTCCGCGCCCTCCATCAGGTATTCGCTGCATGAACAAAGTTTATCCCGACGCCAAATCGGCACTCGATGGTCTCCTCAAGGACGGCATCATGATCATGTCGGGAGGCTTTGGCCTTTGCGGCATCGCCGAGACCCTGTCGGACGCGATCCGCGATTCCGGCGTCAAGGGCCTGACGGTCGTGTCAAACAATGCCGGCGTCGACGGCATCGGCCTCAGCCGACTGCTGGAGACGCGCCAGATCAAGAAGATGATCTCGTCCTATGTCGGCGAGAACAAGCTGTTCGCCCAGCAATATCTCGCCGGCGAGCTGGAGCTCGAGTTCAACCCGCAGGGCACGCTGGCAGAGCGCATCCGCGCCGGCGGCGCCGGAATTCCGGCCTTCTACACCAAGACCGGCGTCGGCACGCTGATCGCCGAAGGCAAGGAAGTGAAGGAATTCGACGGCGAGAAGTACATCATGGAGCGCGGCCTGTTCGCCGACGTCGCCATCGTCCATGCCTGGAAGGGCGACACCGCCGGCAACCTGGTCTACCGCAAGACCGCGCGCAACTTTAACCCGATGATGGCGACCGCCGCGAAGGTCACCGTCGCCGAGGTCGAGCATCTGGTGCCGGCCGGCGAGATCGACCCGGACCACATCCACACGCCCGGCATCTTCGTCAAACGCATCATCGAGGTCGGCACGGGCAAGAAGCGGATCGAATTCCGCAACACCCGTCCGCGGCCCGCCGCCTAAATCAGACCTTTTCAGGAGAGCCTCATGGCCTGGACCCGTGAACAGATGGCCGCCCGCGCCGCCAAGGAGCTGCGCGACGGCTATTACGTCAATCTCGGCATCGGCATCCCGACGCTGGTCTCGAACTACATCCCCGACGGCGTCGACGTGAACCTGCAGAGCGAGAACGGCATGCTTGGCATGGGTCCGTTCCCTTACGAGGACGAGGTCGATGCCGACCTCATCAACGCCGGCAAGCAGACCGTGAGCGAGCTGCCCTCGACCAGCTATTTCTCCTCGGCCGAGTCGTTCGGCATGGTGCGCGGCGGCCATATCGACCTGTCGATCCTCGGCGCCATGCAGGTGGCGCAGAACGGCGACCTCGCCAACTGGATGATCCCCGGCAAGATGGTGAAGGGCATGGGTGGCGCCATGGACCTCGTCGCCGGCGTCAAGCGCGTCGTCGTCGTGATGGAGCATTCCGCGAAGGACGGCCCCAAGCTGCTCAAGCAGTGCAATCTGCCGCTGACCGGCGAGCGCGTGGTCGACATGGTCGTGACCGACCTCGCGGTGTTCACCATCGACAAGCACGGCAAGGATGGCATGGCGCTGATCGAGCTCGCCGACGGCGTCACGCTCGACGAGGTCAAGGCCAAGACCGAGGCGGAATTCCGCGTCGCGCTGAAGAACACCTGAGATGAGCGGCGCGGGACGATCCTCGATCCGTCCCGCACGCTCCGACGATGCCGGCTTCATCGCCCGTGTCGTGCTGGCCGCGCAGCGCGGCCCGGTGCCGCGCGGCTGGTTCGACATCGCGCTCGATCGGCCGGAGGGAGAGTGCCTGGCGTTCATGACGCGGCTCGCCGTTGCGCGCGCGAGATCATGGTACCACGTCGCCCATTTCCTGATTGCTGAGGTCGATGGCGTCCCCGCTGCCGCGCTGTGCGCGATGCCTGCGTCCGGGACGGTCGTCGCAGCCCGCGCGGCGATCGAGGAAGTCGCGGCAGAGACCGGCATGGATGCCGATGCCATCGTCGCGCGCGGCGGCTATGCCCGTAACTGCTGGGTGCAGGGCGGCGAGGGTGACTGGCTGATCGAGCATGTCGCCAGGCAAGCGTCGCAACACAGCCGTGGTCTGGTGCAGGAGCTGATCGGCCGCGCGCTCGCCGACGGCAAGGCGGCAGGTTTCGCGCGGGCGTCGATCTCGTTCCTGATCGGCAACGACGCGGCCGAACGCTGCTACACCAAGGCGGGTTTCGCCTTCGCCGAAGAGAAGCGCGACGCCGCCTTCGAAGCGCTGACCGGCGCACCGGGCTTTCGCAGGTTTGCGCGGGCGATTTGAGTGGGGGCGGCTAACGCGCCACACATCCAAGCCGTGGTTGTTGATGGTGTGGTACGCCTGTGCCCAATGGTGCTGTCGTCCCGGCGAAGGCCCTAGGGCATGCACAGATCTCTGAGGGACCATCCAGCGGCTGCGGCGTGGAAGTATTGCAGGCCGTGTTTCATAGTGATGGG
>QQTW01000026.1_pt1 | contig 131362 bp, 126 predicted proteins | sample 1904831 | NCBI WGS metagenome assembly QQTW01 (sample SAMN09435610, study PRJNA476489) | Subsurface metagenome, whole genome shotgun sequencing project. | reverse complement strand
GCAAGATGCGTTGCGTCATGCACGGGCGGTGACAAGCAAGCCCAGTCTCGCCGGGGAGAGCACGAAGTAAGCCGTAACCCATCGCGCAGGGAAAGCCGGAGTTCCCGGTTACACCTGTGGTCCTACCCCCCGAGCTTTCTACCCATTGCTCGGGGCCCATGGGTGCGATCGGCACCCGGCTTTCCCTGCGCCCTCTGTTTCCAGAGCGGCGAAACGAAGAGCACAGCTCGGACAGATCTTGTCGCGAGATGCGAAGCTATGTCCCCTTCCCATGACACCGCGTGTTTGCCTTGAATGCCGATGTTCGACAATAAATCGAGAACCATCCCTATCGTCTTCCTGCTTTCCGCCAGGACGACGATAGGAGCGAGCTGCACACGGCCCGGCGGGTTCCCCGGGTAGATCCGGTGCCGGCGCAGCTCAAGTCTCCCCCGGTTTTGCGGATCGGCCATGAGTTCCCTGTCGGTGGACTCGCGTTATGTTATAATATAACAGTCTTCTCTATGGCGAATACGCATACCCACGACCACCATCACGGCCATGCCCATCCCCACGGGCACAGCCATGGCCCAGCCGCCCATCCGGCCCAGACCGCGCACTGGTCGATCCTGCGGATGCCCGTGCCGGCCCGGCTGCTCGCCGCGTTCGCGGTCTCGGCCGGCCTGTGGGGCGTGGTCTGGCTGGCGATGAGGTGAGGCCCGTGGCTGCGCTTGTCACCTTCCGCGACGTCACCCTCGGCTATGACCGCCACCCGGCGGTGCACCATCTCAATGGTGTGGTCGAGGCGGGCGCGCTGCTTGCCGTGATCGGCCCGAACGGCGCCGGCAAGTCGACCCTGCTGCGCGGCATCGCGGGCGTGCTCAAGCCGCTGTCGGGCGTGATCGATCTCGACGGGCTCGAGCACCGTGACATCGCCTACCTGCCGCAATCCGCCGACATCGACCGCACCTTCCCGATCTCGGTGTTCGATTTCGTCGGCACCGGGCTGTGGCGCTCGACCGGCTTCTTCGGCGGCATCGGCAAGGCCGCGCGCGGCAAGATTTTGGCGGCGCTCGCCGCGGTCGGCCTCAACGGTTTTGAGAACCGGCCGATCGGCACGCTGTCCGGCGGCCAGATGCAGCGCATGCTGTTCGCGCGCGTGCTGTTGCAGGACGCCCGCCTGATCGTGCTCGACGAACCGTTCAACGCCATCGACGCCAAGACCACCGCCGATCTGCTTGATCTGGTGAAGCGCTGGAACGGCGAGGGTCGCACCGTGCTGGCGGCGCTGCACGACCTCGACATGGTGCGCAACAATTTCCCGGAAACGCTCCTGCTGGCGCGAGGCCCGGTGGAATGGGGCCCGACGGCAGAGGCGCTGACGGCGGAGAACCTGACGGTCGCGATGCGGATGTGCGAAGCGTTCGACGACTCTGCCGCGGCCTGCGCCGCCGATCCGCGCTCACGGGCTGCCTGACGCCGATGCTGACTGACGCACTGATCACGCCCTTCACCGAGTTCGAGTTCATGCGCCGCGCGCTGGCGGCCGTGATCGCGCTGTCGCTCGGCGGTGCGCCGATCGGCGTGTTCCTGATGCTGCGGCGGATGAGCCTGGTCGGCGATGCCATGGCGCATGCGATCCTGCCGGGCGCCGCGATCGGCTTCCTGCTGTCAGGGCTCAATCTGTTCGCGATGACGACCGGCGGCCTGATCGCGGGCTTCACCGTGGCGCTGCTGGCGGGCCTTGTCGCCCGCACCACCGAGCTGAAGGAGGACGCCTCGCTTGCGACCTTCTACCTGGTCTCGCTCGCGCTCGGCGTCACCATCGTCTCGATCAAGGGCACCAACATCGACCTCTTGCACGTGCTGTTCGGCAACATCCTGGCGATGGACGACCAGACGCTGCTGGTGATCGCATTCAATGCCACCATCACGCTCTTGGTGCTTGCGGTGATCTACCGGCCGCTGGTGATCGAATGCGTCGATCCGGTGTTCCTGCGCACCGTGAGCCGGGCCGGTGCGCCGGCGCATCTCGCCTTCCTGGCGCTGGTCGTGGTCAACCTCGTCAACGGCTTCCACGCGCTCGGCACGCTGCTCGGCGTCGGGCTGATGATCCTGCCTGCGGGCATCGCGCGGTTCTGGTCGCGCGACATCACCACCATGATCTGCATCGCGGTCGCTAGCGCGATTGTTTCCGGCTATGCCGGGCTCGTGCTGTCGTACCAGACCCGGATTCCCTCCGGCCCCGCGATCATCCTGGTTGCGGCGGGTCTCTATATCGTGTCGCTGCTGTTCGGCAATGTCAGCGGCCTGGTGCGGCAGCTGTTTCCCGGACGGCATCTCGAGGCGTAATGATGCGGCATTTGCTTGGCTTGATATCCCTGGCGCTGGTGCTGGCGAGCGGTGCGGCACAAGCCGCCGAACGCATCAACGTGGTCGCGAGTTTCTCGATCCTCGCCGACATGGTGCGCAATGTCGGCGGCAACGACGTCGACGTGGTGGCGCTGGTCGGGCCCGATGGCGATGCGCATGTCTACGCGCCGACGCCGGCGGACGCCAAGAAGGTCGCCGACGCCCGCCTCCTCGTCATCAACGGCCTCGGCTTCGAGGGCTGGCTGCCGCGCCTGCTGCAGGCCTCCGGCAGCAAGGCGCCGATCGCGGTGGCCACCAAGGGGATCATGCCGCGGAAGCTGGGCGGCCATGACGATCCGCATGCCTGGCAATCCGTCGCCAATGCGAAGATCTACGTTGCCAATATCCGCGACGGACTGATCGCCGCGGCCCCCGACAAGGCGGCCGTCTTCAAGGCCAATGCCGACGCTTATCTCGCCAGGCTGGAGGCGCTCGACCGCGAGGTGCACGAGGCGGTGGCGAAAATACCGGAGGTGCGTCGCAAGGTGATCTCGACCCACGACGCCTTCGGCTATTTCGCCGACGCTTACGGGATCACGTTCTTCTCGCCGCTCAGCGTCTCCACGGATTCCGAGCCCAGCGCGCGCGATATCGCCGCCATCGTCGCCCAGATCAAGCTTGCGAAAATTCCTGCAGTTTTTCTCGAAAATATCAGCGATCCCCGCCTGATCCAGCGGATCGCAGCCGAGACCGGCGCCCGGGTCGGCGGCACCCTGTATTCGGACAGTTTGACGGGCGAAAAGGGCCAGGCACCCACTTACATTGATATGGTCAGGCACAATATAAAGGCCCTGACCAGCGCGGTCGCCGGGTAGGGGCAGGGGCCTCCCTGCCGGGGTTGAGCGCGAACCCAAGTTCCCGGAGTTGTTATGGCTGAAGCTTCGCAAAAAATTCCTGTGACCGTGCTGACGGGCTATCTCGGCGCCGGCAAGACCACGCTGTTGAACCGCATCCTGTCGGAAAACCACGGCAAGAAATACGCGGTCATCGTCAACGAATTCGGCGAGATCGGCATCGACAATGACCTCATCATCGGCGCCGATGAGGAAGTGTTCGAGATGAACAATGGCTGCGTCTGCTGCACGGTGCGCGGCGACCTCGTCCGCATCATGGACGGCTTGATGAAGCGCAAGGGCAAGTTCGACGCCATCATCGTCGAGACCACCGGCCTTGCCGATCCGGCGCCGGTCGCGCAGACCTTCTTCGTCGACGAGGACGTGCAGAAGAACGCCCGGCTCGATGCCGTGGTCACGGTCGCCGACGCCAAGTGGCTGAGCGACCGCTTGAAGGATGCGCCGGAAGCCAAGAACCAGATCGCGTTCGCCGATGTCATCGTGCTGAACAAGACCGACCTGGTCTCCAAGCCCGAGCTTGCCGAGGTCGAGGCCCGCATCCGCGGCATCAATCCCTACGCAAAGCTGCACCGTACCGAACGTTGTCAGGTTGGCTTGACCGACGTGCTGGAGCGCGGCGCGTTCGACCTCGACCGCATCCTGGAGATCGAGCCCGATTTCCTCGAGGCCGGCGACGATCACGACCATGACCATCACCATCATGACCACGGTCATCACCATGACCATGATCACCACCATCATGATCACGGTCATGGCTTGAAGCACTATCACGACGAGGACATGCAGTCGCTGTCGCTGCGTTCGGAGAAGCCGCTCGACCCGACCAAGTTCATGCCATGGCTGCAGAACCTAGTCGCCACCGAGGGCCAGAAGATCCTGCGCTCGAAGGGCATCCTCGCCTTCACCGGTGATGACGACCGCTACGTGTTCCAGGGCGTCCACATGATGCTGGAGGGCGATCATCAGCGGAAGTGGAAGGACGGCGAGAAGCGCGAGAGCCGCGTCGTGTTCATCGGTCGCGAGCTGCCGGAGCAGGCGATCCGCGACGGCTTCGAGCAGTGCATCACCACGTGATGAAGGAGTTCGACCCGGGCGAGGCCCAATCTTCCATCGTGTCGATCACCGACCGCGTCAAGCCGCTTCCGCTGGGCGCAGCGGTCGGCTCGGTGCATTTCCTCGGCGACCGCGCGTTCTTCGTCGGTGCGGAGGAGAGCATTGCGATTGCAACCGCCGACGGCGAGATCACGCGCACCGAGACGCATTTCGGTGCCATCCTGTGCGCGGCCTCCGACGGCAAGCGGCTGGTCACCGGCGGTGACGACGGCAAGCTGATCGCGATCGACGCCAAGGGCGAGATCTCGACAGTCGCGATCGACGCCAAGCGGCGCTGGATCGACAATGTCGCCCTGCACAGCGACGGCACCGTGGCGTGGTCGGCAGGCAAGACCGCCTTCGTGCGCAATCCCAAGGGCGAGGAAAAAACGTTCGAGGTGCCGTCGACCGTCGGCGGGCTGGCGTTCGCACCGAAGGGGCTGCGGCTCGCGATCGCGCATTACAACGGCGTGACGTTGTGGTTTCCCAACATGGCCGCCAATCCGGAATTCCTGGAATGGGCCGGCTCGCATCTCGCGGTCACCTTCAGCCCGGATAACAAGTTCCTGGTCACGGCGATGCACGAGGCCGCCATGCATGGCTGGCGGCTCGCCGACAACCGGCACATGCGGATGAGCGGCTATCCGGGCCGGGTGCGCTCGATGTCGTGGAGCGTCGGCGGCAAGGGGCTCGCGACCTCGGGCGCCGATACCGTGATCGTCTGGCCGTTCACCAGCAAGGACGGGCCGATGGGCAAGGAGCCGGCGATGCTGGCGCCGATGCCGGCGCGGGTCGCCGTGGTCGCCTGCCATCCGAAGAACGACATCATGGCGGTCGGCTATGCCGATGGCACCGTGCTGATGGTCCGGCTCGAGGACGGCGCCGAGATCCTGGTACGGCGGAATACCGGCACGGCGGTGTCTGCGCTGGGCTGGAATGCCAAAGGCACGCTGCTCGCCTTCGGCACGGAAGATGGTGACGCGGGCATTCTGGAAATGTAAGAGATCGCTGCATACGCAGCGTTTTCGAGCGAAGTGGGTACCGGTTCGCGTGAAGAAAACGCATCAAATGAAGAACCGGTAGATGCCATGCGATTCCTCACGACATTCCAGCTCGCCGACTTCCTCGACACGCTGATCAGCCTGACATCGGCCTTTGTGCTCGGCACCCTGATCGGGGCCGAGCGGCAGTACCGGCAGCGCACCGCGGGCCTGCGCACCAACGTGCTGGTCGCGGTCGGCGCGGCCGCCTTCGTCGACCTCGCGATGCATCTGGCGGGCGCCGACGGCGCGGTGCGGGTGATCGCCTATGTCGTGTCGGGGATCGGCTTCCTCGGCGCCGGCGTCATCATGAAGCAGGGCATGGACGTGCGCGGCCTCAACACCGCGGCGACGCTGTGGGCCTCGGCCGCGGTCGGCTCCTGCGCCGGCGCCGACCTGGTGGCGCAGGCCGCGGCGCTGACCGTGTTCGTGATCGCCGGCAACACGCTGCTGCGTCCGCTGGTCAACGCCATCAACCGTATCCCGCTCAACGAGAAGGCGCTGGAGGCGACCTACTACTTCAAGGTCGTGGTCACCGCGGAGGTGCTGCCCGATGTGCGCGACGCCGTCGTGGAGAAGCTCGAGGCCGCGAACTATCCGGTCGCCGATGTCAACGTGGTCGAGGCCGGCGACGACTTCCTCGAGATCGTGGCGGAGCTGGTCTCGACCGCGGTCGAACCCAACGAGCTGAACGCGGTAGTGGTCGACATGCAACATCAGCCCGGCGTGCGCCACGCGACCTGGGAAATCAGCACCACGGATTGAGGCGGTTCCACGCAGGCGGCGCCCAGGAACCATGCGGTGGCCGGATCGTTGACCTCGCTGACACGATGCGGGGTGAACGAGATGGCTGCGGATCGAACCAAGTTGCGGGCGGACGTCGTGATCGCCTCCACGCTGGTGGTGGCAGGCGTCGCGGTCGCCGTGCTGTCGCTGCAGGCAATCAACGCATCTTCGCCGCAAGAGCTGGCGCAGGCAGCCCAGCCGCTACAGCCATCGCCGGCGCCGCCGAAGACCGCGCCGCCGGCCGAGTCAAGACCCGGCGGCGAACGGCCGACCACGCCGGCGCCGGAGCCGGCGCGTCCCGATGCCGAGGCGCAGAAGGCCGGCGCCAAGCCGGTGCTGCCGCCGGCGCCCGCCGAGAAGACCGCACCACCGATCGAGAAGAAATAGGCTCTCCGGTCGGCGCATGTGACGCGCATTTGACTGATGCTGCCGATTATACTGTCTCGCCTCCGTCATCCCCGCCCGCCATAATCCGTCGTCTTGCCAACGACAGATGGGGCCATCCATGAAGATCGAGGACGTCCGGCGCACCGCCTATTCGATGCCGCTCACCAACCCGTCGTTTCCGCCGGGGCCGTACCGGTTCTTCGACCGCGAATATTTCATCATCACCTACAAGACCGATCCGGAAGCGCTCCAGGCCGTGGTGCCGGAGCCGCTCGAGGTTGCCGAGCCCGTGGTGAAGTATGAATTCATCCGCATGCCGGACTCGACCGGCTTCGGCGACTACACCGAGACCGGGCAGGTGATCCCGGTCCGCTTCAAGGGCGAATTGGGCGCCTACACCCACGCGATGTATCTCGACGACGAGGGCCCGATCGCCGGCGGCCGCGAGCTGTGGGGATTTCCGAAGAAGCTGGCCAAGCCCAGGATCGAGGTCGAGAGCGACGTCCTGGTCGGCTCGCTGCATTACGGCTCGGTGCTGTGCGCCTCCGCCACCATGGGCTACAAGCATCGCAAGGTCGACCACGACACCGTGCTGAAATCGATGGCGGCGCCGAACTTTATTCTCAAGATCATCCCGCATGTCGACGGCAGCCCGCGGATCTGCGAGCTGGTGCGGTTTCATCTCGAGGACATCACCTTGAAGGAGGCATGGACCGGCCCCGCCGCGCTCGGCCTGTTTCCTCACGCGCTGTGCGACGTCGCCCGCCTGCCGGTGCGCGAGGTGGTCTCGGCGCTGCACTACAAGGCCGATCTTACGCTCGGTCTCGGCTCGGTGGCGTTCGACTATATAGCGAAATAGCTGCCGTCATTCCGGGCCTGGCCCTTCGGGCCATCCCGGAATGACGAGAGTGGAGATCGGGTCGGGTCAGCGCACCAGGATGTTCTTGAACTGCCAGGGATCGCTGGTGTCGATGTCTTCCGGAAACAGTCCCGGGCGATCCGTCAGCGGGGTCCAGTCGGTGTAAAAGCCCTTCACCGGGCCGAGATAGGGCAGCTGGATTTCCAGCAACCGGTCGAAATCCATCTCGTCGGCTTCGACGATGCCCTCGTTCGGATTCTCCAGCGCCCACACCATGCCGCCGAGCACGGCGGAGGTCACCTGCAGGCCGGTGGCGTTCTGATAGGGCGCGAGCTTGCGGGTTTCTTCGATCGAGAGCTGCGAGCCGTACCAGTAGGCGTTGTTGTCGTGGCCGAACAGCAGCACGCCGAGTTCGTCGATGCCGTCGACGATTTCGTTCTCGTCGAGGATGTGGTGCTTCTCCTGCATCCTGGCGGCGCGGCCGAACATTTCATGCAGCGACAGCACCGCGTCGTCACACGGATGATAGGCGTAGTGGCAGGTCGGCCGGTAGATCGCGGTGCCTGATGCATCACGCACCGTGAAGTAATCGGAGATCGAGATCGACTCGTTGTGGGTGACGAGGAAGCCGTATTGCGCGCCGCGGGTCGGGCACCAGGTCCGCACCCGCGTGTCGGCGCCGGGCTGCATCAGGTAGATGGCCGCGCCGCAGCCGGCTTCGTGGGTCCGTGCATTCTCGGGCATCCATTTTTCATGGGTGCCCCAGCCGAGTTCGGACGGCTGCACGCCTTCCGACAGGAAACCTTCCACCGACCAGGTGTTGACGAAAACATCGGGCTCCTTCGGCGACTTGGAGCGCTGGGTATCGCGCTCGGCGATGTGGATGCCCTTGACACCCGCCTGCCGCATCAGGTCCGCCCACTCGGCCTTGGTCTTTGGCCTGGGGGCATTGAGCTTCAGATCGGCGGCGACATTGAGCAGCGCCTGCTTGACGAAGAATGAGACCATGCCGGGATTGGCGCCGCAGCAGGACACGGCCGTGGTCGAGCCCGCGGGGCGTGCCTTCTTGGCGGCCAGCGTCACTTCGCGAAGCGCGTAGTTGGAGCGCGCTTCAGGACCCTTCGACGAATCGAAATAGAAGCCGAGCCAGGGCTCGTTGACGGTGTCGATATAAAGTGCGCCAAGCTCGTTGCAGAGCTCCATGATGTCGGTCGAGCCGGTATCGACCGAGAGATTGACGCAAAAGCCCTGGCCGCCGCCTTCGGTGAGCAGCGGGCTCAGCAAGTCGCGATAATTGTCCTTGGTCACGGCCTGCTGGATGAATTTTACGTTGTGCTTCTCGCAATGCGCCTTGCGGCCCTCGTCCTTGGGATCGATCACGGTGATGCGCGACTTGTCGTAATCGAGATGCCGCTCGATCATCGGCAACGTGCCTTTGCCGATCGAGCCGAAGCCGATCATGACAATGGGGCCGGTGATTTTCGCGTAGATCTGCGAGGAGGGGCTCATCATTTTCTCCAGGAGAGCGCCGAGCGGCGGGTAGAGTGGATCAGGGATTGCGTCGCTTTGCGGTGACTTCGATTTCGACCTTCATCTCGGGCTTCAGAAGCCCGGCCACGATCAGCAGTGTCGCCGCCGGACGGATGTCGCCGAGAACCTCGCCACAGACCAAGAAATGGGCATCCGCGTCGTTGACGTCGGTGAGGTAGTAGGTCGCGCGGACGATGTCGGCCATCGCGAAGCCCCCCTCCTTGAGGGCGGCCTCGATGGTCTTGAAGCAGTTCCGTGACTGGCTCGTGACATCCGATGGCATGGTCATCGTGGTGTAGTCGTAGCCGGTGGTTCCTGCGACAAAAGCGAAATCGCCGTCGATCACGGCTCGGCTGTAGCCGGCGGTCTTCTCGAACGGCGAGCCGGTGGAAATCAGGCGGCGGGACATGCTGGACCTCGACGGAAAATGGCTGTGCGCGGGGTTTACGGGCATTCTTGCCGCCCGCGCAACCCCTCGGATTCTGACCTGGAAGCCTGACGGCTGGGGCTAGCGGGACTGCTGCGTGGTGTCCGGCGGCGAGGGCGGCGCGCCGGCCCAGCGCCGGATCAGGATGTCCCGGACGATCATGACCGAGATCAGGACCAGCATGATCGTGGTGACGAGGCCGCGCCAACGCGGGCGCGCGCCATCGATTGCGGGAAGGCTCTCCGACATGGTGCCCGCCCTACGCCGCGTGCGGCACGGCGAGCGGTGCCTTTCGGGAACGGGATGCCTTGGTCTTGAGCAATGGTCTCTTGGGCAACAGCGGTGCGCCGGCCGGCGTGATCATGCCCCAGGCGCCGTCCAGCGCCCCCTCGACCAGCTCGAGGCCGAGCAGCCGGTCGCGCTCGAACGCGCCCGGCAGCGACAGCTCGCCGGTCTTGGCGGCGGTGAAGCCGAAGCGGGCGTAGTAGGGCGCATCGCCCAGCAGGATCACGGCGCCATGGCCGCGGGCCTTCGCCACAGCCAGCGCGCGCTGCATCAGCGCGGCGCCGACGCCGAGGCCGCGGCAGTCGTCGTCGACCGCCAGCGGCCCCAGCATCAGCGCGCTGCGGCCTCCCGCGCTGACGTGCCACAGCCGCACGGTTCCGACCAACCGGTCGCCCTGGCGCACCGCGGCAAGGCTCAGGCCTTGGGCGGGCGCGCGTCCGTCACGCAGGCGCTGGCAGGTGCGCGCTTGGCGGTTCTCGCCAAAGCAGGCATCCAGCAGCGCTTCGCGCGCGACGACGTCCGAGGCACGCTCCGCACGGATCGCGAACGGGGCGGCTCTTCGGATGAGGGCAGCGGCGGTGTTCCGTTTTGCAGTCATGGCACGTCAGTCCCCGCTTGCAACGGCATGGCGTACGCCGCAGCAAGCGTCGTTCGGAAAAATCAAAAATGATCGGTAAGGAGCCGGCGGGGCCGGCTCCCGGTTCATCAGGCCTCGACCTCGAGGCGGTTTAGATGTGGTAGGTCTTGAGCGGCGGAATGCCGTTGAACGCCACCGACGAGTAGGTCGACGTATAGGCGCCGGTGCCTTCGATCAGCAGCTTGTCGCCGATCTCGAGCGTCACCGGAAGCGGATACGGCAGCTTCTCGTACAGCACGTCGGCGCTATCGCAGGTCGGGCCCGCGAGCACGCACGGCGTCATGTCCGCCCCGTCATGCGGGGTGCGGATCGCGTAGCGGATCGACTCATCCATCGTCTCGGCGAGACCGCCGAACTTGCCGATGTCGAGATAGACCCAGCGCACCTCGTCCTCGTCGCTCTTGCGCGAGATCAGCACGACCTCGGTCTCGATCACGCCCGCATTGCCGACCATGCCGCGGCCCGGCTCGATGATCGTCTCCGGGATCTGGTTGCCGAAATGCTTGCGCAGCGCGCGGAAGATCGACCGGCCATATTGCAGCACCGGCGGAACGTCCTTGAGATACTTGGTCGGGAAGCCGCCGCCCATGTTGACCATGGTGAGGTTGATGCCGCGCTCGGCGCAGTCACGGAACACGGTCGAGGCCATCGCGAGCGCGCGGTCCCACGCCTTCACCTTGCGCTGCTGCGAGCCGACATGGAACGAGATACCGCACGGCTCCAGCCCAAGGCGCTTGGCGAGGTCGAGCACCTCGACCGCCATCTCGGGATCGCAGCCGAACTTGCGCGACAGCGGCCACTCGGCGCCGGCGCAGTCATAGAGGATGCGGCAGAACACCTTGGCGCCGGGAGCGGCGCGGGCGACCTTCTCGACCTCGGCGGCGCAATCGACTGCGAACAGGCGAATGCCGAGCGCGAAGGCGCGCGCGATGTCGCGCTCCTTCTTGATCGTGTTGCCATAGGAGATGCGGTCCGGCGTCGCACCGGCAGCCAGCGCCATCTCGATCTCCGCGACGGTCGCGGTGTCGAAGCAGGAGCCGAGCGAAGCCAGCAGCGACAGCACTTCGGGCGCAGGGTTGGCCTTCACCGCGTAGAACACGCGGCTGTCCGGCAGCGCCTTGGCAAAGGTCTGGTAGTTGTCGCGCACGACTTCGAGGTCGACGACGAGGCACGGCTCGGTGTCGAGACCATCCTGGCGGCGGTTGCGCAGGAATTCCTGGATACGTTCAGTCATGGCACTCTCCAGCGGCCCCAGCGACGGGATCCGCATCAACGTGACGTCGGGTGAGAGCGCTCCGGCCACATCGCGCGATGGAGGCGCGTCGAGGCCAAAAGACTCAAACCAGACTGTGCTGCCGTGGATTGGTTGGGAGAGTTTCCCGCCCGCTCACCTGGCAATGAAGGACAAGCCTTTTCAGTAGCCCGCGCCGGCGTTGGACTGCCGGTAGAGACCAAAAAAGCCCGATCCGTCGTTGCTTTAAGTCGCGTCCCCCGTGGAGAGCGGGGTGCGCCGGTTCGCCTCCGGCTGCCAGTCACGGTTGCAAAGAGTGGCGAGACCTTCAACAAGGCATCCCTGGAGAGAGATGCTGGCCGCCTCGTGTCCAGATGGACTGTCCAAATGGACGTAAGCGACCCTCGGTTCTTCCACCCCTTGGCGGCTGTCCGGCCTCTTGTCCGGATACCTACCGACTGACACACGACCACAGGCACGTGCGAAATTGGGCAAGGCAGGAAATAAGTCTTTTGAATTCGCTTCGCAAGAATTTTTTTGCGATAGCGACAAATTTCCCTAACGCGCGCTTGCGATGGCGCGTCGAGCAGTCGCTGAAGATGAACGGCCGTTAAGAATGGCTAACGAAGCGTGTGCGTTTTAGCCCTGTGCCGCAGCGCTTTCTTGAATCGCACGAACTCACGCGCGACGCGTGAACGGCTCGATGCGCTGCGCGCCGCGGATGAAGGCGATCATGATCAGGACGCCGAGGCCGAACAGCACGGCCTGCAGGATGTGCGCGCCGGTGTCGTTGAGTCCAAACAGGATCGCGAGCGCCCAGCCGCCGGCGAACGCCGCGCCGAATACTTCCGCGCCGATCAGGATCGCCGCCGAGATCACCGTGATGACGCTCGGCCAGTAGATCCGGCTGTTGCCTGAGGCGGAGGGCTGCATGGTCATGAAATAGGTCCTGTTCAGGGGGCGCAATCTCTCCGAAAAGAGCCCATCTATCAAGCGCAAAAGGCCCAAAAATGCCGTATCGCGTGATATAGATTGGGCCGCATTTTCAAGGCGAAAAACGGGACATTCGATGTCAGAAACCAGCGCAGAGGCTATTGCCAACCCCCTCCTGAAGGCGTGGCAGACGCCGCTCGAGACACCGCCCTTCGCCGAGATCAAGCCGGAGCATTTCCTGCCCGCCTTCGAGCAGGCCTTCGCCGATCATTCGGCGGAAGTGGCTGCGATCACCCATGATCCGGCGCTGCCCGACTTCGACAATACGATCACGGCGCTGGAGCGTTCCGGCAAGCTGCTGTCGAAGGTTTCGGCCGTGTTCTACGACCTGGTGTCGGCGCATTCCAACCCGGCGATCCTGGAGATCGACAAGGAAGTGTCGCCGCGGATGGCGCGGCACTGGAATCCGATCATGATGAACGCTGTGCTGTTTGGCCGCATCGCCATGCTGCACGAGAAGCGCGCCTCGCTCGGCCTCACCGGCGAGCAGATGCGGCTCTTGGAGCGTACCTATACCCGCTTCCACCGCTCCGGCGCCGGGCTCGACGAGGCCGCAAAAGTACGGATGGCCGAGATCAACGAGCGGCTCGCCCATCTCGGCACCTCGTTCAGCCACCATCTGCTCGGCGACGAGCAGCAATGGTTCATGGAACTCGGCGAGGGCGACCGCGCCGGCCTCTCCGACACATTCGTGGCGGCTGCCAAGGCTGCGGCGGAAGAGCGCGGTATGGCCGGCAAGGCGATCGTGACGCTGTCGCGCTCCTCGGTCGAGCCGTTCCTGCAGAGCTCGCAGCGGCGCGACCTGCGCGAGAAGGTCTACAAGGCCTTCACCGCCCGCGGCGACAATGGCAACGCCAACGACAACAACGCGACCATCGTGGAGATCCTCAGGCTCCGCGAGGAGACTGCGAAGATCCTGGGCTTCCCGACCTACGCCGCCTACCGCCTCGAGGATTCCATGGCCAAGACGCCGGAGGCCGTGCGCGGTCTGCTGGAGCGGGTCTGGAAGCCGGCGCGGGCGCGGGCGCTCGCCGACCGCGACGCGTTGCAGGCGCTGATCACGGAGGAGGGCGGTAATTTCACCTTGGCGGCCTGGGACTGGCGCTACTACGCCGAGAAGCTGCGCCAGCGGCGCGCCAATTTCGACGATTCCGCGATCAAGCCCTATCTGGTGCTCGACCACATGATCGAGGCCGCCTTCGACTGCGCCACCCGCCTGTTCGGCGTCACCTTCGCGGAGCGCAAGGACATCCCGGTCTGGCACCCGGACGTCCGGGTCTGGGAGGTCAAGGGCCGCGATGGCCAGCACAAGGCGCTGTTCTATGGCGACTACTTCGCGCGGCCTTCGAAGCGCTCCGGCGCCTGGATGACCTCGCTGCGCGACCAGCAGAAGCTCGACGGCGACGTCGCGCCGCTGGTCATCAATGTCTGCAACTTCGCCAAGGGCGCCGACGGCGCGCCGTCGCTGCTGTCGCCGGACGATGCGCGGACCCTGTTCCACGAGTTCGGCCACGGCCTGCACGGCATGCTCTCCAACGTGACCTACCCGTCACTGTCGGGCACGTCCGTGTTCACCGACTTCGTCGAGTTGCCCTCGCAGCTCTACGAGCACTGGCAGGAACGGCCCGAGGTGTTGCAGCGCTTCGCCCGCCACTACCAGACCGGGGAGGCGCTACCGGACGATTTGCTCAAGCGCTTCCTCGCCGCGCGCAAGTTCAACCAGGGCTTTGCCACCGTCGAGTTCGTCTCCTCGGCGCTGGTCGACCTCGAATTCCACACCCAGCCGGCGGCGGCGAGCCGGGACGTCCGCGCCTTCGAACAGAAGGAGCTGGAGAAGATCGGCATGCCCGCGGAAATCTCGCTGCGCCACCGGCCGACCCAGTTCGGTCACATCTTCTCCGGCGACCATTATGCCTCCGGCTATTACAGCTACATGTGGTCGGAGGTGATGGACGCCGACGCCTTCGGCGCCTTCGAGGAGGCCGGCGACATCTTCGATCCGGCGACCGCCAAGCGGCTGCATGACGACATCTACTCGTCGGGCGGCTCACGCGATCCGGAGGAGGCCTATGTCGCCTTCCGCGGCCGCGAACCGGAGCCGGATGCCCTGCTGCGCCGGCGCGGCCTGCTCGAGACGCCAGAGGCGGCCTGAAGGTGAGGCTGTCCCTCAGCCGGCCGATCGCCTGGCTCGTGCTCGCGGTCACCGTCGTGCTCGGCACGGCGGCGGCCGAGGCCCATCCGCATGTCTGGATCACCGCCAAAAGCGAAGTGATCTACGCGCCCGACGGCACCATCACCGGCGTCCGCCACGCCTGGACCTTCGACGACATGTTCTCGACCTATGCGCTGCAGGGCATCGAGACCAAGGTGAAGGGTGCCTACAGCCGCGAGGAGCTGGCGCCGCTGGCCCAGACCAATGTCGAGTCGCTGAAGGAATACGCCTACTTCACCTTCGCCAAGGGCGACGGCAAGAAGCAGAAGTTCACCGAGCCGGTCGACTATTTCCTCGAGTACAAGGACTCGGCGCTGACGCTGCACTTCACCCTGCCGGTGAAGACGCCGTTCAAGGCCAGCAAGCTCTCGCTCGAAGTGTTCGACCCGACCTATTTCATCGATTTCCAGTTCGCCGATAAGGATCCGGTCAAGCTGGTCGGTGCCGCCGCCGACTGCAAGATGCAGTTCGAGCGGCCGAACAGTGACGGCACCGCCGCCGCGCAGAAGCTCGGCGAGCAGAACTTCCTCGACGGCAGCAACGGCAATTTCGGCATGATGTTCGCCAACAAGATCACGGTGGAGTGCCCATGACGCAGAACGTCTCTCGTGCGATGCGCGGTCTTGCGCTTTCGGCCGCCGTGCTGACCGGGTTCGCGCTGCTCGACGGCACGGTTCATGCGCTGCTGGCGCAGAATCCGTTCGGTGCGCCGCGCGCGGCGGAGCCGCAGGGCGGGATCGTCGGCTGGCTATTGGCCAAGCAGTCGGAGTTCTACCGCGAGATCTCGCAGACCATCCGCGCCGCGAAGTCCGATGGCTCGGCGGTCTGGACGCTGCTTGCGATCTCGTTTGCCTACGGGATCTTCCATGCCGCCGGTCCCGGCCACGGCAAGGCGGTGATCTCGTCCTACATGGTCGCCAACCGCGAGACGGCCCGGCGCGGCGTCGTGCTGTCGTTCGCCTCGGCGCTGATGCAGTCGCTGGTCGCGGTCGCCATCGTCGGCGTCTGCGCCTGGCTGCTCAATGCGACGGCGAGGACGATGTGCGGGGCGGAGAAGGCGATCGAAATCGCCAGCTACGCGCTGATCGCAGCGTTCGGTGCCCGGCTGGTCTGGGTCAAGGGCGGCGGTTTTTTCCGGGCGCTCCAGCTGCCGCGTCCGGCGCTGGCGTTGGCCGGCACGCATCAGCATGACCATGACCATCACGATCACGTGCACCGGGACCATGGCCATGATCACCATCGTCACGCGCATGACGATCACGGCCATCACCACCACGAGCATCATGGCCACGACCACGATCATGACGCGGAACACGTCCATGACGAGCATTGCGGCCATTCGCACGGGCCGACGCCGGCCGAGCTCGCAGGCCCGGGCGGCTGGCGGCGTGGTCTGAGCGCGATCCTGACGGTCGGAATCCGGCCGTGCTCGGGCGCGATCCTGGTGCTGGTGTTCGCGCTGGCGCAGGGCCTGTTCTGGGCTGGCATTGCCGCGACCTTCGCGATGGGGTTCGGCACCGCCATTACGGTCGCCGCGATCGCGCTGGTTGCGGTGTCGGCGCGCGGCATGGCCGAGCGGCTGAGCGCGGTGCGCGACGGCGGCGGCATGCTGATCATGCGCGGCCTGGAATTCGCTGCCGCCGGTCTGGTGCTGCTGTTCGGACTCGGGCTGCTGTTCGGCTATGTCGCGGCCGAACGGGCGACGTGCTTGTGAGGTCACCTCGCCTGCTTGCGGGGAGAGGTCTCCTGAGTGAGGGGCGCATCGCTGCGAGGGTTCCCTCTCCCTTTGCGGGAGAGGGTTAGGGATAGGGGTGCCGCTTGCTCCACTGCTTGTTGGGTGCGAGCGCTTACCAGGCGGCGTGCGAGATGTTGGCTGATGGAGCTTTGCTCGCCCTCGTACATCTCGCCCGGGGCCACCCCTCTCCCCACCCTCTTCCGCAGGGGGAGAAGGAGCCTGACCGGCGCACTCACCTCACTAGGAACGGAGGCGGGGAGAGAGGCAACTCAGCTCGTCAGATATCCCCTGATCGCCGGCAGGAAGAAGATCGCGATGTTGATCGCGAAACCGATGCTCCAGAGGATCGAGCGCAGCGTCGGGCGGTTGCCGATATAGGTGAAGACGTAGGCGATCCGCACGATCAGGAACAGCACCGCGAGTTCGTCGATCAGCCGCAGCGGGCCGACGCGGTATTCGGCGAGCAACACGGCGAAGGCGAAGAACGGGAAGGTCTCGATGCCGTTCTGGTGGGCGCCGAGCGCCCGCGAGCGGATCGGGTCGTCGTAGAAATCGGGATCGCGCGGCCTGGAATTGTCGAAGCTGCGAAAGCTGATCCATTTCACCGATACGATCGTCAGGAGCGAAAGCATCAGCGTCCCGAAGACGCACCATTCGGCGATCGTCATGGTTCCCCCCATTCACGGGGCGGAAGGTAGCCAACTCGCGCTCTGCTTGACAAGGTTGGAGCAACGCGCGAAGCCCAAAGCCCCAAGCGAAGGATTTTAGGCGCAAGGCCATCATGAGCACGGTAATTCCCTTCGAGAGTGCGAAGCCTGCCGCGGCGCCGAAGCCGGAGCGGGTCGGCGTGCTGCTGGTCAATCTCGGCACGCCGGATACCGCCGACGCCGCGGGCGTGCGGGTCTACTTGAAGGAATTCCTGTCCGATCCGCGGGTGATCGAGAATCAGGGCCTGGTCTGGAAGCTGATCCTCAACGGCATCATCCTGCGCGTCCGTCCGGCCCGCAAGGCGCGCGACTATCTGAAGATCTGGAACACCGAGAAGAACGAGTCGCCGCTGAAGACCATCACGCGCTCGCAGGCCGACAAGCTGGCGGAGGCGATCGCCGATCACGACCACGTCGTGGTCGACTGGGCGATGCGCTACGGCAATCCGTCGATCAAGGAACGGATCGAGGCGCTGGCGGCGCAGGGCTGCGGCCGGCTGCTGGTGGTGCCGCTCTATCCGCAATATTCCGCGGCGACGTCGGCGACCGTCTGCGACGAGGTGTTTCGCGTGCTGGCCGGCATGCGCGCGCAGCCGATCTTGCGGGTGACGCCGCCTTATTACGACGACCCCGATTACATCGAGGCGCTGGCGGTCTCGATCAACGACCATCTTGCGACGTTGCCGTTCCAGCCGGAGGTCATCCTCGCCTCGTTCCACGGCATGCCGAAGGACTATGTCGACAAGGGCGATCCCTACCAGGCGCAGTGCATTGCCACGACCAACGCGCTGCGCAAGCGGCTCGGGCTCGATGCCTCGAGGCTGATCCTCACCTTCCAGTCGCGTTTCGGCAATGCCGAGTGGCTGCAGCCCTATACCGACAAGACCGTCGAGAAGCTGGCGAAGGACGGCGTGCGACGTATTGCCGTGGTGACGCCCGGCTTCTCCGCCGACTGCCTGGAGACGCTGGAGGAGATCGCCCAGGAGAATGCCGAGATCTTCCGGCATCATGGCGGCGAGCAGTTCGCGGCGATCCCCTGTCTCAACGACAGCGTCGGCGGCATGGACGTGATCCGCCAGCTGGTGTTGCGCGAGCTTCAGGGCTGGATCTAGCAAGGCTGAAGCGCTTTGTTAACGATCCGTGACAACCGACATCGCGGTTCGTTCAGCCTTCGTGCATCTGGTGGCCCGCACGACCGCCTCCTATGTGCTAGGGAGAACAACAGCCGGCTGAACCGGCGAAGCGGTCCTGCCGACCAATGCACGACCGTGCCTGGAGGACTTCATGACTGGCTTCGACATTTTCGCGATCGCGTTTGTTCTTCTCGTCATCGTCACGCTGTTCGCCGGGATCAAAACCGTTCCGCAGGGCTATGACTGGACCATTGAGCGGTTCGGCAAATACACCCGCACGCTGTCGCCCGGCCTCAACCTGATCGTGCCCTATTTCGATCGCATCGGGCGCAAGATCAACATGATGGAGCAGGTGATCAACATCCCCGAGCAGGAGGTGATCACCAAGGACAACGCCACCGTGACGGTGGACGGCGTCGCGTTCTACCAGGTGTTCGACGCCGCGAAGGCGAGCTACGAGGTCGCCAATCTCAACCAGGCGATCACGGTCCTGACCATGACCAACATCCGCTCGGTGATGGGCTCGATGGATCTCGACCAGGTGCTGTCGCATCGCGACGAGATCAACGAGCGGCTGCTGCGCGTGGTCGACGCCGCGGTGTCGCCCTGGGGCGTCAAGGTCAACCGCATCGAGATCAAGGACATCGTGCCGCCGGCCGACCTGGTCGAGGCGATGGGCCGGCAGATGAAGGCCGAGCGCGTCAAGCGCGCCGACATCCTGCAGGCGGAGGGGCAGCGGCAGTCGGAGATTCTGCGCGCCGAGGGTGCAAAGCAGGGCCAGATCCTGCAGGCGGAAGGCCGCAAGGAGGCCGCCTTCCGCGACGCCGAGGCGCGCGAGCGGTCCGCCGAGGCTGAGGCCAAGGCGACGCAGATGGTCTCCGAATCGATTGCCAAGGGCGACGTCGCGGCGCTGAACTATTTCATCGCCGACAAGTACATCAAGGCGTTCGGGCAACTGGCCGATTCACCGAACCAGAAGGTGCTGATGCTGCCGATCGAGGCGACCAGCATCCTGGGCTCGCTCGCCGGTATTGGCGAGATCGCCAAGGCGACCTTCGGCGAGAGCGCCGCATCGGCTGCGGCGGCCGCGCGCCGCGGCTCGGTGCCGCCGGCCGGTCCGACGCCGCCACCGCCGGTGCCGCCGCAGCGGTGAGGACGTGACGGCGTCGCGTCCACAATGGTAGAGGTCACGTCATGGCCGAGATGTTTTCGACATTGGGTACCTGGAACTGGCTGATCTTCGGCTTCATCCTGATGGCGCTGGAGCTTGCAGCGCCCGGGGTGTTCCTGTTCTGGCTCGGGCTCGCGGCGCTCGTGGTCGGCCTGCTGTCCTTCGTGTTCACGCCATCCTGGCAGATCCAACTCCTGATGTTCGCGGTGTTTGCCGCGCTCGCGGTGCCGGCCTGGCGGCATTTTGCCAGGGGAGCGACCGAGGCGAGCAGGAGCAATCCGTTCCTCAACCGCCGCAACGAAGCCCTGGTCGGCCGCGAGTTCACGCTGGAGAAGCCGATTGTCGACGGATCGGGCACTGTACGGATCGACGACACGGTCTGGCGCGTCGCCGGCCCCGACGCGCCGGCGGGAAGCCGCGTGAAGGTGGTGCGCGCCGACGGCGCCAGCCTGACGGTGGCCGCGGTCTAGCTGCCTGCCTGCCTGCTCCAGCGCTCGGCGAAGCGGTTGAGCGGTGTGAAGGTCGCAAACAGCTCCCAGCCGAGCGCGGTGAGACGGTAACCTTCCTCCGACAACTCGACGAAGCCGGCCTCGCGCAGCTCGGTCAATCGCGTTTGCAGAATGGTCGGCGAGGCCTCGTCGCAGGCGGTGCGCAGCGCACGCGAGGTCAGCGCGCCCTCGCGCAGCTCCCAGACGATGCGCAAGGTCCAGCGCCGACCCAACAGATCGAGCAGCGCCATGATCGGGCGGCCGGACCGCGAGCCGCGGACGCTCGGTTTTGCGCTCGGAACCTGCTTCGGCATGTCGCGCTCCCGCTCGAATCTCTCTTGCACACCGCTACAGATATTGTAGCGTATCGCTACATTAAATGTAGCAACAGGATCAGCCCATGTCACGCATCGCGCCGCTCGATCCGCCCTATGCGGCGGACGTTCAACAGCACATTTCGACCGCATCATGCGCGGCAAGCCGCCGCTGGTGCTGTTCCGCACGATGGCCGGCCATCCGCGCGCGTGGGAGAAGTTTCGCGGCGGCAGCCTGCTCGACCGCGGGCCGCTCTCCTTGCGGGACCGCGAGATCGTGATCGACCGCACCTGCGCGCTCAACGCCTGCGAATATGAATGGGGCGTGCATGTCACGGCGTTCGGCGCCGCGGCCGGGCTGTCGGAAGAACAGGTCCACGCCACCGTGCGCGGCAACGCCGATGCCGATTGCTGGTCGCCGGCCGAACAGGCGCTGATCGCGGCGGTCGATGCGCTGCACGCGCGTGCGACGCTGGACGACGCGGAGTTCGCGGCGCTGTCAGCACACTACGACGACGATCAGGTGCTGGAGATCATCCTGCTGTGCGGCTTCTACCGCACCGTCTCCTACCTCGCCAACGCGCTCGCCCTGCCGCTGGAGGCGACCGCGGCGCGGTTTCCGCAGTGAGCGTCATTCCCCGGTGCGCAATTGCGCATCTGAGGGCGACGCGAAGCGGCGAGCCCGGAATGACGGAGGAACCTACGCCACGCCGGCGCGCAGCAGATCGTGCAGATGGATGATGCCGACCGGCTTCTTGGCATCGGTCACGATCAGCGTCGTGATCTTGGAGGCGTTGAGCAGCTCGAGCGCTTCGCCGGCCAGCGTGTCGCGGCCGATCGTCTTCGGGGTCCTGGTCATGACCTCGTCGACCGACAGCGTCAGCAGGTCGGGGCGCGTCAGCTGCCGGCGCAGATCGCCGTCGGTGACGATGCCGGCGAGATGGCCGTGGCTGTCGACGATGCCGACGCAGCCGAAGCCCTTCGACGTCATCTCGACCAGCGCGTCCGACATCTTGGTGCCGAGCGGCTTCAACGGCAGCGCGTCGCCGGTGTGCATCAGGTCGCGGGCATATTTCAGCAGCGCGCCGAGCTTGCCGCCCGGATGCAGCACGCTGAAATCGGTCGAGGTGAAGCCGCGGCCCTCGAGCAGCGCGATTGCCAGCGCATCGCCGAGCGCCAGCATCATCAGCGAAGACGTGGTCGGCGCAAGATTGTGCGGACAGGCCTCGCGGGCCTTGGGCAGCGTCAGCTGCACGTCGGCGGCCTTGCTCAGCGTCGAGTCCTTGTCGGCGGTCATCGCGATCAGAGGAATGCCGAAGCGCGCCGCATAGGCGATCAGGTTGCGCATCTCGGGCTGCTCGCCGGACCATGACAGCGCAAGGATCACGTCGTCGGCGGTGATCATGCCGAGGTCGCCATGGCTCGCTTCCGCCGCGTGCACGAAGAACGCCGGCGTGCCGGTCGAGGCGAAGGTCGCGGCGATCTTGCGCCCGATATGGCCGGACTTGCCGAGCCCGGTCACGATCAGCCGTCCCTTGGCCTTGCAGATCAGCTCGGATGCAGCCGTGAACGGCGCGCCGAGATCGGACCGGAGTGCCGCGGAGAGCGCAGCGACGCCGCTGGCTTCGGCATCGAGGGTGCGGAGCGCCGACTGAACGGCGCCGTCATCGGGGCCGGATGATTTGGTCATCAGCGGTTTCGGTTTGGCCATTTCGGATTCCAGGGGAGGGGTTTTGCACCCGGGCATCTCCCTTAGCACGTTCGATTCCGCGACGCGACGCGCGGCGGCGGATCCTCAACGGCTCATTAACCATAATTGTTTTAACTCCATTAACGACGTTTTTCGCCGCCCGGCGAGATGCGTATGTCAAGTATATGAATTCGTTGGAGTATTTCCATCGTGTGGCGGCGGCCAGCAAGCGGCCCAAATCGGCGCGGACGTCTCGTTCGCGTGGCTTTGCCATGTCTTTTGCTGACTGCTCCTGAGCTGATCGCGACGACCGGGCTCAGCAGTGCCCAGACCGTGACGCCCGACCTGTTCAGCCCCAACCGGCAGAGCCAGGTGATCAACCCGGAGTCGCCGCTGCGCCGGACCACCGCCGACGCGATGGATCCGCTCAACGGCCTCAGATTGCCGGACGCCGATCCGAGCCGGCGAGCCTTGCCGTCGTCGACATCAACCTCAACCTCGGACCGTGTCGGGCAGGTCCCGACTTACGGTCTTCCGGCCGCCAATGGCGCCGCGACCTCGGGCTATGACGCGCTCAATCGCAAACGCCTGAAGCCGAAATACTATCCAGGCCAGGCCAAGCCGAAGCCGCCGCCGGGACCCGGCTCGCCGGTGCCGCCGCCGCCGCCGCTGACCGCGGCCGGGCAGTTGCGGCTGTCGATCCCGCCGTCGGAGACCGCCAACAAGCCGCCGCTGCCGCCGGCGATGGCCGGCACCATCGTCGGTCAGCCGCCGCGCAAGCGGCTCAAGATCGACGACGATCCGTTCGGCGCGGTCGGCGACTACGCCGGCTCGTTCATGGTCAAGACCGCGGTCGAGGTGATGGCCGGCTACGACACCAATCCGGGCCGCTTGAATTCGCCGCAGGGCAAGGCGTTCTACATGGTGGCGCCGGAATTCGTCGCGATCTCGGACTGGGAGCGTCACGCCGTGGTCGCCGATCTGCGCGGCTCCTTCACCGGCTACGGCTCCCAGCTGACGCAGATTGACGGCACGCCGCTGTCGGCACCGCTCGACGTCGACCGTCCGAGCTTCACCGGCCATATCGATGGCCGTCTCGATGTCTCGAGGGACACCCATCTCACGGCGCAGGCCCGCATGCTGGTCTCGACCGACAATCCCGGCAGCCCGAACGTGCAGGCCGGCCTCGCCAAATATCCGCTCTACTCTACGGTCGGCGGCACCTTCGGCATCGACCAGAATTTCAACCGCATGCAGGTCTCGCTCGGCGCCACCGTCGATCGCACCGACTACCAATGGTCGAAGCTGACCGACGGCACCTCGTCGTCGAACGACGACCGCAACTTCACCCAATATGGCGGCGTCGGCCGCGTCAGCTACGAGCTCAACCCGGCGGTGAAGCCCTTCATCGAGGTGCAGGGCGACAGCCGCGTCCACGATCTCTTCCTCGACCGCGCCGGCTACGCGCGCGATTCATCGGGCGGCTATGCCAAGGCCGGCACCTCGTTCGAGTTCACCCGGCTGTTGTTCGGCGAAGTCTCGATCGGCTACGCGATGCGCGACTACGCCGACACAAGGCTCAACCGGCTCGAAGGCCTGCTCACCACGGCCTCACTGACCTGGACCGCGACGCCGCTGACCACGGCCAAATTCTATTCCGACACCCAGCTCGGCGAGACCACGCTGCCGGGCACCTCCGGCGTGCTGTCGCGCACCTACACCATCGAGGTCGACCACGACTTCCGCCGCTGGCTGACCGCGATCGGCAAGTTCAGCTACGGCACGCTCGAGTACAAGGGCGACAACCGCAACGACACGATCTACTCGGTGTCGGCCGATTTGATCTACAAGATGACCCGCAGCCTGTGGATCAAGGGCACCCTGCGCCGCGACTGGCTGGATTCGAACTTGGCCGGACAGAGCTCGGCATCGACGGTCGTGATGCTGGGCGTGCGGGTGCAGAACTAGCGGTGAGGATACGCAAGTCGAACCACGCGTGAACTGTCATGCCCCGCGCAGGCGGGGCATCCAGTACGCCGCGGCCTCTCGGCTCAATCTCTGACGTTTCTGGAATACTGGATCGCCCGCTTTCGCGGGCGATGACAGCAGCGTTTGTGAGATGCAGTTCGACGTGTCTGCCGAGGGCTTACCCCGGCAGGTCGGTCTTGCCCATCAGGAAGCCGTCGATCGAGCGCGCGCACTGGCGGCCTTCGCGGATCGCCCACACCACGAGCGACTGGCCGCGGCGCATGTCGCCGGCCGAGAAGATCTTGGCGCGCGAGGTCCGGTAGTCCTGCAGCGATGCGCGGACGTTGCCGCGCTGGTCGAGCTCGACGCCGAGCGTCTTGAGCAGACCCTCGTGCACCGGATGGACGAAGCCCATCGCCAGCAGCACCAGCTCGGCGTCGAGCGTGAACTCGGTGCCGGGCAGCGGCTTGAACTTGTCGTCGACCTTGACGCAATGCAGCTTGCTGACCTTGCCGTCCTTGCCTTCGAACTTCGTGGTCAGCACGGCGAATTCGCGCACCGCGCCTTCGGCCTGACTCGACGAGGTTCGCATCTTCAGCGGCCAGTTCGGCCAGGTCAGGCCCTTGTTCTCGTGCTCGGGCGGCGCCGGCATGATCTCGAGCTGGGTGACGGACTTCGCGCCCTGACGGAACGAGGTGCCGATGCAGTCCGATCCGGTGTCGCCGCCGCCGATCACGACGACATGCTTGCCGCCGGCGAGGATGTCGGCGGCACCATTCAGCGGCTCGCCGGAGACGCGGCGGTTCTGCTGCGGCAGGAAGTCCATCGCGAAGTGGATGCCGGAAAGATCACGGCCGGGGATCGGCAGGTCGCGCGGGGCTTCCGCGCCGCCGGTCAGCGCCACGGCGTCATACTGCTTGGCCAGCTCCTGCGGATCGATCGCGCCCGGGGTGCTGCCGCCGACGGCCTTGCCGTAGTGGAAGGTGACGCCCTCGGCTTCCATCTGCGCCACGCGGCGGTCGATGATGCCCTTCTCCATCTTGAAGTCGGGAATGCCATAGCGCAGCAAGCCGCCGGCCTTGGCGAACTTCTCGTAGACATGCACCTCGTGGCCGGCGCGCGCGAGCTGCTGGGCTGCGGCGAGGCCCGCGGGGCCGGAGCCGATCACGGCGACCTTCTTGCCGGTCTTCTGGGGAGCGATCTCCGGCTTCAGCCAGCCATTGTCCCAGGCGCGGTCGACGATCGCGCATTCGATGGTCTTGATGGTGACCGGGTTGTCGTCGATGTTCAGCGTGCACGACGCCTCGCACGGCGCCGGGCAGATCCGGCCGGTGAATTCGGGGAAGTTGTTGGTCGAGTGCAGGTTGCGCGAGGCCTCTTCCCAGTTGCCCTGATATACGAGGTCGTTGAAATCGGGGATCTGGTTGTTGACCGGGCAGCCCGGCGTGCCCGGCTGGACCGAGCCGGTGCCGTGGCAATAGGGGATGCCGCAATTCATGCAGCGCGCGGCCTGGTCGCGCGTGTCCTTCTCGCTCAGCGGAATGACGAACTCGTTGAAGGTCTTGAGTCGATCGGCGACCGGCTCGTACTTGCGGTCATGCCGCTCGATCTCGAGAAAACCTGTGATCTTACCCATTGAAACCCGATGCCCCTGCATCTCAGTTGTTCCGTCGTTCCGGGCTGCGCCGCGGGGCGCAGACCCGAAGTCTCGAAGTGGCTTTGCGCAATTCCGGGTTCGCGCCAGGCGCGGCCCGGAATGGCGCGTGGTGTGACTTAGGCGCCGATCGCGATCTTCGGCTCGGCGTCGGCGTTGGCCTTCATCTCCTTCAGCGCGCGGCGGTACTCCACCGGCATCACCTTGCGGAATTTGGGCAGCCAGGCCTTCCAGTTGGCGAGAATCTCCGCCGCCTTCCTCGAGCCGGTCAGCTTGGCGTGACGCGTGATCAGGACATGCAGCCGCTCCACGTCGGAGTCGAGCAGGTTCTGGAACACGTCGACCCGGCCATGCGCCTCGAGATCGCCGGAGTGGTGGTAGGTGTCGGCGTTGATCATCTCTTCCGACAGCACCGGCTCGAGCTCGACCATCGACAGATTGCAGAGCTTGTTGAAGTCGCCGGCCTCGTCCAGCACATAGGCGATGCCGCCGGACATGCCGGCCGCGAAGTTGCGCCCGGTCTTGCCGAGCACGACCACGATGCCGCCGGTCATGTATTCGCAGCAATGATCGCCGGCTCCTTCGACGACCGCGACCGCGCCGGAGTTGCGCACCGCGAAGCGCTCGCCGGCGATGCCGCGGAAGTAGCATTCGCCCGCGATCGCGCCGTACATCACGGTGTTGCCGACGATGATCGACTCTTCCGGCACGATGCCGGAGATCTTCGGCGGCTTGACGATGATGCAGCCGCCCGAGAGGCCCTTGCCGACATAGTCGTTGCCTTCACCCTCGAGCTCGAAGGTGACGCCCTTGGCGAGCCAGGCGCCGAACGCCTGTCCGGCGGTGCCCTTCAGGCCGACATGGACGGTGTCGAGCGGCAGGCCGGCATGGCCGTAGATCTTGGCCACCGCGCCCGACAGCATCGCGCCGGCGGAACGATCGGTGTTGTTGATCTCTTCCTCGATCCTGACCGGCGCGCCGCGATCGAGCGCGGCCTGCGCCTGCTCGATCAGCCGGCGGTCGAGCACGGCTTCCAGATGGTGGTTCTGGCTCTCCGAGTGATAGATCGTCTGGCCCTTCTCCTCCTTCTGCCGCACGAACAGCTTGGAGAAATCGAGGCCCTTGGCCTTCCAGTGCGAGACCAGCGCGGTCTGGTCCAGCATCTGGACCTGGCCGACCATCTCGTCGAACGTCTTGTAGCCGAGCTGGGCCATGATCTCGCGGACTTCCTCGGCGACGAAGAAGAAGTAGTTGATGACGTGCTCGGGCTGGCCGGTGAAGCGCTTGCGCAGCACCGGATCCTGGGTCGCGACGCCGACCGGGCAGGTGTTGAGGTGGCACTTGCGCATCATGATGCAGCCGGCGGCGATCAACGGCGCGGTGGCGAAGCCGAACTCGTCGGCGCCGAGCAGCGCGCCGATCACGACGTCACGGCCGGTGCGGAAACCGCCGTCGACCTGCACCGCGATGCGGCTGCGCAGCCGCTGGCGCACCAGCGTCTGGTGGGTTTCGGCAAGGCCGATCTCCCACGGCGAGCCGGCATGCTTGATCGAGGTGAGGGGCGAGGCACCGGTGCCGCCCTCGAAGCCCGCGATCGTCACATGGTCGGCGCGCGCCTTGGCGACGCCGGCGGCAACCGTGCCGACGCCGACTTCGGACACCAGCTTGACCGAGACCTGGCCGTCCGGATTGACGTTCTTGAGGTCGTAGATCAGCTGGGCGAGGTCTTCGATCGAGTAGATGTCGTGATGCGGCGGCGGCGAGATCAGGCCGACGCCCGGCGTCGAGTGCCGGACGCGCGCGATGGTCGCGTCGACCTTGTGGCCGGGCAGCTGGCCGCCTTCGCCGGGCTTGGCACCCTGCGCCATCTTGATCTGCATCATGTCGGAGTTGACGAGGTATTCCGTCGTCACGCCGAACCGGCCCGAGGCGACCTGCTTGATCGCCGAGCGCATGCTGTCGCCGTTCGGCATCGGCTTGAAGCGGTCGGACTCCTCGCCGCCCTCACCGGTGTTCGACTTGCCGCCGATCCGGTTCATCGCGATCGCGAGCGTCGTATGCGCCTCGCGCGAGATCGAGCCGAACGACATCGCACCGGTCGAGAACCGCTTGACGATGTCCTTGGCCGGCTCGACGTCCTCGAGCTTGACCGGCTTGCGCTTGTCGTCCTCGGCGCTCTTGATCCGGAACAGGCCGCGCAGCGTCAACAGGCGCTCGGACTGCTCGTTGAGGATCTTGGCGAACGCCCGGTAGCGCTCCTGCGAGTTGCCGCGCACGGCATGCTGCAGGGTCGAGACCGATTCCGCGGTCCAGGCATGGTCCTCGCCCCGGGTGCGGTAGGCATATTCGCCGCCGACATCGAGCGCGGTCTTGTAGATCTGGCCGTCACCGAACGCGTCGGTGTGGCGCCGCACGGTCTCCTCGGCGATCTCGCCGAGGCCGACGCCCTCGATCCTGGTGTGGGTGCCGGCGAAATACTTGGCGACGAAGTCCGCCTTGAGGCCGACCGCGTCGAAGATCTGCGCGCCGCAATAGGACTGGTAGGTCGAGATGCCCATCTTGGACATCACCTTGAGCAGGCCCTTGCCGATCGACTTGATGTAGCGCTTGACGATCTCGTAGTCGTCGAGCGCGCCGGGCAGCCGGTCCTTCATCGCAAGGATGGTTTCGAACGCGAGATAGGGGTTGATCGCTTCCGCGCCGTAGCCGGCGAGGCAGGCGAAGTGATGTACCTCGCGCGGCTCACCGGATTCGACCACCAGGCCGACCGAGGTGCGCAGGCCGGTGCGGATCAGGTGGTGATGCACGGCGGCGCAGGCCAACAGCGACGGGATCGGGATCCGGTCGGTGCCGGTCATGCGGTCCGACAGGATGATGATGTTGATGCCCTCGCGCACCGCGCCCTCGGCGCGCGCGCAGAGCTCGTCGAGCACCTGCTCCATGCCCGCCGCGCCGAAGCCGGCGTGGAAAGTGGTGTCGAGCGTGCGCGACTTGAAGTGGGTCTCGGCGACGTCGGAGATCGAGCGGATCTTCTCCAGGTCCGCATCGGTCAGGATCGGCTGCCGCACTTCGAGGCGCTTGGTCGAGGCGACGCCCTGCAGGTCGAACAGGTTCGGCCGCGGCCCGATGATCGAGACGAGGCTCATGACGATTTCCTCGCGGATCGGATCGATCGGCGGGTTGGTCACCTGGGCGAAGTTCTGCTTGAAGTAGGTGAACAGCTGCTTCGGCTTGTCCGACAGCGCCGAGATCGGCGTGTCGTTGCCCATCGAGCCGGCGGCTTCCTCGCCGGTGGACGCCATCGGCGTCATCAGGATGGTGATGTCTTCCTGGCTGTAGCCGAACGCCTGCTGGCGATCGAGCAGCGGGAGGTTCGAGCGCACGCCCTTGGCCGGCGCGTCTGGCAGCTCCTCGAGCTGGATCTGGGTGCGATGCAGCCAGTCGCTATAGGGGTGGCTCTTGGCGAGGTCGGCCTTGATCTCGTCGTCCGGAATCAGGCGCCCCTGCTCGAGGTCGACGAGCAGCATCTTGCCGGGCTGCAGCCGCCACTTGGTGACGATCTGGTCCTCCGGAATCTTCAGGACGCCCATTTCGGACGCCATCACGATGCGGTCGTCCTTGGTGACGAGGTAGCGCGCCGGGCGCAGGCCGTTGCGATCGAGCGTCGCGCCGATCTTGCGGCCGTCGGTGAAGGCGATCGCAGCCGGGCCGTCCCACGGCTCCATCAGCGCGGCATGATATTCGTAGAAGGCGCGACGCTGCTCATCCATTAAGGGATTGCCGGCCCACGCTTCCGGAATCATCATCATGACAGCATGCGGAAGGGAATAGCCGCCTTGCACCAGGAATTCGAGCGCGTTGTCGAAGCAGGCGGTGTCGCTCTGGCCTTCATAGGAGATCGGCCACAGCCGGCTGATGTCCTTGCCATAGAGCTCCGAATGCACCGAAGCCTGCCGCGCCGCCATCCAGTTGACGTTGCCGCGCAGCGTGTTGATTTCGCCGTTATGGGCGATCATCCGGTAGGGATGCGCCAGCGACCAGGTCGGGAAGGTGTTGGTCGAGAAGCGCTGATGCACCAGCGCCAGCGCGCTGTCGAAATCGGCTTCGTGCAGGTCGGGATAGTACTTGCCGAGCTGGTCGGCGAGGAACATGCCCTTGTAGATCACGGTGCGGCACGAGAACGAGCAGGGATAGTAGCCGGCCATGCCGCGGTCGCGGCGCTGATAGATCGCCTGCGAGATCGACTTGCGCAGGATGTAGAGCCGGCGCTCGAAATCGTCCTCGGTCTTGGCCGCACCATTGCGGCCGATGAAGACCTGCATGTGATAGGGCTCGGTCGGCTTCACGGTGACGCCGAGCGAGGAATTGTCACTGGGCACGTCGCGCCAGCCGAGCAGCTTGAAGCCTTCGTTCTTGATCTCGTCGGCGATGATGCTCTTGATCACGTTCCGCCACGCGGCATCGCGCGGCATGAACAGCGCGCCGATGGCGTATTCGCCGGGCTGCGGCAGCTTGAAGCCGAGCTCGGAGGTCTTGCGCGCGAAGAAAGCGTGCGGGATCTGCACCAGGATGCCGGCGCCGTCGCCGGCGCGCGGGTCGGCGCCGACGGCGCCGCGATGCTCGAGGTTGCACAAGATGCTCAGCGCGTCGGAGACGATCTGGTGCGACTTCTGGCCCTTGATGTTGGCGATGAAGCCGACGCCGCAGGAGTCCTTTTCCAGGCTCGGATCGAACAGGCCTTCGGCTTCCGGACGCCAAGTATGAAGTTCAAGCGGGTGGAGCTCGCGGGCGGGTTCGGCGGCTTTCGAGTCCGCGGTCGCCGACAGCGCACCTGTCACGATGTTTTCGCGCTCGAATTCCGACCCGCTCATGTGTCCTCTCCCTTGCGTAAGGGGCCTCACCCTATTTGGCGCACCTTGGACGTTGCGGCACCCACCGGGCCACCGCTCGTCCGCCGCGAGCCGCATTTTCCTAAATTCAGGCGACGGGCGTTTCAACGTTCCCTGCGGAACGGCCCTGCCTGCAGCATTCTCGGAGCCCGGGGCGCCGAGGACCTCCTCGCGAAGGTTCTCGTTGCAATCCCCATGCCGGGATGGCCTCGAAATTGAGACAGCCTTGCTGTCCTAACATCGACCTTGCCAAATTTTTGTCTATCACACAAGCGCGAGGAAGTCCTCGCCCGCATGCTCGGAACGAACGGCTCGGGGGCCCCCGCCGCGCCCCCGATTCGAAGCAAACACGCCGTGATCTGGCCCAAGGAGCGACCAAGGACTGCCGGATTTCAAACCGAAATTTCATCGCGGACAAGCCAGCAAGAGAGCGGAAAGCTCCTGAAGTCGGGCCAGACAGGAGTTACGGCGATGAAGTTGTTCACAGGTTCGGTCGCTGCCGCCGCTCTCGCGTTCAGCGCAGCCTCGGCCGAGGCGCAGCTCGTGACCTCGGCTCGGGCCGGCAGCCCGTCCTTCGTCAGGGTATCCGACATCGACGGCCCCTACGCGGCGATGCCCGAGGTTCCGCCGCCGCCGCGTTTCGGCCGCGTCCCGAGCCTGTTGCCGCCGGTCGAGGTCTACACCGTGCTGCGCGAGAACGGCTACCTGCCGCTCGGCGCCCCGCAGCAGCGCGGCTTCGTCTACACGATCTCGGTGATCGACCAGGGCGGCGACGACGGCCGGCTGGTGATCGACGCCCGCGACGGGCACATCGTCCGCTTTACCCCGGCCTATCGGCTCGGCGACAATTACGAGGAGGAGATGAGCGCGACCTACGGCCCGGTCGGCCCGATGCCGCGGCCGATCCAGGCGAGGGTGCCACGGCCGCCGCTCCCGATTCCGCATGTCGCAAGCCGCGTGCCGGTACCGAAGCGGAGCCCGCTTGCGGCCAAGGCGCAGGCTCCTGCCGCAGCGGCCCAGGCCGCCGTGCCGCAGACTGCCGTGCCTACCCAGGCGGCAGTACCTGCGCCAGCCGAGCAGGCCGCGGCAGCGCCAGGGCCCGCCGAGACCCAGGCGGCGGCGCCGCAGGCCGTTCAGCAGGCCGAGGTCCCAACCGTCGGTCGGGCCGCGTCACCGCCGGCGGCGCCTGCGCCTGCGATCCTGCCGACGCAGGAGATGCCGAAGGTACAGGGGTTGGAATAGCGGCAACCGGCCGCAAAAAAACGCCCCGGTTTCCCGGGGCGTTTTCGCGTTCAGCCAATATCTGCTGACGCGGGGGGCATTGCTTAGGCCGCGACCTTCGCCGAGCCGTCGACCACCTGCGGGGCCTTCTCGCCGCCGCCGATCGGAATGCTGCGGGGCTTCTTGGCCTCGGGAATCTCGCGGACGAGATCGACGTGAAGCAGGCCGTTCTCGAGCGAGGCGTTCTTCACCTGCACGAAGTCGGCAAGCTGGAAGACGCGCTCGAAGGCGCGCGAGGCGATGCCGCGATAGAGCACTTCCGCGCCGTTGCCGGAGTTCTCGTTGGCGGATTTCTCGCCCTTGATCGTCAGCGTGTTCTCCTTCGCGACGATCGAAAGCTCGGCCTGCGAAAAGCCGGAGACCGCGACGCTGATCCGGTAAGCATTCTCGCCGGTGCGCTCGATGTTGTAGGGGGGATAGCCGGGGCTGCCGTCCGAAGTCACCTGATCGAGCAGGTTGAAGAGGCGGTCGAAGCCGACGGTGGAACGATAGAACGGAGTGAGGTCGTAGCTACGCATAGAATAGTCCTCCAGTGAGCGACTGTTTCAGTTACCCGCCCGCCATCGGGCCGGGCTTAGATGTGTGCAGCCTGATGTTTCGGGTCCGAAACACTGGTAGCGGCCTGCACTAGGGTGATATGGGAGGGGTCACGTCGCGTTCAAGAGGCGGAAACCGCGTCGCTTTTCTGGCGCCGGCGTCCTTGATCTCCACCCTGTCTCACCACGTCGGTCTCCCGCATGACGCTCGTCTCGATTCCCGCCAACCCGGTTCCGGACGACGTGGTCAGCGGCACTATCAAAACATCAGACGGAGCCGAGCTGCGCTTTGCGCGTTGGGCGCCGCCCCCCGGCCGCAAGGGCACGGTCTGCGTGTTCAGCGGGCGCGGCGAGATGATCGAGAAATATTTCGAGACCGTGCGCGATCTGCGGGACCGCGGCTTCGCGGTGGCGATGATCGACTGGCGTGGCCAGGGCCATTCGTCGCGGCGGCTGCGCGACCCACGCAAGGGTTATGTGCGCAACTTCGCCGACTACGAGACCGACGTCGAAGCCTTCGTCCAGCAGGTGGTGCTGCCGGATTGCCCGCCGCCCTATTTCGCGCTGGCGCATTCGATGGGCGGCGCGGTGATGCTGCGCATCGCGCATGCCGGCAAGCGCTGGTTCGATCGCATGGTGCTGTCGGCACCGATGATCGACCTGCCGCGCGGCCGCGTCTCCTTCTTCCCGAGCGCGCTGCTTCGGATCATGCGCCTCACCGGACAGGGCAGCAATTACATCCCGGGCGGCAACAGCGAACTGGTCGGCCTTGCGCCCTTCATCGGCAATCCCGTAACCAGCGATCCGGTGCGCCACGCCCGCAACGCGGCGATCCTGGAAGAAGACCCGACGCTCGGCATCGCCGCGCCGACGATCGCCTGGGCCGACACCGCGTTCACCGCGATGCGCACCTTCCGCGGCATGTCGTATCCCTCCGAAATCCGCCAGCCGATCCTGATGCTGGCGGCGAGCAATGACGAGGTGGTGTCGACGGCGGCGATCGAGGAGTTCGCCTACCATCTGCGCGCCGGCTCGCATCTCGTGATCGCCGGCGCCAAGCACGAGATCCTGCAGGAGCAGGATCGCTACCGCGCGCAGTTCTGGGCGGCGTTCGATGCCTTCGTGCCGGGCACGCCGCTGTTCAAGTGAGCAGCGGAGCGGTCACGATGCGGCGCGCTGCCCGCCCGGCTGCATATGCTTGAGCAGCACCGGCGCGGTCTTTGCCATGCCGTTGATGGTCTCGAAGGCGAGCTTGATCGCTACGGCTTCCGCGATGGCGCGTCGCGTTTTGGTCAGCACCTTCACGAGGGCGAGCTGAGACACGGTCGACAGGTCCGTGCGGCTGGGGAAAGCTGCGGTGCGGTTGGCAAAGGCGAGCCGGCGCAGCTCGAACGCAGCACGCAGGGGCGGCATTTTCGGCGCATGGCCCGGTGCGACGCCGAGCGGGACGAATCCCCATTGGCCTGCTGGGGCGTTCGGTCCGCGTGCCGCGGCATAGCTTTGATAGATCCCCGCAATGTCCGGAAAGATGCGCGGATCCCAGGCGCCGCCCGGCGCGCCCGCATGGGTCAGGATGCCGTAGAGGGCGCCGAACGTGCTCGTGATCGGGACCTCCCGCCAGTCGGTGCGATCGCCGGACAGCACCATGTTGATCCTTTGGGAGAAGATCGCGCGTCCGGGCGCGTACGGATGGTTGTCGACATCGAGTTCGTCGGCATTGCGCATCGCGCACTCGCCGACGAAAGCAGCCGTGGCGGAGATCATGTCTTCGCACCGGAACATGCCCTTGCTCTGCCCTTCAGCCATCGCTTGCGCGAGCTGCGACAGTCGCTCGACCAGATCGGAGTGTTGATTTTGCATTGCCGGCCGTCCTCGGAGGTTTGCCGGCGAGAGTTTGACCGTTCCTTCATTAAGAATTCTTATGCCGAATACCGACAAGCCGCTGCATCTGATCGCGGTTCGATCCGCTGTAGACAGCAGGGCGATTGCGGCATCCCCTATTCCGGACGCAACTGCGTCCCGGGAACTCAGCCGTTGAGCAGCGCGACGATGCGGTCGGGAAAGCGCTGCTCGACGAACAGGGTCCTGACTTCGGCGACGCTGAGATAGCGGTCCTTGCCTTCGCCCTTGCCCATGATGTCGAGCAGTACGGGCCATTCGCCGAGCATCAGCAGCGGATAGTAGCAGTGCAGGATGGCGTAGGACGGCGGATGCTGGTCCTTGGCGCGCTGGAAGTTCGCCGCCATGAAGGTCTTGATCTCGGCGGCCGACAGCCCGCGTTCGACGCTGCCGTCGGAGGCCTTGTAGTCCGAGCCGAAGGTGGCAAGCCGCGCGATCTCGTCTTCATGCACGACGGCATGCTGGTCGAGGATGCGCGAGCCGGCGCCGTGCTTGTCGAGCGGGCCGTTGCGCAATTGGTCGAGGATCGCGCCCTGCAACAGGCTGCGCATCTGGCTGAACGGGCTGATGCCGTTGGCCATCTGCGCGACCATGAAGATCTTGGCGCCGGCGCTGAGCGCCGCAAGGCCGGTCTTGCCGGTGGCGCGGTCGATGGTTGCGGTCAGCTGCGGTAGCGGCACGATGTGGCCGCCGACATAATTGCCGGCGACCAGCGCGCGCAGGAACGGGCAGGGATTGTCAGGGGAGACCTGCGGGGCGGGCGCCGCGCTTGCAGCCGTATCGGACATCAAACCACATCCTGAAAAGCTTCAGCCTAGAAAGCATCCGTTACCGGTGAATGAATTCGCTCAGGAATCGACGGCGAATTTCGACGCGGATGCAACCAGAGCGAGTTTGCCGAAGGGGAGGCCGGCTTTCAAGAGGCCGTCGCGATAATGCGCGATGTCGGCCGGGTTCTTCCAGTGGAAATTGCGCAAGTGACGTTCGACCGTCAGCTTGGGATGGTTGGCGAGTAGCGCCTCGGCCGCCTGCGCGGCTTCGTCGACACGGCCGAGCTGGGCGAGCGCGGCGGCGCGCACCGCAAGGCCCTGCAGATGGTTCGGGTTGAGGTAGAGCGTTTCGCGCGACCACGACAGCGATGCGTCATATTGCCCGAGCAGGTAATGGCTGAACGCGTTCAAGGCGCCCCATTGATAACGCGGGTCGCTGTTGCCGCGCTGGACCGCCGTCGAGAACAGCTCGACTGCCTGGCGATGATCGCCGATCACCATGTGGCAGATGCCGAGCACGCCGCGCGCGCCCATGTCGTAGGGGTTGAGCTCGATTGCCCGCTTGATGGCATCCATCGCGGCTTCGTAGTGGCCCTGCATCGCGTGCAGATAGGCCAGCAGCGAAAATGCGAACGATGAGCGCGGATCGAGCCGGACGCTGCTCTCGGCCAGGCTGACCGACGAGGCCCACAATTCGCGCGTGCTCGGAATCCAGCCGAACTGGACGCTCTGGATCTGGATCAGCGCGAGATAGGCGCGCGCGATCGACAGCGCGGGATCGAGCTCGATCGCCTCCTTGAACAGCGCGATCGCGGTTTCGCTATCGGCCTTGGTCTGGTGATAGTAGTGCGACAGGCCCTTCAGGAAGCGATCCCACGCGGTCAGCTCGGAGTTCGGCGAGCGGGCCGGCGCCGAGGCTTCGGCGCGGTAGATCTCCTGCGCGACCGCGGCGGAGAGGTTGGCGGTGATCTCGTCCTGCATCGCGAACAGGTCGCCCATGTCGCGGTCGTAGCGGCCGGTCCACAGCTGTTCGCCCTTCTCGGGCGCGATCAGCTCGGCGGTGACGCGGATCTTGTTGCCGGCGCGCCGCACCGAACCCTGGATCAGATAGGTGGCGTCGATCTCGCGGGCGATCAGGCGCGTCGAGACGTTCTTGCCCTTGTAGGCGAAGGTCGAGTTGCGGCTCAGTACGCGATAGAAGGATTGCAGCGACAGTGCATGGATCAGATCTTCGGTCAGGCCGTCCGAAAAATATTCGTCGGCGCTGCCGCTCAGATTGTCGAACGGCAGCACGCCGACGATCGCGGTCCGGTATTGCCCCGGCAGACGCGGCCCGTCTTCCGGCGTGTGCTCCTGGGTATCGGATCCGGCCGGTGCCCAGGTCCAGACATTGACCGGCTCGGCGATGTTCTTGAAGCGATGCGGGCCGGCATCGGTCAGCGTCACGGCAAGCCGCCGCCCCGCCTCGGTGCGGGCCTTGTCCGACACCGCGATGCCGCCGGGCGATGCCACCGTCTCGAGACGCACGGCGATGTTGACGTCGTCGCCGAACACCTCGTCCTCGTCGGCCATGACGTCGCCCATGTGGACGCCCATCCGGAAATGCATGGCGCGGTCGGCCGGCAAATGTTCGTTGCGCTCGGCCATCAGGGTCTGCATTGCGACGGCGGCCTCGATCGCTCCGATGATGCTCGGAAATTCCAGCAGGAAGCCGTCGCCGGTGTTTTTGACGATCCGGCCGCCATGGTTGAGGATGATCGGATAGATCGCGCTGCGGTGCGCCTTGAACGAGGCATGCGTCCCCGCCTCGTCGACGCCCATCATGCGGGAATAGCCGGCGATATCAGCGCAAAGAATGGCAGCGAGCCGTCTTTCCATGTCTCCCGTGCCCTGGAATGGCCACTTAGCCGAGGTGACCGAATCCGATACTTACAAGACAGCTCGGGTCCGGCGGAAGCTCGGTTTACGGGCACCTATAATGCATTGTAGCAGGAATTGGCATGCGACCAACGGATCGTACAGTCCGTTTCTCTACCGAATTCGTGTGTCGCTGGGATGGCGCAGCTTGGCTGACCGTCCTTTCCGGTTCGTTACTTACATAGGTTAATCTCGCCGCATGCTGGGAATTCACGAACTTTGGTTGTTTGTCCTGTCCGGGCTGCTGCTCAACGTCACGCCCGGGCCGGATACCGCTTATATCATTGGGCGCACGATTCAGCTCGGGTGGCGCGGCGGTGCGGCTGCAGCAATCGGTATCAGCTGCGGCTGCCTCGTCCACGTGCTGGGTGCCGCGATCGGGCTGTCGGCGCTGCTGATGGCGTCGTCGACCGCATTCCTGGCCGTCAAGCTGATCGGCGCGGCCTATCTGGTGCTGACCGGCCTGCAGATGTTGTTGTCGCGCACCAAGCCGATCGCGGAGGTCGCGGGGCAGGCCGGCGAGACCTCGATCTCGCGCGTGTTCTGGCAGGGCGCCCTGACCAACATCCTCAACCCCAAGGTGGCGCTGTTCTTCCTGGCCTTCCTGCCGCAATTCGTGGCGGCGGACTCAGCCCATAAGACGCTCGCCTTCCTGGTGCTCGGGCTGATCTTCATCACCGGCGGCACGCTCTGGTGCCTCGGCCTCGCGGCCTTTGCGGCGAAGGCCGCCGGCGGCATCCGGCAATCGGCGGGCGCGATCGGCTGGATCAACCGCTCGCTCGGCGCGCTGTTCATCTATCTCGGCGTCCGCGTCGCCATGCTGGAGGCGCGCTAGCGGTCGCCAGAGCGTTTTCGAGCGAGGTGGCTTACCGGTTCGCGTGAAGAAAACGCGTCAAACAAGAATCTAGCCGTGGATCTTGAGCAGCGCGCTGCCGGCGAGGTAGATGCCGAGCAGGATCATCGAGATCAGGAACCAGCGGCGGAACACGTCGGGCTGCATCCTTGTGCGGACCGCCTGGCCGATGAACATGCCGGTGAATGACGCCATCATCGCCACCGCACCCGGCAGCGCGGTCGCCGCAGTCAGCAGGCCCGAGGCCGTGAGGTTGAAAGCGAGCGCCAGGGTCGCGTTGGTGAAGAAGACGCCGAGCGCCTGCACCAGCTCGTCCTTGTCCATGCCGATCGCCTGCATGAACGGCACCGAGGGGATGACCTGGACGCCGGTTGCGGCCGAGATCAGCCCGGTGATGAGGCCGACGATGCCGCCGACCCATTTCTCATGGCGCCGCGCGACCTTGAAGTTGAACCGGCTCAGGCCGACGATCGCGTAGATCACCAGCAGGGCACCAAGCACCACGGTGCCGTAGGCCGCGTAGGGCCCGGTCAATAGTCCGGCATTGATCCAGATTCCGACGACGGTGCCGAGCATCAGCGGCCACAGCCGCCTGAGGATGTCGCGCAGATAGGGGCCGACGAAGGTCTGCCAGATATTGGTGACGATCGCCGGCACGATCACGATCGCAATCGCCTGGCCCGGCGCCATCGTGGTTGCGAGCAGCCCCATCGCGACCGTCGGCAGACCGAGGCCGAGCGTGCCCTTGACGAAGCCGGCGAGCAGGAAGGCGAAAGCGATGAAGATCAGCAGATGGTCGACCATGGCGGGACATTGACCGATCGACGCGATCGGCACAATCTGGAGGTTACGGAGTTAGCCTTCGGGCATCCCGAAGGGGCGGAACGGAAAAAATGATGCGGTTCGACCTGATCGACTTGCAGTTGTTCATTGCGGTTGCCGATGCGCGAAGTATCACGCAGGGCGCGGTGCGCGCAAACCTTGCGCTGGCCTCTGCCAGCGAGCGGATCAAGGGCCTCGAGGAGGCGCTCGGCGTCGCACTGCTCAAGCGCGGCCGCCGCGGCGTCGAGCTGACGGCGGCGGGCGAGAGCCTGCTCGGCCATGCCCGCATCGTGATCCACAATGTCGAGTCGCTGCAAAGCGATCTCGCCGCCTATGCCAGCGGGGTGCGCGCCAACGTGCTTCTGCTCGCCAACACCTCGGGTCTGTCGGAGCATCTGCCGCGCGCACTCGCGGCCTTCCTGCACGAACATCCCGATATCAGCGTCGATGTCGAGGAGCGCGAGAGCACCGATATCGCGACCGCGATCGCCAGCGGCGCCGCCGATCTCGGCTTCGCAGCCGAGCACGCGCTGCCCGACAGTGTCGAGCGCTTCCTGTTCAGCGAGGACCGCCTGATGCTGGTGGCGCCGCGGCGCAGCGATCTCGGCAATCGCCGCCAGATCGACTTTCAGGAGGTGGTCGGGCGCGATTTCGTCGGCCTCACGGCGACGTCGGCGTTGCAGGTCCATATTTCCCGCCATGCGGCAAAGCTCGGTGCGCGGCTGCGCTTCCGTGCCCGTCTGCGCGGCTTCGACGCGATCTGCCAGATGGTTGCAGCCGATGTCGGCATCGCGGTGATTCCGGAAACCGCGGCCCGGCGCTGCGCGGCTTCGATGCCGATCACGACGATAAGGATTCGCGACGCCTGGGCCAATCGCCGGCTCACGATCTGCGCCCGCAGCTTCAAGGCGCTGCCGCGCGCCGCCAAACAGCTCGTGGAATATTTGCAGGCCGAAGCGCAGCGCTGATCAAGGAGAGTGCCATGCTCACCGTCTGGGGCCGCCGCAGTTCGTTCAATGTGCAGAAGGTGATGTGGCTGATCGGCGAGCTCGAGCTGGCGCATCAGCATATCGATGCCGGCGGCGCGTTCGGCGGGCTCGATGCACCGGCCTTCCTGGCGATGAACCCGCACGGCCGTGTGCCCGTCATCAGGGATGACGAGGCAACCGTCTGGGAATCCCACGCCATCCTGCGCTACCTCGCCGCGCGCTATGGCAACGGTCGCTTCTGGTCCGACGATCCCGTCGTCCGGGCGCGGGTCGACGGCTGGATGGACTGGTCGCAGACCGCGCTGCAGCCGGATTTTCTCGGCGGCGTGTTCTGGGGATTCTTCCGCACCCCTGAAGCGCAGCGCAATTGGCCGGCGATTGAGACGGCGCTCGCCCGCTGCGAGCAGCATTTCGCCAAGCTGGAACGCCTCCTTGAAAGCAACCCGTTCCTGCTCGGCGAGACATTGTCGTTCGCCGACATCACCGCAGGGACCTCGCTCTATCGCTATTTCGAGCTCGAGATCGCACGCCCGCCGTTGCCGGCCGTCGAGCGCTGGTATCGGAGGCTGCAACAGCGCCCGCCGTTTCGTGAGCACGTCATGCTTCCGTTCGAGGAGCTGCGCGGCCGGCTCGATTATTAGCGTTACTTCGCCGTCACCACGCCGGCGTCCTCGATCACCTTCGCCCATTTCCTGATGTCGGCAGCGATGAAGTCGCGGAAATGCTCCGGCGTGTCGCCGGCCAATGTCAGGCCCTGCTCGGCGAGCTTTGCCTTCACGGCCGGATCGGCCATCGCCTCGGTGGCGATCATGTTCAGCCTCGTGATAATCGCCGGCGGCGTTCCTGCGGGGGCGACCATGCCGTACCAGTTCTCGATGATCAGGTCGGGCATGCCGGCCTCCGTCGTGGTCGGCACGTCGGGCGCGGTCGGGGCGCGCTCGCGGCCCCCGAGCGCGATCGGCCGCAGCGTGCCCGCCTTGATCTGCGGCAGGATCACCGGCAGGTCGAGGAAGGTCATCTGCACCTGCCGACCCAGGAGATCGTTCACTGCCGGCGCCGCGCCGCGATAGGGCACGTGGACGATGTCGATCTTCGCCGTCAGCTTGAACAATTCGCAGGCCAGATGCGGCAGGCTGCCGGGGCCGGAGGAGGCGAAGTTGAGCTTGCCCGGCTGCGCCTTGGCGAGCGCGACCAGCTCGCTCATGTTCTTTGCCGGCACGTCGGTGGCGACGACCAGCATTTCCGGCACGGTGGCGACCAGCGTCACCGGGGCGAGATCCTTCAGCGTATCGTAGGCGACCTTTTCCATGCTCGGGCTGATCGCGAGCGCGCCGGCGCTGGCGATCGCAACCGTGTAGCCGTCGGGCGCGGCCTTCGCGACCGCGTCGGTGCCGAGCACGCCGCCCTGGCCGGCGCGATTGTCGACGATGATCGGCTGCTTCACCAGTTCCGATATCTTCTGTCCGATCACCCGCGCGATGATGTCGTTCGGCCCACCCGGCGGGAACGGCACGATCAGCCGGATCGGCTTGGTCGGGAACTCCTGGGCCGAAGCTGCAATGGGCGTGAGAAGCAGGAGAACGGCTGCCAACAGCCTGCCGCAAATCGTCATGTGCGCCCACCCCTGACTTTTCTCGTTGCAGTCAGGATGTGCGCAGATCAATCGTCCGGCAACCCGAGAATCAGGCGTTGAGCAGCTTCATCGCGGCTTCGTGCACGCGCGGATCGCCGGCTGCGATGATGCGGCCGCCGCCCTGCGCCGGCTTGCCGTCCCAGGTGGTGACGACGCCGCCGGCGCCGGTGACGATCGGGATCAGGCCGGCGATGTCGTAGGGCTTCAGCTCGGTCTCGATCACGAGGTCGAGATGGCCGGCCGCCAGCATGCAATAGGAGTAGCAGTCGCCGCCGTAGCGCGACAGCCGCGCCGCGTTTTCGACCCGGCCGAAGCGGGCGCGGTCATCCGGATTCATCAGAAGCGGGCTCGTGGTGAAGGTGGTCGCCTCCTTCAGCGAGGCGCAACGCCGCACCGAGAGCCGCCGTCCGCCCGACGGCCCGGAATAATTCGCCGAGCCGTTGTCGCCGGAGAAGCGCTCGCCGATATAGGGCTGGTGCATCATGCCGAATACCGGCGTACCTTTGTGCAGCAGCGCGATCAGCGTGCCCCAGATCGGAAAACCGGCGATGAAGGACTTCGTGCCGTCGATCGGGTCGAGCACCCAGACATAGTCGGCGTCTTCGCGCTCATTGCCGAACTCCTCGCCGACGATGCCGTGCTGGGGGAAGTTCGCCTTGATCAGCCGTCGCATCACCGCTTCGGCGGCGCGGTCGGCTTCGGTGACCGGATCGAAATCGTTCGAACTCTTGTTGTCGACCGAAAGCGAGGTGCGGAAGAAGGGCAGGATGGTTTCGCCGGATGCGGTCGCGAGGCGGCCGATGAAGGCGGTGAAGTCGATGACCGTCACGGCTTGTCCCTGAAATGCGCAAAACGACGCGGTAGAGGTCGGATGCGTTCTTGCCTAGCTCAATCCAATGCTGTGCGCACGATTAACGCAGCGTTATCCCAGCCTGATGACCCGGTTTCGGACTTTCGATTTGGCTTCGGATTCGAAAGCCTCTCTGGCTGCTGGCCGGATCACGAAGTCGCGAGTTCTGGTATACAAGCTATGCGCAAAGCGCCGTCTGACCGGGGTTTATCCCGTAAGTCTCTGATACTGAACAACAAAAATTTCCGGCGCGGGCCTGTGGCAAATGCGACAGCCTACTAACAAATACGCAGGAAATGTTTCGAAAGTTCTTGCGTTTTGTGCAGCGCGGTCGCATATTGTTGCGGTGCGGTAGCGCCTCGCGCTATCGCTGCCCTCCTTGGGCGTTTCCTCCCTAGACTTGGGCCGCTTGTTCATTCAAGCGGCCCTTTTTTCTTGGTTCGACGACTTCCCGGCGTGAATGCGGAATCCAATTTCGCATCCGGTCACGCCACCAACTGAATTCCCCGTTCACGACTTCGTCGATCACCGCATGGCTAGTCGACGACGCAGCTACTCAGCAGCCGCCTGGAATGGGCCGAGATCTCCGAACGGAATCTTTGCGAGAGCATCGGCGAGTGTCGCGAAGTCGGCGGCCACCTGGGCGAAGCGCGGTCCGCGCTCACGGTGGCGCTCATCCATATAGACCGCGCGGTTGAGCTCGATCTGCACGGTGTGCAGGCCGCTCGCCGGGTTGCCGTAATGCTCGGTGATGAAACCGCCGGCATAGGGCTTGTTGCGGCCGATCGAATAGCCGAGCGAGCTCATGATCTCCTCGACGAGGTCGGGCAGCAGCGGCGCGCAGCTCGTGCCATAGCGGTCGCCGATCACGACGTCGGGCCGGCGCGGCTCGTCGCGCGACACGCCGATCGACGGCATCGAGTGGCAATCGACCACGATCACGGCGCCGAACGCCTGGTGCGCCTTGTTGATCAGCCGGCGCAGCGCGCGGTGGTAGGGCTTGTACAGCACCTCGATCCGCCGCAGCGCGTCATCGACGTCGAGCCGCTCGCGGTAGATCTCCTGTCCGTCGCCGACCACGCGCGGGATGGTGCCGAGGCCGCCGGCGACCCGCATCGAGCGGGTGTTGGCGAAGCTCGGCAGCCGCCCGGTGAACATCCGCGGGTCGAGCTCATAGGGCTCGCGGTTCACGTCGACATAGGAGCGCGGGAAGTTGACCCGGACGATCGGAAAGCCGCGCTCGCTCACGCCGGCGATCAGCTCGTCCATGAAACTGTCTTCGGAGCGGCGCAGCGCCGCCACATCGATGCGCGATGCCTCGAGGAATTCGGCCGGGTAGACCGAGCCCGAATGCGGGGAATTGAAGATGATCGGCGCGCGCCAGGCCTGCGGCTCAACGATCTCGAACGGGGGCGACAACTCGCCAGCAAATTCGGTCATTCCCTTGGCGCCGTCCCTTGCGTCCGCCTCGCCCCGCAAGAACTGGTTCTGCCGGAAAAGCGGAGATTTATGGGCAGGCATTGTCGGTAATCGCGATCATTCTGCCAAGTGAAAAGAGTGTGGCGCGCCCTGGAACGCGTCTTAAAAGCGGGAAATGCCGCTGATGGTTGATTCGACGCGTGGTTCGGTCCACAAATCGCTGGTGCGCATTTGCCGCTGGCTTGACGCAAATTTCACCCGAAATTTACCGTCTGTCGGGCTTACTGTTCGGACTGCTCCTCCAGCCGGATTCGACGATTCCTGCCATGCCGAAAATACTTCTCGCCGAAGACGACACCGATATGCGCCGCTTCCTGGTCAAGGCGCTCGAAAATGCGGGATTCAAGGTCTCGCCGCACGACAACGGCATGTCGGCCTACCAGCGGCTGCGCGAGGAGCCGTTCGAAATGCTGCTGACCGACATCGTGATGCCCGAGATGGACGGCATCGAGCTGGCGCGCCGTGCCTCGGAACTCGATCCCGATATCAAGATCATGTTCATCACCGGCTTCGCCGCGGTGGCCCTCAATTCCGATTCGGAGGCGCCGAAAAACGCCAAGGTGTTGGCCAAGCCCGTGCACCTCAGGGAATTGGTCAGCGAAGTGAACAAGTTGCTGGCGGCCTGATTCGCCAAAAAACCTTCACTTTGCATCCTTGCCTGCCCCGCCGCGGTCCGTTATAGGGACCCGATCCAAACATGGCTTTGGGTGCGTAGCTCAGCGGGAGAGCACTACCTTGACATGGTAGGGGTCACAGGTTCGATCCCTGTCGCACCCACCACGCTTCGCCCTGACGGGCTTCGCGTGGCGCAGCCACGCCGGAGACCGCCAGAGCGAAGCGTGTCCGGCGTAGCTTGAACGCGAAGTGAAAGCGAAGACGGACGACCGCGCCGAAGCCCAAAGGGCGCAGGCGGGCCGTTGGCCGCGAGCTTCGGCTCGTCAAGCCACGCGTCGCGATGACGGTTCGGATGAGATACAGCTTCGCGTTCTCGCGACGTGGCGTGGCTGGATGCCTCGGTTGAGGACGAGCACTGCGCGTAGCGGGATAACGCAATCCCAGCCAAATTTAGGAAGCGCCCAGCTTGGTGTCGCAATTCGGCACCCGGCCGAACCGGCCGTGTAGTCCGCGCCAGAGGCCGGCGCATAGAATGTTCAGGAGCTTGCGCATCGACTTTCCCCTCGACATCCGCATCGGTGATCCTGCTGATGTCGGTGACCGAAGGACAGAGCCAAATCTGGGCAGGCCTGCGCAGTTTCTAAGCAGGCCGCCCACGCGGCCGCGCCGCGCGTGCCGGAAAATCTCATCAGATTCAGTTGCCGGTGCTTTGGCACGCCTCGTGCATCAAAGGCGCTGAGTTGGCCGCTAGGGTTCCGATCTTGCCAGGCAAGATGCTGGTCCGAGAGCAGCCGCTTGCGGGGGAGACATCCCCGCAGGTGCACGGCGGGATAAAAGCCCGGGAGACCTCGTTAGCCAAGGGATTGGCGGAGCGATGGTCTTTTCGCCAGTCCCTTTTTGTGAAGTTTCGCAAGAGGGATCGGCAATGAACAAGTTCTCTTTCTTCCTTCGCTCTGTTGTCATCGGCTGCGCGGTCGTGCTCGCGGCGGCGCCCGCGGCCGAGGCGGCGCCGAAGAAAAGCTTCAAGGTCGCCTGGTCGATCTATGTCGGGTGGATGCCGTGGGGCTATGCGGCCGACACCGGCATCGTCAAGAAATGGGCCGACAAATACGGCATCACGATCGAGGTCAAGCAGTTCAACGACTACGTCGAGTCGATCAATCAGTATACCGCCGGCGGCTATGATGCCGTCACCATCACCAACATGGATGCGCTGTCGATTCCGGCAGCCGGCGGCGTCGACACCACAGCGGTCGTGATGGGTGACTTCTCCAACGGCAACGACGCGGTGATCCTCAAGAACAAGTCGGACCTCGCCGCGATCAAGGGCCAGACCGTCAACCTGGTTGAATTCTCGGTGTCGCATTATCTGCTGGCGCGGGCACTCGAGACCTCCAAGCTGAGCGAGAAGGACGTCAAGGTCGTCAACACCTCCGACGCCGATATCGCCGCCGCCTACAAGACCCCTGACGTCAATGCGGTCGTGACCTGGAATCCGATCGTGACCGAAATCCTCGGCTCGCCCGATGCCAGGAAGGTTTTCGACTCCTCGCAGATCCCCGGCGAGATCATGGATCTGATGGTGGTGAACACCGCGGTTGCCAAGGACAATCCGGATTTCGCCAAGGCGCTGGTCGGCATCTGGTACGAGACGCTGTCCAGGATGACCGCCAACGATCCCGCCGCGAAGGCTGCCAAGGAGGCGATGGCCAAGGCCTCCGGCACCGACCTCGCCGGTTTCGACAGCCAGCTCTCGACCACAAAACTGTTCGACAAGGCAACCGACGCCGAAGCTTTTACGCGCAGCAAGACGATCGGGACGACGATGGACCGGGTCCGTAAATTCCTGTTCGAAAAGGACCTGCTCGGCAAGGGCGCGAAGTCGGCCGACGCCGTCGGCATCGAGCTCGCCGACAAGTCGGTGCTCGGCGACAAGTCGAACGTCAAGCTGCGCTTCGACCCGACCTTCATGGACGAAGCCGCCAAGGGCAAGCTCTGAGGGCAGGCCCTGACGCCACGGCGCGATCCCCAAAGCAGGAGCCGACGATGCGACTTGTGAACATACGGCCGGGACGGCAGACGCGATTCTATCTGCTCGCGCTGCCGTTCCTGTTGGTCGCAATCGCCTACTTCGCCAGCTCCGGCGCGCGGCTCGCGCAGAACCCGAACGACAAGCTGCTGCCGGCGCTGCCGAGCATGGTGCAGGCGGTCAAGCAGATGGCGTTCGAGGTCGATCCGCGCACCGGCGGCTATCTGATGGCCTCCGACACCGTCGCGAGCCTCGGGCGACTGGGGTCGGCGCTGGCGATCTCGACGACGGCGGCGCTGGTGCTCGGCATCGTGATCGGGCTGCTGCCGGGCGCCAATGCGCTGCTCGGACCGTTCGTATCGGTCACCTCGATGGTGCCGCCGCTGGCGCTGCTGCCGATCCTGTTCATCGTGATGGGGCTCGGGGAGAATTCGAAGATCGCGCTGATCGTGATCGGGACGCTGCCTTGCATGATCCGCGACCTCGCCATGAAAGTGCAGGAGTTGCCGCGCGAGCAGATCGTCAAGGCGCAGACGCTCGGCGCCTCGACCTGGCAGATCGCGCTCCGCGTCGCAATGCCGCAAACCCTGCCGCGGCTGATCGACGTGCTGCGGCTGCAGCTCGGCCCGGCCTGGCTGTTCCTGATCGCGGCCGAGGCGATCGCCTCCGATTCCGGGCTCGGCTATCGGATCTTCCTGGTGCGGCGCTATCTCGCGATGGACGTCATCATCCCCTACGTCGCCTGGATCACGCTGCTCGCGTTCCTGATCGATGTCGGCCTGCGCGTTCTGCAACGCAGGGCGTTTCCCTGGTTTGCCTCGGTGAGGGCGGAATGAGCGCGATCCGCTTCGACGACGTCTGGAAGGAATATGGCGACCACATCGTGCTCGAGCGCATCACGATGGAGGTCGAGCCGCGCGCTTTCATTGCGCTGGTCGGTCCGTCCGGTTGCGGCAAGACCACGCTGCTCCGCATGCTGCTCGGCGAGGAGCAGCCGAGCCGCGGCCGGATCCTGGTCGACGGCAAGCCGTTGCCCGCCGAACCGGACGCCGACCGCGGCGTGGTGTTCCAGCGCTACTCGGTGTTTCCGCATCTCACCGTGTTGCAGAACGTGATGCTCGGGCGCGAACTGCGCGACGCCAAGTTCACCGCCCGCCTGTTCGGCGCCGCGCGGCGCGCCGCGGCGGACGATGCCATGAAGCTGCTCGCAGAGGTCGGGCTCGCCGGCCAGGAGAACAAGTATCCGTCGGCGCTGTCGGGCGGCATGCAGCAGCGCCTCGCGCTGGCGCAGGCGATCATGCGCGGCCCAAAGATCCTGCTGCTCGACGAGCCGTTCGGCGCGCTCGACCCGGGCATCCGCGCCGACATCCATGTGCTGATGAAGCGGCTATGGAATGAGACGCATCTCACCGTCGTGATGGTCACGCATGACCTCAGCGAAGCGTTCGGGCTCGCGACGCGCGTGATCGCGCTGGAGCGCTCGCGCAATCGCCCGGAGGAGCGCGAGCGTTACGGCGCCACCGTGTCGCGCGACCTCGAGATATTTCCGCGCCGCAGCGCAGAGCCGCGCGCGATCATTCAACCAGCTCCGATCGGGACGACCCGATCAGGCAAGGAGCATCAGCCGGGACGGCCCGGCGCTCTCGTCTTGAAGGAGCAACCATGATCCTCACAGAGGAACAGAAGGCCGAGGTCGCGGCGCATACGAGGCGCTACAACGAGCTGAAGGCGGCGGGGCAGGAGCATGCGCCGCGCGCGCTGCCGGCGCCGACCGCGCGCGACGCAGTACCGATCGCCGCTGCGGCGATCATCCATCGCGAGGTGATTCCGGCCGGCTGGTACTGGACCACGCGACTGGACCGCGGCGATACGCTGCGCATCGTCAACAATTCGGGGACATCCACGGTCAGCCTGCTCGCCTGGAATGCGACCGATCCCAGTGAACGGCTGAACCACGCCGACACCATCAAGGTGCAATGGGCGGCGCGGCTGCAGAAGGGACGCGTGCTGCTGTCCGACATGGGGCGAGCGCTGCTCGGCCTCACCGAGGACACCAGCGCGGCGCATGACGCGGTGGTCGGCGGTTCGACGGCTGCGACCAACCAGGCGAAATACGGCGACGGCAATTTCCGCAACACGCGCGACAACTTCATTCTCGCAGCAAGCAAGCTCGGGCTCGGCCGCCGCGACGTGCATCCCTGCGTCAGCTTCTTTGCGCCGGTCGCGATCGACGCGGACGGCAAGTTCGTCTGGTCGGCGCAGCGCCGCGCGAAAGGCGACTTCGTCGATCTGCGCGCCGAGATGGACCTGTTGATTGCGCTGTCGAACTGCCCGCATCCGCTCGATCCTGCTGTGACCTATCCGCAGGCGAGCGTGGAGATCGTACGTTACCGCGCCGATGCGCCGGCGGCGGATGATTTGTGCCGAACCGCGACGGCTGAAGCGATCCGCGCCTATGAGAACAACGCGCTGTATTTCGGCGAGACCACCGAAGGAGCAGTGCAATGACCGCGCAATCCGCCCAGACCAACGGCCGCATTGTCCTCGACGTTGAGATTGCCGCGCGAAAGCCGTGGTCGGCGATCATCCGCAAGGGCCAGACCCTGCGGATCACCGATACCCATGGCCAGCAGGCGGTGGATACGCTGTTCTACTGCGCCAGCGATTTCGGCGAGCGCTACAGCGGCCAGGATACGCTGCGCGCGCAGGGCTCGGCCTATGTCGGGCTCGGCACCAACATCATGTCCAACGAAGGCCGCGTGATGCTGCGCGTCACGGCCGACAGTTGCGGCCTGCATGACACGTCGGCGGGGGCCTGCTCCTGCGAGAGCAACACCGTGCGATTCGGTCACCAGACCCGCTACCAGCATGCCTGCCGCGAGAACTTCGTGGTCGAAGCCGCGAAATACGGCCTCTCGAAGCACGACATCGTGCCGAACCTCAACTTCTTCATGAACGTGCCGATCGATCCGGCCGGCAACTTCACCGTGGTCGACGGCGTCTCGAAGCCTGGCGACGCCGTTGAGCTGGTCGCCGAGATGGACGTGCTGTGCCTGATTTCGAACTGCCCGCAGATCAACAATCCCTGCAACGGCTTCTTCCCGACGCCGGTCCAGGTGACGATCTTCGAGCCGGAGGCGTGAGGCATGTTCAGCAAGGTCCTGATTGCCAACCGCGGCGAGATCGCCGGGCGGATCGGCAGAACGTTGCGCCATATGGGCATCGCTTCGGTCGCGGTCTATTCCGACGCCGACCGCTTCACCCGGCCGGTGCTCGAGGCCGACGAGGCGGTGCGCATTGGCCCGGCGCCGGCCGCCGAGAGCTATCTTAACGTCGATGCGATCATGGCGGCGTGCCTTGCGACCGGCGCGCAGGCGGTGCATCCCGGCTACGGCTTCCTGTCGGAGAACCGCCGCTTTGCCGAGCGGCTCGCCGAGCACGGCATCAGGTTAATCGGGCCGCGGCCGGAACATCTCGACGCCTTCGGCCTCAAGCACAAGGCACGCGAGATCGCGGAGCGGAGCGGCGTGCCGCTGCTGCCGGGCTCCGGCCTGCTGGAGACCATCGACGAGGCCGTATGCGAGGCCGAGCGGATCGGCTTTCCGGTGATGCTGAAGAGCACGGCGGGCGGCGGCGGCATCGGCATGCAGCTCTGCCACGACGTCGCGACGCTGCGCGAGCGCTTTGCGTCCGTGCAGCGCACGGCGCGCGCGAGCTTTGGCGATGCCCGGGTCTATCTCGAGCGGTTCGTCGCGCGCGCCCGCCACATCGAGGTGCAGATCTTCGGCAACGGCAGCGGCGACGTGGTTGCGCTCGGCGAGCGCGACTGCTCGCTGCAGCGGCGCAACCAGAAGGTCTTTGAGGAGACGCCGGCGCCGGGGCTCTCTGGCGAGGTCCGGCAGCGCCTGCATGAAGCCGCGGTGTCGCTCGGCAAGGCGGTGGCTTACGAATCCGCCGGCACGGTGGAGTTCATCTACGACGTCGAGCGGGAGGATTTCTACTTCCTCGAGGTCAACACCCGCCTGCAGGTCGAGCATCCCGTCACCGAGCAGGTCACCGGCGTCGATCTCGTCGAATGGATGATCCGGCAGGCGGCCGGCGAGGACGTGCTGGGCACCGCGGGCACGCTTGCGCCAAAGGGCGCGGCGATCGAGGTGCGGCTCTATGCGGAGAATCCGGGCGCCGGTTTTCGCCCGAGCGCGGGCCGGCTGACGCAGGTCTCTTTCTCGCCGGATGCGCGGATCGACGGCTGGATCGAGACCGGCTCCGAGGTGACGCCGTTCTACGATCCGATGCTGGCCAAGATCATCGTGACGGCCGACACGCGCGAAGCCGCGATCGCGCGGCTGACGCAGGCGCTGGATGAGACGGCTATTGCCGGCATCGAGACCAATCTCGATTATCTGCGTGCGATCGCCACGTCCGACGTGTTCCGCAGCGGGCAGGTCGCGACCAGCGTGCTCGGCGCGTTCGCCTATCGTCCCCGCACCATCGATGTCGTTGCACCCGGTGCGCAGAGCGGCGTGCAGGAATTGCCCGGCCGGCTGCACCTCTGGCATGTCGGCGTGCCGCCGAGCGGTCCGATGGACGAACGGTCGTTTCGGCTTGCGAATCGCGTGGTGGGAAACCCGGAGACGACGACCGCGCTCGAACTGACGGTCAACGGACCAACCCTGCGCTTCAACACTGATGCGATCGTCGCGGTCTCGGGCGCGCAGATGAAGGCGGCGCTCGACGGCGTCGAGATTGCGTATCACGAGCCGATCGCGGTGCGCGCCGGTCAGACGCTCGCGATCGGCAGCATCAAGGGGCCGGGTCAGCGCAGCTATCTCGCCGTGCGCGGCGGCTTCAATGTGCCTCAGATTCTCGGCTCGCGCGCGGTGTTCGCGCTCGGCGCCTTCGGCGGTCACGCCACGGGCTCCTTGAAGGCCGGAGATGTTCTGCATATCGGCGCGGAAGCAACTGGCCTGGCGCCGCCGCAGCGCGCCACAGAGAACGAGCGGCCGCAGCTCACGTCGGCGTGGCAGATCGGCGTGATCTATGGCCCGCATGGCGCGCCTGATTTCTTTCTTGACGAGGACATCGAGACGCTGTTCTCCACGAGCTACGAGGTGCACTTCAACAGCGCCCGCACCGGCGTGCGGCTGATCGGCCCCAAGCCGCACTGGGCACGGACCGACGGCGGCGAAGCCGGGCTGCATCCGTCGAACATCCACGACAACGCCTATGCGGTCGGCTCGATCGACTTCACCGGCGACATGCCGATCATCCTCGGCCCGGACGGGCCGAGCCTCGGCGGCTTCGTCTGTCCGGCGGTGGTCGCGCGCGACGAACTCTGGAAGGTCGGTCAGCTCCGGCCGGGCGACACCGTCCGTTTCGTTCCGGTGAAAAGCGACGATCCGGTTGCCGGCCCCACCGTCCTCAAGGCACCGGAGCTCGGTTCTGCGATCGTCGGTCGCAACGATGACGGTCCGATCCCGGTGGTATACCGGCGCGCCGGTGACGACAATCTGCTGGTCGAATACGGCCCGATGGAGCTCGACATCGCGTTGCGGCTGCGCGTGCATGTGCTGGCGCAGGCATTGGAGGACGCAAAGCTCGGCGGCCTGATCGATCTCACGCCCGGCATCCGCTCGCTCCAGATCCACTACGACGGTACGACACTGTCGCGCGGAAAACTGCTCGATGTGCTGCGCCGGATCGAGCGCCAATTGCCTGATGTCGATGCGATGCGGGTGCCGAGCCGCACGGTACACCTGCCGCTGTCGTGGCGCGACCCGCAGGCCGAGCTGGCGATGCGCAAATATCAGGAGCTGGTGCGATCAGATGCGCCGTGGTGTCCGTCGAATGTCGAGTTCATCCGGCGCATCAATGGGCTGGCGAGCGAGGACGACGTCCGCCGCATCGTGTTCGACGCCGACTATTTCGTGCTCGGCCTCGGCGATGTCTATCTCGGCGCGCCGGTGGCGACGCCGCTCGACCCGCGGCATCGGCTGGTGACCACCAAGTACAATCCGGCGCGGACCTGGACGCCGGAGAACGCGGTCGGGATCGGCGGCGCCTATATGTGCATCTACGGCATGGAAGGGCCGGGCGGCTACCAGCTGTTCGGCCGCACCATCCAGGTCTGGAACACCTGGCGCACGACGAAAGTGTTCGAGCCAGGCCATCCCTGGCTGCTGCGGTTCTTCGACAAGATCCGTTTCTTTCCGGTCGATGCCGACGAACTGCTGGATGCCCGCGCCGCGTTCCCGCACGGGCAATACGACATCAGGATCGAGCAGGGCGAGTTCTCCTACGCCGACTATGCGCGAACGTTGGCCGGCGCGCAGTCGTCGATCACCACATTCAAGGCGGCGCAGCAGGCCGCGTTCGATGCCGAGCGCCGACGCTGGCGCGAGCTGAAGCTCGACGAGGCGCCGGCTGAATCGGCCGAGATTGCCGCCGTTGCGACCGGCATTCCCGACGGCCAGGTCGGCGCATTTTCGGAAGTACCGGGCAACATCTGGAAGATCCTGGTCGAGGAGGGCGCCAAAGTCGCGGCCGGCGATGTGCTCGCGATCATCGAATCCATGAAGATGGAGATCTCGGTGCTCTCGCCGGCGGCCGGCCGCATCGCATCGGTTCCGGTGAAGCCGGGACAGACGCTGCGGGCGGGCGATGTCGTGGCATTGATCCGGCCGGAATAGATTCCGCGTCACGAGCGATCTGCTGCGGTCCTGTCCCCGGCATTGCTCTATGGGGGCCGATCGGATGGAAGCCGACCTCGCCATGCCTCGTTGGCGAGGAGCCGGCGCTGCCGGTCGGCGATGGCTGGCCATCCGGAGCGCACCACGCTGAGGACCGCAGCGTCGGCCGATGGACCTTCATCGCAGGCAAAATAGGCGCGAAGCCGTCCTTCGCAGTGAAAGCCGAGGTCAGCGTAGAGCTCGAGCGTACGCCGCAGCCGCCAATCCAGATGCACCTCGGCCCGCTCGACGGCGAGCACCTCGAACGCATACCGCGTCATGAGATGCGCGACATGGCTCATGAGCAGGATCTCGCCAAATCGTCCGCTGCTCCAGATCGGCGCAAGCGTCGCCCGCTTTTCGTTCGGCTCGAGTGCCGCGAAAGCGGTAAGGCCGATGACGTCGCCGGACCCGGTATCCTCGATCGCGAACGCGGCCGTGACGTTGGCGCAGCTCAGCGCGGCAGCCGCGCGCGCGGCCGCGGACTGGCCGGAGCCGCCGCGATCGAGCTGCCGAAGCATGCCGGCGTCCCCGAGCGGCCTTACCCGCGAGATTTCAGAACCGCGGATCCTCCTCAGCAGGATGCGGTCAGTGGCCAAGGCGGCATGGTTGTCCACGAATTGCATGCCCTATTGACGCATCGAACCGATATGCCGTCAAATGACTGAAATGGCAGTTCGTATGCGGATTGGTCATGTTCCTGAATCCGAGACACGTCGACCTGTTCCGTGAGGTCGTGCGTCACAACGGAATCACCAAGGCGGCCCTGAGCCTGCGGATCGGGCAGCCCTTCGTCAGTCGCGCCATTGCGCGGCTGGAGCGCGAGATCGGCTTCGCGCTGTTCGTACGCGGGCGCGGCGGTGTCACGTTGACGCCGGAAGGCGAGATCTTCCTGCATGAGGTCGAGCGCAACCAGGCCGGACTGGAGTATTTGGCGCGTGCGGCGCGCGGCATTCGCGCGAGGGGCAGCGGGACGCTGAGGATCGCCTGCCTTCCGGCATTCACCTATTCGTTGATGCCGCGGATCGTCAGCAAATTCTCCAGGAAGAACCCTGGCATCATGTTGTCGGTCGCCGTGCATAGTCCTGAACGGGTCTGGAGTCTGGTTGCCGCAGGCCAGTGCGATGTCGGGCTGGCACGACCCCAGTCAGGTTTTGCGGCGGTCGACGACGAACTGCTGATGACGACCGACGCCATCTGCGTGCTGCCGCGTCAGCACCGGCTGCGGTCCAAACGATTGATTATCCCAAAGGACCTGCACGGCGAGGCGATGATTGCGCCAGCCCCAGGCGCGCCGCATCGGTCGCGCCTCGAACGCGCCTTCGAAGACGCCGGGGCCGAGGTCAGAACGGTGGCGGAGATTCAGTACAGCATGCAGCGCTGCGCTCTGGTTGCACAGGGACTGGGTTTCTCGATCGTCGATCCCGTCGTGGCGCGGGATTTTGCCAGCGCCCGGATCGTGCTCAAGCCGTTCACGCCGCGGCTGGAGCTCACGACCGTGCTGCTGTTCCCGTCGCAACGGCCGCGCAGCCGTCTTGCGCTCGAATTCTGCGACCTACTTCGCGCCGAGACCGCGGAATACAGGAAGCCCGCCCGCGCGCCGGCCTGACCATCCGTGCCGCATGTTCCGCGCTGCCAGACGCAGCGCGTCATGACGGATGAGCTGCTCGCGACAGCTCCGTGTAGGACGCGTTGCGCGCGGCACGCGAGAATCGTTGTAGGCGTTGGAAATTATCGATGACAAGATTTGCGATTGTAAGTACGCAATTTCGTAGCTGCGATGCTGGCAACTGCGCAGCCGGCATTGAGCTGGCCGCCGGGGTTGTCGCTGGGATCAAGCGAGGCGCGTGATATGTGCTTGCGCCGACGTGGCCGACGCGGTTGAATTTGACGATTCCAGAATTAGCGGCCAAGCTGAATCTCTTTCCGAGATGCGGCGCCAGCTGCTTCTCCAACAACATAAGAACTTGCCGTGCGAGGGCGCGGTTCAAGATTCTCCTTTTGCCAATGTGGCCCATCGTTGAGAGGATGCTTTAGATGCAGGCAAGGTCGCCATCAGAGTCACCAGAGCGTTCTTTGGAGGCGACATCGGATTTCGTGACACGGCTTGATAACGCCAACAGTGAAGCAGAGATCGTGGCTGAGGTGATGCGCCAAGTCTCCGGCTACGGCGCGAGCTCGTTCATTGCTGTCGTCATTCCGAGGCAGGGCATGCGCGCTGCGGACTCCCGGTGCATTCTGCTGAACTCCTGGCCGGCCGACTGGCTGAAGCGCTATATCGCCCTGAATTACTCCGAGCACGATCCGATCAGGCGCTGTATTCGCGAGAGCCATCGCCCGTTTCTCTGGAGTGAGATCGCCCCGCAATACCTTGAGCATCCCTTGTCGCGCCGGATCGTGGCGGAGGCCGCGACGTTCGGATTGAAGGAGGGATTTGCGCTTGCGTTGCCGTCTCTGGACGGCAATCTGATCGGCTTTGCGATTGCGGGCGAGAGCCTCAAGGTCGATGCTCGGAAGCGGCACGAACTGCGGATCATCGCGACCTATGCCGTCGGCCGCGCGCTTCGTTTGCGGAACATGGTCCAGCTGCAGCCGGCGATCAACGTCACGCTGCGTGAACGCGAAGCGGTGCAGCTCGCGGCCTCCGGGTTGAACGAGCGCGAGATCGGCGCAAGGATGGGCATCTCGGGCCACGGCGTCGACAAGCATCTGAGATCGGTTCGCGAGAAGGTGCAGGCGCGCAACACGGCTCAGGCGATTGCTGAACTCCTGCGGCTCCGGCTCATCACCTGACGGCAGGCCTCACACCTCGAGCCATTCCTCGCGAATGGCGGCGTTGTTCTTGAGCTGCTCGGGGGTGCCTTCGAACACCACGCGGCCGTGGCCCATGATGTAGACCCGGTTCGAGATCTTCATCGCGATCGACAGCTTCTGCTCGACCAGCAGGATGGCGACGCCGGCCTTCGCGATCCGCGCGATCAGCTCGCCGACCTGCTGCACGATCAGCGGCGCGAGACCCTCGGTCGGCTCGTCGATCATCATCAGCTCGGGATCGCCGAGCAGGGTGCGGCAGGTGGTCAGCATCTGCTTCTCGCCGCCCGACAGCACCCCGGCCGGCGTATCGGCGCGGCGGGCGAGGTTGGGGAACATGTCGAGCATCTCCTGCAACCGCCACTTGCCGGGGCGGCGCGGATCCTTGATGCCGAGGATCAGGTTCTGGCGCACCGTCAGGCTCGGGAAGATGTCGCGATGCTCGGGCACATAGCCGAGGCCGAGGCGGGCGATCTTGTGGCTCGGCAGACCCGCGATGTCCTGGCCCTTGAAGCGGATGGTGCCCTGCGGCGGCACCTCGCCCATGATCGCCTTGACGGTGGTGGAGCGGCCGACGCCGTTGCGGCCGAGCAGGCTCACCACCTCGCCGGCCGCGATGTCGAGATCGACGCCCTGCAGGATGTGGCTCTTGCCGTAATAGGCGTGAAGATTCCTGACTTCGAGCATCAGTCGACCTCCTCGCCGAGATAGGCTTCCTTGACCTTCGGGTTGCCGCGGATCTCCTCAGGCGTGCCGGAGGCGATGATGTGGCCGTAGACCAGCACCGAGATGCGGTCGGCGAGGCCGAACACCACGCTCATGTCGTGCTCGACGATGACGAGCGTGCGGCCTTCGGTGAGACGGCGGATCAGCGCGACGGCGCGCTCGGTCTCGGCGTGGCTCATGCCCGCGGTCGGCTCGTCCAGCATGATGACGCTGGCGCCGCCGGCGATCGTGATGCCGATCTCGAGTTCGCGCTGCTCGGCATAGGTCAGGAGGCCCGCCGGCACGTCGCGGCGATGGCTGAGATGGATATCGTCGAGGATCTGCGCGGTGCGCTGCTTCACCTCGGGCAGGCTGTCGACGTTCTTCCAGAACGCGTAGCGATGCCCGGTCGCCCACAGCACGGCGCAGCGGACATTCTCCCACACCGTCATGCGGGCGAACACGTTGGTGACCTGGAACGAGCGTGACAGCCCGCGGCGGTTGATCTCGAATGGCCGCAGCCCCGAGGTCACCGCGCCGTTGAGGCGGATCTCACCCGAGGTCGGCTTGATGTGGCCGGAGATCAGGTTGAACGTCGTCGACTTGCCGGCCCCGTTCGGGCCGATGATGGCGTGACGCTCGCCCTTGGCGACGCTCAGATTGAGGTCGCGGATGATCTGGACATTGCCGAAGCTCTTCTCGACGGCGTTGACTTGAATGGCAGCGGTCATGCGAGATACCCCCGATCACGGGCCACCGTCGCGGCGCGATCCCAGGCCTCCGCGACGCGCTTCCAGGTGATGCGCGCAACCATGAAGCCGCCGACCAGCAGCACCGCAGCAGCCACCCAAGTCGTCGGCGCGGTCGCGACGAACGGGATGCCGAGCAGGTTGATCGGATCGCCGCCGGAGAAGCGCGCGACGGTCTCGATGGTCAGGATGATGCCGAGTGCAAACGCCAGCGTCGGAACCGCCGCGACCAGGTAGGACGGGATCACCGTGCCGAGCGTTCCGGCGCGGATCAGCGGACGATGCTTCATCAGGATGCCGGCGATGCCGCCGGGTGCGAACATCACGATGCCGATGAAGATGATGCCGAAATAGAGCTGCCAGACCGAGGTGACGCTGGTCAGCCCGAGTTGCAGATAGGTCACCAGGATGGCCCCGAGGATCGGGCCGAAGAAATAGGCGGTGCCGCCGATAAACGCCGAGAACAGCACGAGGCCGGATTGCGTCGCACCGAGATAGGCGGAGTTGGCGATCTCGAAATTGATCGCGGCCAGCCCGCCGGCGATGCCGGCGAAGAAGCCCGCGAACATGTAGGCGAGATAGCGCACCACATGCGGATCGTAGCCGATGAACTCGACGCGCTCCGGATTGTCGCGCACCGCGTTGCAGATGCGCCCCAAGGGCGTCCGGGTCAGCGCATACATCGCGATCGCCGAGACCAGCACCCAGAACGCGATCAGGTAATAGACCTGGAGCTGCGGTCCGAAGGTCCAGCCGAACAGCGGCATCAGCGAGGTGCGGTCGGTGGTGATGCCGGATTCGCCGCCGAACACGCTGCGCAGGATCAGCGAGGACGAGGCGACCAGTTCGCCGATGCCGAGCGAGATCATCGCGAACACCGTGCCGGCGCGCTTGGTCATGACCCAGCCGACCACGACCGCGAAGGCCATGCCGCCGATGCCGCCGACCAGCGGAATCACCGGCAGCGGGATCGGCCAGTTGTGGCTCGCGACTGCGTTCATGGCGTGGACGGCGAGGAAGCCGCCGAGGCCGTATTGCACGGCGTGGCCGAACGACAACAGGCCGGTCTGGCCGAGCAGGATGTTGTAGGACAGCGCGAAGATGATCGCGATGCCGATCAGGCTGAACGAGGTCAGCGAGCCGCCGGAGGAGAACACCAGCGGCAGCACGACGAGTGCGGCGGCCGCGAGCAGCCAGACGCCATAGAAGCCGAGGCTGCCGCCGGACTCCTGCTTGGCCGCGGCGGGGGCGGGCGTGGGAGCGTTCGTCATGACTCGCGCGTCCCCAACAGGCCCATCGGGCGGAAGATCAGCACCAGCACCAGCAGCAGGTAGGGCAGGATCGGCGCGATCTGCGCGATCGTGACGTTCCAGATGTCGGTGAGCGGCGAGGGGCCGAGGCTCGGATCGAGCGGACCGAACACGCTGGCCAGCGAGCCGTTCAGCGCGACCGCGAAGGTCTGGATCAGGCCGATCAGCAGCGAGGCGATGAAGGCGCCGGGCAGCGAGCCGAGGCCGCCGAACACGATGACGACGAACAGGATCGGGCCGAGCAGCGCCGCCATGTCGGACTGCGTCACCAGCGAGGGACCGGCGATGACGCCGGCAAGACCGGCGAGCGCGCTGCCGACGCCGAACACCAGCATGAAGACGCGGCCGACATTGTGGCCGAGATGGCCGACCATGCTCGGATGGGTCAGCGCGGCCTGCACGATGAGGCCGACCCGGGTCCGCTTCAGCGTAACCAGGAGCGCGATGAAGATCACGACCGAGACCACCAGCATGAAGATCTTGTAGGCGGGGTAGTTGGTGGAGAACACGGTGAAGGCCGGGAAGTCGAGCGCGGCCGGGACGCGGTAGTCGACCGGGCTCTTGCCCCAGATCATCGAGACGATCTCTTCGATCGCGAAAGCCAAACCAAAGGTCAAAAGCAGTTCGGCGACGTGGCCGTGCTTGTGGGTGTTGCGCAGGCCGTAGCGCTCGACACCCATGCCGACCACGCCGACCAGCAGCGGGGCGATCACCAGCGCCGGCCAGAAGCCGATCCAGCGGGTGAGCTGAAAGCCGAAGAACGCGCCCAGCATGTAGAAGCTGGCATGCGCGAAGTTGAGCACGCCCATCATGCTGAAGATGACGGTGAGTCCGCTGGACAGCAGAAACAACAGCATGCCGAACAGGACGCCGTTCAGCGTCGAGATGACGATGAGCTCAGCCACGGCGCACCCGCTTGAGAGACCAATGGTTCACGTGATCAAAGACCTGTCGAAGGAATTGAGGTCCGGCACCGACGCTGCCGGATGACGAACGCCTCCGCAACCCCGGAGGGGCGCGGAGGCGCATTCCGAGGCGGCCGATCAGGGCCGCTTCATGTTGCAGGTGGTCGGAAGCATGGTCTGGGCGGTATCGATCTTGGAGACGATGTGCCAGCCCCAGCCGGTGTTCTCCTCGTCGAACGGCTCCTTGGTCTTGTCGGCCAGCGAGCCGAACGAGGAGATGTAGATCGGCTGGAAGAACTGGTGATCGTCCTTGCGCATGAAGCCCTCGCCGCCGTCGAACACCTCGAACTTCAAGTCTTCGAGCGCGGCCGCGACCTTCACCGGGTCGATCGAGTTGGCTTTCTCGGCGGCTGCCTTGAACATCCGCATCTCGTTCACCGCGCGCGGATACCACACGGAAATGCCGGTCTTGGCGCGGAAGTCCTTCTCGAAATCCATCGCCGCCTTGTTGCCGGAGTTCGGCACGCCTTCGCTGATCTGGAACACCTGGTTCTCGAGGCCGGTCTGCTTGATCGCGGTCGGTCCGCCGGCGCCGCCGGCATAATAGGTGTACCAGTTGACCTTGAGGCCGGCGTCGGCCGCGGCCTTCAGCAGCAGTGCGAAGTCCTGGCCCCAATTGCCGGTCACGACGGTGTCGGCACCAGACGCCTTGATCTTGGCGATGTAGGGCGAGAAGTCGGTGACCTTGAGCATCGGATGCAGCTCGTCCCCGACGATCTGGATATCCGACCGCTTTTCGCCCAGCATCTTGCGCGCCGTTGATCGCACCGACTGGCCGAACGAGTAGTCCATGTTGATCAGATAGACCTTCTTGATCGACGCCTGGCCCTTCATATAGTTGGTCAGCGCTTCCATCTTGATGTCCGAGTTCGCATCCCAGCGGAAATGCCAGTAGCTGCACTTCTCGTTGGTCATGCTCGGATCGACCGCGGCGTAGTTGAAGTAGAGCACTTCCTTGCCGGGGTTGCGCGAATTGTTCTTGGTGACGAAGTCTTCCAGCGCAGCGCCGACCGACGAGCCGTTGCCCTGGGTGATGTAGCGGACGCCGGCGTCGACCGCCTTCTGCGCCTGCACCAGGCCTTCCTGCGGATTGGTCTTGTTGTCGAGCGGAACGATCTCGACCTTGTGGCCGAGGATGCCGCCCTTGGCGTTCAATTCGTCGGCGAGATACTGGAACGTCTTCAGGCCGCCTTCGCCAACGCTGGCGCCGCCGCCGGAGAGCGGATCGATGTAGCCGATCTTGATGGATTCCTGCGCGGACGCCGCGCCTCCCAACACCGTCAGTGCTGCCGTGGCAGCAACGATCAGCTTACGCATCCTGCTTTCTCCCTTGCTCGTGTTTCTTGATCTTCAGCGATCGAAGCCGTCTCTTAGCCTCAATTGCCGAGCCTTCGCAACTTTCGCTTTGAATACTGCGTCAAGTTTTCGCGCGAGGTATTATAATGTTATAGGCTATAAATGTTTCGAGATGCCGCGAGATCCGGCGCAGATTTGAACCGCAAGTAAACTTTTGGATGAGGCGTTCGGCAGTTCGTTTGGAACCTATGCCGTCCGACGTCCGCCAGACGAGCCGGCGGCATTATAGCGGCGGGACGCGAATTGGCGATTCAACCCCGCCGGCGCGGCTTGAGGCCCGAGAGGAAGAGCCGCGCGAAGTGATCGGCGATCTCGACGGCAGACCAATCACGCCTGATCTTGAACCAGATCGGATACCAATGCCCCATGCCGGTTAAAATCCGCTCGGCGAAATATCTGTCGATGCGACGGAAGCGGCCCTCGTCGATCCAGCGTTGATAGCTGTCCTGGTCTCGCCGGATCGTCGCCAGCACCTGTCGGACATATTCCTTCCGGTCCACGTCGTTGAGATAGTTGATGTTGTGATAGGTCGCCTTCGGTCCGCAGGGCGTGTCGTGCAGCATCAGCAGCAGGCGGATCCGCTGAACGGTGTGTTCGAAGGCGCCGAGGCTGTGCTCCTGCAGGTGCTCGTGAATGGCGATTTCGCCGGCGAGCCCGCGTCGCAGGCAAGCCAGCAGCAGGCTCTCCTTTTCACTGAAGTGATAGTAGATCCCGGCGCGGGTCATGCCCGCATCCGCGGCGATGCTCTCGAGCGACGTGCCCGACACGCCCCTGCGGTTGAAGCTGTCGGAGGCGATCGACAGCATCCTGTCGAACTTCGCAGCCCGCTTGTTCAGCCTCGCGCGGGCCTCGAGGAACGGCGCAAGGCTGAGCGGTTCGGGCATCTCGGGAACCGCGATCTCGCGCCGGTACACGCCGTGCGTGATGATGTCGTCGATGGCGTCGATCGCCTGCTGGCGCGTGTAGTAGTCGCGTTCGGACAGCCAGAACGGCACCCAGTCCAGGATGGAGATTAGCGCCACCGCGGTCAGCAGCGGCTCGTCGCAGGCGACCGAGCCGTCCGCCACGCCGCGTTCCAGGATGTCCGCCAGCCGCGCGGCGTTCTGCCAGCGCCTGGCATGGACCTCGCTGCTATAGGGCGCGGCGAGCGCATCGATATCGGTGAACAGGATCATGCGCTGGCCTTCGGGCCGCAGCCTGCCGCGCACGAAGCGCCTGATGATCTCGAGCCCGTCGATGCCGGGCTCGGCGGCGGCTTCGATCTCGTGCCGATAGATCGCCAGTCCCCGCAGATAGCAGTGGAAGATCAAATCTTCCTTGTCGCGGAAATAGTGGTACAGCGCGCCCGGCACGGCCCGAACCGACGCCGCGACCTGCTCCATCGTCACGTTCGCATAGGAGTGGCGGGCAAACAGCCGGGAAGCTGAGACGAGGATTTCCTCAGCCCGGTCCGTTACATCGGCGGCGACTTGCAAGCTCGAATGCCCTTCCTGAACGCGGCACGAAAATCCGCACGTGAGATAATCCCCTTGGCAGCCGCTTGTCGATCTGCGATAGACCGTGGCATACCATACACCAGCGGTCTTTTGGAGAGAACATGGCGCGCAACATTCTGATCCTTGGAGCTTCCTACGGCTCCCTGCTGGGGACCAAGCTTTTGATGGCGGGGCACAACGTGTCGCTGGTGTGCCGCAAGAACACCGCCGACCTGATCAACCGCGAGGGCACCGAGGTTCGCATCAAGCTGCGTGATGAGAAGGAGCATCGCTCGATCTTCTCGCGCGACCTGCCGGGCAAGCTCGACGCCGTCACGCCCGCCGACGTCGACGTGTCGCGCTACGACATGGTCGGCCTTGCGATGCAGGAGCCGCAATACACCAACCACACCGTTCGCGTGCTGATGATCAAGATCGCGGCGGCGAAGCTGCCCTGCCTCTCGATCATGAACATGCCGCCGCTGCCCTATCTGAAGCGGATCCCCGCGCTCGCCGGCATGGACCTCGAGGAGGCCTACACCAACGCCCAGGTGTGGGAGCGCTTCGAGCCGGGCCTCGTCACGCTGTGCTCGCCCGATCCACAGGCGTTCCGTCCGCCGGAGGAGAAGGCCAACGTGCTGCATGTCGGCCTGCCGACCAACTTCAAGGCCGCCGTGTTCGCCGACGACAAGCACAACAAGGTGCTGCGCGAGCTCGAGGCCGACATCGACGCGGTGACGCTCGACGGCCAGGACGTGCCGGTGAAGCTGAAAGTGTTCGACTCGCTGTTCGTGCCGCTGGCGAAGTGGTCGATGCTGCTGACCGGCAATTACCGCTGCATCACGCCGACTGAGCCGCAATCGATCCGCGACGCCGTGCACGGCGACCTCACGCGCTCGCAGGCGATCTACGATCATGTCGACGGCATCGCGCGCAAGCTCGGCGCCGACCCGGCGGACCAGGTGCCGTTCGCGAAATACGCCAAGGCGGCCGAAAGTCTGCTCAAGCCGTCATCGGCGGCCCGCGCGGTCGCCGCCGGCGCGCCGTTCATCGAGCGCGTCGACCTCTTGGTGAAGTTGATCTCGCACCAACTCGGTAACCCCAGCGCAGAGATCGACCGCACGGTCGAGACCGTCGATCAGAAGCTGAACGAGAGGATCGTGCAGGGCGGCTCCGGCGCGGAGTAGCCGCGTTGATGGCGAGGGCATCACGATATCGACGGAACGTAAGGTGAGCACGCCAGTCGGGCTCCCTCCTCCGCAAGGGGGGAGGGAGCCCGACTGCTGGTGGCTCCCTTACGCGGTGCGTGTCGAGGATCGCGATGCTGCGCCGTCAGTCCTGATGCGTAACGGCCAAAATCGTCACCGACCGCGTCTGGTGGCTCGGCGTCTGGAAATCGATGGTTTGACCGACCGACAATCCGATCAATGCGGCGCCGACCGGCGTCAGCACCGAGATGCGGCGGAGCGCGATGTCGGCTTCGTGCGGATACACCAGCACGACTTCCCTGACGTCGCCGGTCTCGTCGTCGCGGTAGCGCACACGTGAGCCCATGCGGACCACGTCGTGCAGGTCGGCATCGTCGGCGACGACCTGGGCGCGGTCGGTCTCGCGGGCGAGGAACTGGGCCACGCGCGGAAACACCGCCATGCTGGAATCGGCCAGCGCGCTGAGGCGATGCGCCTCGCTCGCGGTGATCACGATCGGCGGCAAGGCCGCGGCGGAAAAGCGGTTCTGAATGCTCTGGGGCATGTCGGTTTGACCTTGCGGTTGATCGAAGGCGCAACAGCGCCGGCGCGCGAATACTTCGCGCGACACGACGGATTGAAATGGTGTTGATGACGTCTAAGGAATCCGGACGGCGCGCGATCGCCGGCCGGCTAATTGCCTGCGTGCAGACGTCCGGCGCGCAATCCGAGGCGCGCAATGCGGGTGTCGATGCTCAGCATGTCGATCATGGCAGCATCAACATAGCCGCTCGTGCCGTCGCATCCATTGCGGCGAAAGCGCGCACGCGCCGCACGTCAGGGCTGGCCGATGCCGGTGAGGCCGAGCGCAGCACCTGCGGCGAGCGCGAGCAGCGGATGGATGCGGGTCGTGGTGGTGGCGATCGCGACGCTGGCCGCGATCAGGATCGTGCCCCAGCTCGAGGCAGAGGCGTGGGTTATGATGATGGCGCTGGCGGTGACGAGGCCGGCGGTGACTGGGACCAGCCCGGCCTGCACGGTGCGCCGCCAGGGTCGGTCCTTGAAGCGCTCCCAGAGCCGCAGTGCAAAGCCGGTGACCAGCGACGACGGACCGAACTTGGCGAGCGAGGTCACCAGCACGCCGGAGAAGCCCGCGACATGCCAGCCGACCAGCGGCACCACCATCATGTTCGGCCCGGGCGCGGCCTGCGCCAGCGCGAAAAGCGCGCCGAATTCCTGCGCCGTCATCCAGTGATGGATGTCGACCACCTGACGCTGCATCTCGGGCAGGATGGTGTTGCCGCCGCCGAAGGCCAGTAGGGAGAGCTCGGCGAAGATCAGTGCGAGCGTGACGAGGGTTGCAGTCATGATGCCTGCCTCGCGCGCAGCAAGATGCTGAGCGGCGCCAGTGTCAGCAGCGTCGGCAGCAGCGGCAGCCGGAGCACCGCGATCGCGAGCACGCAGAGCGCGCCGATGACGAGGCCGAGCACATCGCGGCGCAGCGGCCAGGCGATCTTGATCGCGGTGGAGATCAAAAGCCCGGCTGCGGCTGCGGCGAGGCCGCCGAACAGATGGCGCACGACGAGGTCGTCGGCGAAACGGGCGTAGATCATGCCAAGGCCGATCACGACGGCGGTCGGCACCGCGATCAGCCCGATGATCGAGGCGAAGGCGCCGGGAATGCCGCGAAACTTCAGCCCGACCGCGACCGACATGTTGATGATGTTGCCGCCGGGCAGGAACTGGCAGAGCCCGAGCAGGTCGGTGAACTCGGCGCCGGTGAGCCAGCCGCGCTTCTCCACCATCATGTGGCGCGCCAAGGGCAGCACGCCGCCGAAGCCGGTCAGTCCGAGGATGAAGAAGCCCGCGAACAACTCGCCGATATCGGGCGCCTCGTGCTTGGTGGTGAGGGTGGCGGGGGCTGCATCCATCGGCGCGTCGGCTCCGTTTCTTGTCGTGTTCGACCCGAACCTAGTTTGCGATGCTCCAAATATCAAATATATGGATCATTGAATTATCATATCTGCTGTATATGGATCGGTCCTATGATCGAGCTGCGCCATCTCCGCTATGCCGTCGCGGTCGCCGAGGAAGGCCATATCACCCGCGCTGCCGCTCGCCTCGGCATCCAGCAGCCGCCGCTGAGCCAGCAGATCCGGGCGCTGGAGGCCGCGATCGGCGCGCCGCTGTTTCGCCGGCAGCCGCGCGGGGTCGAACTGACAGCCGCCGGCCGCGCCTTCGTGGAGAAGGCACGCGCGATCCTGCGCGACACCGACCTCGCCGTGGAAGCCGCGCGCCGCGCCAGCCGCGGCCAGGAGGGCCAGCTTGCGATCGGCTTCACCTCGTCGGCGGCCTTCCATCCCTTCGTCACCGGCGTGATGCGCGAAATGCGCGAGCGCGCGCCGGCGATCAGATTGTCGCTGGAGGAGGCCTCGACCGGCGAGCTGATCGAAGCCGTCGAGGCGGACCGGCTCGATGCGGCGTTCGTGCGCTCGCCGAGCGAGCGGCTGGAGAATCTCACGATCACGCATCTGCTCGACGAGGAGATGCTGGTCGCGTTGCCCGACCATCATGCGCGCGCCCGCAAGGACACGCGGCGCCGGATTTCGCTGGCTTCGCTCGCCGACGAGCCGCTGATCCTCTACCGCCGCCCGACCGGGCCGGGCCTCTACGACAGCATCATCGCCGCCTGCCGCGCGGCGGGCTTCAGCCCGAAGGTCGCGCAGGAGGCGACGCGGATGGTGTCGACGCTCAGCCTCGTCGCCGCCGGGCTCGGGATTTCGATCGTGCCGGAATCGATGGCGCGGCTCGAGACCGCAGGCGTCTCCTATCTCCGCCTCGACCGTGCCACGGGCCTGGTCGCCCCGCTCGCGCTGGCGCGCAAGAAAGGCCCCGCCGGCGGCACGCTCGGCCGCCTGCTCGCCATCGTGACGCGGCGGGTCAAGGACCGCGCCGAAACTTAGCGCGCTGCGCCGTCACGCCCCCATGGGGTTGAAGGCCGGTCCGGACCGTTGCCGCGGGATACGCACGCCGCGCCCGGCCAGATCACGCAACTGCACGAACATCATCGCAGTCATCAATGCGTCGTTGAAGGCATCATGCTGTCCAAGCGGCGGAATGCCGAGATCGCGCAGGATCGCGGCGAAGGAGAGGTCGATCGACGTGTTGGGAGGCGCGCCGCCATATTTGCGTTCGTAGTAGAGCCGTGAAACCTCGATGCGGTCGTTGGGCAGCTCGATTCCCACCAGCGGAAGGACGTACTTGTCCAGCATGGCGATGTCGAAGTCGACATAGTAGCCGACCAGCGGGCGCGGACCGATAAAGCGCAGGAAACTCGGCAGGACCTTCCAGACGATCGGCGCTGCCTCGACGTCGGACCGGCGCAGGCGGTGGATCTTGATGGATTCCGCGCCCATCTCGCTGTCGGGGTGGATCACGACTTCGAAATGCTCGCTGGTCAGAATCCGATTGCCGCGGATCTTGATTGCAGCAATGGCCACGACGTCGTCCTTGCGCACGTTGAGACCGGTGGTCTCGCAATCGATCACGACAAACTCGTCGTCCGGAGCCCGGCCGAACATGAAGCGATACGACTGGTCGCTCAGGGTCGCCTGATGCAGCAGCCGCTTGATCGCACGGGGCAGCATTTTAGAACATGCCGAGTTTGAAATGATGGCGGACAATGTCGCGGAATTGCTTGACCACCTGGAGCGCGTCGCGCAGCAGGTGGCGTTCAATGCTGGACAGCTGTGCCGGTCTCACCAAGGTCCCCGATACGCCCGCGGATGCGGCGAGTTGCCCGTCGAGCCGAAGCGTCAGCAGGAAGCGGAAGGCCTGATTCAAATCGCGTCCGAGGTCGGTTCGCAGTACGCCCAGCTCGCATAGCCGCGCGATCCGCTTGTCGGTGGAGGTCTCGCGCAGGCCCTGTTCGAGCGCCAGGCTGCGGACGCCGTGCACGACGGGAAAGATGCCGCCTTTCTTGAGGTCAAGTGCGTCTCCCGTGCCCTCGGAGGTAATCAGGTTGTTGAACAGGCCGATCGGGGTTTCAAAGGCGTCGATTGCGCGGGCGAAGTGGGCGAGGAACGCCTGTTCGCCCCGGACCATGTCGATCAGCGCCGCCTTGGCGCTGTCGAGCAGTTGCGCGTTCCCCGCGATCGCCTGCGCGTCATAGATGATCGCCACGTTCATATGCGCGGTCTGGTCGGGAAGCACGATCCATCGGCGGAAATCCGCGAGATAGTCCGAGAGCGGCTTCGACCACGCCGGATTGCGCACCATGATCTCGCCGGGACAGGGCGGAAAGCCGAAGCTCTCCAGAGTCGTGGAGAATTCGCTGCGGAACGGCTGAAGGATTTCGCTTCGGACCGGACCGGCCAGGATAAGGCCGTTGTCCTGGTCGGTGCGTGTGGTCTGCTCGCCGCGTCCCTCGCTGCCCATGACGATCAGACAGCCGCTGGTTCGCAACTCGGCAGGCGCGATCATTTCGAACAGTCTGGACAGCAGGCGCCGGTTGAGGTCGGAGGCGATCTCCGCGATCACCTCCACCTTGACGCCCTGTCTTCGCAGTGCCCGCGTTTGCGCCTCGATCTCGCGCGCAGCGATCGCCAGATCCTGCGGGCTGGAGGCGCGATCGATGCGGCCGGCGACGACCTGGGCGCTGCTTGCCAGGAATCCGAGAAGGTCGATGTCTTCGAGAATGCCGACGAACTGTTCGCCATCGCGCACGGCAAGGCGCCGCTTGTTGTACTTCGTCATGAGCAGCAGCGCCGAGGAGACGAAATCGTCCGGCCTGACCGACACGATGTCGAAATTGGCAAACTCGCCGACCGGCGTTTCGATCGGCTTACGCCGTAACACCGCGGCCTTGGACAGGTTCATGCCCGTGATGATGCCGATCCGCTCGCCACTGCGCACGAACAGCGCGTTGCTGTCGATCTTGTGCATCAGGTGACCGGCAGCTTCAATCGTGTCGCTCGCAGCCACCAATGCCGGAGGATGGAGGAACAGCTCGCTGACCTTGGCGTGCATCAGCGAGCCGTAACGTTTCGCTTCCTCGTCGTTGGCGAGTTCATCGAGCTTCCGGGAGATGTCGCGGTAGAAGAATGCTGCAAATCGTGGGTTGGCCCTGATCAGGTTGAGCGCGACGGCCCTGGGGATCACGTAGCAAAGCGTTTCGTCGCGGGCGAGAAACTGATGCTCGCTCTCGCCGTGAACCAGCGCGCGGCTGTCGAAAGTGTCCTTGGGGCCGAGCAATGCGAGCAGGGCGGCCTCGCTGCGCTCCTCGACTGTGCCCTTGATCACGACATAGAGCGCGTCGGCCGGGGCGTCGCTGCCGATGATCGTCTCACCCGGACTGAAGTATACGATATCGAGCGACGCCCGCAACGTCTCGCCCTCGTGCGGCGTCAGACGATCGAACGGCGGGTTGCTGATGTCGAATGCCTTGGGCATTGCGGTCTTCCGGGGATGCGGACAGCGTGGACGACCTGACGGTTGACCTTGGAAAGGCGGCACCGGCCGGTCCACGCGACCCGTCCGGTGCCGAAGCGCGGTTGTTCAAGCCTGCTCTAGTGCGTCGTCGCCGAGGCTGCTCCGATGCCGGTCTGGCTGCGGACATATTGTGCATCGAAGCCGCTACGGTCGATCGCGCCGCGCTTGCTGCGATCCAGTGTGGAGACCAGCCAGATGCCGGCAAATGCCAGCGCCATCGAGAACAGCGCCGGATTGTCCAGCTTGACCGGTGCCGATCCCTTGGCGAATCCCAAGGTCACCTCCCAGACCGCCGGCGAGAGAACGACGCCGACGACGGCACTGATCAGGCCCAGGAATCCGCCGATCAGCGCGCCCCGCGTCGTCAGTCCTTTCCAGAAGATCGACATCACGAGCACCGGGAAATTGCAGGATGCCGCAATGGCGAAGGCGAGGCCCACCATGAAGGCGACATTCTGGTTCTCGAACACGATACCGAGGAAAATCGCCAGTACGCCAAGCACCAGCGTCGCGACCTTCGAGACGCGAATCTCATCCTGCTCGTTGGCATTGCCGCCCTTGATCACCATGCCATAGAGGTCGTGGCTGATGGATGATGCCCCGGCGAGGGCCAACCCCGACACCACCGCGAGGATGGTGGCGAAGGCGACGGCGGAAATGAAGCCAAGAAACAGGTTGCCGCCGACGGCGTTGGCGAGGTGAATCGCCGCCATGTTGGAGCCGCCCTTGATTGCCGCGATTCCGCTCTTGGTCTTCTCGAGGATGCTCCCGTCCAGGAACATCGCGTCGGTCGACACCAGGGTGATCGCGCCGAAGCCGATGATGAAGGTCAGGATATAGAAATAGCCGATGAAGCCGGTGGCGTAGAACACCGATTTGCGCGCGGCCTGGGCGTCCTTGACGGTGAAGAAGCGCATCAGGATGTGAGGCAGCCCTGCCGTTCCGAACATCAGCGCCAGGCCCAGCGAGATTGCCGACAGCGGATTGGAAATCAGGCTGCCGGGCTCCATGATCGCGAGCTTCTTGGGATGCACTTGGGTTGCCTTGGCGAACAGCGCTTCCGGGCTGAAGCCGTATTTATAGAGGACGGCTCCGGCCATGAACGTCGCGCCCGAGAGCAGCAGCACCGCCTTGATGATCTGCACCCATGTCGTCGCCTTCATGCCGCCGAACGTCACGTAGACCATCATCAGGCCGCCGACCAGGACGACTGCGATCCAGTAGTCGAGGCCGAACAGCAACTGGATCAGCTTGCCGGCCCCGACCATCTGGGCGATCAGATAGAACGCGACGGTCACCAGCGAGCCGCATGCCGCCAGGATGCGGATGTCGGTTTGCCCGAGCCGAAACGACGTCACGTCGGCAAAGGTGAACTTGCCGAGGTTGCGCAGCTGCTCGGCGATCAGGAAGGTGACGATCGGCCATCCCACCAGCCAGCCGACCGAGTAGATCAGGCCGTCGTAACCCGAGGTGTAGACGAGGCCCGAGATGCCAAGGAACGAGGCCGCAGACATATAGTCGCCGGCGATCGCAAGGCCATTCTGAAAGCCGGTGATTCCGCCGCCTGCGGAATAGAAGTCGGCCGCCGATGCGGTCCGCTTTGCGGCCCAATAGGTGATGACGAGCGTGAGGCCGACAAATCCGACGAACATGCCGATCGCCGCCCAGTTGATCGCCTGCTTGGCGCCGCCCTCGACGGTACCCGCTGCAAGAGCGAGCGTGGGCACGCTCGCGAGCAGGATTGCCAGCAACCAGGAGAGCTTTTTCATCAGCGGTTCTCCTCGATGATCTTGCGAATGAGTCCGTCATAGCTGGAGTTCGCCCGGCGCACATAGATGCCGGTCAGCACGAAGGCGAGCACGATGACGGACAGTCCGATCGGTATGCCGATCGTTGTCACGCCGCTGCCGAGCGGTGTGCCGAGAAACTTGGGAGCGTAGGCGATCAGCAGGATGAAGCCGAAATAGACGATCAGCATCATCAGCGACAGCATCCAACCGAGCGACGAACGCCGGCGCACGAGCTCCTGGTAGTTCGGATCGCGTTCGATCCCTGCGAGATTGTTGCTCACATCATGATCCCTGGTGTTCTTCCCGTTGAGACAGCCCCTTGGCCGGGGTACTCGGGCTCTATTGCGCTGTCCGCGCTGCAGCCTCCATGATCCAGATCAAAAAAAGTCGGCCTTATCGGAGGGAACGGGTCGCCGGCCGCGCCATCGGTGTTGCGCGAAATGGCCGGAAATCGCCGCCGGCTCGGCTGCCACGTTCGAATGGCGCGGAATGTGGGGACTTTGGCGGGACCGGATTGCGTCGCGGGGCTAGATCACGCGCATCGAACCCGCTTGATGTTCGGCTGATGGCATCAGCTCAGCTTCGGAAACTGCGCGGGTTCAATCATCACAGTGAAAGGCAGTTCCCATGACACGTTTTCCTGTCCATACGCTCGATACCGCCCCGGAAGCCTCGAAGCCCTCGCTGCGCGACGCCGAGGCGCGATTTGGCATGATCCCCAACCTTGCGGCGGCGATGGCGACGTCGCCCGTGCTGATCCAGAGCTTCATCGGCATCTTCGACAAGGTCCATGGCGGCAGTTTCGCCGAGCCGCAGATCCAGACCGTGCTGCTCACCGACGCGGTGACCAATCGCTGTAGCTGGGCGGTCGCACTGCATTCCGTGCTCGGCTTGCAGGCCGGTCTCGATCCGGCCGACGTCGAGGCGATGCGGGCCGGACGCTCGCCTGCGGACAAGCAGCTCGGCGCGCTCTCGACGCTGGCACGGACATTGATCGAAAAGCGCGGGCGGCTCGACGAGCAGGACACCGAGACGTTCCTGGCGGCCGGGTTCAGCAAGGAGCTGCTGCTCGAGGTGATCACCATCGTGGCGGCGTCGACCATCACGAACTACACCGGCAGCGTGACCAATCCGCCGCTGGAAGCGGGGTTGCAGGCGCATGCCTGGAACGGCTGAGTATCAGACATTGCGCGCCGGCCATGCGCGCTCGCTTCACCTCTCCCCATTGGGGAGAGGTGAACTTCCGCTGCCGATCCAGGTTCGACCCAATTCCATCATGCCTGGCCCGCAAACCTCGCGCGGTAGTCCTGCGGCGTGGTGGCCAGCAATCGCAGGAAGCTGCGGCGCATGGTCTCCTCGGAGCCGAAGCCGCAGCGTTGGGCGATCCGCTTGATCGGCAGCCGCGTCTCCGAGAGCAGGTGCCGGGCACCCTCGACCCTCAGGCGCTCGATCGCGCGCGCCGGCGTCAACCCAGTCGCCTCGGCATAGTGCCGGCTGAAGCTGCGCTCGCTCATGCCGGCCTGGTTCGCCAATGTGGGAAGCGAGAGATCGTCGGCCAGATGGCTGCTGATCCAGTCATGCAGCGCGCTGAACCTGTCGTCGGCCGTTTGCAGCGACAGGATCTCGCTGAATTGCGCCTGCCCGCCGGGCCGCTTGAGAAACACCACCAGATAGCGCGCGACGGCAAGCGCCGCCGCGCGGCCGAGATCATCCTCGACCAGCGCCAAAGCGAGATCGATGCCCGACGTGACGCCGGCCGATGTCCAGAACGTTCCGTCGCGCACGAAGATCGGATCGGACTCGACCCGGACGTCGGGAAAGCGCGCGGCGAGCTCTTCCCAAAATCCCCAATGTGTCACGGCGCGACGGCCGTCGAGCGCGCCTGACGCGGCGAGCAGGAACGCGCCGGTGCAGACCGATGCGGTGCGGCGGGCGTCTGCGCTACGCTTGCGCACCCAATCCACCAGGATGCGATCGGACGATGCGGCGTTGACGCCATCGCCGCCAGGAATCACCAGCGTGTCGACCGCGGTACCGATGGCGGGTAACGGATGCACCGCGATCCCAACGCCGGCCGACGCCTCGACCGTCGGGCCGTCCTTGGCAACGACGCGGACGTCGTAGGGCTCGGCGTTGCCTGCCCTGGCCGTCAGCGCGTTGGCCGACGCGAACACCTGCAACGGCCCGGTGACGTCGAGCAGTTGCACCGCTGGATAGGCCAGCACTTCGATCACGCGCCGGTTGCTTGGCGGAGAATGTGGGGGCTTTGGCGTCATCGCCGAAGCGTGCCGCGCTAGGTTTGCTTTGTCCATAGTGCAAGGAGAGCCCGATGATTGCCCATGATGTCCACCTGCGGATCGGATCGCTGCTGTTCGAAGGCGTCGACCAGATCGACTTGACCGGTCCTTTCGAAGTGCTGTCACGGATTCCGAATTCGACCTACCGCATCTACGCCAAGACCATGGAACCGGTGCGCGACCTCAAGGGTTTGCGCCTGACGCCGGATGCGACGCTGGCCGAGGCGCCGCCGCTCGATGTGCTGCATGTGCCGGGCGGCTTCGGTCAGGAAGCCCTGATGGAGGATGCGGAGGTACTCGGCTGGATCCGCCAGCAGGCGGCGGGGGCTTGCCGTATTTTTTCGGTCTGCACCGGTGCATTGCTGTGCGGCGCGGCGGGCCTGTTGAAGGGACGCAGGGCGACGACGCATTGGGCGTCGCTGCATCTGCTGCCGTACTTCGGGGCCACTCCGGTCAACGAGCGCGTCGTGATCGATGGAAGCTTTGTGTTCGCCGCCGGGGTCACTGCAGGCATCGATGGCGCGTTGCGGCTCGCGGCCGAACTGCGCGGCGACGACGCGGCGCGGGCGATCCAGCTCTACATGGCCTATGCGCCGGAACCGCCGTTCGACAGTGGCACGCCGGAGACGGCACCACCCGAGATCCTGCAGCGGACGCGCGAGGCGACACACGCGATCACGGCGCAACGGGAAGAGACCGCGCGCCGCGCGGCCGCCCGGTTGGGCGTGATCGTGCCGGAGTCCGAGCGCGCGGGCTAGAACCCCGTTCCGATTGAATCGGAACGGGGTTCTAGATTCTTGTTCTGGCGCGTTTTCTTCACGCGAACCGGTGTCCACTTCGCTGGAAAACGCTCTAATTGCCCGGCTCGAAGCTGCAGTCGGCGCCGCCGCCGGCCTTGTCCTTGATCACCTGGGGATCAAGAGTGCAGGACAGTTTCGACAGCGCCTCGTAGATCGTCCCGGCGGCGCCGTCGCCGGGCACGCCGGCGAGCGCAATGGTGGCGTAGATCGCGTTGGCCTCGCTGCCCTTCACGGTGTGGGTCCTGCTGCCGAAGGTCAGCACGCAGGAACGCGAGGTGATGTCGACATTGCTGGCGCGGCAGACGACCTTGTCGGCGGTGACGGTGATCTTCCTGGTGACGTGGACGTTGCTGTCGCCGTTGAAGAAAGCGGCGACCGCCTTCTTCTCCTTGGCCGGCAGCGCCGAGGTGGGCGCCACCACGCCCGCGAGCGCCAGCGCGACCGAGCCGGACGCGATCGCGGGCGCAGCCCACGCGGCGGGCGAGGCCAGCGACAATGAACATGCGAGGATCGTCAGTCGGCCCAGTCTCATTCCAGTCTCCTGTCAGCGCGCTTTCCGCAGCGCGAAATCGCTAGCACGTCCTGTGGTCGGGGTGGGTGACGCCCTTCACACGCCGTCCCGCAACTTCGCGTGAGGCCGCTGCGCGCATGGGGCAGGGCGGACCCGCGTGGACCGGCTTGCACGATCGCGCCATCGGCGTCACAGTCCCGTCTGCGGCAGCGATGCCGCCAACAACGACGACAAGAAGGTCAATCCGGGGAACGCCATGGCGGCCACGCGCATCGATTGCGACATCCATCCCGCGGTGGGGGGAACGCGCACCACGCTGCTGCCCTATCTGAGCGATCACTGGAAGGAACAGGTGGTCAGCCGCGCCATCGACGGGCTCGACCTCAATTCCTATCCGCCGTCGATGCCGCTGTCGGGCCGTGCCGATTGGCGGCCGGCCGACGGCAGCAAGCCCGGCAGCGATCTTGCCATGGTGCAGCGCGGCGCGTTCGACCAGCTCGGCGCCAGCCACGCGATCTGCAACGTCGTCTATGGCGCGCAGGCGGTGTTCGATTCCTATATGGCGGCGGACTTCTGCAAGGCGATCAACGACTGGATCGCGGCGGAGTGGCTTGCCAGGGACTCGCGGCTGCGCGCCTCGATCGTGGTGCCGATCCAGGCACCGGATCTTGCGGTCGAGGAGATCGAGCGCCGCGCCGGCGATAACCGATTTGTCTCCGTGCTCGTGCCGTCGCAGGGCGAGATGCTGCTCGGGCGGCGGCATTACTGGCCGATCTATCAGGCCGCGGAGAAATACAGGCTGCCGATCGCGATCCACGCCGGCAGCGCCTATCGCGGTGCGCCGAGCTCGATCGGCTGGCCGTCCTATCGCTACGAATATTATCTCGCCGAGGCGCAGGCGTTCCAGGCGCAGACGCTGAGCCTGATCTATGAGGGCGTGTTCGGGAAGTACCCCGGATTGACCGTGGTGCTGATGGAGTCGGGCGTCAGCTGGCTGCCCGCCTTCATGTGGCGCGCCAACAAGACCTGGCGCGGCGTGCGCGTCGAGGTGCCATGGGTCGAGCGCGAGCCGGCCGCGATCATCCGCGAGCATTTCCGGGTCACCATGCAGCCGTTCGACGCGCCGCTGGATGCGACGGGTGTTGCCGACATCATCGACCAGATCGGCTCCGACAAGATGTTCCTGTTCGCATCCGACTATCCGCATTGGCAGTTCGACGGCGACGATCCGGTCCCGCCGCATCTGCCCAAGAGCCTCGTCCAGCGGATGTGCGAAGACAATCCGCTGGAAACCTTTCCGCGTCTGAAGCTCGACGCCTGACCATGACGAAGCTCGACATCACATCGGCAGTGCCACACCTCTCCCCACCGGGGAGAGGTCGGCGCGCAGCGCCGGGTGAGGGGGCGCAAGTCTCGCGAGGGACCGCAAGGCCCTCACCCGGATTGCATCTGGCGATGCAATCCGACCTCTCCCCGATGGGGAGAGGTGACGGCCACACCGGCTCAATTCAATGGAGGATCGCATGAGTGACGTCATCGACCGCCCGATGCTCGACCAGGAAACGACCGCTGCGACACGGCTGAAGATCATCGATTGCGACATCCATCCGAGCATCCATTCGCATAGCGACCTCAACGAGTTCCTGCCGAAGCGCTGGCAGCAGCATCTCAAGGAATACGGCAGCCATTTGCGTACGCCCTATATCGGCACCACGCCGTATCCGCGCTCCTCGCCGCTGATCGCGCGGCGCGATGCCTGGCCGCCGACCGGCGGCGTGCCCGGCTCCGATCTCGATTTCATGCGCAAGCAGCACCTCGATCCGTTTGATGTCGAGTTCGGCATTTTGCAGGTGCTCGATCTCTTCATCTTCTCGCAGCAGAACCTGGAGTTCGGCGCCGCGATCCAGCGCGCCATCAACGACTGGCAGCTGGCGTTCTGGGCGCATCGCGATCCCAGGCTGAAGGCATCGATCCTGGTCGGGCAGGACGGCTCCGACCTCGGTCTTGCCGAGATCGAGCGCTGCGCCAAATCAGGCGAATACATCCAGATCAACGTCTCGCCGCGCGCCAACGAGCCGCTCGGCCGCCGCCGCTACTGGCCGATCTACGAGCGCGCGCAGGCGCTCGATCTGCCGCTCGGCATCCATGTCGGCGGCTATGGCGGGCACGCGCCGACCGGCGGCGGCTGGCCGTCCTATTACTGCGAAGAGCACCAGTCCAACGCGCACACCGTGGCCTCGAACCTCACGAGCCTGGTGCTGGAAGGCGTTCCCGAGCGCTTCCCGAAATTGAAGATCGTGTTCATCGAGGGCGGCTTCGGCTGGATCCCCGCGACGATGTGGCGGATGGACCAGCACTTCGAACGCTTCCGCAGCGAGGTGCCGCATCTGAAGCGCAGGCCGAGCGAATATGTGAAGGAGAGCTTCTGGTTCACGACCCAGCCGATCGACGAGCCCGATGAAGCCAAGCACCTGCGTCAGCTGATCGAGTGGGTCGGCATCGACCGTCTGCTGTTCTCGTCGGACTATCCGCACTGGGACTATGACGACGCCCGCTACGCCTTCAAGACGCCGCTGACGGACGCCGAACGGCGCAAGATCTTCAACAGCAACGCGCGTGCGGTTTACAAATTCTAGGACTGAGATGACCCGTCACATCGTCGCGCGCACCAGCGAAATACCTGCCGGCGGCAACAAGGTGTTCGGCATCGAGGGCCGCGACATCGTCGTGTTCCACGTCAACGGCGAGTTCTTCGCGCTGCTCAACCGCTGCCCGCATGAAGGCGCGCCGCTGGAGAAGGCCGCCTGCGTCGCGCGCCTGACCTCGCCGGAGCCCGGCATCTATCAGCGCGACCGTGTCGGCGAGATGCTGCGCTGTCCGTGGCACGGCTGGGAGTTCGACATCCGCAACGGCCAATCCTGGTTCGACCCGAAGCGGTTCAGGATCCGCTCCTATCCGGTCGCGGTCGAAAGCGGCGCGGAGTTGCAGAAGGGCCCTTACGTCGCCGAGACGTTTCCGGTGCACATCGAGGACAATTACGTGATCGTCGAGGTTTGACCGTTATTGCGATATTTGCAATAATGAAGTTCCTACGACGGTCATTATAATCATCGATGCAATGAGCCACCTTGAGGTCGCGGTCGGGAATGGCCCCGTCCACGACATGAGGAACGGCACCATGAAGCTCTATCACTTCGCGCTCTCCGGTCACGCACATCGCGCCCGCCTGTTCATCTCCCTGCTCGGAATTCCGCATGAGTTGGTCGAGGTCGACCTCGGGTCCGGAGCACACAAGACGGCGGAATTCCTGGCGCTCAATCCGTTCGGCCAGGTGCCGGTGCTTGACGACGACGGCACGATCATCGCGGATTCCAACGCGATCCTGGTCTACCTCGCGACCAAGTTCGGCCGCACCGACTGGCTGCCCCAGGATGCGAAGGGCGCCGCGACGGTGCAGCGCTGGCTCTCGGTCGCCGCCGGCGATCTCGCCTTTGGTGCCGCCGCGGCGCGGCTCATCACCGTGTTCGGCGCGAAGTTCAATCCGGACGACGTGATCGCGCGCGCCCATGTGATGCTGAAGCGGCTCGAGGCTCATCTCGCCGATCGCGACTGGCTGGTTGGCGCGCAGCCGACCATCGCCGACGTCGCACTCTACAGCTATTTGTCGAGCGCGCCGGAAGGCAATGTCGATCTCTCCGCCTATCCGCACGTCAACGCGTTCCTGCGCCGGATCGAGGCGCTGCCGGGCTTCGTGCCCTTTGCCAAGACCCGCGTCGGTCTGTCCAAAGCTGCGTGATGTGCTGAGCGGGCGCGTCCCAGGGCGCGCCCGTGCAAGCCCGAAAGGGAGGGCAAGGCAATGAGCGACAGGCGAACCATGAGCAAGCTCGCGGCCTGGCATGCCGGCGAGAAGGCGATCCAGCAGCGGGTCGGCGTCGCCGAGAAGATGGAGGCGGTCGGCCAGCGCGCGGTGCGCGATTACATGCCCGACCAGCATCGCGATTTCTTTGCGCAGATTCCTTTCATCGTGGTCGGCAGCGTGGACCGGAGCGGCGACGCGTGGGCCTCCTTGCTGGCCGGCCGGCCCGGCTTCATCGCCTCGCCGACATCGCGCAGCCTCGAGATCGCTGCACGGCCTGATCCAAGCGATCCCGTCAGTGAAGGCATGCGCGAGAGCGATGCCGTCGCGTTGCTGGGCATCGAGCTGCACACGCGGCGGCGCAACCGCGCCAACGGGCTGCTCCGTGCATCGTCCGGCCAGGCGCTGAGCTTCGAACTCGATCAGAGCTTCGGCAACTGCCCGCAATACATCCAGCTCCGCGATTTCGCTTTCGTGCGCGAGCCGGATCAGCCGTTCACCGGCGAAATCGAGACGAACACGGCGCTCGATCAGGCCGCGCGCGACATGATCCAGGCGGCAGATACGTTCTTCGTGGCGTCCTATGCCGAGCGCGAGGACCGTCGCCAGGTCGACGTCTCGCATCGCGGCGGCAGAGCAGGCTTCGTTCGCGTCGCCGCCGACGGCACGCTCACCATTCCGGATTTCGCCGGAAACCTGTTCTTCAACACGCTCGGCAACATCCTCGTCAACGGCAAGGCTGGACTGGCCTTCGTCGATTTCGAAACCGGCGACATGCTGCAACTGACCGGCGATGCCGAAGTGATCCTGGATTCGCCCGAGATCGCGGCGTTCCAGGGTGCCGAACGGCTGTGGAGTTTTCGGGCCCGCCGTGTGGTGCGCAGGCGCGGCGCGTTGCCGCTGCGCTGGGCGTTCCGCGCCGAAGGCTGGTCGCCGAATGCATTGATGACCGGCGACTGGGCGCAGGCCGCAGATCGCATCCGCGCAGCCGAGCTTGCGACGCAGTGGCGTCCCTTCAAGGTCGCCAGAATCGTCGACGAGAGCCGCTCGATCCGCTCGTTTCATCTGCAGCCGGACGACGGCGCGGGGCGGCTGCCGCACCGGGCGGGACAGCATTTGCCGATCCGCATCGCGCTCCCCAACGCCGACAAGCCGACCATCCGCACCTATACATTGTCGGTCGCGCCGTCGGACGGCATGTACCGCATCAGCGTGAAGCGTGACGGCGTTGTGTCGCAGCATCTGCACGACGCCATCCGTGTCGGCGACATCATCGAGGCGCGCGCGCCGGCCGGTGGTTTCACGATCGATGCGCGCGAGAAGCGGCCGGCGGTGCTGCTCGCCGGCGGCGTCGGCATCACGCCGCTGCTCGCGATGCTGCGCCACGTGGTCTATGAGGGGCTGCGCACCCGCGGCATCCGGCCGATCTTCCTGTTCCAGGCCGCGCATGCCAAGGCGGAACGTGCGTTCGGCGACGAATTGCAGCAACTGGCTGCGGCCGCCGGCGGCGCGGTCCGGATCATCCGCGTGCTCAGCGACGTCGATGGCGCCGAACAAGGCACGGATTACGACGCCGCGGGGCGGATCGACATGGCGCTGCTGTCGCGTGTCCTGCCGTTCAACGACTACGATTTCTATCTGTGCGGGCCGCCGCAGTTCACCCAATCGCTCTATGAAGCCCTGCGCGACTACAACATTGCCGATCGCCGGATTCACGCCGAGGCATTCGGGCCATCCTCGCTGGCCAGGACGCCGGACGTGGCCGCGCCGGTGTCGCCGCGCCGGCCGGCCGCGACCGCGCCGGTCCCGGTCGCCTTCACCGCATCGCTGAAGGAAGCGCGCTGGACGCCGGAATCCGGAACGCTGCTCGAACTGGCGGAAGCACGCGGCCTCAGTCCTGCCTTCAGTTGCCGGGAAGGCAATTGCGGAACATGCCGGACGAAACTGCTGGCGGGTGCCGTGACCTATCAGAAGCAGCCGACCGCCGCGGTGGCCGATGACGAGGTGCTGATCTGCTGCGCCGTGCCGGCGAAGCCGGAAGCGGAAGGCGAGGAGCGGATCCAGCTCGATCTCTGACCGGCCGGGCGCTTCAAATCGCCTCACGATTCAGGCGAGCAGGCCCAGCACCTGGTCGATCACGGCCTTCACCTGCTTCGAATCCGGCGTCTGGTGCGCGAGCGCCATCAGTCCGGCATGCACCACCATGACCGTGTGCGCGGTGACGTCGGGATCGAAGCCCTTCTTGAACTGGGCGCGGTCGGCGCGCAGCCGCGTGCGCAACAGCTCCTCGAGCCGCCGGTTGTAGCGCTCGATGCTCTTGCGGAGCGCGGCCTGATCGAGCGAGCCGTCGGTCGCCGAATTGATCGACAGGCAGCCGCGCTGCCCCTTCTCGCCCGAGCAATACGGGATGAAGCCGGTCAGCCACTGCCTGATCGCCTCCCGGGCCGGCCCCGGCTGCGCCAGCACGCGCTCGGCCCAGCCGAGGATGCCGTCGTGATAGCGGTCCAGCACCCGCAGGAACAGCGCGTGCTTGTCGCCGAACGCTGCATAAAGGCTCGGCTTCGCGATCCCGCTCGCCGCCGTGATCTCGTCGAGCGAGGTCGCCTGAAACCCCTTCTGCCAGAATACCTGGCGGGCGATCTCCAGGACGTCGTCCGGATCGAAACTGCGCGGCCTTGCCATGGTGCTGTTTTATGTACTCCCGCGTCCGATGTGAAGCCTTCACCTTACCGTGAAGGCAAATCCAGTCATTGACGTTGCCCATATTCTGTACTTACAAGTATAGAATAAAATCGGGAGATAGTGCCATGAAGGCGGTTCAGGTGGTTGCGTTCGGACGTCCGGCGGAAGCGGTGAGACTCAACGAGGTGCCCGATGTCGGCAGCCCCGGGCCGAACGAGGTGGTGGTCGCGGTCGAGGCCGCGCCGATCAACAACTCGGACTTCATGATCATCGCAGGGCGCTACGGTTACCTGCCGACGCCGCCGGCGACACTCGGGATCGAGGGTGTCGGGCGCGTCATCGCTGCGGGCGCGCAGGTCAAGAACCTCAGGGAAGGTGACCGCACGCTGATCCCGTTCACGATCCCGACCTGGACCGAACGGCTCAAGTTCACGCCGTCCTGGCAGCGTCCGTTGCCCGAAGCTGCCGACATCCAGCAGCTATCGATGATCGCGGTCAATCCGGCGACCGCCTATCTGCTGCTGACCGATTTCGTCAAAATCCCGCGCGGCGGCTGGGTGATTCAAAACGGCGCCAATTCGGCGACGGCGCGCGCGGTGATCGCCATCGCCAGGTCGCTTGGGCTCAAGACGGTCAACATCGTCCGCCGCGAGGAAGTCGTGGATGAAGTCAAGGCGGTCGGCGGCGATATCGTGCTGGTCGACGGGCCGGATCTTGCCAAACGCGTCGCCAAGGAGACCGGCAAGGCGCCGATCCAGTTGGCGCTCGACGTCGTCGGCGGCGCGTCGGCCTTGAACCTGATGAACTGCCTGGCGCCGAAGGGTGTGCTCGTCATCTACAGCGCGATGAGCGGACAGCCGTTCTCCGGCTCGGCCTTGAGCGTGATCTTCAACGAGGTGTCCGTGCGCGGTTTCTGGCTCGCCCACTGGGGCAAGACTGCGACCGACGAGGCGCTGGCCACGATGTACGACCATCTCGTGCCGATGGTTGCCTCAGGGGCGATCAGCGCCCCGGTGGTCGGGAGCTATGGCCTCGAGGGATTTGCGGAAGCCATTGCGAAGGCGGCGGCATTCAAGGGCAAGGTGATCTTCACGCCGAACAAGGCCTGAACAAGCTCACGCGTGCTTGCCCGCCCGCTGCGGCAGCGCGAAGACCAGGGCCGCGATCGCAACGAAGATCGCGGTGCCGACGAGATAACCGAGATTCATCGACATCGTGACCGCATCGCCGCCGGTTTGGCCGAGCGTCGTGGCGAGAATCTTGATGATCCAGAAGCCCAGCGTGACGGCGGGAACCTTGCCCGTGCGCTCCGCGGTGGTGTTGTCGAGCAGCATATCCATGGGGTGGTCACTCCAAGATTCGTCACTTCGAGATACACCGCCGGCGGTCGATGCCGCCGGCGGGTGGTCAAATGATGGACGACGGGATCAGGCCTTCATCTGGTCCATGATCGAGAGCAACTCGGCGAGCGCCTTCCTGCATTTGGCGGCGTCCGGATTGGTCTCACGCACCGCCTCGAGCGCGCGATCGATCGCCTTGTCGACCGTGTGCCAGTCCGCGGCCGCGCGCGGCTTCAAGCCGGCTTCCGCTTCGTCCCATTTGGTTTCGAGATCCTTGATCCGCGTCTTGGCGCCGGCGAGGTCTCCCTTGTCGACAAGTGCTGCGACATCGGCGGCGATGCTGCGGAACGGCGTCAGGTCGCCGAGTTTGGAGGCGGCGGCTTGCGCGCGTGGCAGCAGGGTCAGGCCTCCGCTCGCATGCGGAAATGGTGAAGTCACCACGAGAGCGTGGATTGCGGCAAGTGCGAGGATCGTTCTGTTCATTGTGGTTCTCCTGTTAGGGTTGCTTCGGCGGACGACCTCTTGGACGGGCGGCGAACTCATGCGCGGGGTGATGCTTCGGGGGTTCGCTCGCTGCCGTCTGCGAACGAGAGCCAGCCGACCAGCGCGGCGATCACCGCGAGGAAGGCGAGGCTGGTGTAGATCGTGCCGAAGCCGAGGCCGCCATAGTCGCGGGATTGCGACAGCATGTCGCCGAACGAGGCGCCGAGCGGCCGGGTCAGGATGTAGGCGATCCAGAACGCCAGCACCTCGTTGGCGCCGAGCGCGTAGGCAGCAGTGACGCCTGCGATCAGCGCCATGAACACCACGACGCCGACGTTGAAGCCGAGGCCCAGCGCTTCGGTGGCAAGGTCGCCCGCGGCGGTCCCGAGCGCGAAGGTGAACAGGATCGCCGCCCAGTAGAACAATTCGCGCCGCGTGGTCACGATGCTGTGGATCGACAATGTCCGCTCGACCGCGAACCAGATCGCAAAGGTCGCCGCCAGCGCGGTCGCGAACAGCGCCGTGCTGACGTAGAGGCTGATCTCGAGCTTGTCGGTCAGCGCATCGGTGATCTGCGTGCCGACGATGCTGACGAGCACGACCGTCAGCCAGTAGACCCATGGCACGTATCGGCCCATCCGCAGCTGGACAGCCAGCACGGCCGCAAGCAGGGCCGCCATGATCAGGCCGGTCACGCTTGTGCCAAGGCCGACATGGACGGCGAGATAATCGGCGCCGGTCTCGCCGACCGTGGTCGACATGATCTTGATCAGCCAGAACACGAGGGTGACTTCGGGGACCTTGTTCAGCATGCTGCGGCCGATGCGTCGGGTAACCTGCACGGTGGTGAACTCCGCTGTGGGATCGCCGGCGGTTCCGCCGGATTCGACACGGAGCGTGCCCTACGAGACTTAGCTCCGGCTTAGCCGGGCCGCGTGGCCGCCACGCAGGCGCCGAAAGCCCTAAGTTCCGGCTAAGTCGAAGCTGATATGATCGCGCTTGTGTCGCGGGTTGCGCGATACGAAGCAGTTTCGCCGGGTGGAGCTCCGGCACGGATCGGGATGGACGGACGGGCGATGCGGGTGCTCTTGGTCGAGGACGACAGGATGATCGGCGCCGCCGTCGTCGAGGCGGTGCGGGATGCCGCCTATGCCGTCGACTGGGTGCGCGATGGCGATCTCGCCGTCGAAGCCAGCCGCAGCGAGACCTACGATATCGCACTGCTCGACCTCGGACTGCCGTTGACCGACGGCCTCGACGTCCTCAAGGCGATCCGTGCGGCCTCGATGCGCCTGCCCGTCATCATTCTCACCGCGCGCGACGCGCTTGACGATCGCATCCGGGGACTCGATCTCGGCGCCGACGACTACCTGGTCAAGCCGTTTGAGATCGCGGAATTGCTGGCGCGCATGCGTGCGGTGTTGCGGCGCGAGGGCAGCGGATCGGCGCCGGTGCTGACCAATGGCGAGCTGCAACTGGACCCGGCAACGCGGGAGGCCGCCTTCGGTGGAGAAAAAGCCGTGCTCAGCGCCCGCGAGTTTGCCCTGCTTCAGGCGCTCTTGAACCGGCCGGGAACGATCCTGTCCCGTGCCGAGCTCGAACGCCAGATCTATGGCTGGAGCGAGGAGGTCGAGAGCAACGCAGTCGAGTTCCTGATCCACGCGGTGCGCAGAAAGCTCGGCGCGTCAGCGATCAGGAACGTGCGCGGCGTCGGATGGATGGTGGATCGTTCGAGATGATGGGATCGCTGCGCGGGCGCCTGTTCGTTGGACTCACGGCGATCATTCTGCTGACGGGCGCCGTCGGCGGAATCCTGGCGTACCGATGGGCCTACAGCGAAGCGATCGAGATGCAGGACTCCGTCCTGATCCAGATCGGCAGCTTCGCGCTGAGCGCTCCGCTCCGGCAAAGCCGCCCGGTCACCGGTGTCGATGCGGAAGCCGAGGTCGCCGTCGTCGAGTTGGGCGAGGCGCCGCGCGGCGCCACTGACGATCGCCGGCTGTGGGGCCTGACGGATGGGCTGCACAATGACGTCTATCACGGACAGCCGGTCCGCGCGCTGCTTCGGACGCGGTCGGACGGCAGCCGCTTTGCGGTGACGCAGCAGACCGAGATCCGCACCGAGATCGCAGGAGACATGGCGGTGCGCACGCTGTTGCCGATCGCCGCGCTGGTGCCGTGCCTGCTGCTGATGACCGCATTGGTGATCGCCCGATCGTTCCGCCCGATGTTGCGCCTCGCCGGCGATCTCGACGCCGGCAGGGTGGACGACATCGGCGCGCTGCCCGCAACCGGCACGCCAAGCGAGCTCCGGCCGTTCCTTGGCTCGATCAACGGATTACTCGGGCGGACGCGCGTCATGATGGATCAGCAACGGCGCTTCATCGCCGACGCGGCCCATGAACTTCGAACGCCGGTCACCGCGCTCAGCCTGCAGGCGGAAAACCTTGCCTCGCTCGACATGCCCGCGGAGACGCGCGAGCGGCTCGATGCGTTGAAGAGCGGCATGCGGCGCACCAGGCATCTCCTCGAGCAACTCTTGGCGCTGGCGCGTCAAGACGCTGCGCCATCTGCCGTAAGCGCCGCGGTGGAATTGGACAAGATCGCAAAGGGTGTCGTCGCCGATCTGCTGCCGGAGGCGGCGGCTCGCAACATCGATCTCGGTTTCACGACCGTCGAGGCGGTCGCCGTGAACGGTGATCCGATGTCCCTGACCTCGGCGGTCCGGAACCTGGTCGAGAACGCGATCAAGTTCACGCCCAATGGCGGCGCCGTCGATCTCAGCGTCCATCGCGAGGACGCCATGGCGGTCATCCAGATCGAGGACACCGGGCCGGGGATTCCGCCGCAGGATCTGGCGCAGATAGGCGAGCCGTTCTTTCGCGGCGGCCAGCCGAGCGGCGAGGGGGCCGGGCTCGGGCTCTCGATCGTGAAGCGGATTGTGGATCGTGCCACGGGTTCGATCCTGTTCGAGAATGTGACCGGCGCCGGACGCTCGGGCCTGCGCGTGACCGTCAAGCTGCCGGTGGCCGATCCGTAAGGCCAGGCGGCCGCTCTGAGGCTATGTCCCCGCAGTAGGGCGGGCTCGGCGCATGCTCAGGGAACGCGACCGGGCTGCTTCCTTCAAGCATTGGGATCGTTCGCATTGGGATAGAATAGCTGCTGGCCGTTGATCTTGTAGCCGGCGATCGCGCTCTGTCCTTCCGGCGAAATCAGAAAGTCGATGAAGCGCTGGCCGGCTTCCTTCTTCACCGTGGGATGCTTGGCCGGATTTACCAGCATCACGCCGTACTGATTGAACAGCCGCTTGTCGCTTTCGACCAGAACTGTCACGTCGCCGCGATTCTGGAACGCCAGCCACGTGCCGCGGTCGGACAGCAAATAGGCGCTCGACGCCGAGGCCATGCTCAGCGCCGCACCCATGCCCTGGCCGATTTCCTTGTACCAGGAGCCGCGGTCGTTCGCGATGTCGATGCCGGCTTCTTTCCAAAGCCTCAGCTCGGCAATATGGGTGCCGGAATGATCGCCACGGGAGACGAACGGCGCGGCTCTGGTCTTGATGGTTTGCAGCGCGGCGAGGACACCCTGGCCCTTGATGCCTGCCGGATCGTCCTTCGGACCGACGACGACAAAGTCGTTGTACATCACGGGATAACGTTTCACGCCGTACCCCTCCGCAAGGAACTTCTCCTCAGCCGATCGGGCATGCACGAACACGACGTCGGCATCGCCGCGGCGCGCGGTGTCGAGCGCCTGACCGGTGCCTTGTGCCAGCACCTTCACCTCGAGGCCCGTCTTCTGCTTGACGATCGGGAGCAGGTAGCTGAACAGCCCGGAATCCTGGGTGGACGTCGTCGACGCCACGACAATGGTCTGATCTTCCGCCCAAGTTGGATGCGTGACGGTCTGCCCGCCAAGCACGGCAAGCGCGATGATTGCGAGGATACGGAGTGAGCCGAGGCAGTGCTTCATGCGGGCGATCTCCCTTGAACGACGATATTGTTTGGGGCTTCAGCGACCGGCCAAGATGCGTCCAATCAGGAAGCTCAATGCGCTCACGGTCATCGACAGGATGACGAGGATGATGCCAAGCGCCAGCGCAAGGCTTAGCTCTCCCTTGCTCGTCTCCAATGCGATGGCTGTGGTCATGGTGCGGGTATGCCCGCGCACGTTGCCGCCGACGATGATGATCGCGCCGACCTCTGCGATCGCCCGGCCGAAAGCCGCGAGAAACGCGGTCAATAGCCCGTCGCGTCCGATAGCCATGAGCGTCCAGGTGGCACGCAAGCGCGAGGCGCCGTCGACGAGAAGGGCATCGCCGTAACGAGCCCAGACACCCACCATCGTCCGGTGCACCAGCGCAATGACGATCGGAATGCCGAGAATGGCCTGCGCGATCACCATGGCGGTCGGCGTAAACAGAATCCCCAGCGCCCCCAACGGCCCCGATCGGGACAGCAGCAGGTACACGGCAAGTCCCACCACCACCGGCGGCAACCCCAACAGCGCATTGACGACGACGATCAACGCAACCCTGCCCCGGATCCGGTAGATGGCCAGCGCTGTGCCCATCGGCGCCCCGATCGCGAAGGCAACGAGGCTCGCCGTCAGGCTGACGCCAAGCGACAGGCCGACGATCTGGCGTAGCTCCGGATCAAAGTGGCCGATCAGGCCGGCAGCCAGTTCCAGCGCTTGGGTGAAATCATTCATGGTCTCTTACTAAGCCAGACCTCAGCAAATAAGCAAAATCATCGAGGTCTTGAGACCCGCCCCGCTTACCGCTACCAGTGCGATCCGGAAGCAATGCCAAGCGCATTGGAGATAAGGACGGTTCTCATGGCAAGCACGACGGCGGAGCTCGAAGCGCTCCTGATGCAGCGGTCGCTGACCGATCCGCAGCTTTTGGCGACGGCGGAGGCGGCGTCGGACTTCCGGATCCTGCCCGATGCCACCGTCATCAAGATCGGCGGGCAGAGCGTGATCGACCGCGGCCGTGCCGCCGTCTACCCGCTGGTCGACGAGATCGTCGCCGCGCGCAAGGCGCACAAGCTGCTGATCGGAACCGGCGCCGGCACCCGCGCCCGGCATCTCTATTCGATCGCGGCCGGGCTGCGGCTGCCGGCTGGCGTGCTGTCGCAGCTCGGCGCCTCGGTCGCCGACCAGAACGCGGTGATGCTGGGCCAATTGCTCGCCAAGCACGGCATCTCCGCGGTCAGCGGCGCCGGCCTGTCGGCCGTGCCGCTGTATCTCGCCGAGGTCAACGCCGTGATCTTCAGCGGCATGCCGCCCTATGGCCTGTGGATGCGGCCTGCGCCCGAGGGAATGATCCCGCCCTACCGCACCGACGCCGGTTGCTTCCTCGTCGCCGAACAGTTCGGTTGCAAGGCGATGATCTATGTGAAGGACGAGAACGGCCTCTACACCGCGAACCCCAAGACCTCGAAGGGCGCGACCTTCATTCCGAAGATCTCGGTCGCGGAGATGAAGGCCAAGGGCCTGCAGGATTCGATCCTCGAATTCCCGGTGCTCGACCTGCTCGCCAGTGCACGCCATGTCCGCCAGGTGCAGATCGTCAATGGCCTCGTCCCCGGCAATCTCACCCGCGCGCTCGCGGGCGAACATATCGGCACCATCATCACCGCGAACTGAGCAGAGACACGACCATGGATGACACCATCAAGCACGTCGCTTCGCCGCTCGCGCGCCAGACCCTGCTCGACGGCGATCTCACCCGTCCCGTCGCCGGCGGACGTTCGATTCCGCTGCTGCCGTGGCTGCAGGTGATCAAGATCGGCGGCCGCTCCATCATGGATCGCGGCCATGAGGCGATCCTGCCGATCGTCGGTGAGCTGCGCGCACTGCTGCCCGAGCACCGCATGCTGATCCTGACCGGCGCCGGCATCCGCGCCCGCCATCTCTACAGCGTCGGCCTCGACCTCGGACTGCCGGTCGGCTCGCTCCAGCCGCTCGCGGCGAGCGAGGCCGGGCAGAACGGCCATATCCTCGGCTGCTTGCTCGCGCCGGACGGCGTGTCCTATATCGAGCATCCGACCATCGCGAGCCAGCTTGCGATCCACCTCTCCGCGTCGCGCGCGGTGGTCGGCAGCGCGTTCCCGCCCTATCACCATCACGAGTTTCCGAACTCGCGCATCCCGTTGCACCGCGCCGACACCGGCGCGTTCCTGCTCGCTGATGCGCTCGGCGCCGCCGGGCTGACGATCGTCGAGGATGTCGACGGCGTCTACACCGACGATCCCAATGGTCCCGAGGGCAAGAAGGCCGAGCTGCTGCGTGAGACGAGCTTCGCCGATCTCGCCAGGCTGAAGGGCACGCTGCCGTTCGATCCCGCGCTGCTCGAGGTGATGGCCAATGCCAGGCACATCGAGCGCGTGCAGGTCATCAATGGTCTGGTTCCCGGCCGGCTCACCGCGGCGCTGCGCGGCCAGCATATCGGCTCAATCATCCGCACCGGCGCGCGGCCGGCGTAACACGAGCCGCAGACTCTGCTTCACCTCTCCCTGTAAGAATGGGGCGAGGGAGTCGAATGCCGCCAGAGCGATTACTTGATCGTGGCGTGCACGGTGATGACGGAGGTGCCGGAGGCCTTCGGCCCTTGACCCGTCGCCTTGATGGCAAAGCTGTCATTGCCCTTGTACTTGGCTTTCGCCCGGTACTCGAAGGTCGTCGCGTTGATCTTCTTCAATTTGCCATAGGCCGGCTTCTGCGAGATCGACGAATCCGTCACCGTGCCGCGGATCCCGATCGGGATCTGGCAGCTTTCGCCTGAGGCGATATCGATATCGCCGGTCGAGTTTTCGCCCCAATCCGCCAATGTCGCCGACATCGAGCATTCCGGTATGAGCTGCGCGGCGGAGGCCGGCGTGACTCTTGATACTGCAAGGATGAGCGCCACTGCGGCGACCACGATACACGGTTTCATGCAAGGCCCACTGCTGAAGGTTTTCGGCGCTTGAATCCTGCAACGCGGGAGCAGGGCAGGCAAGGGCTTCGCCGCACCCGAGCGGCATGTGTTGAAATGCTTCGAGGCTTGTTGTGTCGCAAGACGCTACCGCTGGCTCGCTTGAGGTTTCGACCTTGCGCCGGCCAGCGCCGGGGGGACCGCCAGGAGCAGGCAAACCGATTCCACCAGCAGCTCATGTGCGCGGTCGACGATGTCGTCCAGCGAACTCGTCTTGGCGAACATCGCCTGGGCTTCCGCCAGCAACCGCTCTCGCGTCGGGACGCTGGGCAGATGCAGGTCGGCACGGTGCTGCAACAGAGCAAGCGCCTCCCGCACCGACAATCCGGTTTCGTGCACCGACGTTCTGATGGCCTGCGCGATGTATTCGGGATTGAAGCGGCTGGCGAGCTGTTCGGCCGTTCGCTTGACCACGCGCGATCCCAGGCGCTGCTCGTTGCGGAGCACCTGCGCGGGCGGCGCCTTCAGCTCCCGGACGATGCCGAGCCAGGACAACGCCACCAGGACATAATAGGTCGCATCGATCTCCCACCACCGGAAGCCTTGCCGCGCACTGCTCTGGTAGGCGTGATGATTGTTGTGCCAGCCCTCGCCCATCGTGAACAGGGCCAGCAGCCAATTGTTGCGGGAGTCGTCGCCCGTCACATAGCGCTTGCGTCCGTGAGCATGCGCAAGCGAGTTGATGCAAAACGTCGCGTGATACACCAGCACCGTGCTCCAGAAGAAACCGACCACCAGTCCCGGCCATCCGGCAATCAGGAAGCACAGGGCTGCGACCACGATCGCCGGCAAGACCTCCAGCCTGTGCAGCCACATCAACTCCGGATAGACGGCAAAATCCGAAACTTTCGTCAGATCCGTTGCATCATGCTGTCGATAGAAGATCCAGCCGACATGACTGTACACGAAGCCCTTATGCCGGGGTGAATGCACATCGTGCTCGGTATCCGAATGAAGATGGTGATGCCGATGTTTCGCGGCCCACCAAAGCACGCTTTTCTGGGCGCTGCTTTGGGCAAGGAATGCCAGGATGAATTGAAACGTCCGGCTCGTCGCGTAAGCCCGATGCGAGAAGTAGCGATGATAGCCGGCGGTGATCGCAAACATGCGCAGCCAGTACAGCGCGACGCAAATTGCGATCGCCTGCCATGAGACGCCGGTCCAGATCGCCGCCAGACACCCCGCGTGGACCAACACAAACGGCAGGACCTGCGGGTACATGATGTCGTCGTGCTGGTCTGGATCGATATTGGTGGACACGCGCGTGACCTCAGTTGCTTCGATGCGCGGGCCGCCGGGCAGGGCGGCCTTTGCGCGCTGTAATAGGTAGAACCCCACAGCCGGTAGACAAGTCGCGGGGTCGCGAAACCAGAGGCTCTGCTAGTCTATCGGTCGTCAAAGCAGCATGGCGCCGATTGCCGCAGCTCATGCCGCGCGCAGATTTTCCGCTGGATGGGGACACCGGCGCTACTCCTTCTTCGCCGTCAGTCCGTCGACCATCGCGCGCGTCAGTGTCGCGATCTCGCTGCGCAGCTGGTCGATCGGCACGGCGATCAATTTGTGCTCCAGCCCGAGCGCGACCATGCCGTGCACGGCGGAGAACAGGCTGCGTGCGGTGACGCCGAGCTGCGCCGGCGAGCGCTGCGGAAACAGTGCTGCGAGCGGCTTGTAGATGTGGCGGAACAATTCCATCTGCTCGGTGATCGCCCATTCCGGCACCGGCTTGCCGGGCTGCATGCGATGCTCGAACAGCGCTCGCCACAGTTCGAGATTGTCGGCGGCGAAGTCGCAATAGGCGACCGCGATCCGCACCAGCATCTCGCGCGGCGCCGCCGCTCCGCCGATCTCCGCCAGCGACAATGAGGCATCCAGCCGGGCCAGCGTGCGTGAGCCGACGCGCAGGATCAGCTCGTCGACATCCTCGACCAGATTGTAGACGCCGCCATTGGCGACACCGATTTCCTGGGCCAGTTCGCGGGTTTTCAGGCCGCCGAGGCCCTTTGCCGCAATTGCCCGTTCCGCCGCCTCGATCAGCGCTTCGCGTAGTTTTGCTCGTCGTTCCAATGCCTTGGACATGTTTCACCCGTCGTTAACCGCAACCTTGAGCGTCGCTCAAATAATACTTGAGCAATGCTCATTATATGGTACAAGAGATTCATGAGCGATGCTCATAACAGGGAGCGACCAAATGTTCAAAACCGTTTTGACAATTTTCCGCGGCAGCGTGGCGGCAGCGGAAGAGGAACTGCAAGACCGGACCGCGCTGGTCGTCCTCGACCAGCAGATGCGTGATGCCGCCGCCGCCGTCGACCGCTCGAAGCGGACGCTGGCCCTCGCGATCGCCGGCGACGCGCAGGAGGGCCGCCGGCTCGACGCCACCAACACCCGGATCGCCGATCTCGAGGTGCGCGCATCGGCGGCGCTCGAGGGCGGCCGGGAAGACCTCGCGCGCGAAGCCGCGCAGGCGATCGCCAACCTCGAAGCCGAACGCGATGCCGCGATGACCGCGCGCACGCTGTTCGCCACCGAGATCACCCGGCTGAAGCGCCACGTCGCCAATGCCGAGGCGCGCATTGCCGAGCTTGATCGCGGCCGGCGCCTCGCCCGCGCGTCCGAGGCGGTGCGTTCGCTGCGCCGGAGCGGCATCGAGGCGGCGCGGCCCTACGAATCAACGCTGCCGGAAGCGGAAGCGACGCTGAAGCGGCTGCGCGAGCGGCAGATCGAGATCCAGGCGGCCGACGACGCGCTGTTCGAGATCGATACCGCCTCGGGACCGGTCGTCGTCGCCGAGAAGCTCGCGGAGCAGGGTTTTGGCCCACGCATGAAATCGACGGCCGACGACGTGCTGGCGCGGCTCAAGGCCAAGCGCCCGCCCGCCGCCTGAACCTCTCGCCTGCAACTGAACCAACATCAAACCTCGCAAGATCAAGGAGACCACCATGAACCAGACGATCCAACCCCACAGCAGCGGCTGGGTGACCTTCACCTACGCATCCTTCGCGGCTTCCGCCTTCCTCGTCGCCGTCGGCGTGTTCTTCCTGCCGATCGACCTCTGGATGAAGGGCTATCTCACGATGGGCATCGTGATGCTGGTGCAGACCTGCGTCACGCTGACCAAGACGATCCGCGACAATTACGAGAGCGGCAAGTTCGTCAACCGCATCGAGGATGCCAAGGCCGAGCGCCTGCTGATGGAAGTCTCCAAGGCGGCGTGAGCTGGAGGCATGCGAAGCGGCGGGTGTCTTGCACCCGCCGCTTTCGTTGTTCGGACCAACTTGTTCCGTTTCCGGAAGGCCTTGTTTACCCTGCGGCGAGCAGCGTCAGGTTGCGCTCATGGCTCCTTAACAGGGGCGAGTGCAGAGATCGCGCCCGAGGGACAGAGAGAAATGGCGTCCACCGACAATCCTACGCCGGCTTCGCGCGGCAGCTCGGGCTTTGCCAAGGTGCGCGCGGCCTTCGACGGCCTGCGCAACCATGCCGGCTTCTGGCTGAAGGCACTGTCGCAGCCGACCATCGATCTCACCTTGCGCACCCAGGCCGGCCAGCGCACCCGGATCGTCGAATCCCCCGGCCTGTCGCTGCCCAAGGACGAACTCGACGCGCTGGTCGGGCAGCTGCGCATCGTCGCCGCCAAGACGCTGCCCGAGGAGAGCCTGACCTACGGCATCTTCTCCGGCGAGCCCGAGCGGCTGTCGCGCGCTGTCGTCACTTTGATCTCCGAGGAAGACACCGGCCGGCCGATCGCCTTCAATGCGCTGTCGGTGATGGACGTGCCGCTCGACGGCGAGCCCGTTGAAGTGACCCATCTCGGCCTCGTCATGGTCGATCCCGATGTGCGCGGGCAGGGGCTGTCCTGGGTGCTTTATGGCCTGACCGCGCTGGTGCTGTTCGCCCGCGACGGCTTGCGGCCGAAATGGATCTCCAACGTCACCCAGGTGCCGGCGGTGGTCGGCATGGTCAGCGACACCTTCTCGGATGTATTCCCGTCGCCGCTGCCGGGCGCCCGGCAGAGCTTTGCGCATCTGCAGCTCGCGCGGGGCATCATGGCCCGGCATCGCGCGGTGTTCGGTGTCGGCGAGGAGGCCGGCTTCGACGAGGCGCGCTCGGTCATCACCAATGCCTATACCGGCGGCTCGGATGCGCTGAAGAAAACCTTCGAGATCGCACCGAAGCATCGCAATGCCGTCTACAACGAGTTCTGTGAGCGCGAGCTGGATTACGGCCGCGGCGATGACGTGCTGCAGCTCGGCCGCGTCGATCTGGCCGGCGCGCGCCGTTACATCATGAGCGAGGTGCCCTCGGGCTCGCTGCCGGCATTGCTCGCGGCGTCCGCGATGCTGGCGCTGCAACGGCTGGTGTTGCCGGTGGTGTACTGGCTGGACGACAGCCGCGCCTTCGGCACGCTGCGGCCGCGCCGGCAGGACAGCGGGGCGGTGCGATGAACTTCGACTATTACTCCTTCACCGGCCGCAACATCGGCTTCATCGACGAGCACGAGCAGCAGCTGTTGCGCCAGGCGCGGGTGTTCGTCTGCGGCGTCGGCGGCATGGGCGGCGCGGCCTTCATGGCGCTGGCGCGCGCCGGCGTCGGCCGGTTCGTGATCGCCGACATCGACCGCTTCGAGGTCTCCAACCTCAACCGCCAGGTGTTCGCCTTCGCCGACGAGGTCGGCCGCGAAAAGGCGGCGGTTGCCGCGGAAGCCGCCAAACGCATCAACCCGACCATCGAGATCGAGGTGCTCGGCGAGAACTGGACCAGCGAGCTCGCCGGGATCGCCGAACGCTGCCCGGTCATCGTCAACGGCATGGACGACATCGCCGCCGGCGTGCATCTGTACCGGACCGCCAAGCACGCCGAGGCAACCGTGATCGACGCCTATATGTCGCCGCTGCCGTCGGTGATCGTGGTGCGCCCGCGCGATCCGCGGCCCGAGCAGCGCCTCGGCTTTCCCACGCTCGGCAAGGACTGGACTGACATCACCGACGACGACCGCCGCGCCGCGATGCGTGCCGAGATCGAGCACGTGATGCTGCATTCCTCGTCGCGCAACTATGTCGACCTCGCGATCGCCGGCGAGGTCGCGGCCGGCCGCCGCAGCCGGATGTCGTTCGCGCCGATGGTGATCTCGACCGGCATGCTGATGGCCTATGAGGCTGTCGCGCTGATCCTCGGCCGCAGCTCCGGCACCGATTGCCGCGGCTGGTTCCTCAATCCGCACCGGCCGGCGATCGAGAAGCCGCGCAACGCGCTGGTCGCGGCCCTGATGCGTCCGCTGGTGCGGCGCGCGATCGTTCAATTGACGGGCGTCGCATGACCTCCGGGGTGATCGCCGATTCCATCGTCAATCTCTGCGGCGCCATCGGCGTCGCGGTGGCGATGATGACGTTCTATCGGCGCGATCCGAGGAGCCCGCTGACCCGCCGCCTGCTGCTCGCGCTCGGCGTGATCGCGACCCTGTTCCTCGACCGTGGTCTTGCGTGGTGGAGCGGAAGCTTCGTGCTCGATCGCCTCTCGGTGATCCCGGCCGCGCTGATCCCGCTCGGCGCGCTGATCGTCACCGAGGGCATCCTGCGGCGGCACGCGCCGCGCCCGGTCAAGATCGCGGCGCTCGCCGGCGGCATCCTGCTCGGGCTCGGCGGCACGTTCGGGCTGCAGCGCTTCGTGATGCCCTATGCGATCACGCTGGCGCTGTTCCAGCTCGCAGGCTTCGCCACCTGTGCACTGCTGCTGGCGACGCGCGACCGCGCCGCGCTGATGGCCTCCGAGAACCGCAGCATCGGCCGCATGGCGGTCGGCGCGCTGGTGGTGATCCCGTTCATCCTCACCGATTTCCGCACGCTGTTTCCGGACATCCCGGTGCGGCTCGGCGCGCTGGGGGCACTGCTCACGGTCACCGTGATGCTGATTGCTGGCGGCGGCGCCGAGACGCGCCGGCATGGCCTTGCCATGATGGCGCTGCGGCTGATCTCTTCGGGCCTGCTCGGTCTCGCTGCCAGCTTCATGGCGCCTGATGTCGATGCCGCCCAGATGGTCCGGTTCGTCGCGGTCGCGATCGCCGGCGTCCTGACCATCGGCCTGATGACGGACGCGCTGCGGGCACTGTTCGAATCCCAGGAGCCGGGCGTGCTCAACTCGGTCGCGGCGTCGCCGGCGCAGACCCGCGAGCAGCTGATCGCTGAGCTCGCGCGGCATCCGATCTTCGAAAGCGCGCGGCGCTTCCGTGAAGACGAGCTCGGGCCCTACGATCCGCCGCTGCTGCGCGACTTCCTGTCGGCGCGGCGCGTGCTGCGCTCGTCCGAAGCGCCGTGGGGATTGGTGTCGACCGACCCGGCCGCCGAGCGCATCGTGTCGCTGATCTCGGCCAACAACGCCTCCCACGTCATCGTGCTCGGGCATGATCCGCTCGACCTGATCGTGCTCGCCGTGCCGGTGACCGCGGCCGATCCCGCCACCGAAACCGCGCTGGCGCTGGTGCGGCGGCTGCTGGCGCTGACCCCGGAGGCCAAATGACAACAGAGATCCGCGAGGGCGACCGCAAAGCGGCCTTCGACGCCGCGCTCAATGCCTATGGGCCCGACAGTCTCTACGTGCCGCCGCTGTGGAGCGATTTCGACCGGATGTTCGATGCCGCGAAAAACCCGTTCGTCACCGAGGGCCATGGCCGCTATGCGCTTTTTTCAGCGCATCGCGACGGAAAACCGGTCGGCCGCATCGCCGCCTCGATCCACGACGCCTCAAACCGCAAGCACGGCACCCGTCACGGCGCGTTCGGCTTCTTCGACTGCATCGACGACGTCGAAGTGGCCGATGCGCTGCTGCGCGCGGCCGAGCAATGGCTGTCGGCGCGCGGCATGAGCCGGATTGCCGGCAATTTCAATCTGACGGCGATGCAGCAGATCGGCGTCGTGACCGACGGCTTCGACCATGCGCCGTTCACCGACATGATGTGGTCGCCGCCGCATATCGCGCAGCACCTCGAACGCGCCGGTTACTCCGCGACCTTCCCGATGACGACGTTCGAGATCGCACTCGATGGCGGCAAGCCGGAGCAGCTGCTCGGCGACAAGCAGCGTGCGGTGCTGGCCGATCCGGATTTCGTCTGGCAGCCGATCAAGCGTTCCGCCTTCAAGGTGCGGCTGGAGGATGCGCGGCTGATCCTCAATGACGGCTTTGCCGACAACCCGATGTTCGTGCCGCCGACCGCGGCGGAATATCTGTTCCAGGCCGGCGACATGATGTGGATCATCGACAAGCGGATTTCGACCGTGGTCTATCACCGCGGCCGTCCCGCCGGCGCGATCATTGCGATCCCCGACCTCAATCCGCTGATCAAGGCGATCGGCGGCCGCATCGGGCTGACCGCGCCGTTCAAATTCGTGCAGCATCGCATGATGAACACCCGCGCGGTGCTGATCTATCAGTCGGTCTGTCGTGACCTGCACAATCGCGGCCTCAATGGCGCGATGCTCTACCGCACCGCGCTGGCGTTGCAGCAGGCCGGCTACCGCACGCTCGGCGGCACCTGGATCGCGGACATCAATGCTCCGTCGCTGCGCCAGGTCGAGAAGGCCGGCGCCCGGCCGCTGCACCGGCTGCACCTGTTCACCAAGCGGCTGGCTGCGGCATGAGCGAACTGACGCCCGATCTGCTGCGTGAGCTGGTCGCGGAGGCGCGGCTGGCGCCGAGCGTCCACAATATCCAGCCGACGCGCTGGCGCTTGCTCGGCGACGGACGGCTGGCGCTGGTCGACGACACCGGCGTCCGCGCGCCGGTCGCCGACCCCGCGGGACACGATGTGCTGGTCTCGCACGGCGCGGCACTGGAGGGCATGAGCCTCGCCCTCAACCGCCGCGGCCTTGCGATCACGGCCATGACCACCATCGAGCAGCCGCTGTCGCCGCAATATGCCCTGCTCTGCAGTTTTGCGATCAGGCAAGGTGTCGCGCCCGATCCATTGGCCGGCCATGTGGCGCACCGGATGTCGTGGCGCGGCAAATTCACGAAGTCGGCGGATGATCCTGCGCCGCTGGTGCAGCTTGCCGTCGCGCGTGACGATTCGATCTGCATCTGCCATCGCCAGACAATCACGGAGATCGCCGGTTGGGCCGACCAGGCCGAATTCTCCTTTATCCACGGCGACGACTACCGGGCCGAGCTGCTCGGGTGGATGCGGCTGTCGCCCGGTCATCCGCACTATCAGCTCGACGGACTCAATCGCGACGTGCTCGCCATGAACGCGGTCGAGGCCACGGCTGCCCGCTTCGTGCTCGGCAGCCTGTTCAGGCCGCTCGATCGTCTCGGCCTCGCCGCATCGTTGCTTGCCGACCGCGCCAAGACCGCCTCGGCATCGGCGATCGTCCTGTTCTGTCGTCCGGTCGGTGAGGATCCACTCACGACGGGGCGGCATTTCTATCGCAGCTGGCTGGAGATTGACCGCGCCGGGCTCGCGGCATGCCCGATTTCGGCGCTGGCAGATCATCCCGACTTCAACGAGCGGCTGCGCAAGCTCGGCAAGGTCGGTGCCGACCTGCGCCTCGTCAACGTATTCCGCGTCGGCCGGCCGGAAAAACTGCTGAATCCGCGGCATTACCGGATGCCGGTGGATCGCTTGATCGTCTGATCGGTACCCCCTGTCAAAGCTTCACGCGGCCGTGCTAAGAGGCGGCCCGCAAACCAATGACCGGTGGGATGATGTCGAAGCAATCGTTGCGCGAGGAAGCGGAACGCCTGATCCGCGAGACCATGGAAAAACGGAACCTGGTCATCAAGCAGGGCACGACCCGGATCGAGGCGGTCTGCGGCAAGTGCGGCGCGCCGAACCGGGTGCAGGCGGAGAAGGGTCAGACCCGCGTCAAGTTCACCTGCAAGAACTGCGACCACAAGCAGGAAACGCTGTAGGACGCTTCCGTCGTCATTGCGAGGAGCGGAGCGACGAAGCAATCCATCGTTCCGTGCACGCTGCAGCATGGATTGCTTCGCTCCGCTCGCAATGACGCGCCGCGTAGGATGGGTGGAGCGCAGCGATACCCATCATCTCGCCGCGCTCAGCAGAACGAACTCGGTGAGGCGCTGGTGGCGCAGCCCGAGACGCCGGTCCGCGTGCGGGCGAATTAATCCGGACGCGGTGACGTCCCCCGCAGATTCATCCATCGTCGTCATTCCGGGGCAGCCCGAAGGGCTGAGCCCGGAATCCATCGTGCCACAAAGCCTGCGGCCCGATGGATTCCGGGCTCGCGCTGCGCGCGCCCCGGAATGACGAGAGCATCAAGTGTGCAAGGATGGGTGGAGCGCAGCGATCCCCATCAAATAGCGGACCGCAGGAGAGGTGATGGGTTTCGCTGCGCTCCACCCATCCTAAGATTCTCTTCCTACTCCCCTTTCGCGAAAGCTGCGAACGCGTCGCCGTAATCCTTGTGCCAGCGCGACAGCGGCGGGCGGTTCTCGACGATGTCGCCGGCGGCCCACAGGATGCGGCGTTCGTCGAGCGCGCGCGGCACATCGTTGTCGGGGCAGAGGATGTAGAAATCGCCGGCCTCGAGCCGCTCGATCATGAAATCGACGGTCTGCTCCGCGGTCCAGGCGCCGGCCGGCTTCTCGGTGCGGCCGCGCGCAGTCAGACCGGTGAAGACGAAGCCCGGGATCAACAGATGCGCCGTCAGCTTGCAGCCGTCGGTGTTGCGCAGCTCGTGCTGCAGCGCCTCGGTGAACGCCTTCACGCCGGCCTTGGAGACGTTGTAGGCGGGATCGCCCGGCGGCGTGGTGATGCCCTGCTTGGAGCCGGTGTTGATGATCAGCCCCGGCCGGCCGCGCTTGATCATGTTGGGCACGAAGGCCTGGGTGCCGTTGATCACGCCCCACAGGTTGACGCCGAGGATGCGCTGCCAATTGTCCGCGGGTCCGAACATCGCGCTGCCGGGCTGGATGCCGGCATTGTTCATCAGGATGTCGGTGCCGCCGAACCTTTTCGCGACGCCGGCTTCGAGCTCCGCAACCGCGTCCGCGCGGCTGACGTCGACCGCCGCCGTCATGATGTCGGCCGCGCCGCCCGGCGCCGCAGATGACAGTTTTGCCGCGGCCGCCTTCAGCCTGTCGTCGCCGAGATCGGCGATGCAGACCTTCATGCCGGCCTCCGCAAATCGCAGTGCGGCAGCAAGCCCGATGCCGGATGCCCCTCCGGTGATCACGGCAACATGATTGGCTGATATCACGGGGTGCGGCATCGTCGGTCTCCGGACACATATGTGGCTGAGGTTCTAAATCATCGTACCATGCAGGCAGGCGCATGGGAGGTTTTCATGCGCGCCACCCTCGACAACGCTCGCCTCGCTTTACGGTTTCGCGGCCGCGCTGTAGAATTCGGGATATAACGCTTCCAAAACACCTCAGCCGACAATTTGACAGGGAGTGCAAACATGGCTGTTTCGCAGGCAGTTCCGATCACGCGCCATCCTTATGCCGACGGCTCCTACAAGAAGATGCTGATCGACGGCAAATGGGTCGACGCCGCCTCCGGCAAGAAATTCGAAACCCACAACCCCGCCACCGGTGAATTGCTCGCGACCGTCGCCGAGGGCGACGCCGAGGACATCAACCGCGCGGTTGCGGCGGCGCGGCGCGCCTTCGAAGGGCCGTGGAGCAAGGTGAAGCCGTTCGAGCGGCAGAACATGCTGCTCAAGCTCGCCGAGCTGGTCGAAGCCAATTTCGAGGAACTGTCCCAGCTCGACACGCTCGACATGGGCGCGCCGATCAGCCGCACCCGCGGCAACCGGCTGCGCTCGCTCGGCATGCTGCGCTATTACGCAGGCCAGGCCACCGCAATCCACGGCGAGACCATCGAGAACTCGCTGCCCGGCGAGATCTTCTCCTACACGCTGAAGGAGCCGATCGGCGTGGTCGGCGCCATCATCCCCTGGAACGGTCCGCTGACTGCCTCGATCTGGAAGATCGGCCCGGCGATCGCGACCGGCTGCACCGTGGTGCTGAAGCCGGCGGAGGAATCGCCGCTGACCTCGCTGCGCATCGGCGAGCTCTGCATGGAGGCCGGCATTCCACCCGGGGTCGTCAACGTCGTGCCGGGCTATGGCGAGACCGCGGGCGCCGCGCTGGCATCGCATCCCGATGTCGACAAGGTCGCCTTCACCGGCTCGCACGTCACGGGGCAGTCGATCATCCGTGCCTCGGCCGGTAACCTCAAGCGGGTTTCGCTTGAGCTCGGCGGCAAGTCGCCGGACATCGTGTTCGCCGACGCCGATCTCGATGCGGCGGTGCCGGGAGCCGCGATGGCCGTGTTCGCCAATTCGGGGCAGATCTGCAGCGCCGGCACGCGCCTGTTCGTCGAGCAGAAGGTCTATGACGAATTCGTCGGCCGCGTCGCCGAGTTCGGCAAGAAGCTGCAGGTCGGCAACGGCCTCGATCCCAACACCCAGATCGGGCCGCTGGTGTCGCAGCAGCAGATGGACCGCGTCTCCGGCTATCTCGACATCGGACAGAAGGAGGGCGCCACGGCACTTGCCGGCGGCGGCCGCCTCACCGAGGGCGCGCTCTCGAAGGGCTATTTCGTGCAGCCGACGGTGTTTGCCAATGTGCAGGACAACATGCGCATCGCGCAGGAAGAGATCTTCGGCCCGGTGATCTCGGCGATCTCGTTCAAGGATCCGGACGAGCTGATCAAGCGCGCCAACGCCACCACCTTCGGCCTCGGCTCCGGCGTCTGGACCACCAATGTCAGCAAGGCGCACCAGGTCGCGAAGGCGCTGCGCGCCGGCTCGGTCTGGGTCAATTGCTACCAGGCGATGGATCCGGCGGTGCCGTTCGGCGGCTACAAGATGAGCGGCTACGGCCGCGAGTCCGGCAAGCAGCACGTCGAGGAATATCTCAACGTCAAGGCGGTCTGGATCAAGACGGGCTAGCGCCTGAAACAAGGCGCATATCCTCGCTCACCGCTGTCATCGCCCGGCTTGCCGCCTCCGCTAAAGCTTCGGCGCGCCGAGGTCCGTGGCCTCGTCGAAGCCTTGGCGAAGACGGGACCGGGCGATCCAGTACGCCGCGGCTCCTCGATTCAAGCGCAGACGTCTCTGGAATACTGGATCACCCGCATGCGCATGCGCGGGTGATGACACTGAGCAAGCCCCTCATCCCGGGGAGCCTGCCGAAGGCGGGCGTTCCGAAGGATGGCCGCGATGGCATTGCCGCGAAATGCGATGAACCTTGTCGCCTGTGGGGGCACCCGGCGAGGGCACATAATTTCGGAATATTAGAAATATACCCCTGAGTTGCCCGACGTGTCAAGTTGCGTTGTCGAGCGCCGGCCGCCACCGGCTCCTTTGCATGGGGTTGTTTTCGATATTTTCGAAAGCGGGTCCCTGCGTTGACCGCCGGTGCACTCACCGCCCTACGGCCTTCTTCGGCTTGCCGATGTCGCTGCGCAGCGCCTCGAGCTCCTTGCGCACGGCACTCGCCGCGTCGCGTTCGATCTTGCGGTAGCGCGCCACCAGGGAGAGGCCGAACGGGGTCAGCACCGCGCCACCGCCGTTCTTGCCGCCGGTCTGCCGCTCCACCGCCGCCTGCCGGCAGATGCGATTGATCTCGTCGACCAGGTCCCAGGCGCGCTTGTAGCTCATGTCCATGGCGCGGCCGGCGGCTGAGATCGAGCCGCATTCTCTGATGTGTTCCAGCAGCAGGATCTTGCCCGGCCCGATCCGGTCCTCGGCATCGAGGTCGATGCGGACGCTGAGGGAGGGGAGCGATGAGGCGCTCGATTTCGACATGGGAGACCTTCTCTCGGCAACAGATTGCCACTACCTCCTTTCATGAACAAGATGAACCCGTTAGATAACGGGCAATGACATAAGATTAATTGGGGTAGGCATGACTTCTTCGTCGCTGTTTTCACCGCTCAAGGTCGGTCCCTACGAGCTGAAGCACCGTGTCGTGATGGCGCCGCTGACGCGGATGCGGGCGGCGCGGCCGAGTCTGGCGCCGCGGCCGATGAACGCGGAATATTACGCGCAGCGCGCGACAGAAGGCGGCCTGCTGATCGCGGAAGCCTCGCCGGTGGTCGCCACCGGCTTCGGCAATCCCGGCGTCCCCGGCATCTACAGCGAGGCCCAGATCGCGGGCTGGCGCGAGGTGGTCGATGCGGTGCACGCCAAGGGCGGCTTGATCTTCCTGCAGCTCTGGCACGTCGGCCGCGTCTCGCACTCCTCGTTCCAGCCTGACGGTGCGCTGCCGGTGGCGCCGTCGGCGGTTGCGATCCCCGCCGAGTTCAAGTGCATGACGGCGGACGGCAAGGTGGTCGAGTACGAGACGCCGCGGGCGCTGGAGACCGCCGAGGTCGCGCTGATGGTCGAGGCTTACAGGCAGGGCGCGAAGAACGCGCTCGCCGCCGGCTTCGACGGCGTCGAGATCCACGGCGCCAACGGCTATCTGATCGAGCAGTTCCTGCAATCGAAGAGCAATGTGCGGACCGATCAGTATGGCGGCTCGATCGAGAACCGCGTCCGCTTCCTGCTGGAGGTGACGCAGGCGGTGACCGAGGTTTGGGGCGCCAACCGCGTCGGCGTCCGGCTGTCGCCCTACGGCATCGCCAATGGTAGCGGCGAGGCCGATCCGATGCCGCTCTACAGCCACGCCATCAAGGCGCTGGACAAGTTCGGGCTCGCCTATCTGCATTTCATCGAGCCGCGCGCCTCGGGCACCGGCCGTGCCGATGTCGATTGGAAGGATGTGCCGTCGGCGATGGTGCTGTACCGGCCGATGTGGAGCGGGGTGCTGATCACGGCCGGCAATTTCGTCGGCGACAGCGCAGAGCGCGCACTTGCCGAGGGCCATGCCGATGCGATCGCGTTCGGCCGCTACTTCATCTCCAACCCGGACCTGCCGCGCCGTTTGCAGCGCGGCTATCCGCTGACCAAGTACAACCGCGCCACCTTCTACGCCGGCGAGGAGAAGGGCTACACGGATTATCCCGTGCACGACGAGCTGGCGCAGGCGTAACTTCGTCATTTCGTAGCCCGGATGGAGCGCCGAGATGTTTCCGGACGACGAGTTCGAGCCGACCAAGAAGCCCAAGCCGGTGGCGCTGGCGAAGCCTGCGGTCGGTCAATGCCTGTGCGGCAAGGTCCGGTTCGAGATCGACGTGCCGGCGCGCTGGGCCTGGCACGACCACACCGCCGCCAGCCGCCGTGCGCATGGCGCGGTTTATGCGACCTATGTCGGCAGCTGGAAGAAGCGCTTCCGCATCACGCAGGGCGAAAGCGAGCTGTCGCGCTACGAGGATGCGAAGAGCAAGACCGCGCGCAGTTTCTGCGCCAATTGCGGCACGCCGATTTGCTACGAACGCGCGCGGTCGCCGCACATGGTCAACATCCCGCGCGCGCTGTTCTCGGGGCGCACCGGCCGGCAGCCGCTCTACCACATCGCGATCGAGGAGTTGCAGGAGTGGGCCTACACCGGCGAGCCGCTGGTGCCGCTGAAGGGCTATCCGGGCGTGGTCTGGCAGCGGTCGAAAAAGAAGAAGCGCAGTGAGCGCGAGGGGATGTTCTGATGCATGATCCGGAAAAGTGCGAAGCGGTTTTCCGAAAAGATCATGCACAAAAGAACGCGAACTGCGCTCGTCAGCTTCCGGACAGGACGGCTGCACGGAAACGCGGGCGTTGTCAGTGCTTCACGTAGATGACCTCATCCGTTCCGGCGTATTCCTCGGTCCATCCTCGCTTGTCCACGAGGAACCTCTTCAGGGGTTCGTGCGCCTTCACCCAGAGCACCGTGTCGATCTTGTATTTGTCGAGGACGGCATCCCAGGCGGGCTCGTCGATCTCCCATTTGATCAGGCTGAAATAGTCGCGCAGCAGTTCATCGGGATAGGCAGTGGCTGAACGGCCATCGATGAACACGGGCACCGTACCGCGCGTGTAGAAGATCAGGAGTCCGCCGACGTTCCAGTGGTTCAGAAGCCGTGCATGCGGAAAATGCGTCTGCAGATAGCGCGCATCCTGCTCTGACAGCAGCTGCGGAAGCGCGAGCGCCGGTTTGACATGGATCAGCGTCAGCGGCAGCGCGCACATTCCAACGATCCCGGCCACCAGCAACGAGGTTTGCACCTTGAGCTCGTTCAGCTGCTTGGGCAGCAGCCGATCCAAATGCAGCGCCAGCGGCACCGCCGCGAACATGAAGAAGAACGACATGTATCTGTATTGACAGAATCCCAGGAGCAGGAACAGCCAAGCCAGCAGCCGCGACTCCAGAGGAACGCTCGAAGCCGTGGGGTGGCGGAGCTCGAACGCGACGAAGATGGCGATATAGACGATGCCGGGAATGCTCCCCGGCATGGTGAAGTTGTCAGCGTAAGACCACCACTCGGTGATATGCGCCTGCGCAAAGTGGCCGAGCGTGGTCGCGACGCCGTCATAGATATGCCAGCCAAGCGGATTGATGAGGACCGCGACGAGGCAACCGGCGACCGCAAAACTGTAGATCCTGAGGCCAGCCCAGTCTCGCTTGAGCACGGACACTGCGCCAAAAAAACCAATGAGCAGCAGCCCGAGCATGAAGCCGCCATGCAGATTGGCCCAAAGCACCATCATCACGGGCAGCAGGAACCATCGGGTTCGCTTCAAGCACTCTGCGTAGAAGATGACGCAGAACACCATGGTGGGCGTGTTTGGCGACGCCGAGAGATAGGAGTTCGGGGCTGTCGCAAAAGCCGGGTAAAGCAGGCAGGCGGCCAGAACGGAAATGCCGACCGCGAGCGCCGAGGCGCCGCTGCCGAGGCAGATCGATGTGAGATATCCGGCGATGACAGCGCCACACGCAACGATCGACAATGTGAGGCCGGTATATCCCGTGTATTGAAACACGACGCTGGCGATCACGTCCCAGAGCCAGGAGAGATTATACCATTGTCTGTCGCCGAGCGTGAATGACCACGGATCCTGGAACGGGATGCTGCCGCGTTCTCTGATCAGGTCTCCCGCCGCGAGGTGCCATCCCAGGTCGAGGTGACCGAGCAGAAGCGGCGCGTTTGCCAGGTAGTACACCGATGAGAACGCGATCACGAAGAGATAGATTCCCGGCTTCGCGAGCTTGATCGTTCCTGGTCCTCTCTCAAGCCTGGTGCCGTTCCAAGCCGTCAGCGCGTCCATGAATCAGTCCTGCGATCGAAGCGGGGCCTGCGGGCCCTGCGTGCTTTCGGCCTGCCTGGCGGATACAAACAACCGCCGCTTTAGGACACTCTCGCTAAAGTAGCGTTAATCTCGGCGGCGCAATTCGATGCTGCCCGCCGAGGGAGTTTCCTGGAACTTGCGCTCACCATCGTGCCGGCATGGTCAACGCCAGGCGCGCGCCTGCGGAATGCGGCCATGACCGGCGGCTCGATTGCTCCCAAAGCGCAAGTTTGATCATCTCATCCGGTGCCGTTGGCCAACGTGCTGGCAGGCGTGGAGGGAACATGAAGAATCGCATCACCGGCCGCTCGGCATTCCTGGCATTGCTGAAGGATGAAGGCGTCACCCATCTGTTCGGCAATCCCGGCACCACCGAACTGCCGATCATGCATGCGCTGAAGGACCATCCCGATCTCACCTATGTGATGGCGATGCAGGAGAGCCTGGTGGTTGCGATGGCCGACGGCTTCAGCCGCGCCTCCGGCAAGCTGGTCGCCTGCAACGTCCATGTCGCGCCCGGCCTCGGCAATGCGATGGGCTCGCTCTACAATGCGAGCTTCACCGGCACGCCGCTGATCCTCACCGCGGGCCAGCAGGAGCAGGGCCATGGCCTGACCGAGCCGGTGCTCTATGGCCCGCTGGTGCAGATGGCGACGCCGCTGGTGAAATGGGCGGTCGAGGTGACGCGGCTCGAGGACTTGCCGCGCATCGTGCGCCGCGCCGCCAAGATCGCGACCACGCCGCCGACCGGGCCGGTGTTCATCTCGCTGCCGGGCGACATCCTCAACGCCGAGGCCGGCATCGAGCTCGGCCGCTCCACCCGGGTCGACACCAGGGTCCGCCCGTCGGAGGAATCGCTGAAGGCGCTCGCCGCGCGCATCCTCAAGGCGGAGCGTCCGGTGATCGTCGTCGGCGACGAGATCGTCAAGAGCGACGCGCTGCGCGAGGCCGCCGATCTCGCCGAGACGCTAGGCTGCCCGGCGTGGCAATCGTCGACGCCTTATGGTTCGCATTTCCTGTCGGAGAGCCCGAGCTTCATGGGCGCGATCGCGCGGCTGCAGAAGGTCGCGCGTGACGTGCTGGCGCCGCATGATCTGCTGATCGCGCTCGGCGGCGATCCCTTGCGGATGTCGGTCTACAGCGAGGTCGATCCGCTGCCGGACGGGCTCTCGATCGTGCAGGTCGGGCTGGTCGACAGCGATCTCGCCCGCAACTATGGCGCCGAGATCGCGGTCAAAGCCGACGTCAAGGAGACGCTGCGCGCGCTGGTGCCAGCATTGAAGGAGACCGGCGGAAGCGCGCTGGAGACGCGCGCGAAGCAGGGGCTCGCGGCGCTCGCACCGAAGAATTGGGCGGCGAAGCGCAAGGCGCTGGTCGAGCAGATCTCGAAGGCGAGCCAGACTTCGCCGATCGACCCGGACTGGCTGGCGCTGCAGGTCGTGGAAGCGATGCCCGACAATGCGATCCTGGTCGATGAGGGCCTCACCTCGTCGCGCCAGATCATCGGCTTGCGGCCGCATCGCGACGGCTACGGTTATCACGCGCTGGCTTCCGGCGGCATCGGCTGGGGCCTGCCGGCCGCGGTCGGCGTCAGCCTCGCCAATCCGACGCGCCCGGTGGTGTGCTATTCCGGCGACGGCTCGTCGATGTATTCGATCCAGTCGTTGTGGACCGCGGCCAACCACAAGCTGCCGCTCAACTTCGTCATCGTCAACAATGGCGGCTACCGCATCATCAAGCAGCGCCTGCTCGCTTTCCATGGCGATGACAATTATGTCGGCATGGACTTCATCGACCCGCCGGTCGATTTCACGGCGCTTGCGCGCTCGCTCGGGCTCGAGGCGATCAAGGTCACCGATCCGCAGGAGCTGAAGGGCACGCTGAAGTCGGCGTTCGCGAGGCCCGGTGCCAAGTTGATTGAAGTGGTGGTCAGCAATTCCGTGAATTGAAGGAGCCGCACGCTGGCTCTCTCACCGTCATCTTGTAGAGCGCGCAAGAGCGCGCTCCTCAGGATGACGGAAGAAAGAGCATCCTCTACTCCGCCGCAGCACCCCGCTTCACGCGATACCGGCTCGCCGGATGCGCGTCGTCGAGCTTCGCACGTCCCGCGCCGAACAGCTTCTCGCGCAAGGTGCCTTTGGCGTATTCCCGCTTGTAGCGGCCGCGCTTGACGAGCTCCGGCACCAGCATGTCGGCGATATCCTCGAAATCGCCGGGCGAGATCGCGAAGGCGACGTTGAGGCCGTCGACGTCGGTGTCCTCGAACCATTGCTCGATCTTGTCGGTGACCTGCTCCGGCGTGCCGACCACCACGGGGCCGGCGCCGCCGATGCCGACATGCTCGGCGACCTCGCGCACGGTCCAGACCCGGTCGGGATCGGCGCGGGTGACATTGTCCATCGCGGAGCGGCCGGCATCGTTCTGCACGTGACGGACTTCCTGGTCGAGTGAGTAGGTCGAGAAGTCGACCCCGGTCCAGCCCGACATCAACGCCAGCGCGCCCTCATGGCTGATATGGCTGCGGTACTCCGCATACTTCGCCTTGGCTTCGGCCTCGGTCGGCGCCACCACGATGCACATCATCGAGAACATCAGGATCTCGGCGGCATTGCGGCCCTTCGCTGCCGCGAGCTCGCGGATCGCCGAGACCCGCGGGCCGATCACCTTCGCCGACGGGCCCGACATGAACACGCATTCGGCGTGCTCGGCGGCGAATTGCCGGCCGCGCGGCGAGGTGCCGGCCTGGTAGAGCACCGGCGTGCGCTGCGGCGACGGCTCCGACAGATGGATCGCGTTGAGCCGGTAGTTGGCGCCCTCGTGCTGCACACGGTGCACCTTCGACGGATCGGTGAAGATGCCGCGCGCGACGTCGCGGATCGCGGCGTCGTCCTCCCAGCTGCCTTCCCAGAGCTTGTAGACCAGCTCCATATATTCGTCGGCGAGCTCGTAGCGGTCGTCATGCGCGGTCTGCTTGTCCTTGCCGGCGCCGCGCGCCGCCGAATCGAGATAGCCGGTCACCACGTTCCAGCCGACCCGGCCATTGGTCAGGTGGTCGAGCGTCGACATCCGTCGCGCGAACGGGTAGGGCGGCTCGAAGGAGAGATTGCTGGTGACGCCGAAGCCGAGATTTTCGGTCACCGCGGCCATCGCCGGGATCAGCATCAACGGCTCGTTGGCCGGGGTTTGCGCCGCGTTGCGCAGCGCCGCATCCGGATTGCCGGCATAGACGTCATAGACGCCGAGCACATCGGCGAGGAACAGCCCGTCGAACCGTCCACGCTCCAGCGTCTTCGCGAGGTCGGTCCAGTAGGACAGCTTGTTGTAGTCCTTGGTGCGGTCGCGCGGATGGGTCCACAGCCCCGGCGACTGATGCGCCACACAGTTCATGGCAAAGGCGTTGAGCCGGATCTGTTTTGTCATTGTCGAAAACCTTGGTCGAAACCTTGAGCGCCGCTTCGATTGCTGCCCGGTTGGGCGTCCCGCGTCAAATTGGTGCGACTTCCCACGTTTTGGCAAGGGCCCTTCGCGATTCACACCCTTCCGGTGGCGGGCCGATCCCGATAGGTTGCCGGCCTCCAGAAGCATGATCCGGATGTGCGACGCAGCGATCCGACGGGATCATGCCAAGAAATCATCTCAAGCCGCGACCGGACGAAGGAACAATCATGGCGACACGGGAAGACGCAATCGCGAACGTGCGAGAGCATTTTCAATCGGGACAGTTCCTGAAGGAGCTGGACCGCAGGGTCGGCTACCAGACCGAGAGCCTGAATGCCGACAAGGCCGACGCGTTGCGCGCCTATCTGGTGGAGAATTTGCAGCCGGCCTTCGCCGAGCTCGATTTCAAGACCAGGCTGATCGAGTCGCCGACCGGTCGCGGACCCTATCTGATCGCCGACTACCAGGAAGATGCCGCGCGGCCGACCGTGCTGACCTACGGCCACGGCGACGTCGTCGACGGTATGGTCGGCGAGTGGCGCGACGGGCTCAATCCCTGGCAGATCACGGTCAAGGGCGATCGCGCCTACGGCCGCGGCACCGCCGACAACAAGGGCCAGCATTCGATCAACATGGCCGCCCTTCGCGCGGTGAAGCAGGCGCGCGGCGGCAAGCTCGGCTTCAACGCCAAGTTCATCATCGAGACCGGCGAGGAGATCGGCTCGCCCGACCTGCGCGAAGTCTGCGAGGCGCATCGCGAGGAGTTGAAGGCCGATCTGTTCATTGCCTCCGACGGGCCACGGCTGTCGGTGGAACGTCCCACCATCTTCCTCGGCTGCCGCGGCGGCAACCGCATCCATCTCGATGTCAATCTGCGCGAGGGCGGCAATCATTCCGGAAATTGGGGCGGCGTGCTGGCCAATCCTGCGACGATCCTGGCGAACGCGATCGCAAGCCTGGTCGACGGCAAGGGCCGCATGAAGCTCGACATCCTCAAACCGCCGCCGATCTCAAACCGCGTCCGCGCCGCGCTCGCCGACGTCGAGATCAAGCCGACGGCGGACGAACCTCAACTGGCGGAGGATTGGGGCGAGGAGGGCCTGACCGCCGCCGAGCGGCTCTATGCCTGGAACACGCTCGAAGTGCTGGCGATGTCGGCGGGCAATATCGAGAAACCCGCCAACGCGATCCCCGGCAGGGCGAACGCGGTGCTGCAACTCCGCTTCGTGGTCGGCACCAAATATCTCGAAGTGATCGACGGGGTGCGCGACTATCTGCACAAGAACGGCTTTCCGATGGTCGAGGTGTCGGGCGCGCAGCGTTTCGGCGCCTCGCGCACCGACATGGACAGCCCATGGATCGACTGGGCGGCGAACTCGATCCGCGCCACCACCGGCAAGGCGCCGGCGGTGCTGCCGAACTTCGGCGGCTCGCTGCCGAACGACGTGTTCTCCGAAGGCCTCGGCCTGCCGACGATCTGGGTGCCGCATTCCTATCCGGGCTGTTCGCAGCACGCGCCCGACGAGCACATCCTGCTGCCGGTGACCGAGGAGGCGCTGACCATCATGGCCGGCCTGTTCTGGGATCTCGGCGAGGCGCCGCTCAAGGGTTGAAGTGCAGCGCGCGCATTTTCTCCGTCATCCCCGCGCAAAGGCTAAGCCGTTGCGCGGGGGTGACGGGGAAGACTTGGATGAGCGGGACGAACCCGGCCGTGACCCGCTCGGAGAGTAGTGCCTGACACGGCCAAGGAATCTAGATGACTCTATCGACGCCGATCACCTCCGAAGCCAACGCTACCACCAAAAAGAACATCACCCGCCTGATCGTCGCAACCTCGGTCGGCAACGCGCTCGAATGGTACGACATCGCGGTCTATGCCTATTTCGCGGTCTACCTCTCCAAGGCGTTCTTCCCAGCCAATGATCCGACCACCTCGCTGCTTTTGACCTTCGGCAGCTTCGGCCTGTCGTTCCTGATCCGCCCGATCGGCGGCGTCGTGCTCGGCGCCTATGCTGACCGCCACGGCCGCAAGGCCTCGCTGATGCTGTCGATCGTGCTGATGACGTTCGGCACGCTGGTGCTGGCGCTGATGCCGACCTTCGAGACGATCGGCATCCTGGCGCCGATCGCGGTGATGCTGGCGCGGCTGGTGCAGGGCTTTTCCGCGGGAGGCGAGTTCGGCTCCTCGACCGCACTCCTGGTCGAGCACATGCCCGAGCGCCGCGGTTTTGTCGCGAGCTGGCAGTTCGCGAGCCAGGGCGTCAGCGGCCTGCTCGGCGCGGGCTTCGGTGCACTTCTGACTTCGCTGATGAGCCCGGAGGATCTGCAATCCTGGGGCTGGCGGCTGCCGTTCCTGTTCGGCGTGCTGATCGGCCCGGTCGGGATCTATATCCGCAACCATGTCGACGATGCGACCCCGCCGCCTGCCACGAAGCAGGAATCGCCTGTCGCGGAGGTGTTCAGGCAGCAGAAGCTCGCCACCATCCTTGCGATCGGTGCGCTCGCGGTGTCGACCGCGGTGAATTATTTGATCGTCTACATGCCGACCTATGTGGTGAAGACACTGAACCTGCCGCCGACCGTCGGCTTCATGGCGGCGCTCGTCGCGCAGACCGCGGTCGCGCTGCTGGCGCCGATCGCGGGCTTCGTCTCCGACAAGATCGGACGCACCACGCACATGATCCTGTTCGCGCTGCTGCTGTTGGTCTCGATCTTCCCGGCCTTCCTGCTGCTCACGGGCAAGCCGACGCCGACGATCATCCTGCTCGGCGTGCTCTGGCTCGGCGTCCTCAAGTCGCTATATTACGGGCCGCTGGCCGCGCTGATGTCGGAACTGTTTCCGCCGGCGACGCGCGCGACCGGCCTCGGTCTCAGCTACAATATCGGCGTCACCATGTTCGGCGGCATGGGGCCGGCGATCATGACCTGGATGGGAAGCTTTGCACTGATCGGCGAACTTGCGCCGGGCTATTATCTCACCGCGGTCTGCATCCTCAGCCTTGCTGCCCTCTTCACAATCAGAAGGATGCGGCTCGCATGATTTTCGTGAAACGAAATTCAATAATCTCGCTTGCTGCAAAGCAGCGTAGATAGTCGATATCAAAGTTTCATCTGACGAAAGTATACGGTGTCCGCTGCACATCATCCGTTCTAGGATGATGTCCGCCAGGCGTATCTCTTCATGCCCGGTCCGGAATCGGAATTGAAGGCAAGGAAGATCAGCGCATGAACGCCTCCACGACTGCGACCGCGCGGAACAGCCGCAAGAGGCAATCACCGGAGCCGGGCCAACCCGACAAGTTCAACGCGATCCAGAAGGTCTGCGCGATCCTGCGCGTGCTGGCGCAGCGCTCGCCGTTGCGGCTGACCGACATCGCCGACACCACCTCGCTCAACAAGGCGACCGCGCTGCGCATCCTCAATTCGCTGATCGAGGAGGGATTTGTCTCCAGGGTCACCGGCGCCAAGACCTATGAGCTCGGCCAGGAGGCGCGGGTGATGGCGGTCGGTGCGCGTCGCTCGGTCGACATCGCGGAGCTGGCGCAGCCGAGCCTGTTGCGGCTGTCGGAGCGTTCGGCCGACACGGCGCTGCTGTCGGTACGATCCGGCGTCGAGGCGCTGTACCTGGCGCGCTCGGTCGGCAGCCACCCGCTGCAACCGAATTATCTGCAGATCGGCAGCCGCCGTCCGCTCGGCGTCGGCGCCGGCGCGCTGGCGCTGCTGGTCTGGCTGCCTGACGCCGAGATCGAGGCCGTGATCGAGGTGATCGTGCCGCGGCTGGCGAAATCGCCGCGCATTACGCCAAAATTCCTGCGCGAGCGGATCGCGGTGGCGCGCAAGGTCGGCCACACCGTGCTGCTCGACGCTGCATTCCCCGGCATGGGCGGCGTCGGCGTTCCGGTCCGCGATGATGCCGGCGAGGTGGTCGCCGCGCTGTCGATCGGCGCCGCCACCGACCGCATCCGGCGCCGCGAAAGTGAGCTCGCCGACATGCTGAAGAAGGAAGCCCAGGTGCTGGCCCGCGCGATGGCCCAGGCGCCGAAGAATGTGCGGCCCGCAAAGGTCACGAGCTGACCCGATCGGGCGTCGGGATTTGGCAGTTCCTGGCAGCAGGAATTCGGCTGTTCCGGCCTGCGCGCTGACCAAGCGGGTCGGTTTAATCAAGCGATTAATCTGAGGAACCCAAGGGTGTCAGCGGCTTGCGAGAACGGGCGGTTGCCGTCATCATGGCCGCGCTCGCCGAGGAAACCTGCCCAACAAGATGACGCTATCGCCTGACGCCACCGACGACGCTGTGACGACGGCGTTTGCCGGCCTTCCCGCATTGCTCGACCGGGCGCCTCGGCTGGTCTCGCGCGGCCGGCTGCTCGATTGCGACTGCCTGATCGGCCCGACGGCGCGGCCGTTTCATGCCGCGATCCGCGCCGGACGCATCGTCGAGTTCGTGCCTTCGCCGGTCCTGATGCGCTCATGGCGCTTCGCCTATCGCGCGACGCCGCGGGCCTGGGCCGCCTATTGGCAGGCCGAGCCGAAACCCGGCTGGCACGATTTGCTGGCGCTGACCAAGCGTGGCGAGGCGGTGCTGGAAGGCGATTTGCATCCCTTCATGGCGCATCTGCAGTATTTCAAGGATCTGCTGGCGCTGCCGCGGCAGCATTTCGCGGCGGCCAGCTCATGAACGGTGACATCGAGCCGATGGTCGGCCGCTACGTTCACGTCGAGATCGGCGGCGAGCTGCACCGCATCTATTTCGAGGAGAACGGAAAGGGCATCCCGCTGGTCTGCCTGCACACCGCGGGCTCCGATGCGCGGCAGTGGCGGCATCTGCTCGCTGACGCGCAATTTGCCGAAAATTTCCGCATCATTGCCTTCGATATGCCCTGGCATGGCAAGTCGAATCCGCCGATGAGCTGGACCGGCGATGAATACCAACTCACCACCGCGCGCTACACCGAGACCATCCGTGCCTTCTGCCGTGCATTGCGGCTGGAGAAGCCCGTGGTGATGGGCTGCTCGATCGGCGGACGCATCGTGCTCAACCTTGCGATCGAACATGCCGCCGAGTTCCGCGCGCTGATCGGGCTCGAGGCTGCCGACTTCCAGGCGCCGTGGTATGACACCGACTGGCTGAACCGCCCCGACGTTCACGGCGGCGAAGTCTGCGCCGCGCTGGTGTCGGGGCTGATAGCGCCGCAGAGCCCGGCGCCTGCGCGGATGGAAACGCTGTGGGGCTACAAGCAGGGCGGCCCCGGCGTGTTCAAGGGCGACCTGTATTTCTACCGTGTCGATGGCGACCTGCGCGGTCGCGTCGCGTCAATCGATACTAAAGTATGCAAGCTCTACCTGCTTACGGGCGAGTATGATTTCTCCTGCACGCCCGAGGACACGCGGCGGACGGCAGCGGCTATAGGGGGCGCCAGCGTCACGATCATGGAGCATCTCGGTCATTTTCCGATGAGCGAGAATCCCGGACAGTTTCGCCGCTACATCGCACCCGTCCTCGCCGACATTCTCACGCATTCAATCGACCGTTCCACGAAGGAGTAGACGTATGACACGCAAATATCTCATTGGCCTCGCGCTCGCCGCCGCGTTCGGCGCGAGCCAGGCTCAGGCCGAGGAGCTGACCGGCACGCTGAAGAACATCAAGGACACCGGCGCGATCACGCTCGGCTACCGCGATTCCTCGATCCCGTTCTCCTATCTCGACGACAACCAGAAGCCCGTCGGCTACGCCATGGACATCTGCTACAAGATCGTCGATGCCGTGAAGAAGGAGCTCAAGCTCGACAAGCTCGAGGTCAAGCTCAACCCGGTGACCTCGGCGACCCGTATCCCGCTGATGGCCAACGGCACCGTCGACCTCGAATGCGGCTCGACCACCAACAATGCCGAGCGCCAGAAGCAGGTTTCCTTCACCAACTCCCACTTCCTCACTGCCAGCCGCTACGTGACGAAGAAGGCGAACAAGATCAACTCGATCGACGACCTCAAGGGCAAGACGGTGGTCTCGACCGCCGGCACCACCAACATCAAGCAGCTGACCGAGGCCAACCTCGCGCGCGGGCTGAGCGTCAACATCATCCCGGCCAAGGATCATGCCGAGGCCTTCCTGATGGTCGAGACCGATCGTGCAGTCGCCTTCGTGATGGACGACATTCTGCTCGCGAGCCTCGTCGCCGGCTCGAAGTCTCCGGATGACTACGTCATCTCCAAGGATGCATTCTCCAAGCCGGAGCCCTACGGCATCATGCTGCGCAAGGATGACGCGCCGTTCAAGAAGGTCGTCGACGCCGCCACCGCCGCGCTCTACACCAGCGGCGAAGGCCAGAAGATCTATGACAAGTGGTTCACCCAGAAGATTCCGCCGAAGGGCCTCAATCTCAACTCGCCGGCCGGACCGGAGATGAAGAAGCAGTTTGCGAAGCCGTCGGACTCGCCCGATCCGGACGCCTATCTGGTGAACTGATCACGATACAGGACCCGTCGTCCCCGGGGGGGCGGGTCCTGAAAGTTAGCGTGTCCGGCCATTTTTGGAGGAGAATGGCCGGACATTTGCATAGACGCCGCGCGCAATGTCGGCGTAATGCGTGACCGGCGCGATCGCGTGGGGGACCCGTGAACTATAACTGGAACTGGCACATCTTCCTTGAGCCGAACCCGATGGGGACCGGCACCTATCTCGACTTGTTGCTGTCGGGGCTGGTGGTCACCGTCAAGGTATCGGTGCTCGCCTGGATCATCGCGCTGGTGGCCGGCTCGGTGATCGGCGTGCTGCGCACGCTGCCGTCGCGGACGGCGTCGTGGATCGGCTTCTGCTGGGTCGAGTTCTTCCGCAACATGCCGCTGCTGGTGCAACTGTTCCTGTGGTTCTTCGTGCTGCCCGAGCTGCTGCCGAAGTCCGCCGGGCTCTGGTTGAAGCAGTTGCCGAATGCGCCGTTCTGGACCGCCGCGATCGGCGTCGGCCTGTTCATGTCGGCGCGCGTCGCCGTGCAATTGCAGGCGGGCATCACCTCGCTGCCGCGCGGACAGAAGCAGGCCTCGACCGCGCTCGGCCTCACCACGGTGCAGACCTATCGCTACGTGCTGCTGCCGATGGCGTTCCGCATCATCCTGCCGCCGCTGACCTCCGAGTTCCTCAACACCATCAAGAACAGCGCCGTCGCCATCACGATCGGACTGATCGAATTGACCGGCCAGGCGCGCTCGATGCAGGAGTTCTCGTTCCAGGTGTTCGAGGCCTTCACCGCGGCAACCGTGCTCTATCTTCTCCTCAATTTCGTCGTGGTCACCGCGATGCGCTTCCTCGAGCGCTATGTCGCGATCCCCGGCTACATCACGGGCAAATGACGATGCTCGGCAATTTCGATTTTGACGTCATCCGCCGCGCGCTGCCCTATCTGTTCTTCGAGGGCATGCGCTTCACACTGACCCTGACGGCGCTGGCAGCGCTCGGCGGCCTCGTGTTCGGCACCCTGATCGCCTTGATGCGGTTGTCGAGCTACAAATGGCTCGGCCGCATCGCCGGCTTCTATGTCGACTTCATCCGCTCGCTGCCGCTGGTGCTGGTGATCTTCTGGTTCTACTTCCTGGTGCCCTATATCGGACAGTGGCTGACCGGCGCGTCGCGGCCGATCACGGTCGGCGCCTTCGCGTCCTCGCTGATCACCTTCATCATCTTCGAGGCGGCGTATTTCTCCGAGATCATGCGCGCCGGCATCCAGTCGATCTCGAAGGGCCAGCCGGCCGCGGCCAGCGCGCTCGGCCTGACCTACGCGCAGTCGATGCGCTACGTCGTGCTGCCGCAGGCGTTCCGCAACATGCTGCCGGTGCTGCTGACGCAAACCATCGTGCTGTTCCAGGACACCTCGCTGGTCTACGTGCTGTCGATCCCGGATTTCCTCGGCGCCGCCAGCAAGGTCGCACAGCGCGACGGCCGTCTGGTCGAAATGTACCTGTTCGCCGCGCTGGTCTACTTCGTCATTTCCTGTGTCGCGTCGTTCGGCGTCCGCCGCCTGCAGTCGCGTATCGCCATTGTAAGGTAGCTTTTTACATGCGGGTTTCAGTTCGGGGCACGGACTCCTTCACCTCTCCCAAAGGGAGAGGTCGGATCGCGTCAGCGATCCGGGTGAGGGGTTTCGCTCCGTCGTTGGACCGTGACCCCTCACCCGGCGCTGCGCGCCGACCTCTCCCTTTGGGAGAGGTGAAACCGTGCTCGCTGCTGCTGATGAGAACCAAATGATCGAGATCAATCACGTCAATAAATGGTACGGGCCGGCCTTCCAGGTGCTGAAGGACTGCACCACCAGCGTTGCCAAGGGCGAGGTGGTGGTGGTCTGCGGCCCGTCCGGCTCGGGCAAATCGACCCTGATCAAATGCGTCAACGCGCTGGAGCCGATCCAGGGCGGCGACATCACGCTCGACGGCGTCAAGGTCAACGATCCCAAGACCGACCTGCCGAAGCTGCGCTCGCGCGTCGGCATGGTGTTCCAGCACTTCGAGCTGTTCCCGCATCTGCGGATCATCGACAATCTCTGCCTCGCGCAGGAGAAGGTCCTGGGCCGCAAGCATGACGACGCCATGGCCAAGGGCATGAAGCTTTTGGAGCGCGTCGGGCTGAAGGATCATGCCAAGAAGTTTCCCGCCGAATTGTCCGGCGGTCAGCAGCAGCGCGTCGCGATCGCCCGCGCGCTGGCGATGGACCCGATCGCGATGCTGTTCGACGAGCCGACCTCGGCGCTCGATCCCGAGATGATCAGCGAGGTGCTCGACGTGATGGTCGACCTCGCCCGCGAGGGCATGACCATGATGGTGGTGACCCACGAAATGGGCTTTGCCAACAAGGTCGCCGACCGCGTCATCTTCATGGACCGCGGCGAGATCGTCGAGGACGCCAAGAAGGCGGATTTCTTCGGCACGCCCCGCAGCGACCGCGCGCAGAAGTTCCTGTCGAAGATATTGCAGCACTGAGGCGCTGACCCATCCACGGCGTCATTCCGGGGCGCGCCACTTGGCGCGAGCCCGGAATCCATTTCACCGCGGAAAAGCGGCCCAATGGATTCCGGGCTCGATGCTTCGCGTCGCCCCGGAATGACGAGGGCGGGGTTTTCCCCCGTTAACAATTTGCGTATACGAAGGCCTGAAATTCGTCCTTCGTTCGCAGGAGAACTCGCGTGGAAAAGATCGCTTACGTCAACGGCTCGTACGTGCCGCATTCCGAGGCCAAGGTCTCGGTGTTCGACCGCGGATTCCTGTTCGCCGACGGCATCTACGAGGTGGCCGCGGTGCTCGAGGGCAAGCTGATCGACAATGCCTCGCACCTGGCCCGGCTGAAGCGCTCGGTCGGCGAGATTCAGCTCGCGCTGCCGGAGACGCTGGAGCGGATCGAGGAGATCCAGAAGGAGCTGGTCAAGCGTAACCACCTCGTCAACGGCATGGTCTATCTCGAGGTCACCCGCGGCGCCGACAAGGGGCGCGATTTCGCCTTTCCGAAGGCGGAGGCGAACGTCAAGCCGACGCTCGTGATGTTCACCTCGGAAAAGGACATCATCAACGCGCCCTCGGCCAAGACCGGAATCAACGTCATCACGGTGCCCGACATCCGCTGGGAGCGGCGCGACATCAAGAGCGTGGCGCTGCTCGCGCAGGTGCTGGCCAAGCAGGCCGCGGCTGCGGCCGGCGCCGGCGAAGCCTGGATGATCGAGGACGGCAAGGTCACCGAGGGCGGCTCGTCCTCGTCCTTCATCGTCACCCAGGACGATGTCATCGTGACGCGGCAGAACGGCAACGAGATCCTGCCGGGCTGCACCCGCAAGGCGGTGGTCAAGCTCGCCGAGGAGCGCCAGCTGCGCATCGAGGAGCGTGCCTTCACGGTCGAGGAAGCGCTCGCCGCCAAGGAAGCCTTCATCACCAGCGCCTCGGTGTTCGTGCAGGGCGTGGTCGCGATCGACGGCAAGACGGTCGGCAACGGCAAGGTCGGCCCGATCACCGACCGCCTGCGCGAGATCTATGTCGAGTTCGCCCTGGCGACGGCGGTTTAATCTGTCCCCACTCGCGCTGTCATCGCCCGGCTCGACCGGGCGATCCAGTATTCCAGAGGCTGCGGTGTCTGAGCCGACACCGCGGCGTACTGGATGCCCCGCATGAAGCGGGGCATGACGGTGGAATAGATGGCGGACAGTATCGCCCTCACGCCGTCACCTTTACTTTCACCGGGTGTACCGCGCGGAAGCCAATCGCGATCCGGTTCCAGGCGTTGATGGTGCCGATCAGCGTGGTCAGGTTGACCAGCTCGCCGTCCGTGAATTCGGCGCGCACCGCCTCATAATCGGCGTCGGGCGCGTGCGTCTCGGAAACCAGTGTCAGCGCTTCGGTCCAGGCCAGCGCCGCGCGCTCGCGCTCGCTGTAGAGCGGCGACTCGCGCCATGCGTTGAGCAGATAGAGCCGCTGCTCGGTCTCGCCATGCTTGCGGGCGTCCTCGGTGTGCATGTTGATGCAATAGGCGCAGCCATTGATCTGCGACGCACGGGTCTTCACCAACTCGATCAGCGATTGCTCGAGGCCGCTGGCGGTGACTTGGCTCTCTACCGCGACCAGCGCTTTGATGGCGTCGGGGGCGGCCCGGTAGAAGTTCATGCGGGGTTTCATTGTCGTCTTCCTTGGTTGTGATCTGGATTCAATGCGCGCCGCCGCCGCCGGCGAGCTGGCCCGGCTTCTTCAGGCAGAGGGTTGCAACCAGCGCGATGATCAGCGCCACGCCGAGCAGATAGAAGGTGTCGCTGAAGGCCAGGATGTAGGCCTGCTTCTGCACGACATTGCCGATCGCGGCGATCGCGCGACGGGTGGCGGCGGCCTGGTCGGCGACGCCGTGGTTCATGAAATACTGCGTCAGCTGCGCGATCCGGCTGCGGGTTGCCTCCTCCAGCAGCGAGACCGACTGCATCAGCACGTTGGAATGATACTGCTCGCGCTTGGTCAGCAGTGTCTGCAGCGCGGCGATGCCGATCGCGCCGCCGAGGTTGCGCATCATGTTGAACAGCGCTGACGCCGATCCGGCATTCTCCGCCTCGATTCCAGCCGTTGCGACCGCCGACAGCGGAGCGAAGGCAAGCGCCTGACCGACGGCACGGACGATGTTCGGCCAAAGCAGCTGATCGGTGGCATAGTCGTTGGTCATGTAGATGTTCATGAAGTTGGAGCCGGCGAACAGCGCAAATCCGAGACCGATGACGATGCGCGGGTCGAACCGCTGCATCAGCTTCGGCACCAGCGGGATCAGCACGAGCTGCGGCAGGCCGGTCCATGCCAGCACCATGCCGATCTGCTCGGAGTTGTAGCCCTGGATGCGCGCCAGATACTGCGGCAGGATGAACACCGAGCCGTATAGCGCAATGCCCATCAGGAAGTTCGCCAGCATGCCGAAGCCGAAATTGCGGCGGGCGAGCAAGCGCAGATTGAGCAGCGGCTTCTCGACGGTGAATTCGACGATCAGAAAGGCGACCAGCGCCACGGCCGCGATCACCGACAGGCGGACGATGAAGGGCGAGCCGAACCAGTCGTCCTTGTTGCCTTCCTCCAGCACCGTCTGCAGCGCCGCGAGGCCGATCGCCATGGTGATGATGCCGAGCCAGTCGCCCTGGCGCAGCAACGACAGCTTCATCGGGCTCGGATCGAGCGAGACGAACAGCATCGCGATCATCACGGCGCCGGGCACCAGGTTGACGTAGAAGATGTACTGCCAGCCCCAGTTCTCAGTGAGATAGCCGCCGATGGTCGGGCCGATCGCGGGCGCGAACGTCGCCGACAGCGCGAACAGCGCGAGCCCGATCGGCTGCTTCGCCTTCGGCAGCAGCGTGATGATCAGCGTGAACGCCATCGGGATCAGTACGCCGCCGGTGAAACCCTGCACGGCGCGCAGCGCGATCATCTGCGGCAGGTCCTGCGCCAGCGCGCAGGCTGCCGAGAACACCAGGAACAGGAACGCGTTGGTGAGCAGATAGGTGCGCACCGAGAACACCTGCGCCAGCCAGCCGGACAGCGGGATCACCACGATCTCGGCGATCAGATAGGAGGTCGAAATCCAGCCGCCGTCGTCGATGCCAGCGCCGATGCCGCCCTGAATGTCGGCGAGCGAGGCGTTGACGATCTGGATGTTGAGCACCGCCATGAAGGCGCCGAGCGTGGCGCCGACCACCGCGATCCAGGTCCTGGCCGGGATCGCCGGTGTTGCAGGCGCAGCCGGTGCGGGGAGGTCGGCGGCGTTGGCTGTGGGCTGGAGTGTGGTCATCGGGGTCGTCCTTGCTGTCCCACGCAAGATGTATTAGGCGGCCACTTTCGATAATCCGGGAAGGAGTGGAAGGATTGTCCGGCGTAGGTTGATAATCGTGATCGAGCTTGCGACCGCGCAGCCAGTCCAGCGCGCCGTTCGGTTTGTGTGTGTCGATTAGTGAGGTGAGCACACCGGATTGGCTCCCTCCCCCGCAAGGGGGGAGGGAGCCCTACCGCCGGTGCTCATGGCTCGAAGAAGGGGACGGAGGAAGACGCAGCAAAAACGCGATCGACCACCGTTGCGGTGATCGATCGCGTCAAGCCGGTTGAAGAGGTGCTTTGCGCTAACCGCCGTTCGCCCGCATCGCCGACGCCAGCCGGCGCTTCTCGTCGCGCTCGGCCAGCACCGTCGCCTTGGTGTTGACGGTGGGGATTGCCGACATGCCCGGCCGCAGCAGCCCGGTCAGGCTGTGATCGTCGAGCACGATCTTCACCGGCACGCGCTGCACGATCTTGGTGAAGTTGCCGGTGGCGTTGTCGGGCGGCAGCAGCGCGAATTCGAGGCCGCTCGCCGGCGACAGGCTGTCGACGTGACCCTTCAGCGTGGTGCCGCGAAAGCTGTCGACGGTGAGCTCGACCGGCTGGCCGTTGCGCACATGGGTCAGCTGCGTCTCCTTGAAATTGGCGACCACATAGACCGCATCGAGCGGCACCACGGCCATCAGCTGGGTGCCGGCCTGCACGTATTGCCCGACACGCAGCGTGCGGGCCCCGACCGTGCCGTCGACCGGCGCGGTGATCTTCGCATAGGACAGGTTCAGCTCGGCCTGCTGCTCGACCGCACGGGCGCGATCGACTTGCGCTGCGGCCTGGGCGCGTTGCGTGGTCAGCACATCGACCTTGCGCTGCGCCGCCGACAGCGCCGACTTCGCGTGCTGCAATTGTGCGGTGTTGGCGCGCAGCGCCGCGTCGGTCTGCTGCGCGCGCTGAATGGTGCCGGAGCCGGACTTCATCAGCCCGTCGTAGCGGGTCTGCTCCTCCTGGGCGAACTTCAGATTGGCCTCGGCGGCGGTGACGTCGGCGGTGCTCTGGTCGATGATCGGCTGCTGCAATTCGAGCTGGGCGTCGAGGTTGCGCACTGACGCTTCCGCGGCGTTGACGTCGGCCTTGGCCTGACCCAGCGCGGTGCGGTAATCGCGGTCATCGATCTCGGCCAGCAATTCGCCGGCCTTCACCGGCTGGTTGTCGGTGACCAGCACCCGGGCGATGTAACCCGACACCTTCGGGGCGATGATCGTGGAGTCCGCCTTCACATAGGCGTCGTCGGTCGACTCGAGGTAACGGCCGGTGGTGACATAGTCGTAGCCGAAGTCACCGGCGACGGCGATGCCGAGCAGGGCAGCGAGCCCGAGGCTCACCCGCTTGACCGTCTGCCGCGACGGGCGAAGGCCGATTTTGGCCGGTTCTTCAGGGACATAGGCGGTGGTCGACATGGTCTTCTCCTGGCCGAACATTTGCGTCCTTCCAGAAAGGGCGCCAGTTTCGGCCCTTTAGATGCAATGTCCTCCCCGCTGTGATAATCCCGATAAAACTGGAAGCATTATCAAGCCAGCGCTGATAATCCGGACCTTGCCGCATGGATCGCCTGACCAGTTTGACCGCGTTCGTCCGGGTCGTTGATTCCGGCGGCTTCTCCGCGGCCGGCCGCAAGCTCAACATGTCCACGACAATGGTGAGCAACCACGTGCAGTCGCTGGAAGATCGCCTCGGTGCCCGACTGCTCAACCGCACCACGCGCAAGGTCAGCCTCACCGAGGTCGGCCAGGCCTATTACGACCGCTGCGTCCATATCCTCGCCGACATCGAGCAGGCCGACGACATCGCCGGCGCATTGCAGTCGGTGCCGCGCGGCACGCTGCGCATCTACACCAACACCCATCTGGCGCAGTTCCTGTCGCCCGCGGTCGTCGAGTTCCTGGCGACCTATCCGGAGGTCAAGGTCGACCTCGCGATCGGCGAGCGCAATGTCGACCTGATCGACGAGAACTACGATCTCGCGGTGCGCATGCTGCCGCCGCCGGATTCCAGCCTGATCGTGCGCAGCATCGCCACCTGGCGGCATGTGCTGTGCTGCTCGCACGGCTATATCGAACAGCACGGCAAGCCGACGCAGCTCGCCGACCTCGCGGAACGCAATTGCATCCGTCACGTCAACTATCCCTATGGCGACGACTGGCATTTCGTCGACCGCAAGGGCACGCAGGCATCAGTGAAGGTCAGCGGCAATCTGATCGCCAATAGCGGCGACACACTGCGGCTCGCCGCCTTGGCCGGCGTCGGCGTGTTTCTCGCGGCGGGCTTCCTGGTCCGTGACGAGCTCGAGTCCGGCCAATTGGTCCGCCTGTTGCCCGAGTACCGGCCGGTCGAGTTCACCATGAACGCGGTCTATCCGCACCGGCATCATCTCTCGGCGAAGGTTCGGACCTTCATCGACCTCCTGGTGCATCACGCCACCGAGCAGCAGAAGCTGATCAATCCGTATTCGTGAGCGGGCGTGGGTTGACGGGACTGGCAGCACGGCGCTCGTCATGGCGGCACGCATCCCTTGCATGGCGCTCCCGTGTATCAAGGTCGCCTCATCTGCCGGGGCCTGCCATGCCGCTTCGTCTTCTCGCATCGGTTCTGTTCGCGCTCGCAGCATCCCTGCCGCTGCACACGCCCGCACGCGCCGCCTATCCCGATCACATCGTCAGGATCGTGGTGCCGTTCGCGCCGGGCGGCGGCACCGATGTCGTCGCGCGCACGCTGGCGCAGGAGATGCAGAAGGATCTCGGCGTTGCGGTCATCATCGAGAACAAGCCGGGCGCAGGCACCATCATAGGCACGCAGAGCGTCGCCGCGAGCCCACCCGACGGCTACACGCTGCTGATGGCGACCTTCGCCAATGCGGTCAACCCGAGCCTCTACCGCAAGCTGCCTTACGATCCGCACAAGGACCTTGCACCGGTGGGGCTGGTGGCCCGCTCGTTCAACATCGTTGTGGTCAATCCAGCATCGCCGATCAAGTCGATCGGGGACCTGATCGCAGCCGCTAAGGCCGATCCGGAAAAACTGTCCTACGGAACCTACGGCACCGGCACCTCGGCGCATCTCGCCGGCGAGTTGTTCAAGCGCATGGCCGGCGTCAACCTGACCACCGTGCCTTACAAGGGCGCGGCGCCAGGGATCACCGACCTGTTGGGCGGCCAGATCCAGGTGATGTTCACGACGGTCGCAAGCTGCGCGTCGCTGGTCGAGGCCGGCCAGCTGGCGCGATCGCCGTGACCTCGACTGAGCGCTCACCGTCATTCCCGAAATTGCCGACCGTGTCGGAAACCGGTGTGCCCGGCTACGCAGCGGAATCCTGGTACGGCCTTTACGCACCTGCGAACACGCCTCCCGACATCATCGACCGCCTCAACAAATCAGCCGCCAGGGCGGTGCAGGCGGAGGCCTTCAAGAAGCTCAGCGTCAATGAGGGCCTCGTGATGGTCGCTGCACCGCCCGCAGACCTCGACCGCTATTTTGCTGGTGAGGAGGCGCGCTGGCGCAAGGTGATTGAGGACGCCGGCATCAAAGCTGAGTAGACTGGTTGCCCGGCGCAACGATCACATCTTTTTGCATCGCCATGCCGCAACCGTGATTCTAGACGCAATCAATGGTTCCTGGGGTCGTTGATGACGGGACACCGGCAACACCGCCGGTTTGATCAGGGCCTCGGGCTGGGGAGTGAGCCATGTGGATTCTGTTGCTGCTGCCGTTTATCGGCTTGCTATGGGTGCCGTTCTATAATTTCGCCGAGCCGTCGCTGTTCGGTTTTCCCTTCTTCTACTGGTACCAGCTCGCCTGGGTGCCGATCTCCTCGCTGCTGATCTGGCTGGTCTATCGCAGCCGTACGCCTGACAGCGACGAGACACGGTGAGGGGGCAGCCATGACCGACCATATCGCCTGGGTGGCGCTCTCCGTCTTCATCTTCTTCTTCGCCCTCGTCACCGTGATGGGCTTCTTCGCCGCGCGCTGGAAATCCGGTCCGGTGAACGAACATCTCGACGAGTGGGGTCTCGGCGGCCGCCAGTTCGGCACCTGGATCACCTGGTTCCTGGTCGGCGGGGATTTCTACACCGCCTACACCGTGATCGCGGTGCCGGCGCTGGTCTATGCGGTCGGCGCCTACGGCTTCTTCGCGCTGCCCTACACCATCATCGTCTATCCCTTCGTGTTCGCGGTGATGCCGGTGCTGTGGAAGAAGGCGCATGCCAACGGCTACGTCACCGCCGCGGACGTGGTCCACGGCGCCTACGGCTCGCGCGCGCTCGAGCTCGCGGTGGCTCTGACCGGCCTGGTCGCGACCATGCCCTATATCGCGCTGCAACTGATCGGCATGGAGGTCGTGATCAAGGCGATGGGCCTGACGGGTGAATTGCCGATCATCGCTGCTTTCGTGATCCTTGCGCTCTATACCTACAGCTCCGGCCTGCGCGCGCCGGCGCTGATCGCCTTCGTCAAGGACATCATGATCTACATCGTGGTGCTGACGGCTGTTGTCGTGGTGCCCTCGAAGCTCGGCGGCTATGGCGCGGTGTTCTCGGCGGCCCACGACGCCTTCACGGCCAAGGGCGGCGCCACCGGACTGACGCTGAAGCCCGCGCAATATCTGCCCTATGCCACGCTGGCACTCGGCTCGGCGCTGGCAGCCTTCATGTATCCGCATACGCTGACCGGGATCTTCGCCTCGAAGTCGGCGGATACCATCCGCAAGAACGCGATCCTGCTGCCGGCCTATACGCTGCTGCTCGGCCTGATCGCGCTGCTCGGCTACATGGCCTATGCCGCCAACATCAAGGTGACCTCGCCGAACGACGTGGTGCCGATGCTGTTCAAGACGCTGTTTCCGGAATGGTTCGCAGGCTTCGCATTCTCGGCGATCGCGATCGGCGCGCTGGTGCCGGCGGCGGTGATGAGCATCGGCGCCGCCAATTTGTTCACCCGCAATGTCTGGAAGCACTACGTCAATCCGGGCATCTCGCATGCCGGTGAGGCGTCGGTGGCCAAGATCACCTCGCTGGTGGTGAAGGTCGGCGCGCTCGCCTTCATCCTGTTCCTGCCGACGCAATATGCGCTCGACCTGCAACTGCTCGGCGGTCTCTGGATCGTGCAGACGCTGCCGGCGCTGGTGTTCGGCCTGTTCACCGTCTGGTTCCGCGCCGAGGGCCTGCTGCTCGGCTGGGCGGTCGGCATCGGCTGGGGCACCTACACGGCGTGGAGCAATGGGCTGAAGCCGCTCGCCAGCATCTCGCTCGGCGATGCCAGCTATACCTTCTATGTCGGGCTCGGCGCGCTGTTGCTCAACATCGTGGTGGCGGTGATCGCGACCGTCCTGGTTGGGTTGATCTCACCCGCCAAGCGCGGCGCGGCGGCCTGAGCCGTCGTGCGTATCTGACGGGGCGGGGGTGAGAAGCGCGGTGAGCCGCGCTACCTCCGCCTTGGTCTTGTCGATCGCGGCGTCCTTCACCGATCCGTAGCCGCGGATCTCCATCGGAGCCTTTGCGATCGCGACCAGATCGGCCAGCCGCGCGGCATCGAGCTTGCCGAGCATGGTGTCGATCAACGCCTCGTACCAGCCGATCAGCTCTCGCTCGGCGCGGCGTTCCGCGGTGTAGCCGAACACGTCGAACGGCGTGCCGCGCAGCACCTTGAGCTGCGCGAGCAGCCGCAGCGGGGTCTGGATCCATTGCCCGAACGCGCGCTTCCTCGGCCGGCCGCGCGCGTCGCGCCGCGCCGGCAGCAGCGGCGGCGCGAGGTGGTACTGCACCGTGAAGTCGCCGTCGAACTTATGCTTGAGCTCGTCGAGGAAGTCGGTCTGCATATGCAGCCGCGCCACCTCATATTCGTCCTTGTAGGCCATCAGCTTGAACAGCGAACGGGCCACGGCGTCGGTGAGGGGAAGGTCGTTTGGGTTCTGTTCAGTCTGTCCGCGCGCTCGGTTCGCCTCTCCCGCTTGCGGGGGAGGGGGCGCACCTTCGTTGCGGTCGCCGCCGAGTGCCGCCTCAGCGTGGCGGACACGATCGACGGCCGCACGGTAGCGCGAGGCGTAGGCCGCGTTCTGGTAGTCGCGCAGGAAGTCCGTGCGTCGCGTGATCACCTGGTCCAGCGTCTCCTGCTCCTTCGCGGCAGTATCTTCCGCCTTCGGCAGGAAATCCGGATCGACAAAGGCGAGCCGGCCCCAGGCGAAGGCCTGTTTGTTGCGCTCGATCGCGACGCCGTTCAGCTCGATCGCGCGCGTCAGCGCCTCCAGCGACACCGGCACCAGGCCCTGCTGCCAGGCGAAGCCCAGCATCATGATGTTGGCGTAGACGCTGTCGCCGAGCAGCCGCTCGGCCAGCGCGTTGGCGTTGAGGGTGGTGAGATTACCCGATCCGATCACTCGCTCGATGGCGCGCAGCCGAACCGGCGAGGCGAGGTCGGCGTCGCGGAAGCGCACCACGTCGCCGGTCGGCATCTCCGCGGTGTTGACCGCAGCGCGCATGCCCTTGCGGTACGTGCCGGACGCCTTGGCCGACGAGCTCACCACGAGATCGCAGCCGATCAGCGCGTCGGCTGCGCCCTGGTCGATCCGCACCTGATGCAGCGCGTCGGGCTTGGCCGCGAGCCGCAGGAAGCTCAACACCGGACCGAATTTCTGCGCAAAGCCGGTGAAGTCGAGCACCGAGACGCCGCGCCCCTCGAGATGCGCGGCCATCGCGATCAGCGCGCCGACCGTGATGACGCCGGTGCCGCCGACGCCGGTGACGAGGAGATCATAGGGCTTGTCGAGTGCCGTGAACTCCGGCGCCGGCAGCGTGGCGGCGCGCGCCAGCGGATCGATCGCGCTCGCATTCTTGGCCGGCCGCTTGCCGCCTTCGATAGTGACAAAACTCGGGCAGAAGCCGTTGAGGCAGGAGAAATCCTTGTTGCAGGTCGAGAGATTGATCTTGCGCTTGCGGCCGAACGGCGTCTCCTTCGGCTCGACGCTGAGGCAGTTGGATTCCACCGAGCAGTCGCCGCAGCCTTCGCAGACGAGGTCGTTGATGTAGGCGAAGCGTTGGGGATCGGCGATCGTGCCACGCTTGCGGCGGCGCCGTTTCTCGGTCGCGCAGGTCTGCTGATAGATCAGCACCGTGACGCCGGAAATGTCGCGCAGCTCGCGCTGCACGGCGTCCATCTCCTCGCGGGCGTGGATGGTGACGCCAACCGGCAGGTCCGCCGGCGAAAAATGCGCGGGATCGTCCGACACCAATGCGATTCGCGACACGCCTTCGGCGCGGACGCTGTGCGCGATCGCCTGCACGCTGACCGGGCCGTCCACCGGCTGGCCGCCGGTCATTGCGACGGCGTCATTGAACAGGATCTTGTAGGTGATGTTGGCTTTCGCCGCGATCGCCTGGCGGATCGCCATCGAGCCGGAATGATAATAGGTGCCCTCGCCGAGATTCTGGAACACATGGCTGTTGCCGGTGAATTTCGACGACGCCGCCCAGTTGACGCCTTCGCCGCCCATCTGGATCAGCGACGAGGTCTCCCGGTCCATCCAGCTCGCCATGAAGTGGCAGCCGATGCCGGCCAGCGCTTTCGAACCCTCGGGCACTTTCGTCGAAATGTTGTGCGGGCAGCCCGAGCAGAAATACGGCGTGCGCGTCGCGCCCGGCACCGCGATCATCCGATCCTGCTCCGGCACCAGCGCGGCGACGCGGCGCGCAAGCTGCAATTCGGGAAACATCGGATCGAGCCGACGCGCCAGCACATCGGCCAGTATCCGCGGTGACAATTCGCCGGTCCAGGAGATCAGCCGCGCCCCGGTTTCGTCATGCTTGCCGACCATCCGCTCCGGTTTCGATCCGGGATAGTCGTAGAAATACTCCTTGAACTGGCTCTCGATGATGCCGCGTTTTTCTTCGACCACCAGGATCTCGCGCTTGCCCTTCACGAACTCCATCGCATCGTGCAGCGCCAACGGCCACACCATGCCGACCTTGTAGATGTCGATGCCGAAGTGGCGGCAGGCGGCCTCGTCGAGGCCGACCAGCCGCAGCGCCTCCATCAGATCGAGATGCGCCTTGCCCGTGGTGACGATGCCGTAGCGCGCGTCCTTGATGCCGTAGATGCGGCGGTCGATCGGATTGGCTTTTGCAAACGCGTAGACCGCGTGCTTCTTGGCTTCGAGCCGCTCCTCGATTTGCGGGCCCGGCAGATCCGGCCAGCGATAATGCAGGCCTCCCGGCGGCGGCAGAAAATCCGCCTGTATGAAACGGCGCGGTGCGGGCAGCTCGACCGAGGCGCCGGACTCGACGATCTCCGAGATCGCCTTGAAGCCGACCCACATGCCGGAAAATCGACTGAGCGCATAGCCATATTCGCCGAATGCCAGATATTCGCCGACATCGGCCGGATGCAACGTCGGCATGAACCAGCTCATGAAGGCGACGTCGGATTGATGCGGCATCGAGGACGACACGCAGCCGTGGTCGTCGCCGGCGACGACCAGCACGCCGCCATGCGGCGAGGAACCATAGGCATTGCCGTGCTTCAGCGCATCGCCGGAGCGATCGACGCCGGGACCCTTGCCGTACCACAGCCCGAACACGCCATCGACCTCGCGGTCATTCTGCGTCTCGACCTGCTGCGACCCGAGCACCGCGGTTGCTGCGAGGTCCTCATTGACGGCGGGCAGGAATTCGATGCGGCTGTCCTTCAGCAGCGCGCCGATCTTCCACAGTTCGAGATCGACGCCGCCGAGCGGCGAGCCGCGATAGCCGGAGATGAAGCCCGCGGTGTTGGGACCGCTTGCGCGATCACGCCGCGCCTGGTCGAGCGCGATGCGCACGATCGCCTGCGTGCCGGTGAGGAAGACGCGGCCGCGTTCCCTGCTGTAGCGCTCGGAAAGCTGGTAGGCGTCGAGCAACGGCATCTGGCCCATGACTGAAGCCCTCGGGGAATCGCAATGTCTGTTGCGACAACGCTATCCCCTTGTGCCTGGTAGGTCTCACCTATGTATTCTCCTCGCTAGGGCTATTTCGGTCAAAGATTGCTGGTGGATGTTAATTTTGGTAGAATCTACCGAACAGGAGCTGCGCTATGGTTGAAGATCAGGATGAAAGAATCCTCGCCGAACTGCAGAAGGACGGCCGCGCCACCAACCAGCAGCTTGCCGAAACCGTGGGCATGTCGACCTCGGCGTGCTGGCGCCGGGTCCGCGCGCTGGAAGAGTCCGGCGTCATCTCGGGCTATTCGGCGCTGGTGGCGCGCGAGCGCGCCGGCTTTGCGACCTCGGCGATCCTGCACGTCTCGCTGGAGCGGCACGACGTCAAGTTCGTCGACGAGTTCGTCGCGCGGGTGACGCAGCGCCGCGAGGTGCTGGAATGCTTCGCGACCACAGGCGATGCCGACTATCATCTGCGCGTCGTCGTGCGCGACATGGACGCCTACAACAGATTCTTGGACGAATTCATGTTCCGGATCCCCGGCATCCGCCACGTGCGCACCAATGTGATTCTGAAGGAGATCAAGACCGGCGTGGCGCTGCCGTTTTAGCTCGTCGTTCGTGGTACGCGTCTCTCTCCCACGTCATTCCGGGGCGTGCGAAGCCCCGGCTCGACCGGGCGCCGCATGCGCGGGTGATGACGCCGCGTGTTTGGCACGTGATTCGAAAACAAACTCAGTGTCGTCCCGGCGAAGGCCCTAGGGCATGCACAGATCTCTGAGGGACCATCCAGCGGCTGCGGCGTGGAAGTATTGCAGGCCGTGTTTCATAGTGATGG